>Ga0213831_1000009_pt1 | contig 742356 bp, 714 predicted proteins | sample SWATP12_FD_163421 | JGI IMG/M metagenome (GOLD analysis project Ga0213831, IMG submission 163421) | Coastal seawater microbial communities from Marineland, Florida, United States - SWA TP1 #2 | ecosystem: Environmental > Aquatic > Marine > Coastal | place: USA: Florida | collected 2016-08-06 | reverse complement strand
TATCCTGAACTGTTATGATTTGAGTATGTACAGTTTCATTACCACAAGCATCAGAAGCCGTCCAAGTACGTGTTAATGTATAGTCATTATCACAAGTACCAGCCGTCGTGGTTTCTTCAAAAGTTACTGTAGCATCACCACAGTTGTCATTGGCAGTTAAAGTTTCAGCAGTAGGAACTGCATCACACTCAACCGTTAGATCTGTAGGCAGTGCTTCGTTAAATGTTGGTGGAGTAGTATCAACCACCGTAATCGTTTGGTCAGCAGATACAGAGTTACCACACTCATCAGTTACGGTCCAAGTTCTAACAATAGTTTTTGTATTACCACAAGCTGCAGTCTCTACATCTGACTCAGTAATGGTAACTGTACCACAAGTATCTGCACCAGTAGCAACACCAGTATTAGCAGACGACTCATCTTCGGTACACTCAATCGTGATATCCGCAGGAACTGTAATCGTAGGGTCAGTAGTATCAACAACCGTAATGGTTTGGTCAGCAGATACAGAGTTACCACAAGCATCAGTAGCAGTCCAAGTTCTTGTTATCGTTTTAGTGTTACCACACTGAGCGACTTCAGCATCAGTGAAAGATACATTTGGTTCAGCACAATCATCAATAGCCGTAGCAGTACCAGTACTAGCAGGTGAAGTATCTTCAGTACATTCTACAGTAGTATCTTCAGGAATTGTTAATACAGGGTCAACCGTATCAATAATAGAATATGTAGCTGTAGTATTCGAAGCGTTACCACACTCATCCGTAGCAGTAAATGTCACTGTAATAGCACCATTAGCACAATCTACGTCAGTATTGGCACCATAGTCATTAGACCATGTCACCGTACCACAAGTATCATTAGCTGTTGCACCAGCATTATTAGCAAGCCATGCTTCTAATGTCCCATCAGGTGTAACACCACATTGAATTACAATATTATCTGTATTTGTATTATCTATAGTTGGTGGAGTAGTATCAACCACCGTAATCGTTTGGTCAGCAGATACGCTATTACCACACTCATCAGTTACGGTCCAAGTTCTAACAATAGTTTTTGTATTCCCACAAGCTGCAGTCTCTACATCTGACTCAGTAATGGTAACTGTACCACAAGTATCTGCACCAGTAGCAACACCAGTATTAGCAGACGACTCATCTTCGGTACACTCAATCGTGATATCAGCAGGAACATTGATTGTAGGATCAGTCGTGTCAACAACCGTAATCGTTTGGTCAGCAGATACGCTATTACCACACGCATCAGTTACGGTCCAAGTTCTAACAATAGTTTTTGTATTACCACAAGCAGCAGTCTCAACATCTGATTCCGTAATGGTTACTGTACCACAAGTATCTGCACCAGTGGCAGCACCAGTATTAGCAGAGGACTCATCTTCAGTACACTCTATAGTAACATCCGCAGGAGCAGAGATTGTAGGGTCAGTAGTATCAACAACTGTAATCGTCTGGTCAGCAGACACGCTGTTACCACACTCATCAGTTACCGTCCAAGTTCTAACAATAGTTTTTGTATTACCACAAGCAGCCGTCTCAACATCTGATTCCGTAATAGTTACTGTACCACAAGTATCAGCACCAGTAGCAACACCAGTATTAGCAGAAGACTCATCTTCAGTACACTCAATTGTAATATCAGCAGGAACAGAGATTGTAGGATCCGTAGTATCAACCACAGTAATAGTTTGGTCAGCAGATACGCTGTTACCACACTCATCAGTTACGGTCCAAGTTCTAACAATAGTTTTTGTATTACCACAAGCTGCAGTTTCAACATCTGATTCTGTAATGGTCACTGTACCACAAGTATCTGCACCAGTAGCAACACCAGTATTAGCAGAAGACTCATCTTCAGTACACTCTATAGTGACATCTGCAGGAACAGAGATTGTAGGATCAGTAGTATCAACCACCGTAATGGTTTGGTCAGCAGATACAGAGTTACCACATTCATCTGTTACCGTCCATGTACGAACAATAGTTTTTGTATTACCACAAGCTGCAGTCTCAACATCTGATTCTGTAATGGTCACTGTACCACAAGTATCTGCACCAGTAGCAACACCAGTATTAGCAGAAGACTCATCTTCAGTACACTCAATCGTGATATCAGCAGGAACATTGATTGTAGGATCAGTAGTATCAACCACTGTAATGGTTTGGTCAGCAGATACGCTGTTACCACACTCATCAGTTACAGTCCAAGTTCTAACAATAGTTTTTGTATTACCACAAGCTGCAGTCTCTACATCTGACTCAGTAATGGTAACTGTACCACAAGTATCTGCACCAGTAGCAACACCAGTATTAGCAGAAGACTCATCTTCAGTACACTCAATAGTGACATCCGCAGGAACGTTGATTGTAGGATCAGTAGTATCAACCACTGTAATGGTTTGGTCAGCATTCGCCGTATTACCACAATTATCTGTTATAATAAATGTTCGTTCTATAGTTACAGGACAACTTGCAGAAATAATAACATCAATGTAAGTTATTGAAGCTATATTAAAATCATCAGATGCATTATAATTAGGATTTGACGTAAAAACTGATTGAATATCACTAGAAGTTGTATTACTATATTCAAATACAGCATTTGTGTTTGTTATGTCGTTTTCAGAGCAACCTTCAATTGTAATAGAAGCAGGAACAGAAATCACAGGATCTTCAGTGTCGTCCACATTTACTGTGTCAGAAATAGTTGTAGTACAACCATTAGCATCAGTAATTAAAATAGAATAGTTACCAGCAGCTAAATTCTCAAAAACACCACTAGATTGACTAGTTGCTCCATTATCTATTGAGTAAGAATAAGGTGGAATTCCACCAGCAGCTTCAGCTGAAATACTTCCATTAGTTTCACCAGTACAATCAACATTTGTAACTCTTACTATAGAACCGCTTACTATTTCGTTAGGTTCCTGAACAGTTGACTGGTTTGTAGAAGTACATCCATTTGCATCAGTAATGGTTACTGAATATGTTCCAGCAGTAACATTAACTAAATCTTCAGTTGTAGCACCATTATTCCATGAATACGAATAAGGAGGTGTACCACCATTTACAGTTAAATCTACAGAACCAGTACTGTCACCTTTACATAAAATATTTGTAACAGCAATTCCAGAACTTAATGCATTAGGCTCGTTAACTGTGATGGTAGTACTTTGTGTACATAATGTTGTTTGATCGGTAACAGTAACAGTATAACTACCTGCAGGCAAATTATTAACGTTAGGTGTAGTATTTGGTAGAGTATCCCAAGAATATGTAAAAGGGCCAACACCATTAGTAACTACAGCACTTACACTACCATTACTTTCACCGTTACATGTAACAGGTGATGAAGTTCCGGAAATTGATAAGTTATGACAAGAACCAGGATTAACAGTAACTGTAGCAGTTTCAGTACATCCATTAGCATCAGTAACGGTAACTGTATATGAGCCAGACGCTAGTCCTGAAATATTTTGAGTCGTTTCTCCGCCTGGTGACCATTGGTAAGTGTAAGGTTCTACACCACCTGTTGCAGTTGCACTTGCAGTACCATCATTTGTATTTGGACCCAGTTCATCTGTTGAGCTTGCTGTAAGGTTTAAAGCGTTGTTAGGTTCAGAAATTGAAATTGTTTCCTCAACAGGTTGACAAACCGTTCCATCTATAGTTACACTAACATCATACACGCCAGCTGTAATATTATTAATAGTACTAGAAGTTACTCCTGCGTCTACCTGACCATTACTCCATGTAAACGTAAATGTTGCACTTGGATTTGCAGTAGAACTTGCGGTTACAGTACCAGATCCAGTAGCATCACCAACACAAAGAACATTTGTTATATTACCAATTGATATTTCAGCATCACAAGTATTAACACATGATATTACTATACTTTGCGTTAATTCACAACCATTAGCATCAGTAATTGTAACTGAATGTGAGCCAACATGTAAATTAGTAGCTGTGGATGTGGTTTGGTTGTTAGCTGAAGCACTCCAAGCATATGTATATGGTGATGTACCACCAGAAACATTCGCTGTTGCTTCACCATTAGTACATCCTTGAGCAGTGTTTGCATCTACTTTACTGATATTTAAACTTATAGGACTAGAAGGTTCTGAAATAGTTGTATTAGCAGAAGCTGTACATCCATTAGCATCTGTTACTGTAACACTATATGTACCTGCAACAACATCAGTTAAGTTTTGCGTTGTAGCAGAGTTACTCCAAGAATAGGTGTATGGCTGTGTGCCACCATATACAGAAATAGATATATCTCCAGTTGCTTCTCCTGAACAATCAACATTATTTACATTAGTAATTGATACCTTAATTTTTTCTGGCTCAGTAATTGTAACTTGTGCATTAGCAGTACAATTATTAGCATCAGTAACTAATACATTATAAGTACCAGCACTGAGATTTTCGAATAAATCATTATTTTGATTTGTTGTGCCGTTATCAATAGAATATTGGTATGGGCTTGTTCCACCCGTAACATTTACATTAAAACTACCATCAGTACCATTTTTACAAGAAACATTATTGATGTTTGTAATATTAGCTGATAGTGAATTTGTAGGTTGACTAATAGTTGCCTGATTGGTTGTAGAGCATCCATTTGCGTCTGTAATGGTTACATTATAGGTACCAGCAGTTAAGTTGTTCTGGTCTTCATCAGTTGAGCCGTTGTTCCATAAGATTGAATATGGTCCAGTACCACCAGTAATTGTTAAGTCAATTGCACCTGTTGCTTCACCATGACATAATACATCTGTTATTGATGTTATTGTTGAACTTAAAGCTTCAGTAGGCTGACTGATTGTAAAGCTTGTTGTTGCAGAACAATTGGAGTTTGAATCATTAACTGTTACAGTATATATACCACTACTAAGATTGTTTAAATCTTGAGGGTCTGTATTTGGGGTTTCTGTTCCATTATAATCCCAATCATATGTGTAGTTGCCGGAGCCACCACTTACCGAAATATCAATACTACCATTTTCACCATTATAACAATCTACATTTTCTAAATTTTCTAAAACAATTGATATTTCATCGTAGACTGTAACTGTAATAGGTATTCTATCTGTATTAACACATTGTTCTGTAGGACCTTCTGAAACATAGTAGGTAAAAGTTCCTGATTGACTAGTGTCTGGAGTTAAGCTAAGTTGACCAACAGTATTAGGATTATTATCTGTAAAATAAACAACAACATAGTCTGGGTTTGAAGACTGACCAGTAAGAGGCGAAGCCGTTTCATTTTTACAATATTCTACATCATTTACAGTTGGAAAAGTTGTAATATCCGAAACTTCAATCGTAAACTCGTAATGACAGCCATAATCTCCTGGAGGAACTCCATAATAAGTAGACACTCCTAAAGTAGCCGGAAAAGGGTTAGAGTCTGTATATTCTGTAGAACCTCCTGTAACAGGATAGGAATTATAAAATCTGGTTCCTGGAGGAAATTCAGATTCAAGTTCAGAAACAGGTATGTTATTACCTTCGAAACTACAATAAAAGAAGTCTCTTTCTAAAGTAACATTAGTACAGTTTTCTGCTATATACTGATCTGCGTCTATGTCAATTTCAATAGGGTCGGTATTAGGTTCACCTTGACATATTCCGTCGCTTTGATAACTTTGTATTAACGGAAGAGAATAATCAGTTCCAGAAATCATACCTGTACCAGATATTGTACCACCTACAATTACGATTTTAGGTTCACAATTATCATTTAATAGAAGCGAACAATCTTCTGTAGCTTTAAGTTTAAAAGTGAGATCTGCTAATAATAAATCAATGTCTGCAGGGAATAAAGGTAAAAAGTTAATATCCCAAACTATTGAACCTGTTGCGCCTAAATTAGGGTCAAAATATGGAGGGTCAGCTGCAAAGGCTGGCAAATACGCACCATAGCTAATACTTCCTGGTACAAATTCTGACGTGAATGGTATAGGTACTATTAATTGAGCATTAAGAATAGGCTCTGTTCCTTTATTTTTTATTTCAATTTTATATTCTATTTCATCACCTGGCTCTGCCGAAAGATCTGCCGTTGGCGGATTACCATTTATTGTTGTTGTTGATAAAACACCTTCTGACTCTGGTATATACGCATCAACAGACATTGCCATACTAAAGATTATATAGGTATCTTGTGTTGTACCATACCTAAATCTTGTTTCGGTTTGACTATTATCTATCAATGATTTATCAGAATTATCTAAATCAAACATTGCAATATCTAAACCAGTATTATTAGTAAGGGAGGGACTTCTGGCGTTACCGCCTGTATTAATAGAAGAATTAAAAAAGTTGTTGGTGGAATTTCCGGAGTGACTCAGCGTTTCCCAATCATTAGCAGATGGGTTATTATTGTTAACTTCATCAGCATGGATTATTTGAAAATAGTCACCAGAGATACCTCTATCTCCTTCACCTGCCATCAATCCCAACTTAATATTCACATCACCTGTTTGTACAGCATTAAACCCAGATACAGGAATTTCATAATCTTGGGTAACATTTCCTTGTACATAGGCATAACCATCAAAAATTGTAACATCTCTCCAATTCATTTTGGAGTTTTCATACACAACAATCATTCCCCATCCACCATAATAACCTGTGGCGCCACCGTTACCTTCAGTAATAGCAATATCTGCAACAAAATACTCTCCAATTCCATTATTACGGACTCTATCAGTAACTTCTATGTAGCCAGCATACATATTGTTATCTCCAGGATACATAATATCATTGGCACTAGCCGTTAGCGTTGTGTAGTTAGAATCATTAGGGCCCTTAAACTTAACAGTTCTCATTTGCTGCTCAGTTAGACTAGTGCCACCTCTACCAGTCCAATAAAGGCCTGCATAGATAATATTAGAACACTCCGGATTTGCACCGTTTTCTGTAGAAAAATCTAAAGTTGCGGATGATGAGTTGGATGTGTTTAGGTCATTATCTTCATCGATAAAAACCATTGAGTTATTACTGTTATTGGTATTAGTGCCATAATTTTGTAAAGTTAGATTGGAATTACCAATCATAGTAAAATCTCCTTTAATATTATAAATTACTTTACCAGGAGTATATTGAGATGTTCTTTGAGTAAAAGGAACTCTAAGCTGACCGTAAGCACTAACCGAAGAAAGTATTAGAATAACTAATACTGCAATGGATTTTAGAAATGGGGTTAAGTAGTTCTTCATCATATTGTCATATAAAGAATTAACATGTATCAATACCTTAGTTAGGCGCATTAAAGCCCAAATAAGTTTTTACATTATGCTTTGGTGTTTGGATATTTTTTTTGATTTCAGATAAGCTTATTTCAACTTCACAACTTATGTAAATACATTTTAGATTTGGAAAATTATTTGCAAATTCTATTCCAATCGAATCAGAAAGATCTTCTTTATTTAAAATTTTAACTACTACAACCTCTATTGAATTAGATTTTTCAGATTCTAATGTTTCTAAATAATTGACATCTAAGTACAAGCGTTTTGTATTTTTGGTAATAGAGGTTTGTTTTTCAGAACTAAGCTTATATGCGGACTCTATATTACTGTAAACATATCTTTTTAAAACATCCTTATCTATTCTAGAAGCTTTTTTTGCATTGTTAGTACCATTAAATAATATAACATCATTCTCTTGCGCAGATAAGTACGACATTAGAGATAATGTTAAAACAAGACAAAACGATAATTTCGTAATAATCGATTTCATAGTATTTCGTTTAAGTATTAGCCAATCACTAGTTTTAGCTAATAAATTCATAAGTCACTATATTTAAAAAATATTTTAACTTAAATATGTATTATTATGTATATAGAGGGAAGTTTCAATTAATATAAGTGATGTCATAATATGGATTAATATATTTTTTGATTTGGGGTCACTTACATTAATTTTGTAAACAAAAGAACTTATAAACACAATCTTATACAAAGATTAGAGTTAAAGCGCCAAAATAGTCGTTAAAACGGAGATATGCAACATTTTATCGAAAAAAATTGCATTTAATCGAAATTCAATGAAATCAATTATACTAGTAAGACACGGAAAATCTTCATGGGAATTTGACGTTTCAGACGCCTTAAGACCATTAAAAAACAGAGGAATTAATGATGCTAAATTGGTTGCTAATCAGTTTGTTAGAGATAATGGCCTACCAGACTTTATATACTCGAGTCCTGCTGTCAGAGCTTTCTCTACATGTAAAATATTTTTAGCCGTTTTTGGTTTGTCAGAAGATTCTGTTAACGTTAAAGATGAATTATATGATTTTGGAGGGGAAAATGTTGTGAGGTTTATTAAAAGATTACCCAATAATTATAATACTGTTATGTTATTTGGTCATAACCATGCCTTTACATCAATTGCTAATATATTTGGTGATAAATTTATAGACAATCTTCCAACAGGTGGACTTATTAAGCTTAATTTTGATATTTCTGACTGGAAAGACTTTAAAAAAGGAACAACAGAATTTATAATTATTCCTAAGGAATTAAAAGCATGACAAAACATAAAAACACTTACATAAATAGAGAATTAAGTTGGTTACAGTTTAACGCAAGAGTACTTCAGGAAGCCGCTGACGAAACTGTACCGCTAATTGAGCGATTAAGATTTTTAGGTATTTTTTCTAATAACTTAGATGAGTTTTTTAAGGTACGTTATGCCACGGTAAAACGAATTTATGATGCTGGTAAAGGTGGTAAGAGTGAGCTTGGTGGTATTAAGGCAGGCGAATTATTAGAAGAAATCACAGAGGTAGTTATCGATCAACAGAGAGAAAGTGTAGAGATTTTAAATAAAATAGAGCAAGAGCTTGAGAGTGAAAATATTTTCATAATAAATGAAACTGAAATTGAAGACGATCATCATGAGTTTATAAAAAACTATTTCTATCAAGAAATTAGTCCAGCATTGGTTGTAATTATTTTGGATGAAGATATTGCGCTTCCAGAGCTTAAGGATAGTGCAGGTTATTTAACCATAAAGATGTCAAATTCTGGAGGTGAGGATCAGTATGCGCTTATTGAGATTTCAAAAAGTATGGAGCGTTTTATTGTTTTACCAAATAGAGGTGAGGCTAATTACATTATAATGGTAGATGACGTTATTAGATATTGTTTAGACGAAATCTTTAACATCTTTAAATATGACGCTATATCATCTCATATGATAAAAATAACTCGTGACGGAGAATTAGATTTTGATAGTGACTTGAGTAAGAGTTTTGTAGATAAATTATCTCGAAGTGTAAAGGGCAGACAAAGCGGAGATCCTGTTAGGTTTGTACACGATAAAAATATAGAACCTGATACCTTAAGCTTTCTTTTAGAACGAATGGAAATAGATTCTAAGGACAGTATCATTCCTGGTGGTCGTTATCATAACCGTAGAGACTATATGGATTTTCCTAGTTTGGGTAGAACAGACTTGCTATACGATAGAATAAAACCTTTGCCAGTAAAAGGCCTAAGTCTACAAGAAAGCATTTTCACTACCGTAGCCAAAAAGGATTATTTGGTCTATACTCCTTATCATACATTTTCTTACGTAGTTAAATTTTTGCGTGAAGCTGCTTTAGACCCAAAAGTTAGAACGATAAAGATTACTATTTACAGATTAGCTCAGATATCACACGTTGCCAGTTCGCTTATTAATGCGGCAAAAAATGGCAAGTATGTTACTGTTTCTATTGAGCTTAGGGCACGTTTTGATGAAGAAGCTAATATTAATTATGCCGAGCAAATGCAAGATGCTGGTGTAAATATGTTATTTGGTGTACCTGGTTTAAAAGTACATAGTAAAATGTGCGTCATAGAGCGCGAAGAAAATAATAAGTTAAAACGGTACGGATTTATTAGTACAGGAAACTTTAATGAATCTACAGCTAAGTTTTATACGGATTTTACGCTTCTTACGGCTAATTCTAAGATTCTTAAAGACATCAATAAAGTGTTTAACTTCCTAGAAGTCAACTATATTGTTAATAGATACAAACACATTATAGCGTCACCTCATTATACTAAAACCAAATTATTCTCTTTGATAGACAAAGAGATTGAAAACGCTAAAAATGGCAAAAATGCTTATATAAAGCTAAAAATGAATAGTATAAGCAGTTATAAAATGGTAGACAAATTATATGAAGCAAGTAGAGCAGGTGTTAAAATTCAAATGATTGTTAGAGGCCTATGCTGTTTGGTGCCAGGTGTTAAAGCTATGAGCGAAAATATTGAAATTATTAGTATAGTAGATAAGTTTTTGGAGCATACACGCTTGTATGTGTTTTCTAATAATGATAACCCATTAGTTTATATTTCATCTGCTGATTGGATGACTAGGAATATTGAACACAGAGTAGAGGTAAGTTGCCCAATATATGATGAGGATATAAAACAAGAATTACAGGATTTGTTCGAGATTTGTTGGAACGACAATGTAAAAGCACGTCATATTAATGAAACACAAGATAACACGTATCTTAGAAATGACAAACCAAAAATTAGAGCTCAGTTCGATACGTACAATTATTATTTAAAAAAGTTAGAAGGATAATATGCTGAAGATTCAAAAATACGCTGCTATAGATATTGGTTCTAACGCAGTAAGATTATTAATTTCAAACATTATAGAGCAAAGCGGTAAACCGACCGTATTTAAAAAAAACTCGTTAGTACGTGTACCTATTAGACTAGGTGCAGATGTTTTTATTAATGGTAAAATATCTAAGTATAACCAGGAGCGAATGATAGATACCATGAAAGCATTTAGCTTACTAATGAAATCTCATGGTGTAGTTCGTTACAAGGCTTGTGCCACATCTGCTATGCGAGAGGCTAAAAATAGTGATACCCTTACAAAAAAAATCATTGATACCTGCGGTATAAGTATTGATATAATTGACGGAGAGGAAGAAGCAGCTATTATTGCGGCAACAGATTTAAGTACTTATATAGATGAAAATAAAACTTATCTCTATGTAGATGTAGGTGGCGGAAGTACAGAATTTTCTATTATTCACAATGGTAATAAAATAAAATCAAAATCTTTTAAAGTTGGTACAGTAAGACTTCTTAACGATATTGTAACCAGAGAAACTTGGAACGAACTAGAACAATGGATTAAAGAAAATGCTACAGTCTATGATAAAATAGATTTAATAGGTTCTGGTGGTAACATCAATAAAATATTTAAGATTTCTGGTAAACAGCTTGGTAAACCACTAACATATTTTTATTTAAGTAATTATTACCACAACTTACAACAATATTCATACGAAGAGCGTATTACAGAATTAAATTTAAACCAAGATAGAGCAGATGTTATTATTCCGGCTACAAGAATCTATTTATCTGCTATGAAGTGGAGTGGTGCCAAGGATATTTATGTTCCTAAAATAGGATTATCAGATGGAATAATAAAAAGTGTTTATTACGAAACTGTTTCTAGTGTAGTTGTATAGGAAGTTATAATGAATTTTACCGTTCAACTACTTTTTTTCTATTAAAATCTAAACATTTACTTCAATAGTATAATTTAATTTATATTCGTTATCTCAAATTAATATTATGAAGAAAATTTTACTTGCCTCAATACTGGTATGCTTTACAACAATTTGTTTAGCTCAAGAAGTTCGTTATGGTGTAAGAGGTGCACTTAATGTATCTAACCTAGATTTTGATCCTGATGCAACTTTCAATAATCAGCATAGAAATGGTTTTGCTTTTGCAGGTTTTGTAGATTATGGTTTTTCTGAAGATTTAGCTTTGCATACAGAATTGCAATGGTCTGCTGAAGGAGGAAAAGATGAAAGCCTAAGAGCAGATTACATACAAATGCCAATTTTATTAAAATTATCTACTTCAGATAGATTGTCTTTTATGGCAGGACCTCAGGTAGCCTTAAAAACTTGGCAAGACAATGATGGCTTTTCAACATTTGCATTTTCTGGTGTTGTTGGAGCAGAATATATGATAACAGATGAGTTGTTTGTTGATGCCAGATTTTCTTATGGATTAACAAACATCTTGGATGAAGATGACATACCAAATCTAGAAGCTAAAAATCATGTAATGCAATTTGGTTTTGGAATAAAGATTTAAAAGATAAATTGAAATAATTTTAAAGGCTTTAACTGTATGGTTAAGGCCTTTATTTTTTTATGAACTTTAGAGTTTTAGCTGAAGAATCCTCACCTACGAAACTAATAAAATAAACCCCAGAAAATATATCTTCAACATTAATAGAATCATTATTCAGAATAGATGATTTTACTTGTTTGCCTTCTATTGAATAAATCGAGTATTCAATAGTTTTTGATAATAGCTGATTGTCTATATTAAGCAAAAGCTTGTCTTCAACAGGATTTTGTAGTAAAGAAATATCATATCGACTCTCATCATATTCATCTATTGATAAAGAGGTATCTCCAAAAATTAACTTTGCACCTAATAAATCAGTTAAAATTAATGTAGAACCTTCATCTACAATCTCAAATTCGAAGAAGTTTGTAGTTTCACTAAATAATATGTCGTATAGGTATGAATTTTCAATTGCGTAGTTTCCACAATCCATCAATGTAGCTCCATAATCAATGATTGTAATATTGTTACCTCCATTAAAACTTGTATTATATTTAATGTAAAAGTCGTTACAACCTCCAAAACCCTCACCACTAGGATACATATAAAAACTATTAAAATCGATCTGATTTGAAAATGTGATAGAAGGACCATTCTCTAGTATTGGTATATCAATAATAGGATTTCCAGGAATATCTATATGATGCAACCACCATGTTGATACTAGTAAAGTGGTTGGTGGTTGTTTTCCAAATACCAATGAATTTCCATCTGTATTTGTTAAGGTTAAAACTTGGTCATCTCCCGTTCCTGTGATTGAATACGTTTGTATACAATCTAAACCACCATTACAATTTAATTCATTATAATAAAGTTCTTCGTAGATTGCATATGGTGCAGTAAGGCAATCGGCAAGCGTTGTTCCAGATGTGTTGATTGTAATTTCATTAGTATCTACAGAATAAGACCCGTTAGAGGCATTACAGCCATGGCCAGAACTAAAACTTAAAGTCCCAGGTAAATCGCCTGAATTGTTTGTAAATTCAAGACTAAAAACAGTGTAGCTATTAAAATAGTTAGGATGAGTTACACCTTCTTTAACGATATGGTCTAAATACCAAGTACCTATTAAATCACTTTGGCTAGAAGCGTTAAAAGAGATTAAAGCAAATAAACAGATTAAAGTGTAAATGTGTTTCATGGAAATTAGAGCTAATTATTGCTCTAATTTATAAAATATTACCCATGTACAGTTTCTTTTTTACCTAAATCTTTCATTATTTCTGCTTCATATTCAAGCAGTTGTTGCCATTTTTGGTCTACTTCTTTTCTGTCGCCATATTGCCTTGCAAAATTTAAAAACATAGTGTAGTGGTTAGCTTCGCTAATCATTAATTTTCTGTAAAATTTGGCTAGTTTTTTGTCCTCTAAATCTTCAGATAGTAATCTAAAACGTTCACAGCTACGTGCTTCAATTAAAGCTGCATATAATAATCTATGTACTAACTGTGTGGTTCTGCTACCTCCTTTTGGAAAAAACTTTAATAAGGCAAGTACATATTCATCTTTACGATCCCTACCAAGTGTCCAACCTCGTTCTAAGATAAGGTCATGCACCATTTTAAAATGACTCATTTCTTCCTCTACCAAATCAATCATTTCTTGCACTAGCTCTGTGTATTCAGGGAAGCCTACAATCAATGAAATTGCAGTACTGGCGGCTTTCTGCTCACAATAAGCGTGGTCAGTTAATATTTCTTCAATATTTTTTTCTACAATGTTTACCCATCTTGGGTCTGTTGGAAGTTTAAGACCTAACATAGTTTTAATAGTTTTCTGTTTGAATAAAGTTTGCTTTTCCTTTGTCGTTAATCAATATTTTGTGATGAGATACCTTATCAGTTTCAGGTATAGCATACATAACGTCTATGGCTACCATATTTATATAGCGTGGAGCATCATCTACTTGTATAGCGTTTAATATAGCAAGTTTATCAAAGTTATAAAGCTCTGAACCTTTTACCAGATTAGGATTAAATTTAAACGCTTTATTCGCTTTTTCCTTATCGAAACTTTTGTTATAGATGACCTTGTTATCCTTTTCAACTAAAATATCAAACTTAAAATTTCGATAATATGTTTGATAGTTAATGGTATCTTTTATTTTAGTTAAGAGAATGCTGTTGTCCATGTCAGTATAAGCTTTTTTTTTAACTCTAAAGCCATTGCTGAGTGTAGTGTCTACTTCACGCTCTAAATAGTTTTTGGGCTTATATATATCTACTTGTATAGAAACAGAATCCTGAAACTCTTTAATGTCTTTTTCTAATGCCTGAGTTTTGCTAATTCGGCCTTCACAGCTAGTAAAGCCAAGCACTATAATTAATAAAATACCAAGAAATATTCTCATACTATTATATGTCTAATCCGAAAGCTTTCTTTAGTAATTCTATATTTGGATTCTTCTCTTTTAGCTTTTCGTACTTTTCTCTTGGAGTAAAAGCATATTTTTTTGCTACTTCTTCATTTACTGTAATTTCTAAATGCAGATCATAGTTTTTTAACTTCTTTCGTAAATAGGCGAGAAGTGGAAACTGAGCACGCTCTAGCTCAATTTTATTGGTATTGTTAGAGTAGGTTAGGTGAATTGCAGTATTCTTTAATTTTGGCTTATCCATTTGAAGAATGGAAGCCAATATTTTTTCACCTTTTTTAGACACTGAAGCTGTATAATCATTCCAGGCTTCTGTTAGTGCTTCTTGAGTAACTGGTTCTTTAGGAAGATCCTCTTCGTCTATTACAACATCTAATTGACGTATTTGATGTTCTTTCTTCTTTCTAATGCTTTTTAAGGATAAACCAGAAGTCGATTTTTTTGCCTTATCAATTGATATTTTAGGAATTGTAACTGGCTCAGAAACTGTGTTAACCGGCTCTAATTCTTTCCTCTGAATATTTGGTTGTTGAGAAACAGATTTAGCTTCTTCTTTTGGCTTAGCAACAGGTACAGGTTTAATACCTTTTGCTTGAAAATAAGAAGGTGGAATTATGAAATGTCTATCATTTTTTTTTTCTCCATCAAAAGTGATAGAGGCTAATTGCATAAGTGTTAACTCAACCAGTAATCTTTGATTTTTACTTGTTTTGTATTTTAAATCGCAATCATTGGCAAGTTCAATGCCTTTAAGCAGAAAAGTGTTAGACGTTTTTCTGGATTGATCTACATATTTCTGTTTTGTTTCTTCGCCAACTTCTAGTAACTCTATAGTGGCTTGGTTTTTACAAACCATTAGATCTCTAAAATGTGAAGCTAAACCAGCAATATAATGATGACCATCAAAACCTTTTGATAGTATTGTATTGAATTGAACCAATAAATCAGGTATCTTATTTTCTAAGATTAAATCCGTACTTTCAAAATACGTTTCGTAATCTAATACATTAAGGTTTTCGGTTACAGCTTGTCTAGTCAAATTTTTACCAGAAAAACTTACAACTCTATCAAAAATTGATAAAGCATCACGCATTGCACCATCTGCCTTTTGAGCAATAATATGCAATGCGTCATCTTCTGCTTTTATGCCTTGTTCTTCTGCTATGTACTTTAAGTATTCTTTAGCATCAGTAACCGTAATGCGTTTAAAATCAAATATCTGACAACGCGATAAAATTGTTGGTATAATTTTATGCTTTTCTGTAGTTGCCAAAATAAAGATACAGTGTTTTGGTGGCTCTTCTAACGTTTTTAAAAAAGCATTAAAAGCAGCTTGAGAGAGCATGTGTACCTCATCTATAATGTAGACTTTGTATTTACCAACTTGTGGAGGAATCCTCACCTGATCGGTTAAGTTTCTGATATCGTCTACAGAGTTGTTTGAAGCGGCATCTAGCTCAAAAATATTAAAGGCGAAGTCTTCGTCTTCACTAGTGTTTCCATCGCTATTTATCATTTTAGCAAGGATACGTGCACATGTTGTTTTGCCTACACCACGCGGACCTGTAAATAATAAAGCTTGTGCTAAGTGGTTGTTTTCAATAGCATTAAGAAGTGTATTAGTAATGGCTTGTTGCCCAACAACATCCTTAAAGGTTTGAGGTCTGTATTTACGTGCCGATACTACGAAATGCTCCATGAAAAATTAACTGAATTACAAATTTAATAATAACCTCTAAATAGCCATTTCTTAAGATTAAAAATTAATAGGAGTTATTAACAATTTATGTAATTTTGACGGCTAGTAAATCGCCTTATCGATTCTAATTTAATTAGGGTAGGAAAGTCCGAACACCATAGTGCAAGCATAGTGGTTAACAGCCACCAGCCGTGAGGCTAGGAAAAGTGCAACAGAAAGGATGTACAGGTAATGCTGTAGTGAAATCAGGTAAACTCTATGCGGTGCAATGTCATGTATACCAACGTTTGAGGGCTGCACGCTCGATGTTGGAGGGTAGGCAGCTAAAGTTTGCTGGTAACAGTAAACTCAGATAAATGATAAGGGTTGAGACGATTACTGTCTCGATACAGAATTCGGCTTATAGGTTTGCTTAAATATAAAAAACCCTTTACTGAAATAGTAAAGGGTTTGTTTTTGGACTGAATGTTTTATTCCGGATAATAACTTAAATCTGGACGAATCTTGGCTTCTACTTCATTATATTTAGTTGCGAGCTTAATTACTTCCCAAAATGTAGCTTGGCTTTCATCTCCTAAAAGTTCGTCATCATCTTCACCATCTTGTGCTATGGCTAACTCACTTTCACCAGCTATAGAGACCATATAGTAACTTTCTTCGCTGCCAAATCCACTGTGGTATACTTCATATCCATTTTTAACACCTTTTGTTTCAAACATCTCTTTAATTTTTGCCATGCCTTCATTCATAGCTTTTGCGTTTTTTGGAGCGTAATACAAAAAGTGATATTCTCTTTCGTTTTTGTCTTTGGTAGTATAGCCTTCAGGAGTATATGATAACTCTGGTATAAAATGTATAATTTCATTACTGTGAGAATCATAGCACTCATCCATTCCCTCAAACATTTTACCCATTTCTTCTTCTCCAATTTTCTTTGCAAGACCTTCCATTGGGTTGGTGTCTAACTCAGCCATGTTCTTAATTGGTGATACATAAACATAACGACCGTCCTCCACACTAATGGTTGTCCAACTCATACCTTCAATTTTATTCTCGTCACAACTATTTTTTAGCTTCAGTGCTAGTTCTTCATATTTTTGCATCATTTCAAACTTTACATTGTCTGTATGTACTACAAACATTGTTGGTTGCTCTTCTTCTTGTGAATTTGAAAAGTTTACAGTAAAAACTGTAATTAAGAGAATTAGTAATCCCGTTTTTAAATTCTTCATAATAAATTGATTTAATTGGTTAGTAAATTATTTAATAGCAAGTACCAACAGAGGTTAATTAAATCGAAGATAAACAGGGCTGTTTATTTGTCTAAAAATCAGAAGATTATATCGCTAATGTAGTGAAAAAATAAATTTAGGATTTATACTACAAATTGAGGTATATAAAATTTGAGTGTTTTTAGTGAATTTAATGAGTGAAAAGGGCTGCTATTTAACAAAAAAACTAAACATATTCCCACCATATTTTTTAAAATGAGAATAATGCTCTAAGTGGCTTAAATCTGTGTGTTTAGAATGTTCAATGATTAAAAGCCCTTCGTCTTGAAGTAAGTTGTTTTCAAAAATTAATTGAGGGATTTTTGAGAATAGTTCTACCTCAAAATCATATGGTGGATCAGCAAAAATTATACTGTATTGCTGGTTATTGTTTTCTAAAAACTTAAAGACATCACTTTTTATTGTTTTTATAGGCATATCAAAGTTTTCTGCCGTACTGTTTATAAATTTTATACAGCCATAATTGTCATCTACCGCTGTAATGTCTTCTGTACCTCTAGAAGCAAATTCGTAACTTATATTTCCTGTTCCTGAAAATAAATCTAATACAGAGATGTCGTCAAAATAATATTGATTATTCAAAATATTGAATAAAGCTTCTTTTGCCATGTCTGTAGTTGGACGAACAGGTAGTTTAGCAGGTGCTACAATTTTTCTGCCTTTATATGTTCCAGAGATTATTCGCATTAAAACGTGTTTAGTATCAAATAGGATTTGTGCAACTTTTGTGTGTCGATTTTTTCTGAGAAGTTATATGTAAAGTTTAATTTGTCAAACTCTACATGTCTTACATAAGTATACAGTAAACTATATAATTCATCATTTTTATGAATATTGCCACTTAGCTGGATTATGGTAGTTTCTACATCGAGATTAAGCTGTTCAAAAACAAATAAAACATAGTATATGAAATCTTCTTTGCTATGATACTCAAAAATGTTAAATAATTGAAGCTGTTTTTTGTCTAATACAGCAATTTCAATAGTATTACTATTTACGTGTAGATACACTTCTGTAGTATCACTCTCGTGCTTTTTTTGCAAAAGCGCATCGATTAAAACAGTAGAAGAATGTTTGTAGGTAAACTCGCCGAAGGTTTCAAAAATATAATTATTGATATTTATATATGGTATATATACGTTTACACTTTCATTCACAATAATATCATCATGTGTAATGTAATCTGTTTTTAGAATTTTTGTATTAAATTTTAAATAGTCTGCCTTGTTGTTTTCGTTAAAGAGTGCTTTTGGCACTAGTGTAGACAGTTCATTTTGATGTATAACAGTGATACTATCAAATTCATCTGAAAATACAGAGTTGGCACTTAACTCGGTTTTTAGACGATTTAGAACATCAAAAGGATTGAGCTTGTGATTAAACTCAATACTATTAAGAAACTCAATTGTGTTAGAGGTTCTGTTTAGTATACAAAAAGAAAGCCCATTCAAATTAACTTGAATGGACAGTTCTTTAATGTTATTTTTAGTCAAAACTATTCCTTTGTTGAAAGGTCTTTACCCCAATTTCCGCTAGTATTAACTTCTTCCATAGAACCAATTTTTACAGATTCTCCTTTAACACCAGCAATAGAAACTGCTTGCTTTTCCTTTTCTATTAAGTATTTTTCTTGTCCATCTAATACAATGGCTTTGTCAACACTTGCTTCAAATACAGGAATTTCTTCTAATTTACCTGCTTTTAAAGTAAATTTAGCTCCAGGCTTACCAACACCAACATCAGCCATGTTTTTATAACGACTATCGCCTTTAAAAATAGAGTCCTTTACATTCCAATAGTTTAATGTATCAATTAAGGTAATAGTTTTAAAGGTTTCAACTCCACCAAATGCTTTTGTACGCTCTTCATCAAGTACAGTACTATCTCTTCTTTGTGTAATAGGAATACTGTCGTTTTCTACAAAATCTATTAGCTTATCAAAGCTACCAGCATATTCTCCTTTTACTTCTTTGTATGCAATCTGAGAATCTCTAATATCTACTAATCTATCAATTACAACTTTGTAACGCTCAACCTTCAACTGATTGAATTGTATTTCCTTGTATACTGACATAAAAGTAATGTACCCAAGAAAAATAATAAGTGCCCAAAGTACCAAGTTAATTACTGGTTTTAATTTTTTAGGAACAAATTTGTCAATTACCCATACAATAAGGATGGTTAAAATTATAATACCAATTATAGCTGCAATTATCATTTTATAGTTTTTATTAATTAATTAGCTTTCTCGCAAATCTACAATTTTTTTTTATTGGGAAAAACTATCTAAATAAAAATCATTCAAATTTCAAATAGGTTTTTTTATGATAGTATAATAATGGTATATTGCTCATAATTTAATTCTATATGATTACTAATGCTTCTGCATTTTATACACTATTAAAGTCTAAGTTTCCATTTGCTCCAACTTCTAAACAAGACATGGTCTTAATGCAATTGTCTCAGTTTATTTTTGACAAGTCTTCAAATCAGACTTATTTGTTAAGAGGATATGCTGGTACTGGTAAAACAAGTATTGTAGGAACAATTGTTAATAATTTATGGCAAGCAAAAAAAAGTGCTGTACTACTAGCACCTACAGGACGAGCTGCTAAGGTCATCTCAAATTATTCCAAAAAAGAGGCTTTTACAATACACAAGAAGATATACTTTCCTAAAAAAGAGAAGGGTGGAGGTGTAAAATTTGTTATGCAGCCCAATAAGCACAGAAACACCATATTTATTGTTGATGAAGCTTCAATGATACCAGACACACCATCTGATTCAAAATTGTTTGAAAACGGATCTCTTCTAGATGATTTAATGCAATATGTATACTCAGGTCATCAGTGTAAGCTATTGTTAATAGGTGATAAAGCACAGTTGCCACCTGTAAAATCAGATTTAAGTCCTGCTTTAGATTCTGATAAGTTAAGTCTTAATTATAACAAAGATGTTTCTGGTGTAGAGCTAGATGAAGTGGTACGACAAGAACAAGACTCTGGTATTTTAGAAAATGCTACAGAACTGAGATCTACTTTAGAATCTGGATTTTATGAGAGCTTCAAATTTAATGTTACTCCGTTTAAGGATATTGTAAGATTAGTTGATGGTTACGAAATTATGGATGCCATTAATGATGCATACAGTAGTAATGGTTATGAAGAAACTGCAATAATAGTCCGTAGTAACAAAAGAGCAAATCTTTATAACAAGCAAATAAGAGAGCGCATTCTATTTAATGAAAGTGAGTTGTCGGCAGGAGATTACCTTATGGCAGTTAAGAATAATTACTTTTGGATTAAACCAACAACCGAAGCTGGTTTTATTGCCAATGGCGACATTATAGAAGTGCTAGAAATCTTTAGTATTAAAGAATTATACGGCTTTAAATTTGCTGAAGTCAAAGTAAAAATGGTCGATTATCCTAGAATGCGACCTTTTGAAACCGTCTTACTTTTAGATACAATTGATGCAGAAAGCGCGTCGTTAAGCTACGATGATTCTAACAGACTATATCAAGAAGTAGCAAAGGACTATGCCAATGAGACCAGTAACTACAAGCGTTTTTTGGGTGTTAAAAACAATAAATATTTTAACGCATTGCAAGTAAAGTTTTCTTATGCAATAACCTGCCATAAGTCTCAAGGTGGCCAATGGGATACTATTTTTGTAGAACAACCATACTTGCCAAATGGCATGGATAAAGATTACTTACGCTGGTTGTACACTGCAGTAACACGAGCAAAAGAAAAACTTTATCTCATAGGTTTTAAGGACGAAATGTTTGTTGAAAACGGCGTCAATTAAAAGAGAAAACTTTATTTTTGAATACCGATAAAGCAGATATATGAAGATTATATCCATGATTCCTGCACGTTACAGTGCTTCTCGTTTTCCAGGCAAATTAATGCAAAATTTGGCCGGAAAATCAGTAATACTCAGAACCTACGAAGCAACAGTAGCAACAAATCTTTTTAGTGAAGTCTATGTTGTAACAGATAGCCATATTATCTACAATGAAATAGTTGATAATGGCGGAAAAGCTATAATGAGCCAAAAAGAACACGAATCTGGTAGTGACAGAATTGCAGAAGCAGTAGCTAGTGTAGATTGTGATATTGTTGTTAATGTACAAGGAGATGAACCTTTTACAGAAGCAGAAAGCTTAAGAAAAGTACTAGAGGTCTTTAAAGAAGACCAACAAAAAGAAATTGATTTAGCATCTTTAATGGTAGAGATCACAGATTGGAACGAAATCAATAACCCAAATACTGTTAAAGTTATCGTAGATCAAAATAACTTTGCTTTATACTTTTCTAGAAGCCCAATTCCTTTCCCGAGAGATAAAGAAGCAGGAGCGCGTTATTTTAAGCATAAAGGAATTTATGCTTTTAGAAAACAAGCTTTATTAGATTTTACCGTTTTACCAATGCAATTTATTGAAGCAACCGAGAAGATTGAATGTATTCGATATTTAGAATATGGTAAAAAAATTAAAATGGTTGAAACCCAAGTTCAAGGTGTAGAGATTGATACTCCAGAGGATTTAGAAAGAGCTAAAAAATTGTGGAAATAGACTATAGCAACATAAAAGTAATTGGCTTTGATGCTGATGACACACTTTGGGTTAACGAAACCTATTTTAGAGAGGCAGAAGAAGAGGTTGGTCGTTTGTTGTCGCATTACGAGACACCAAATAAAATAGACCAAGAACTTTTTAAAATGGAGATGAAAAACCTTTCAACCTACGGTTATGGTGTAAAAGGCTTTGTATTATCTATGATAGAGTTGGCTATTGAATTATCAAATGGAAGCGTTTCAAATGAAATTATAGGTAAGATTTTAGATATTGGTAAAAATATGATTAATAAACCTACTGAATTATTAGACGGTGTTGAAGAAGTTTTAAAAACTTTATCTAAAGATTACAAATTAATTGTTGCAACTAAAGGCGACCTGTTAGATCAGGAGCGTAAACTGGAAAAATCAGGACTTTTAGATTACTTTCACCATATTGAAGTGTTGAGCGAAAAACAAGAAGCCAACTACGATAAGTTGTTAAAACATTTAGACATTAAACCTTCAGAGTTTTTGATGGTTGGTAATTCGTTAAAGTCAGATATTTTGCCATTAGTAAATATTGGAGCAGAAGCCATACATGTTCCTTTTCATACAACTTGGCAACACGAAAAAGTAAACAAAAAAGACACAAACGGATTAGAGTATAAAACAGTTGAGAGTCTAAGCGATATTTTAAATATTTTAAAATGAAATATATAGACGTTGATTCCTGGAGCCGAAAACGGTTATATAATCATTTTATGCAATTACAAGACCCTTATTTTGGTGTTGTTGTACCGTTTAATGTTACAAGAGCATTTGAGTTTTCTAAGGAGAATAACGTAAGTTTTTTTGTTAAATACTTACATGATTGTATGAAGGCTATCAATGCTGTAGATAATTTTAGATACAGAATAATTGATGATAACATTGTAGATTTTGAAGTTATACATGCTTCTGCAACAATAGCGCGAGAAGATAATACCTATGGTTTTTCGTTTATAAACTATAGTGAAGATTTAGAAGAATTTATTAGTTCTTTCAATAAAGAAAAACAAAGAATCCAAAGCTCAGATGAGTTGTATCCTCCTGTAAATGGTCAGGATTGTATACATTGTTCTGCATTGCCTTGGTTTCAGTTTTCAGGACATAAAGAACCTTCTTCTGGTAATATAGAATCAATACCAGAATTGGCGTTTTCAAAATTTAAAAAAGAAGGAAATCAATTAATAATAAATGTGTCTATACATGTTAACCATGCATTAATTGATGGTTATCATGTTGGGCAGTTTGTTGAAATATTTCAAAATAATTTAAATACTTAGGTAATACCAAGTTTGTTATTATTTTTGTTAAAGATATATAAGAGTAAATGATATATAAAAATTTTCCAATGGTGTCTAGAATTGTTTTTGGACGCGGAAGTTTTAATCAATTAGATGAAATTTTAGCTACTAAACGAAATGGACGAAACGCACCATTCATATATTATGTAGATGACGTTTTTAAGGGCAACCATTGGTTAACCTCAAGAATTACTTTGTCTTATAAGGACAAGATTATTTACGTACCTACCAAAGAAGAGCCTAAAACGTCTCAAATAGATCAATTAGTAGAAGATATTATTCTAGAATATAGTGAATTACCTTCTGGCATCATAGGAATAGGTGGAGGTATTGTTATGGATGTTGCTAAAGCAGTATCTCTAATGTTAACCAATAAAGGTCAATCGAAAGATTATCAAGGCTGGGATTTAATAAAAAATCCAGCAATATATCATGTTGGTATTCCAACAATTTCGGGTACCGGAGCAGAAGTGTCTAGAACAACAATACTTACTGGTCCAGACCGCAAACTGGGTATTAATAGTGATTATACACCTTTTGATCAAGTTATTCTAGATCCAGAATTAACTAAAGATGTTCCAAAAAATCAATGGTTTTACACAGGTATGGATTGTTTTGTTCACTGTGTAGAATCTCTTAACGGAACGTATTTAAATGCTTTTAGTAAAACCTATGGAGAGAAAGCTTATGAGCTTTGTCAAGAAATTTTCTTAAGTGATAATTTGACTGAAGAAGAATCTCAAGATAAACTAATGATGGCTTCTTGGCATGGTGGTATGAGTATAGCATACTCTCAAGTTGGTGTTGCACATGCTATGAGTTATGGCTTAGGCTACCTTTTAGGTGTAAAACATGGTATAGGAAATTGTATTGTTTTTGATCATTTAGAGGACTATTACCCTGAGGGAGTTGCTATGTTTAAGAAAATGAAAGAAAAACATGGTATTGAATTGCCAAAAGGTATTTGCGCAGACTTAGATGATAATCAGCTTAATACTATGATAGATGTGGCACTGAGTCTGGAACCTTTATGGGAAAATGCTATTGGCAAAAACTGGAAAACTAAAATTACCAGAGAAGTACTTCTAAAGCTCTACAAAAAGATGTAAGATGCGTTGGGCAGCCAAATTTATTTATTTTAAACTCTTAGGATGGAAAATTGTTGGTAATACAAACTTTTCAACAGATACAATAAAGAAGGCTGTAATTATTGGAGTACCTCATACAAGTTGGCACGACTTTTATATAGGCATTTTATTACGAAAAGTAGCGGGAGTTAAAACCAATTTTGTAGCTAAAAAAGAATTATTTCGTTGGCCTTTTGGTTATTATTTTAGAGCTGTTGGCGGAAAGGCATTAGATAGAACTTCGGGTCAGAATAAAGTTGAAGCTATTGCTAAATTATTTAAGGATGAAGAAGAGTTTAGATTAGCTCTTGCTCCAGAAGGAACACGTAAAAAAGTGGAAAAATGGAAAACAGGTTTCTACTATATTGCTAAAGCAGCTAATGTCCCAATCATCATGTTTACTTTCGATTTTAAGAATAAGCAGAATAAAGTATCGGAACCGTTTTATCCAACAGATAACATAGAAGACGATTTTAAATTTATGAAGGCTTTTTACAAAGATGTAGAAGGTAAAGTAAAAAAATATAGTTAAATATTTGGCATAAGATTTGTTTTATACAATATGCAATGAAACATAAAGTAAACTATTAAGTCCCTAAAAAGAAACATTGCCTCAAAAAGCTATCGATTTAATTCGGTAGCTTTTTTTCTACGATATATTTATTGAGAAGACGGTTTGTTTGCGATTGTAATTTCTTTTTAAAAAAACCTGTACCACCTAATAACCAACCTTTAAAACCAATAGCTTGTTTTGCCCAAGTATGAAGATTGAAATGGTCTGTATGCTTAATAATTAAACCATCTTTAAATTCAAATGCAGCATCAATCTTATTATGAACCTTTCTTCCCGTTTTACTAAAAGTATAAAAAGCTTCCCAATGTGCTGAATTTTCAGTAATATTTGAAGCTTCAACTGTAAAATCCTTTCCTTTCTGTGATTCGCAAAGCATGTGCCACATAGCACTAGCTTTTTTACCTTCTAAAACACCAAAGGCAGGATCTTCAAAAACAACATCCTTATGATAGCATGAAGTCATTTTATTAGCATCGAGTTGATGAAATGCCTTATAAAAATCAGAAATTAAATTTCTCATAATCAATGTTTTAAATAATTAATTTGAGTTTTTTAGAACTTTTTTAAAACCCACCTAATCATAATTACGTAAGTAAAGTACAAACAAAAAACTTATTTAATCATGAAAATTCAAAATGTAATGAAAATTCGAAATTCTAAACTAATAGCAACCTTAGTTATTATGGTATCATTTTTAGCGACTTCTTGTAGCGATGATGATAGCAATAATAATGGAGATGACGGAACAATTAGCCTTTTTGCCTCAAACAATTCTGATGGTAATATTACTGTGTATGATGTAACATCTTCTCAGAGTATTACATCAAAAACCTTAATTACCACTTCTACTGCTGCTGACGGTGTGTATTATAACAGTAATACAGAGTCTGTTTTTCAAGCATCAAGATCTGGAAATAATTTAGAAGGATTCATGGATGTGGATAACCTTGTAAGTGGTTCAGTAATAAATGTTGGTGTAGCAGGTACAAGCGATATGATGAGTCCTCGTGAGGTTGCAGTTAATGGTAATCTGTTTGTGGTGGCTGATAATGCAGATGTTGATGGAGATACCAACACGCCAGATGGTAGATTGTATGTTTATACCATGTCTAATGGAAGTTTTTCACTTAGAAATGTAATTACTACAAATTTTAAACTTTGGGGAATTACTTTTAATGGAAACGATTTATATGCTGTAGTAGATGCAACTAATGAATTAGCGATTTTTACAAACTTCTTATCAAATACATCAACAACCACATTAAGTGCATCTAAGCGTATTGTTATTGAAGGTATTGTAAGAACTCACGGTATTACTTACGATGCTGGTTCGGATGTTTTAGTGATGACTGACATTGCTGAAGCTTCAAACGGACAAGATGATGGTGGTTTTCATGTAATAGAAAATTTCACTAATAAATTAAATGCGACTTCTAACGGAGGAACCTTAGCGTTATCTAACCAAATACGTGTTTCTGGTAGCTCTACATTATTAGGAAACCCAGTAGACGTGGCTTATGATGCAGATTCACAAACAGTTTATATAGCCGAAGCAGGAAATGGTGGAGGAAGAATTTTAGCTTTCAATAACATTGGTGCTGGTGGTAACTTAACACCGTTTTTTAATAGTGCTTTAGCATCGGCTTCGTCGGTGTATTTATCTAACAATTAATATTTTTTTGAGTTTTAAAATTGTTATGAAAAAGAGAAAGGCTTCCTTTAATTAGGAAGCCTTTTTTATTTAAAATATAGAGCACATTTGTATTATACAAAGATACAATGGCATGCCTAATGTAATATTGAATGGAAACGTAATAGCTAACGCCATTGGTAAATACAAACTGGGATTTGCTTTTGGCACAGCAATTCGCATTGCTGCAGGTACGGCAATGTATGAGGCACTTGCTGCTAGTATGGCAAATAATAATCGATTTCCTTCACTTTGTGTAAAAATAGAACTTACTACAGCTACTAAGCTTCCGTTTAGTATTGGAATAATTATAGCAAATATCAATGCAAACCATCCTTTTTTAAGAAATGATGATAATTTTTTACCACTTGTAATTCCCATATCTAATAAAAAAACAGCCAAGAAACCTTTAAAAATATCGGTAGTAAATGGTTTTATACCTTCAGCTTGTTGCTCGCTTGCCAAAAAGCCAACCATTAAACTCCCTAAAATTAAAAGTACACTACCATTGGTTAAGGCGTGTTTAGCAACTTTTCCCATAGACATTTTGATGGAGTTTTCTTTATCGTACATTGAGATAAGTAAAAGGCCTATAATTATTGAAGGAGCCTCCATCAAAGCCATTACTGCTACCATGTGGCCACCAAATGTTATCTGCTCAATCTCAAGAAATGAAATTGCCGTTACAAAGGTCACAGCACTGACAGAGCCATAAGAAGCGGCAATAGCACCTGCATTAGCTACGCTAAACTTACGTCTTAAAATAAAATATGTGTACACAGGTACTACTATTGCTAAAAATACACCAAACAAAAGTGACCAAATTATTTCTAAATTAAGATCACTATGAGAGAGTTCTTGTCCTCCTTTAAAACCAATAGATAAAAGCAGGTAAAGTGAGATAAATTTTGAGGAGTTAGCAGGTATTTCTAAATCACTTTTTAGTTGTACTGCAATAATTCCAAGGAAAAAGAATAGTAATGCAGGGTTTGTTAGGTTATCAAATAATAGATGTAAATCCATTGTAGAATTATTTCAGAAAGAGTATTTTAGTTATTATTATTTTACAAACGAAATATTAAGTTTGCCATTAATAACCACATTGTAACCTTCTTTTCTAGCAACTGAAATGTAGTCTTTAGCTATTTGTTTCTCCCTTAAAAGTTCATCAATTCTACTATTCTCATATTTTGTATCGGCCTTTTCTTGCCCTATACATAAACTTAGTCTTTGAAGCTTGTGAAAGTTTATTTTTTCTTCAATAAGTACATTTATTAAAAAATCAGCTTCTGAGGGTCTAAATAAACCTTCTACCAAATTAACCTCTTGGGTTGCCTTTTCGATTTTGTCTTGTTTTTTTGTGTTTGACATCTTAATACTGGATTAGTGTTATTTAATTTCTGTAAGTTTTATAAAGCAAATGCTTGATATTATAAAGGCACATATGGTTATGTATTCTATAAAAATATTATCATTCACATAGGATAGTGTAATGAAGCCAGATAATATTATTAAAGTCATAGCCACATAAATTTTAGTTCTTTGAGAAACCTTTTTTTCATATAACTCAAATTTTTTTGGATTGGTGTTAGACTCAATTCTTTCCATTTTCATTTTGAATAATTTTTAAACATGGGACAAAATTGAAACAATTTTTTTATTTATTTTTATATATATATTTAATCATATCTATAAATAATATTTATGAATTACACTTTACATCAATTACAAATATTTCTAAAAATCACTCAGTTAAAGAGTATTACAAAAGCTTCTGAAGCTTTATTTTTAAGTCAGCCAGCAGTTTCAATTCAACTAAAAAAATTTCAAGATCAATTTTCTATACCGCTCACAGAAGTGGTTGGAAGACAACTTTACGTTACAGATTTTGGATTGGAAATTGCAGAAGCAGCTGAAAAAATTCTTAATGAGGTAGATGCTATAAATTACAAGACAATGGCTTTTAAAGGACAAGTTGCTGGCAGATTAAAAATTTCAGTAGTATCTACAGGTAAGTATGTTATGCCATACTTTTTATCAGACTTTACAAATAAAAATAAAGGTGTTGATCTTATTATGGATGTTACTAACAAGCAAAGTGTTGTTAAAAGTCTTGAAAATAATGAAGTTGATTTTTCTTTAGTTTCCATTATACCAGAACAACTGAACCTAAATAGAGTAGAGCTTATGGAAAACAGACTTTATTTGGTTGGTGGTACTAAAAAGAAATTTAATCAAAAGGTATCAAAGAAGAAAATTTTTGAAAACTATCCAATGCTATATAGAGAAGATGGTTCCGCTACACGAAATGCAATGGAATCTTTTATTGCAAGTCAAAACATCAGTACACCAAAACGCATGAAACTTACCTCTAATGAAGCATTAAAGCAAGCTGTAATAGCAGGCTTAGGGTACTCAATTATGCCGTTGATAGGTATAAAAAATGAATTAAAAAACGGTGATTTAAAAATTATTCCATTCAAAGGGTTGCCAATTGTAACAAATTGGAATCTAGTCTGGCAAAAATCTAAAAATCTTTCGCCTGTAGCTCAAGCTTATTTAGAATTTATAAATAATGAGAAAGATAGAATCATAAAGGAGAATTTTGATTGGTACAAGGCTTACTAGATCTTTTTTATCGCTAAACATGAAAAGTCCTTACATAAAAATGTATTTTTTATATGAGTAAGTTGTATAATTAATATTGGTAAATTTAGTTAGAGACTTAATTTTTAAATAAAGTAATTAATTATAGTACTTTTCAATTTGTTTATTAAATGTATTTAATCTAACAGAATTTAAAAACAAAAGACACTCTTTTACATAATCATAATAGGAAAATGCTTTCATTCCATGGTCACCATTTTTCAATGTTATAAGATAGTATGGTTTGTCTGATTTTTTTAGATGATTGGCTATTGCTTTTGATCCAAATAATTTTAAATAACCTGGTTCAGTTTCTATACAATTACGATGAAAACCAACATCATAAGGAACAATTGAATCTTTAGTACCGTGAAAAAGCTGTAAAGGTATGTCAATTTTATCTAGACAGTTTAAGGATCTTATAGCCCCAGATCTACTTATTACACCCTTGAATTTAATTTCTTGAGATATTGTTTTTTCCTCAATTAAATAGAAAAGATTTAAAATGGCCTCAGCTCCAGCACTTATACCACTAATAAAAATTTTATCAGTATTAATATGAAGTTTATGCCTGTTCTGCAATATGTAGTTAATTGAATTGTATATATCCTTAGAAGCAATATCAAAAGCTCTTATTTTATCTGAGGCAGATATTTTACAGTTATCATTAAATCCCTTAAGACCAAGTCTGTAAGAAATGGAAATAGTAGCATAGCCATTTTTTCCAAAGTCTTCAGCAAGCTGTATTATTTCTTTACTGTCTTTTTTTCCTTTAGAAAACCCACCACCATGTATATAAATTATTGTAAAATCATTTGGTTTTTTTGGTTTGTAATAATCAAAACTGAGATTTTCTTTATAAATATGAGTAGTCCTAGTTGTATAACGAAGTGTAGATATATCTTCTCTTTTTTTACATGCTAAAAAAAATAGAAAAGAAATAATTAAAATTTTTTTTAATTGTGTTATCAAACCTACTTTTTTGATATTTTATTATATGTTTTTAGAATTGAGTTATACAAAAACGTATTTGTCTTTACATAATAAAATGAAATGAAACATACGGTTGCTAAAAATAAAATAGCACCTACAATAGCCTGCCATGGTAATAATGTTTTACCTATAATTTGATGTAGTCCTATACCTGTAAAACTTCCATAAATGATAATAAAATGAATAACATATATAGACAAAGTTTTTTGCCCAATCTTAAGTAATAAAGGCTGTTTTATATAGTTTTCAAGCGCATAGAAAATAGCAAACAATACAAATACATTTCCTAATCTGGTAAAGAGATAGTTATAATAAGCAACATCTTTAAGTAGCTCTAAATCTGTTAGATAGTATAGTTGCATTAAAAGCCATCCTGATTTAAATATCAGAATAAATCCGGAAAAAATAAAACCTATGATTATGCCTAGTTTAAACTTTGGTCGTTCTAAATATTTATAGAATATCGTGGCTATAAATGCACCAAAGGCAACATAACCAAACCAAGGAATGATGTTAAATATAGAACCATAATCTTTAGTAAGCCAATTGGCAAAAACCTTTGGAACATCAGGTAAATCTAAATATCTGTAAAGAGGTTCGGTAAGAAATATTGTAAATCCTAAAAGACACATCAATATTGAAAATAAGAGTGTTTTTTTGAAGGTTATTGTATAAATGCCAACTACAAGTATTAGAGATAACCCAATGCACTGTAAAACATCAACAAGTAAGAAGTAAGGTGAATCAAAATCTCCATATAACCATTGAAATATTGGTGCTCGAAGAAGATAACCTATGCCAATAAGAAGCAAACCTCTGTAAAACCCCTTTTTCATTCTATAGGCAACATCTCCACTTCGCTTTGCTTTAATTAATAAGTAAGAAAATATTAATCCTGAAATGGTGAAGAATGTAGGAGCAGTTATTCCTCTAAAGTATTTCCAAATTGAAAAAGCCAAGTTACTATCATCTCTATAAGATACATCTAGGAGTGTATCTATAAAATGACCTTGTAGCATCATTAAGATAGCAAAGGCTCTTACGACATCAATAAAGTAAAGACGTTTTTTATTCAATTGTTGGTTGATTGAATAACAAAGATAGGATTTAGTGTTTTAATCCCTTTTTAAAAAGGTGAAAGTTCTAAAATTTAGGCAAAAAAGAAGAGGGCAGAAGCCCTCTAAGATTATTGCGTAAGTATATTATTTACTCTGCTGATTCTTCCATTGTGTGATATACATTTTGCACATCGTCATCTTCTTCTAGTTTTTCAAGAAGCTTCTCAACATCTTCTGCTTGTTCAGCTGTTAATTTTTTTGTCACTTGTGGAATACGTTCAAATCCAGAGGAAATAATTTCGATATTGTTTTCTTCTAAGTACGATTGAATATTTCCAAAACTTTCAAAAGGTGCGTATATCATAACGCTTGTAACTTCATTTCCATCTTCATCCTCATCAGTATCTTCGAAAATTTCTTCAACACCAAAATCTATAAGCTCTAATTCTAATTCTTCTAAGTCTAAATCATCACCTTTTATTTTAAAATTACAGGTATGATCAAACATAAAAACTACAGAACCTGATGTTCCCAAACTTCCATCACATTTATTAAAATAGCTACGAACATTAGCTACTGTACGCGTATTGTTGTCGGTCGCAGTTTCTATGAGTACTGCAATACCATGTTGTGCATAGCCTTCAAAAAGTACTTCTTTGTAGTCTCCTTGGCTTTTGTCTGATGCACGTTTTATAGCACGTTCTATATTGTCTTTTGGCATGTTTACAGACTTGGCGTTCTGTATTACAGCTCTTAAACGAGAGTTACTATCTGGGTCTGGCCCACCTTCTTTTACTGCCATTACAATGTCTTTACCTATACGAGTAAAGGCCTTACTCATAGCAGACCATCGTTTCATTTTTCTTGCTTTTCTAAACTCAAAAGCTCTTCCCATAGTGTTTAAAATTTATTCGCGTAAAAGTAATTAAATATGTTAATTATTTAAAGTCTATTCTTCGGCTTCTACAATAGCTTCTATTGCTTGTGCTAAAGCAAAATCTTTTTGTGTTACTCCACCTGCATCATGTGTAGATAGTGATATGTTTAAAACATTGTACACATTGCTCCAATTAGGATGGTGATTCAATGCCTCGCACTCAAAAGCAATTCTGCTCATGGCACTAAAGCAATCCTTAAAGTTGTCAAACTCCAATTCTACATGTATAGCATTATCATAATATTCCCATTCTGGAAAGCGAAGCAATTTCTTTTCGATAGTAGATTCGTCTAGTTTCATGTGTTAATATTTATTTTTTTTAAAGGTCACATGGAACACCCAATTGACATTCTTCTGTGTGTATATAAATTAGTCATGGGTGTTTCATAGATTGAATTATTAATTATCCGAAATTAATAAAATACCATGTGGTTGTCAAGCTTATTTTATAAGTTCTTCTAAAACCTTATCACTTGTTATTTGAAGATGCTTCGGTAATTTATTAAACTTTGGTAATACAGCCAGGTAACGGTCGTCATTAGTTGTGTAAACATGTTTCAGTGATACCTTTTTAGGACTAATTGCTTTTAAAATCTGCTTTACAAATTCATCATGATGTACTAAATCTGTACTGCCTAAATGAAATATTCCGTATTTCTCACGGTTAATGATATAATGAATTTGTTGTGTTACTTTCCTATCTAGTGTGACATTCATAATAAGATTAGGAAAAATTTCAACCGATTCGTTCTCAGAAATAAAAAGTTTCATTTCTTGAATTCTTGGACATTGCTGTCCAAAAACCATTGGTAATCTTAATACAGCTACTTGCTTTTTTGGTAACCGCAATAGCATGTTTTCAATCTTTATTTTGAAATGACCATAGATGCTATGGCTCAACGTTTTGTCTAACTCGTAACTTGGATATTTGCTATAAGCATCAAAAACATTAGCAGAGGATAAGAAAATAATTTTTGTGCCATACTCTAATGCGTATTCTGCGATATGCTGATGTGCAATAGTCTGTGCATTAAAATCTCCTCTTATAGCTGAAATAACAATTGTAGGCTTAGTGGCTTCTAAAATTTCATATACATCGTCTTCTTCTACATTATAATGGAAGAATTGTTTATTGCTCTCAAATATTTTTTTTGGAGTTCTATAGGTACCAAAGGTTTTAAAATATGGTCCTAGCTCTTTGTAAATTGCGTTACCAATGTATCCGCTAGCACCAAGAATAAGGATTCTGTGTTTACTTAAATTCTTCTTCATTAATTCCTACAACCTAATTCTTAAAAACGTTTTACCCTTTGTAAAATGGTAATTTTACAACAGTAGCAGGAATCGCTTTTTTACGCACCTGAATATTTATCTTACTATCTACTTTAGAGAAAACTTTAGGTACATAGCCTAATCCAATTCCTATGCCTAAACTCGGGCTCATAGTACCAGATGTAACATTACCAATGGTATTACCGTTGTTGTCTACAATATCGTAACCTTGACGAGGAATACCTCTTTCATCTAATTTAAAAGCAACTAATTTACGCTCTGGTGTACGTTCTTTTTCTGCTTGTAAAGCTTCACTGTTTGTAAATTCTTTGTTGAATTTGCAAATCCAACTTAAACCTGCTTCTATTGGAGACGTAGTATCATCTATATCATTTCCATATAAACAATAACCCATTTCTAAACGTAATGTGTCTCTTGCAGCTAATCCAATTGGTTTAATCCCAAAGTCAGCACCAGCTTCTAATACTTTATCCCAAATTTGCTTTACTTCAGAGTTTTTGCAGTAAATCTCAAAACCACCACTACCAGTATAACCAGTAGCAGAAATAATTACATGCTCTATACCTGCAAAATCACCAACCACAAAATTGTAGAACTTTATAGCAGACAAATCATGGCTAGATAAAGATTGCATCGCTTCAACAGCTTTTGGACCTTGAATTGCTAAAAGCGAATAATCTTCACTCAAATCTCGCATATCTGCACCAACGTCATTTTTTGAAGTAATCCAGTTCCAGTCTTTTTCAATATTACTGGCATTTACAACGAGTAGATAAGTTTCGTCTTTAACTTTATAAATAATTAGATCATCTACAATTCCACCATCATCATTTGGTAAGCAACTATACTGTGCTTTTCCTATTTCTAATTTTGATGCGTCATTACTCGATACTTTTTGAATGAGCTCTAAAGCATGAGGACCTTCAATTAAAAATTCACCCATATGAGACACATCAAAAACACCAACTGCTTTACGCACAGTTTCGTGTTCTATATTTACACCTTCGTATTGTACTGGCATATTGTAACCTGCAAAAGGAACCATTTTAGCTCCAAGAGCAATGTGAGTATCAGTAAGTGCTGTATTTTTCATGTTAGATTTATTTATAAGACTAAAAATTTGATGCGCAAAATTAAGGAATTTTATGAGTAACTATTAAAAAACTAATCACCAATCATTAACGTTTTTATTGTTAGGTGAAGAAAGCACAGGTATGCCTATATGAGATGCAAATGCAATAGTTTTGATAAACTATGTTAACATTAAATGTATTGTTGTAATTAAATAGTAATTTCACAAAAAATATGTGTAGCTACTAAACAATACTTACAATACCATCATAATAAACAATGTAATTAATGGCATTTATCGGACATATCATTAAAGGAGCAATTTATCTCAAAGACTTTGTTTCTAAAGAGGTGAATCATATTGAATCTCAAAAAGACGTACTTAAGGATTTATTGACAAAAGCAGAAGATACTCAATTCGGCAAGCATTATGATTTTAAAACAATTTTAGAGTCTGATGATATTGAAACAGTTTTTGCTAAAGAACTTCCATATTTTGATTACAATAAAATTAATGAGGCTTGGTGGCATAAGCTGCATGAAGGTGAGTCTGACGTTACTTGGCCTGGGAATCCTAACTATTTTGCATTGAGTTCTGGTACAACAGGAAAAACTAGTAAACGAATTCCTGTGACGGATGAAATGATTGAAGCTATTAGACAAGCAGGAATAAAGCAGGTTTTTGCGCTCAAGAACTTCGATTTACCAGCAGATTTTTTTGAAAAGGATATCATGATGTTGGGAAGCTCAACAGACCTTCAGGAAAACAATAATCATCTCGAAGGAGAAATTAGTGGCATTAGTGCTAGTAATATTCCGTCGTGGTTTAGTGGGTATTACAAACCTGGAAAAGATGTTGCAAAAATTGATGATTGGGACAAGCGTGTACAAACTATTGCAGAAAAAGCAGAGGAGTGGGACATAGGAGCGTTGAGCGGAATTCCTTCATGGATAGAGTTAATGCTTCAAAAAGTGATTGAACATCATAACTTGAAAAACATTCATGAAATATGGCCCAATCTTCAAGTTTATACTTCAGGAGGTGTAGCTTTTGGACCTTATGAAAAAAGTTTTAATGCTTTGATGGGTAAGCCAGTTACCGTTATAGATACCTATTTGGCTTCAGAAGGTTACATAGCAACGCAAGTTCGTCCCGAAACCGATGCTATGCAATTGAATACAGATAACGGTATTTATTTCGAATTTGTACCATTTAAACCAGAATATATTAATGAAGATGGTTCCCTTACAAACGAAGCACCTTCGTTAACTTTAGCTGAAGTCGAACCTGATCAAGATTATGCATTAATAATAAGTACGGTTAGTGGAGCATGGAGATATCTTATTGGTGATACTATTGAGTTTACAGATGTTGAACGTGCTGAAATTAAAATCACAGGACGAACTAAATTCTTTTTAAACACTGTTGGTTCGCAACTGTCCGTTAATAAAATGGATGCTGCCATGCGCGAATTAGAAGAGCAGTTTAATACTAAAATTCCTGAATATACTATTTGCGCAAAACGAAGTAAAGACGATGGCGAATTTTATCATTATTGGTATTTAGGTTCAGAAATTGAAAACCCTAATGAAGAAGCTATAGCTAATGCTCTTGATGAAGCACTAAAAGATGCTAATAAAAATTACAAAGTAGCAAGAAGTAAAGCTTTAAAAGGAGTAAAAGTAAAAGTCATTTCACCGAAAGTTTTTTACGACTGGAATGCACATAACAAAAAGAAAGGTGGGCAAGTAAAAATGGAACGCGTAATGAATGAAGATAAATTCAAGGATTGGGAAGACTTTGTCAATAATTAATTAGCTTGAAGCAAGTCTTCTCGTTCTTTCACTAACTCCATAATTTCTTCAGGAGACAAATAATACCTTTTTATTCTGTCTTTATATGTTTGATTAATATCGGCATTATTCAAAATGAAATCTTTTGTTTTTAGAATGTACGATTCCATACCTTGGTTTACCGCAAAAGAATCTGCAGCTCTTTCGGCTTCAACAATATGATTTTGAGAGAATAAGTAATTAATTCCAAACCAGACCAAATTAAGGTTGCTTCGGTTTTGGTAATCTAAAATATGACCTAGTTCATGACCTATCCAGCCTATAAATATATCTGAAGATATATCAACAGTTCTAAATTCTTTATCAGATATTTTAAATTTTTCGCTTATTAAAATCACATAGCGTCTATTCTTTTTACTTCTAAAGAAGCTGTCAAAAGTAGGCCTGGCCTGCATTGTTGATTTTTTTATATTTTTCTTAAACTTAAATTCAATGTAAGTGCTATCCAATTGTGGATAGTACCCTAAAGCTTTATTAACTTCATTTTCTATTTCTTTTGGTATAACATGGTGTTCTTGGTCACTCATAAAATTTATCTTAGCTATTATAAAAAGGGTGGAAAAAAGTAAAAGGATGATTAATTTCTTTTTGCTCATAATCATAAAAGAATAAAAGAATAAAAGAGTATAAGTATTTATAGAATTTTATACCAATTTTTATGATTTACTTTAACATTTGTTTGCTACAAATTACGGCAATGTTTTACTACAATTAGTGGTATTTTTGAATTTATAGAAATTCAATAAATAAAATAGTCCCAAATTGTCATTTCAACGTATACAAGAAAAACTTAAAATCTTAGCCGATGCTGCTAAGTATGATGTTTCATGTTCTTCAAGTGGAAGTAAAAGAAGCAATACCAATAAAGGTTTGGGAGATTCTTCTGGTATGGGCATTTGTCATTCATATACTGAGGATGGCAGATGTGTGTCTTTATTGAAAATTCTGCTAACTAACCATTGTATTTTTGACTGTGCTTATTGTGTCACCAGAAAAAGTAATGATATAAAGCGTGCTGCCTTTAAGGTTCAGGAAGTGGTGGATTTAACTATTAATTTTTATCGTAGAAACTATATTGAAGGCTTGTTTTTGAGTTCAGGGATTTTTAAAAATGCCGATTTTACGATGGAGCGTTTGGTAGCTGTGGCGAAGAAACTACGAAAAGAGGAAAATTTTAATGGCTACATTCATTTAAAATCTATTCCAGGAGCATCTGATGAATTAATGCGAGAAGCGGGTTTATATGCAGATCGGTTGAGTGTGAATATTGAAATCCCTACGGAATCAGGCCTTAAAAAGTTAGCGCCAGATAAGAATCGAGAGGATTTCATTAAACCAATGGCTAAGGTTAAAAATGAAATTATTCAATATAAAGCCGAAAAGAAAATCATAAGAAGCACTCCAAAATATGCACCTGCAGGACAAAGTACACAGATGATAATTGGTGCTAGTGGCGAGAATGATTTTCAAATTATGCAAACCTCAAATCATTTTTATAGAAACTTTAATTTAAAACGCGTTTACTATTCGGGTTATGTACCAATAAGTTATGATGGCAGATTGCCAAAAATAGGTAGTGAAGTGCCTATACTTAGAGAAAATAGATTGTATCAAACTGATTGGTTAATGCGATTTTATGGCTTTGACGTCAGTGAAATTCTAAATGAACAACACCAAGATCTAGATTTAGATATTGATCCTAAATTGAGTTGGGCTTTACGTAACTTACATGAATTTCCTGTGGATGTCAACACTGCTGATAAACGTATGTTGGCCAGAATTCCAGGTCTAGGTATGCGGTCGGTTCACAAAATATTGAATGCAAGACGCTTTAGAAGTTTGAATTGGGAACATCTCAAAAAGATTGGTGTAGCGCTCAATAGGGCAAAATACTTTATGGTTTGTGATAGCAATCAGTTTGAAAAACGAGATTTGACTTCTGAAAAAATTAAAGGTTTTATTCTGCAAAATTCAAATAGTAAATATAGAACTACCTTAAGCAATCAATTGAGTTTATTTGGATAGATGCAATCAAAAACTTTAATATATGATGGAACTTTTGATGGCTTTTTGTGTGCTGTCTTTCATGTTTACGAGTATAAGCTAAAAGATGTAACTATTAAGAATAAGTTTACTGCGCAATCACAATTATTTTCAGATAATGAGAATGTTATCACAGAAACTGAAAAAGCCAATCGTGTTTGGAAAGGCATCAAAAATAAAACAAGCAGAACAGGCAGTTACCAATTGTACTATACATTTTTGAGTGAAAAAGAAGGTGTTGAAAATATAATGCTAGATGCTATTCGATATATTCTTAGTTCAAATTTAATTAGCGATAAAAATTATTCTCATTCTTCTATTTTACAAGTAGCTCAAATTGCAAAAATGGTAGGAAGGGAAAAGCATAGGATGGAAGCTTTTGTAAGGTTTAAACTGACTAAAGACCACATTTATTTTGCTAATATTGAGCCCGATTTTAATGTGCTACCGCTTATCATTAAACATTTTAAAAGTCGATATGCAGATCAAAAATGGTTGATTTATGATATTAAGCGCGCTTATGGTATTTACTATGATTTAGAAAATGCTGAAATCATAAATATTGAATTGCCTTCTGGTTTCAATTTTTCAAAAACGGATAGCGATTATTTTTCAGAGGAAGAGTTTGAATTTCAAAAGTTATGGCAAGATTATTTTAAAAGCACCAATATAGAATCACGAAAAAACATGAAGTTACATACGCGACATGTGCCAAAACGCTATTGGAAATATTTAAGCGAAAAACAACCTGATTAACTTTCTGATACCTTTTCAGAATAAGCTTTCCCCCAATTATCAATTCGAGATCCAAAGCATTCCAAAATCGCATCGACACCAATAACACTACCTTTTGCTAAACGTCCTAAAACGGCAATGTTGACTTTATTCTTTTTGTTGTCAGTTTTAACGTAAGCGTTTTCATCTGTTTCTATCCCGAGTTTAGAATGTATGGGTGAAATTAAATCGTGTTGTAATAGGTTTGTGACTAAAGGTGAATTCACTTCCAATAGTTTTGGGGAATCTAGAACACTATTAATCATTATGCTTACACCTTTATTGTTTTGACTCTTATTTGTAAGTCGCCAACTATTGTCTTCGAGTTCAATATCTGGATTATTGACAAAATCTAAATTTAAAATTCCAGCATCTACCAAAGCCAATAGTTGTTGCATACTTTCTATTGGAGGTCCATAAGAATAGCGCTTACATCGTTCGTCTTGGGCAATCATATCTTCTATGATTTCAGGTTTTAGATTTGCATAAGAGAAAGCGTCATAGAGTGTCGGTTGGCAATGTCTCCAAACCTGACCAACACAATAGTCTAAAGTGATTTTAGCTTCACCTAAAGCCATTTCAATGTAATTCTTAATAAGATTGTAAGTGTTGGTATTGTTATTTTGTAGTGTTGAATGCTGGTAGTCTTGATTGTGTAACCAATTTAATACAACCGTTTTAATAACATTTTTGTCACAATTATGATTTACGGCATTATCATGTAAATCTAGAAACACTCTAGCGCTAATTTCAGCTATAGTTTTTAGCAAAAAATCAATCGTATTAACATCTTCACTAGTTTGTGCTACTGAAGTAATTGAAGTTTTAAAATATTTCAGTTCTTCATCTGTTGGTTCGTACCATTTATCAATATGTTCATTTAATGGTTTCGGAACTAGTGGTAAACCATCTAAAGAGAAAGGAATAAGCTCTAGTTGTTGTTTATTCACCTTATAGTATTGGGCTTCAAAAGTGTGATTATCTGTAATTTTGAAATTACCAAAATCGTTTATGGTTAGATAGCGCATCACATCTAACATAGAAAGACCAAAACCTCTTATGCCAATAGAAATGTTTGTTTGGTTCTTTATACTTTCAAATTGAGATACTGGGTATGTGTTCTCGTAAGCTTTAATTTTAGCATTTGATTTTGAATATTTAATCCACTCGGTGAGCTGTTCAGAATTTTTGGTTGATTGATGACCAATAGTTAAAAGCACATCATCAACTTTCCAAGTTCTATTCTCTGACGATAGAATTAGTTTATTGTCTTTTATGTCAATTGTTTTAATTGATGTTATAATAAGTTTAAAATCTGATTTAGATTTTAAAACATCAATTATCGAGTTGGCACGTTCCGAAAGGTATTTACCCACTTTTCTTCTCTGAGGAAAAGTATCTGGTTCTAGTTCATTTTGAGAGAATTCACACCATTGATGATAAGAAGGGAACTGAGGGATTTCTATATTTCGATATATCGTTTTAGGTCTTGACGGTAAGTCTACCAAAGCACGTTCTGTTATATTTATAAGATTGCTATCTGGTTGATTCGTGTTCCAAGCAGCGCCAGTTCCTAGTTCTTTACTTTCAAAAACTAAAATATTGATCTTTTGTTTTCTCATGACTAAATGATAAACAAGACGTTCTAAAGCATAGAGTCCACGAGGTCCAAATCCAATAATAGCTAGTGCTTTCATATGATATTAAAAGTAATAAAAAAACCACCTTGAATAAGGTGGTTTTAAATAAATAATATTTCAACTAATTAAAATTGATATCTAATACCCAAGGCAATATCAAAATCTAGATCATCTCTAAAATCTCCAAAACCAAGTTCAGGTCTAAAGTCCAATGATAAAATTAAAGGAATATCAAAGTTATATTCAATACCTATATCACCAGCTACAAAGACAAATGTTTCATCATCAAAATCGTTATTATCAAAACTGTAAGACCCAAGTCCACCACCTGCACCAGCGTACCAGTTAAAGTTACCATCTAATTGCCATACCCATTGGTATAAACCAGTAAGTTTAAAGCCATCGTAACCATTTCCACTTCTCCAGCCTAAATCAGCTTCTAAACGATTGTTACCACCAAGAGCACGTTGGTAAGAGATTTCTGCCCCAAAACCATCGCTATCGCCAAGTCTAAGACCAATGGCATTATCAGCAATTTCTTGAGCGCTAGCAGCAAAAGTAAAACTTGCAAAAACTGTAAGTAATAAAATTATTTTTTTCATAAGAATTTTAAGTTTTAGTGTTTATATTTCCAACAAGTTGTCTTGTTGTTGTACGATTATAACGACGAAATTATGTTAAAATTGAGTTTTAGCAATAGGTTTTAAGACAACATTATAATTTTTAGAAACACATTATTTAAGCTAAACGGTGAATAAATTAAAGCAGAATCTTACAACTCTTGAAACTAAACTAGAAGGTGAATTGCATTATGATGAGTTGATGTTAAAGCTTTATGCCACTGATGCGTCTGTTTACAGAATGCTACCAGCAGCAGTGGCTTTGCCTAAGACAATTGAAGATATTAAAAAGCTTATTTTATTTGCGAAAACTCATAAAGTAGGGCTTATACCCAGAACAGCAGGAACTTCTCTTGCCGGACAAGTAGTTGGCAAAGGTATTGTAGTAGATGTATCTAAGTATTTTACCAAAATTATTAGTATAAATAAGGTTAAAAAAACTGTCACAGTTCAACCAGGTGTGGTAAGAGATCAGCTAAATAATTATCTGGAACCTTATGGTTTGTTTTTTGGACCAAATACATCTACATCTAATCGCTGTATGATTGGTGGTATGGTAGGTAATAATTCTTCAGGAACTACATCTATTCAGTATGGCGTAACACGAGATAAAGTCCTTAGTTTAAAAACGCTTTTGAGTGATGGAAGTGAAGCGATTTTTAATGAAATATCAAAAGATGATTTTCTTCATAAAACAAAGGAGCAAACGCTAGAAGGAAGTATTTATAAGTCAATTTATGAACAATTAAAATCTGAAACAGTACAAAAACAGATTAAGGAAAACTTTCCTAAAGCCAGTATTCATAGAAGAAACACAGGTTATGCAATTGATGAATTAATTAAATCTGAGGTTTTCACTAATTCAGATGAAAAATTCAACATGTGCAAATTGTTAGCTGGAAGTGAAGGTACACTTGCTTTTACAACAGAAATAAAGCTTCAATTAGATGATTTACCACCTAGTTATAGTGCTATGGTGGCTTTTCATTTTGAAAGTGTGGCAAGCTGCATGAAAGCAGTAAAACCCTTAATGCAGCATAATTTACACACCTGTGAAATGATAGATGATTCTATCCTAAATCTCACAAAACATAATAAAACACAACAAAAAAATAGAGCTTTTATAGAAGGTGAGCCAACAGCGATTTTAATGTGTGAGTTAAAAGCTGAAACTCAAGAATTGTTAGATATAGAGATAAAGGCAATCATAAAAACAGCTAAAAAACTTAATTTAAGTTATGCGGCACCAATTCTTAAAGGTGAAGACATTACAAAAGCATTAGAATTACGTAAAGCTGGTTTAGGCCTTTTAGGCAACATGATTGGTGATAAAAAAGCAGTAGCTTGTATTGAAGATACTGCTGTTGCTTTAGATGATTTAGATGCTTACATTGAAGAGTTTACAACACTTATGCGCTCTTATAACCAAAATGCAGTGTATTATGCACATGCAGGAGCTGGTGAATTACATCTACGACCAATTTTAAATCTAAAACACGCTGAAGATGTTAAATTGTTTAGAACTATAACCACAGATGTTGCCAAACTTGTAAAGAAATATCAAGGTTCAATGTCTGGTGAACATGGTGATGGTATTGTGCGTGCAGAATTTATTCCTTTAATGATTGGTGAAGCAAATTATCAATTATTAAAACGAATAAAATCAGCTTTTGATGTTGATAATATTTTTAATCCTGGAAAGATTGTAGATGCTTTTCCGATGGATAAAAACTTACGGTATGAAACTGATAGGGAAGAACCAGAAATAGAGACACTTTTAGATTTTTCGCATTCGCAAGGCATTCTTAGAGAGGCTGAAAAATGTAATGGCTCTGGTGATTGCAGAAAATTATCTGAGTTTGGTGGTGTAATGTGTCCAAGCTACAGAGCTACACGAAACGAAAAAGATACCACAAGAGCACGAGCTAATGCATTACGCGAGTATTTGACTAACTCTGAGAAGCAGAATAAATTCAATCATCAAGAATTAAAAGATGTTTTTAGCTTGTGTCTAAGCTGTAAGGCATGTGCAAGTGAATGCCCAAGTAGTGTAGATGTGGCTAGTTTAAAAGCTGAATTTTTATATCAATATCAAAAAGAAAACGGAGTATCTTTTAAAGATAAGTTTTATGCCAATGCAACTAAGTATAACAAAATGGCATCACGTTTTCCAGATTTAGCTAATGAGTTATTTAAAACCAAATTTGTAAGAGGTTTTATGAATGCTTCTTTAGATATTCATCCCAAAAGAAGTTTACCGGAAGTAACCAAGTCCTTTTCAAAAATAACCCAAAACAATGCTAGATATAATGCAGGAAAAACGTACAACAAAACAATCTATTTATTTGTTGATGAGTTTATAAATTATCTCGAATCCGATATAGCTATAGATGCTAAACTATTGCTTGAATCTTTAAATTATAAAGTAATTACTATCAACAATATAGAAAGCGGAAGAAGCTTTCTATCTAAAGGCTTTTTAGAAAAGGCTAAGGCTATAGCAAATAAGAACATTTCTTATTTTAAGAGTGTAGTTAATGATGACTTTTATTTAATTGGTATTGAGCCTTCTGCCATCTTAACGTTTAAAGATGAGTATTTAAAATTAGCTGATGATAAAGAAACAGCTCAGTTTGTTGCAAGTAAAACGTTTCTTATTGAAGAATTTATTCAAAAGGAAATTGAATTAGGTAACATTACTTCAAATCAATTTACCAAAGAAAGTAAAACAGTAAAATTTCATGGCCATTGCTATCAAAAGGCACTAGCAAATCAAAAATCAAGCTTTGATATTCTTAATTTACCAGAAAATTACAAAGTCACCATAATACCTAGTGGATGTTGTGGTATGGCAGGTAGTTTTGGTTATGAAAAAGATAATTATGAGGTTAGTATGCAAATAGGCGAGCAAACTCTGTTTCCTGCTGTTCGTAAAGCTTCAGAAGACACTATAATTTCTGCTAATGGTACAAGTTGCAGGCATCAAATTAAGGATGGCACAGGACGTGTTGCTAAGCATCCTGTTTCAATTCTTAGAGAGGCTTTACTTTGATTTTTTCTTTTTAGGCTGTTCAACTATCGTAATGGCAGCAATAAGATCTTTTACATCCATATCCTTAAGTTCCTCGTCAGCAAAAAAAGGTGAGAGTTTGTCGTTATTGTAGTTGTAGACTTTCCAACGTTTAAATTGATATTCTAAAGCAGTAAAGTTTTCTACCCAATCACCAGAGTTTAGATACGTAGTTTTACCGTATTTATTTTCTTTTATTAGCATTTTAGGTTGATGGATATGGCCGCAAACTACATAGTCATAACCATTTTCTATCGCAAGATCAGTAGCAACTTTTTCAAAGTCATTTATATACTTCACAGCACCTTTTACACTATTTTTAATGCGTTTAGAAAGGGAATAACGCTCTTTTCCAAGCTTCTCTAATCCCCAATTCACCACGCTATTCATTAGAATCAATAAGTCGTATCCCCAACCACCTAACTTAGCTAGCCATTTTGCATTTTGAATAGAAATATCAAAAACATCACCATGAAAAAACCATGCTTTTTTGCCGTCTAAATCAAGTACGAGTTTGTTTACAATAGAGATATTTCCAATCTCAGTATCAGTAAATTTTCTAAGCATTTCATCATGATTGCCAGTAATGTAAATAACTTCAGTGCCATTTGCTGCAAAGTCCATGATTTTTTTAATGACACTTAAATGTGATTTTGGAAAGTAACGTTTTTTAAACTGCCAGATATCAACAATATCACCATTAAGAATTAACTTCTTAGGCTCAATACTATTCAAATAGGTTAAGAGTTGTTTGGCTTGACAACCAAAAGTACCTAAATGAACATCAGATATAACTGCTATTTCTACTTTTCTCTTTAAATTCAAGGCTAAAAATCAATGGTACAAATTACAGTTATAGTTATTAACTGATTGTAATGAGATAATTAACTAACTATGAGCAAACTGTTACGAAATTGTTATGAGAAAAGTTGTGTTAAAACCTCTAGTTATGAAGTTATAATGAAGTTTAAAAAACAGATGATGATTTTTGTTTCTGTAATAATACATTTACATTAGCGTAAAATAAGAATTAATGGCAGGAAATTCTTTCGGAAAACTTTTTAAACTCACCACTTTTGGTGAATCCCATGGTGTCGCAATAGGTGGAGTAATTGATGGATGTCCTTCGGGTATAAAATTAGATTTTGAGGCAATTCAAAACGAATTAAACAGGCGTAAACCAGGACAATCAAAAATTGTAACACAACGTAAAGAACCAGATACAGTAGAGTTTTTGTCTGGTGTTTTTGAAGGAGTAACAACAGGAACTCCCATAGGTTTTGTTATTAAAAACACCAATCAAAAATCTAAGGATTATTCCCATATCAAAGATGTTTACAGACCAAGTCATGCAGACTACACTTATGACAAGAAGTATGGTGTACGAGATTACAGAGGTGGTGGAAGAAGTTCTGCACGTGAAACCGCAAGTAGAGTAGTAGCTGGTGCTATAGCTAAGCAAATGCTATCTTCAATAAAGATTAATGCATTTACCTCTTCAGTGGGTGATATTTTTATAGATAAACCTTATCAGGATTTAGATTTCAGTAAAATTGAATCAAATATTATTCGATGTCCAGACGAAGCTTCTGCAGAGCGCATGATAGCTAGAGTTCAAGAAGTAAAGAAACAAGGAGATACCATTGGTGGCACCATAACTTGTGTGTTGCAAAATGTTCCAGCTGGCTTAGGTGAACCTGTTTTTGATAAGTTGCATGCTGAATTAGGTAAAGCTATGCTATCTATAAATGCTGTAAAAGGCTTTGAATATGGAAGTGGTTTCTGCGGAGCAAAAATGATTGGTAGTGAACATAACGATAAGTTTAATGAAGATGGAACAACAAAAACTAACTTGTCGGGAGGTATACAAGGTGGTATTAGTAATGGTATGGATATTTACTTTAGAGTAGCATTTAAACCTGTTGCTACCACATTACAAAAACAAGAAACCATAAACAGCAAAGGAGAAACTGTAGAAATGCAAGGCAAAGGTCGACACGATCCATGTGTGGTGCCAAGAGCTGTGCCTATTGTAGAAGCCATGGCGGCTTTGGTTTTGGCAGATTGCACACTTCTGCGTAGGCAGGAGTCTAATGACTGGAAATAAAAGAGTAAAATAAATAAGATTACCGCTTTCGCGGCAAACAATATGAAAAAACTAGCATTACACTGGAAGATTATTATAGGAATGGTATTAGGGGTGCTTTTTGCACTTTTGATGGTTAATTTTGAATGGGGAGCAGATTTTGTAAAAGACTGGATAAAACCTTTTGGTACTATTTTTATAAATTCTCTTAAGTTAATTGCCATACCTCTAATTTTAGCCGCGTTAATAAAGGGTATTACTGACTTGAAAGATATCTCTAGTCTCTCTAAAATGGGAACGAGAACAATAATTACCTATGTCACAACAACCATCATTGCCGTATCAATCGGTCTAGTTGTTGTTAATTTAGTAAAACCAGGTAAAACAATAACCGAAGACACTAGAACCGAACTTGTTGAGGCTTATTCAGCAGATGCTGCTGCAAAAAAAGAAGCTTCTATGGAACAAAAAAATAAAGGACCGCTTCAACCCCTTATAGATTTAGTCCCTGAGAATATTTTTGAAGCCGCAAGTAGTAATAGAAATATGCTTCAGGTTATTTTCTTTGCAGTGTTTTTTGGTATTTCATTAATTCTTATACCAGAAGAGAAAGGAAAACCTGTAAAGGACTTTTTTGATGGAGTAAATGATGTCATTTTAAAAATGGTAGACCTAATAATGCTTGCGGCACCTTATGGTGTATTTGCTTTATTAGCTGCATTAGTTGTAGAGTCGCCGAGCGCTGATTTATTTGCTGCACTGGCAATGTATGCAGTTTCTGTTATAGGAGGCTTGCTTATCATGGTAATAATCTATGTTTCAGCTGTACGTGTATTCACAAAAACATCTCCTAAATTCTTTTTAAATGGAATCTCGCCAGCACAATTATTAGCATTCTCTACAAGCAGTAGTGCCGCGACACTTCCTGTAACGATGGAAAGGGTTACGGAACACCTTGGTGTAGACGAAGATGTTGCAAGTTTTGTGTTACCTGTTGGAGCCACTATAAATATGGATGGTACAAGTTTGTATCAAGCCGTTGCGGCATTATTTATAGCACAAGCTTTTGGAATTGATTTGACGTTTGGCACTCAGTTAGGTATAATTGCAACTGCAACTTTAGCATCTATTGGTTCTGCGGCTGTTCCTGGTGCAGGAATGGTGATGTTGGTTGGTGTGCTTGGTTATGCAGGAATACCAGAAGCAGGACTAGCATTAATATTTGCCGTAGACAGGCCTTTAGATATGTGTAGAACAGTGATTAATGTTACTGGTGATGCTTCTGTCTCTATGTTGGTCGCAAAATCGCAAAACAAACTTCATGAACCTAAACCTAAGGAATGGGATGATAATTACGAGGCCGTTAAATAGTTTTTGTTATTAGAATTTTATTAAATTAGAAACTTCATTAACCACCAAAAACCACAGCATAGATGAATATTTGCTTTATAATGTATCCTTGGGATAAAATAGATCCTGAAAATGACACTAGTCTTGCCTTAATAAAAGAATGTTCTAAAAGAGGTCATGGTGTGGCCATGTGCACTCCTGCAAACCTAACTATTAGAGATAGTGTCACCAATGCTTTTTGTAATGTTGTTGGTAGAATGGATAAGGTACCTTCAACGCTAAAGTCATTTTATAACAAGGTAAAATTAAGAGAGGAAATGCTACCACTTGCTGGGTTTGATGCTATTTTCTTTAGAGCAAATCCACCTTTAGATCCAATAATGCTTAATTTTTTGGATTCCGTAAAAGATGATGTATTCATAATAAATTCTTTGGAAGGAATGCGTGAGGCCAATAACAAGCTATATACAGCTGCTTTTGGAGATGCACACAGTAATATCATTCCAAATACGCATGTTTCGAAAAATAAAAAATATTTAGTCCGCCAGATTAAAGAATCAAAAGCGGATAAGATGATTATAAAGCCTCTTAATGGATTTGGAGGTTCAGGAGTTATTCTAATTGAAAAATCTGCAATGAGTAATATCAATTCACTTTTAGATTTCTATATCTCTAATTCTGATGGTACTTCTAACTATGTCATTCTACAAGACTATATAGAAGGTGCTGACCAAGGTGATGTGAGGATCTTGATGCTTAATGGTGAACCTGTTGGTGCTATGAAACGTATTCCTGGTTCAGATGATCATCGTTCTAACGTTTCTGCTGGCGGAAGTATTGCAAAACACACCTTAACCAAAGAAGAAAAAGCGTTGTGTAAACAAATTGGGCCAAAACTAGTAAAGGATGGCTTATACTTTGTGGGTATAGACGTTATAGGCGGCAAGTTAGTTGAAGTCAATGTAATGTCACCTGGTGGTATCACATACATCAATAAAGTTTACAAGAATAAAGTGAAGGTTGAAGAAAAAGTAATTGACTTCTTAGAAAGTAAAGTTTTAGATCAATTACAAGCTTTTGATAGACGAACTAGACTTCGTAAAACTGTGGATGAAGCGTAGAATTTTGAAATCCGATTTGGTTTCAGTAGAATGGTTACATTCTAATCTTCAATTATCTGGTCTAATACTATTAGATGCTACAATAAACAAAAAGATAGATAACGATTCTGAAAGGGTTCCAAGCGCTCGTTTTTTTGACATAAAGCAAAAGTTTAGTGATACCAATGCTAGATTTCCAAGTACTTTACCTAGCATAGAGCAATTTGAAACTGAGGCAAGAGCTTTGGGTATAAGTAATGATTCGTTCATTGTCGTTTATGATGATAAAGGTATTTACTCAAGTGCAAGGGCTTGGTGGTTATTTAAGACCTTTGGTTTTAATAATGTAGCAGTCTTAGATGGAGGTTTACCAGAATGGAAAGAGCAAAATTTTCCTATTGAAGCATATAAAAAAGAATCTATTGAAAAAGGTAACTTTACCGCTAGATTTCAACCAGAATTAATGACTGATTTTAATGGAATTATTCAGTTTTCAACAGATTCTCATACTCTAATTTTAGATGCCAGATCAGCACTTAGGTTTCAATGTTTAGTAGATGAGCCCAGACAAGGCTTAAGGCGTGGTTACAATCCCAAATTCAAAAAATCTGCCTTATACCGAATTATTTGATGGTAATATTTTAAAATCTAAAGACCAACTTTTAAAAATCTTTGATAACTTAGTAAAAGAAGAAACACATTTAGTTTTTAGCTGTGGCTCGGGAATTACAGCTTGTATTCTGGCCTTAGCTGCTTCAGTTTGTAGTTATAAAAATTTAACGGTCTATGATGGTTCATGGACAGAATATGGAACTTTAACCTAAAATAAATGAAAACAATCGACTGGACAAGAGACGAACTTGTAGCTTACATCTTATTATTTGCAGCACATTCAGACTTTAAAGAAGACAATCATGAAAGAAATGTTATTATTTCAAAGGTAGACATGGACACCTTTCAAGAAATTCATGATGAGTTTGATAATGACAATGATTATCAAGGCATTCAAAAAATTATGACAAGTCTTAGACAACATAATTATGACAAGGATGATGTTGAAGTGCTAATGGCAGATATCAAGACTTTATTCTTTTCAGATGGAGATTTTAACATAAATGAACGAAATATGCTGAGAGCTTTAGAACGACTGTTTAAGACTTTATAATGAAGCGACTTTCAATACATACAATAATAGAAAAAATAGAAGCTGAAGAAATCTTTCATGCTGTTTCTGATGATTATTCCTTCACTTTAAAAGTAGATGAATACGTGCCTTATGTTTGTGGTGCTATTCACGATGGACATCAATTTAGAAAGGACCTTTGGGATAACCGCTTACATACAGAATACGAGCGTTGGTACGAGGAAGATCCTGAAACCAAAAACATGGTTATCTCTCACCCAATCTTAATTTCTGGTTGTGATTCTCGATTTGAGTATGATCTTAATCGCGATCCTGAAAATGCAGTTTTTGATACTGCTTGGGGGAAACAACTTTGGAAGCATCCTTTATCTAAAACCGAAAAAACCAAAAGTCTACAGAAACATGCTAATTTTTATAAAGTAGTAAAAGCTTTAATTTCTAAAATTGAAGAAAAATTTGGTGTATGCGTAGTTTACGATATGCATAGTTATAATTGGCAACGTTGGGATAGGGAAGTGCCGACATGGAATTTAGGAACGTCGAATATTGATAATAATAGGTTTGGTGAAGAGGTAGAATCTTGGAGACAAATGCTTGCAAGTATTGAGTTACCTCATAGCATAAAACAAACAGCTAAGATTAATGATACCTTTCAAGGAAATGGATATTTCTTAAAATTCATTACCAATACTTTTGAAAATACTTTAGTTTTGGCAACCGAAATAGCTAAAGTGTATTGCGATGAGTATAAACAGGTTATTTATCCTGAAGTTGTTGCAGCAGTTGAGCAACAATTAAAAGTTTTAATACCCAAGCACGCAAAAGAATTTTACAAAAAGTTTAAGGCCTAATGTCTCAAATTAAGACAACAGAAGAGTTTCAAGATTTATTTGATATTGATGCCAATCTTAATCGATTGGTAAAGAATATCGAATTACTCAATTATATAAACCCTCAGAATATTGCCGCTGAAAAGAAAAAGTTCTACTCAGCAAAATTTAATTACGAGCCAGAATTTAATTATCCCAGAATGCGATTTAATGGCTATAAATTACATCGCTTATTTTTTTCGCAACGTTTAGAGCGTATAGAAGATGAGGATATTAGACAATTGTATGAAGATATTATTTACGAATATTCAGGTTTAATAGAATGTATAGAAACTATAGGTCAAGGTCGTAAGTTTTATTTTAACAGTCTTAAAAGTTTTGGTACTCCTACTGAAAAAGACATAGAAAACGCAAAATTTATTCTCAGGTTTGATGATTCTGAGTTTGATGAAGAAATGCTTCCAATGTATAGCGCGAGTGAAGCAAGAGATTATTTTGTTGAGTTTTCTAAGCGCTATGATTTTAAATACAACATAAAGATTTCTAATAATCTTTCTGCAGCAGCAATGGTGCTGAACAATACACAAACCTTAGTGTTGCGAAAAAGCCATAAGTATAGTCTAAATCAACTTAAAGTTCTGTCTAACCATGAGATAGGAGTACACATGGTCACTACATTTAATGGTTTAATACAACCTTTAAAGGTGTTCTCAAATGGTTTACCTAATAATGTAGAAACTCAGGAAGGATTAGCTGTGTTTTCAGAATTTATGAGTGGTTGCTTAACAATTGAGCGTTTAAAAGAGTTGGCTTTTAGAGTAATTGCTGTAGATAGTCTCAATAAAGGCTATAATTTTTCTGACACTTTTCATTTGCTGCATAATCAGTATAAACTAAATAGAGATAAAGCTTTTGCAATTACTTTAAGAGTACATAGAGGAGGTGGATTTACAAAAGATCATCTATACCTTAAAGGCATTAGAAATATTTACAAATATGCTAAAGCCGGAAATGATTTAGGTGTCCTTTTAACAGGTAAAGTTAGTCAGGAATATATACCTACTATGAACAAATTGATAGATTTAGGTTTAGCAATACGACCAAAGTATTTTACAGATGCTTATGTGGTTAATGATAATACCAATCCGAACTTAGATTTTATTTTGAAGAGTTTGAAGTAAAAACCTCAAAGCCAAATACTTTCTATCCTTATTTTAAGATACCTAAAAGAAGTTAGACATGTTTCTTTTAGGAATTTAACTCGTTCCTAACTAACAGAAGTTAGGGTTAAACTGAAAACTTTATTGCTTTGAGGTTTGGTAGTTTTTATAGATTAACTCGTTTATATTTTGGGAATTTTACAGAATAAGAATGCTTAACGATTTCTGTTTCACCTGTTTTAAGGTTTAGCATCCATTTTAGAATGCCTTTTTCATCATTATATTCTGAACTTCCTGTTTCAATATCATCTAATTTTATGTCTTTGTTTTGACTGATAGGAATTCGGTCATAAAGCGATAATTCAATATCAAATTGTTTATTATTCTTGATTTCAATCTCAAAGCCTTTATAAATAACTTTGTTATTACCAATGAATGTAGTTTTCTTAAAATTATTAAGCTGAGTGCGTTTCACTATAATATTAGGATCTACACCTAGAGAAATCGTTAGACTGTCTGTTGTAGCACTTGGGTTAATATTTGTTTTACCAGAATAACTTCCTTCAAAATAGATATTAGCTTCAGCAGGAAGCAAATTGTATTGTTCCCAATTTCCAATTTTAGCTGTTAGAAATACATTTTCATTAAGAAGTGGCGCTGCAAAATAGTTGTAGTTGGCAGGTACATTAAATTTATCTATTTCTATAACAGACACGTCTCCATCTGATGCAATGGAATATTTTTTATTAATTTTAAAACGTGTATTGGTTATTCCTGTTGATATTGAATTACCTACACTGTTAATATTGCTTTCTGAGTCATTTTTTAAAGATATTAACACCACACCATTTGCTGCTCTACTTCCGTATAACGAAGTAGCGCTTGCATCTTTCAGTACTTCAATGCTTTTAATATCTTCTTGTTTCAAATTGTTAATGTTGCCAGTATAAGGAGCGCCATCAACAATAAAAAGTGGAGGATTGTTTTTATTTACAGAGCCATAACCTCTAATCCTAATTTCTGAATTTCTATTAGAAAAACCGTTACTAGACTGAATATTAACACCTGGAACTTCTCCTTCTAATGCTTTTTTTGCTCTGTTATATTCTTTGTTTTTAATTCCATAACCAACAATTGTAACTTCATCTAAGGCTTGGTTATCTTCATTTAAAGTCACATTCATTATACTCGAATGAATTGGCAACTCTTCGGTTTGCATACCAACGTAAGAATAGACTAATGTATTACCTGAAGTAGTTTGCAAACTGTATTTTCCGTCATAGTCGGTTTGTGTTCCATTAGAGGTCCCTTTTTCAAGAATATTTACGCCTGGTAAAGGTAACCCATCAGTTGTTGAGGTAACAACACCAGAAACTGTCTTTACAAGTGGATTATATTTATAATTATAACTTTTAGTTGCACGCTGAGAATTGTAATTACTATAGCGGTTGATGAAGTTAAGATATTTAGGATTTATTACAGGTTTTACATTATTTGTGTTGGGATCGCTGGTAGATAATACTAAATTCACGTCATCCCAATCACAACCAGAATTCTGATAAACATGGGCTTTGTATTCAAGACTTAGTGGACTATTAATCTTATCTGCCTTTAAATCATAAATAGGAAACCAACCAGCATGTGTTATATTGTAACTTATGTTTAAATCTAAAGTAGTACTAACATCGCTACTTAGTTTAATTTTAATTTCACCAGTTTGTTGTTTTTCTTCTACATTAAATTCTATGAGCTGATTTTGGATATCGATTTGCTCTTTTTTATACCTATTAATCGTTGAGTTAGATGTATTAATAGCTTTTTTAAGTTCTGTAATCCTGGTTCTGTAATAGGTTGCAAAGTTTTTTAATTGTTCTAAGCTAACCACTTCGGTTTCATTACTCAATTTTTTGTTGCTTTGAATTAGGTTTACCTCTTCATTGTAACCAGCGATTAACTCATACTCACTTTCAATCATAGCATCAAGGGCTTTTATCTTGTCTTGCAGAACTGTTATTGAATCTGATTGTTTTAGCTTAGATAGATAATTGATTCCATAATTGATAGATAAAACTGAAGCATTTTTTAAACCAGAAATCTGTATGCTACTTTCATGAATATGAGGTGAAAGTCCGTTAAAAATGAATTCTGTAGTACCAGATTTAATATTTATAGTTGCAGTTCTATTAATTTCTGCTCCATCTAAATAAACAGTAACATCTGTTATATCACTTTTTTGCTGTGCTGTTAATATTTTTGATATGATTAAGAATAAAACGAGAAAAAGTTGGTTTTTCATGACATCTCTAAATTTTTAGTTTAATTCAAAACTATTTGGTAATGAGCTATTCCTAAACCAAAAATGAGTGATATGGCTATTTAGAATAGGGAAGTTGGTTTATTAATTAGTTAAATTGTTACTAATGGATAATATTGACATATTAACATAGTTTAACAATAATAATGGGTTTATGTCGAGTTTTTTAATCTTAAAAAGACGATTATTATACATTTGAAGAAACAAAATTGTGCTATTAACCAATTCGAATTTCCCTCAAACCGAATTGAATTTTGTTTGAGTTAAATTAGTTTTAAGTAAGTTGTTAATTTAAAGAAGGCCTTTTAGAATCAATTTTTAGAAGGCTTTTTTACATCAAGAATTTAGCTTTCAATTCTGGTGTTGGTATCATACAAGCTTCTTTTTTACCATACCATTTATAACGGTTTTTTGCAACATAATCATATACCCAATTTCTAATAAAAGCAGGTACAGCAAGAAATACAGCCATTAATTTGGTAGGAAAATTTAGTTGTTTAGCAACTTGTAACGCAGCAGTAGATTTAGAATACACTTTTTGTTTAATCGGATTATAAAGAAGAATAGAATCTACCTTGTTAGTGTCTATTTTATAGTCCGAAGTTATTGATTTTGCAATGTCGCTTTGTAGTGGTGCAAATAAAAACTTATTGTCATAATCTCGCTTTATAACATACAATACACTACTGTTGCAGAGGTTGCAGACACCATCAAAAAGAATGATTTGTTTGTTTTCTGGAATTAACTTTACCACAATACAAAGATAATTCTAAAGGCTATAAAGTGTTTAAAAATTGAGTTAAATCCTCTTCTTTGCTTAACTCTAGTTTTTTCTTTAATCGGTATTTAGATTTTAAAACACTATCTGGTAATACATTTAGCATAGAAGCAATTTCTTTGGTGGATAAGTTCATTCTTAAAAACGAAGCTAAGCGGATTTCTTTTTCCGTAATATCTTTTGAAATTGCCTTAATCTTATTGTCAAAATTATTGTGCACCTCAGAAAAATAAGATTTAAAAACTTCCCAATCTTTATCTTCAGCACTTTCCTTTTTAAGAAGCATTACTAGTCTTCTGAACTCTACTTTAAATAGTTCTGGTGATTTTTTTATTTTTTCTAAATTTTCTTTTAATTCTTGTATAAATGTGTTTTTCTGAACAAGATGAAGCGTCTGAGATGCTAATTCTTTCTTTTTAAAATCTATTTCTTGCTTAAAAATTTCCTCTTGTTTTTCACGCTCAATTTTGTTCTTTTTGATGCGCTGTTTAAATCCTAAATATAGTAATGCTGCAATAGATAAGAAGGAGAACATACCTATACCATATAGGGTTTTAGTAAGCTTGTCGTTTTCTGCTTTTGCATTGAGTGTTTTTATTTCTTCGTTTTTTAATGCAATCTCAGCTACTTTTTTTTCGGTTTCAAATTTAGTTTGTAATTCATCGAATCTTGTCGCTTTTTCTTTATTATATAGACTATCGGAGTGTTTTTTATATGCTTCATGGTTTAATAAAGCATTTTTATAATCACCTTTGGCTTTATATATCTTTGCCATGTGTTGGTAAGCATCTACTGTGCCTGCAAGTAGTCCGATTCTTTGTTTTTGATCTAGAGCCTTTTTTGTTTTTGCTAAAGCTTTATCATAATTCTTTTCTTCATAATATATTTTTCCTAACGCCAAATCTATTCGAGATTTACTAAAATCATCATTTATTAGTAAAGTAAGCTCTTCGCTTTGTTCTAATTTTAATTTGGCTTCATCGAATTCTTTAATCTGTAAAAGAAATTCAGCAGTTGAGTTTAATGTTTGCATTTCCAAAAAATCTGCATCTATACTTTTTGCTAGTACTAAGGCTTTATTAAAATAGAACTTTGCACTATCAACATCAATAGGCTGCTTGTTGGTATATAATTCTCCAATTTTTCGAGATGTAGAACTTGCAAAATAGGTGTCGTCATAACTTTTGTAAATAGATAGACTTTCCTTTAAATTTTTTATGGCAATACCATAATTACCAAGTGCTTCATTAGCATCGCCTACCGTAGCAATATTATCTGCATATAAGATAGTGTCTTTAACTATTATTGAAAGTTCAGCTGCCTTTATAGCATTTTCTAATGACAATAAATACTTGCCTTGTTCTAAATATATGTTAGATTTAATACTGTTGTAATTTATCATTAGAATAGAATCGTCTTTACAACAATACTCATCAATGAATGGTTTTGAATTTTCTATGTAGACTAATGCGCTGTCATATTTGGCTTCATCTTTAAAATTAATAGCTTGATTCATATATATGCCAGATATTCTACGTTTATTGTCTAAACTTTTATGCAGTTTTATAGCTTTTAAGTAAGCGTTATTAGACAATTTATTTTTAGATAAATTAGAGTAGGCAATACCTAGTCTTTCATAGCTTTTTGCTAATTCATTTTTTAAATCTGCTTCTTCTGAGATCTGTATTGCTTGTTTGGCATACTTAACAGCGGCATTATCATCTTTATATTGGGTTAGCTGCCATAGTTTTTCGAGAATAGTAATTTGTTCTTTTGGTTTTGATTCTTGATTAAGTTCTTGTTCTAATGTTTCAATTTGAGTTTCCAGTTGTTGCGCAAATATTGTTGAGGAAAAACATAAAATGAAAAGAATAATAACCCGAAAAATCATATCGCAAATATTTAGTAATTAGCTGTAACGAAGTTAGTTAAAATTAAAACACCTTGGACAACCCTCTAATCTACTTAAAGAGTATTTATAAAGTTTTGTCTATGTCTTGTCCATAGATATAGATAACACCTTTGTTTTTAAATCATTGATTTTCAGATATGTAAAATTGGATTGCTTTTTTAGATTTTATACTCGATATATAAATATTTAAGACTATTGTCCATACTTTGTCCATGCTAAAAATTAGATTTCAGCAATAATCATAGATAGCTTTGAACTGTCGATAAACGACAAACCAATTTTGTGGTGTCTTATTTTGGATAAGGCTGCAGACTTACCAATTTAAGGTCACTACAATTATTAACCACAAAATTCTAATTATTATGAAATCAAATTATGTGTTAATTGTATTACTTTTTATAGTGACTTACAGCTGCAATAAGGACGAAGATTTTAATAACCCAGTAAATCCTGATGCAGAGAGTATTAACGATTATATTTTTGGATTAAACTATGATCCAGACACAATGCTCAATGTTCAAGATACTGGAGGAAATGCATCACAACGAACCTTAAATGGCGAAACCACAGCAAACAATATTTATGAAGGTAATGTTACCAATTGTGTAACCAAAGATTATACTTTAGAATCTAACTTTGACGATGTGGCTATTCTTAGACCTGTTGCAGGAGTTATTTATCCAGGTGCTTTGGTAGTAGGCAATCAAGATATGTTAGATGGTGCACCCAATCCACTATCTGTTGATAGAGCTCCTATGACTTTAACAATAGATTTACCTGGTATAGGATCTAATGGTGTCATTGAAATAGATGATCCAAACAATGCTAATGTACAAGTTGCTATTGATGAGGCATTAGATTGGTGGAACAATAATGCCTATCAAAATGGTTATGTCAATGCATCTAACTCATCTTACCAAGCAGCAACATCGTATTCATCTACACAGTTGAGCTTGGATATTGGTTTAAATTCCGCTTGGGCTACAGGAGCAATAGCCTCTCAAATGGAACTAGAAACTAACTCTGAGAGACGTGTAGCTTCAATGGTATTTAAGCAAGTTTTTTATACAGTAACTATGAATACTCCAGAGAGTATTAATCCTGCAGGTGTTTTTGGACCAAATGTGAGTTTAGAAAATGTACAAACAATAATAGATGAGGACAATCCAGCTGCTTATGTAAGTTCTGTTAATTATGGTAGAATCATTATGCTTCGCATGGAAACTACTAACATGAATACAGATATCAGCTTAGAATCAGTTTTGCAATATACCACAGGTGTTAATGAAGGTGAAATAGATATTAATTCAACTTATGAAGAGGTTCTTGAAGAGTCATCAATTAATATTATTACGATAGGAGGTAATGCTGAAGTAAGTTCTAGCGCAGTAGATGCTGCTAATATGTCTGAAGGTCCTGGTGCTTTAAATTATATAATTACTGGTGAAAATGCGGTTTATAGTGCTACAAATCCTGGTGTACCAATTGCATATACAATACGTTATTTGGATGATAATTCTATTGCAAAAATGGGTTATACAACAGATTATACGGTAGAGGAATGTGGAAGTAATCCTTATGAGCATGCACAAATTAAAGTTTACAATGATTTTGAAGTTCGAAATATGCGATTTAGATACTATTACAGTTATACTGATACGGAAGAAGAGTTAGAGTTTGATTCTGGATGGACAACCATCACAGATGAAAGTCAACAAACTTTTAATATACCAGATGGTGCATGGAATGTAGAATATGATTTAGAATACTTTGGCACATTAGGTATTGGTGGATGGGAACCGTTTGCCGCTGGTACACCTGGTTATGTGAGTTCAAATATATGTCTCAGAGGGTATAATCCTACTGGATGGGGAAATGGAGATATAGCACTCTGTACAAGTTGTTCGTCAAACCCAGAGAGTGCATGCAGTAATTATCCTGATTAAAAAATTAGCAAAAGCCAAGGTTTGGTTTCAAAATCTTGGCTTATTATTTTTTAGCTTCTACCAGCTCTAAAAGATCTACACTTACATTGGTTGTAAACAAACCATAGTTTACTGTTGCTTTACCTTTTTCAATAGCATCTATACTACCAACCGCTTTACCATCATGCATGCGTACACGATCACCAACCTTAAGGATAGGTTTAGGTTTTTCTACAACAACCTCTTTCTTTTTAGCTTCCTTTTTCTTTTTTCGGATAGCTTCAACCTTTTTCTCAGCTTCTTGTTTTATCTGCTTTTCTTTAGCTTTTTCGGCACGTTTTTGTTTTGCTGATATTTTTTTTCGTTTAGAATTTTCTATCTGAACTAAACGAAATAACTCTGCCATTAACTCACGCTTTTTCTTGTTATTCTGAAATTTTTTAGCCAGATCATTTACTTTCTGACCAAGATAAATTAAGCGTTGGTTGCTATCATATAACTCTTGAAAGCTTTCTAACTTTTTCTGGATTTTTTCATTAGTTTCTTCTAACTTTTCTGCTTCAGAAAGCTTTTTCTTTTCATTAGCTTTTAGCGATTGTTCGGTTTTTTCTAAACGGCTGCGCTGTTTCTGTAATTTCGCAATTGTGGCATCAAACCTCACTTTACCACGTTCAATCTTCTTTTTTGATTTGTTGATTAAACTGTATGGTATGCCGTTCTTCTGAGCAACTTCAAACGTAAAAGAACTTCCTGCTTGTCCAGTCACTAACTTATACATAGGTTCTAAGCTTTTTTCATTAAAAAGCATATTGGCATTTTGCATGTGTGGCAATTCATTAGCCAAAAGTTTTAAGTTAGAGTAGTGGGTAGTAATTATGCCGAAAGCTTTACGCTCATAAAACACTTCTAAAAAAGTTTCTGCCAAAGCTCCACCAAGTTCAGGGTCACTACCTGTACCAAATTCATCAATTAGAAAAAGTGTTTTATTATTAACCTTCTTTAAGAAATAATTCATTTGTTTCAGTCGGTAGCTGTATGTGCTTAAGTGGTTTTCTATAGATTGATTATCGCCAATATCACTTACTACGCGATCAAAAAGACATGCCACACTGCGCTCATGAACAGGAATTAGCATACCACTTTGTAGCATAATTTGTAACAAGCCAACGGTTTTTAACGTGATACTTTTTCCACCAGCATTTGGACCTGAAATAACAATAATTCTATTAGCACTACTTAACGCTACAGTCTGCGGAAATGTTTTTTCACCTTTTTCTATGTTTGTTAAATAGAGTAGTGGATGGTATGCATCTTTCAAAAATAGATTACGCTCATTGGTGAGTTCTGGCAATATGGCATTCATGCTTCTGGCATATTTAGCCTTTGCAGCAATAACATCTATCTTGGTTAAAAACGTTTGGTAATCATTAAGAAGCGGGAGAAAAAGCCTTATATAATTGGTTAATTCTTTAAGAATTTTAATGACTTCCTCTTTTTCTTCATATTCTAGATTGTTAAGTTCTCTGGTATGTTGTAGTGTAGTTTCTGGCTCTATGTAAACAATACTACCAGTTTTGCTTCCACCCATTATAGCACCTTTTACCTTACGTCTGTACATGGCTTTTACCGCCAGTACACGTCTGTTGTCTACAACAGATTCTCTAATATCATCTAGATAATCTAGACCATGATATCTTGTTAATGCTGAAGAAAAACTGCTGTTAATTTTACCTTTTAACTTCCCTATTTCTTGACGTAACGAGGAAAGTTGTGGTGAAGCTTCATCTTTAATATCACCAAAGCGATCTACAACCGCATCAACCTGTTCAATAATAGCCGTAGTAATTTCAATATGACTACTATACTGATTTAATTTTGGGTAGTATTCTTTAAACTTTTCTAAAAATTTAACTATGGCGTTAGATGTGAGTGATATACTAACCAGCTTTTGCAAACTTGCAACTTCTAAATAAGTATTTTCAATACTTAAAAGTTTAATTTCTTTAGAAATTGGTTCAAAACTATGATTAGGAATTCGGTTATCGTTGTCAAACGAAGATAAGTATTCATTTACGTAATCTAACTCACGTACTAATTGTGTTTCAATTTCAATAGGACGCACATTTAGAACAGCTTCTTTACCTAAAGCTGTTATTGTATGATCTGAAATTTGTTGCAAAACCGTAAAGAACTCGACATCTTTTAAGGTTTTTTCATGAATACGTATCATGATAATTTTAAATTTTTAGAATTGCAAATTTAGGGTAAATGTTGTGATAAGCCTAACAGCTATAAAGATTGCTAATCGTTATTTTTGAAACCTATGAGTAAATCAATTTAAATTGCACTAAATTGATTTTTTTAAAAGCTAAAATTATATAATAAGTATTATTAAGAGCAAACAAGATTAATTATGAAAGTTGATATTCATCCAAGTTGGGAACCGCATTTACAAGCTGAATTTAATAAACCTTACTTTAAGAATCTTACATATTTTGTAAAAGCTGAATATAAAAACCATGAATGTTTTCCTAAAGGTTCTGAGATATTTAATGCTTTTAATCATTGTTCCTTTGATAATACCAAAGTTGTTATAATTGGACAAGATCCATATCATGGTGTAGGTCAAGCGAATGGCCTGTGCTTTTCTGTTAATGAAGGTATTCCTCATCCACCTTCATTAGTTAATATTTTTAAAGAAATAGAAACTGACTTGGGTTTTGCATACCCTAAAAGTGGTAACCTAATGCCTTGGGCAAAACAAGGCATACTATTATTAAATGCTACTCTTACAGTTAGAGCACACCAAGCAGGAAGTCACCAAAATAAAGGTTGGGAACAATTTACCGATGCTGTTATAAAACTTATAAGTGAGAAAAAACAAAATGTAATTTTCTTACTTTGGGGAGGTTTTGCGAAAAAGAAAAAGAAACTTATAGATATATCTTCCCACTCAATTTTAGAAACAGGACACCCTTCTCCATTAAGTGCTAATAGAGGTTATTGGTTTGGAAATAAGCACTTTAGTAAAACTAACTACCTGTTGCAGCAAGTTGACCAGTCGGTAATTGATTGGAAACTAGAGTAGGAGTAGGTCTTTCTGTACGGATTATATGAGGTTTTTTGTTTTCAACTTTTTTAGACGATTTGTTACAACTAAACATTAATAACAAAAAGTTAATAGCAACTAAAAAAGAAAGAATCAGAGTAATTGTTAATAGCATATTAATCTGTTTTTTATATTAAAAGAATTATAAGGGCGTGACAAATATAACTAAAAAATTGAAAATCTGATATTTATAAGCGTTTTAAGTAGGAAAAATTGCATTAAACAGTTGATAAATTGTGTTTTTAATCGAAAAAAACATACGTTTTATCGGTGTTTTTTAAGGATTTAGCAATTTAACATCTTATTAATAAGAGATTGTTAAATTTTGGTAACCAAATTTGAATAATTCACTTTTTTTGAGATAATATCTAATTTAAGGAGTTCATCCTGAACCTTTTCTATTGTTTTTTCATCAATGACATCTTGAGACCATTCGGTTATGGATAACCATTCTTGTACATCTTCAATCTCTTGGTCGTAACGATTAGAAATTGTTCTATCAATACTAGGTATGGACTTAAAATCTAATGTGGTGGTGTTGATTATGTCTAAAATTATTTTAAGCTCTTCTTTATTGTTTTCAATAAACTCATCTCTTACAGCTATAACAAAACAAGGCCATGGTGAAGGACACTCTCCAATACGTCGAAAGGTGCCATCATCTACCAAGGGTTTTGTTGTAAACTTTTCCCACATGAAATAGTCTGCATCACCATTAGTTAGCCCTTCTACCGCTCCTGTTAAATTTTTTATAACTTCAAAATTAAGATCTGTGTCTAAATTCCAGTTGTTATTTTTAGCGTTAATATATGCCATTAAATGCGAACCTGAACCATATCTACTTATTGCAGCTCTTGTACCTTTTATGTCTTTTATTGTTTTAAATTCAGATTTGTCAGCGACATGAATTCCCCAAATTAATGGCGTTTCTACAAAGGTTTGTACTATACTTGATGGGTTACCATCAATAATGTCTTTTATAATTCCTTCTGTTAAAATAACCGCAATATCAATTTCTCCAGAACGTAAGCTTTTACACATAGCACCAGTTCCGCCAAAATAATCGTGCCAACGAAGATTAATACCTTCTGCTTTATATTCACCGTTTTTTAGGGTTAAATACCAAGCTAAATTAAAGTGCTCCGGAACTCCACCAATGTTTACTTGCTTCATCTATGCTATATGTGTTTGTATTAAATTAATTTTAATTAGTAAGTATGTGTTTTATATGTTCACAATTCTTTCAAGGGCATAGATAATTAATTTTTCTACTGTACCTTTTGGATCTTTACTAAAATCTCCTGTTGCTCTATTGGCTATAATAGCATTTAGAGATAAAGCCTCATGTCCTAATAGTTTTGATAATCCATAAATTACAGAAGTCTCCATCTCAAAATTTGTGATTCTAAATTCTTTGTAATTAAAGTTATCTAATTTTGAATTCAAAGTCGGATCATGCAATGGCAGACGCAAAACACGGCCTTGTGGACCGTAAAATCCACCTGCAGTACCTGTCATGCCTTTAAATACTATATCACTTTCAAAATACTTCTCTAAGTACTTACTATTATTTATAATTATTGGTCTTGCTTTGTTTTTGTCCCAATTTGTATGTGCTATAAATGCATCTTCAATTTCTGGATTACTAATACCATTAATTTGATAAAAATGAAGCATACCATTAATATCTAAACCGTGTGTGCTTAACACAAAAGCATCAACAGGTATATCTGCTTGTAATGAGCCAGATGTACCAATTCTAATGATATTAAGACTGGTTAATTGTGTTTTTGGCTTACGTGTATTTAAGTCTATATTCACTAAAGCATCAAGCTCATTAAGAACTATATCTATGTTATCTGGTCCTATTCCTGTAGATAATACAGTAATTCTTCGATCTTTGTAATAACCTGTTTGAGTTTTAAACTCTCTTTTTTGAGTGCTAAACTCAATGCTATCAAAATGTTTGGTAATTTTCTCTACACGATCTTGGTCACCAACAAATATGATGGTGTCTGAGATATTTTCTGGTTTTAAATTTAAATGGTAAACACTACCATCTGGATTTAATATAAGCTCTGAATCTTTAATTGACATGTAATATAGTCTTTACAAGTTTATTTTGGTCTACACTAAACTGAAACTCTAATCGATTAACACCTCCGTAAGTTAAATCATTATTAACTTCATTAGCGAAATTGTGTTGCCTTAATAGGGCTTCATGTCCCTTTCTGTTTAATTTAAGACTGGTTTCGTCTTCTTCAAAAAATATACTAAGCTTTTCTATTAATCGACTATGTTGTGAGTCTCCATAACCATAATAGCCTTGATAATTAAGACTGTATCCCAATAAATGATGCTTAGATTTTATGTCATTATCTCTAACAATACGAAGTATATTGTCTTCTAATACACTAAGTCCGCTTTTTTGATGCGGAAAACGTTTTAGGTGAGCCTTTAAGCAATTACTCATATATTTAAAGCTGGATTCCTTTACGATATAAGGTTTTAAAATATTATGGTCTTTACCACAATATGTTCTCCATAATGTAATTGCTAGCTCTTTATCATGGTCGGTTAATTTTACTCTTTTATTGTAATGATCTAGCAGTTGAGATCTTGTAAGTTCACCAAGCCCTTTAAGATTTTTTTCTCCTGCTACACGACCACTACAAATTAAATATAAAGGTTTTTTTATCTCTCGTTGGTGTAGTAAGTTTAATACCCCTAAAAGATTAATATGGCAGAACAAATCATACTCAAACCAAAGATGAATTTCGTCGTATTTATCAGTGTTGTCTAGTTTAGACAACTCTTTTTTAAGTTCATATTCATCAACTTCTATATCATAGTATTCTTTTAGAAAATGACTTCTTATTTCAAAAAACTCATCAGAATCTATTTTTGGAATGGTTGGTCCTTCACACAGCATTTCTTGCCATGTTAATATATCGTCCTTAAAATCGAGATCTCTTAAATATTCGGTAAGTGCACTACCATTTGTAATATGAAGAATCTGTTTCGTCATAAAATTAACCTCCAACACGTTTTACATTAAATCCTTTTTCTTTGAGAAGAGTCATTATTTTATCTCTATAATCTCCTTGGATGATAATTTTATCATCTTTAAAACTACCACCAACACTCAGCTTGGTTTTTAGTTCTTTAGCAAGTTTTTTAAAGTCTTCTGTTGCTCCAGTATAACCTTCTAGAATGGTTATTGGCTTTCCTTTCCGTTTCTCATATTTGCATATTATAGGATCATCTTGCAACCAAATGTCACTTTGTTTATCACTATTATCTTCTTCGGAAGGCTCTGGTACGTGATCTGGAAATAAATTTTTTAATTGATCTTTTAAGTCCATTATTTTTTAATCAATCCAAGTTCAACTAAACGCTCATTCAAAAACTCGCCAGCTGTGATATCATCATATAATTTAGGATTGTCTTCATCAATACAACTTTCTAAAACATCCAATTTCATTTCACTAATAGGATGCATAAAGAAAGGTATTGAGTAGCGTGACGTTCCCCATAATTCTCTTGGTGGATTAACAACGCGATGAATCGTAGATTTTAATTTGTTGTTTGAGTGTCTTGATAACATATCACCAACGTTTATCATTAATTCATCTGGCTCTGCAATGGCATCTAGCCATTCGCCATCATGTCTTTGTACTTGTAAACCTCTTCCTTGAGCACCCATTAAAAGAGTAATAAGGTTAATATCTCCATGAGCTGCGGCTCTAACTGCATTTTTAGGCTCTTCGGTAATAGGTGGATAGTGAATTGGTCTTAAGATAGAATTTCCATTATGAATATAATTATCAAAATAAGTTTCTTCTAAACCTAGGTGCAATGCTAAGGCTCGTAAAACATATTTTGCTGTTTTCTCTAACATCTGATAGGTTTCTTTACCTACCTTGTTGAATTCCGGAAGTTCTTTCACTTCAACATTTTCTGGGTATTCCTTTTTGCGTTCCTCATCATCTTCAACGTATTGCCCAAAATGCCAAAATTCTTTTAAGTCACCTTCTTTCTTGCCTTTAGCACTTTCTTTTCCAAAAGATACATAGCCTCTTTGACCTCCAATACCTGGTATTTCATAACTTTCCTTAACCTCTAGAGGTAAATCAAAAAAGTTTTTAACCTCTTTATAAAGTCTGTCCACTAATTCATCATCTAAAAAATGTCCTTTTAAAGCTACAAACCCTATGTCTTGATATGCTTTACCAATTTCATCAATAAATTTTTGTTTTCTATTTGGGTCTTCTGAAAGGAAATCCTTTAAATCTACACTAGGTATTCTATCCATTGGAATTTTATTTAAAAATTAAGTCAATATACAAAAGTAACGAAATAGTAGTAAAATATAAACACGAAGAAAAGACATTTGAAACTTCAATTATATAATATTAGAGCATTTTATTTACATTTGATGCAATATAATTTTCAATATATATGCCTACCATTACCAAAAGCAATATAGAATACGATAAGCGTAATTTAAATGATAAAGTATTGCTTAAGCTTTATTATAATATGCTAAAACCTCGACTCATAGAGGAAAAAATGCTAATACTGCTACGGCAAGGAAAAGTATCTAAGTGGTTTTCTGGTATTGGACAAGAAGCTATTTCGGTCGGTGTAACAATGGCTCTAAAGCCAAGCGAATACATCTTACCAATGCATAGAAACTTAGGTGTTTTCACAACAAGAGAGATTCCGCTTCATCGTTTATTCTGTCAGTGGCAAGGTAAGGCTAGCGGCTTTACTAAAGGAAGAGATAGATCTTTTCATTTTGGTACACAAGAATATAAAATTGTAGGAATGATATCTCATTTAGGGCCTCAGCTTGGTGTTGCAGATGGAATTGCTTTAGCTAATATTTTAAAAAATAACGGACAGGTTACAGCAGTCTTCACAGGTGAAGGAGGTACAAGCGAAGGTGATTTTCATGAAGCTCTCAATGTAGCTTCAGTTTGGCAATTGCCTGTCATTTTTTGTATTGAGAATAACGGTTACGGTTTGTCTACTCCAACCAATGAGCAATATTATTGTAAGCATTTGGCAGATAGAGGTAAAGGGTATGGTATAGAATCTTTTATTCTAGATGGTAACAATATTATTGAAACTTACACTAAGGTTAAAAAGCTAGCTGAAAGTATAAGAAAGCGTCCAAGACCAATTTTAATTGAGTTTAAAACATTTAGACGGAGAGGTCATGAAGAGGCTAGTGGCACAAAATATGTTCCTAAAGAGTTAATGGAAGAGTGGGAATCAAAAGACCCTATCGAAAACTTTAGAAGTTACCTTTTTAGTAAAAAAATATTATCAGCCGAAATTGACGATAAATATGTGTCGGAAATTAAAGCCGAAATTGACGCTTCATTAGAATCTGCATATGCTGAGGCCGAAATTACACCTTCTGAAAGTATAGAATTAAATGATATATATCAATCATTTGATTATGAAGAATATAGTCCAAACAGCGAAACGAAAGAACTTCGTCTTATAGACGCTATTTCTGAAGGTTTAAAACAATCTATGGAAAAGCATAAGGACTTGGTAATTATGGGACAAGATATTGCCGAGTATGGTGGTGTTTTTAAAATTACAGAAGGCTTTGTTAATAAATTTGGTAAGGAAAGAGTTCGTAATACGCCTATATGCGAATCTGCTATTGTCGAAACAGGTATGGGTCTATCTATAGCAGGTATGAAAGCTGTTGTAGAAATGCAATTCTCAGATTTTGTTACTTCTGGCTTTAACCCTATTGTTAATTATTTAGCAAAGTCTCATTACCGCTGGAAACAAAATGCAGATGTAGTTGTACGTATGCCTTGTGGAGCTGGTGTTGCAGCAGGTCCTTTTCATTCACAAACTAATGAAGCTTGGTTTACTAAAACACCTGGTCTTAAAGTAGTTTATCCTGCATTTCCATATGATGCTAAGGGCTTATTAGCATCAGCAATTAACGATCCTAATCCTGTAATGTTTTTTGAACACAAAGCACTGTATAGAAGCATTAGACAAGATGTACCAACTAATTACTACACATTGCCTTTTGGTAAAGCTTCTCTCATCAAAGAAGGTGATGAAGTTACTATTATTACTTATGGCGCTGGTGTACATTGGGCTTTAGAAACTTTAGATGCTAATCCCAACATTTCCGCAGATTTAATTGATTTAAGGACACTTCAGCCTTTAGACAAAAAAGCAATATTGAATTCTGTTAAACAGACAGGTAAAGCAATTATTCTTCAGGAAGATAGTATGTTTGGTGGCATTGCTAGCGATATTTCTGCAATGCTAATGGAAGACTGTTTTGAGTATTTAGACGCTCCTGTAAAACGTGTTGCAAGCTTGGAAACACCAATACCTTTTGCACCACAATTGGAACAACAGTATTTGGCAAAAGGGAAATTCAAAGAGGCTTTATTAGATCTTCTTTCATATTAATTATACTTGCGTATACATCTGCTAATTAAAACTTTACTGAAAAAATGTCAGTGTTGCTGAAATTTTTGCACAAAATTTCTAATGGCATTTATTTTGCAAATAATATTCAAAATAATTGTTTAATTTAAATTTTAAAACTTATGAGTAATTTAATTCCAACAGTAAAAAATGGTAGTGAATCAAATTCAGGTTTAGGTTTTAAATCACTACCGAGTTTATCATCTTGGATGGATGATATCATCAACAAAAGTTTTGGTAATGAGTTTATGTCTAATTTCAATACAGGCATTACATTACCAGCAGTAAATGTTTTAGATAATGACGAGGAGTATATTGTTGAAATGGCAGTGCCAGGTTTAAAAAAATCAGATTTTGATGTCAGTTTAGACAATCAAATGTTATCAATTTCTGCCGAGCTAAATACAGAGAATGAAGAAACAAGTGAAAATTATACAAGACGTGAATTCGGTTATTCTTCTTTTAAGCGTTCATTCTCGTTGCCAGAAACAATAGAAACAGAAAAAATTAATGCCAAATATGAAGACGGTATCTTAAAGGTAATTTTACCAAAAAGAGATGAAGCCAAGAAAAAGCCTATTAAGCAAATCAATATTTCTTAAGGTATGTAATAAAAGATTTTTAGTTTTAAAGCCAGCAGTAGCTGGCTTTTTATTTTCCCCTGTTTTTTATGAATATTTATCTTAAATAATTATGCTTTTTGTCGGATAATTTGATTTTTTATCGATTGTTAATTATTTCTTAACATTTTTATTAGTCATATAGATTTATAGCTTTAATTTTAAAGATTCCTAATAATTAATACTTATGAAAATTAAATTACTCTTAACCCTTTTTATGGCTTCGATGCTCTCTTTTGCTCAAGTCATACCCGATGAAGTAAAGCCTCCAAGCTGGTCTATGTCAAACATACCAAACGTTAAAGCATATAAACTTCCTTCTTTTAATTTAAAAAAATTACAAGAGGAAGATATAATTAATGATAAAGATAAATCTAAGCCTTGGAGATTTGGTCATGATATATATGTAGATCATGATTTTAATGAAGTTGGTAAATGGACAACGCTAAATAATGGAGACAGAATTTGGAGAATGTCCTATTATTCTGAAAACGCAACTTCATTAAATTTTATGTTCGATGTATTTAAATTGCCTGAAGGTGCAAAGCTTTATGTGTATAACGATGCCAAAGATGATCTTTTAAGACCTTTTACGCACAACAACAATAACCCAGAAGAAGTACTTGGTACTTGGCTTGTTAATGGTGATAAGGCATGGATAGAATATTATGAGCCAGCTAATGCAGTTGGAGAAGCTAAATTAACAATTGGCTCAGTTATTCATGGATACAGAACAGCGGAGACGTATCAAAAAGCACTTAATGATTCTGGTGCTTGTAATCAAGATGTAGACTGTGATATTACTCCGTCTGGTGAAGATCCTTACGGAATAGATAATATAAAAGAAAATATTAAACACGCATCAGCAATGATTACCGTTGGTGGTGGTACTGGTATATGTTCTGGTACGCTCATCAATAATACAAGTAATGATGGTACACCTTATTTTATGACAGCAAATCACTGTAGTGGTGGCGAAGGTAGTTGGGCTTTTAGGTTTAATTGGAGAAGCCCAAATCCATCTTGTTCTACAACAACCAATAGTACTAATGGCTCATTTAATCAAACGGTTAGTGGTTCGGTAGTTAGAGCTAGCAGCTCTCAATCTGATATGGAATTAGTAGAAATTACAGATACAAGTTTCTTTAATGGTAATCCAGATGTAGTTTGGGTTGGATGGAATAGATCAACAACACAAGTTCCTGCTCTTAACTTTGGTATTCACCATCCTAGTGGTGATATACAAAAAGTATGTAGAGATGATGATGGAGCCACAAGACAAACCATACCTTTTAACGGAAATGCCAATACCCAAATGTGGTATATTACAGAGTGGGAATTAGGTGTTACAGAACCCGGTTCTTCAGGATCTGGTTTATTTAATGAAGAAGGGCATTTAATAGGTGTACTATCTGGTGGTGGCGCGGCTTGTACTGGTACTAGTAATAATGGTCAACCAGATTTTTATGGAAGATTTGGTGTAGCATGGAGTTTTGGTACTACTGCAGCAACAAGAGTTAGCGACTGGCTAGACCCAACTAACACAGGAGATGTTAGTATAGGTCAATACCCTGAAGTACAAATTTTTGACAATGATGCTTCTGTAACTTTAGCTTCTGGTGGAGATAACGCTTGTTATGCAGATTTTATGCCTGAAATTGCATTAATCAATAGAGGAAGTTTAAATTTAACTTCTGCAACTGTTACATACTCTTTAGACGGAGGTGCAAATACAGTTGTTAATTGGACTGGTTCTCTTGCTAACAATGCTCAGACAGTTGTTGCAACACCATCTTACACAGATTTAGCTACTGGTGCACATACATTTAATATTTCTGTATCTAGTCCAAACGGTGTTCCGGATGAAAACACAATCAATGATACATTTACTTTAGATTTTGATGTTGCACCATCGTTTACTACTACAGAAGTAGTATTAAATGTTACAACAGATAGTTTTGGTGACGAAACATCGTGGGAATTGTTAGATAGCTCTAATAATTTAGTTATTAGTGGTCCAGCTGTAGATTACGCTGATAATTCGACGTACCAGGAAATCATTACGATACCAGTCCTAGACGAATGCTATAGTTTTTCAATTTTTGATTCCTACGGAGACGGAATATGCTGTAGCTGGGGAAATGGGTCTTACAGTTTAGAGGATGAAAATGGAAATGTTATTATATCTGGTGGAAACTTTGGTAATTCTGAATCAGTTACATTTACCGCTAAAGATGCCTTAAGTATAAATGATTATAGTTTAGAAAATGTCGTGGATTTTTATCCTAATCCTGTAAATAATAATCTTAATGTTGTATTTAATTCTATAAATGAAGATGTACAATTTGAAATGTACAATGCTTTAGGTCAACAAATTTCTAAAGGAAATTTTAGTTCTAACACAACATCTCATAATATAAATATGTCACAATATCAAAGTGGTATTTACTTTATAAAGCTTACTTCTGGATCCAGAAGCTTAACGCAAAAGATTGTGAAGGACTAATCAAAATATTATAGTAGAATAAAAAAAACCAACACCTTTATTGTGTTGGTTTTTTATTTTAAGGTTTTTGGGTGATGAATCCAAATCATAATTTAATGTTTTCTAAGTCATCATCTAAACTGTGAGATGTATTGACAATTTTTGATAAGGCTTTCATAATTGATTTGATTTAATGATTGATGAATTACGTTATTATCTATAACGTCTTTTGCTGTTCCAAGTATAGATTCTAGTTTCTGTAGTTGTACTTGTTAATTGATTGTTGTTTAAAGTTCTCATGATTTTTGTTTTTTAATTGATTACACTAAATAGACGACGAAAAGATAAAAATGTTACACTCTTATGAACTAGAGAGTTAGAGTTTAACAAATTTTAACTTTATACGTATCTATAATACTATGAAAGTTAAAGCTCTTATTGAAACAAGTTACGTACACAAAGCAAAAAAATGGGGCAAAAAAGGTAAACATTGAGTATTGCATCAAAAGGAATGAAACATTACTCTAATTGCGTTTCACCATAACCTCAGAAACAATAAAAGGATATGCTTTCTTTACAGTTATTAACTCTTCATCTGTTATTTGACTTGGTGTTTTATTAAACTTCATTTCAATATACCGAGCTCTTAATTCGTAGTATGCTTTTGTAATTTCATCTTGTATAGAAATAAACAATTCATATTTGGTTAAAGCATCATGACTTAAAGAAATAACCGCTTCTCTAGGATGGTCAGATGCTTCTGACAGCTTATCTCCAGTACAATAATCACATTCAGATGCTCCATTATTATCTACAAAAGCTCCAACAATGTCTTTAACCTCTTCAAGTTTTACCAATTTGTTTTCAATAAAAATTTCCTGTTTATGATTTAGACTAATTCTTAAAAGATTTCGTTCATTTATGTCTTTTATACACTCCTTAATATCGGGACAATCACTAGGTAATTGTCTTAGTATGCCTTTATCAGCTGAAATGGTCGTTGTTACTAAAAAGAAGATAAGTAACAGAAAGGCAATGTCTGCCATAGATCCTGCGTTGACCGTCGCAGAATGTCTTCGAAATGATTTCATATTGTAAATATTTAAAATGTTAATATTTTCTTAATCACAATAACAGTACCAATCTTGTTAAAGGTTATTAACAAAGCATAACAAAAACACTTACAATATGTTATTTTTGCAAAATTAACGTTAGAGTATACAACTTTATGTCTACAGACACCATTAAAGATACAACATCAGAAAAAAAGCTTTACGATTATCAAATTAAGGATTTGTATCGCATTTTTGATGTTATGGCAGAAGAAGCAGACAACTATAATTTGCTATATCAATTGCCAACTGGTGGTGGTAAAACGGTAATTTTTTCTGAAATCGTAAGGCGTTACATAGAAAAGCATAAGAAAAAAGTAGTAATACTTACCCACAGAATTGAGTTATGCAAACAAACATCTAATGTACTCACAGGCTTTAACGTTAAGAATAAGGTGATTAACAGTAAGGTAAAAACATTACCAGACCAAGACGAGTACCAGTGTTTTGTGGCTATGGTTGAAACTTTAAATAACCGTTTGTCTGATAATGATTTTCAACTAAAAAATGTTGGTCTCGTTATTATAGACGAAGCACATTATAATTCTTTCAGAAAGCTTTTTAAGTTTTTTGAACATTGCTTTATCCTTGGTGTTACTGCAACTCCTTTGAGTAGTAATATTAAGTTACCAATGAAGGATAATTATGATAGACTCATTGTTGGTGACGATATTTCTACCTTAATAAATAATGGGTTTTTAGCTAGCGCAGAAGTGTATCATTATGACGTTGGCTTAACCTCTTTAAAAATTGGTATTAACGGAGATTATACCGTAAAATCCTCTGAGGCATTATACACCAACTCATTAATGCAAACCAAACTACTTGCTGCGTATGAAGAGTTGGCAAAAGGCAAAAAGACCTTAATCTTTAATAATGGTATTTACACCTCAAAAGAAGTCTATTACACTTTTAAGAAAGCTGGTTACAACGTTAGACATTTAGATAATACAGCTAGTAAACAAGAACGTAAGGAGGTTTTAAAATGGTTTAAACATACACCAGATGCTGTTTTAACTTCTGTTAGTATACTTACCACTGGTTTTGATGAACCTTCAGTAGAATCTATTATTTTAAATAGAGCAACACGATCATTGACCTTATATTTTCAGATGATAGGACGTGGTAGCCGTATTTATAAGGATAGAAATACATTTCAGGTTATAGATTTGGGTAATAATGTATCGCGTTTTGGGCCTTGGAGCCAACCAGTAGATTGGCAACATATTTTCAAATATCCAGATTTATATCTCGAAAACATTATTGATGACGAGTCTTTAGAGCGTGATTTTGTATACGTTATGCCAGATACATTGAAAGAGAAATTTAAAAACTCAGACAATCTTGAGTTTGATGTTAAAGCTGAGTATAAAGATGTTATAGGTTCTGGTAAAAAATCGTTTACAGTTATAGAGCGTTCTATAGAACAGCATTCTAAGATCTGCATAGAGAATAGTAAAGATGTGTATGATGCCAGAAACTTAGTAAAGTTATTACAGGACGAAATTGCCTACCGTATTAAACAATATTGTTACTGCATAATGAATAGTACAGATAACTATAAAGATTGGTTGTTTGAAGAGTATAACCGAAAATTACGTATTAGCTTCAATGGTAAGTTTTAACGTTTTTTTGTAAGGAAATACATTTTTATACGTTTATTTTGAAATAGGTATGGTTTTTGTTCCATAAGTTTATGAAAAGTAAATTATTTTAACTTTGGTGAAAAGTTGTAGACATATATTATTTTTTTTCTTCCTTTTTACTTTTTCTGCTGCATTTTCTCAGGTAACAGATAAGGAGAAGAAAACTATACGTATTCCTGCCGAACCATCTAAGACAAAGAAGGATACACTTCCTGCTAAAATAAAAGTAGCACCAAAGCTTGATAAAGAAGAAGACAAATCAAGTGGTGAGGATGACGAAAAGAAGAAGTTTGTCATTAAAAAATCTAATAAACCATTTTCTATGATTGAAGAAGATGGTCTAAAGAGTCCTTCTGAAATCTTTGAGAAGCGTTGGAGCAAAGATTTGGAGAAAGGAGGCGTTATAAAGACAATGTCAGATCAGTTTTTAGGCGAACATCGTGTTGACACCAAATTTGTAAATATTATATGCAGAGATCACGAATATCCAGATGGTGATCGGGTTAGTATTTCTATAAATGGAGTTCTTATAAAAAATAGCTTACTACTAACCAGTAGCTACAGAAGGGTAGAGGCAGATTTAATTCAGGGTAAAAATACAGTTGAAATTACAGCATTAAACCAAGGTGAATCTGGCCCTAATACCGCTGAGTTTATTGTTTATGATGACCAAGGAAAGGAAATCTCTTCTAAAGAATGGAATTTGCTAACAGGTGTTAAGGCTATCATTGTATTCAACAATGAAAAAACAGTGATTAAGGAAAAAACTGAAGAAGAAAAAGCTGCTGAAAAAGAAGAAACTGCTTCTAATAACTAATCGTTTTAATTTCAGCAGGTTTCATTGTTTCTAATTTATAATTTCCAATTCTAACTCTTACTAAACGTAGTGTAGGAAAACCCACTTTTGCTGTCATTTTGCGAACTTGTCTAAACTTACCTTCCGCTAAAACTATTTTTAGCCAAGATGTTGGTCCATGCTTTTCGTCTCTTACAAAGCGATCCACAATATGAGATGTATCTTCTAGTAGTTCTGCATCACAAGGTTTCGTGAGATAAGGTTTTCCGTTTACAGAAATCTCTACACCATTTTTTAAAGTACCTATTTGTGTTTCAGTAATTATACCATCAACCATAACGTGATATTCCTTTTCAATTTTAGAACTGGTAATATAATTACTAAATTTTCCGTCTGTTGTAAGTAAAAGCAATCCTTCAGATTTTTCATCTAATCTACCAACTGCCATAATAGTTTCAGGAAGTTCAAATAATTCAGATAACAACTTTTTATTTTTCCGTTTATTTTGATTGTTCACAAACTGGCTTAAGTAACCATAAGGTTTATATATTTTATAATAACTGTCTTCCATTACCACCAAGTTATAAAGCATTTTGAGAGTTGATTATTTCCATTCTTAAGCCAACAAAGTGGAGACTGTTTTTTATCAATGTAAATCTGTAATAGAGCCAGAGTATTATCAAAATTTAGCCATTCCACATTTAACTTTGGTTCTACCAACCAATCTAATTTTTTGGGTATATAAAAAAGATAATTTACAAACAATTCTATTTCACTAAAATGAAAATAAAATCCTTGCACACAATCTTTATTCAAGGTATTAAATTCAATAAGACTTTTATTATAAGGCACAAATAACTGTGCTTTAAAATTCACAAACTGCTCAAAACTTGGACTATCAAATCCCAATGTTCTCAATGTCTCTTTAGTTTCAGGTTTATAAAGTAAAGGGAGTTGTTTTTGAGTTAGTTTTTCAAGTTTCAGCACTAAGCTATCGGTTCGGTTTGGTCCAATCCAATAATCTAAAAAATTTGAATATTCTTGAGTATCATCATACAAATAGAATTTATATGCAATCTCTAAATGTATTGGCTTTTCATCTTTGAGCAATAATAAATCGAGCTCACCAATAGTTTGCTTATTGTTTTTAATTTGAAGGTTTTCAGCAATAAATTCTATTCCTTCAATTTGTTGTAATTGAAAAGCCGTAAAGATTTCAATCCACTTTCCTAATCGTAATTTTTTCTGATGCCTTTCAATATTGTACATACTTCGGCTCGATGAGATTTTGAATTGCACAAGAGACTTTACAGCATCAAAATCCCAAAGTAATGGAGTGTTCTGAAAACCCTTAAACCTATCTTTAAAACCAAATTCTTTTTGCAATTCAATAATTTCTTTTCCGATTAAAGGATACAAAAATATCGAAAACCTAACTTATATCATGTTTTTTCTTTTGTATGAGAACTACCTTTAAGGGTATAATTTTCAAGGAATTTTAATATTCAAAATCTTATGACGTATGAAAGTATTCGATAACAAACACATTAAAAATGTGGCATTTGTTGGTGCGCATCGCTCTGGCAAAACCACATTATCTGAGACCATGCTCTTTGAAGCAGGTTTAATAAATAGAAGAGGTACAGTAGAGCAACAAAACACAGTTTCCGATTATCATGAATTTGAGCACCGTAGAGGTGCTTCTGTTTTTGCAACACCTTTGCATACTGAATGGCGCAACTACAAAATTAACATCATTGACACTCCAGGTTTAGACGATTTTATAGGTGAAATTATGTCGTCAATAAGAGTTGCTGATACTATAGTTACAGTAATTAATGCAAAACATGGTGCAGACATCGGTACAGAAATTATATGGAATTATGTAGATAAATACCATAAGCCTACATTATTTGTTATCAATAAAATTGATAGTGAAAAGGCTAATTTTGAAATGAGCTATAATAGTTTAAAAGAACTTGTTGGTAATAATGCTGTTTTAGTGCAGTATCCAATTAAAATTGATGGTGCACAATGTATCATAGATGTTTTAAAAATGAAATGCTACAAGTTTGGTCCAGATGGTGGTAAGCCAGAAAAATTACCAATTCCTGAAGATCAATTAGACTATGCCAATCAACTTCATAACGAGCTCGTAGAAAAAGCTGCTGAGAATGATGAAGAATTAATGGAGTTGTATTTTGAAAAAGGCACTCTTAACGAAGAAGAACTTCGCAAAGGCATTAAGTTAGGTATGCTAAACCACGACTTTTTCCCTGTATTCTGTGTTTCTGCATTAAAGGATATGGGAACCGGAAGACTTATGGGCTTTATAGATAATGTGGCGCCAGCTGCAGCAGATTTAAAACCAGAACAAACGTTAGAAGGAGATTTAGTAAAACCAGAAGTAGATGCAGACACATCTCTGTTTGTTTTTAAAACGATTTACCAACCAAATTTAGGTCAGATTACATTTTTTAAGGTAAAATCTGGTGAGGTTAATGTAAATGATAAGTTGTTTAATACTAGAACAGGTGAAAGCGAAACATTGAACCAGTTGTACATTATGGATGGTAAAGAAAAACATACTGTACAAAAATTGACTACTGGTGATATTGGTGCAACTACAAAACTAAAATATACTGAAACCAATGATACTTTAGCTACTAAGGCCGAAGCAGGAACCATTAAACCTATTAAGTTTCCTCAGCCACGTTTAGTAAAAGCTGTTTTTGCTGAAAATAGTAGTGATGAAGAGAAGTTAAGCGAAGCACTTAAGCGTATTCATAGCCAAGATCTAACAGTAGATTTAAGCTATAATACCGAAACGCATCAAACCTTAGTTGGTACACAAGGAGAATTACATTTGGCGACTTTAACTTGGATTCTTGAAAACATCTATGATGTAAAAGCTAGATTTGAAGCACCAAAAATTTCCTATCGTGAAACTATTCAGAGAAGTGCTACAGCAAATTACAGACATAAAAAACAAAGTGGTGGTTCTGGACAGTTTGGACAAGTTCATTTAAAAATTGAACCATATTACGAAGGAATGTCAGAACCTGAAGGTTTTTCAATTAGAGGTAGAGAAGAAGTAGACTTACCTTGGGATGGTAAATTGGTATTTTATAATTGCATTGTAGGTGGAGTTATAGATCAACGCTATTTACCTTCAATATTGAAAGGTATCTTAGAGGTTATGGATTCAGGACCATTAACTAAATCGTATATAAGAGATGTAAGAGTTATGGTATATGATGGTAAGATGCATGCTGTAGATTCTAATGACATATCCTTTAAAATTGCAGGATCTCATGCCTTTAGAGAAGCATTTTTAAATGCCAATCCTAAGCTTTTAGAACCAGTAGATCAAATGATATTATGTGTGCCAGAACAAATGGTGGGTAATGTAATGACAGAACTACAAAGTAGAAGAGCGATTATTCAAGGTATAGATACGGAAGTTAACTACCAGATTCTAAAATGTACAATTCCATCAGCAGAATTGACGGATTTTTCTACCCAATTGCGTTCACTAACACAAGGTAGAGCAACCTATTCAACAAAATTTGAAGGTTATGCATCAGTACCAAATCATATACAAAAAGAATTAGTAAAAGAACAGGAATTAATAACCACTTAAAAATATTGAGATATGCACAGTAAAGTAATGTATTTAAGCGATTTAAAGTTTAATATAGAAACGTGGAAAAGAGAGTTAAGATTTCATTTTAATGAGATGGATACGTTTCAAGAAAAGTTAGAAGAAGCAGTAGCGAGAATTGATGACCCAATAGCTTTGAAAAAGTTAGAAGTTTTTCAAAATAGAATAATGATAGAGAAAGATGCTATTTCGAAACTCTTACACAGATGCCGTAATAAAATGGCAAATATTAATAATGTAGATTTTAATGAAAATATTGATGGTAGACTTCAAAATGAACAACACACATTAAAAGAAGATATGCGCACATATATTAACCTACATTATGATCTTAAGGAAGAAATGATGGACTACTTTTTAGAAGTCCTTTAGTTCTATTCATAGCTTAATTTTTTGAATAAGCCACGATGATAAGTCGTGGCTTTTTCTTTAATTTATAGTGCTGATTTTTATAATCTGTAGTAACTCTGACTACTACCTTTAGTACAAGGACAATTACTGGCACTTTGCATTAAGTTAAGACCAATAGTAACAACATGCGTTCCTGAATTAAAACCAGATAAATCGTTGAATGTTAACTGATAAGAATATGCAAAGTAAAGTTTATTATGAAGTATACCTGCCATAGGACCAAGGTTTAAAGGATCTAAAAACTGATCGTTTAAGAAACGGTAAGAAGCACCAATCCAATAGTAATCTCCATTTCTGTTAAACTTTCTGTACTTAAAATTAAGGTCTGTAGCAGAACGATTGTCACTATCAAAAAACTGAAAGAAAACTGAAGGTTCAAACTCTACATATTTATTATGCTTTGGTGTAAACACATAACCCGAATAAACCTGATAGTTCAACAACAATCTTGGCTCAATGCCACCTGTAAAATCTTCGGTATCCTTAGATACTAGATTGTTCGCATTAAAACTTAAATAGAAATCTTTCCAACGGTAAAGCAAACCAGCATCAAAGTTATTGTTGCTAACAGCTCTATCTCCATTAATAGCTGGATCTAAAATTGGAATAGCATAATCATCATTGAAGTTTTCGATGTCGATTCTAAAATTATTGATGTTATACGATAATCCAAGGGATAAGTATTGTTTAGATTTCCAATCTAAAATTAAGTGATGTGCAAAAGATAACTTAAGACCTTTTTGCCGTGTGTTACCATTTTTATCATTGTATGCAGATACACCAATACCAGAACGATTAGATATTCTAAAATCTGCATAAATGGATTGGTTATCTGGAGCATCTTTAATACCAACCCATTGCGTTAATCCGTTTGCTCTAATTTTTAAATTATCTCCAATACCAGCATAGGTTGGTGAAATTACAAAATCATTATCAGCCAAGTATTGTGTCCAAACAGGTAAATTAAGCTCTTGGCTAAAGCCATGAGCTACAGTTAGGAATAGTATGTATATTAAAATTCTTTTCATCTTAGTAGGTTTAGTTCATTAGATTAAGGGGTTATCTGTATAGCGTAAAGTGGCCAACAAATTCTTTATTGTAATTAGAATCATTTGTTTTGACTACAAACCAATAGTCACCCGTTGGTAGTTCATGACCATTGTATCTGCCATCCCAAACTTCACCAACTCTGTAGGTTGCTATTTTACGACCATAACGGTCAAAAATATCGAAGGTTAGGTTAGGATAGTTGTCCACACAGCCAGGTGCCCAAGTATCATTTTCCAAATCACCATTTGGTGTAAACCAGTTAGGTATACATGGTCCAACAAATTCAACTTCAATTTCTGCTTCAGCAATACAACCAGCACTATCTGTAACTGTTACAACATAGACACCAGTCTCGGTAATATTATACGTATTTGTACTACCGTAGTTTTCATCATTCATGGTAAAGGTGTAATCTCCAGTTCCACCAGTAGCACTTGCTATGATTTCATTAAGCTCACCTTCAGTTAAGGTTAAGGCAACAGGCTCATAACCTTCAATATCAAACAACTCTGTTCTTTGAATACAACCATTAGTATGTCTTACGTCTATGTAATGTTCTGTTCCTACAGGCACATTTTCAAACACATTACTTAATTGATAGTCGCCACCATCCAAAGAATAATCAAATTCTGATAATTCTTCATCAGATACATCAAGTATTACAGTTAACATATTACTTTGCGCATTATTATCGCAGGTATATTCTAAAGTAATTTCAGGATTAAAGACTATAGGCTCAGGGAATGTGATGTTCCATTCAGATTCACAACCCTGTGCATCTCTTACATAAACGATATGATCACCTCCTTCAAGATTGGTAAAATCGAATACCGTTTGTGTTGCACTTCCTGTTGTATAAGGGCCTTCATAACTATCAAGACTTACACTGTATGGTAGATTTCCACCATCTATTTCAATACTGAATTCACCATCACCATCACCAGCACACAATTCTGGGAAGAAAGCATCTGGTAATATGGTAATAATTACAGGCTCTGGATCTACAATTGTAAAATCGAACGTTAAATAACAACCCAATTGATCTTGAACAATTATAGTATAGTCTCCAGCCGAAAGGTTTTCAAAAGTATTAGTTTCAAAAAACTGATTTAATTGTGGTGAAATTGCATATTGAATTGTACCAGTTCCACCAGTAGCAGAAACGATTACAGAGCCATTATTGCTACCAGCACATGTAATGTTATTAACTTCAATTGTTGCGTCTAATGCCGTAGTAGGCTCAGTAATTGATATTGGTGCAGATGTTACTTCACAATCTCCACTTTCTACCATGACCAAATAATCACCTGCTACTAATTCTGTAAAATATCCAGGTGTATTTTGAGTCGCATTTATAGTTGCACCAGATGTATCTTGAAGTGTGTAACTATAATCTCCTAATCCACCTTGAGCTGTGGCTAAAATTGATCCAGTATTGTCACCAGCACAATTAATAGTAGGATTAGAAGATTCTAGATTTATTACTAACTCAGGTAATGGATCAACTGTAATATCGTTAGATACGTTAGAAATACAACCGTTAGCATCTCTCACGTAGTAGTTATATGTACCTTCAGGAACTGAGAATGTTGTAGAAGAAGCAAAACTTCCTATAACTGTTGTAAAATCAATAGTACTACTATACTCGTATGGTCCTGTTCCTCCTGAAGCACTGAGTGTTAATGTAGATTCAGTTAAACACGTTTGTGTTGTTGTTCTTACTAAATTAACATCGAGTGGAGTAGGATTTTCAATTATAATCTCTAAAGACGTCATTTCACATTCAAAACCATCAGTAATGGTTACTGTATACGTTCCTGCTCCTAAATCGTTAAACACGTTAGACGTTTGTGGACCAGAAGAACTTGCAACTGGCGAAATTGTATTTAAAGTATATACATAGTTGCTGCCTTGCCCACCAGAAACCATATCTACTGTTATACTAGCATTCTGATCACCAAAACAATCTAATACAGTAGTACTTGGCGTAAATGTTGCTGTAATTGGATCTGGTAAACTAAGAGTTATTGTTTCTGAAGCAATACAACCTTCAGCATCTCTAACATTTACTGTGTATGTTCCAGCTGATAAATTTTCGAATACACTATTTGAAGAAAAAGCAACAGTAGCATCACCTGTTAATTCATATTCATAATTGCTCCAACCACCATCTGCAATAGCTGTTATTGTACCTTCACTGTCTGTACACGTTACGTTTGAAGATTCAATAAGGTTTAAAGTTAAAGCCTCTTGTGGTGATGTTATAACAACACCTGCTGAATTAGAACAATATGGGAAATCTGTTTGAGTGATTACAACATTAAAACTACCAGCTTCCATACCTGTTACCGTCAATGGATTTGTAGCTGTGTTAGCATTTATAATACCTGTAACAGATGTTCCAACACTATCAAATACTTCATAAGTATAAGCACCTGTAAAGTTTGTGATGTTAATGTCGAAGGCACCTGTATTGTCACCAAAACATGTTACACTATCAGATGTTAATGTAAATTGCGGTGAAATTGGCTCGCTTACTGAAATTGTAGTTTCAGAAGTACAAGACAATACCGTATCCGTAATTGTAATTGTATAAATACCTGAAGGTACACCAGTAAAGGTGTTACCAGATAAACTTACTGAAGCAGGACTAGGAGAAATACTATAAGCATAAGTACCAGAACCACCAGATCCTGTTACTGTAATTTCACCATCATCATTATTACAAGACGGCATTGCAGTAACATCTGCAACAACATCGATTGGTTCAGCAACATCAATAGTTACCAAATCAGAACAACCATTAGCATCTTGAATTTCTATAGTATGTGTACCTGCAAATACATTAGAGATTGTGAAAGGTGCAGACTGTGTTTGAAAAGCACCTCCATCTATACTAAAACTATATGGTGAGGTACTTGGTGTGTCTAAATTGACTACAATTTCATAATTACCATCTTGTAGCTCACAAGCATTAGTTACTGAAGCTGATATTTGAGGTGTGTCATCCATATCAACAATGGTAGCAGGACTTGTTACAATACATCCATAAGCATCTAAAACGTGAATGTAGTAAGTACCTGCATCGACATTAAATACACTTGTAGCGTCCCAACCAGCATCAGTAGCTAGTGGAGCAGTAGCAGTTGTCGTGATTTGATATTGATATGGTGCAGTTCCGTTTTGTCCTATGGCACTAATGACACCAGAGTTTGGATTACAATTAGCATTTTGATCAACAGAAACCGTTAAATCCAAAGCTACAGGAGATTCAAGAATTTCGAATATTTGTGAAGCTGTTTCACAGCCATTAAAAGAACCAGAACCGTTTTCTGTAAACACTAAGTAATATTGACCAGGCGATAATGTTCCTGGGTTTGGGGTTGTAACCGTTTCAGGAGTACCAAATGTTACCGCAATAGTGTTTGGTCCATCTACCAATTGATTATCATAAGCTGAATAGATGGTGTAATCAACAGAGGTTGTTGTGCTATCAAAATTATCTATTGTAAAGGTCACACTTCCATCAGCTGCACCAAGACATGTAACATTGTTTGGAGCTACAGTAGAAGTTAGGGTAGAAGCAGGATCTATGGCTGCATCTGCAGACTTTACGAAGTAACAATCTGTCACTAAATCATGAACAACAAAGGTATAAACCACACCAGGAATCAAGTTGGTAAAGGTTCTTGTATCTCCACCTGGAGTATCTGGTGGTAAATAACTTGTTGTATATGGGATAGTATTGAACTCTAAAATTCCAAACTCATAACTACCACTACCTACAGCAGATACAGCAGTAACTTCAGCAGTACCACCTGTTGTACAATCTGGAACAGAAATATTAACATTAATAATTAAATCTGATGGAGGTGAAGCCATCGTTATTTGTTGAGACAAACTACAACCATTAGCATCTACTACATTAACAGTATAATTTCCATAGTTAATAATATTGAATGTATGATCTTCATTTGAAGTCGCATTATATGGGTTGCCAGGAATAACATCACCAAAATTGTTGGAAATAAAATAGGTAAATGGTGCTGTACCTCCAGCAATATTTTCAACTGTAATAGAACCTAAAGAAGAACCTCCAGGATTATTACAAGTGATATCTACTTTACTTAAATCGAAAGTGATGGCATCTGGCTCAGAAAGTGTTATGTTTTCTGTTGTTGAACAAGAGTTGGCATCGGTTATAGTAATGGTATATGTACCAGCAGTTAAACCAGAAGTTTGTGTGCCATAATCAGTTCCTGTAGTGTCGTTATTTACATTAATAGTAAATGGAGGAGTACCAACAGTGTTATCTATAGTAATGTCTATAGAGCCATTTGCATCTCCATTACAAAGTATAGGTTGACTTTCAACAACTGCACTAAAAGCAGGCGGTGAAATAGGATTTACTGTTATAACACCAGATTCAGCAGTACAACCATTCGCATCCGTCACTTGGAATTGATATGTACCTGCTGTGGCAGTATTATAAGTAAATGTTGAAGGAGTACTTCCTAAAGCACTATAAGGTGCACCATTGAAAGAAACTTCATAAGTATAAGGAGCAGTACCTGTGATGGTTCCTGTTAATTCAGCATCTGGAGTTGCAGTACAGTCTAAAGTTTCAGTAAGTACAACATTTAGAGTTGGACTTGGTATAGGATCTATAGTATATGATTCGCTATAGGTACAATCATTTTCATCTCTTACCTGAAACGTATACATATCTGGTGCAAGACCAGTAAACACATTTGAAGTTTGATAAGCTGTTGCTGCAGAAGCTGGAGCTATAATTTGATATTCTAAAGTACCATTACCGCCCACAACATTAGATATTGTAACATCGCTAGTTAATGCAGGACAGGTTACAGGAGTACTAGTGAAATCCATGTCTGTTGGAGGATTTAACGCATCTATAGTAATAGTGTTTGTAACAGCTGTACAAATATTAGTATCGCTAATAGTGATGGTATACGCACCTTGTGTTAAGCCTGTGAATACATTACTGGTTTGAAAATTAACACCATCTATACTGTATTCATAAGGAGGATTTCCACCAGAAACACTTGTTACAGTTATTTCACCAGTGCCATTACAGGTAAAAGGTGCTGACAATTCTGCTGTTCCAGAAATGGCTGCATTTTCAATAATAGTTACAGTTTGAGGATCTGTTGTACAAACCGAAGGACCTGATGTGTATTGTAAAACAACATCGTAGTTTCCTGCTGCTAATCCTGTAAAGAATGATGCGTTAGAGAATGTAGTTCCGCCATCAATACTATACTCAATAGCATTTCCGTTTGGATTGGTAACATTTATCGTAATGGTACCAGTATCTCCTGTACCACCACATAAAATATCTGTTGATGTTACATTAAATTCTGGTGCAGGAATTTCATCTACCGAGATTGTAGTCGTCGCTGTACAGTTATTAGAATCAACTACAAGAATATCAAAAGTTCCTGCAGAAGTTACTACAATTTCTGGTACAGTTTGAAAATCTGTAGAACCATTAATAAAGTAGAAGTAAGGAGGTGTTCCTCCTTCAGGATAAATGGTTATTTCACCTTCAGTACAGGTTAACGGTACTGTTACAGCAGCAGTTACTGTTAATAAAGGTGGCTCAACAATAGTTACATCTTCCGTGTATAAACATCCATTTTCAGTTTCTACTGTTACTGTGTAGGTTCCTGGATTTAAATTTTCAAACTCATATGTGTTTTCCATTATTGGGCCAACAGAGTTTACCACAGTTCCGTTTTCACTTAATGTAAAAGTGTATTGTGGATCTACATCATTAGCAGCGAGTTGTATGCTTCCTTTATCACCAAAACAAAGCGGTTGAGACACTGTAGAAGTTACTGTAAAATCACGTTCTCTAATTAAAACATCTGGAACAGAAAAAATACAAGGATTAGTTGGTACACCAATTTGTCTTACATAAACTTGATAAGTACCAGGTGTTGTTACTGTAAATACATTACTCGATTGATAGTTGGTACCATCGATACTAAATTCGTATCCAGAAGGCACATCGTTAACTGTAATACTACCTTGAGTTGTACAAATGATATCAGTAGAAACAACAGTTGGTACTAATAAGTTCTGATAAACATTAAAATAGAATCTGTTGAAACAACCTCCAGGATAATTAATAGTTAGTCTAAACTGACCAGCAGCATTTGCTAGAAAATCTGCACCTGTCGCGACTTCATTCCAAGTACAAGCAGCATCTTCGTTAGCACAATCTGGATCAGAAACAGCAGCACAACTAGATTCGTCTAATTGTTCCCAAATAATTGAAATAGAATCTGAAATATTAGTTTCTATAAATCTTGAATCATCCGCACCACATAAGAAAATGTTTGGTAGTAATTTACCATCGTTAGGACAAGTTACAACTTCATCAGCATAAGGAATTACTGGGTTTTCAATATCACCACCAAAAAGTTCAACTTCATAAATTTGCTCAATAGATTGACAAGGCGCAACAGCAGTATTGAATGAATAATAAGTTCCGGTTGCATCAACTGTAATGGTTTGAGTGTTACCAATAACAGGTGTTCCTGTTGGACTTGTAGACCAAGCATAAGAATCATAACCATTGGCAGCAGTAAGTTCTACAGTATCACCACAAAGAATGATTTCTTCAACAAATTCACAATCTAAATCTGCTAAGAAGTTAGTTGCCTGCGGTGTCAATAAACAGCCTGTATTGCTATTCAAACTAGGATCATCTGTAATTTGAAATGTTGGGTTATAAAATCCATTATAAGTTGCATAAGCTTGGTTGTTAATAATATTTGAACATGCATCAGCCAGATCACCACAACTATTAACTACTTGTACTTCAATTCGAATTTCATATTTCGGATCATTTTCTTCTACGAGTGAGTTATCTATATCAAAAACCAGTTCTCTAGTTACGGGATCGTAACTAGCAACTGTTACACCAGGCGGAAGAATTAAATCTGTCGGATGGTTGTAAATAATATTAATTGGTAAAATGTCTCTAATCTGAAAATTAGTCGCATTATCATTACCTACATTTTGAAACCCTATGACATAATTTAATTGAGCGCCAAGATCTACCAATTGACCACCAATATCGTTGCCAGCATCATCTTCAACAATTTTAGTAAGTACTATATCTGGTTCAATGATTTCTACAGCAAAAGCAAAGAAGTATGGGAAATAAGTATCGCCACTTGTTTCTAATCTAATTGTACCAGACGTTGCGTCATTGGCTATTACAGAGTTTCCTGGATTGGGAATGGCAATTGTACCTGTATCAAAACCAAGTGTATTTGTACTATTAGGTACACGGTTGTTAACAGGTGTTGCATCTAATTGTGTTACGGAACTATTAAAAAAGTTACTTACTGGTCGATCTGCTGTAGATAAACTAACACCATTTAATCGCAATCTATCTCCTAATATTGGACTGTCTCCTTCTAATGTGGCAAACGCAAAATTAGCTCTTACAGGAGCAGGAGCAGGAACGGTTCTAAATCCGTTAACAGGAATATCTAAGTTAGGGTTTCCACCAGGAACACTAATGGCGCTGAACCCATCAAAACTAGTGATGGATTTACCAGGAAGTGTTGGGTCTTCATAAACAATAAATAAAGACCAACCTGCAGATTGACCTGTTCCGTTGTATGGGTTGAAATTTGCGGTCTCACCAACACCAGAAGATACATTTGCCACTGTATATGTGCCTAAGTCCGCACCAGACCCAAAACTCGTTACAAAATCTGTAACATCTGCAAAACAAGCGTAAGAAAAACTATCTCCACCATCAATAGATGAGCCGTTTGCTTCAAAAATAACAGTACCAGTAACATCATTATATGCACCTGTTGGTCCTTTTATTTTAACTTCAGTGATAGGTTCGCTACCAGGATTTACGGCTCCCCAATATAAGCCTGCATATATAATTCGGTAACAATTAGGATTCGGAATTTCTAAATCTGCGCTAGATGAACTAAAGGTCGTAGGATCTGTGTCAATGTCTATATATTGCATATTAACATTGTGATTGTAGACACTACCATTGTTGAATGCTTCATTATTTGGACCCAGAATATTATTCCCAATTAATACTATGTCTCCTTTTAAATCTTCATTGAATCTTGGTGTAAATGGCACGTAATTTTGCGCATAACTGACAATGCCAAAGCAAAGTGCCAGTACGACTATTAATGCTCTTGAAAAAGTAGGTTTTTTCATGATACTTGGTTTTACTTCCATACATATCCTTGGGGCAAAGCATATGTAAAGAATGGCTTAACTTATTAATTTTCTATTTTCACGAGGGACATTTTCACATTATACGGTCTGTTTCCTTTATTTTCCATCGCTCTATTGGCAGCGCTTATGCTGTCAAATTTGTCATAATAAATATAATATTTACTACTACTGACATCGTAGAAGAAATCTACATTAGTACGACCAGAAGCTATGACCTTAGTTAAAAATTCATTTCTCTTATTTATATTACTATGTACAGCAATTATTAGATAGTAACCACTTTCTGTATTGCTAACATTCTTTAAAATTTGAATATTTTCACTCTGCTCTAGACCGAAATCAAAATCATCAGAAGTGTATGGTGTCTCAGCCAACTTTGTAGTTCGCTTTATATTTTGAAGCATCGCTCGATCTTGCGCATACCTGTCTTGCTCATTATCGTATGCTGCTCGTTTAATTCTTCTTCGCTTTTCAAACTCAGTAGCTTCTTTTATTAATTCTAACCTATTATTAAGTTGTAATCTTAAAGTTTTGGCTTCTGCTTGTTTAAGTTTTAAATTTTCTATTTTCTTTCTGTAGAATAGATTGACTTCATCTAACTTTGTTGTTTTATAGCGTTCTTCATAAAGTGAATTTAAAGAGTCTATTTTCTGTGATTGTGATTCAATTACAGCATCTAAATCAGACTTTATAGCATTAAGTTTATTGTTCTCGGCGGTAACACTTTTAAAAGGTTTTGGTTGTACAGTTATACCTTGATCGCTTAAGTCATTTTCTTCTTTTAAGTCTTTTAAATCTTCATCCTTTATATCAACAATTTTTTCAAATTCTTCAAGAAGTTTATTCTGTTGATCATTAGTTGATTCTGCATCTTTTGTAAGAGAAGCAATAGTTTTACCAATCTCATCTTTTGGATTTTCTATTAATTCCTCATTCGCTTTATTGTCAGTTTCTTCTTTAGCTTGTTGTTCATCTAATAATCTTGCTTTTTCAGCAGCTTCTTCTTTAGCCTTTTGTTCTGCCAATGCCTTCGCTCTAGCTTCAGCTTCCTCTTGAGCTTTTCTTTCTGCTTCCGCTTTGGCTTGTTGCTCAGCTAATAATCTTGCCTTTTCGGCTGCTTCTTCACGAGCTTTCTGTTCTGCTAATTGTTGTGCCTTAGCTTCAGCCTCTGCTTCTTCTTTAGCCTTTTGTTCTGCCAGTAACATTGCTTTAGCTTCAGCCTCTTCTTTTGCTTTTCTTTCGGCTTCTTCTTTAGCTTGTTGCTCGGCTAATAATCTTGCCTTTTCGGCTGCTTCCTCACGAGCTTTCTGTTCAGCTAATTGCTGTGCTTTAGCTCTAGCTTCAGCTTCCTCTTTAGCTTTCTCTTCTGCCAATGCCTTAGCTCTAGCTTCAGCTTCTTCTTGTGCCTTTCTTTCGGTTTCTTCTTTGGCTTGTTGTTCAGCTAATAATTTTGCTTTTTTAGCGGCTTCCTCACGAGCAAGTTTTTCTTTAGCTTCTCGCTCAGCTTTTTCTTCTGCAAGTTGTTTTGCTTTTGCTTGTGCTTCAGCTAACGCATTGGCATCAGTTTCTTTCTTAGCTTTTTCAGCAGCTTCTCTGTCTAATTTGGCTTGAGCTCTACGTGCTGCTGCACGTTCTCTTATACCTGCCAATTCTTCTTCTGATGCTTGTACAATTGGTTTGATTCGTTTTTTAGTGAATAATCCACTAACGTCTTCATCACCACTATAATCGTACTTCTTTTTTGTGATGAATCTGTAAGCCAATGTAACCTCATGAGAAGATCCAAACTCTACGAGCTCACCAATAGACTTTTCAATATTATATTCTAAAGCAATATTTTTGGTAACATTAAGACCTAATCCACCAGATACGCCATAAAGATTGTTATAACCTACCTGAAACCAAATTCCCTTAGGAACATTTAACGTTGCTAAACCAGATATTATGGTCTCATCTTGTCTAAATTCTGACATTAGTATACCTGAGAATTTAGTGTCCTTAAAAAAACCACGACCATCAAAGAAGCCTGTGTGCATTACATGTGCTTTGATACTTTGTTTTGGGTCATCTTCTACCATAGAAGAAGTCTCAATATTATATAAAACCAAATTGTTTATAGAAATACCAAAGTCTAAAAACTCAGTTCCGTAGTTGATACCTGGATTTACTGTTAGCAAGAAGTTTTCAGGTACATTTTGAAGAGAAGGGTCATCAAAGTTTGTTACAATATTAGATGTGTTTACACCACTTTTGTAAGCAGCAGCATTTAGTCCAAAAGTTAGGTTACTATCAGTGCTTAATTTTACGTTATATGCAAAATTTATTAAGCCACCAAACGTAGTTAATACACCATAATTTTGCTGAAAAGCAGCAACACCAGCACCTATATTTTCCGAAAAACGACCAGAGTAACTTCCTAAAAACATTTCTGGAGCATTATCAAACTGAATCCATTGTCTTTTGTTATTAAAACTTATGTATTTATTCTGTTCTCTAACAAAAGTGAAGGTAGGGTTGATGTTGTAACGGTTAAAAACCAAAGAGTTTCTTATTGGTAAATCAAAAGAAACAACTCCATCATCTTGCTGAGAAAATGCCATTTGAGAGGCTAGGGTCAATATGAATAGTATCAATAGATGTGTTTTCATGCTATTTGACTATGGTTATTGATCCTTTTTTTACGTTACCTTCTACTGGTGTAATGATGTAGTAGAATACTTTATTGACACTTGTAAGATTTAAATCATCTTCTGGCCAGTTATTTTGATAATCTAAGGTTTGAAAAACGACTTTACCTTGCTCGTTTAGTATCATTACCTCAGTGTTGGTTCCTGTTGTGTATTGTAATGGAATTACCCAAGTATCATTAATAAAATCTCCATTTGGACTTATAACATTTGGAATATTCGGAACATCTGGGAAAGGTTCTACACCTCGCTCTATAACAAAATCATAAGTTCTAGAACCATTACAACCTACAGTTTCAGTAATTACTACACTGTAGTTTCCTAATTCTGTGGCTTCATAAGAATTTTCAGTAGCTTCTGTAATAACTTCATCATTTAAATACCATGTGAATTCCGGACTAACAGCATCTGTCGTAATTTCAATATATAGTGTTTCGTCCGTCAGAATTTGATTAACTTCATCTACATTTATTTCACTGTAAAAAAGCTCACTTACTAGATCTATAGTACCTATTGCTGAGCATTCTCCTAAATCTACCTGAACTGAAAACGTACCAGACTCGTCAGTTTGGTACATTTGATTTGTTGCATCTGGTATTTCAACTCCATCTTTAAACCATTGATAACTATTACCACCAACAGTACTTAATGTGGTAAGACCTTGTTCTGGGCAATAAGGATTTCCAAGACTAGATGATATCGTAACGTTTCCTTCACCAGAAGTAGTAACTTCACTAATCGTTACTCTATTTGAAAATGAGTTTGAAGTACATGTGCCATAGTTTGTTTCTACAAAATAGGTTCCTTCTTCATCAACGAGCAGAGAAGATCCTTCAGCAACAAAAACAGATGTAGTAGGACCTGTTTCTTTATACCAGTTAAAAGTTAAAGAAGGATAATTTAATGGAGAATCATTGTTTCCACTTCCTGGATTATCTATAGTTAATAGATAACTGCCACCTGTACAATATGCACCAGTTGATACTAAATTATTGATTGTAAATGGTGAATCCTGAAGCTTGTAATATGCTGCAAATGGAGTAGAAGGTGTGCTCGTTGCGGCAGGAGCACTACTTTTAATTCTGATTCTATAACTCTCACCAGCTGTAGTTTGTGGTATTGAAAAATCTATAGTTGCAGGTGATGTAGTTATTGATCCTGGTGAGGACGTATATATCACTTCTGCACCTGAAAAATCACCTTCAGCATCTGATAATTCTACAGTAAATTGATTTGAAGCGTTTAACGCACTTTCTGGTGAAAATACAAATGAAACACTATAGGTGTTGAAAGAATCACTAGCGCATGCCTGACTAAAACCTAGATTAGGCTGACCAATAACCAGCTGTGCCTGCACTTGTTCTAAAGAAAGAAAAGTTACAAACACGCAGAGGGAGATAAGCAGTTTATTTAGTTTAGTTGTTTGAGGCATAATGCTTATTGTAATTCTTTATCTATAGGCTTTTGGTTTTAGGATGGGTTAATCAATAATCTATTATTGAAAACTAATCGTCATCATCGTCGTCTATAAAATCGTTTGATGCAATAATTCTATTTACTTGTAATCTAAAATCTGGATTTCTAGTGTCTGAAGCAGCAATAAAAGTTTCTTTATCAGAGCCCTTTGCATAAAGATTGTTAAACGCTCTGCTTCCATACCAACTTTCTAAATCATCATTATTGGTATATCCTTTTCTGTATATGTTTCCTTTACAATTATTAAAGTAAGTCTTAGTAAACTGAATCTTTTCTAAATTTTGGTTATTCAACTTTATTTCATCATCAAGAATAACAGCAGGATAGAAGCCAGAAATAACACTTTTGTTTATTGCAAATGACGTATCTGCACCTATAAAAATAGCTTCTTGAACCAAACCAACCTGTATGTCTGACTTAATATTATCAGAAACATTAACTAAGGTTAAGTTTTCGGCATTTACAAATGTTTGTCTTTTTGAAGTATCAGACTCTTCTTTATTGTCATAAGATTTTACAACCATACATCTAGAGCCATTTGCACTAGAAACATATGGAGATCTGATAGCTAAAGAATTAATGAGTTGACATTGCGTTCCGAAATTAAACTCATAATCATTGCTTTTAGAACGGTAAGACACTAATTTTTCTAAAATTACTGATCCACCTAGAATGTTAAATGAATTACCTGCACAATAGCTAACCATTACATTTTCTACAACGGTTTTATTACCAATTCCTGCTAACGTTAATGCATTATAATAGCCAAACCTTTTTGTTCTTTTACCGGCAAACTCAATTCTTACATATTTTAATTCACCAGAATCACTTTCGGTATTATTGCCACCATAAGCAATATGCTCTGTTGAAGAAGGTTTTAAACCGTAATTTAAAGACGCTAATTGTCCGTATGTATTTAAAGGTGCATCACCTAAAATAAATATTCCTCCCCAATCTCCAGCTTTTTTACTACCTCTACTAGACGTAAATACTATTGGATCTGTTTGAGTTCCTTTTGCAATTAACTTAGATCCTTTACTAATCGTTAATGATGCCTTAGAGTCAAAATCACCAAGAATTTTAGTTCCTGGCTCAATAGTTAAAGTTGCGCTATCGGTTACAAAAACATCTCCCACTAAAAGATATACATCTCTTTTTAGAAGTTTTGTGTCTTTTGAAATTTTGCCACTTAATATTTGTGTTGGTTCGCCATACTCAGATTGGCTAGGTTTAAACTCCGTCCATGAATTTAGCCAATTGTCATAGCCAATTATTCCTTTTTCCTGTTGTGCAAAACAGTTGCTTAACACTAATAGAAAAATAAGAGCGGTTTGAATAAAATTTTTCATAGTAGTTAAATTTGTTAATTTGGGTTTTAAAGTAATTTTTCAATTAATTGCCTCAAACATAGGGATTAATCCTATGAAATACAAGAAATTATCGTTGAAATACATAATTTTAATACTTAGTTATTATTTTTCTTACAAAAATGGTGGTTTTTAGAGGTTTAGCATACAAATAATTAACTAATTGAATATCAATAATTTGATTTGAAGAGTATTCAAAATAAAAAACCTCGCAAAATTGCGAGGTTAAAAAACATGAAATTGATTATAGACTAATCCTCTTTGAAATCGTTGTATGTATGCAATGCTTTTAAAGTAGATTCATAAAACAAAATAGCTGCTATGAGATCGTTAGTGTCTGAATATGGCAGGATTTTGGTCTGAAATTCTACAGTACTTTCAAAATATTCATCAGAAGCTTCTTTATTGTCTTCTAAAGCTTTTTTATTTTCCTTTGTTTCTGGTATACCCAAAGATTTCATAGTTACACCAGGTTTTGTAGCAAAAGCTATATTTGGAAGAATATTTACAATAACTTCTATACGCTCTATATATAAGGTTAATAATTCACCTTTAGACATGTCGTCTAGTTGTTCTCTACTGTGGTATTTAGATATATTAACCTTTCCACTAATAATACTTTGTGAATCATCACCTTTCTTTTTAGCATCCGATTTTTGGGCATTGCCAAAACCTATCATAAGGAAAAATAGAGCACTAAATAAAGTAAGTTTTGTTTTCATATTTATAGTTTTGATTTGGACTATTAGTGACAAATCTATATAAAATAATCACAAAACCAACTAATTTTAGTCATTTTTCTTCAAAAAATTTTAACACTTTAAATGCATATTTCTTGGATAAACTGCATAAATAGTGGATTAAGTGCGTATTTTACCGATAAAATACACATGCTAATTTTAACATATTTTAATTGAATTATTACCGTAAAATGATTCAAAATCCATCCCAATTTTTAGAATAAAAATGAGTCGAAATCAAATTTTTGAAAATCTTCAGAATGAGTAGTAAATAGGTTTTTTATGTGTATTTCGTCGTCATTTTCTGCATTTTTTTTCACTTTATCCTAAAATTACTGCAATCACATGATTTTTAAGGTGCTACGATTTATTTGAAGCAAATTTGACAAAACCCAAATCATTATTCGTCATGAAAAATCTTATCGCAGCATTTTGTTTGGTTTGTTTTTATAGTGCATTCACTTTAAGCTATGCTCAAGAGAGTCCTATCTATGATAGAGCAGAGGACCTTTTAACCAACACAGACACTATTCCAGACTTTAGATCTAAGACTAATAAATTAAAATTAACTGGTGTTATATACCAAAGCGATGGTGTTACACCAGCCAAGGATGTAATTCTTTTTATAGAACAACCTGATGAGGATGGAGATTTTGATTTAAGACGTACAGGTGACCAGCGCTATGTGTTTCACAGAAGTTGGGTAAAAACTGATGAAGATGGAAGATATACCTTTTACACTTTTATACCTGGTAACGACAGACGCTATAATCAAATGCAACAGATTTTTCCAATAATTAAAGAAGCTTCTAAAGAAGAGGTACAACTAGAGTCTTTACTTTTTGATGATGATCCTTTGTTAACTAAGCGTTGCAGAAAACGTTTAGCTAAACATGGAAATACAGGACGAATATTAACTACTAAAAAAGAGGACAACATTTTAGTTGCCAATAAAGATATCGTATTGTCTGATGGTACTGAACCAATAAAGTAGTCAACATACAATTAAATAACCGCAAAGGTCCTGAGTGCTATAACTTCAGGGCCTTTTTTTATTCATAATGGTTTCTTAGTCATTGTAAACAATTAATATCTTCAAAAATTTATATCTTTAACTATCCCTTAATTAATTCCCTTGTTTATTTGTATTGATGTTGTACAATTTACCTGCAATCAGGTATATTTTTGCACATCTAAGATAGATACCTTTAACAAAAAATATAATTATGGATACAATTGAAATTAAATCTGGTGAGTCGGTTAAACTCAATGTAAAGATTAGTTCTGATGCCAATGCAGGTTCTAATGTTAGCCTTAATGATTCGGTTATAAAAAAGAGCATCACTAATAACTTTAATGTAGAATTAGGTAAAATAGAACAATTAGACGACAACACTTTATCTGTTGTTTCTAACTTTTTTGTCCTTGGTGGAAATATTGATGCTGTTATTGAAACTACGCATGTTGTAAATACATTCTCTTCAGAATCAAGCACAATAGAAATTAATTCTGAAAAAGTAAAAATTAGCTCCGTATTGTTTATGGCTTACATTGTTGTAAAATTAAAAAAGATATAAGATGAAAAAGTTATTGTGTCTTACCGTTATAATGGTTCATTCATTTTGTAAAGCTCAAAATGTAGACTTAAGTCAGTTTACGCTCTCAAATCCATCTAGTCCTGCGTTTGTTCTAGTTGAAGAAACACCAACAGCCATATACACACCAGATAATTTTAAAGCGCTTGCTTTGCATGCATTAGATAATTTTGGTGAAAGTTTTTCTATAGAAGCTACTCCCTATTTTTTGATTAATCAAAAAAGCCAAAATCGCACTTATCAAAAGTACATTGGTGTAACAAAGGATAATTCTGGTGAACTTAAGCAAAATGCTTTTAGTGGCTTAAAAACTACTACTATTTCAATAGCGTATGTTGATAAAGAATTTAATGGACTAACAGAAGATCGAAAAACCTATTCCATAGGAGCCAGAACTACATTGCTAAGATTTTATAATAAAGAAAAGGTGCATAAGAATACTGAAGCTATGGCCACAGCTTTGTCTAATATAGTTGTACCACAAAGCGTATTAATCCAAGGTGAGGAAGCTATTCAAGCGTATTACAATGAAAAGCAAGATGAGATTAATGCAATCTTAAAACCTTTTGAAAAAACAATCAAACCTCTTTTTAGGCTAGATGTAGCTGCAGGTTATAGTACAATGTTTAAAGAAAACTCAATTTCTTCAGGTACAGCTAATAGAATAGGAGCATGGTTAACTTCAGAAACCAGCCTTATTTTAAATGAAGGCAGTGATGCAAAGACTAATAACTATTTTAATCTATTTGTCACTGCTCGATATATTGAAGATGGATTTAATGTAAATACTAATACTGAATTTTTTACAACGTATTACAGAGATTTTGGTGGCAAAATAGACTTTGAGTTTGGTAAACTGAATTTTGGTTACGAATATATTTCTAGAAATGGCACTTACAATAGCGAGCGTTCAGTTGGAAACATAACTTACAGCATTAATAAAGATATAAGTATATCTGGTGGCTTTGGAAAGGATTTTTCAGTAACAGAAGGCAACCTATTAACCATATTTGGTATTCATTGGGGCTTGAATACAGGCAACAGCAAAGTAAAATTCTAAATAATACACTATGGCAGAACATCAGTTTAAACCGTTAGAAAATATAGGGTTATGCTTTAGTGGTGGAGGTTATCGAGCAACATTTTTTGCACTTGGTGTTGTGTCCTATTTAGATCATCTAGAATATAAGGACCAATCCTTGCTAAAATCAGTAAAAGCAATTAGTACTGTTAGTGGAGGAACCTTACTTGGTGTGGCACTTGCAAAAGCATTACAAAAAGAGGACTATAATTTTAAAACATTCTTTAAGTCATTTTACAACACATTTAAACCAGAAAATGATAAACTGTTAGAAGCAGCGATTGCCAAACTTGAAGATGACTCTGTTTGGAAAGCTAATCCACATAAAAAACGTTCCCTTATAAATGCTTTTGCCTTAACGTATGCTGAAATGCCCGTGTTTTCAGGTGATTTTGAATATTTTAATAAAGACACTATTAAAGGTTTAGAGCAAGTTTGTTTTAATGCTACGGACTTTTCATTTGGTTTAACATACCGCTTTCAGAATCAGGGCTTTTTTGGTAACAGCCCTTTATATAAAGATAACAGAAGAGAGGTAGAAGCTTTACGCAATAAAGTTCAACTTGGAGATGTTATAGCATCTTCATCATGTTTTCCCCTTGGTTTTGAACCATTGGTATTTCCTGATGATTATTTTAAAGATCAAAGTTCGCAAGACTACAAAAATCTTAAGGGATTAGATTGTTACATTAATGGAGTAGGGATAATGGATGGTGGAATTGCCGACAATCAAGGTATTGGTAGTATGATGAAAATCAATGACCGTTTAAAAGGCAAATTAGACCTTATAATGGTTAATGATGTAGGTAGTTATAAAATGGTGCCCTGGCAACAAGATACAGCTAAAATCGGTAAAACATCGACAGTACAGAAAGCCGTAAATAAAGTATTACAATACTTTACCATAAAACCTATTCACTGGATAACTCTAGTCATAGGGCTTATAATAGTCATAGCCAATTCTTATTTTGAGATAAATGGTAAATCTTGGACTGCACTTTATATTATTGGCAGTATTATTGTTGGTATTGGACTTACCTTAACGATATTAGGTCTATTGGCATCTATAATTAAAGGATTCACTTTAAGCAAACTCAAAAATCTTTTTAAGAAAAATGTACCTGAACCTTTACTAGATGATATTCTTACGTTTCAAAAGTTAGATATCACCTTAGTGCAACGCATGCTTACAGATAGAGCAACATCTGCTGTTAAGATGATAAACGATGTGTTTTTAAAACAGATGCGAAGGCTTAATTATGATTTATTCTATTCTAAATCTAGCTTAAATCATAAACGATTAACATCTACAGTTTACGAGTTAAACGGACAAGAGACACCATACACTAAAGGAAAGTATAATGATGCCATTAAACCTAAACCCTCCAAAAATTTAAAAAGTGTTTGTCTTACAGCTTCAGAGACACCAACAACATTATGGTGGGACAAAACCGATATAGAGAAAAACAGAATGGATACCTTAATAGCATGCGGTCAATTCACAACATGCTATAAATTAATGGATTATATACATTCACTTAAAGTGGAAGAGAGTAGTGGTGTAACTGATTTTTTAGCATTAGACACGCTTTATCAAGCACTAGAAAAGGACTGGAAAAACTTTAATAAAACACCAACTTGGCTAACGGATAAGTTAAAATAAAGTTATTCTATAACCTCACCTTTTTGTTCAACAACCGTTGTTCCCCAATTTGCAATTGCTATTAATACTGGTCTTAGGGTTTCTCCAAAAGGTGTCAATTCATATTCTACTTTAAGAGGAGGTTTTTTGGTGTATACTTTTCTAACTATAAGATCATCCTTTTCTAATTGTTTAAGTTGAAGACTAAGTGTTCTTTCGGTTATTGTAGAAATCAATTTATATAATTCATTATACCGTTTCTTTCCATTTAAAAGATAAATAAGGATGACACTTTTCCATTTGCCACCAATCAATTCCATAGCAATACTTGTAGAACACGAAAACTGCTTGTCATTAAATTTTATGATTCTTTTTTTGTATTCAATTTCCATAAACAATTAGAATAATTTAAGCAAAGTTATTATACTATCATTAATTATACAACTATACTTTTTATAGTTATTTTAACATTAGCTAAAAGGCCCTGATATTATTAGGATTATCATCTATTCACTAAAAGTAAATACATACTATCATTTATGACCGTTATTGCAAAAAATACAAACTACCAATACTTTTGTCACTATACTTTTGATAGTTAAAATTTATAAATATAAAAAACATTTACAATGAATTTACAAGAAACTTTAAATTGGAGATACACCACTAAAGAATTTGACCCTTCAAAATCGATATCTGACAAGGATATGGATCAAATAAAGCACTTATTGCGTTTAAGTCCTTCAAGCGTTAATCTTCAACCTTGGCATTTTATTATTGCTGAAACTAAAGAAGGTAAAGCACGTATAGCAAAAGGTACACAAGGTTTCTTTCATTTTAATGAGCCTAAAGTTACTAATGCTTCTGCAGTTGTTCTTTTTTGTGTAAAAACCGATGCAGATGAAGAGTATTACAAGCACATTGCAGATATAGATGATAAAAACGGACGCTTTCCGAACGAAGAAGTAAAAGACGGCTTTATAGGAGCTGTTAAAACATTTGCAGATATACATAAGTACGATTTAAAAGATCTTCAACACTGGATGGAAAAACAAGTATACCTTAATATAGGGAGTTTTCTCTTAGGAGTTGCAACTTTAGGTATTGATGCTACACCAATGGAAGGTATAGATGTAAAAGCTTTAGATGAAGAATTTGGTCTAAGAGAAAAAGGTTATACTGCTTTAGTTGCCGTTTCTATTGGATATAGGGCAGAATCAGACTTCAACTCAACAGAGAAAACACCAAAATCTAGATTACCAGAAAGTGAAATATTCACTGAAATATAAATCATATTAAAACCCTAATGATGAAAAAAATTATAATGGTTGTTTTGTTATTCTTAGAAATTGGAGTGAATGCTCAAACACCAACAACAGATCATACAAAATCTAAAAATGAAGTCGTTACAACGGACCAAATAAATTGGGGTTGGTTAAATCCGCTACGAGGTAATAAAAGTCCGGCAGCAGGACAACTTTGGGGAGACCGAACAGATACGTTAGCGTCTGGATTCTTGGTGAAATTTAAAAAAGGGTTTTCTTCACCACCACACATTCATAATGTAACCTACAGAGGTATCGTTATTAAAGGACTATTGCATAATGATGATGAAAATGCTGAAAAACAATGGTTGCCTGCTGGTTCCTTTTGGGTGCAACCAGCTGGTGAAGCTCATATTACAGCTGCAGATGCTGAAGAAAATTTAGCATACATTGAAATAGAAGAAGGACCTTATTTGGTGAAACCAACCGAAGAAGCTTTTGATAATGGTGAACGACCTGTTAATGTAGATGAAAACCACCTTGTTTGGCTTAACTCCAATGACATTAATTGGGTGGCTAATGACAGTAAAGTAGAAACCGCTTTTCTTTGGGGAGAGCACAAAGACAATCAATTACGAGCGTCATTAATAAAATTACCTGCCGGATTTGAAGGTAATATTACAAATTTAAGTGCCAATTTTAGAGCAGTTGTTATAAAAGGTACCATGGCACATCAAATGAAGAGCAGTAAATTTATTAATCTACTCGAAGCAGGAAGTTATTTTGGTGCTAAAAAAGATGTAACCCATACAATTACTGTAAAAGATGATGAAGAAGCAATTCTTTATATTCGTTCTAATGGTGATTTTGAAATTAATTCAAAACAATGAAGTACTAACCAAAAAGATGGTTGATTAGTTCAAAAGCCATATAAATACGTATACCTATTGTGTTTATATGGCTTTTTTATGGCTTATAGTAAACGCTCTGCCACTTCCAACCAATTATAAACTCTGGTATAATCTGTTTCGTGTTGGTTGTGTGGAGAATCAAATAATAAAGTATCACCTGCAAAACGTTCCAAGTTATAGCTACGATCGTCAATTAATAAATCTCCATTAAGAATAAACTTATGACCACACATAATACGATGTTGCCATGTTATAAACGGCATGTACTCATCTAGCCAGTCACTCTTTTCTTTTAATGAGTTAGGAAACTGTGTTGCTGCTGTAGCAATATATACATTATGCTTGTTGCACAAAGCTTCCATAACCTGAATACTATCTTTAATAGGTTTTAGGTCTCTAAAAAAACCTTCCTGATGTGCGTGTTTCCAAATACTTTCTTGATGAATTTCTGGAACATTTTGCCATACTTCTCCAGACTCTATATGGGCTAGTGAAAGATCTTGTTTGTGTTCTTTGTTATATAATTCTATGTGCTTACCATAGGTGTCGGCAAGTACATCATCCATATCTACAAATATTGTTAGCATCGTTCTTTTTTTACAAAGCAAACCATTATTTAAGGGTATGCCAAGCCATTGAAGTAAACTTTATGATTTTTTAATATATCAGTAAGGTATTGTCGTTTAAATGTTAAGGATATGGTAAAGTTTGGTATTTCTCCAAAAAAATGCACTAAACCATATTTAAGCCCATACATTTGCATCGTTATTATAATAAGACAACAAATTAATTATGAGTACAGTAAAAGAAAATGATACAGTAAAAGTTCATTATACCGGAAAACTTAGCAATGGCCAAGTGTTTGATAGTTCTATTGAGCGCGAACCATTACAAGTAGAGCTCGGTAAAGGACAGTTAATTCCTGGTTTTGAAAAAGGACTTATCGATATGGCTGTAAATGAAAAGAAAACTATTACTATAGATAAGCAAGATGCTTATGGTGAAGTTAATGAATCTTTATTCCAGATGGTGAAAAAAGAACAATTACCACCAGATTTAAAACCTGAAGTTGGCATGGGCTTAGTAGGCTCTAGTGCAGATGGAAGGCAGCAACAATTTAGAATTGCCAAAATTGAGGATGAAAATATCATTGTAGATGCTAACCATCCGTTAGCAGGACAAGATTTAACCTTCGATCTTGAGGTTATAGAAATATTATAAGTTATAGTATAGTAACTTTATAAAAACGTCTTACAATAGTAAGGCGTTTTTTGTTTTAGGTTAAGAATAATTATGATATCCTCTTAATATTTTTCTAAACATTTTTTCAGGAGTTTTTAGACATGAGTTGTTATCTATATATAAACCAAAAAAATATTAATTACTATGAAAAACGTTTATCTTATCGCATTAGCATTACTCTTGTTTAACTGTTCTAACGACGATGACAACAGTATAGATCCAACCCAATACAACGCAGAACTTAGCACATTACAAAACTTAGAGAATGGAGTAGCGGTTCTGGATATAACTGCTGAAGTTGGAGTAGAAGCTCTACACGGATTAGAATATGGAGGTGGATATATCTATTATGTAGATGAAACAGATGGTTCTTTAATGATAGCTGCAGATTATTCTGAAATTGGCGCAAAATCTTGGGGAGACCATTTTGATTTAACAAACGGAGAGCTCATTGGTGATGGCCAGACCAATACACAGCTTTTAGTAGATGGTAATCTTAACGATAACAGTACTGTACCAAATGGATTAGAATTTGGTAGTGATGACTATGTCTTTAAGATTGTTACAGATTTAATGTATAGAGACCATGACGATTGGTTTGTACCAAGCAAAGCATCTGTAGAAGCTATATTTAACAATGTACACATGCAAGGTATTGGTAATTTTGATGAAAACTTATTTTACTGGACGTCTACTAAAGTTGGTTATCATCCTTATGTAATGAGTTTTAACCCAAATTTTGGTGGTAGTGCGTTTTTTGGATCATGCTTTGATAGTAGCGCAGTAATTCTTGTTAGGAAACATCAATAAGTATTGTTCATAAATTTTGTTAGTATGGCCTGTATGTAATGTACAGGCTTTTTTATGTGGAACATCTTGTTTTCGTCACTTCGAGCAATTGTAAAGCATGAATAATTGTACCTGCCTTTGTCGGCAGACAGGTCGAGAAGTAATTTTATGTCATAATTGTTCTCGATACATTCCGACGTTTACACAGTCGGAACACTCGAACTGACGTTAAGTTATTACAAAAAGAATTTAGTAAAATAATATTTCGTCACTTCGAGTGATTGCGAAGCATGAGCAATTGTATCGAGAAGTATTACAAAGAATAGAGTGTCGTTGTAAAAATACTATTTTACATAATGTAAATTATAGAACATATATAACAATTTGCGTAATAGCGCTTGTTAGCGATATTTGACATAATCATAGTTATAGAGACACGCAGTGTTCTATAACGTCAATGATTATGTACAAGCAAATTGTGGTTTTTAAACTAAAATAACCAAACGAACTTTGTAAGTATTTATATTATCGTTACGATTTGTGTTAAAACTAATCATCCGATAAATCATTCCAGCACACAAAAAAACAACTTTTTAGTGCTATTATAATTTTGAGGTATTTGGATATTTGTGTGATGAATTTTTTTCTACGCGATTCTCAGAGACTTGCTTTGTATATTTTCTTATGTCTTATTTAAACAGTTTTAAGCAACTTTTTATTATGTAAAATAGATATAGCTTGTTGAGCTGCCACAAGATTAAATCCAAGTAGCAGCAGCAACAAGCTGATTATGATTGATTGGTTTTTCTGTTTGTTATTTCACGGTTTCAACTTTAGAATTCCATACTCCTGTTTTGGCGGTTTCTTTTACGAAATCTGAAAAATCTGTTGGTTTTCTACCCAGTACCAATTCGATATCGTTTGTGATTTCGGAATTATTTGGATTACCTAAAACTTCAGTAAACAGATATTCTATTAACCATACAAAGTCTGCTGGTACTCCATGCTGTTTTAGCATGTGCGTGTATGCTGATATGGCAATTGGTGTAAATGCAATGTCTCTTTGGGTTGCCTGAGCAATTTCTTCAACTGCTTCTTTGAATGTTAGTGTTCTTGCACCAGTAAGCTGATATATTGTTCCGTTGTGCTTATCGTGCAATAGTGCTTCTACTGCAACGTCTGCGATATCGTTGGTGTCTACAAAAGGGATTTTAGCTTCGGCTTGTGGTAAGGCTACAAAACCTTCGAGAATTGGATCTATTAAAAAGCTTTCGCTAAAATTCTGATTAAACCAACTGGCTCTTACAATGGTATAATCTAATCCTGAGTGTATAACAACCTGCTCACAAAGTTCCGCCTCTCTTTCGCCTTTACCAGATAAAAGAACGAGCTTTTTTACGTTACATTTTTTCGCTTTTTTGACTAAGGTCTCAATAGCTTCTAATGCTCCAGGTACAGCTAAGTCTGGTTGAAAAGTGATATAGACCTTGTCTATGTTTTGCATAGTGTCTTCCCAAGTATCTGAATTATCCCAACCAAAAGCTGGAGTTGCTGATCTTGATCCTATCCTTACGTTGTGTCCTAAGGCGTTTAGTTTGTTTACGATTTTGCGGCCTGTTTTACCAGTTCCGCCAATGACTAAGATGTTTTGTTTGTTTTCCATGATTGTTGTGTTTTAATTTTTGTTTTAATTACTGTTCGTCTTTTGATTGATGATTTATAAATTGTTTTTTGCAATTTGCATGGTACTAATAATGAGCAATACAAACGCAATTATTGATGTTACTGTTCTAATAGTGTGAAATTGATTCCATTTGGTTTCAAAGGTTGCTCTTAAGGTTTTTAAATCTTCAGCGCTTGCTGTATTTAAATTTGTTTTATCTACCAGTTCGTTTAAGGGTACATTTCCAAAAATGGTGACTACCACTACTCCAACTGTATATATTACTGCTGCTGCGATTAGTAATCCCTTTATATCTGATGGTGCATTCCTAAAGACATATATATTGATGATGCTTAAGAAGAATGGACCAAAGAATACTATAAAGAAGGTTGGATTAAGTATAGTTCTGTTTATTTGTTGAAATGCACTCAGGTAACCCAGATCATCCAATCGTCCAAGCCCAGAAGTAATGGAGTTAGACCATGTAAAGCACAATCCAGCTGATAAACCTGTTAGAATTATAAATACTATGATTGCTATATTTTCTATAGAGACGTTCATGACTTAAGCTTTTGAGGTTGTATTTTTAGGATACACACGTATGTAGTAGTACAGTGTTGCTACAGCTAAAAATTCAAACGCGATAATCCAGAATTCTGAAGCAGTAAAAAAGCTGTAGTAGCTGCCTCCCATTGGTAAAATAAAAACTGGTACTGTAATGAGTGCGTCTAAGGCTGCAGCTGTTAATAACATAGTCTGCCCTACCCAATAACCATGGGTTTTGTTGTCGTTTTTGTAATAGTAATCTGCTCCAAACCATACCAACGGCATAACAACTATGAACAACACGGTTCCCGGAAGGTATTCCAACTGTTGTGAAGCTGCTATACTGCCTGCTATTGTGTAGCATAGAATGGCTATCATCCAAATGATAAACCCTATTACGATAGCTGATTTTGTTTTCATGTCCTTTTTGGTTTTTAAATTCTGGACAAAGCTATATCTAAGGCAAAGGGTTGACTTGTTTAAAAAGGATTATGATTTGTTTGAAACGGAATTTACTTGATTTGACTTGGTCTGTAGCCGAACTTTTTTTCGAAAGCATTAGAAAAAGAACTTAAACTATCGTAACCAACGTGCCAAGCGGCTTCCTGTACTGTAGCATCTTGATTTCTAATCATCTTATGTGCTATAGTAAGACGTTGATTTTGGAGGTATTTGAAAACTGGTACACCAAATAGTTCTTTGAACTCTTTTTTGAGTTTGAAGGTATTCAGTCCTATGCGTTTTGATATTTCGTTTAAGGACGGAGGATTGTCGATATTGTTTAATAGAATATCTCTAGCTTGATTAAGTTTTTCCCGCTCTGGTGTTTTTAGCTTTTCGGTTTTTAGTTTGGCGAGTTCTCCAAAGAAATGCGATAATAATGCTGTAACCTGACTACGAAAGAACATCATTTTGGTTTTGCCTTCGTATTGAATATTGAATAGTCCGTCTACTATGGTTTGCATTTGTGGTGTCATGATAAAACTTGGACCTTCTACATAATGATCAGACGGATTGACTAGCTCATTGAGCATTTCTCCGAACAGCTCCCCTTCCTGGTTCGGTAGCTTGTCTATAGCACTGGTTGTGGTTGCAATGAGTAAGCACTCGAGTGGTTTGTCATTCTCAACTGTATGATCGAACACAACGTTTTCATCAGCATAAAAAGACAATGCTAGACCTTTAGTGTAATTGAATTCCTTTTCCTTTTTACCATATTTTACTGTAAGATCAACATTGCCAGAGCCGTAAAAGGCAACTGCAATGACTGGTTCATCAAAAGAACAAGGGCTAGATTCTGACACTATATCATTAATATTGGTGTCAACTTTAGCTTCCTCCACCAAAATGATGAAGTCATTTATATTGATGATGTCCCTGGTCATGTGGTATTCAAATTTAAAAAATAGTTTTTCAAATTTGAATTAAAATTTTTCAGAATGTTTTCTTGTTAGCTACTCTTCGATATCAACTAATTGTCCTCTGTATCCAATATTGGTTCGGTATGATGTGGTAACATTGATATTTGTTGCTTTATTAGAAAATAATGTGATAATAATTCGGAGGTTTTCAGATGTATTTTCTATGTCATCTATATTAAACTTTATAATGTATGCATCTTTATTTTTGTGCTTGGTCATACTAAAGTCTTGTGGTATGTCATTGAACTCAATACCTAAACGACCATTGTAATTTCCACTGCTTATTTGCTGTTCTCCGTAGTATGGTAATTGTCCCGAAATGCTATCATTTTTAAATGTAATATCGTAGCCACTTACAGAAATGTGGTTGGCAGTATTACCTGTATTACGCATAAGTTGATTTAAGACTTGTGTTGTAGCAGCAGTATTGAATGGTAAAACGGTGTTGACATCTATTTTAAAATTTTTACTATTGAGTATAGCCTCAAGCTCATTAAGTGCCTGTCTACTTTCGACTGTAGACTCTGAAGATTTGCAAGACACTACGATAAAAGTACTTAAGAGTATTAACCAAAGAAACCTTATAAAAACATGATTTTTCATAACTATTCTAAAGATAACTAATGAATAGCACGATTACCAGAACATTAACATCCTTTTAGCTATAGCTTTCTATGCTTCTTCTACTTCTTTAGAAACTACAGATTTTGGAAGGGTTACATAAAATGTAGCACCTACACCTTCTTCGCTCTCAACCCAAATATTACCCTTATAAAATTTTACAATTTTTTCTACAATAGATAAACCAATACCAGATGATGATCCTGTACTTTCTAGCTTCGTAAAGATTTTAAAAATCTTGTGGAAGTAATTAGGGTTAATACCAACACCATTGTCTTTTACAAAAAACTGATAGTTTTCTTCGTTTTCGGTGTAACCAAAATCTACCCTTCCACCATCTTTATCACTATATTTTACTGCATTTTGAATAAGATTTTGAAACACTTGTTTAAACCTCCAAGTATTACCAAATAAAGTTGGCAAACCTTCTTGAACATTAATTGTAATGTGCTCTGGTATGAGTAAGGTTTGTAAGACTTCGTTTATAGCTACATTTAGGTCTACTAAACTATCTCCTGTATCTATTCGGTCTATGGTAGAATAGTCTAAAATACCCTTAATAAGCAAATCCATCTTCTCTACGTTAAACAGAACTTGCTGTAGAGGATAAAACTCTTTGTCTGTGATTTTATCCTTATTATCATCCATAAACCAACTCACCAAGGTGTGAATATTAATAAGTGGTGCTTTAAGATCGTGAGACACCACGTGCGCATATTCATTTAATGATTTGTTTTGCTGCGATAAGTGTTCTAAAAGTTCTTGTTTTTTAGCCTCTTGCTCTTTTATACGCTCTTCGTACTCTTTACGTTGTCTAAGATTCACCAGCATGTTGGCATAAACAAAAAGAATCTCTTTTTCGTTATCGTTATATTTATTGAGTTTCTTTACTGAATCAAAACCAATAAAACCAATAAGTTCATCTTTCTTAAACTTAGGAATGGTGATTAAACTTTTAATGCCTTGAGGTTCTAATATAGCTTTAAGTCCTAATTCTCCATCATCTGGTAATGCACTAACATCTTCTACCCAAAATGCTTCACCTTTACGATGCGCTTCTAACCACTGCGGAATAAAATCTACAGGAACATCCTTAAGGTTATCAATCTCTGGTGTAATGCCATCAGCGCACCATTCGTATGTATTTGTTGTGGTGTTATTTACAAAATCGTAAGAAAAGATGTAACTACGGTCAGACTCAACAAACTCACCTATTTGCTTCAGTGATTTATGAATAAGTTGATCTATATCTGATATATCTGCATTAATGTAAGTTGTGGAAATACTAATTAACAGCTCTTGAAACCGTAGCTGTCGTTGAATGATTTCATCTTTTTGTAAAGGCATAGTTAAAGACTTTGTTCGATTGAACAAAGTACTATATATCCTTTATTTTTAAAAATAAATTTTAAAGAAAATACAGTGCTGTACTTAGGTATTAGCGACTGAAGACCCATTTTGATGTGTAACCTTTTCCCAAAGGTAATCTGATGTTAAGCGGAAACTACCTAAATACTCAAAATTACAACTGTTGGGTTCTATAATAGAAAGAAATGGTTCTTGCTTTGAGTTATTGTATAAATGATATGTCTCACCTATTAGAGGTTCAAATGTGAACTTGGCATTGGTTACCAACTCATTATACTCCATTACTTTTAACAACTCATCATACTCAGCTTTAATGGCCTCATACTTAGCCTTAAGATGTTTGTTTGCCTTGTATATCTGAGAACTCTTCCAAGTTCCATTATTTGGAAACGTTATCTGAGGTGCACCAACACTAGTTGCATATGGTCTAAATGCAGCATCATAACGTTGCTTTTCCTCATCGAAGACTACTAAGTCTGGTTTTTTATCTGAATTTGTGTTTTTTTCTTTTTGCGTCATAGCCATACAAAAATACTCATTTTTAAGATTTTGTTATAGACCAATTTTTAATTTACAATAGCCTTAACATTTAGGTTCATTTTCTTAAAATACTATTAAAGCCCTTGCTTTTAAAGAGTTTTTAGATTAAATTAAAAGAAACCAAAAAGAGAATATATGAAGATCATTTATGAATATCACGATGTTACAAAAAGTGACAGTTTAGAAGATTACACTGAGAAAAAATTGACCAAAATATTTGACCGCAACGAATTTGTAATTAGAGCAGATGTGTTTTTTAAAACTGAAAATACAACAAGTGTTGATACAGGCATGATTGCAGGTATACGTCTCAGTGCGCCTGGACCAAGACTTTTTGCAGAAGCTTCAAAATCTAATTTTAGAGATGCTGTAAGTGAATGTGTTGAAGAATTACAACGTCAGCTTTCAAAACGAAAAGAAACCATGAAAACTTATTAATATGATTATAGAGAATAAAAAAGGATTGATTAACTGTATATATGCAAGTGGCACCCAATTTAGTGCTCAATTAGAAGCTTTATTAGAAGCTACAAAAAAGGATGTACATGCTATTGATATTTGCAAAACTATGCCTTCTGATACAATATGGCATGATATTGCTGAGAAATTAGATACTTCTTTAAAATCATTTATTGATTTACAACAAATAGAAGATTTTGATGAAACCTCCGACTATTCAGAAGAGAGTTTAGTAAAGATTTTGGCTCAGTATCCAAAAGCTATGATAGGTGCTGTAGTGATGGAAGACAAGACTGTAATACATATTGAAAGATACACTGAATTACTTAATTTCTTTAATGTAGATTCTGCTGGTCTCGAAAAAACAATGCATACAGAATCGCCAACAACCAAACGGCAAACGAAAAACGAACAATTTATATAACTAAAAAACCTCAGAATAAAATCTGAGGTTTTTTTATTCCAAATAATGATATACTAATTCTTAAGTGATTTCATATCAATGACAAAACGATACTTTACGTCACTTTTTAGCATACGCTCATAAGCAGTATTAATGTCTTGTATGTTAACTACTTCTATATCGGAAGTAATATTGTGCTTACCACAAAAATCGAGAAGTTCTTGTGTTTCTGCAATACCTCCAATAAGAGATCCTGCTATAGATTTTCGTCCCATAATCATTGGCACAGTAACTAGAGGTGGATCTAACGGTCCTAAATAACCTAAAACAACCAATGTACCATTAGTTTTTAAAGTGCTGATATATGGATTAAAATCATGTTCATAAGGTACAGTATCTAAAATAAGATCAAATTGTCCCATAGCCTTTTCCATCTGAGCGTCGTCTGTTGAAATTATAACGTCGTGTGCGCCTAGTGCTTTGGCATCTTCAATTTTGTTTGTTGATCTTGAAAACAATGTTACATGTGCACCTAATGCATGCGCTAATTTTAGTGCCATGTGTCCTAAACCACCCAACCCAACAACAGCGACTTTACTGTCTTTGTTAACATTCCAATGACGCAATGGAGACCAAGTTGTAATCCCAGCACAAAGCACTGGTGCCACACCAGCTAAATCTAAGTGTTCTGGTACGGTTAAAACAAAATCTTGATCTACCACTATGGTTTCTGAGTAGCCACCATGAGTATTGGTTTCTAAATGCTTATCAAAACCACCATAAGTTCCTACCCAATCTGGGCAATATTGCTCAAGATCATTTTTACAACTATCGCAGGTTCTGCAGGAATCTACCATACAACCAACAGCAACAATATCACCTACCTTATGATTAGAGACTGCATCACCTACCTTGGTGACCTTACCAACAATCTCATGACCAGGTACAACTGGATATTGTGTCATTCCCCAATCATTACGTGCAAAATGCAAATCTGAATGGCATACACCACAATATAAAATATCAATTTCTACATCGCTCGCAAGCACTTCTCTTCTATCTATGTTTAGTTCTTTTAAATCTGCTTCAGGTGATTGAGTTCCGTAGGCTTTTACTTGTTTTGTTTTCATGTTTTTCTTGGTATATAGTAGTTATATCTTTTGTAAAATCTTGTTATAAATTTACGTAATATTTTCGGTGATATTAGTTTTTTATCTTATATCTCTAGACCAATGATGGTTGAGTTACCATCCTGATATTTTTATAAAAAATAAAGAGACAACTTTATAAAAGCTATCTCTTTAAAATTAGTGTTTAGTTTTAGTTAAGATTTTTCAGTTTCAATTACTGCTAAAGGCTGAATTTGGGGTTTTAATCGTTTGTATAAATTAAATTGTGGTTTAGTAAGAACATTTCTCATCTCTAATGTTTCGGCCTTACGCAATTTATACAACTTGTTTAGCTTTTCTTCTCCTTCATAGTCTTGATGGATTTTTTCTTCTCTGATTAAAAATTCTTCCACCTTTTTTTGAAACAACATAAACTGTTTGGCATCAAGGGCTAACTCATCGTTATACTTGTCGGTAATACTCGTAGCTACAGATTCTAACGTTTCATTATTACTTTGAATTATTGGGTCTTGAGAAAAACCTAGTATTGAAAATGTTATAAAAAATATTGATAGTAAAGTTTTCATATGTCTTGTAATATTTTGATTTACAATAATATAACTAACATTATGGCTGATGTCAAATAATTTAAGAGACCTTAACATCATTTGACTAACTTTAACAGTAAATTAAAAGATTAAATAATCCCATTAAAATACTTTATATCAAATACTTAACTCAGACTTTAATTTTAATATATGTTTTTTTAATCTATCCTTAAAAAGTAATAAATCATATTGGTAACTATCATAAAGAATAAAGTTTAGATAAGCCACTTTATTTCTGTAATCTGAGCTATTATTATGATATTCTTGGCACGCTTCATCACATATTCCGTTGTATAAATATTGTGCAAACCAAGAATAGTTTTCTTTTAAATGATTAAGGTGATCTTTTAAAACTTCTGTTGATGACTCTTTGTAGAAATTTGCTGTGATTAATATGCTTTTATAATCCTTTGCAATAGCTTTCAAGATGTTGTCTAATTCAGAATTTGATAAGTCTTCATTAGAAATTAATTGTACAATTTCATCATCTAACTCAGGAAGTTTAATGCTTAAAAGTAAGTCTAAGCAAGACTCACAATTAATAATAGGCTCATTAGCTTTGGTTATTACTAAAACCGTATCAATAGTTTTTTCGACATTAGCCCAATGATTAAGAACTCCATTAATATCGGAATCATCCTTTTGCATTAGCTCTAGTACTCTATTTGCAGAGCTTAAAACCTGTTGCTGTTTTTGATTTTGAAGATTGTTGTTATTTACCTTAAGCGCAATTAAAATACCCAAGACAACCAAAATAATTTCACCAAAAGCATAAAGCACATAATTCTTTAAACGTTGGTTTTTAAGCATTTTGAATCTAGAGATATTAAAAATTCTCATATACTTTTAATCTTCTGGTGGATAACCATGAATTTCTTCAAACTTTTCATCAAAGTTAGTACGTAGATACGAATTTAATTTCTTTTGGTAATCATCCTTTAACCATTTTAAGAAATTATGAGTGCTTTTGCTTATACATTTTGCATAGATTTCGATACGTTGATTAATATCGTCTTTAAGCAATTTTGCTAAAGCCAAAGCATCATAAACATCCTCACTGTTTTCTATACATATTTTGGCATGATGCTCTATTGAGCGCTCCAATACAACTTTTGAAGATTCACCAGCAGTAACAGCGTCCTTGTAGGTTTGTCTTATGTCAAAATAGGTGTTTTCAGATTTAGAAAACTCATCCTTAATTTCGTCATCTAAATCGTGCTTAAAAGTAGCCTCAATAGCCTCATCGTCCTTAATACGATCCGTGTACCAGTTCGGCGATTTAAAAATTAATTGCCAATCTAAATCTGCTCCCCAAGGACCAAAGCGGTATAAGTTATTACCAAGATCTATGACCGTAAACTTCTCTTTGTTGTTTAAAATACGAGAGCCACGACCAATCATCTGGTAGTACAAGGTTAATGATTTTGTAGCTCTGTTTAAGATAATAGTATCTATTGTAGGTTCATCAAAACCAGTAGTTAAAATACTTACTGACGTTAAAATAGCATTAGGTGTTTCATGAAACCAATCTAAAATCTGTTTACGCTGCTTCTTGGTTGCTGTATTGTCTAAGTGCATAATTGGTAATCCTGCTTCTCTAAACGCATAATACACACTTATTGAAGTATTGATACCATTATTAAATATTAAGGTCTTCTTCCCTAACGAATGCTTTTTGTAAGCATCGACTGTTTTTTGAAGCATTGCAGGACTGGTGTATAAATCTTCAGAAGATTTTACTGTATAATCTCCGTTAGAGCCTACCTCAAGCGATGTTAAGCCCATATCATAGGCATACGTCTCACAACGTGCTAGGAATTCATTTTCTATAAGATTTTCTATAGTTTCACCAGTAATAAGCTCATCATAGTTCTTTTTCATTGGAAGTTCTTTATTAGAACTCAATGGTGTTGCAGTAACACCGAGAATAAATGAGTTTTCAAAAAACTTAAACAGTTTGGTAAACGAATTGTAATGCGCCTCATCTATAATTACTAAACCAACATCTGAAATGTCTAGTTTGTCATCATTCAAACGGTTATTCAGCGTTTCAACCATTGCCACAAAACATGAGTATTCTGCCTGGTCATCTAAATTCGCTTTACTGTTCACCACCTTGTTGGTAACACCAAAACTAGTCAGCATTTTAGATGTCTGATTACAAAGCTCAATACGATGCGTCATCACCAAGACTTTCTTGTCATGGTTTTTAAGGTATTGGCGCACCATTTCAGAAAAGATAACCGTTTTTCCACCTCCTGTAGGTAACTGATATAGTAAGTGGTAATCATCAGGAGCATTATCAAATTTTTCAAAAATTTGGCTTATCGCTCCTTGTTGATAATCGTATAATTCTTTGTCGGTTTTTTTTTCTTGAACAGCTTGATTTGTGTCAGACATAAATGGATTTAATTTTTTTTAAGGAAAGTGCAAATTTACGATACTTTTCTACAATAGCTGTTAATAAATTCTGAAGCCTCCCAAATGTAATCTGATAAACAATATTATTTTTACGTCACCGTTATAAAAAATTAAATATAAAATTTCTTATAAATACATGAAATACAGACTTTTTTGCATTGGATTTTTGTTTAGTGCATGCATAACTTTTGCGCAGGAAGACTCTCAAAACAATTCAATAAAGTTAAAAATGCCAACTGTTGATGGAAAAAGCTTCATTATTAAAGAAGTTGAAATCCCAATTGAAAGCAATTCGTCTTCAGAAGACACAGAAGTTATAGATATAAAAGCTGAGTATTGGGATACTACGGTTTATAATCCTTATAGAAATGTTGTTACCGAGTTTCCTCTAGAACTTACATTTAAAGACAGTACCTACTCCTCTCCTGTTTCGCATCCAAAAGTTGTAACGTCTCGTTATGGCTGGAGACGCGGAAGACCTCATAAAGGTATTGATATAGATTTGGTTACAGGTGATTCTGTCGTTTCCGTATTAGATGGTATTGTGCGTTTTGCGCGTTATAGTAGTGGTCATGGAAAAACCGTTGTTATTAGACATTACAACGGATTAGAAACAACGTATGCACATTTATCTCACATAGCAGTTAAGGCTAACGATACCATATCTAAAGGACAATATTTAGGTAAAGGTGGTAATACAGGTCGCTCAAGAGGTAGTCACTTACATTTGGTTACGAGTTATCGAGGAGAATATATTCATCCTGATTATTTATTCAATTTTGATGACACCAATACAATACGTTCCCAGAATATTTGGGTAACCCGAAAATGGACCAGACCAAGTTATCATAGCTCCAGAAAATTGTCAAAACTTGCACTTTTTGAAACTAAAGAAGACGCGTTAGCAAGTCTTGAGAAGCAGCGAAAGGTTTATGTGGTGAGAAAAGGAGACACTTTATCCCGTATTTCTCAACGTAATCGCACAAGTATTGCTGCCATTTGCAGAACCAATAAGATAAAACGTACCTCGACTTTAAAAATTGGTCAGAAATTAATTTTAGAGCTCTAGCTGCATTAAATACATTTTATTTTGAAAGTTTGCATTGCCGAAAAACCTAGTGTTGCAAGAGAAATTGCTTCTGTTCTTGGTGCCACAACCAAACGCGACGGCTATTTTGAAGGTAATGGTTATGCTGTAACCTATACTTTTGGACATCTTTGCACACTTTGCGAACCTAGTGACTATAAACCGTATTGGAAAAGTTGGGATCTTAACAATTTACCGATGCTTCCTGAAAAATTTAAGGTTAAAGTATCGGATGATAAAGGCATAAAAAAGCAGTTCAACATTGTAAAGAATTTGTTTGATAAAGCCGATGTGGTTATAAACTGTGGTGATGCTGGCCAGGAAGGAGAATTGATTCAGCGTTGGGTTATTAATGAAGCTAAATACAAAGGGAAAGTTCAGCGTTTGTGGATTTCATCGCTTACTACAGAAGCTATAAAAGAAGGTTTTGAAAATCTTAAACCTGCTGAAGATTATGATAACCTCTATTATGCAGGATTTTCTAGATCTATTGGAGATTGGCTTTTAGGCATTAATGCTACTCGACTATATACTGTAAAACATGGTGGTTACAAACAAGTACTATCTGTTGGACGAGTTCAAACTCCTACCCTTGCCATGTTGGTAAATCGCTATAAAGAAATCGAAAACTTTGTGCCACAGCCTTATTGGGAACTACAAACCTTATATAGAGATACTTTGTTTAGTTATGAAGAAGGTCGTTTCCTTAAAATGGAAGATGGCGAAAAATTAGCAAATAAAGTAAAAGAACATGAGTTTGAGATAATGTCTATTACCAAAAAGAAAGGTACAGAATATGCACCCAAACTTTTTGACCTTACAGGATTACAGGTGTATTGCAATACTAAGTTTGGTTTTTCAGCAGATGACACCTTAAAAATAGCACAGCGACTCTATGAAAAAAAGGTAGTTACTTATCCTAGAGTAGATACTACATTTTTACCAGATGATATTTACCCAAAGGTTAAAGGTATCTTATCTAAACTGACTGATTACTCAAATCTTACACAACCTATTTTAAATAAAAAGATAAAGAAATCTTCAAGGGTTTTTAATGACAAAAAAGTTACAGATCACCATGCTATTATACCCACTGGAATGCAAACACATTTGCAACCAGCAGAACAGCAGGTTTATGATATTATTGTAAAGCGATTTATCGCTGTTTTTTATGATGATTGTAAGGTGTCTAACACAACAGTTATAGGTAAAGCAGATGATGTTAATTTTAAAACAACAGGTAAGGAAATTTTATCAAAAGGTTGGCGTGTTGTGTTTGAATCTGATGGCTCTAAAACCAAAGGAGAATCTATTCTACCTACTTTTACAAAAGGAGAAAAAGGACCACACGAGCCTTCATTTTTAGAAAAACAAACCAAGCCTCCCAAACAATATACAGAAGCCTCTCTCCTACGTGCAATGGAAACAGCAGGCAAGCAGGTAGATGATGATGAACTTCGAGATCTGATGAAAGAAAATGGCATAGGAAGACCATCTACACGAGCTAATATTATTGAAACCCTTTTTAAGCGTAAATATATAAAGCGAAACAAAAAGCAAATCTTACCAACAGTTACTGGAATTCAGTTGATAGATACAATTCAGAATGAATTATTAAAATCTGCAGAACTAACAGGTACTTGGGAAAAGCAATTAAAAGATATAGAAAAGGGCGAAATAAGCGCGAATACGTTTATTAAAGGAATGAAGCGTATGGTTGATGCTTTAGTCTACGAAGTACGAAGCGAAAAAGTGGAAACACGTATTTCTGCTGTTAACAATAAGCCTACTACTAAAAAAGCAAAATCTAAGACTAAGGGAAGCACTAAAGCAATTACTGGTTATACATGTCCTAAATGCCAAAAAGGTCAATTAATTAAAGGTAAATCAGCATATGGCTGTAACCTTTATGGAAAAAGTTGTGATTTTGTTTTACCTTTTAAATTTGGTGATAAAAAGATATCTGAAAATCAATATTTAAGATTGTTAGACAAGGGCTCTACGGTTAATCTTAAAGGTTTCAAAATTGATGGAAAATCAATTGAAGGCTTATTGCGATTTGATGATAACTTTAAACTTAAACTAGAACCTAAGCAAACTCCTAAACCTCAAATTAAAGTTGGTGATACATGCCCAAAATGTAAAACTGGTAAAATTCTAAAAGGAAAAACGGCTTTTGGTTGTAGCAATTATAAAACAGGTTGTGATTATCGTAAGCCTTTTTAAATAACTATTGATACTCAAATGTCATTTTGCATATATTTCCAGCAAATCTATGTTCAATACTTGATAGAAAACCATTAATATCATACGTATAAATATCTATAAAACTATCGTTTTCAGGACATTCACTAAATGAACCAGGTCCAGAAATAGATTGAAATTTAATTAACCTTTCATCATTATCATATTCATAATAATATTGAAAAGCGTAACTTTTTAAGTCTTCATTATATAATGTACTAGATACTTCTTTCCAATTATCATCATATTTATTTTTACCTGAAGCACTAAGCTTTTCATCTCTAATAATTTGAAATGTTGAACTTAATGAGTCATTAGAATACTCATATTCTGTTATAGAAAATGATGATATATTATTATAGTTTCTATGATTTATAACTTTAATAATTCTATCCTTTGAATCATACCTTAATTGAGTATACTTGGCTTTTTTGTCTGGTAAAATATCCCCTTTATAGTCTCTTTCTTTTATTTTTATCAACTTCTTTCTTGTATCGTATGTATAATCAATTATTTCTGAACTAAAAAAACTAGCTTTTTGTTCTAAACTATCAATATAATTGAAAATTTGCTGAGATACTTTTCCATATCTATTTCTTTTAAGCTCATATGTTGAGTGTGGTTTACCCATTCGATTGTAATGCGTTTTTAAAACAACGAGTCCATTATCATTAAATTTAAACTTCATCTCACGATATTTATTGGAATAAATTGAATCTAAGGCACTCTTCGATTCTGTTTTCACCATAACCTCTTTAAATCCATACGACTTCATCAAAGATGGATTAAATATTTCATCATAATCTTGTTGGTATTGTAATGACGAGTAAGAGCAGCAATCACATATATTTTCTTGACTAGAAATAGTTTTCGGAATTAAGATTAACAAAAAAGCTAAAACAATTATTTTAACGTTACTCATTCGACACATTCTTTACTGGTATATAAAAATCCTCTTCAGAATCTGGACTTCCATTTTTGTATTTGTCTCCCATCACCTGAAAATGTGGTCTATGGTCAATAGTATATCCAGAATTTGGTAACCATTCTGTTATTATTCGCTGATATGTTTTGCCAGCATCCATGCCTTTATGAAGTACTTTTATGTATTCCCCTTTTGGTATTGTATAACCCTTCATATCGCTTGGCACAGCAGAAAGGTTAGATACTTCTACACAAGCCCACATATTAAAGTCTTTATTTGGCTCTCCTTTTTGATCTAAGCTAAACGTTTGCAAGGCAATAGACTTGCTATTAACTAAGTTAGCTATTTCACCTTTTCTTGGAGAAAACTGCTGCCACAAAGTCTTTATTTTATGAGTTTCGTGCCGTTGCATGTTAACAGGAATACCTACAACCAACATCTCTGAAACCTGAACTATTTGTATTGTCATTTAAGCGTCTTTTTCAAAAACATAAAAGTATAAAAAAAAGCGTAAGACATTTGTCTTACGCTTTTGGGATTAGCACTAGCTAACACTAATCCAACTAACTAATCAATCAACCTAATATTTTACATTTTTGGTATTACAACAGTGTCAACAACATGTATAACACCGTTAGACTGGTTAACATCTGCAATGGTAACCGTAGATGTATTTCCAGATGTATCTTTTAAAACAATATTATCTCCATCCATCATAGCAGTTAATTCAGATCCATTTACTGTTGTAAATACAGCTTTCCCATCACTTTTTTTAATGGCTTTTGCAATAGCCTTTGCATTATATTTTCCTGCTAAAACATGGTATGTTAATACTGCCTGTAATTTCTCTTTATTTTCTTTTTTAAGTAGTGTAGAAACTGTTCCTTCTGGTAGTTTTTCAAATGCACTATTTGTAGGTGCAAAAACAGTAAAAGGACCATCTCCTTGTAAGGTTTCTACTAAACCTGCTGCTTTTACCGCAGCAACTAGAGTTGTATGATCTTTAGAGTTTACTGCATTAGACACGATATCTTTTGTAGGATACATTTCTGCACCACCTACCATTTTTGTGTCTTGTGCAAAAGCATTTGTATGGAACAAAACTACTAATGCGAATGTCAATGTTGGAATTAAATTTTTAATCTTCATAGTTGTAAGTTTTAATGAATTGTTTCTCTACTTACGAAGATTTGTTAGGTAGGGTTTTATTTTTTTTTTTTAAATTGAATAAAATAAAAAAAGCTATCATCATTAACAGATAATAGCCTTTCTTTTAGAAGATTATAATTAGGCTTTACTTTATGCCTCCTTTATATGTGAGTTGTTTACCGCTATTCATATTATTAAGTTCTAAGAAAGCGTTTCCGGTTGACTTCACCTCTATTTTAGCAGTATATGATCCAATCTTAAAATTAACAGTAATCACATGAGTGTCATCATTAAAATTCACTGTATAATTCTCCAAACCACCTTTTAAAATTATTGGCTTATCAGCCTCTAATGTAGAAAGCGGACCATAAATATTAGAGCCATTGATTGTAATCGTATTTTCATTTCCAGAAACCTCACTTCTATTATCTTCACCAATAACCCAAGTGGCTATAAAACTGAAATTTTGAGATTTAATCAATTTCTTATTTAAATCGTACATGGCCTGTACCTTTTCTTCTTTTGTTAAAGGATTTTGAGAAAAACCAACAGATGGCATTGCTAATACAAACAATAAACAAAGTATAAATAGCTTCTTCATAATTCTTATTTTGGCTCTAAGATAATACTATTTATAATTCATATGGTTCTTAATAAGATTAATTCAATTATAATGAATAAATAAGCTCAATATTTTAATTCTTAAAAGCTGTTAAAATGCTATGGTTATATCTTAGTTGTACAGTACTTTTGCATAAAAATTTATATATGTCTAAATTATTACCAACATTTAGAATCGTAGCGCTTTTAGAAGGTGTATCTTATATCTTATTGCTTTTTATAGCCACACCACTAAAATATTTTGCTGATGACCCTCAGTACGTAAGAATGTTAGGAATGCCACATGGTCTTTTATTTATTGCTTACGTGGTTATGGCTGTATTAATGAGTAAAGACATGAAATGGGATGGTAAAACTTTAATGATAGTACTAGTTGCTTCTATCATTCCTTTCGGTACATTTTACATTGACAAAAAATATCTAAAATCGGTAAATGCTTAGTATTAGACATTTTATTTACGATTTGCTTATAGAACAAGGTGTTCATGACAAAACAGCTCAATACTTAAACATGTTGAGTTTGTTGGTTGCATTACTTATTCTAGCTTTTATTATAGACTACATTACCAAACGTATTCTCTGGAAATTTTCTTCAACAATTGCCAATCGCACAAGAACTAACTTTGATAACATATTGATAAGCAACAAACTACCTAGAAATGTTGCTCATATTATACCTCTCATTATCCTTATTGAGTTTGTTCCAGATGTATTTTCAGACTTTGACTATTTTGAAAATATAGTTGAAAAAACGCTAAAGATTATAGCTATTTTATTGACTTTAAGGATTATTAGAAGTTTCTTTAATTCAATAAAAGATTACCTTAAAACACTACCTCGTTATAAGGACAAACCTATAGATAGCTACATACAGGTATTTATGATCTTTGCATGGATACTAGGCATCTTTGCTATTTTCTCTATTCTTACTGGTGTTACGTTTATAAAATTTGCTATTTCTCTGGGAACAGCTTCTGCAGTAATTCTATTGATTTTTAAAGACACTATTCTTGGCTTTGTGGCAAGTATTCAAGTTACTATTAATGACATGGTTCGTATAGGTGACTGGATAACGTTTGAAAAGTATGGTGCAGATGGAGATGTTATAGAGATTAATTTAGCCACAGTAAAGGTTCAGAATTGGGATAAAACGATAACTACTATTCCTACTTATGCACTGATATCTGACTCGTTTAAAAACTGGCGAGGAATGATGAATTCTGGTGGTAGACGTATAAAGCGATCTGTAATTATTAAAGCTTCTACCATTAAGTTTTTATCTGATGAGGATATCGAACGTTTTAAGAACATTGAGTTAATATCTAATTATATAGAACAACGCTCTAAAGAAATAAAGAAGTTTAATACCGAAAAAGGTGTTGATAAATCTATTTTAATTAATGGAAGAAACCTTACAAATTTTGGTGTTTTTAGAAAGTACCTTCAAACTTACATGGATAACCATTCTGCTATTAACAAAGATATGACTTTAATGGTCCGTCAACTAGAGCCAACTCCTCAAGGCATTCCTATGGAAATTTATGCTTTTAGTAGTGATATTCGCTGGGAAAATTACGAATACATCATTGGCGATGTTTTTGACCACGTATTAGCCTCTGTAAAGTATTTTGATTTAGAAATCTACGAACTCACACTGACCCACGGAAACTAATTGTTTTCTAGTCTGTCCTTTACAAATTCTACTTCTGTTTTACCATGAGGTTTTGGCTTGCCATCTGGACCAAGATTTACCATAATAATTTTATCTATGGTGAGTATGGTTTCTCTGGTCATTTTATTACGGACCTCAGACTTCACTGTTAATGATGTTTTACCAAATTTTATAACCTCAATTCCAATTTCAATTATGTCACCTTTCTTAGCTGAAGCCATAAAGTTAATCTCAGACATATATTTGGTAACCACTTTAGGATTTTCTAACTGAATAACAGTATACAAGGCCACTTCTTCGTCTATCCATGCCAAAAGTTGACCTCCAAAAAGTGTGCTATTAGGATTTAAATCTTCGGGTTTTACCCATTTTCGTGTGTGGAATCTCATGTTTTAAGTAATTAATAGTATATAGTATACTTTTCGTTTTAATATAGTCTATAATAATTTTTGTTGTCCGTCAGTATCTTCATTAGGAATCTTTAAATCTGTTCCTAATTCAGCATTTAGCTTTTTTATAAAATATGCTGAAAGTAATGGCGATTCTTTTTCAATATTTTGATGAACAAAAAAGTTGATATGCTCAAGACCATTATCTTTCCAATACTTTAGTCGCTCTACCCAATCATCTAAACGTGTATAATCACTTGGGTGATTTGCACCAACATAGCGTACAAATGCTCTGGAATTAGTTAAACGCATGTGCATAATATCGCGTCGTCCGGCACTATCTACAATAATATTTGAAACGTTGTTTGCCTCTAAAAGTTGATACAAATCTTCTGCAATGGCTTTGTCATTGTACCAATCGGTATGTCTAAACTCTACAGCTAACGGAATTTCTTTTGGCCAACCTTCAACAAAATTTATCACACGATCAAAGTCTTTTGGTGCAAAATTGTTATGCATCTGTAAAAAGATACAACCTAACTTTTCTTTGAGGTTAACCGCACTGTAAAGGTAATTGTCTACAACAGGAGCTACATCATCATTTAGACGTTTCCAATGGCTAACTTCTTGATTTAGCTTTGGAAAGAATTTAAAATCAGCAGGTGTTTTATCGTACCATTTTTCAAATTGCTCTGGTGGAAAAATTCTATAAAACGTTGCGTTGAGCTCAATAGAATTAAACTGACGCGAATAATACTCTAACTCGTCTTTTGTTCCTCTTGGGTAGAATCCTTTTAAATCTGCCTTGTTCCACTTAGCACAACCAACAAACACTTGTGTATGGTCTGAAGGATTTTTTTGCAGTGTTTTTATCGTGTCTGGATGATCTTTTGGCAGAGTAAAATCTATTTCTTCTGGATGGTCAACACTTCCGAATTTCATAAAATCAGTTTTCTCAAAGATAGCAGTTAATCGTGAGTTGAAATAGTATTTTGAATTAGATTTAATAATAGCAAAATCTTAAATGTTAATAACAACGTTAACAACAATATCACCTACTCTAATTAAAGACAGTCTTATTGGCTAAATTTAAATTGAATTTAATCTTAAATGACTTAACCATGGCTACACGCACTGAGTATTTGTTATCTATTAGACCAGTAATTTCATCGGCTAAAATTTATGATTCAATGAGTTCTGATGAGTTATTTCAAAACAAAACATTACGACCAATTATAAAAATGCAGCACGACCTGTTTATTGCTGTTTTTAAAAATTATATAGCTAAACGCAAAAACGTTTTTTACGAGCTGACTTTGGCTAAACAAATGGGTTATATAGATAATGCTATTCATAAGGATATGAAGTTTAGAAATTCTGTAAAAGGTATGATTATTGGACAATTTACAGAAGAAGAATATGCGCTATATATCAAAAATTCATCAGCTTTAAATAAGCGTATGATGAATATTGTAAAAGAACGCTTATTAGACAGTATACAAGCATTTGTAAAGCCTGAAGTTTTAAAGGCGGTTTAATCTCCAAATGAAATTAAAACAAGAACTACTGGATATTTGTTTACAGGATGTAAGCAAAAGAATTTCGCACTACAAAAACGAAATATCCTTTATAAAAGAGTCTATAGAAAGTAACGATAAGGTTAGCGATGAGGAAGGTGAATCTGGTAATTCTCAATTGTTAGAAGACTTAGAAAAGAACCTAAATTACCTTAACGAAGCTCAGAAGGTTAAAGACTATCTTAATTTGGTAAAACCTAATGTTATTTCTCAAAACGTTGTTTTGGGAAGTATTGTGAAAACAGATAGCATCAACTTCTACATAGCTATAAGTAAAGGAAAAGTTACTGTTTGCGATGAGGATTACTATATTATCTCAATTCAGTCACCAATAGGACAGCTTATTAAATCTAAGTCTGTGGGTTACCAATTTCAGTTTAATGAAAAATCTTATGAGATTAAAGCTATATTATAGTAAAGATTCCCCATTAAGATTTGTAGTAAGCACATCACTCATATAATCAAAGTAAGGTCTAATTTTCTTAAATGCATCATTTACATTTTCAAGAAAATCATCTTGCAATACTTCTTTATCTGAATATTTTTTGATGAATATGTATTGTTTTTTTCGAATGAGGTCTATTGCAGGATGTGCTTTATCAAAACCTTTTGGTGCTGTCTTAAGCTCATCACCAACAAAATTCCCCCAAGTTTCACTAAAAGTTTTATTATTAAGAATAGCTCTCATTTCACTATCGTCCATTTCAAATTCTTTTCTAACTCTAAGCAAATCTTCTTTATTAGGCTCCCAGAAACCTGCAGCAATAAACGATTCGTTATTGGGTTGAATATGAAGATAATAACCACCTCTTAGCTCTGGTTTTTTTCTTGTAAAAGAACCACCAAAATGTGTTTTATATGGTAACTTGTTTTTTGAAAAACGAACATCTCTATAGATTCTGAAGATTTTAATCTTTTCTATCTGATCATGTGCGGCCATTAATTCTCCTAGATGGTTATACGCAGATTTTACTTTAGCTTCAATAGCTTTAAATTCTGGTTTGCGCTCATTAAACCAGTCTCTATTGTTGTTTTTAGCTAATTTATTTAAGAAAGAAAACGTCTCTTTTGGTATAGTAACACTCATATTTTTTGTTTGTATAAAAATAAAAAAAAAGCCATCAATTCTGATGGCTTTCTGTAGTTATGTATTCCGTAAATTATAGTTTACTGTCATTAAATTTTTCAATGATTAGGGTACCTTCATCATCATAATACTCAACAACAAACATATTGTCTTTAAAGTATCCTATTCCACTATAATCACTAGTGTTAAACAGGTAGACTTCAGCATTATTTGAGAATCTGGCATTACCTATCATTTTTTTAGACTTATTGTCTACAATTTCAAACCCAGAATCAGTTGGATTAAAATTATAAACCATTCCGTCTTTTTGATAATAAGTCACTTTTGCCGTTTCGTCATAAAATGGATCATTATCATTGTCTATATATATTACTTTAGAAACTTTGGTAGCGGGTAAAACCCTTGGAGCATTAAGTTTGCCTTTGTATCTAGGATCTGTTTTAATTTTTTGCTCTTTGGTAGTTTTTACCATAACCTTTTTTTCTATCATTTTACCGTCCTCTTTTACGTTAATGACTCTGGTTTTGGTCTCAACTATTTTGTCTTTATTTTCTTTTTGAGCCTGGACACTCACAAACATTGTAAGTGCCAAGACTAATATTTTAATTTTCATCTTGTGTGATTTATTTTATTCTGTGATTAAAGTCTGTGGTATTACTTACCACCATTTTCTTCTTTAACCTCTTCTATTTCATCTTGTAAGTCTTCAGCAGCATCTTTTACATCATCGCTAGCATCTTCTAGCTCTTCTCCTACTTCATTTAATGCTTCTTCAACTTTTTCGTCTGGTGTTTTTTGCTCTCTACAGTTAGTTATTAAAATACTTAAACTGAATAGTGCTAAAAACAGATATGATATTTTTTTCATCTTTGTTTTATTTGTTATCAACTGCATCTTCTACATCGTCTGCAGCATCTTCAATAGCATCACCAGTATCATCTACTGCTTCTTCTATTTTTTCTCCTGTAGACTTTTGTTCTCTACAACTAGTAGTTAATAAACTTAGACTAAATAATGCTATAAATATATATGTGAACTTCTTCATTGTTTTAAATTTTAGTGGTTAATATTTTGTCTTACTATGTCTGGCTTACAGCTTTTTTGTTGATCCTCTAAAAAGAGATATAACAAATAGTACTAAGAATAGGAAGAAACATATTTTTGCTATTGTGGCAGCTCCTCCTGCTATTCCACCAAATCCTAAGATTCCGGCTATGATTGCAATAATTACAAATGTGATTGTCCAACGTAACATAATTTTAAATTTTTAAATGATTAGTGTTTTTTAGTTTCTGACTTTCAGAAACTATGGTTCTTTCAGTGACTCTCACTGAATAGATAATAGTGTGTAGGATTTGTTAGGTTTAGTTGTTTGAAAATGCTTCTTGTAAGTCTGGTGACTTTACACTTAGCTTGTTATCAAACTGTAGTGTTCTGATAGGGAAAGGAATATTAATACCTTCTTTGTCGTAAGCCTTTTTAATTTCTATAATGGCTTTAGTTTTAGCTCTTAATTTTTCGAGCATACTTTCGGCATCAATCCAAAATCTGCATAAATAATTTATTGAACTATCCCCAAACTCTGTGTAATAGAATTCTACGTCTTCTGGTTTTTCAACCTGATCAAAGGATTTAGCGATAACTTCTTTTGTTAGTTGTTCTACCTTTTCTAAATCAGACTCGTATCCTACTCCACACTCTAAGAACACTCGCATTCTCGTAGTAAGAGAATAATTTTTTAGTGGGTTTTCTAAAATTGTTTTATTTGGTATAATAACAATATTGTTATCGGCTTCCTTTAATGTAAAATCTTTAAGATTAATGTCTATAACTTCACCCGAATAACCAGTGGTCTCTACCCAATTACCTATTTGAATTTTCTTTCTAAATGATAATATAAGTCCTGCAAAAGTATTAGCAAGCGTTCCTTGTAAAGCTAAACCTATTGCTAAACCAACTACACCAGCACCAGCTAACAGTGAGGTCAAAGCTTTACCTAAATTCATAACACCAAGTGATACGAATAATCCTAATGCTACAACTATTACAGCTGTTACTCTTGCGATAGCTGTGGTTATTGATTGTTGATTAACTTTCTTAGAAACCAATCTACTCACAAATTTGCTGATATACTTAGCAGCAAAATATGAGGCTACCATAACCAAAATGGCTAGTATAAAATTGGGTATATATTCTATTATTGTATTGAACCAGCCCTCAAGTTTAGTAACTAGATTCCCAAGGGCAGTATTAAATTGCTCTTTCATTTTTAGATGTTTTTAATTATTAAATGTTGTTTTATTTGCTTAAAGTTTAAGCCATTTATACCTCATTTAATTGTGATGCGGTTTCTTTGGTGAATGCATCTAACATCCAACTGCTTTTTTCTAGTTCTCTAATATAGGCTCCAATAAGGTCTATTGTACCTTCATCGTTAGTTTGTTCTGCTTTGTCAATAACTTTAGACATCTGTTTTAACAGTACGGAATGATTGTTTAAGATAGATTCTACCATTTCCTTATCTGTTTTTTTTGAAGATACTTCTTCAATCGAAGAAGCTTTTAAATAATCCTTCAAATTACTCATAGGATGGTATCTCAATGTTAAGATACGCTCTGCTATTTCATCGATTTTAACTCTTGCATCTGTATATAATTCTTCAAATTTTTCGTGCAATTCAAAAAAATTATCACCTAAGATATTCCAATGGAAATTTCTTAAATTTTGATAGTACACATGGTAGTCAGCTAGTAAAGTGTTTAATTCTACAACAGTTGGTAATAATTTTTCGTCATTCATATTTAAGTAGCTCATAACTATTGTTTTAATTTTATTTGGTTTCGTTTCCATTCAATCTAATAGGCATATGCGCTCCTGTCAAGGGACTTAACAGGCTTTAACCATTTCAGAGAGTTATTAACATAATATTTTGTTAAAGACTCTTGTAAATGTTAATAGATTTTAACGTGTTAATATTTTAAATTAGAATTGTTAAAAATAAACTTGTGAGTTGCTATAATTTTCAGTATAATGCGGTACTTTTAAAAAACATACACTAATTTTATGGGTAGACCAGCAACAAGACCAACAAAGCTTAAAGATGGTTTCTATATTGAAATCAGAAACAAAGGTTCTAAATCGGGTGTTAAACTATATAGTGGCACTAAATTACAAATGCACCGAGCAATAAAAATGTACGAACGTTCTAAAGAAGTACTTATTTTAGGTGAATCCGTAAACGGAAAATTTGTTGAGAAAGAACCGAAATTACATGTAGTAGAATAACTAAAATATACAAAGATTAAAAAGGGTGAAATTTATAAATTTCACCCTTTTTTATTTGTCTTAAATTATAGTCTGAGGTTTAAGTCTATGATTTTTTTTATAAATTGTTAATTGAATAACAGATTATCCCTGTTTAAAAACTAACTAATTAAATCAATTTATTATGACGAATTTATTACAAAAACCACCTATTTGGTTTTGGATTGTGAGCGTGATTGCTCTTGTTTGGAATGCCCTTGGAGTGCATGGTTATATAAGCCAGGCTTACGAATTATCTGCTTACACTGACGCCTACACGAAAGATCAATTAGAAGTGATGTCTACACTTCCTGCATGGTACACAGCATTATTTGCTACTGCTGTTTTTTCTGGCGCAATAGGCTGTATACTTTTGTTATTAAGAAAAAGAGCTGCGAAATTGCTACTTATTTTATCTTTTATTGCTGCAACTATACAAATGGTTTATTTCTTGTTTATTGCAGATTTAAAGGGTGTAGATTTTAGTGCCAATGAAATTATGGCATACATGATTATTGTATTTGCATTATTTTTAGTGTGGTTTTCAAGCCATTCTGCTAAAAAAGGCTGGATACATTAATTTAATGAATAACCAACCAAAAGTAAAAAAGGGATTAGCGTTTGTTAGTTCCTTTTTTTATTCAAATTTTAATTGATGTAGTATAAGTCCAGATGCTGGTGCTATATAATCCATTTTTTCATTACTATCTTCCTTGAGTGTCTCTTTAATATAATCTAGTGTAATCTCACCGCGCCCTAACTTAATAAGACAACCCATCATTAAACGAATTTGGTTTCGCATAAAACCTTTTCCTCTTATAATAAAAACATAAGATTCTTGTGGAAAGAAATTAGCTTTATATATATTATTATCTATGATTTCACAATATTCTATCGTTCTCTTATATTCACCTTTATTTGTGGCTTTGTAGCAATAGGTTTTAAAGTTGTGAAAACCTTGAAACAACTTAGCTCCTTCTTTCATTAAATCTATGTTAAGAGGTTCTAAAATAGTCGTTAAAATAGGCGCACAAAATGGATGGTTTTTTTGCCCATGCGAAAACACATAGTGGTATTCCTTTATTTTAGAATCTTGAATAATATTGAAATCCTTATCTACTTCTTCAATAGACAAAGCTCTTATATCTTGTGGTAAATTGTGATTAAACAGTAATAAGAATTCATCAAAGTCAGTAATAGGATCATTATAAATAAATAATTCTAATGCCGCTTCATTAGCAGAAACCATAGCATCTGTTCTACCAGCACCAAGTGTTTTAAATCTTACGTCTCCTAGAATATATTTTAAGGTTCTATCGATCATTAGGTGCAATGTCTTTACATCTGGTTGTTTTTGCCAACCGTGAAATCGATAGCCTAAATATTGAATTTTTATGAGGTAATAATAACGTTTGTTAAACATTGTAGCAAGAACGTTATTTTATTGAAGAATCCAAAGATTTAAGATAAACAAAAAAGGCTGTCAACTAAAATATTGACAGCCTTTTAAGCATTACTAACTAACTATTTATTTAATCTAAAACAACTTTCTTAACTTTTGACTGAATACTGTTTGAAACTTTCACAATATAAATTCCACTACTTAGTCCTGATACATCTAAAATGTTTCTTGTAGAAGAACTATTTAATAATTCACTCTTAACCAATCTACCTTGTATATCGTATAAGTTGGCTGTTGAAGTTTCTAGTAATTGCCCCTTAACAACTAACTGATTATTAGAATCATCTGAAAAAATACTTAACTTACTGGCATCAACATCTTCAATAGATAATGTGCCTGGCTCAATATATAACGCATAGTCTTCCGACTGACCATAAGCTAATGACGTGTAGCAAGGTGAATTTATAGTATTTACACCTCCGTATCTATTATCAACATCTGTCATCAATCTAATTCTTACATAGCTATCATAAGGTATAGTTGTAGGGTATGTTAAGGCCACAGGAACTATTGTGTTTCCTGGAATATCTTCAGAATAATGCTGCACTTCTGCATCATCATCAAAATCACCATCGTTATTCCAATCTATCCAAACAGCTAATTGATGAAAATTACCTGTAGTAATTTCAACATTCATTGTATATGGATTATCTGTATCAATATTAAAAAGACCACTACAATTAACACTTCTATCTAAGTTACCACCATCATCATCTGTTGTAGATGAAACTAATGTAGTATTATTTAGTTCTACACTCAGTATACCAGCGACATTAGTACCTGCTGGTGAATTTGCAGAACAAACAGCAGTAGGAGCAACAAAACCAGCTACTGGTGATTCGCCTCCTTTAGAGTCTATTATTTTGGTACCAGTCATGGCAGCTCTTGATCTTGTTTTCTGATCCTCTGTTAATCTATCAGTACAAAAGTAATAACTCATTACATTATTAATTGTATTATTATCTACCCATGGATTTCCTGTACAGGTATTATTTGCAGGACAAGTACTTGTTTCTCTTTGATGTGGTACAGTATCTGCACAACCATCACTATCAGTACCTACTGTTGCATCTGCTGGGCACGTATCCGCAACACCATCATTGTTGGTGTCATCACCTTGGAATGTATGATATAAATGTAAGAAATGACCAACTTCATGAACTACAGTACTATTATCTCCGTTAGAATTTAAGCCCCAACCATTAGTGTTTCCTGGATCGTAACCAAAAACGGAAGTCATCATTACAGAGCCATAGTAATTGCTAAATTCATTATAAAAATAAGCGTAACCTTGATAACCAAAACCACCACCATTATTATCTAATTCAGTAACAATCCAAAAATTTAAATAATCTGTAGAAGGCCAACTTATATAATCTCTTATAGTTTCATAATCAGCACCACCTGAATCCGCCACATTAACACCATTACTAGCATAACCTGGTATTCCAGAGGCGTCAATTCTATTTATTCCTGTAGTAGCTGCACAATTAGGGTCTCTTTGAGCTAAGACAAATTCAATCTCAAAATCAACTGAACTACCAGGAGTTAGACCTCTATAAAAATCATTAAGATTATCGATACTACTTTGAATTTGAGCATCAGAAATATTCGATCCTGATCCTTCTGCTTCACCTAAATGCAGCACATGTACAACAACAGGTATGGTGTAAATAGTACCATTTCGTTGAGCTAATTCATTATTTGAAATAAAGTTTTGAATCTTTTGCTCAGCCAATTGCTCTTGCTGAACATAATTAGGGTTTTGTAGTAGTTCTTTTCGTTGTTTATCGAACGCACATTGCTGCGCGAAAACAGAATAAGTAAATAAAGAAAAGAATACCATTACAGTACAAATTGTAAAGTTTTTCATTGAGATTTTGGTTAAAATTAAGTGTTGCAATATACACATTTTCAACAAAAAACAACATTTTATCGTAAATATTTACGTTTAATCGATAAAAGTAATCATTTATGTCTTTCTCTAAGAGCAGATACAACTTCTTTCAACCTAAACCCTTTAGCTTGCAGTAACATTAAATAGTGAAACAACAAATCAGCACTTTCATTTAAAAATAAGTTGTCATTATTGTCTTTAGCTTCGATAACAACTTCTACAGCTTCTTCACCAACTTTTTGAGCCACTTTATTGATACCTTTTGCAAATAATGAAGCTACATAAGATTTTTTTGTGTTACCAGCTTCTACTCTACTTTGTATGGTGTTTTCTAATTGGGTTAAAAATCCGTAAGATTCGGTGTTAGCTTCATCCCAACAGGTATCACTTCCTTTGTGACACGTTGGTCCTTTTGGATTTACAGTTACTAACAAAGTATCTTTATCGCAATCTAATTTAATATCTACTAAGTTTAAAACGTTACCACTTTCTTCACCTTTAGTCCAAAGTCGGTTTTTGGTACGACTAAAAAAGGTCACTAACTTCGTATCTTGTGTCTTTTTAAACGCTTCTTCATTCATATAGCCAAGCATCAACACATTTTTAGTTGTTGCATCTTGAATGATTGCAGGAACTAATCCGTCGTTATTTTTATTGAAATTTATGTTCATAATGTTGTTTTTGGGATTCCGCATCAAGTGCGAAATGATAGGTTATATTCTTACAGAAACACCTTCCTGTTTTAATTCTTCTTTTAAGTCTTTTATTTCTATTTCACCAAAATGAAATACACTTGCAGCCAAAGCAGCATCTGCATTTCCTACTTTAAAGGTATCTGTAAAATGCTGAATAGTTCCTGCGCCACCAGAAGCAATTATCGGGATATTTACAGTCTCTGATAGTTTAGCCAAAGCTTGATTTGCAAATCCGTTTTTTGTTCCGTCGTTATTCATAGAGGTAAACAGGATTTCGCCTGCGCCTCTTGTTTCAACTTCTTTTGCCCAATCAAATAAATCTAATTCGGTTGGAATACTTCCACCAGCTAAATGCACTTTCCATTGTCCATTAACTTGTTTGGCATCTATAGCAACCACAACACATTGACTACCAAATTTACTTGACAATTCGTTTACCAATTCTGGTCGTTTTACAGCAGATGAATTGACAGATATTTTATCTGCACCAGATTTTAAAAGTACATCTACATCTTCAACACTTGAAATTCCGCCACCAACGGTAAATGGAATATTGACTTGTTCGGCGACTTTAAGCACCATTTCTATCATTGTTTTTCTACCTTCTAAAGTTGCAGATATATCTAAAAACACCAATTCGTCTGCACCTTTTACCGCATACTGTTTTGCTAATTCTACAGGATCGCCTGCGTCCCTTAAATTAACAAAATTAACGCCTTTAACGGTACGACCGTTTTTGATATCTAGACAAGGTATGATTCGTTTTGTTAGCATAAATTCTATTCGTCATTGCGAACATAGTGAAGCAATCTTTTACAAAGAATGAGATTGCCACGCTTACGCTCGCAATGACATTAATTTTTTATTATAAAAAGCGTTCTAATTCTTTTAAACTTATTCTGTTTTCGTAAATGGCTTTACCAATTATTACACCATCGCATCCAATTTCAGATAAAACTTCAACATCTTCAATAGTTGTTACTCCACCAGAAGCGATTAGCTTTATAGATTGATCTGAGCTACCATTAGTACATTGGTTAATTATTTTTTTATACAAATCTACGGATGGACCTTGAAGCATTCCGTCTTTTGAAATATCTGTACAAACCACATACTGAATACCATTTTTTTGATATTCCTGAATAAACGGAACAACCTCTAAACTACTTTCTTCTAACCAACCAGAAATAGCGATTTTTTCGTTTTTACAATCGGCACCAAGGATAATTTTTTGGGTACCGTATTTATTAATCCATCGTAAAAAAGTGTCGGTGTTTTTTACAGCTATACTACCACCTGTAATTTGTTTAGCACCAGAATTAAATGCTATAAATACATCGTCGTCGGATTTAAGTCCGCCACCAAAATCGATTTTTAAATTGGTTTTTGTCGCAACCTTTTCTAACACTTTATAATTGACTACGTGGTCTGCTTTAGCGCCTTCTAAATCTACCATATGCAAGTATTCTATACCTGCATCTTCAAATTGCTTGGCTACTTCTAGCGGATTTTCATTGTACATTTTTGTGGTGCTGTAATCGCCTTTAGTTAATCTTACGCACTTTCCTTCTATTATATCTATTGCTGGTATTATTCTCATAATTATTTCCTGCGTAGGCAGGAATCTTTTTAGTTAATATATAGGCTTCGACTGCGCTCAGCCTGACATTTTTATTTTATAAATTGATGAAATTTCTCAAAATTTGTTCACCTGCTAAAGATGATTTTTCTGGATGAAATTGCACACCGTAAAAATTATCTTTTTGTAAAGCTGAAGCGTATTCTACTTCATAAGTTGTTGTTGCAATTGCTTCTTGGCATTGTTCTGCATAAAAGCTATGCACCAAATACATAAACTCATTTGTTTTAATATCTTTAAACAAATCTGATTGAAGATTATTAATCGTATTCCAACCCATTTGTGGCACTTTTACTGTGTTTGAAAAGCGTTTTACATCTACATCAAAAATACCTAAGCCTTTTGTATGTCCTTCTTCTGTAGATTTACACATTAGCTGCATACCTAAACAAATCCCTAGAACAGGTTGTTTTAACTGTGGAATTAAACGATCCAATCCTGATTCTTTTAGCTTTTGCATAGCACTACTCGCCTCGCCTACACCAGGAAAAATCACTTTATCTGCAGCTTTAATTTCATCAGGATTATTAGTTAACAACGCTTCAAAACCTAAGCGTTTAAAAGCAAACTGAATGCTTTTGATGTTTCCTGCACCGTAATTTATGATGACTATTTTCATTTATTGTCATTCCTGCGAAGGCAGGAATATTATTAATTATTGTTCATTTTTTTTAGATTCCGGATCAAGTACGGAATGACAAGTACTACAACATTCCTTTTGTACTTGGTAAAATCATTTTTTCAACATCGCGTTTTACAGCCATTTTTATTGCTTTTGCAAATGCTTTAAAAATCGCTTCAATTTTGTGATGCTCGTTTGTACCTTCTGCTTTAATGTTTAGGTTGCATTTTGCACCATCTGTAAAGGATTTAAAGAAGTGAAAAAACATTTCGGTTGGCATTTTACCAATCATTTCACGTTTAAAATCGGCTTCCCAAACCAACCAGTTTCTACCACCAAAATCTATTGCAGCCTGCGCAAAACAATCGTCCATTGGTAGGCTAAAACCGTAACGTTCTATACCTAATTTGTTTCCTAAAGTCGTTGCAAACACTTCACCTAAAGCAATTGCTGTATCTTCAATCGTGTGATGCTCGTCTACTTCTAAATCACCGTCAACCTTGATGTTTAAATCTAATTGTCCGTGACGTGCAATTTGGTCCAACATATGGTCAAAAAAAGCAATGCCAGTATCTATATTACTTTGTCCTGTTCCGTCAAGGTTTAAATCGATTTTAATCTTGGTTTCATTGGTGTTTCGCTCGATGCTTCCTGAGCGTTCTTTAGCTTTTAAGAATTTATAAATTTCTTCCCAATCGTTACTCTCTAAAGCGATAAATTGTTCTAAAGCGTCTCGTTTTACCGTAATTTCGTCCGTTCCTAAATTGGTATTATCGTTAATAAAAATACCCTTCGAACCCAGATTTTTAGCTAATTCAACATCGGTTAAACGGTCACCAATGACAAACGAATTTTCTAAATCGTAATCTTCGCTAAAATACTTGGTTAACAGACCTGTATTTGGTTTTCGAGTTGGTGCGTTATCCTTAGCAAAAGTTCTGTCGATAAATTGTTCTTCAAAAATAACACCTTCGTTTTCAAAAGATTGAAGCACAAAATTATGAACAGGCCAAAATGTGTTTTCAGGATAAACATCTGTTCCCAGTCCATCTTGATTGGTAATCATTACGATTTCAAAATCTAATTCTTTAGCGATTTTACTTAAATACGTGAAGACTTTTGGGTAAAATACCAACTTCTCAAAACTATCGATTTGCTCATCTGCTGGTTCTTTAATTAACGTGCCGTCACGGTCTATAAATAGTACTTTTTTCATCATCTTTGTCGTTCCTGCGCAGGCAGGAATCTTTTATTAATTTATGTTCAATGTGGATTCCGCAACAAGTGCGGAATGACAACCTTAGTTTAATTTCTTTAATACTGCAATCAATTTCTCATTCTCTTCACTTGTGCCAACAGTAAAACGCAAACAGTTGTTGCAAAGTGGTTGATTGGTTCTATTACGAACAACAATGCCTTTTTCTACTAACTGATTGTATCTTTTAGTCGCATCATCAACTTTTACTAACACAAAATTGGCTTGTGTTGGATATATAATATCAATCCAAGTAATCGACTTTAAGGCTTTAATTAACAAGCTTCTTTCTGAAATTATATTCTGAATTTCGTTTTGAACCTCTTGTTGCTTTTCTAAACGTTGAATTGCCTTTTGCTGCGTTAGTTGATTGACGTTATATGGTGGTTTTATTTTATTTAAAATTGAAATAATTTCGGTAGATGCATAACAAATCCCTAGTCTGATCCCTGCCATTCCGTAAGCTTTAGATAGCGTTTGTGTAACTATTAAATTTGGAAAATCTGATAATTTTGATATCCAACTTTCGTCTTCTGAAAAATCGATATATGCCTCATCAATTACTACAATTCCATTGAAATTAGTTAATAATTTTTCAATTTTTGATGCTTCAAAACTATTCGCTGTTGGATTGTTTGGCGAGCATAAAAACAATAGTTTGGTGTTGCTATTTTGTGTGTTTAAAATGTCGTCTACTTTTGGTTGAAAATTTGTATCCAATTCAACCTTTAAAACGTCGATAGCATTTGTATTTGCTAATACGTCGTACATACCGTAAGTTGGCGGTAATGTGATAACATTATCTTGATTTGGCTCACAAAAGGCTCTAAAGATTAAGTCTAACACTTCATCACTTCCGTTACCTAATAGGATATTTTCGGTTGGAATGTTTTTTATGTTTGACAACATCGATTTTACATCTTTTTGTTGAGGATCTGGATAACGATTTACACCATTTTCAAACGGATTTTCATTTGCATCTAAGAAAATCATTTGGTTTGATGTCGCATCTTTAAACTCATCTCTCGCCGAAGAATACGGTTTTAAGGCTGCGATGTTTGGTCTAACCAGTTTCAATAAATCAAAATCTTTACTTCTCATTATTATTCTGTTTTCGAGGTTGAGATTCCTGCCTGCGCAGGAATGATATCTTTTAATCTAATTGAAACTGCGTTTTTGTGCGCTTGTAAACCTTCAGCTTCTGCCATTAGTTCTATGGTGTTTCCTATATTTTTCAAACCTTCTTTTGTGATGTTTTGAAATGTAATTGCTTTTGTAAAACTATCTAAATTTACGCCAGAATACGCTTTACTAAACCCATTGGTTGGTAAGGTGTGATTGGTACCAGATGCATAATCTCCAGCACTTTCTGGTGTGTAATTACCTATAAATACAGAACCTGCATTTTGAATACCATCAACATAAAAATCGTTATTATTAGTCGTTACAATAAAGTGTTCTGGTCCATAATCATTGATTAAATCTAATGCTTCTTCATTAGTTTTTACTAAAATAGATTTTGAATTATTGATAGCTTGTTGTGCAATGTCTTGTCTTGGTAATGCTTTGATTTGTGTGTTGATTTCAGTTTCAACTTCATTTATCAAATTTTCAGACGTTGATACTAAAATGACTTGACTATCTGTTCCATGTTCTGCTTGACTTAATAAATCTGAAGCTACATAACTTGCATTGGCGCTATCATCTGCAACAACCAACAATTCGCTTGGTCCTGCAGGCATATCGATAGCGACACCATATTTTGTTGCTAATTGCTTAGCAACAGTTACAAATTGGTTTCCTGGACCAAAAATCTTATAGACTTGCGGAATAGTTTCTGTTCCAAATGTTAATCCTGCAATCGCTTGAATGCCACCAACTTTTACAATTTTAGTCACACCACAAAGTTGAGCTGCATATAAAATTTCGTTAGCAATTTTACCGTCTTTATTTGGTGGCGAACATAACACAACTTCTTTACAACCAGCGATATTTGCAGGAATTGCCAACATTAAAACTGTTGAAAATAAAGGTGCTGTACCAGCAGGAATATAAATTCCAACTTTTTGAATGGCACGTTTTTCTTGCCAACAAGTAATTCCAACAGATGTTTCTACGCTTACCCTTTCTGTTTTTTGTGCTTTGTGAAATGTTTCAATATTTGACTTTGCTTGGTTAATCGCAGATTTTAATTCTGTAGATAATTCTGCAGATGCGTCTTTAATTTCTTGCTCAGTTACAAGAATATATTGTAAATCTGCGCCATCAAATAAGCTAGTATACTTTTTTATTGCTGCATCACCATTGCGTTGTACGTCTTCAAAAATTTGATTAACTGTACTTTCTATATCGTTAACGGTTTGTGTTGGTCGTTTTAAAATTTCTGACCACGTGTTTTTATTTGGGTATTTTATTGTTTTCATTTTTTCTCCTTAATTAGGCTTCGACTGCGCTCAGCCAGACATTAATTTTAAATATTAGATCCCTTGTGCAGGAATTTAGAGCACCATATTTTCAATTGGACAAACTAATATACCTTCTGCGCCATTCGCTTTTAATTCGTCTATAATTTCCCAGAAATCGTTTTTATTGATTACCGAGTGTAGTGAACTCCAACCTTCTTCAGCTAATGGTAAAACGGTTGGACTTTTCATTCCTGGTAAAATATTTATAATATCATCCACTTTGTTATTTGGCGCGTTTAGTAACACGTAGCGTGAGTTTCTAGCTTTTAAAACCGATTGTAATCTAAACTGTAACTTGTTTAAAATCGCTTGATTTTCAGAAGAAATTTGAGGTGAAACAGCTAATATAGCTTCTGATTTTAAAATGACTTCAACTTCTTTAAGATTGTTTTTAAATAAGGTGCTTCCGCTAGAAACGATGTCTACAATCGCATCTGCTAAACCGATATTTGGCGCAATTTCAACAGAGCCATTAATGATGTGTAAATTGGCGTTAACGTTGTTGTCTTTTAAAAACTGATTGACTGTGTTTGGATACGACGTCGCGATTCGTTTTCCATCCAAATCTTTAATGGAATTGTAGCTTTTTCCTTTTGGAATCGCTACAGACACTTTACAACTTGAAAAACCTAATTTCTCTGCAATAGTGATGTCTTGTCCTTTTTCTACCAAGACATTTTCACCGATAATAGCGACGTCTACAACACCATCTTTTAAGTACTGAGGAATGTCTCCATTACGCAAATAAAAAACTTCTAGAGGAAAGTTTTTAGCTGATGCTTTAAGTTGGTCTTTACCGTTATCGATAGAAATACCAACATCTTTAAGGATTTTCATAGAATCCTCGTTTAATCGTCCTGATTTTTGAATTGCAATTTTTAGTTTACTCATTTTTCTTTTTTTGTTAAAGTGTTTGAGTAAATCTTTTTGGGTAAGATTCCTGTTTTTACAGGAATAAAAAAACCGCTTGATTTACTCAAACGGTTTTAAAAATATTTTGGTTTTATTCAATACATTTCTAGCTCGCTTGAGTGCAAGTATGAAAATGATGATGATGTAATTGAATAAAAGTCATGTCTAGTTTTGTTCTGTACAAAGATTGTAAATTAATATTTACAATTCCAAATAGTGAAATGTTAAAATTAATTTAATTATTATTGGTTACCTAAAATTATAGGCATTCCGCTTTCACCAGAACCAATTATAACTACTTTACTATTAGGTGATTCTGCTAATTTATTAGTGGCTTCAATACCCTTATCTTGAAGAATTTTATCTGTTAAAGAAGCGCTTAAAATTTTATTAGCTTGAGCTTTACCTTCTGCTTCAATGATTTGTCGTTCGGCCTCTTTTTCTGCAGTGACCAATCTAAACTCATATTCTAAAGATTCTTGTTCCTGTTTAAGTTTACGCTCAATAGCATCTTTAATAGTTGGTGGTAATGTCACATCACGCACCAAAATCTCATCTAAAACAATGTATTGGTCATCAACAATTTTTTTGGTCTCTTCAAAGATTTCACGTTGAATAGCATCTCTTTTACTAGAATATAACTGTTCTGGCGTATAACGCCCCACGACACTACGTGCAGCTGATCTTATAGTTGGCAAGATAATACGTTGTAAATAGTTATCACCTATTTCTTGGTGTAACTTTCCTAAATTCTTAACATCTGGTTTATACCAAGCAGAAGCGTCTAATTGAATATCTAATCCATTAGATGATAAAACCTTCATTTTTTCAAAAATTTCTTGTCTACGCACCTCGTAAACGTATACTTTGTTCCATGGTGCCACTATATGAAATCCTTCACCTAAAGGAGGCTCGTCGGTAACTACACCACCTCCAAAAGTTTTATATAAAACACCTGCTTCACCAGAACCTATCGTTACAGCAGATTTAGCTACAATTATTATTAATAGCACAATTCCTATTAAGATCGGCAAACCGATTTTTGGTAATTTTTCCATTTGAGTACATTTAAATTAAACCGTTATATTTTCTAATAAACCACTCTGCAAATAAGCTCAAGGCTATAAGACCAAGAAGATATTTCCAGTCTATCAAAGGTACAATTTTTTTAGTGCTTTTTTGAATGGCAGCGTATCTGGAATCTGTCAATAATTCTGAAATTAGATTTTCTATTTCTGTATTGAAAACTGCATTTCCATCACTATTTTTAGCTAACGATTGAAGCTTTTCTATATCTGCATTTAGAAACTGTTGCTCAACATTATATTCTAAAACTTCAAAACTACCTGAAGCTGCAACGGATTCTGTATTGTGCTTTATTGTAAAACTATAAGAACCAGAAGAGATTCCGCTTAGATCAACACTATAACTACCGTTATTTAACAGAAGTGGAACTTCTCTAGCGCTATTATTTTCTTCATTCTTTAATACTATAGTAAGCGCTGCAGAATTATCGAATTCATAATTTTTGTTGAAGTACTGCGCAGATATAATAACATCGTCATTTCCGTTGTAAAACGATTTATAATCAATATTGAGTCGACTTCTCTTTTTATTGGTACTTAGGTATTGTATCAATTTACCAATAAAATTATCAAAATCATTAAAACTCTCAGACTCTAAGAAGGATTGTGCTCTCCATCTCCATATGCCTTCACCAGATAATAGAGCATGCTTTGCTCCACCTACTTCAAAGGTTGATAACATCGGCTGATTAGTACCTATACCGTTTACAGATTTAGATAAAATAACATCATTAGGTACAGAGAATTCAATTTCTCCAAATTCTGATTGTAATGGTGGATAATCTTCAAAAGTTAAATTATCAATGATAAAGGTACTATAATTTCGGTTTAATTGTGGTTGATAATCTTCAGATTGATTTGTTACCGTTTGCCTAAAAGCCGCTTGTAAATTATTGAGCAAACTAAAGTTGGTGGTATTACCTGTGATAATAAAACTATTTAAGTTTTCATCAGAGATGCTACTTAAAACCTCATTAAATCTATTGTTTGGTTGATAAATTACAACTAATTGAAAATCATTTATTTTACCAAGGTAATCATTAGGTTTTAAAATAGAAACACTTCGTTGCTCATTACTCTCTATTGACTTTTTTAAAGCACCTAGATCTGGATGCAAAATATCAGATACTAAAGCAATATTTGTTTTCTGATCTATAACTTCTACTCCAAAATTTTTAGTATTGTTTACTGTATTTTTTTCTTGATTCAACGGTGTTAATTCTACTCTATATGTTTTTACTCCAACTGAGTTTGCGAGTAAAGTTGTTGAAACTATTTCAGATGTTTTTTCTGCGCTAAATTGAATAGGTTTTCTAAAAACTAAACTGTTACCAAACCATATTTTTAGTTCGGTATTTACTGCTTCATTACCACTGTAATTGGCAATTACTTCAACAGGAAATCTGTTTTTTAAAAACACATATCTATTAACGTTGAGTTGTTTAATGCTAACATCTGTATAGATTGTAGAATCTCCCAAAATTACAGGGTAAATCGGTTGTTTTACAGCATTACTTATAAAGCTATAATCTGCGCCATAAGTTTGGTTACCATCACTCAATAAAATTATTGGAGCTACTTGATTAGAGTACACTTCTCCTATTTGTTTTAGTGCGCTAGAAATATTGGATTGTTGTTCTGAAAAGTTTAAAGAATCGAGTGTTGTTAAGGCTTTCCCGAAGCTAAATGTTTTTACATTAAATCGTTTTTGAATTTCAGAATTACCATTTAATAATTGATATGTTTTCTTTGCATTTTGGTCTTGCTCAAGGTATGAAACCGATTCTGAATTATCTACAGCAATAACTAGTGTAGGTTTTTCATCATAAAAAGTTTTTGATTCAAATTTAGGATTGATGAGTAACAGAAGTATACCAAATACTGAAACTGTTCTTAATACGGTTAATACTATTTTTAACTTGGTATTAAGTTTAGACTTGTAAATATATTGAAACAGCGCCAATAAAAGCGCTGTTATAAATGCCAGGATAATATAAATTATACTACTCTCCGTCAACGATTTATTTTTATTGTTTCACGTTTATAATATCAAAAGAATCTTGAAAACGTTTAATACTTTCATTACCATCCTTATCCTCAGTGCAAATAACTTGGGTGATGAATATTATGTTTTCTACTAAATATGCCTTAATATATATAAAACCTCCAGTTATTTCAATTTTAACATCTCTGCTAGGATAACCATTGAATTTAACTTTATTATCATAAAGCAAAGTCCCTTGTACATTAGAAACCGCACCTTGAACTGCTCCATTAAGCACTTGATTATTGTATGACTCGTCAGCATTTTCAAACTGTGCCTCTGGATAATCTGAGCGAATTACGGAATATACAGCGTTGTCATCACCAGATGAAGGAGAATACATAACCATATGCATATCTAATTCACCTATAGCCGTCTGTATCTGCTGTACGGATTTTTCTGGTGTTCCTGGAAATTCAGCTATAAAAGTAAGTTCTTCAGATTTATATTTTTCCCAATTTTGAGCCGTTAATGTAGAAGCAAAAACAAACAAAAAGATGGACGTTATAAATAGTTTCATAGTATAAAATTTAATGGTTAATATCCTCTTGTTTAAAAATTAAGTTAGCATTCCTCCATCCACATTTAAAGTTTGACCTGTAACATACGCACTCATATCACTTGCAAGAAAAACACAAGCATTTGCAATATCTTCAGGAGTTCCGCCTCGTTTTAAAGGAATAGAAGCTCTCCAACCTTTAACTGTGTCTTCATCTAATTTTGCGGTCATTTCAGTCTCTATGAAACCTGGAGCAATTACATTACTTCTTATATTTCGGGAACCTAATTCTAAAGCAACAGACTTAGAAAAACCAATAATACCAGCTTTTGAAGCAGCGTAGTTTGTTTGACCTGCATTACCCTTTACTCCAACTACAGAACTCATGTTAATGATTGAACCTTTACGCTGCTTAAGCATAGTACGTTGAACAGCCTTAGTCATATTGAATACAGACTTAAGATTTACTTCAATAACTTTATCAAAATCCTCTTCACCCATTCGCATTAATAAGTTGTCCTTAGTAATACCTGCATTATTTACTAAAATGTCTATTGAACCAAACTCTGCGACAACATCATCTGCAAGTTTTTGCGCTTCATCAAAACTTGCAGCGTTACTTTGATAACCTTTTGCTTTTACGCCTTTACCATTAAGCTCTTTTTCTAGTTCATTAGCAGCTTCAACAGAAGAACTGTATGTGAATGCAACATTAGCACCATGGTCAGCGAAAATTTCAGCTATACCTTTACCTATACCTCTACTAGCACCTGTAATAATAGCTGTTTTACCTTCTAATAATTTCATTTTTAATATTGTTGATTAGTTATGTTTACTTTCTTGGATGTCATTCAAATATAATAATTACAAATTGCACCAAATAAAAAAACCTTACAAGATTTTGTAAGGTTTTTAACAGTTTGTAAGAAAGTTATTAGCCTAAAACTTCAGCTACTTTCTTACCTATTTCAGCAGGAGAATCTACAACGTGAATTCCACATTCTCTCATAATTTTCTTTTTTGCTTGCGCAGTATCATCACTACCACCCACTATAGCTCCAGCATGACCCATTGTACGTCCTGCAGGTGCCGTTTCACCAGCTATAAATCCTACGATAGGTTTTTTGCTTCCACTTGCTTTGTACCAATTAGCCGCATCAGCTTCTAACTGCCCTCCAATTTCACCAATCATTACAACAGCTTCTGTATCTGGATCGTTAATTAAAAGTTCAACAGCCTCTTTAGTAGTTGTTCCAATTATTGGATCACCACCAATACCAATTGCAGTTGTAATACCTAATCCTTGTTTTACAACTTGGTCTGCAGCTTCGTAAGTTAATGTACCAGATTTTGAAACGATACCAACCTTACCAGATTTAAATACAAATCCTGGCATAATACCAACTTTAGCTTCACCGGGAGTAATAACACCTGGACAGTTAGGACCAACTAACCTGCAGTCTTTGTCTTTAATATAATCTGCAGCTTTTACCATATCAGCTACAGGAATTCCTTCAGTAATCGTAATAATAACTTTGATTCCTGCATCAGCCGCTTCCATTATTGCATCAGCAGCAAATGCTGGTGGCACAAAAATAATAGTTGTATCTGCTCCTGCTTTTTCCACAGCTTCAGCAACTGTATTAAAAACTGGCTTTCCTAAGTGCTCTTGCCCACCTTTTCCTGGTGTTACACCACCAACTACATTTGTACCATACTCGATCATCTGACCAGCATGAAACGTACCTTCACTACCTGTAAAACCTTGAACAATGATGTTAGAATCTTTATTTACTAAAACGCTCATTTGATATTGTTATTTTTAAGTTTTTATAAATTTAGTTGGACAAAAATAAGTCTTTTGAAACGTATTTACGAGCCCTTTTTATTTTTTCTGTTGGGAATTATAAATCTTTTAATTTTTGAAGAATTTCGGGTATTTTTTTAATCGATGCAATCTCTTTGTATTTAGACCTAAAATCATCTGCAGGAATACCAAAATAATTTTTATGACCTTCTAAAGACTTGCTTACACCAGCTTTTGCAGAAATCACAGCCTTGGTACCAATAGTTACTCCGCTAGTAATACCTACTTGTCCCCAAATTGTAACTTCGTCTTCTACTACTGTACAACCAGCAATGCCTACATGAGAAGCAATTAAGCATTTTTTGCCAATCACAGTATCATGACCTATTTGAACTTGGTTATCAATTTTGGTCCCTTCTTTTATGGTTGTATCGCCAGTTACACCTTTATCTATGGTACAACCAGCACCTATATCAACATTATTTTCTATGACAACTCGACCGCCAGAAATTAAAGGGTCAAAACCTTCAGGCCTCTTTTTGTAATAAAATGCGCTTCCACCCAAAACTGTATTTGCATGTATGTTAACGTTATCACCAATGACGGTATCATCATATATACTTACATTAGAATGAATCACGCAGTTTTTTCCGATATACACATTATTTCCAACAAAGCAATTAGGTTGTAAAATTGTTCCTTCACCTATTTTAGCATCCTCAGCAATAGAAACATTAGATGATTTAAATGGCTTAAAATGAAGTGTTAACTTATTGAAATCTCTAAAAGGATCATCAGAAATTAATAACGCTTTACCTTCAGGACACTCTACCTCTTTATTGATTAAGACAATTGTAGCAGCAGACTGCAATGCTTTATCATAGTATTTAGGATGATCTACAAAAACGATATCTCCAGGTTCTACAACATGAATTTCATTCATTCCTAAAACAGGAAAATCATCAGAACCAACATAATCTGTATCGATTAAATTGGCAATTTCTTTTAGAGTGTGTGGCTTTGGAAATTTCATTTATTCCTTAACGCGTTCTTTGTATGTACCTTTTTCAGTTTCTACTTTAATTTTATCACCTTCATTAATAAACAAAGGGACATTAACTTCAGCACCAGTCTCAACTGTTGCAGGTTTAGTCGCATTAGTAGCAGTATTACCTTTTACTCCTGGCTCAGTATGGGTAACCTCTAAAATAACAGTTGCAGGCATATCTACTGACAACGGCATGTTATCCTCTGTATTAATTTGAATGGTTACTATCTCTCCTTCTTTTAATAAATCTGGTCTATCTAAAGCACCTTCGGTTAGTTGAATTTGAGTGTAATCTGCTTCGTTCATAAAATGATAGTATTCACCATCATTGTATAAATATTGAAACTTATGTGTCTCTACTCTTACATCATCAATTTTATGACCTGCAGAAAAAGTATTATCAATTACTTTTCCGGTAGTAACACTTTTTAGTTTTGTTCTTACAAATGCAGGACCTTTACCAGGTTTTACATGTAAAAATTCTATAATTTTATAAATATCGTGATTGTATCTAATACATAATCCGTTGCGAATATCTGATGTATTTGCCATTACTTAGTTTATTTTCTTTATTAATTTGATTTAAAATAGCCTTTCATAATTCCACGATGAGAATTCTTTATAAACTGAAGAATTTCATCACGTTCTGGTGTGGCTTCCATTTCTGCTTCAATAATTTCTGAAGCTTGTGTGTTATTATAATTTTTTTGATAGAGAATTCTGTAAACATCTTGAATCTCTCTAATTTTTTCGGTTGTAAATCCTCTTCTTCTTAATCCTACGGAATTGATGCCTACATAAGACAATGGCTCTCTTGCTGCCTTAACATAAGGAGGCACGTCTTTTCTTACCAAAGAACCACCTGTAACAAAAGCATGATTACCAACCGATGCAAACTGATGTACTGCAACCATACCTGCCAATACTACATTGTCTCCAATAGTAACATGGCCTGCTAACGTCGTGTTATTCGAAAAAATACAATAATTACCTACTATACAATCGTGTGCAATATGACTATAAGCCATGATTAAACAATTGTTGCCAATTACAGTTTTCATTTTATCTGAAGTACCTCTGTTAATGGTAACACACTCTCTAATGGTTACATTATCACCGATTTCTACAGTTGTGTCTTCGTCATTGTACTTTAAATCTTGAGGAATTGCAGAAATAACAGCACCAGGAAAAATATTACAATTTTTACCAATTCGGGCACCTTCCATGATAGTAACATTACTCCCAATCCATGTACCTTCACCGATTTTCACATTGTTGTGTATAGTTGTAAAAGGTTCTATTACTACATTCTTTGCAATTTTTGCACCAGGATGTACGTATGCTAAAGGTTGATTCATTTTCTGAATTTAATTTTTTATAAATAGGTGAAAATATGTTCGCCTATTAACATATTATGAACGATTTGAAATTATTATTCGCTCGGTTCATTACTTAACTTTTGTTATTTGCGCCATTAACTCGGCTTCTGCACAAAGCTTACCATTAGCATAAGCATAACCTTGCATGTGACATATACCACGTCTTATAGGTGTTATAAGTTCGCACTTAAATATTAGTGTGTCACCAGGAACTACTTTTTGTTTGAACTTTACATTATCCATTTTCATGAAAAACGTTAAATAGTTTTCAGGGTCTGGAACTGTGCTTAAAACTAATATACCACCTGTTTGAGCCATAGCTTCTACTATGAGTACTCCTGGCATAACTGGCGCTCCTGGAAAATGTCCTTTGAAAAATTCTTCATTCATAGTAACATTTTTCATACCAATTACATGGTTCTCTGTAAGCTCATAAACTTTATCCAATAATAGGAAAGGCTGTCTATGAGGTAACATGTTCATAATTTGATTTACATCCATCAATGGTGCAGAATTCAAATCTATTTGTGGAACATTATTACGTCTTTCGTTCTTTATAATTTTAGACATCTTTTTAGCAAACTGTGTGTTTACAAAGTGCCCTGGTTTATTTGCGATAACCTTACCTCGTATACGTGTTCCTATTAATGCTAAATCACCAACAACGTCTAATAGTTTGTGACGTGCAGCTTCATTAGGATGATGTAACGTTAAGTTATCTAAGATTCCGTTTGGTTTTACTGCAATACTCTCTTTATCAAAGGCTTTACGGAGTTTATCCATAGTTTCTTCAGATAATTCTTTATCTACATAAACTATTGCATTATTTAAATCACCTCCTTTAATTAAACCATGCTCTAATAACATTTCGAGCTCATGTAAAAAACTAAATGTTCTTGAATCTGAAATCTCATCTTTAAAATCTGATACAGAATTCATAGTAGCATTTTGAGTACCTAATACTTTAGTCCCAAAATCCACCATAGTTGTTATCTTATACGTATCTGACGGCATAAGAATAATCTCACTACCTGTAGATTCGTCTGCATAAGAAACTACATCTTTTACAACGTATTCTTCTCTAAAAGCATTTTGCTCTACAATACCAGCCTTTTCAATAGCTTCGACAAAAAACTTAGAAGATCCATCCATTATTGGTGGCTCTGATGCGTTTAATTCTATAACTGCATTATCTATATCTAAACCAACTAATGCCGCTAATACATGCTCACATGTTTGTATGGTTACACCATTTTTTTCTAAACATGTGCCACGTTGCGTATTGGTTACATAATTTGCATCAGCTTCAATCTTTGGGTTTCCTTCTAAATCTATACGCTCAAATAAATAACCAGAATTTTCAGCACCAGGTTTAAATACTAATGTTACATCAGCACCTGTATGAAGCCCTACTCCATGAAGTTTCACTTCTTTTTCAATGGTCTTCTGTCTTATTTCTGTTTTAATTATTGCCATCTACTTTTTTTTCAATTTCATTTATATTTTTTACAATCTTAGGTAAATTCTTAAAATACACATAAGATTTATTAAAGTCGCCATATGTTAATGCTGGAGATCCTTGCAAAACCTCATTATCTTTAACATGTCTACCAATACCCGATTGTGCTTGGATTTTCACATTATTTCCTATAGAAATATGCCCAACAATACCAACTTGTCCACCTATCTGGCAATTTTCGCCTATTTTGGTAGAACCAGCAACACCTGTTTGCGCTGCAATTACAGTATTTTTTCCTATTTCTACGTTGTGTGCTATTTGTATTTGATTGTCTAGCTTTACTCCTCTTCTAATAATTGTAGAACCTAGAGTAGCTCTATCTATTGTAGTACCCGCTCCTATATCAACAAAATCTTCTAGAATTACATTTCCGATTTGAGGCACTTTAGAATATTCACCTTTTTCATTTGGTGCAAAACCAAAACCATCTGCGCCTATAATAGCACCTGAATTGACAACACAATTATTTCCTATAACACAATCTGAGTAAACTTTACCTCCAGAAAAAATTATAGTATTATCACCTATTGTAACATTATCTCCTATATATGAGTTTGGAAATATCTTTACGTTTTTTCCTAGTTTTACATTATCACCTATATATGTAAATGCTCCTATGTATATATCCTCACCAATTTTTGCTGAATCTGATATAAAACTAGGTTGTTCTACACCTGATTTATTGAGTTTTATTTGGTTATAATACTCTAAGAGTTTTGTAAATGCTCCATAAGCATCATCTACTTTAATAAGTGTTGTGGTTAAGTCTTCCTCTGGCTCAAAATCTGAATTAACTATTGTAATAGATGATTTTGTGGTATATATATAAGACTTATATTTAGGATTAGCCAAAAAGGTTAAAGACCCTTCTGTTCCCTCTTCTATTTTAGCAAGTTTAGAAACTTCAATATTTGGATCACCAACGACTGTACCTTCTAAAATACCTGCTATTTGTTCTGCTGTAAACTTCAATTATTTGATTTTATGATCATAGTTGGTTTCCGCAAAAATAGAAAAAATGTATCACATTTTCTTTTTAGGATAACACATATAGTATTTGGTAACAGGTTTACTGAGTGCTTTTAGGTTGAGTTGATCCGATGCTTTTACAATATCTTTTATTTTACCAGACTTTAATTGAATGTTAATATGCTGTTTTTTACTCTGATATGCCACATTGGTTATTTCACCACTAAAGACAAAATAATCTGCTTCTTCTTTAGAAATACTGTATTTATTCATCAATACTTTATGATGCGTTTCTAAATCTGAAATTTTAATCGGCTTATTCTTAATTTTTATTTTTAATAAATCTCTATCAAGAATCATTTGACAAAGATTACTAAGCACAAAATCTGTATGATTTCTCCATAATTTCATGGCAGCAACAATATCATAATCATCAAGTTTTGCAAATATTGCCAAAGTATCATTATCAAAACTTCTAAAATTAACTTCGGATGTTAAAAAGAAATTTAAAGGTTCGCTGCAATTTAATCGCTCTCCTTGCTGAACCAATTCTTTTGCTCTTTTTAAGATTCTAGTTAGTAATTGTTCTGCTGCTATTCCTGTTTTATGTAAATATACTTGCCAATACATAAAACGTCTTGCGACCAAAAACTTTTCGACACTATAAATACCTTTCTCCTCTACAACCAACTCATCATTAACCACATTAAGCATTGTAATTAAACGTTCGCTGTTAATATTACCTTCAGCAACACCTGTGTAAAAACTATCTCGCTTCAGGTAATCTGCTCTATCCATGTCTAGCTGACTAGATATAAGCTGACACATAAACTTACGTGGATACTCTTTTTTGAAAATTGCAATCGCTAACGTTAAACTTCCGTTAAACTCTTCATTGAGTTTTTCCATAAATTGAAGCGAAATTTCTTCGTGAGAAATATCATTTACAATACTATGTTCCATCGCATGAGAAAAAGGACCATGTCCAATATCATGCAATAAAATTGCAATTAGTAATCCACTTTCTTCTTCATTAGAAATCGAAACTCCCTTAAAACGAAGGACATTGATAGCTTTTTGCATCAAATGCATACTTCCCAATGCATGATGGAAACGCGTATGATGTGCGCCTGGATATACTAAATAAGATAATCCCATTTGTGTAATTCGACGTAATCTCTGAAAGTATTTATGCTGAACAAGGTCGAAAATTAACGAATTAGGAATCGTAATAAATCCGTAAATTGGATCGTTAAATATTTTGAGTTTATTATTAGACTTCAAATTGAAAATTCATTAATTAGAAAACAAATATACATGAACAACATAAATATTCTTTGGGTAGACGACGAAATTGATTTATTAAAGCCACATATTCTCTTTTTAGAACAAAAACAATATAAGGTAACTAAATGTCAAAGCGGTACAGAAGCTTTAGAGATTATTAATGATACTAATTTTGATATTGTTTTTTTAGACGAAAACATGCCTGGACTTACGGGTCTAGAAACGCTAAACGAAATAAAAGAGCGTCGTCCTAATCTTCCTGTGGTAATGATTACAAAAAGTGAAGAAGAATATATTATGGAAGAAGCTATTGGAAGTAAAATAGCCGATTATCTTATAAAACCAGTTAATCCAAATCAAATTCTATTAAGCTTAAAAAAGAATTTAGATCATTCGCGCTTAGTATCTGAAAAAACAACATCCAATTATCAACAGGAGTTTAGAAAAATTGCTATGGATTTGTCTATGGTTAATTCTTATGAAGAATGGGCTGATTTATACCAAAAACTCATTTACTGGGAGCTTCAACTCGAAGATATTGAAGATGTTGGTATGACCGATATTTTAGAATCTCAAAAGACTGAAGCTAATCTGCAATTCGGAAAATTTATAGAAAAGAATTACGAAGGTTGGTTTCAACCCAATGCGGATGCACCAGTAATGTCTCATACCTTATTTAAGGAAAAGGTTGTACCAGAGTTAAGTGATAAGCAACCTACAATTATGGTCGTGATAGACAACTTACGATACGACCAGTGGAAAGCTTTTGAACCTATTGTAAATAACTACTACAAGAAAGCATCTGAATTGTCATTTTATAGTATTTTACCGACAGCAACGCAATACGCCAGAAATGCTATATTCTCAGGATTAATGCCTGCTGATATGGAAAAATTATTTCCTAAGTATTGGAAAAACGATACAGATGAAGGTGGTAAAAATTTGCACGAAGATGATTTTTTGAGAGAACAATTAAAGCGATTAGGTTTAAACCATATTAAATACGAGTACCATAAAATCACTAACTTAAAATCTGGCAAAAAACTCGTAGACAACTTCAAGAGTCTAAAAAACAACGATTTAAGTGTTATTGTATACAATTTTGTTGATATGCTTTCCCACTCTAAAACCGAGATGGAAGTTGTTAAAGAATTAGCTTCTAATGATAAAGCATATAGATCTTTGACGCAGAGCTGGTTTAAAAACTCTCCTTTATTAGAAATGATTCAACTTTCTCAACAACTAGGTTTTAAATTAATTTTAACCACAGATCATGGAACTATAAATGTAAAAGCACCATCTAAAGTTATTGGAGACAGAGATACAAGTCTTAATTTAAGGTATAAAACAGGTCGTAGTCTTACCTATCAAGATAAAGATGTATTGGCTATCAAAAATCCAAAGTCTGTTCATTTACCTTCATTAACTATGAGTAGCTCATTTATATTTGCTAAAGGAGACTTATTCTTAGCTTATCCAAACAACTATAATCACTATGTAAGTTATTACAGAAACACCTATCAACATGGTGGCGTTTCATTAGAAGAAATGATAATTCCATTTGTGGTTTTGGACCCTAAATAAATCCGTAAAAAGCATAAAAATCCGACGAAATACACTTTTTACTAGGATTTTCAATATTTAATTACTAACATTGTATCATAATTAGTAATAGGTGAGTGTGCATAATATTGAATTAACATACCATTTAAATGAAATTAACGCAACAGCTTTAAAAGTGCTTAATCTTTTAGAGTCTAAAGTGATTTTGTTTAACGGAGAGATGGGTGCCGGAAAAACAACATTAATTAATGCTTTGTTAAAAGCAATGAAAAGTGATGATGTTGCAACCAGCCCTACATTTTCTATTGTTAATGAGTATAAGTTACCAAATGACAAAATTTATCATTTTGATTTCTATAGAATAGAATCTATTGAAGAAGCTTATAACTTTGGAGTAGAAGATTACTTATACAGTAATCATTGGTTATTTATTGAATGGCCAGATCGTATAGAAGAATTATTACCAGAAAACACCCAAACTATTACCATTACTAAGATAGACAATAACAAAAGATCCCTCAAATTAACCATAAACAATAAACTTTTAACCGAAAATAAAGCTATGACAGAACCGAAATTCTAACCAAATTTCAACTTACATCCTACCGAAGAATAATGTGATTACGGAAAAACCGTAAACACAATCTTATAATTTGATGGATTTTAACATTAATTGATTTTTACAGGGAATACTATCACTCTAAATTTGTAATAAATTAATTAATTAAATCCCTTAAATTATGAAAGCTAAAAAACTAGTACTAGCAATTGCAATCTTCGGCGGAGTGTTATTCACTGCTCAAGCAACTAACATTATCGACTTAGATGGACAAACAACAACAAAAGTTGACAAAAGAAAAATCAAAATCCCTACACACGGATAAGAAAACCTATAGTCGTAAGATTATTACTGGGAGTATCATTGCTACAATAATAGCTGGTACTCCTTTTTTATTTTATTTATATGAGTATGTACCTGAAGAACCTAGTTGGGATACAATTTTTGGCACATACACAAGCCTAGAATATGAAAGTGTTAAAACTGGTATATGGGTCTTAATGACTAAAGTTATCCCATTATTACTTTCTTTAATTTGGTTCTTTACCTGTCGCCATTGGTGGTATCATGTTCTAATCATTCCAATTGTAATGTTTTCATTTCAATGTATTGGTGCTTTAAATGATGACATTAGATTTATGGATGAATTCCATATAATCTATTTACTACCAATAATGGCTATCGTTTTTCCTTCAATTTATCTTATAAGAGCTAAAATGTTTGATCAAATAAACGATGCAGACAAAACCATGGAGGAGCTCGAGGAAGAGTTTATGATTAAACCAAAAACATTTTGGGGTAAGGTGAAGCAGTATTTTTAGCTTATATTTTATTCATTAAAATTTAATTTGTAATTTAAAAGTTAGATAAATTAGTAATGCAAGATTGTGTTTTATTATCTTGCAATAACTAAGTCAATTACTAACTTAATGAGTAAATCGTTATCACCATTTACTAAAGCTCAATTACTCCCACAAGAAGAGACTTTAGAAATTTTTAAGCAAAAAGGGGAATTATTTATTGGTATTCCTAAAGAAACCCATTTTCAAGAAAGTAGAGTTTGTCTTACACCAGATGCAGTTTCTGCGTTAACAGCTAATGGTCATCGTGTTCTATTTGAGTCTGGAGCTGGCGAAGGTGCCAATTTTAAAGACAAAGATTATAGTGATGCTGGTGCAGAAGTTACCAAAGATACCGCAAAGGTATACTCCTGCCCTATGGTACTAAAAGTTGAACCACCATCATTAGATGAGATATCACTTATTAATCCACAAACTATATTAATTTCGGCATTACAAATAAAAACGCAAAGTAAAGCCTATTTTGAAGCATTAGCTAAAAAACGAATTACCGCTCTAGCTTTTGAATATATTAAAGATGAAGATGGTGCTTATCCTGCAGTTCGCTCTCTTAGTGAAATAGCAGGCACAGCATCTATATTAATTGCTTCAGAGTTGCTTTCTAACGTTAATGGTGGTAACGGATTAATGATGGGTAATATTAATGGAGTACCACCAACAGAAGTTCTTATACTTGGAGCAGGAACTGTTGGTGAGTTTGCAGCCAGATCTGCTATTGGACTTGGTGCTAATATTAAAATATTTGATAGTTCTATAACTAAACTGCGTTGTATTCAGAATAATCTGGGTAGATCCGTATATACATCTACCATGCAACCAAAAAACTTACTTAAAGCATTAAAAAGATGTGATGTTGCTATTGGTGCTGTTAGAGGAAGTAATCGCGCACCAGTAGTTGTAACTGAGACTATGGTAGAGCACATGAAACCAGGTTCGGTAATCATCGACGTTAGTATAGACATGGGAGGTTGTTTTGAAACTAGTGAAGTTACTACACACGACCATCCTACTTTTGAATATAATGGAGTTATACACTATTGTGTTCCAAATATTCCCGCAAGATATTCCAGGACTGCTTCTGTATCTATTAGCAATATTTTCACACCTTATCTTCTGGAAATTGGTGAACATGGAGGTTTAGAAAATGCCTTGCGTTTTGATAGAGGATTAAAAAATGGATTGTATTTTTACCACGGTATCTTAACTAACAAATCTGTTGCTGAATGGTTTGGGTTAGATTATAATGATGTCAACTTATTAATTTTCTAATTAAGTAAAATACATGAAATTCACTCAACGTTTAGCCTATTATCTAGGCGGCTTCTCAATAGGTCTAATTATATTAATGTTTTTTCTAAATGGTAAAGATGCCTCTTGTGATTATGGCCCTAACGCAAGAACAGTAAAAAATATAAGCTCAAAGACTATTAATTACTCTAATGAGGTTTCAAATTTTGTAATTAATAATTCCATTGATTCATCAACGGTTATAAACCTTATTAAATATGGAAATGTAGATTTTTCGAAGAGTAACACTAAACTAGATTCTTGTAAGATTTATCATATAGATAATTTATATAAAGATAAAGACATCCTTCTGCGTATTGAAAATTGTGATTCTATAGCTAAAATATTAGCTATGAGTTACATTAACGAATAAAATTATAGTTTCATAGTATAAATATCCAATCTAAATATTTAATTGTAATATTTGGATTCTAAACTTAAATCTACCAAAAAAATGAAAATACTTGTAACTGGTGCTGCAGGATTCATTGGCTTTTTCACATCAAAAGTACTACTAGAAAAAGGACATGAAGTTGTAGGCCTAGACAATATTAATGACTATTACGATGTTAACCTTAAATTTTCAAGATTAGGGGAATTAGGGATTAACAAAAGGGACGCTGAAAACTTCAATAATTTATGTAAAAGTACAAATGACAACTTTTCATTTGTAAGAATGAATCTTGAAGACCGAGAAGCATTACCAAAACTTTTTGAACAAGAAAAATTTGATGTTGTTTGTAACCTTGCTGCGCAAGCAGGCGTTAGATACAGCCTTGAAAACCCAGAAACATATATAGACTCTAACTTAGTTGGATTTTTGAATATTCTTGAGTGTTGTAGACATAACAATATTAAACATTTAGTATACGCAAGTAGTTCTAGTGTTTATGGTTTAAATGAAAAGATTCCTTTTTCTACAGATGATAATGTAGACCATCCTATCAGCTTGTATGCTGCTACAAAGAAGAGCAATGAATTAATGGCGCATACATACAGTCACTTATTCAATATACCAACTACTGGTTTACGATTTTTTACCGTTTACGGCCCATGGGGACGACCTGATATGGCCATGTTTTTATTTACAGATGCCATTGTAAATGACAGACCTATTAAAGTCTTTAATCATGGTAAAATGGAGCGGGACTTTACTTATATTGATGATATTGTTGAAGGTGTTGTTCGTATTTGTGAGAAGTCAACACAAGAGCGATTAGATACAAAAGCACTATATAAAGTTTACAATATTGGAAATAATAACTCTGTTAAACTTTTAGACTTTATCAAAGAAATAGAGTTTAATCTTGGTAAAGAAGCAGATAAGAATATGATGCCAATACAACCAGGTGATGTAGAAAAAACTTGGGCAGATGTAGACCAACTCATAAAAGACTATGATTATAGACCTAATACCTCTATAAAAGAAGGAGTTAAGTCGTTTGTAAACTGGTATAAGTCATATTATAGCAAATAATATTAATGACTTATAACAATATTATAAACACTTCTATATACATTGAATGAAGTTTATCGTAAAAACTAGTCGTTGATATATTAATTTGCAGATAATTAAATAATTCCCACACTTTTGTTAAGCTAAATAAATTAACCCGAGTCAAACACATAAATTTAAAATGAAAATTTCAAAAATTTGCTGTATTGGAGCTGGATATGTAGGTGGACCTACAATGGCTGTAATCGCTAAAATGAATCCAAACATTCAAGTTACTATCGTAGACATTAATGAAGAAAGAATTGCTGCATGGAATGATGAAGATGTTTCAAAATTACCAATATATGAGCCTGGATTAGCCGAAATAGTTGCAGAAACCAGAGGAAAAAATTTATTCTTTTCAACAGAAATAAATAAAGCCATTGATGAGTCTGAAATGATATTCATTTCAGTTAATACTCCAACCAAAACTTATGGTAAAGGAAAAGGAATGGCAGCAGACTTAAAATATGTAGAACTTTGTGCCAGAAACATTGCAGATGTAGCTAAAACAGATAAGATAGTAGTTGAGAAATCTACGCTTCCTGTTAGGACAGCTCAGGCCATAAAAAGTATTTTACACAATACAGGAAGTGATGTAAAGTTTGATATTTTATCAAATCCTGAGTTTTTAGCTGAAGGTACTGCTATTCAAGATTTATTAAATCCTGATAGAGTTTTAATTGGTGGTGAGTCAGAAGAAGCTATTGAGGCTTTAGCAAATATTTATGGTAGTTGGGTACCTCAAGATCAAATTTTAAGGACTAATGTATGGTCTTCTGAGTTATCTAAATTAACTGCAAACGCGTTTTTAGCACAACGTATCTCTTCAATTAATGCTATTTCTGAACTTTGTGAAAGAACAGAAGCTGATGTAAGCGAAGTAGCAAGAGCTATTGGAATGGATTCTAGAATTGGTTCTAAATTCTTAAACGCTTCTATTGGTTTTGGTGGATCTTGTTTTCAGAAAGACATATTAAACCTAGTGTACATCGCTAGAAGCTACGGGTTAAATGAAGTTGCTGACTACTGGGAACAAGTAATTATACTTAATGATCATCAAAAAAGAAGATTTTCTGATAATTTAATCAGTACATTATATAATACTGTATCTGGTAAGAAAATTGCTATGCTTGGTTGGGCATTTAAGAAGGATACAAATGACACAAGAGAGTCTGCAGCAATCTATGTAGCTGATCATTTATTAAGTGAGCAAGCTAATATTGCAGTGTATGACCCAAAAGTACCAAGTAAAAAAGTTTACGGTGATTTAGATTACTTACAAACACGTACTGAAAAAGAGAATAAAGATTTAGTAGAAACTTTTGACGATCCTTATGATGCTGTAAAAGATTCACATGCTATTGCTATAATGACAGAATGGGATGAGTTTAAAACTTACGATTGGAAAAAGATTTTTAATCTAATGAAAAAGCCAGCTTTTATTTTTGATGGTAGAAACATACTTAACAAAGATGAAATGGCTAATATAGGATTTGAATATTCTTCTATTGGAAAGTAAATAATACATCTATATTGAAATAAATACAAAAAATAAGGTTAGTTCTATTACTAACCTCTAAACTACTATTCTCTGATTTGAAAAAAGATTTGAACCATATGGACGTTTTAAGAGCTGTTGGAATATCTTTAGTTGTCCTACGACATTCTTTTTCACCTTACAGAGGTAGCTGGGATGTTAGCAAGTTTTATGACTATAGTCTTACTGTTGATTATATAGGAAGCTATATATCAACAATTTCTATGCCTTTGTTTGTATTTATTTCTGGTTATATCTATTATTTTCTTAAGGCCTATTTGGGTAAATATTCAAATTATAAAATTTTATTCAAAAAAAAGTCTAGAAGATTAATAGTCCCTTATATCATACTTGCGCCTATTTATATTTACTTTTTTTTAGATTTCGAATCATTGAAAACATTTTTGGCGCACCTCTGGACTGACAGTGGTCATTTATGGTTTTTATTAATGATGTACATAATGTTCCTCTTGTATTACAAATTTGAGAATTTCTTAATAAACAATAATATTATTATAGGGATTCTTATAGGAGCTTTTCTGTACATAATATCTACGCCTTTAATAGCATATAATTTTCAGCCTATCGGCAGAGTTAGTAGATATTTCATATTCTTTCTTTTAGGAAATTATTTTAGTAAAAACTCTTTAACTATTTTAAAATTACTCAAAGGCAAAGTTTTTTATATCTTTTCAATTCATTTGCTATTATTTAGCACATACTTTTATTTAAGTAATGTTTTGGAAAACAAATATTTACTAATAGCCAATAAACAAATGCTATTAATTTTAAGTTTGCTAGCGTTGTGTTTTGTTTATGGATTTTTAGATTTTTTTGTTCAAAAATATCGAGGTTTTCTTTCAAAAATTAATCCTAGCATAAGGTTAATAAATAATACAAGTTATTACATATATCTAATTCATCAACCAATATTGAAGGTATATTTTACATTTCTTTTTGTACAGAAATTTTCACCAATTATAGGGATACCATTAGCATTTATAGTATCTATTAGTATATCAATATTTCTAGCAAAAATTATATTAAAAAGTAAAGCAGGAAGAGAATTGATAGGCTCTAAATAGGTACTTTTAATTAAGTTATTAAAAATTCTCAATAGAAATAATTCTACAGAGATTTATGACAAATAAAAAAAAGAAAATAGCGTTTGTTATCGGAGCTTTAACACCAGGAGGAGCTGAGAGAGTCATATCTACCCTAAGTAATGGATTGGTAAAAGACTTTGATGTTGCAATAATTACATTTAAAAAATCAAATCCCTTTTATAGACTAGATGAAAGAGTTAAGGTTATCTCTTGTTTTGAACAAATTAATAAACCTACCTCGATATTTGGGTCTATAAAACTAAACTATACCATCTTTAAAAAGGTTAGTTCAGTTGTAAAAAATGAACAAATAGATCTACTGATAGGCTTTATAACTTCAGCCAATATAATTGCCACTTTAGCTGCTCTAAAAAATGATATTCCAAGTTTAATTAGTGAAAGAAATGACCCTTTAAAAAAAGATATTCCTCGTTTTTGGGTAATGTTAAGAAAATTTGTTTACCCTAAATCAGATAGTTTAATAGTACAGACGGAAAAAGTAAAAACTATATATTCTAATATGCTCAGGCATAAAAACATAGTGGTTTTACCTAACCCTATTTCTTCAGATCTATCTGAGCTAAGAAAAAATGAAATAAAACGAGAAAAAATAATCCTAACTGTTGGTAGACTTAATAACGATAAAAGACAAGATAAATTAATTAGAGCTATTTATTCACTTAATCTAGAAGATTGGAAAGTTATAATTATAGGAAAAGGCCCAAATAAAAAGAAGTTAAATAATCTTATTAAAAATCTTAATTTGTCAAATAAAATAGAAATTTTATCTGATATTAAGAACATTCATGATTATTATTTGAGAGCCTCAATATTTGTTTTCACTTCAAAAGCTGAGGGTTTTCCTAATGCTCTATTAGAGGCCATGCATTTTGGTTTACCATGCATCTCTACTGACTGTAACTATGGTCCTTCTGATTTAATTACAAACGGGAAAGACGGATTTTTAGTCCCCGTAAACAATCAGGATATTTTAGTTCAAAAAATTGATGAGCTCATTAAGGATGACGACTTAAAAAAGAGTTTTGAAAAAAATGCTATTGAGACATCTTTAAATTACACAAGCAAAAAAGTGACAGAAAAATGGAAGACTATAATTAACCAACATCTCTAAATGAAAAAATTTCTGAAACATATTACCTACGGTCTATTATTCTTTGTGCTTATAAACCTTTTGATATTATTAATATACGAATACCCTGCCTATAAAGCTATAAAAAACAAAACCCATAAAAACTATTTGAAATGGAACAGTATTCATACCAATAAAAATACTTATGAATTGATAGTTCTAGGATCTAGTAGATGCTACACAGGATTTAATCCTAAGATTATTGACACAGAGTTAGATATACAGTCCTTCAATATGGGGACTTCTGCTCAAGATATTGCAGAATCATATTACGCTCTGCGAGAGATATTAGATTATCAAAAACCTAAGTACATCGTACTTGGAACTTTTCTTAATTTATCAGATAATAATCATGATTATTATCAAATTTTCTCAAATGCTTCTTTTTTTAATTCCACACAGAATAAATTTGATTTGATTACGAAAGGTTATGGTAGTAAGGGAATAGCCAATTACTTAGTACCATTAATGAAGTTTAACAATTACATAAAGCAAGACTTAATATCTGTTTTTTCAAATAAACCTAAGGTCAAAAGAAAACAAGAAAAAGACTGGTATAAAGGTTACCTAAAAGAAAAATCCATTATAACTCAAACAGAAATCAACAACTTAAAACCTACCCCAAACTTTAGTAATACTGACTTTAACAAAGAACGTTTCAAAAATTTTTTTAACAAGATATACCATCTTACTAAAACTAAAAAAATTAAACTAATAGTGCTAAGAACACCTTATCCTCCTTCCCGACTTAAAATAAGTGATAATAATGATGAGGAAAATTTTTATAAAAAATATATGAGGAGTTATAAAGATGTTGCTTACTATGATTTAAATCATTACAAAACAAGTTTATTCAAATATAAGGATGAAGATTTTTCAGATTATCATCATGCAAATATAGAAGGCGCAAATAAAATGAGCCAACAGCTTGTTGATATTATAAAATACCAATTAAAATAATTAAAGATAACCATGCTTTTCAATTCACTAGAATTTTTCATTTTTTTGCCAATTGTCTTTACTTTGTATTGGCTTATTGGTAATAATCGCATAAAGCAACAAAACTTACTGATTGCCGTTGCGAGCTATGTATTCTACGGCTGGTGGGATTGGCGGTTTTTATTTTTAATACTATTTAGCTCTTTGGTAGATTATACCATTGGCCTAAAGCTCAATTCAGAAGATAAACAATCCAAGCGCAAGGTGTTTTTATGGGTTAGCATTTGTGTTAACCTTGGCTTTTTAGGATTCTTTAAGTATTATAACTTCTTTGTGGATAGCTTAGTTGAATCATTTACGTTTTTTGGTGGACAACTGAGTATTAACACGCTTAATATAATACTTCCGGTCGGAATTAGTTTTTATACATTTCAAACCTTAAGTTACACTATTGATGTATACAATAAAAAATTGGAGCCTACTAAAGATTTCTTAGGATTCATGGCTTTTGTCAGTTTCTTTCCCCAGTTAGTTGCCGGGCCAATTGAGAGAGCCACTAACCTACTACCTCAATTTCATAAAAAAAGACAATTTGTGTATGAACATGCCGTAGATGGATTGCGCCAAGTACTTTGGGGGTTGTTCAAAAAAGTCGTTATTGCAGATAATTGCGCGGTTTATGCCAATACAATTTTTAACAATCAAGATGACTATTCAGGAAGCACACTTTTAATAGGTGCCTTTTTCTTTGCTTTTCAAATCTATGGTGATTTCTCTGGTTATTCAGATATTGCTATTGGTATTTCTCGTTTGTTTGGATTTAACCTTAAGCGAAATTTTGCATTTCCTTATTTTTCGAGAGATATCGCTGAGTTTTGGAGGCGTTGGCACATATCACTATCAACTTGGTTTAGGGACTACCTATACATCCCTTTGGGAGGCAGTAGAGGAGGTATTAAAATGAAGATAAGAAACACCTTCATTATTTTTATTGTTAGTGGATTTTGGCATGGTGCCAATTGGACCTTTGTTGTTTGGGGAGCGTTGAATGCTCTTTATTTTTTACCATTACTTTTATTAAATAAAAATAGAGTTAATACCAATTTAGTCGCTGAAGGAAAATATTTTCCTTCGTTCAGAGAATTATTCCAGATGACAACAACTTTTTTTATAACCCTTATCGCTTGGATATTTTTTAGAGCAGACAATGTGACCAATGCATTTATATATATAAAAAACATGTTTACAGCTAACCTATTTACCAAACCTGAGATTTTACCTATGACCATCTTAGGACTGCTAATCTTCTTCTTAGCTATTGAATGGTTAGGAAGATCTGGTGAGTATGCAATCCAAAAAGTAGACTTTTTGAAAAAACCTATTCGATGGAGCTTCTACTTTTTTCTGGTAATCCTAATATTTAGCTTTACCGGTGAACAACAAGAGTTTATTTATTTTCAATTTTAAAATTGATTTTAATAATTTTAAACTTTCAATTTAAAAAAAAAAAACTAACTATTAAATGAAATTACTAAAGTATGTTACTTTCAGTTTAGTATTATTGAATATCCCGTCAGTAGTATTATTTAGTTTTGGTCCAGCTTTAGGTAGTTTATTAAGTTATTTAACAATTCTTTTTCTTGCAATTTATTATTTTTTTGAAAAAAAAACACGTCCTAATTGGTGGTTGATAATTATTTCAATATTGTTCTTTATGATTGGTGGGTTCCAATTTATTGGGTTGACATCAGGGTTTATATTCGACACCATAAAGTATTTTATATATCTTATTAGTGCTTACGAATTAGTAAAGAATACCAGCATAGCAGAATTTAATATATTTTTTTTAATTGGTGCTCTTACTATTCCATTAGAAGCTCTTTTTTTAACGAGTGATTATGGTAGATACGCAGGGTTTTACATTAACCCTAATGTTGCTGGTTTTATTTGTATCACAGGCTATGCTACTACGTACGGGTTAAAAAACGTAACAGCAAAGCTTATTGGTCAGTTTTTGTTTACGCTGGCTGGATTGTTAACCTTTTCAAGAACTTTTATAGTAATTTGGCTATTAATCAACGTTATTTCTCTAAAAATAAGTATAAAAAATATCAGAATATTTGGTCTAGGGTTTTTAATTATTGGAACACTTTTTTTTATTGATGAAGTTGTAGGTCTCAACAACCCTAGATTCGAACAATTAAAAAGTATAGTAAATAATGAAGGCGTAGATACTGAGGAGATAAATGAAGATTCAAGAGCCGACACTTGGGCAAGATTTTATGATAAGATACTAGAATCCCCAATAATTGGAAATGGTTATGGTTCTTTTTCTGGAAAAGAAGGTCATGGTTTAGGTGTACATAATTCTTATCTTATGGTACTTGGTGAAGCTGGTATTTTACCATTTATTTTATTTGTGTTATATATTGGATATCTTCTAGTCATGAGTATTTTCTATTTTAATAAAAAACCTAATTTGATAATGCAGTCAATTGCGTTATCACTCTTTTTGTTGGCTAATCATAACTTTTTTACATTTTATTATGTATCCTTTGCTGCAATGTGGATTCAATACCAAATTGAGGTAGCTAAAAATGATATTAAAACCGATAAAATTGAAGAAGAAAACACTCTGGCTATTGGATAAAAAAAGTAGACAAGTTTTAAACTTATCTACTTTTTAATATTGCTTGTTGACTTATTTTATTTTACAATTAGTCTTTTGTACAAATCTCTTTTTATATCGACTAATTTAACCAAATATATACCAGGTCTTAAACTACTGACATCTACTCTAGTTGTAGAAGAGACACTTAAACTTTCATTTTCAACTTTTCGTTGATATATAAGCTTTCCTGTTAAATCATAAATATAAAAACTTGTTAATTGATCACTTCCTGAAAGTTTTATATCTACGTATTCATTGGCTGGATTAGGAAATACCGAAAACTCAAACTCTAAGGGCGCGCCATCAACAGGGTCATCAATAGGATCATCAATTACCCCAACGTCATTACAGTTGGTATCAACAAATACAGTTACAGTATCTTCATCAAAATCAAGTGCATTGAATACTGTGACAGTATATTCTGTTGTCTCTGCTGGAGATACTTGAATAGATTGTGTTGTTTCACCTGTACTCCAAACATATTCATCTCCTCCGCTCGCTACCAAAGTTACTACATCACCTAAGCAAATCTCTTGGTCTTCACCAGCATCTGCCTCTACTTCTGGTATAACATTAACAGTTACTTGCTTTTCATCGTAACAATCACCTATATAACCTCTTACTTCATATGTTGTAGTTTGAGAAGGGCTAACAGCGATATTTGGTTGTGTAGCTCCATTATTCCATTCATAGGTGTTTGCGCCCGATGCTGATAATGTAACAAAATCACCACTCATTATATCAACACTTTCTCCATTTAATATTACAACATCTGGATTAGGGTTTACAAAGACAGTAACATCATCTGTATCTTCTTGTATACCTGAAGTAACTGTTACACTATAAGTTGTTGTAGATAATGGACTAACAATAATACTTTGAGTCGTAGCACCTGTACTCCACAAATAACTATCTCCAGGACTTGCTGTTAAAACAACATCATAACTATCATCTTCACAAACATTCTCATCTTGACCAGCAGACACAATTAATACCTCTTCAACCGTTACCGTTACCTGAGCTTGTGATGAGCATGTTTCTGTTGTACCGATAACAAAATATGTTGTTGTTGTATTTGGATTCACAGTAATTGTATCTCCAGTTTCACCTGTGCTCCATTCGTATGTGGATGCACCAGAAACATTCAACTGAACAGTTTCACCTTCAATAATTGTTAAATCTTCGGTTATTGTTAATATCGGTAATTCATTAACCGTTACAGTCACCGTATCTGAATCTGAATTTCCAAAATTATCCTCAGCTGTTACTGTATAGGTTGTCGTCGTGGCAGGACTTACTGTTATTTGAGACGAAGTCTCACCTGTACTCCAAGTATAACTTACACCACCTGAAGCTGTTAATACAACTTCTTCTCCATTACATATTACCACATCTTCTCCAGCATCTACTACAAGTTCTGGTATTACAGTTACTGTAACTTGTGCAGTCGCTTCGCAATTTCCGTTACTAGAAGTAACAGTATAAGTTGTTGTTTCTATTGGGCTTACTTCTATAGAAGGTGTTGTTTCTCCTGTACTCCATATATAATTGTCACCGCCTGTAGCAGTAAGTGTTGTTGTCTCACCATTCATAATAGTAACGTTATCACTAATAGTTATCTCAGGTATAGTATTAACAAACACTGTTACATCATCAGTACTTGAACAACCATTAGTCGTTACTTCTACTGTATAAACTGTGCTAGAGGTTGGTGAAACAGAAATAGATGCTGTGGTTTCGCCATTACTCCAAAGATAATCATTACCACCACTTGCTGTAAGTGTTACTATTTCCCCCAAACAAATTGTTTGATTATCACCAGCCTCGGCATTTGGTAATTCGTTGACTGTTACAGTTACACTGTCGTCATCGCTATTTCCAAAATCGTCAAATGCTGTAACGGTGTAGGTAGTTGTAACAGTTGGAGCAACTTCAATTGAATCTGTAGTTTCACCATTACTCCATAAATAAGTTGTTCCACCAGATGCTAAGAGCACAACGGACTCCCCTTGGCAAATAGTTTGGTCTAGTCCTGCGTTCGCCTCGAACGCTTCTGGCAAAACCGTTATAACAGATGAATCAGAAAATCCACCATCATTAGTGATGAATGTAATGGTAACTTCGCCTTCTGAAACAGGAGTAACGACACCATTTTCATCCACAGTAGCTATAGTTTCATCACTACTTGACCATACACCCGATTGATCAGTGGCATCACTGGGTGTTACTGTCACTGATAGTGTAACCGTTTCTGAAGTTAAAATCTCAGCAGTGTCTGGTGTTATATTTACACCTGTTATGTTAACAACAGGAATTGGAGCTGTATTATCTACTTGATTTAAATATTCTTCTAACCAAGTATAGCCACTTGGAGCAATATCATTATGATCTTGACCACTAGGAACATTGGCACTAAACCACACTTCTGGTATATGAGGATTCGATTGGTAGAAATTATTTTCTCTATTTATTGAAATAATTTCAGGAACCGTATAATTTGTTGTAGTTAAAAATGTAGTATGAATGTTTTGATTTACATTATTCAACCATTCTTGGTCTAGGACATCTAAATTGTCACTTATGCTTCCGTCTTCATTTAATCTCGCATTACAACCTACATTCTCTCTCACATCAACCAAAGCTTCATCAGCAGTCGTAATTGTTACAGTATTTCCTAACAATGGGTGTTGAGTATTTGAAAAATACTGAGATTCTAACTGATCACCTTTGTTTCTTGTTCCCAAAGGTGTATTTGTTCCGTCAATAAAATGCTTCCAGGAAAGCGTATTGTCGGCATTCATTTCTGTTAACGAATATGTAAGTGGATTTGATGGACTTTGCCCTACTATCTTATTACCATAAGTATAAATATTTGGGTAACCCGTTTCATAGCTAAACATATGTAATCTATCATCAATCATACCTCTTTCTCCAAAATCATAATAATTTCCAATATGATTCAAATTTTGATTTTCACCATTAACTCTAACAAGCCTACTTCCTACACCCCAAACTATATTGTTTATTACTTCAATATTTGCGTTTACACCTGAAGCATTTGGAAATCTATGACTCGTATTATAAAATAAGTTTTTGTTAAAACTGATATTACCTGTTGTTGCACCACCTGTTTGCCCACCTACGATAGAACCTTTAGAATTTTCACCAAATAAACAACGTTGTACAGTTAGATTATCAACAGTTTTATTACTTTGTGTCTCATACCAACTTGCAGCTTCATCATCGCCAAATGAAAAAGAACAATGATCCCAAATCTGGTTGGTAACATCTCCTCTAACAGTTACACTATCATCTCCTCCATCTATACCACCTTTAAATCGTATATATCTTACAATAAGATTGTCTACTCCCGAAACAAAAACTCTTTCACCATCAATCGTTATTCCACCTTCGGGTGCTGTTTGTCCGGCAACGGTAAGATTATCTGTAAAACCTAAAGTAGAAGTTATATTTATAACACCACTTATATCAAAAACAATGGTACCACCTCCAGCGTTATCTGCATCAATAACCGCTTGTCGTAAGCTACCTGCACCACTGTTATTTAAATTAGTAACATGATAAACACCAAGTCCTCTGCCTCCTGTCGTATATGAACCAGCTCCATTAGCCGAAGGAAAGGCTAATTGTTGACTGTATAAATTGGTTAGAGAAAGTGTAATTATTAGTAAAAATATTGCATAAGGTTTTTTGCAATTAAGTAGGTTTTCTAAGGGTTTCATTTTCATTCTTCTATTAATCAATTATTTGGGGTATAACAATATTAACTATTTAAAATCTATCACAAAGTCTAAATACACTAAAATTCGATTAAAGTCTTTTTTTTGTAAGAAAATACTATTATTTTTTCATTTTATCTATAAAACTCAAATAAATACGTTTAAAAACACTAAAATAGATTACATATATATTTTTTTTAACAATACATGGTTTTTTCCTACAAAAAAATAACTTACGTCGTAAAAATTCGAAATTATAAAATATAAAAGGCTTATTAACAATGAGAATGTTTTGAATATATGAAAGTTATAACAAGCTTATTAACAATATAGTAGTAGAATAAAAAAATTGACTTTAATGACGGAAAGTATGAATTAAGTAAATTATATGTTGTTTGACTGTTACCTATTTGCACTTTTGACGGTTTTTACGGTAAATTATCATAAAAATTAATAATTGTACTAATCATTTTATATTATTGTCTATCATAATAATGCATAAATGTCTAGAGTCTCCAAATCTTTAAAAAATGCAAAAGTTGGTGTGTTTTTCTTTATACTATCAATTTTTGTACAATTCTTTTCTAGAAAGATTTTTTTAGATAATCTCGGAGATGAGTTTATTGGATTAGAAACTACTCTAAGGAGTATTCTTAGCTTTTTAAATTTGGCTGAATTGGGTATTGGAACAGCCATTGGCTTTACTCTTTACAAGCCTATCTTTGACAAAAACCATAAAGAAATAAATAAAATTATAGCGCTCTTAGGTGTACTCTACAAAAAAATTGGATATGTTATTTTTGGAGTTGGTTTTCTAATTTCTATTTTCTTTCCTTTGATTTTTGAACAAACTCCTTTTTCATTGACTCTGATATACTATGTCTTTTATTCATTATTAATATCGGTACTTCTTAGCTATTTTGTCAATTACCATATTAGCCTATTGGGTGCTGACCAGAAAGGCTACATCGTTCAGCAATATTTTCAAACTTTCAATATATCTCGTGTTATTCTTCAGGTTATTGTTGCTCTATATTTTAAAAGTTTCTACTTATACATTACACTAGAATTATTATTTAGTATAATGTATAGTATTGTAGTGCGCTATAAAATAAAACAAGAATATCCTTGGCTAATTATTAATTCTTCGCAGAAAACTGAGATTATTAAAGAGTACCCAGAAATAATTATAAAAATTAAACAAGTTTTTTTTCATAAAATGAGTGCTTTTGTAAAAAATGGCACGGATAACCTTCTAATTTATGCTTTGGTTAATTTACAAAGCGTTGCTTTTTTTGGTAACTACCAATTAATATTCCTTAAGCTTATTGGGCTTGTAAAAATGGCTTTTGCTGGTACAGGTTCAGCGGTTGGTAATTTAATTGCAGAAGATGATGAAGAGAACATAAAAAAAGTACTTTGGGAACTTATTGCTATTCAATTCTTTATCGCTGGTTTTTTTAGTATTATTATTTACCACACAATGGACGCTTTTATTTTATTATGGTTAGGTGAAAAATATATTTTATCTGACACAATATTATTATTGATGATAGCTAATTTCTTTATGATACAAATTAGCTCACCAATAGAACGTTTTAAAAATGCATATGGTTTATACTCAGATACATGGGCAGCAATAACAGAAGCGTTAATAAACCTAGCAATATCATTTACCTTCGGAATAATATTTGGTATATCTGGTATTGTTCTAGGAACGGTTGTAAGCTTATTTTTAATTGCTGTTTTATGGAAACCTTATTTCTTATATAAAAATGGGTTTAAGAAAAGTGTTTTTCTTTATTGGAAGGGATTACTCCCTATGATGTTGGTTTTTGCAGTATCAGTTTTTACAATAAATTTTGTTAAAGATTTCTTTATATATGATTCTGAAAATATTAATCTTATAAACTGGATTTTATATGCACTTCAAGTTACTATAGCTGTCACATTTACATATGGAACCTTATTGTATTTATTTGTGCCTGGCTTTAAAGTTTTCTGTTTAAGAGTTACAAACTTATTAGTAAATAAAACTCACAAAAAATCATAATGTTTATGATAGCTAAATAAATGTATTTCAAAGAATAATTTTGTCTAACATATTAAGTTGAAACATTTTTACTAAAAAAAGATAATAACCTACAGTAATTTTAATTTATGCTTTTCAATTCACTAGAATTTTTCATTTTTTTGCCAATTGTCTTTACTTTGTATTGGCTTATTGGTAATAATCGCATAAAGCAACAAAACTTACTGATTGCCGTTGCGAGCTATGTATTCTACGGCTGGTGGGATTGGCGGTTTTTATTTTTAATACTATTTAGCTCTTTGGTAGATTATACCATTGGCCTAAAGCTCAATTCAGAAGATAAACAATCCAAGCGCAAGGTGTTTTTATGGGTTAGCATTTGTGTTAACCTTGGCTTTTTAGGATTCTTTAAGTATTATAACTTCTTTGTGGATAGCTTAGTTGAATCATTTACGTTTTTTGGTGGACAACTGAGTATTAACACGCTTAATATAATACTTCCGGTCGGAATTAGTTTTTATACATTTCAAACCTTAAGTTACACTATTGATGTATACAATAAAAAATTGGAGCCTACTAAAGATTTCTTAGGATTCATGGCTTTTGTCAGTTTCTTTCCCCAGTTAGTTGCCGGGCCAATTGAGAGAGCCACTAACCTACTACCTCAATTTCATAAAAAAAGACAATTTGTGTATGAACATGCCGTAGATGGATTGCGCCAAGTACTTTGGGGGTTGTTCAAAAAAGTCGTTATTGCAGATAATTGCGCGGTTTATGCCAATACAATTTTTAACAATCAAGATGACTATTCAGGAAGCACACTTTTAATAGGTGCCTTTTTCTTTGCTTTTCAAATCTATGGTGATTTCTCTGGTTATTCAGATATTGCTATTGGTATTTCTCGTTTGTTTGGATTTAACCTTAAGCGAAATTTTGCATTTCCTTATTTTTCGAGAGATATCGCTGAGTTTTGGAGGCGTTGGCACATATCACTATCAACTTGGTTTAGGGACTACCTATACATCCCTTTGGGAGGCAGTAGAGGAGGTATTAAAATGAAGATAAGAAACACCTTCATTATTTTTATTGTTAGTGGATTTTGGCATGGTGCCAATTGGACCTTTGTTGTTTGGGGAGCGTTGAATGCTCTTTATTTTTTACCATTACTTTTATTAAATAAAAATAGAGTTAATACCAATTTAGTCGCTGAAGGAAAATATTTTCCTTCGTTCAGAGAATTATTCCAGATGACAACAACTTTTTTTATAACCCTTATCGCTTGGATATTTTTTAGAGCAGACAATGTGACCAATGCATTTATATATATAAAAAACATGTTTACAGCTAACCTATTTACCAAACCTGAGATTTTACCTATGACCATCTTAGGACTGCTAATCTTCTTCTTAGCTATTGAATGGTTAGGAAGATCTGGTGAGTATGCAATCCAAAAAGTAGACTTTTTGAAAAAACCTATTCGATGGAGCTTCTACTTTTTTCTGGTAATCCTAATATTTAGCTTTACCGGTGAACAACAAGAGTTTATTTATTTTCAATTTTAAAATTGATGAAGAAATTTATTAAAACTTTTTTACTATTTGTTCTATTTCTAATCATAGTTGGGGAATTAGTTGTTAGAATAACTCATTCTGTTTCAGATATTCCACAAAGAACAATAGACAATTCAGGCATTCAAAAATATCTTACAAATCAGACAGGTTATTGGAAAGGTGGAAATCATAAATGGAAAATTAATGACTTAGGGTGGCCTGGAGATTTACCAAATTCTTATGAAAATCTAATAACTATTATAGGTGATTCATATATAGAAAATTTCATGAACCCAAATGAATGTCATCAAGGAGCTTTATTAAAGCAAAAAATGACAAAATATAATTTTTTAGAAGCAGGAAGATCTGGTGTTTCGTTTATAGAGGCAATGGAGATTAGTAAAGACTTAGACACTTTACAACCAGTACAAACTTTAATATATGTTAACGATAATGATTTTTATGAAAGTATAAGTGAAATAAAAAAAATGTCAGACATCACTCAATTAAATCTTAACAAAAATCAAATAATATATGGTGTAATGAAATCACCTGGTCTAAAAAAGGTTCTTTACAATTGGAAGTTATTATATTATTTTTACAATAGGTACCCGATAAACAATACTACTGGTAATAAATCAGAAGAAGAGTCTTTACCTGATAAACAACATGAAAATGACCAGCATAAGAAGTATCTAATTGAATTAACTAAACTTTTTAAATATATAACTGATAATTACAAAACATCTGATAAAACTTTAATTTTCCACCCAAAGACTAATGATACATTTATTAAATTAGCTATAGAGTACGGGTTCAACACCATTGTTCTTGATTCAAGCCACGATAAGTCCTGGACATTCGATTATGATTCTCATTGGACATGCTATGGTCATGAACAAGTAGCTAATCAAGTTTCCATTGGGTTGAACAAATATTTTAATCTAAGAATTCTACAAAATGATTAAATCTAAATCGGATTATAAAAATTATCTTAAAAAAGATAAAATTGCTTTAGGCATAAAATCTACAAATATTGAAAGTAGAATAATTCAATTTATTTCGCCAAATCCTATCTGGACTTTTCAGAAACGACTTAGAAAGTTTGAATATTATAGTAACTGCAAAAACAATGGAGTTCTAAAACTATATGTTTATTACCTAAAGTATTTATTCAAAAAAACTTCTGTTAAATTAGGTTTTTCAATCCCTCCAAACGTTTTTGGTCCTGGTTTAGCTATTGTACATTATGGAACTATTGTAGTAAATATTGCTACAGAAGTTGGTGAGAATTGTAGAATGCATGCTGGTGTTAACATTGGTGCATCCGGAGGTAGTAAAAAAGCCCCAATTATAGGTAATAATGTCTACATTGGCCCTGGAGCTAAAATTTATGGGGATATAGAAATTGCCGATAATTGTGCAATAGGGGCTAATGCTGTAGTCAATAAAACTTTCTTAGAACAATCAAAATCAATAGCAGGAGTTCCTGCAAAAATTATTGGTGACGTAGATATCAAATCTATTATCACTCACATTTAAAACCATATTATGAAAAAAGTTAAGATTGTTTTTGTCTTACCTACATTACACGCTGGTGGTGCTGAAAGAGTAATGTCTTTTTTATCAGAAAATATAGATCAAACAAAATTTACCAGCAGTCTTGTTGTTGTTGGGTATGAAAAGAATAGTAAATACGAGATTAAAAATATACCTGTTTATTTTTTGAATAAGAATAGGGTTGCTTCTTCAATTCCGTCTCTTATAAAGATATTAAGAAAACTTAATCCTGATATTGTCTTAAGCTCTATAGCTCATATCAATTCTGTTATGGCAATAATTTCCTTAATCTTTCCAAAAACCAAGTTTATTGGTCGCGAAGCTAATGTATTAAGTGTGGTTAAAAACTATAAAAAACAATCCAAAAGATTAGGCAATATTATTTCACCAAGTAAAAGCTATAAACTACTTGATATGATTATATGTCAATCAAATGATATGTATCAAGACATGCTTAACAATTATAAAATCCCTGAGAATAAACTTAGAGTGATTAATAACCCTATTACGGATAAATTTGATTTAAAAAATAATTATAAAATTAATAAAGATGAAACTAAATTCATTTCTGTTGCAGCACTTAAAAAGCAGAAAGGGCATGAACGTATATTAAGAGTTTTAGCTAAATTAAATATACCGTTTAAGTACACTATTATAGGAAATGGTGGCGAAAAGGAACCATTATTAAGATTAATTGAACAGCTCAATCTTAAGGATAAGATACAACATATCCCATATACAAACGAAGTATCTAAGTATTTGGCAGAACATGACTTTTTTCTTCAAGGATCTTATGTTGAGGGCTTCCCTAATTCTCTAATTGAAAGCTGTGCTGTTGGCACACCTGTTTTGGCATTTAATGCACCAGGTGGATTAAATGAAATAATAGAGCCTGGAATAAATGGACTTATTGCTAAAGAAGAAAAAGAATATCTTGAAAATATAGTTAGAGCTGTCAACAAAAGTAACTGGAGTCCTAGTGTTATCAGAGATTCTGTATACAAAAAGTTTAATAGTGAAAAGATTTTAAAAGAATATGAAGATCTTTTTTTAGAGGTGATGAAGAAATAATTCATTTTTCTTTTTAACATAGAAAATCTACAATTATCGATAAAATAAGTTTAGTCTATTAATTGTTGCTATGTTTGACACTAATATGCATAATATCAACAAGATATTAATTTTATGACCCCAAATCAGAAAAAAAATATTGCCATCTTAAGCATATCACTTGCAAGTGGTGGTGCAGAAAAAGTCATTAGCTTACTCTTAAAAGAATTAAGACATGATTACAATGTTACTTTAGTCCTTTTTCATAAAGTTTTGCACTTTCCAGTTCCTGAAGGTGTAGAGGTTTTCGCTATGAGCGATAAACATGCTAACAGACCTTTCTACAAGAAGTTTTTTGATTCAATTAGCTTTATTTTTAGATATTACCGATTTATTAAAAAGAATAATATTGAAATCTCTATTTCGTTTTTAGCGTTTCCTAATTTAATAAATGGAATTGTGTCTACTTTCAATAAAAAAGTAAAAACAATTATTAGCGAAAGAGGTTTTCCTTCAGACAATGTAACTAGCAAACTATCCTTTTATATTTCTAAGATCTTCTACCCTATTTTGTATAATAAATGTGATAAGTTGTTTTCTAATTCGGTTTATATAAATGAAGATTTAAAAGATAATTTTGGTATAAAAATTCCTATGGAAGTTATCTATAATCCAATAGAATTACCAAGCAAAACAATACATCCTGAAAGCCTAAACAACAACACAAACAAGTTAAAGCTTATTACAGCAGGCACCATCAATAAGAGAAAAAATCAAATCATGGTTGTTAGAGCCATAAAGGAATCTAAATTATATTACGATTTTTCTATCCTCGGTGATGGCGATTTAAGAACTTATCTAACAGAAGAAATAGCAAAGTTTAAATTAGAAGATCAAATTACACTCAAAGGAAGAGTAAAAAAAGTAAATGAGTATCTTATAAATAATCAATGTTTTGTGTTATCATCCTTTACGGAAGGTTTCCCAAATGCATTAATAGAAGCTATGGCTATTGGTTTACCAAGTGTATCTACCAATTGCTTGTCTGGTCCGTTAGAATTACTTAACGAAAACGAACCAATTAACATAAAAAATGGCGAGTTTCATATAGGAAAATATGGTTTGTTGGTTAATAACGACGATCATATCGGACTAAGTAAAGCTTTAGATTATTACCATCAAAATCCAGCTGAAAGAGAACGCTTTAGTCGTCTAAGCTTAGAACGTGCAAAAGCTTATGAGCTAAAATCTATTTACAGCCAATTCAACCAATTTATTAAAAGCTAAAGTATATGTGCGGAATTAACGGACTTATAGATAAAACCAAGATGAGTGAAGACAAAATGTCTTCTGTACTCAATGCCATGAATAATCTTATCATTCATAGAGGACCTGACGAGGATGGTGTTTTTGCAGATCAGAATGATAATTGTACTGTTGGCATGGCAATGCGTCGTTTATCAATTATTGATTTGTCATCAGGAAAGCAACCAATTTTTTCTGATGATAAGCAGATTGTTATTGTTTTTAATGGTGAAATCTACAATTACAGAACTATTAAATCTAGATTAGTGTCTGAAGGTGTAACCTTCAACACCACAAGTGACACTGAAGTTATCTTAAAAGCTTACGAAAAATATGGTGTTGAGTCATTCCAATGGTTAGATGGCATGTACGGTTTCAGCATATATGACAAAAAGATAAACAAGCTTTTCATTGCTAGAGATTTCTTTGGTGAAAAACCATTATACTACACACAAAATGATAATCAGTTTTTATGGGCTTCAGAATTAAAGTCTATCATAAAAACTATTGACTATAAGCCAAATATTTCAAAAAAAGGATTGAATCTTTATTTTAGACTCACCTACATTCCTGCTCCACATACCATTTATGAAGGCATTCACAAGTTAGAGGCTAATCATTATTTAGAATATAATTTTGAGTCATTTCAATATAGCATTCATAAAATCAACCACGAACCAGCACCAAAAACAGCAGATATTTCTTTTGAAGATGCTAAGGCAAAAACAAAAGAACTGGTTTACAACAGTGTAGATAGCAGATCTATTGCAGATGTAGGCTTAGGTACATTTTTATCTGGCGGTGTAGATTCATCTATTGTTTCTCTTTGTTTATCGCAAGCAACAGACAAAAAGATTGATACTTTTTCAATAGGTTTTAAAAAAGCATCTTATGACGAAACCGATAAATCTCGTGTGGTTGCTAAAATGTTAGACAGTAATCATCATGAATTTATTATAGATGAAGATGATTTAAAGCACAATATACATGAGATACTCGTTAATTTTGATGAGCCTTTCTCAGATACTGCAGCCTTACCTACGCACCTACTTTCAGAAAAAACCAGAGAGCACGTTACTGTTGCTTTAACTGGTGATGGTGGTGATGAAGTATTTGGAGGTTACAACAAATATTACATTGGTAAAATGAACAAAAGGTACACCAGTGTGGTACCAAAAGCGCTTCATAAAACTATTGCCAAATTAAGTAATAAATACTTAATCAATAAAGATGATACGCGTGGTAAAAGATTTCAAATTAATAAGCTACTAAATGCTATTAATTATGAAGGAGATTTTTACTGGGATATCATTTCGTTAGCCAATACCAGTAAACTGCTATCAGAAATAATGCAAGACGATTATTACGATAGTGATTTATTTCAAGAGTATAAAGAAGTTTTAGGTAAACAAAAGATTGAAAGTCTTACAGATTTTAGGCTTGTTGACAAGATTTTAAGTCTTGAAGGTGGTATGTTAGCAAAGGTAGACAGAACCAGTATGCTAACCTCTTTAGAATGTAGAGCACCATTTTTAAACAAATCTATTTGGGAATTCACCAACACATTACCAGAGAGCTATCTAATGAAAGGTTGGAATAAAAAGTATATTCTAAAAGAAGCTTTTAGAGATCAATTTCCACAAGACTTTTTAGAAAAAGGAAAAAGCGGATTTGGCTCACCAACAGGAGATTGGCTAAGACAAAGTCTGCGACAAGAATTAGAAAGTTATATAGAGCCAGAAATGCTGAAAAAACAAGGCATTTTTAAAGTAGACGTTATAACCAAATTGGTTCAAGATCATCTTGACAGTAAGAAAGATAGTACGTTTAGAGTATGGTCTTACTACTGTTTTCAAAAGTGGTACAAATTTAATTTTCTAAATGAAAACTAATACAATGCAAAAGAAGAGAGTACTTATTATAGCATCCTTTGCTGGTTCTTTAATTCGGTTTAGAGGCGACTTTATCAAAAGCTTAGTTGCTAATGGTTTTGAGGTTTTTACAGCATCACCAAGTTATACCGAAGAGGACTTACAATTAATAAAAGAACGAGGTGCACATCCTATAGAATTTAATTTACAACGTACAGGTTTAAATCCTTTTAAGGATTTTAAATCCATATTAGAATTAAAATCTATCATGAAGGAAAACAAAATAGACTTAGTGTTTCCTTATACGGTAAAACCTGTAATCTATGGTTCTTTAGCAGCTAATATGAGTAAAGTTCCGGTAATTTCATTAATTACAGGATTAGGCTTTGCGTTTACAGGACTTACACGAAAAGCAAGGATTTTACAACGTTTTAATGAAACTTTATACAAGCTTTCAATTAGAAAAAATAAGTTTATAGTTTTTCAAAATAAGGATGATTATCAACTGTTTTTAGATCGTAAAGTAATTTCGAAAAAACAGCCTGTAGCGTTTGTGAGTGGCTCTGGTGTTAATCTGAATGAATTCACTTTCAAAGAAAAAAATCCGACAGATAAAGTAAGTTTTTTACTTATTGCCAGATTAATCAAGGAAAAAGGTATTGCACTATACATGGATGCTGCAAGAACATTGAAGCCAAAATATCCAAATGCTGAATTTCATGTTATTGGAGCTTTAGAAACCTCACCTAGCGCTATTAGTGAAGATGAATTACACGAATTACACGAGAAAAATATTATCGTTTTTCACGGTAGGCAAATGGATGTTGACAAACATCTTCATCAAAGAGATGTTTTTGTACTGCCAAGTTACTACAGGGAAGGCATACCAAGAACAACTCTTGAAGCGCTCGCTTGTGGAAATCCAATAATTACAACAGATTCTGTAGGATGTAGAGAATCTGTAAAAGAAGGTATAAACGGAAAGTTAATAGAGCCCCAAAATTTAGAAGCCTTAATTGATGCGATGGAATTCTTCACTACAAATCCTGATAAAATAAAGGAAATGGGAATGAATAGTCGTAAGTACGCTGAAGAACGTTTTGATGTGGATATTATCAATAATGATTTAATTGAACTTATCAATAAATCCCTTTAAAAAACACCAACAACAGAAATTAAAGTCAAAAAACAATTAAACATAAATAACAAACAAATAATCAACCAATTATGTATAAGTTATTTTTCAAAAGACTAATCGATTTTATGATTGCTTTGATTGGACTATTAATTCTTTCTCCAATCATAATCACTATTATAATTTTATTAGCTATAGCTAACAATGGTAAACCATTTTTCTATCAAAAAAGAACAGGAAAGGGTGGAAAAATATTCACCATCGTGAAACTAAAAACCATGAACGACAAAAAAGATGCGGATGGCAATCTTTTACCAGACCATGTTAGAATTACCAAAGTTGGCGATATTTGTAGACGCTACTCTTTAGACGAAATTCCTCAGCTATTTAATATGCTAAAGGGAGATATGAGTTTAATTGGCCCTCGTCCCCTACTTCCAAAATACCTTCCACGCTACACAAAAGAACAGTTTAGAAGGCATAACGTAACACCAGGAATTACAGGTTGGGCACAAGTTAATGGTAGAAATGCCATAAGCTGGGAAGAAAAGTTTAAGCTAGACACTTATTATGTAGATAATCAATCTTTTATTTTAGATTGTAAAATCTTCTTTAAGACCATTCAAAATGTCATTGGCAAAAAGGATATAAATTCTTCTACCAACCAACCGATGCCAGAATTTATGGGTACTGAAGGTAAAGCCTAACACCATAAAATATTTCTATTATTTAAATAGAGCTTAAATCTTTAGTATCTAAACTATTGGATCTAAAATTTAACAACGTAAATATTTACCTTTTATCGTCTTTATTTGGGATGAGCAAGAATAATAACGCATCTTTAAATCGATTTTAGATCGTGTCCCAAATCCCTCTAAGACATGAAATTGATAGAGTAATAATTAATTACTTAAACAATTTTTACTTATGAAACCGAAAATATGGTTGTCTTCACCTCACATGAGTGGTGCAGAACAGACTTACATAAAAGAAGCTTTTGATACCAATTGGGTGGCTCCATTAGGTCCTAATGTTAATGGATTTGAAAAAGATTTAGAGTCTTACCTAAATGAAGACAGATATGTTGCAGCATTGGCTTCAGGTACTTCTGCTCTTCATTTAAGCTTAATACTTTTAGGAGTTACAAATGGTGATGAAGTTATCTGCCAAAGTAAAACATTCTCAGCTTCAGCTAATCCTATTGTCTATCAAGGTGCCACACCTATTTTCGTAGACAGTGAAGCAGACACATGGAACATCTGCCCTATTCAATTAGAAATTGCAATTAAAGACAGAATAACAAAAGGTAAAAAGCCTAAAGCTATAATTGCCGTACATCTCTATGGAATGCCGTATAAAGCAGATGAAATTCATAGCATTGCTGAAAAATATGAAATTCCCGTTATAGAAGATAGTGCAGAATCTTTAGGAAGCCATTATAAAGGTCAGAACTGTGGTACGTTTGGTAATTTATCAATTTTATCTTTCAACGGAAATAAAATTATAACCACTTCTGGTGGTGGTGCTTTAGTAACTAGAACTGAAGATCAAAAAAAGAAGGCCGTTTTTTTAGCTACTCAAGCCAGAGATAATGCGCCTCATTACCAGCATACACATATTGGTTACAACTACAGAATGTCTAATATTGTTGCTGGTATAGGAAGAGGACAAATGACTATTTTAGATAGTCACGTTGAAAAACGTCGTTCTAATCATGATTTATATTACAATACATTTAAAGACAATAATAAGATAACCTTTCTACTAGAACCTGAAGGTCATTTTTCTAATCGTTGGTTATCTTGTATTCTTTTAGATTCTTTTGAAACAAGAGAAGGATTAAGATTAGCTTTAGAGAAAGAAAATATAGAGTCTAGACCACTTTGGAAACCAATGCATCAGCAACCTATTTTTAAAGATGCTCCAAGTTACCTAAATGGCATTTCAGATGATCTTTTTAATAGAGGGTTATGCTTACCAAGTGGATCAAATCTAAGCAATGAAGAATTAGATAGAGTAATTTCAGCTATAAATATGTATTTTGCAGTATGTTAGAAAATTTTCTAAATAAAATATCTCAGAGATATGCTTCTAAGTGGCTAGTACTACTATTCGACATTATAGTTGTTGCTGCTACTTTTTTCTTGGCATACTTAATAAGATATAACTTTACATTAGATTTTGATTTTTCTACTCTTTTAGTGCAGATACCTTATGTTATGCTAGTTGCTGCCATAAGCCTAATCGCTGTTGGAGCTTATAAAGGTGTTGTAAGATTTACAGGATTTAAGGATATAATCAACGTTATAATTGGTGCTAATATCTTAGCCACAATACTTATTTGCTGTACATTTTTAAGTCGAAAGTTATTGGGCGAGAACAGTATTTTTAATATTTCTGGATCAATAATTTATATCCATTTATTATTAAATATTCTATTCTTAATTGGCGCTAAGCTTTTCATCAAGTCATTATATAACCAAATCACACAAGATGTCCATAAGACTGCAAATGTGCTTATTTTTGGGGCAGGTAATTCTGGAATGTTAACCTATGATGCCATTGAAAATGACACTAAAAATGGTTTTGAAGTAGTAGGTTTTATAGACGATGATGAAAGAAAGATTGGTAAGAAAATCAACTTAGTTACTGTTTATGGTCTTTCAGATATTGACGAAGCATTCATCAAAAAAAATAAAGTTGAAGATGTAATAATCTCAATTCAGAATATTGACCCTACAAGGTTACTTCAAATAACAGGGAACTTATTTAATCTTGGACTAAAAGTAAAAATTGTTCCACCTGTACAAAGTTGGATAGATGGAGATTTAAGTGTTGGTCAAATAAAAGAGGTTAAAATTGAAGATTTACTTGGAAGAGATCCTATTCATATAAAAAACCCAGATTTAATCGACCTCTACGATAACAAGGTTATACTAATCACAGGAGCTGCAGGATCTATTGGTAGCGAAATTTGCAGAAAAGCGAGCCTTTATAACTATAAAAAACTAATACTTGTAGATAATGCAGAATCCGCACTTTATGATATTCAACAAGAGTTTAGACAACAGGGCTTAGATAATATCACTGCTATTGTTGCAGATGTAAGAAATAAAACCAGAATTGATCAAATTTTCAACCTTTACAAACCTAAAATAGTATTTCATGCGGCTGCATATAAGCATGTACCATTAATGGAAAATAATCCTTATGAAGCTGTTAGTGTTAATATAGGTGGTACTAAAAACGTAGTTGATGTAGCTGTTAAACACAGTGTCGATAAATTTGTTTTGATTTCTACAGATAAAGCGGTTAATCCAACAAATGTAATGGGTGCGACAAAACGCATTGCTGAGTTATATGTGTCTTGCTTAAAAGGTAAAGGCCATACCAAGTTTATAACCACACGTTTTGGAAATGTATTAGGATCTAATGGATCTGTTATTCCATTGTTTAAAAAGCAAATTGAAAAAGGTGGACCTCTGACGGTAACTCACAAGGAAATTACTCGTTATTTCATGACAATCCCTGAAGCTTGTCAACTTGTATTAGAAGCTGCAGCTATGGGTAATGGTGGTGAGATATTTGTTTTTGACATGGGTGAACCTATTAAAATTTTCAATCTAGCGAAAAACATGATTATTCTTTCTGGACTTCGTTATCCAGAAGATATCGATATTAAAATTACTGGTTTACGTCCAGGTGAAAAAATCTATGAAGAACTACTAGCAGATGGTGAAAACACAAAGAAAACCTACCATGAAAAAATAATGATAGCTAAAACCAGACATGTTGACACAGAAGCAGTTGAAAAACAAATCAATACATTGACTGGCATCAATTCCTTAACACAACCGTTAGAAATTGTATCACACATTAAAGCATTAATCCCAGAATATATATCTAACAACTCTACATATGAGGTTTTAGATTCAAAAAAATAATCAACAACACCAAAAAACTACTCCTAAAATCAGAAAAATGAAAACACACAAAATCATACTTCAATTAATTACTATATTAATTTTGACGTCTTGTGGATCTAGAAAAAACATTGTCTATTTTCAAGATGAGCCCATAGAAGATGGTGTTTTAGTTTCAGAACCAAAGCCTATAATATATAAACCAGATGATATCTTAACAATCAATGTATCTGCATTAGACCCTGATACCGTGAAACCATTTAATCTTATGGTCGTGTCTAATAACGATTCGAATTTATTAAATGCTGGAGGGCGCCAACAATTTCAATCTTACCTAATAGATTATGACGGAAATATAGATTTCCCTGTACTTGGCAAATTAAAAGTTGCTGGTTTGAATCGGACAGAATTAACCGCAATGTTAGTTGAAAAAATAAGTGAGTACGCTAATAATCCAATTGTTAATGTTAGATTATCAAACTTTACAATTACTATTTTAGGAGAAGTTAGAAATCCAGGAACATTTACTATACAAGACGAAAGAATTACTGTTTTAGAAGCCTTAGGACTTGCAGATGACCTAACTATATTTGGAAAACGTAAAAATGTTTTACTTATCAGAGAGGTAGATGGTAAAAAGAAATTTGCTAAAATAGATTTGACCTCAGTTAACGCTGTAAATTCACCCGTATACTATCTTCAACAAAATGATGTTATCTACGTTGAACCAAATAATGCAAAAATTAGAGCTTCATCATACAATCAAAACAACAGCGTTCTTATATCAGCAATTGGTACATTAACAACGATTATTGCTGTATTCTTAGTAAGAAATTAAGAAGGTAATTACAATTTATGAAATCCAAAACATCCACTGTAGACTTAAAACAAACCTTAGAATTATTTCTTTCTTATTGGAAATGGATTCTCCTTTGCGTAATCATAGCCCTAGTACTTGGATTTACACATCTTCGTTATGCAGACTATGAATATAAAGCAAATGCTACCATAAAAATTAGAGACGAGGAACAATCTCAAAAATTACCTAGTTTAGACGATGTCAAAACAAATGGTCTATTTTCGGGTGGTGCAGATAAAATTAAAGATGAAATCAGAGTTATTAGATCTAGAGAAATTGCAGAAAATATAATTAAAAAGCTAGATCTTAATATCAGATACTTTGCTGATGGTAAAATTAAAGAAAAAGAATTTTATAAAAATTCTCCAATTAAAATAAATTTTTTTGAAAGTGACTCTATAATAGACAAAGTCAGTAAGACTCTATACATTAAAGTTAAATCACCCACTCAATATCTACTTTTCAAGGATAAAGACCAATCATTATTTGACGACAGAGAAGACACAGAAGGCACTTTATATGATTTTGGTGAAAAAGTTGAAACACCTTATGGAGGCTTTTACATTGTACCTAATGATGTTAAAAACACACCAAAAAAAGGTACAAGTATAAAAATTGCTATCATACCTGTACGAAAGCTAGTCAATTCATATTCACGTAACTTAGCGATTACAACAGAAAAAGGCTCTAGTGTTATAGGCTTGGAATTAAAAGAAACTGTAGCCAAAAGAGCCGTTGATTATTTGGATGAATTGATTAAAGAGTATAATAACGATGTACTTAAAGACAAAGAAGAAGTTGTCAAAGTGACATCAGATTTTATTACTAATAGATTACAAAAAGTCTCAAAAGAACTAGAAGAAGTAGATTATACTGCTGAAGAACTTCAAAAAAGCAGAAATATTACATCTTTAGGATCACAAACTGATCTCAACTTACAGGCAAATAAACAATTAGAACAACAAATAGTAAGTACATCCATAGATATTGAAAAAATCAATTACTTACAGGAAGAGATTCAGGCTGAAGATAGAAGTAGTGACATGTTACCCGCAGATGTTGGTATTGGAGATGCTTCTACAGCTCAAATGATTGCCAGTCATAACGAACTGGTTGCTGAACGAAATAGAATCTTAAAAAATTCAAGTCCAAAAAACCCTGTCATAATTAATTTAAATGACCAAATAAACGCCATCAAATCAAACATAGAGCGTTCGTTAAGCAACATGAAACAAACTTCTGAACTTACCTTAAATAACCTAAATAAGGAAAATTCAAGAATTAGAGGTCAACTTTATGCTGCTCCAACAAAAGCAAGACAATTTAGAGATATTAAAAGACAGCAAGACATTAAGGAATCTTTATACTTATATCTTTTAGAGAAACGTGAGGAATCAGCTATCAGACTTGGCATGTATACTCCAAATGCAAAAATTATAGAGAATGCCTATACTTCTAACATGCCTATTGCACCAAAGCCAACAATTATTTATTTGGCTTCTCTTATTCTTGGACTCATGATTCCAATTGGAATCATATATCTAATAAATCTTCTAGATTCTAAGGTTTACAATAAAAATGATCTAGTCAACATTTTAGATATACCTTATTTAGGGGATATACCTAAAACATCAAAAAAACAAAAGCTAATCAAAAGAGTTGACTATTCGCCTAAAGCTGAGGCTTTTAGAATAGTACGCTCAAACATTGACTTCATACTTAGAAATTTAAAGAGTCAGCAAAAGAGAATATTTATTACATCAACAAAAGCTCAAGAGGGAAAATCGCATACAAGTACCAATTTAGCTAGCTCAATATCATTTTCTGAAAAGTCTGTGCTGTTGGTTGAAATGGATATTCGTGTACCTAAAATTTTAGATTACTTAGGAATTGAAGAAAAACCTAAAAAAGGTTTATCAGATTTTATAGCTGATGAATCAATTAAATCCCAAGAAATTGTTGTAAAACATCCTGAAAATAAATTTTTAGATATTATTCCGTCAGGTACGATTCCACCTAATCCCTCAGAATTATTGATGAATCCCAGGGTGAATGAACTTTTTAAACATTTTGAGAATAAATATGATTACATAGTAGCAGATACTTCTGCTGTTGGGTTGGTAAGTGATACATTACTGATATCTGAACTTGCAGACCTATTTATCTATGTAGTTAGCGCTGATAATGTAGACAAAAGACGACTTGTAAATGTAGCACAACCCTTATACGATGATAAACGACTTCCTAACATGACCATGTTGTTAAATGGTGTTAAGCCTGGTAAAAAAGGATATGGGTATGGATACGGATACGGTAATAATCCTACCAAAAAGAAAAAATGGTATAGTTTTTCATAAAAGAACAGATTCAAATAGACGCCTTAAGAAAATAAGGCGTTTATAGTTTTCGTCTTTTCCTCTCCGTTTTTAATAAAGTTAATTCTCTATTGGTTTGTCCTGCTACAGAAGTATTCTCCTCTGCCCTTCTTATAAGGTACGGCATTACATCCTTAACTGGACCAAAAGGGATATACTTAGCTACATTATAGCCTTCTTCTGCTAAGTTATAACTAATATGATCACTCATACCATACAATTGCCCAAACCAAACATTGTTATCCTCTTTGTGAATGTTATATTTTTCCATCAATTCCATAGCTAGATAACAGCTAGCTTCATTGTGCGTCCCAATAAATACAGAGATATCACTTAAGTTCTCTAAAATGTAAATAAGCGAATTATTAAAAGTATCATCGGTTTCTTTCTTATTTTCACAGATAGGAGACTTATATCCTTTTTCTTCAGCCCTATTACGCTCTTTTTCCATATAAGCGCCACGAACAATTTTCATCCCAATATTAAAACCATCTTTCTTTCCGCGCTCATGTAATTCTTTTAAATAATCTAACCTATCCCAACGATAGCATTGTAGCGTATTATAAACAATGGTTTTGCCTTTGTTATATTTCCGCATCATATCTTCTACCAAATCATCAGCTGCATCTTGCATCCAACTTTCCTCGGCATCTATTAAAACTTCAACGTCTTTTTCTTTTGCCAGTTTGCATACAGCATCAAAACGCGCTACAACCCTATTCCATTCTTCATTTTCCGAAGCGGAAAGCTCCTTACCTTCAGTCTTCTTTTGGTATAGTAAAAAGCGTCCAAATCCTGTAGGCTTAAAAACTACTATTGGCATAGCATCTCGCTCTTCACAAAAATGAATAATCTTCAATATTTTTTTTAACGCATTATCAAAATCCTCCTCTATTTCTTTACCTTCTACAGAATAATCTAGCACAGAACTAACACCTTTAGTATATAGTTTATCTATAACAGATAAACAATCCTCTTCACTCACACCACCACAGAAATGATCAAAAACAGTTGAACGAATTAAACCCTCTACTGGTAAATTAGCCTTTAATGCAAAATTAGTTGCAGCAGTACCTATTCTCACCAAAGGTTGAGATGAAATCATTTTAAATAAAAAGTAAGCACGTTCTAACTCAGAGTCAGATTTTAGTGCAAAAGCAGTTGAAGTGTTTTCAAACAGAGACCGATTAATCATAAATCTTTAATATAATATTGCAAATATATTTAATCCTAAGCGTATTTTTTTCTAAAAAAAGGGAGTATTTTCACACCGTAAATTGAGGAATCAACAAAAATGAAATCTATAAAGACAAATAATGCAATTGTTCACTTTAATGACAACGTATATAAGGAGCTTAATGCATATATAAAATCATCCAATCCATCAAAAATATTCATTCTGGTTGACACCAATACACACGATGCTTGTCTTCCAAAATTTTTGTCTCAGGTTGAGTCTGGTGACATCGTAGTTGAAGTTATGGAAATGCCAGAAGGTGAAGATCATAAAACTATAGACATATGTACTGGTGTGTGGGAAGCAATGTCTGAATATTATGCAGACAGAAAAAGTCTTATGATAAACTTAGGCGGTGGTGTTGTAACAGACCTTGGTGGTTTTGTTGCTAGTACTTATATGCGAGGTATAGACTACATCAATGTTCCTACATCCTTATTAGCCATGGTAGATGCTTCAGTTGGAGGTAAAACAGGTGTAGATCTTGGTAATCTAAAGAATCAAATAGGTATTATAAGCGAAGGCAGTATGGTCTTAATCGATACATCTTTTTTAGAAACTTTACCGAACAACCATATGGTTTCTGGTTATGCAGAAATGTTGAAGCACGGATTAATAAAAGATAAGTCTTATTGGAATACGCTTATTAATTTTGAGAGTTTAGATGCCTCAGCTCTTAATGAAATGATTTATGATTCTGTTGTTATAAAAAATAAGATAGTTTCTGAAGACCCAACAGAGCAAGGGTTGAGAAAAATTTTAAATTTTGGTCATACATTGGGTCATGCTATAGAAAGTTATTTTTTAGGCAATGCAGATAAAGTTCCTTTATTACATGGAGAGGCAATTGCAATAGGAATGCTTTTAGAAGCTTATATTTCAACAAAAACAGCTGGTTTGTCTAATGAAGAGTTAAAAGAAATTGAAGAAGGAATTTTAAAAACCTTTACAAAAGTTGAAATCAATGAAAACGATCAAAAAGTAATCATAAATCTATTGCAATACGACAAGAAAAACAGTCATGGCAAAGTGAAGTTTGTTTTATTAGATGCCATTGGTAAACCAAAAATCAATTGCGAAGTAAATAATGATATTTTGTTAGAAGCATTTAAGCACTACAATGCTTAATATAAAAACAAAAAACCTTAGCACTTGCTAAGGTTTTTTTATTTCTATTTACATTAATTATTCACTACAACTCGTTAAAAATAGTGTGCATTAGACGTTTCTTATCATTAATACTCTCTTCTAGAGATATCATTGTTTCAGTTCTGTAAACACCTTCTATATCATCAATTTTAAAAATGATTTCCTTAGCATGCATTGTGTTTTTTGCTCTAATTTTACAGAAAATATTAAACTTACCAGTAGTAATATGAGCTACTGTAACATAAGGAATACTCTCGATACGCTCTAAAACGAATTTAGTTTGTGACGTATTTTGCAGAAACACACCAATGTAGGCTATAAATGAATATCCTAGCTTTTTGTAATCTAAAGTAAGCGAAGAACCTTTAATGATTCCTGCTTCTTCCATTTTCTTAACACGAACATGAACTGTACCTGCAGAAATCAATAATTTTTTTGCTATATCTGTAAAAGGAATACGCGTATTATCTATAAGCATATCCAATATTTGGTGGTCAACTTCGTCTAATTTAAATTTTGCCATAATTGTATAATCTTTAAACTTTATGCAAAAATAAAGTATTTTTATTATCAATTACTCACCAAAAGCAAGTTTTTTTAAGGTTTTAGTGAAGTTTTTTCATTATTTATCAATACGAAATCGTTTTCGTTAGTAACTTTTAGGGTTGTATTATGTTGAGTTTTTACCACTTGCCCTTTTGCATCTATCTCTTTATGACCATAAAAGATATTTGAATTTAAAATTTCTTCAAAAACTGGAATAAATTCAATTTTACCATCAACTAATCGTTCATCATATTGAATACCTAAATCAATTATTCCATCAATATCTTCTTCTAATCTTGCATTTCTTATAATTACATCATAAAATTTCTTTGCATTTTCAGGAATTGAAAAATATTCATTAAAGTCGTCAATTTCAAACCCTTTAGAAATTGATTCTAAAGCCTTAAGGATAGATAAAAAGATTAAGTACCGTACTTCTTCTCTATTATAATCATTTGGATAATGACCAGCTTCAAACAATATTGTTGGTACATTTAGACTTTGAAATGTATCGCCAACACAGTTAAGATTAAAACCATCATCATATCTTGCTACACAATGAGGTATCCTTTGCTGAAGGATAGAATTCATTGCAACAATTAAAGACATTGCCTTTTTTCTATTGAACGTTATAGAACGTTCTGCATCTTGAGATGGTGACAAAAACGAAAGTATGGATGATTTATTAGTTCCTTCGACATTATAAATTGTTCTTTGCCCATGAAGATTGAAGCAATAATCTGGTTTAAAATCATTAAAAATCTGTCTCAACAACCTACTCTCTGGTTGAGATAAGTCTTGCGCATCTCTATTTAAATCAACTTTGTTGGCATTTAAACGAGTGTAGCGTTCAGCACCATCTGGGTTTAAAATAGGTATTACTAAAAGCGTACAAGACTCTAAAATAGAATTAGGAATAGCATTATTTGTGAGAAATAAATTAAAACAATCAAAAAGAGCCTTGGTCGTTGTAGATTCATTACCATGCATCTGAGACCACATCAAAACCTTTTTAGATCCATTACCCAATCTCAAACTGTAAATAGGTCTATTTTCAACAGAATAACCAATAACCGAATACATAGAGCCTGGAATTTTCTTTAGGCATTTTTCGATGTGTGAATTGGTAATGTACCTACCAAATAAGTCAGGTGTTTTAATTAGTGTATATAAACTATTAAGGTGCTCTAATTTCATTAATGATTTTTTAGATGTTACAAATGTAACTATTTGATTTTTTACAAATGTAAACAAGATATATTTGCATTTTTGTTACAGTTGTATACAAGTTCAGAATTTAACAATTCCCAGAAGCCAACCATTATTGAAAAAAATTCAATAAACAACTTTTTTAAATTTTATTTAATTGTTTTTCAGTTATTTAAACTAAAAAATAAAACTAAAACTTTAAGTTATTTTAAAAGATTAACACTAAACTATTGATTAAAAATACACTATTGTTTACATTTGTATCGTTACTATAACGAAACATCTGTTTACAATGATAAACTCTTCGGATTTTGCTAATCGTCTACAAAAAGTCATAGATTTTTATGATGAAACTGCGTCTGGTTTTGCTGAAAAAATTGGAGTCCAGAGATCTAGTATTTCACATATTCTTTCCGGAAGAAACAAACCTAGTTTAGACTTTGTAATGAAGGTGCTTCACTCCTATCCAGAAGTAGAATTGTATTGGCTATTAAATGGTAAAGGAAACTTTCCGACAACCGAAGTTAAAATTTCAGATATTCCAAATCCTCAACCAAATCTAAAAACCGAGAACACTGAAAATTTCCAAGAATCTGATTCTGAAATTGAAAAAATAGTCATCTTTTACAAAGACGGTACATTTAAAAGCTACAAGCCTTAATTTTAAATTAACTAAACTATCTTTGCACAAACCATAAGAATGAAAAACATTTTTTTGCTTTGTATATTATTACTGCTTACAAGTTGTTTTGAAGTAGAACGTAATTGTGCTGACTTTAAAACCGGCGAATTTGAATTTGACTACATTATAGATGGAGTAAAAAAGACTGGTAGATTTATTCGAACCGAAGACTTAAGCATCAATTACTATGATGGAAAAATAGACTCCTCATCAGTGCGCTGGATAAACGATTGTGAGTTTATCTTAAAAACCATAAACCCTAAGACAAATGCCGAAAAAGATGATATGCACATGAAAATACTATCCACAGACGGTACATCATCTTATACTTTTGAATATAAGTTGGCAGTAAAAAAGCGAAACAAACCTTTACGAGCCCAAAGAGGTGTTGCCTATAGAATTAAATAGATAATATGTTAGAGTTCTTGTTAACATCCGATGCAATAATGGCGCTTGTAACGCTAACATTTCTGGAAATTATTCTAGGAATAGATAATATCGTATTTATTTCGATTGCCGCAAATAAGCTTCCTGAGCATCAACGAAGTAAAGCCACCAATATCGGCTTGGTTTTAGCAATGATTCAACGCATAGTTCTACTATTTTTTGTTACATTTCTTATTGGCTTAAGTGAACCTTTTTTTAAATATGAGAACGACTGGTTTAAAATAGCACTAAGTTGGCAAGCTATAATATTATTTGCTGGCGGACTCTTTTTAATTTATAAAAGCACGTCTGAAATAAGAGAAAAGGTAGAAGATCCAGGTCACGATGAAAAAGGCGTAAAATCTAAAGTGATTAAATCGCTTTCTCAAGCTATTACACAAATCCTAATCATTGACTTTATATTCTCCGTAGATTCTATCTTAACTGCAGTTGGTATGACCAATGGCCTGCACCCAAATAATAACTATACTCTAATATTAATGATTATAGCTGTTGTTATTTCTATAGCTGTAATGATAGGTTTTGCTAATCCTATTCGAAAGTTTATAGATCGAAATCCAAGTATGCAAATACTAGGTCTAGCCTTTTTAATTCTCATAGGTTTTATGCTTATTACCGAAGCTGCTCACCTATCTCACACAGAGTTCTTTGGAAAAACAGTTGGCGCAATACCAAAAGGCTACTTATACTTCGCAATTGCATTTTCATTGTTCGTGGAATTCTTGAATTTCAAAACAAAGAAAAAGACTAAGACTAATTAATTCTATTTAAAACACTAGAAAAGCGTCACCTGACCTTTATCATCTATATCTAAATCATCATCCTTATCATCCGCTTTAGTTGAAGAATCATCTTTAGGCTGTTCTGTTTTTTCTTCCGTTTTATCAACATCTAAATCCACAGAAACGGTTTCTTCGTCTACAACCTCCAAATCATCTGCATGCACTTCTTCTGGCGCCTCATAAGGTAAAGGATCTAATAAACTTATTTGATTTATTTTTTCCTTAGTTAACTGATTTCCAAGAGCATTAATACCTTTTACTGCAATAAATTCTTCAAGATTAACTTCCATGTTAGGTTTACGATCTTTACCTCGCTCTTTGGTAAATTCTACCTCAGCCATTGGCCTCCAATCTGTAGATACAATTTCTAATTGCGAATCTGGATGACTGGAAATAAATGTCTCCTCTTTTCCTTCTTGCTCAATTAAAAAACGCTTTACATAATAGCGTTCTTTTTCTCCATCATAATAGATGGCAGATATTGGTTTTTTAGGTATCCATTTTTCAAGCACAATCATGTCGCTATCAAAATGTGTTGTTAATTCTGGGATAATAGTTTTTACATTTCCAGATTGTGTAATAATAAGCAAACGGTCCTCACCTCTAAATTCACCTATAAGTTCACCTCTTTCATCGACATTAAGACGCTGTACTGTATCGTCAAACCAAATTTTGCGTGGTTTTAGGGTTGAAACTCCTTTTTCTTTAAGTTCTATTCGTTTTACAGAATACTTGGTAACAAGATTCCCTTTAGATGAACGACCCTTTATTAAAATATCAGCAAAATCTAAATCCCACTTCAGTTTTTTAATACTACCTACTTGACGCAGTAATACAGTAACAACTTCGGCTTCGCCATTAGGATTTGCAGAGAAATACCACACCACAGAACCCTTGTTACCGTTGGTCATGTCGTACTCTCTGTCTCTGGTAATACTGGTAACAGCAAAACGTTTTACATAAGATGGTCCTTTTTTACCATCTCTATAAATCATGTTGTAGATAGTACGCTTGTCTTTCTTCTTGAAAACTGCAACGTGAATAATATTTTTACCAACAAAAGTTTTAGAATCCACCTTGGTTACCATCATTTTACCTTCTTTGGTAAACACAATGATATCATCTATATCACTACAATCACAAACATATTCATCTCGCCTTAATGAGGTTCCGATAAATCCTTCTTCTCTATTGACGTAAAGCTTAGTGTTTCTGATAACAACCTTTGTTGCATCTACATCTTCAAAAGCTCGTAATTCAGTTTTACGCTCTTTTCCTTCACCATAATCTTTCTTTAAACGCTCAAAATAAGTAATCGAATAATCGATAAGATTGGCTAAATTGTGTTTCACTTCTGCAATTTGATCTTCTAAAGCATCAATTTTTTGTTGCGCTTTATCAATATCAAATTTAGAAATACGCTTTATTCTTATTTCTGTTAAGCGAACAATATCGTCTTCGGTAACCGCACGCTTTAAATGTTTAATATGTGGCTGAAGTCCTTTGTCAATAGCCTGGATAACTCCTTCCCAAGTCTCCTCTTCTTCTATATCACGATAGATTCTATTTTCAATAAAAATTCGCTCTAAAGACGCAAAATGCCATTGTTCTTCAAACTCTCCCAGCTTTATTTCTAATTCTTGTTTTAAAAGCTGAACCGTGTTATCTGTAGAACGACGCAACATCTCAGTAACCCCAACAAAGAATGGCTTATTATTTTCAATAACACATCCTAATGGTGAAATTGATGTTTCACAAGCTGTAAATGCATAAAGGGCATCAATCGTTTTATCTGGCGACAAACCTGATGGCAAATGGATTAATATTTCAACTTCAGCCGCTGTATTATCCTCAATGCGTTTTATTTTGATTTTACCCTTATCATTCGCTTTTAAAATAGAATCTATCAAGGATGATGTAGTTGTACCAAAAGGAATCTCTGTAATAGCAAGCGTGTTTTTATCGACTTGCGAAATTTTAGCACGTACCCTAACCTTTCCGCCGCGCATTCCATCATTGTAATTGCTGATGTCTGCAATACCTGCGGTTGGGAAATCTGGATATATTGTGAAGCGCTTACCTTTTAAATGCTTTACCGAAGCATCAATAAGCTCTATAAAGTTATGTGGTAAAATTTTAGTAGATAAACCTACAGCAATACCTTCGCCTCCTTGTGCTAAAAGCAATGGAAACATAACTGGCAGATTTATTGGCTCTTTTCGCCTACCGTCATAAGAAGCCTGCCACTCTGTTATTTTAGGATTATAAACAACGTCTAGCGCAAACTTTGATAATCTGGCTTCAATATAACGTGATGCCGCTGCTCTATCTCCTGTTAGGATATTTCCCCAGTTACCTTGGGTATCTATTAAAAGATCTTTTTGACCAATTTGAACCATGGCATCAGCAATACTTGCATCACCATGCGGATGGTACTGCATTGTATGACCAACAATATTAGCCACCTTGTTATAACGACCATCATCTAAATCTTTCATAGAATGCATAATACGACGCTGTACTGGTTTAAAACCATCTTCTATTGCAGGTACAGCACGCTCTAAGATTACATAAGAAGCGTAATCTAAGAACCAGTCTTTATACATTCCGGTGACTTTGGTAATCGTTTCTTGATTACCGTTGTCTTCATTTAATAATTCGTCATTTTGATCTTCTGCCATTTAAATACTCTATGCTAATTTATCGCTATACTTTATTCAATATTCTTATTAAACTTTTTTAGTCCTGCCATTAATAGGACTATTGCCAGAATCCCTAAAAACCCTGCTACATTTTTCATTGACCAAAGGTTGGAATAGTCTAATAAAAATAACCAACCAATGATTAGTAGTAAAGGCCACAAATTCAAAAACTTTTGCCCTTTTTTATTCGACGACATCTAATTCTACTTTAAGATTTTCAATAATGAATTCTTGACGTGATGGTGTGTTTTTTCCCATATAAAAAGACAACAACTCTTCAATAGACATATCCTTGTCTAGCATCACAGGATCTAGACGCATGTCTTCACCAATAAAATGTTTAAACTCATCTGGAGAAATTTCACCAAGCCCTTTAAATCGCGTAATTTCTGGCTTTGGTTTTAATTCTTCAATCGCATTTTTTCGTTCTTCGTCAGAATAACAATAAATTGTTTTCTTTTTATTTCTCACTCTAAACAACGGAGTTTGAAGAATATACAAATGCCCTTCTTTTATCACCTCAGGAAAAAACTGTAAGAAAAACGTAATTAGCAACAACCTAATATGCATACCATCTACGTCGGCATCAGTTGCTATGACGATGTTGTTATATCTAAGGTCTTCTATTGATTCTTCTATATTTAAAGCCGCTTGCAAAAGATTGAATTCTTCATTTTCGTAAACAATTTTTTTGCTTAAACCATAGGAATTTAAAGGCTTTCCTTTTAAACTAAATACTGCTTGCGTATTAACGTTTCTTGATTTTGTAATACTACCAGAAGCCGAATCTCCCTCTGTAATAAACAATGTAGTATCTAAGTAGCCATCCTTTTTTGTATCGCCAAAATGAATACGACAATCACGCAGTTTCTTATTATGCAGACTTGCTTTTTTAGCGCGATCCTTCGCTAGTTTTCGTATCCCAGATAATTCTTTACGTTCGCGTTCTGCCTGAAGAATTTTGCGTTGTAACTTCTCTGCTGTTTCTGGGTTTTTATGAAGAAAATTATCAAGATATGTTTTTACAAAGTCATTGATGTAGGTTCTTACCGTTGGCAAATCGCCTCCCATATCTGTAGATCCTAACTTGGTTTTGGTCTGACTCTCAAAAACAGGTTCCATAACCTTTATTGCAATAGCTGCAACGATAGATTTTCTAATATCTGAGGCATCGTAATTTTTTCCGTAAAATTCTCTGACAGTTTTAACAATAGCTTCTCTAAAAGCTGCTAAATGTGTTCCACCTTGCGTGGTGTTTTGACCATTAACAAAGGAATGGTATTCTTCACTATACTGTGTTTTACTGTGCGTAATAGCAACTTCAATATCATCACCACGTAAGTGAATAATGGGATAAAGCAAATCACTTTCATTGATATTTTCTGAAAGTAAATCCTTTAAACCATTTTCACTATAATATTTTTCGCCATTAAAAACTATGGTCAATCCAGGGTTTAGATATACATAGTTTTTTAACATCTTTACCACATATTCATTTCTGAATTTGTAGTTTTTAAAAATGCTATCATCTGGTACAAAGGTTACTTTGGTTCCTTTTCGTCTTGATGTATCGTCTAAAAATTCCTGATCTGTTAGCTCACCTAAAGCAAACTCAGCAGAAGCTGATTTTCCGTCTCTGGTAGACTCTACTCTAAAATAGGTAGACAACGCATTAACTGCTTTAGTACCTACACCATTAAGACCTACAGATTTTTTAAAGGCTTTAGAATCGTACTTACCACCAGTATTCATCTTAGACACTACATCTACAACCTTTCCTAATGGAATACCACGACCATAATCTCGTACAATAACACGATCTCCTTGTATAGAAATCTCAATGGTCTTACCTGCTCCCATTACAAACTCATCGATAGAGTTATCGAGCACTTCTTTTACAAGAATATAAATACCATCGTCTGGAGAGGATCCATCACCTAATTTTCCGATGTACATACCAGGACGCATCCTGATGTGTTCCTTCCAATCGAGTGAACGAATATTATCTTCAGTATAGTTAGTTTGTTCTGACATAAAATAAAAGGACGATGTTAATGATAGAACGCTAATATAAGACTATAGCTTAAAAAATGAAACACGGTTCTGGTAAAGTAATTAACAATAAAGTACCGTTATTGTTGAGAACCTTAACATTTTTTATTGTTTTGCTAATTCCTCAGCTTTTTGCTTTAAAATTGCATTTCTGGTAACCATATTAACTCTAATATGCCTTTTCAAAATTAGGCGATCTACAATTTTTCCCAGAATTCCGTATTTAGAAGCAAAATGAAGTTTATCTATCATTACAGTCTTACCGTTGCGCTTTTCAAAAATGTGATCGCGCCTGTAAGATTTAAAGCTACCATCCGTCATTTCATCTGTAAATACGTAAGGTTTTTTTAACTCGGAAACTTTTAAAGTGAGGTGCTGTACAAAACCAAGATGATTGGTTTCCCAAGTGATAGAGTCACCTTCTTCTACAAGACCAGATATCTTTCCCATAACTGGGATTTCATTTTTATGCTTTAGAGACTGCTTATAAAAATCAACATCTCTTGCTAGATTAAAGCAAATCTCAATGTCTGATTCTATTTCAGTTTCTTCAATTATTTGGGGCATAATTTTTCTTTAGTAATAAGACGCGATGATTTTAAAAAGGTCACAATAAAATGTTCTTACACATTGTAAAAATTTTGATAAAATTCTGCTTCTCGATACTAATTTTTCTCATTTTCAATCGAAAAATTCACTCGAAGTGACGAATTTTACCCGAAAAGTTCTCGATACAATTTATCGCGCTACTTCGACTTCGCTCAGTATCCATTCAAAACCACTCGAAATGACGATTTTATAAAATTGATAAAAATTACCCTCAGAAAAGGTCAGATTGAAAAACCAAATCTACAATTCAACGCATCAACAAATCAGCCCTAATTACACGTTAAATAAGAAATGCATCACATCTCCATCTTTAACAATGTAATTCTTCCCTTCTACACGCATTTTACCAGCTTCTTTTACTTTGGCTTCGCTTCCAAAACTTACATAATCATCGTAAGCAATAACTTCTGCTCTAATAAAGCCTTTTTCAAAATCGGTATGAATTACTCCAGCAGCTTGTGGGGCAGTAGCACCAACATTTACCGTCCACGCTCTTACTTCTTTTACACCAGCCGTAAAATAGGTTTGCTGATTTAAAAGCTTATAAGCCGCTCTAATTAATTTTGCCGAACCTGGCTCATCTAATCCTATATCATCTAAGAACATTTGGCGTTCTTCATAATCTTCTAACTCATTAATATCAGCTTCTGTACCAACAGCTAACACCAATACTTCTGCGTGCTCATCTTTAACCGCTTCTCTCACCTTATCCACATAAGCATTACCAGTGTTTGCAGCACCCTCATCTACATTACACACATACATTACAGGTTTGTCTGTAATAAATTGTAATGGCTTTACGTAGTCTGCATAATCTTCGTCTGAAAACTCTAAAGCTCTCACAGATACACCAGACTCTAAACCGTTTTTTATCTTTAAAAGCACTGCTTCTTCTGCTTGTGCCTCTTTGTTACCTGTTTTAGCAGCACGCTTTACTTTATCTAACTTCTTTTCAGTAGTTTCTAAATCTTTAAGTTGAAGCTCCATGTCAATGGTTTCCTTGTCTCTTATAGGATCTACAGAACCATCAACGTGAACAATATTATCGTTATCAAAACAACGTAATACGTGCAAAATAGCATCGGTTTCTCTAATATTGGCTAAGAACTGGTTTCCTAAACCTTCACCTTTGCTGGCGCCTTTTACCAAACCTGCGATATCTACAATCTCTACCGTTGCAGGCATTACACGCTCTGGATTAACCAAAGATTCTAGTTTTGATAATCTTGGGTCTGGCACGTTAACCACACCAATGTTTGGCTCTATGGTACAAAACGGAAAGTTTGCACTTTGCGCTTTAGCGTTAGATAAACAGTTAAATAAGGTTGATTTTCCTACGTTTGGTAATCCTACTATTCCAGCTTTCATATTAACTTCCTGTACTTCGACTCCGCTCAGCACAAGCTGCAGGAATCTTTTTTAATTAAACTTCTTCTCTCTTTTTAAGAGATTGCAAATGTAATTAAATACTAGAATAGTTTTGATTAAGTTTTTTGAAAAGTTTGTGGGTGGTTTTTGGTTGCGAAGCGATTACCCAGTGTTAGATGAAAGCTATTTTATTTCCACTATAAAATTAGCAAAAAAGACTAGACATTTTGATAGGAATTTCCAGCCTTTTTAGCCCAGTATGGTTATTAGTCATTAAACTTTCGCATTATCTAACAACAAGTAATTAGTTAGGAATAATCTTTTGAATACCAATATTATTTTTTTTGCTCTTTAATAAAATTAAATAATCATTGTTGTAAAAAAAACTGTTAATATGCCTAAAGAAAAAGTCTTCTTGAGAATTAACCTGTTTATTCATTGAGTAGTCATATTTAAATTCGTAACATAAATATGGTGCATCTTCGTTATATTTATATATTTCTCCATCTTCACTCTCCACTTTTGATGAGTTAAAATAAATATATATGTTATCATTTTTGTTCACTTTTATTGCCGAACTAGTTCTAGGCAAAAAATAATTGCTTGGTTTTTCTTTATGAATGATGTCGTAATCTATTAGGTTACCGTTAAAATCAAACTTATTAATTCCTATATTACCATAATAAAATATTGTCATGCTTTGCCCATTAGACAAACCCCTCTGTTCGGCTGTCATTGTGTTAGAATAAGTAGTTTCATTAATGATAAAGTATGAATTCTTGATTACAAAAAAATCACTAATTTCTACATGATTTAATTGCTTAAATTTTTTCCTCAAAATTTGCTTGTTTAAATCATCTTTATATTTAGAATCGAAAGGTGAAATATTGATTGATTCTTGTTTAAGGTTTGACAAATTAAATTTAGAAATGTAAAAGCCCTTTTTTTCGTCTTCTTTGGTAAATTCACTATAATGTCCAGCAAAAAATATATTATTTGTATCAACAAAAGCTTTTAAATCTTCAACATATTTGCTTTTGGTATCAATTTTAAATATTTCTTGAGAATCTTTGGTAACTCTAACCATCTCATATGTACATGTCGATCGTTTAGAATTTTTATACTTTTTTACTAATAAAAGTATTGTACCATCATCTAGAGAATAAATATCATTAAAATTTATATTTCTTTTGCCTTTATAAAAATCATTAAGTTCGATATTACTCATTAGCTTAAAGTCACTATCATATTGTAGAAGTTTTTTTGCTTTATTTAGCCCAACAGAAAAACCTTTTTCGTTCCTATCACCAATAATTAAACTCATTATAGAATAGTCTTTATTAAAAGATAAACGTGAAGCTTCTTTAGTTCCACTTTTATACAATGTTTGTTCTTCGAAACTAAAATCATCTATGTTACAAAAGTATCTTTTTATGCTTTTCATTCTTAATTCATGAGGACTTGCTACAATTATATTTACTTTATTATTCTTTACTGAGAAACCCATAACAGAACCTTTAAAATCCTTTGAAATATCCTTTTGTTTAATGAGCTTCATATCCTTATCATAATGACTTAAAGCATGATATTGTTTAAAGGATAATTGACTTTGTTTTTTCCCAATCGTCAGAACTATAATATCCCCATTTTCAAGTATTGCTGTATTTGACACATAGTTTATTTTTTGTTTGGCGTCATTATCTTCACCTTTGATAAACTCTGTCTGACCATAAGTTAATGTTAGGCATGTTAGTAACAAAAGAAAGGTGATTTTTTTTTTCATTTTCAAGTATGATTATATGTTATGATTTATCTTGTTAAAAGTCGTAATTACTTTATCCGCCAATTTCGCATTTTTAAACCAAGAAGTCAATACGTAACGTTACGTATTTTTAACAAAGCCTTATTTTTGCAGTCTAAATCTTAGCTTTTTGAAACTTAAAACATCAGAACTTAAAACCTTTTTAGACGAGAAAGTCCACCTATACCATAACCCAAAATTTATTGAGAGCGACCCAATACAAGTGCCACATCAATTTTCTAAAAAAGAGGATATTGAGATTGCTGGGTTTTTAACCGCTACCATTGCTTGGGGAAATCGTAAAAGCATTATTAACAATGCCAATAAAATGATGGTGCTGTTAGACCATGCTCCTTATGAGTTTGTGACCCAACACCAAGACTCAGATGTAGAGGCTTTACAGTCGTTTGTACACAGAACATTTAATGGTGATGATTTTATACAGTTTATAAAAAGTCTGCAACATATTTATAAAGCGCATTATGGTTTAGAAGCTGTGTTTTCAAAACATGCTGAGCCTAACTCATTACAACAAAGTATCCACGAGTTTAAAAAACTATTTTTTGAGATTCCGCATTTAGAGCGTACCAAAAAGCATGTGAGCGATCCTCTTAAAAAGTCTGCTGCAAAACGTATTAATATGTATTTGCGTTGGATGGTACGCAATGATAATGCAGGTGTAGACTTTGGCATTTGGGATAGCCTCTCTCCTGCTCAACTGAGTTGTCCGTTGGATGTGCATTCTGGTAATGTTGCCAGGAAATTAGGCTTGCTAAAGCGTAAACAGAATGATGCTAAAGCCTTAGCGGAATTGGATGCAAACTTACGTAAGTTAGACCCTAACGATCCTGTGAAGTATGATTTTGCACTGTTTGGTTTGGGTGTTTTTGAGGGGTTTTAAATTCCTGCGAAAGCAGGAATCTCTTAAATATAAAGTTAAATCAACTAGATTCTGAAATACTGAAACAAGTTCAGCACAGGCAAGTTCAGAATGACAAAACCGTATAATTAAAAAAGGCTTCCTAATTGGAAGCCTTTTTTTATATTATGAGATTCCTGCTTTCGCAGGAATTTGGGTTACCCTTTTAACCAAGCTTGTCTTAAAGCTTTTTGCGCTTCTGTAGCGTTTTCATCTTCTACTAAAGATTCACTTTTAGCAGTTGCTTTACCTAAAGTTCCTTTTAAAACAACAGCTTCGCCATTACGCTCTAAATCTAAGCTGTACTCCTGGCCTTCTTGCCAACCATACATGCCACCAATAACTTGCTGCGCGTTTTCTAGCGTTAAATCTTTTCCGTTTACTTTCTTAATGATATCACCTGCTTGCACTCCTTGAGATGCCCAGAACGAATTCTGTAATGCCATTGGCGAAAAGAAAATACCTTTGTTAGGATCACCATCAAAAATGATGTTTTGTCCACCTGCAAAAATGTAGTTTGTTGGTACTTCAGTTTCACCCATTGTTAAACCAACCATTTCAAAAAACGCGTTGTAGTTAATAGGCACATCACCTTCTACATGTGTTTTTAAGAACTCGCCAACAGTTGGGTAAGTCATTTCAGTAATTTCTGCGATGATTTTATCATCATCAAAAGGTTTTTCTTTACCGTACTTAGCAGATAATTCTTTCATTAAAGACAACATACTTCTGTTACCATCGCTTTCTTTTCGCATTAAAATATCGATGCACATACCAATTAAAGCACCTTTCATATATACATTATAGTAATTGTGTGCATATGGCTCTTCTAATACATTTTCACTCATTACTGTGAAACTCATTGCATCATCTAAATTTTTAGATGTTGCTATTTTAGTCATTATAGTATTGTAAAAATCTGTTGGCTCAATTAAACCTTCATAAACCTGAAAGTGTTGTGCAAAATACTCCGTTACACCTTCGTACATCCATAAATGCTTAGAGAATGTTGGCTTGTTATAATCGAAATAATGTACATCTTCTGAGTGTACAGATAATGGAGTTACAATATGAAAGAACTCATGTGCGACAACATCTATAATCGAAGCCGCTAAACCTTCTTTGCTAGACGATTCTGGTAATACAACCACTGTGGATGTGTGATGTTCTAAAGCTCCCATACCTTTTGGTGCTGTATCAGAACCATCAGATAAGTATAAATAGATGTCGTAACGTGCAGTACTGTTAATATCACCTAAATATTTCTTTTGTGCCTGCATCATTTTATATACCGTTTCTTTTTGGCTCGCTGCAGTATGCACTTTGTTTGGTGAATATACACTCAGTACAATTTTAATGTCACCAACCATAAACTCTTCGACATCTAGCTTACCATACATCATTGGATTGTCGGTAATTTCAAAATAACGTTGTGCAAAATAACTGCTGGTTATAGACTTTCCGTCTGCGCTAGATTTCATTCCTCTGTCTTCTAAAGCCGAAGTTCTTACAAAGGTTGCTGGTGCAGTAACATCTAAAGCGTATTGATTGTTTTTTAAAGAATCGAAATAACCAATAAATCCATGAAGATTTAATACATAGTTGTCTTCTTCGATGTTAGTACCTGCTGGAGAAAACGGATTTTCACCACCTATACCTCCTGTAGATTCAATATCAAAAGTATCGTTAACGTAGTAGGTTAATTTATCTAAATTGGTAGCATCTGCAACCGTCCAAGTGTTGGTATCTACTTTAGTTACTTCGAGCTCATTCCCTTTATAGTCTAAAGCTTTCATACCTTCAATGTACTTTCCGAAATCACTAACAGAATATGTTCCTTGTACTACTCGAGGCAATCTGTACGTTACCATTTCTGTGGTAAAACGACCAGGATTAATAGTTACTGGCACTTTATCATCTACCACTGCTGTTAAATCTAAAGCAGTTTCGATAGGATTATTAACTGCTAAATCATCTACTTTTGGCTTGGCTGAACCACAACCTACCAAAATTACACTTAAGCCCAAAACGGCTAAATAGTTCTTCATGAATAATTATTTAATTTTTTTACGAGACGCACAAATCTACAATCTGTTACCACTTTAAGTCTAAAGGTTTTGTTAAATTCGTAGCATGTCTCAGCCATTAATCAGCATTTTAATTCCTTTTAAAAATACCGAAGCCTTTATTTCTGAATGTGTTACTTCTATAATTGATCAGACTTACACCAATTGGGAAGCCATTTTTGTAGATGATCATTCTGATGATACATCTTACACTATTGTTGAAAAATTTTCAGAAAATGATGACCGAATTCAACTTTATAACAACAAACACAAAGGTATAATTTCAGCACTTCAAACAGCCTTTAGCTACTGTAAAGGCACTTATATCACCAGAATGGACAGCGATGATATAATGGTCGAAAACAGACTTGAAGTCATGCTGAATAGTCTTTTAAAGCACGGCAAACATCATCTTGCTGTTGGGCAAGTAAAGTATTTTAGAACTGACGGCATTAGCAATGGTTATGCACGCTACGAAAGTTGGCTTAATAAGCTTACCGAAAAAGGCAATAACTATTCTGAAATTTACAAAGAGTGTGTAATCCCTTCACCTTGTTGGATGCTACATCGTGATGATTTTGTAGCCTGTGAAGGTTTTGAGCCTAATCGTTATCCTGAAGATTATGATTTAACGTTTAGATTTTACAGAGCAAAATACAAATGTATTCCTTGTGATAAAGTGCTACTCCATTGGCGCGATTACAGTACACGAACTTCAAGAACACACGAGCATTATGCGATAAATTACTTTTTGGATATTAAAGTGCATTACTTCTTAGAATTGGATTATGATAAAAACAGACCATTAGCCATTTGGGGAGCCGGAAATAAGGGCAAAACAGTAGCAAAACTGTTAATTAAAAACGATATTCCTTTTCATTGGATTTGCAATAACAAAAAGAAAATAGGCAAAGAAATTTACGGACAAGAGCTATTAAAATACAATCACATAGAACAACTCAATCAGCCTCAAAGTATTATTACTGTGGCTAATGAAGACGCACAAAAAGACATAAAACAGTATTATAAAACGCTAAAAATGCAGTCTATGACTGATTATTTTTTCTTTTGTTAAATTTCTCAAAAGCCAACTCTAGTAATAAGACTTCGTTATCTATATTTGTTACTCATACATGAAGAAAATGAAACAAGCTCCACTCTTAATTATGCTTTTATTTGCTTTTGCAAATATTTCTTACGGACAAGAAAGTGAATCTAACTTTACGGATGACTATTTTTCTTCAATCTTTGAAACTTTATATTCTGTTGATACTGAGATGGCCTATTGTATTGCACCAATTGTTGAAGAAAGACTAGTCTCCGATTTGGCTGACTCATCAAGTTTTTACAACCCTTTTAAAAAATTATCACAATACATTTCTATAGAAACATCTTCTGATAGCTTAGTAAAAACCTACAGTTGGGATAGAATTAGTGGTGGAAGCTGGCATGATAATGCGTCTTATCTTCAATTTAAAACCAAATCTGGAAAGATAAAATATAAAAGATTAGACTCTGGTATTGAACGAGAAACCGGAGAACCTACTGATGTTATTATCTATGATATTCACAATATTAGAATAAAAGATGAATCTTATTATTTGCTACTAGGTTGGGGAACTCATGGTGGAGGACTTCATCATAGCTTAGCCAGAGTTTATAAGATTAAAGATGAAGAAGTCGTCTTATGTGATTCTTTTTTTGATGGTGAGAAATATTTACATGTTGGTGCTCCTAGAGTTGGTAGAATTGATTTACAATACAATTATGAAACCAAGGAACTATCACATAATTATTACGAATATGACGCATCTGTTGGCTTTTATAAACCTACAGGAAATATAAGAATCTGGTTATTAGAAAATGATAAATTTGTTCTCCAGAAATAATTTAACTTAAAAAATTAAACACTAGGAATGCAGTTTAAACATCCCGAATTACTTTACGCACTTTTTTTACTGATAGTTCCTATACTTATTCATCTATTTCAGTTACGTCGTTTTCAGAAAGTACAGTTTACTAACGTCAAATTCCTAAAAGCCGTAAAACTACAAACCCGCAAAAGCTCTCAACTAAAAAAGTGGCTGACATTACTTACCAGAATGTTGTTGTTAGCTTGCGCCATTATTGCGTTTGCACAACCATTTATACCAAATACTGAAGATTTTAATGAAACACAAGAAACCGTTGTGTATCTGGATAATTCATACAGTATGCAAGCCACAGGCAAAAACGGCAGTCTGTTAAATGAAGCCATTCAGGATATGATAAACAACTTTCCTGAGGATGAAAAGATAAGTCTGTTTACAAACACACAAACTTTTAGAAACACAAGTTTAAAGGCTTTAAAAAATGATTTAATTCAATTAGAGCACTCACCTACGCAACTAAATTATGATGCGCTTTTTATTAAGGGAAAAGAATTGTTTTCTAAAGATAAATCGTCTTCCAAAAACCTTATTCTAATTTCAGATTTTCAACAAAAAGATAATCCTGTTACGTTTGAAACCGACAGTACGATTAACCTTAAATTGGTTCAACCAAAATCTGCATTAGTTTCTAATGTGAGTATTGATAGTGTTTATGTTGCTAATTCTAATTCCGAAACTTTAGACTTAAATGTAAAACTGTCTAATCAAGGTGAAGCTATTGAGAATATTACAGTTTCCTTATTTAATGATGACGTTTTATTAGCAAAAAATGCTGTTGACATAACTGAAAGTTCTGAAGCTACATTTTCCGTTTCTAACGAAGCTGTAATTAATGGAAAATTAGTAATTGAAGATGCAGGTTTGCAATACGATAATAGCTTTTATTTCAATATTAATTCTAAACCAAAAATTAAGGTTCTTGCCATAAACGAAAATACTGATGACAATTTCTTAAAACGCATCTATACAGATGATGAATTTGAGTATAATTCTTTTAAAATAAACAATCTTAATTTCAATATTATTCCAGATCAAAATCTAATTGTTTTAAATGAATTAGAAAGCATATCCGATGCTCTAAGAACAACTCTTGTGTCGTTTAAAAACGACGGAGGATACATCTTAACTATTCCTTCAAAAGAAATAAATTTAAATACTTATAATCAGATATTTAATAATTCTAATACACCTCAATACAATTCTCTAAGCAGTCAACAAAAACGTATCACAACCATTAACTATAATCATCCGCTTTTGGCTAACGCATTTTATTCTAAAGTTAGTAATTTTCAGTATCCAAAAGTAGAAACTTCATATAGTTTTTCTTCCAATGCAAATAGTGTTTTATCATATGAAGACGGCAACGCTTTTTTAGTTGGATCCAATGGATTTTATGCGTTTTCTAGTGCCTTAAATGATGAGAATTCTAACTTTAAAAATTCACCTTTAATAGTTCCTGTACTTTACAATATAGGCAAGCAAAGCTTAAAGCTGCCACAACTCTATTATTCTATAGGTCAACCAAACACAATTGCTATAAATGCTGTGCTTGGACAAGATGACATCTTAACCCTTGGCACAGATGAGAATACTGTAATTCCGCTACAAAAAACGTTTAGCAAAACTGTGGTTTTAGAAACTACTGATTACCCTGTAAATGCTGGTATCTTTAATGTTAAAAACGAATCTGAAGTATTGCAAAATCTAAGCTTTAACTATAATAGAGAAGAAAGCAACTTAAGTTATTTAGACATAAAGAACAACACTAATGTTTCAGTAAACGAAAGTTTAGCCACAACAATAAACGACATAAAAAGTAGCTCAACTATTAATGCACTATGGAAATGGTTTGTTATTTTTGCACTAGTATTTTTAATAATAGAGATACTTCTACTAAAATATCTTAAATGAACGCACTCATAAAATCTGCCACCATCGTTGATTCTAAAAGTGAATCTCACAACGAAACAGTAGATATTTTAATTGAAAAAGGTCGCATTTCTAAGATTTCTAAACGCATTTCTAACCCTGATAATTACAAAGAAATTAAACTAGATAACCTCCATGTTTCTCAAGGTTGGTTTGACAGTAGTGTTTCTTTTGGAGAACCAGGTTACGAAGAGCGCGAAACCATAGAAAACGGACTTAAAACAGCTGCGGAATCTGGTTTTACAGCCATAGCACTAAACGCAAATTCTAATCCTGTAATCGATAGTTTTGCAGATATTACGCTAGTTAAAGCAAAAGCCCAAAACAAAGCAACTAGCCTCTATCCTATTGGTGCTTTAACAAAAGCTAGCAATAGTACAGATTTGGCAGAGTTGTTTGATATGAAAAACGCAGGAGCAGTAGCATTCTATGATTATCAGAAACCTATTTCCAACCCAAACCTTATAAAGATTGCCTTACAATATGCGAGTAATTTTGATGGCTTAGTATTGTCTTTTCCTCAAGAATCAAAGATTTCAGGTCTTGGTGTGGTAAACGAAAATATAAACAGTACACGTTTAGGCTTAAAAGGAAATCCTGGTTTAGCAGAAGAATTGCAAGTTGCCAGAGATTTATTCCTATTAGAATATACCGAAGGCAAACTACATATACCAACGATATCTACTGCTAAATCTGTAGAACTTATTAGAGAAGCAAAGGCTAAAAAACTTAATGTGACTTGTAGTGTTGCGATACATAATTTAGTGTTAACAGATGAAAGTCTGGAGGGATTTGATACAAGATACAAGGTTCTACCTCCTCTAAGAACCCAAAACGATTGTGATGCTTTAGTTGAAGGACTAAAGGACGGAACAATAGATATGGTTACCACAGACCACAACCCAATTGATATAGAAGATAAAAAGGTAGAGTTTGACCACGCAAAATACGGTACCATAGGTTTAGAGTCAGCTTTTGGTGCTTTACAAACTGTATTTACAACAAAAAAAGCGGTTAGTTTACTTACGCAAGGTAAAGCTAGATTTGGTGTGCCTGAAAGTTCAATAAACATTGGTGAAGTTGCTAATTTAAGTTTGTTTAATCCTGAAGGCAAATACCAGTTTAGCAAAGAAAACATTACTTCAAAATCCAAAAACAGTGCATTTCTTGGCATGGAATTAAAAGGAAAGGTTTACGGTATTGTTGCAAATAATAAAGTAGTTATTAAATAATGGAGAACGCAGATATTAAAGACGGTAAAACATTAGCAACCGTCGCTTATATAACTCCACTTGGTTTAATTATTGCTATTTCTCTGAATCTAGAAAAAAAGAATCCTTATATCTTTTTTCATGCCAGACAAATGATTGGCTTAATTATAATGCTGATTTTTTCTAATGTATGCGAAAAGCACGTTAACTCTTGGTTTGGAACAGCGCTATGGTTTGTAACTTTTGTTTCCTGGCTCTATTGTTTAATATATGCTATTATTGGAGAGTATAAATTACTTCCTGTATTAGGACAGTATTTTCAAGATTGGTTTAAAAACCTAAAATAACAGAAAAATGACCACAGATCTACATTACATAAAAAGACCAAGCACTTTAAAAGAAAATGCACCTTTACTTATTATGTGCCATGGTTATGGAAGCGATGAAAACGATTTGTTCTCTTTTGCTTCAGAATTACCAGAAGAACTTTTTGTTATTTCTTTGAGAGCACCATATGCCATGCAACCCTACGGAAATGCCTGGTATGCTATAAATTTTGATGCAGAAAAAGGAAAGTGGAGCGACAACGTACAAGCAAGGCAATCGGTAGATTTAATTGCTAATTTTATAGATTATGCTTGTGACATTTATCCTGTAAACAAAGATAACGTAACGCTTTTAGGCTTTAGTCAAGGAACTATTTTAAGTTTATCTGTGGCAATGAATTATCCTGAAAAACTAAAAAATGTTGTTGCCCTTAGTGGTTATCTTAATGAAGATATTTTACCTGAGAGTATTGATAAAAACAAAGTTTCTCACTTAAACATTTTCAGCTCTCATGGCTACGCAGACCAAGTAATACCTGTAGAATGGGCCAGAAAAACACCAGAATACCTTAAGAATTTAAACATTAACCACACCTATAAAGAATATCCTGTTGGACATGGTGTGGCACCTCAAAACTTTTATGATTTTAGAGATTGGCTTAAGAATTACCTCTAGCCTATTTTAGGATACAAAAAGTATTCAACCAAGTTATACTTAAGGTCGTTATTTTCGTCAATATCATATTTTACGAAAATTTCTCCCCAATATACACCATCTGTAAAATTGGCTAAAATCCACTTATGATTTACAATTCGAATCTTATTGATGATTAACTTAGAATCTGTCATAGATACAAAAGGCACAATTGGATGATTATCCCCTTCATAATTATTCATTTCATATAAGCCTTCTGTAATTGCATCGATAAGCTTATCTGTATCATAGCCTTGGGCAACAAAATAATCTAAAGCATTATCATTTCTGTCTATATTAAAATAATTAAGATCAAAATTCTGGTCCTCTAAATCGGCTATAGTTTTTTCTTGAGTCTCAATAGTAGCTTTAAACTTTTTTATATCCTTTTCATATTTGTCTAGTATATTTTTAGAGTTCACATATTGAAATATGAATGCTAAAGCTGAAAAAATAAACAAATACATAAAAATTCTACTCTTCATATTAAATCTTAAATGGTAATTTTTAAATTATCGTATGCCAAAAAAACGTTTTCCGGTAATTTTTGTTGTACTTCATCATGAAAACCCATATGATGGCTTATATGTGTTAAAAATGCTCTTTTCGGTTTTACTTTTTCTATAAAACTAAGTGCTTCAGTCAGATTAAAATGAGACATATGTGGCTCCTCCCTTAGTGCATTTACAACTAATACATCAAGATTTTTTAGTTTTTCTATCTCTTTATCATCAACAGTTTTCATATCTGTTAAATAAGCAAAATCTTTAAATCTAAACCCAAAAACCTGTAGCTTATAGTGCAATCCATCTATTGGTACAACTTTGAGGTTTCCTAATTGAAATGGCTTGTTATCTATAACGTGTTCGGTTACACTTGGGACACCTGGATATTTTTCCTTTGAAGTAAAAATATAATCGAATCGCTTTTTTAATGACTTAAAAACTCTTTTATGAGCGTACAAATCTATATCGCCTTGCTTAAAGAAAAATGGTCTAATGTCATCTAAACCCATAGTATGATCCGCATGCTCATGAGTAAAAATAATCCCATCAATTTTAGATACATTGGCGTTTAACATTTGCTGTCTAAAATCTGGGCCACAATCTACTACATAGGTGAATTCATCCCACTCTACCAAAACAGAAACACGCAAACGTTTGTCCTTTGGATTATCACTTAAACAAACAGGATGTGTGCTACCAATAATTGGTATACCTTGCGATGTTCCAGTGCCTAAAAATGTTACTTTCAAACGGTGTTAAGTTTGAAACAAAAATAAGGTTATTTTTTTGTTTGCAATAGTAAATTAATACCTTTGCGAAAACGATGTAATCCCAATATCCATGGAAGAAATAACGTATAAGGGCGACTTTGAAATAGAAAATATTCCTTCGTTGAAAGACAAGGCCTTACGTATTAACCTTAATAAAGACATCTACGGCACTTTTTCAGAAATTGGAGCTGGACAAGAAACTGTACGTCAATTTTTTAGAGCTGGTGGTGCATCTGGTACCATAGCAAAAGCAATGTCTGCATACGATAAGCATTTTAGTGATGCTATTTATGGTATTGAGGATGATAAACGTTATGTAACAGAGGCTAGACTTCGTAAAATGTTAATACACGAAGTAAATCTCATGGAGCAACGTATACCAAGAGACGATAATCCTAACAAGATTTTCTTTTCTTATGCCAATACAGTTGCTACCATCGACTTTGCCAAAAAATACAAAGGTCATGGTTGGGTTGGGATTAAGTTTCAGGTGGAGCCAGAAGGCGAATACAGTGAAATTGTTTTACATATTCGTTTTAAGGAGAATGATGCCAGATTACAACAAGAAACATTAGGTAAGTTAGGAACTAACTTAATTTATGGTGCTTTTTACAAATACAATCAACCTAGAAAATTACTTAGATACCTATATGACCATTTAGATAAAGACCAATTAGAAATTGATACAATAAATTTCTCTGGTCCAGTTTTTAAAGATGTTGATAACCGATTAATGAGTTTACAACTTGTTAAAAACGGAATGACAGATGCTGTAATGTTTGCACCTGACGGAAATAACGTATTACCAGCTCGTGTTCTCTACAAAAAAAATATTTTAGCTTTAAGAGGTAGTTTTAGACCTGTTACAAAGGTAAACATGGATATGTATGAGAAATCATACGAAATGTTTATTAAGGAAAATAAGGTAGAAAAAGAGAAAACTCAGGTTATTTTTGAAATTACACTTTCTAATCTTAGAGCAGAAGGAGAAATTGACGAGCAAGACTTTATGGATAGAGCTAAACTTCTTTGCTCACTTGGTCAAACTGTACTTATATCTAATTTCCAAGAGTATTATAAACTAGTAGAGTACTTCTCTCAATATTCTAAAAACAGAATGGGTCTTACCATGGGAGTAAGTAATTTGGTAGACATTTTTGATGAAAAATACTATCGTCATTTAAGTGGAGGAATATTAGAAGCTTTTGGAAAACTTTTCTACAAGGATTTAAGAGTGTACTTATACCCAATGCAAAATGAAGATGGTAGCTTAACTACAAGTGAAAACTTAAAAGTTCATCCTCGAATGAAAGAGCTTTATAAGTTCTTTAAATACAATGGTAAAGTGGTTGACATTACTGATTTTGACGCGTCAAACCTCTCTGTTTTCTCAAGAAAAGTACTTAAGAAAATTGCTAATGGAGATAATGATTGGGAGGAAATGTTACCAGAAGGTGTTGCTAAACTTATAAAAGAAAAGAGCTTATTTGGATGTGAATCTGAAGAAATAATTCACAAGTAAAACAAAACACACATAAAAAAAGCGACCTACTTCGACTACGCTCAGTAACCGAAAGGTCGCTTTTTTTTTATACTCTAGTAACTACTCACTTAAAATTTGAGCTGTATGTTCTTTGGTTTTTACTTTGGTAATAACATCTTCTATTACACCTTCTTCATCAATAACAAAAGTGGTTCTATGAATACCATCATATTCTCTACCCATAAACTTTTTTGGTCCCCAAACACCAAATGCTTCAATAACAGCTTTATCTTCATCTGCTAATAAAGGATACTGAAAACCGTACTTATTCTTAAAATTAGATTGACGTTTAGCACTATCTGCACTTACACCTAAAATCTCATAACCTTGAGCTTTAAACCTGTCATAGTTATCATTAAGATTACAAGCTTCTGCAGTACAACCTGGAGTACTTGCCTTTGGATAAAAGAATACCACTAATTTCTTTCCTTTATAATCTGATAATGAGATCATATTTCCATCTTGATCTTTTGCCGAAAATTCTGGTGCTTTATCACCTACTTTTAAATGCGTCATAATTGCTTAAATTTCTTTTTGTAAAAATACAATGATTGACTAAGCAAGAAAAGGTAGATTTTGTTATAAATACGTTAAACTAGGCATCTGAAGTAACTTCTTCAAATAATAACTTCCATTGATTCATTATTTTATCTACTGAGTATCGCTTAATATTTTCACTCGCTCTTTCACCCATTTCCTTTCGGATATTTTCATTTTCAATTAAACTACATATTGATTCAGCTAAAAAATCGATATCATTCGGTGACACAAGAATACCATCAACCGAATTCTTAATTATTTCTCTTGGACCATAATCACAATCAAAAGACACAACCGGAATACCAAAAGACATTGCCTCTATAACTACTAATGGAAAAGCTTCTACCCTAGAACTACATACAAAAATTGATGACTCCAGATAGATAGGAGACATATCTCTAACATACTCTTTAAAATCTACATATTTAGAAATATTTAGTTTTTTGGCTAAAATTTTAAGATCAGTATCATGTGTTTGCTTTCCTACCATTTTCAGTATCCAATCAGGATGCTGTTCTACAACATTTTGCCAACTTTTCAACAGCATATCAAACCCTTTAATTGGATCATGTCTGCCAACAGCTAACACAATTTTACTGTCTAAGTTTGCTTTATTTCCCTTTGAGTCAATTATAATAGGATTGCTTATAATATGAATATTTTTGAGCCCTTTCCAATCTACACGATGTGCTTTGGACAGTAATACAAACTTGTCATAATGCTTTCCTGCTCCAGAAAGGAATAGTTTCTTTATTTGATTTTTAACTTTTGTTTTTAGTGATTTTCCACCTGTTATTAGATTTAACTCTTTTAGATCATGTCTTTGGTAAATCATTTTATACTTCCCTTTTGTAAATAATGGTAAATACAAACTGAAGATATCACTTTCACAAACCATAACTATATCAGGATTTATAGTTTTAAGGGCTTTATTAATAGCTAATATCTTATTATAATAGTCTTTGACAATACTTGAAGAAGATTTTAGAAAATGAAAATTGACAGCACTATCAACTTCATAAAAGCTTTTTTTCTCATTTTTATTCTGATTTAAAAGAATTAAATCAACGTTATAATTATAATTCTTTATAAAATAGTTAATCTGAAATGCAACCATCCTTTGAATACCAGATGTACCATTGATTTTATTTACTATATAGGCTAGTTTCACTTTAATTATTCAATACTCAACTAATTGCAATTAAATTTTATTATTTTGATATTACTATCAAAATAATAATCTAATTACTTGTTAAAGAGTGAAATATTAAGGATTAACCGGGTTTAATTATTACTAAAACGCTTCCTGATTTTTAGTTTTCATAAGATTTCAAAACCATTTATTTAAATTTGTTATTCTTAACCCAATTACAAATGACTAAACAAGAAAAGGTAGATTTTGTTATAAAAACATTGAACAAACTTTATCCTGAAATTCCTATTCCGTTAGACCATAAAGATCCATATACTTTATTAATAGCTGTACTTATGTCTGCACAAAGTACAGATGTACGTGTTAATCAAATTACACCACTTCTATTCGAAAAGGCTGATAATCCATACGATATGGTAAAGCTCAGTGTAGAAGAAATTAGAGAGATTATAAAACCTGTTGGTTTATCTCCTATGAAGAGCAAGGGTATTTATGGTTTATCCCAAATTCTTATTGACAAACATAATGGTGAAGTCCCTAAAACCTATGAAGAACTTGAGGCATTGCCTGCAGTTGGTCATAAAACGGCTGCTGTAGTATTATCGCAAGCTTTTGGTATACCTGCATTTCCTGTTGATACGCACATTCACAGATTAATGTATCGCTGGAATTTAACAAATGGTAAAAACGTAGTGCAAACCGAAAAAGACGCCAAACGATTATTCCCTAAAGAATTGTGGAACAACCTCCATCTTCAAATTATTTGGTATGGCAGAGAATATTCGCCTGCACGTGGTTGGGATTTAGAAAAAGATATCATCACAAAAACTATTGGCAGAAAATCAGTTTTAGATGATTATTACAAAAAGAAGAAATAGGTGTTGATTGGTATAATTATTGATACGTTTTTTGAAACTATCAATCAATGAAAAAAGGGTTACTCATTGCTTTAGCATTACTAATTACTACTTCTTGTATACCTTATAAATTTGCGCCTAAATTTAAAAATGAAGATTACAAGGTAATGAAAGCTAAAAAGTTTCAGAGAAAACTTGCTAAAGAAACTTCATTCATTTTTAAAGATCCAAAAGACGCTTATGAATTTTATAATTACATAAACACAAAATATAGTTTAGACCATAATAATGTTGGGCTAAACTCACCTATTCAAATTAATGGCAAAACATACTTCTTTACTTATCATGAAGTTGAGCGATCAGACCAAACCGCAAATATTGGTCTAGTGGTTACAGATTTAGTTTTAGATGAAAAACTAGGTGTTAAAGCATTTGAAAACAACTATTCTAGCAGAAAAGGGCATTGGTATATAGTTATTACAGTTTATGACCAAAATTTAAAAAACTGCTTACTAGACCGACATCCTAACAAAGCAGAAGTGCTTCAATATTTAAAAGATATGCAACAGGAGTATCTAAAAACTCACAACTACGAAGAACTGTTATTCACAAAAAAATCCTGATTTTTCAATCAGGATTTCTTCCAACTTAATTCTGAAGTGCTTCAAACTTCAATTTATTATAATGTATAACACTTAAAGCCTTTGAGTAATTCAAAAGGAAACTTATCGTTTCATCTTTTGGTTTTAGGTTATTATTCTTTTTTGGGGAAGCGTTAAAGTAAATGTTTGCCATATTACCAATTTTAGGGTTTATATATGACTAAAACGCAACTTAAAATACTTTATTGTATTAATTTGTTAAAATAATATTGTTCTGCTCTATTACTTTACGCATGTTAATAAGTGCATAACGCATTCTTCCTAACGCAGTATTAATGCTTACACCTGTACGCTCAGATATTTCTTTAAAACTCATATCTTGATACATACGCATTAAAAGTACTTGTTTTTGATCTTCTGGTAATTCTTCAATAACACGTCTAACGTCTGACTCTACTTGGTCTTTAATCATACTTTTTTCAGCATTGAGACTAGAGTCACTTAATACCGAGAAAATACTAAACTCACCTGCATTGTCAAACTTAGGCATACGACTGTTTTTTCTAAAATGATCAATAACAAGGTTGTGCGCAATTCGCATTACCCAAGGTAAAAATTTACCTTCTTCGTTATATTTTCCGCGTTTTAACGTTCTAATGACTTTAATAAAGGTATCCTGAAAAATATCTTCAGTAATGTCTCTATCATAAACTTTTGAATAAATAAAACTGTAGATTTTCTGCTTGTGCCTTTCTATCAATACCGAAAGTGCACTTTCGTCTCCTCTAATATAGTTGCTGACCAACTCTGCGTCTTGGATAAGTTCTCTTTTCATAATATTACTCTTAGTAGCCAGAAGCTAACTTCTGTGCAAGGGGTTAAATTTGTTAAAGTAATATTATGCTATACGCAGTCGTTTTTAAGTGATTATGTGGTAAATATAACAACAATCATTCCGAAAAAACAAAATTTTCCACCAAATTTTAACATTTCATCTAACAATAATGCATTTTATCAGCTTAAATAGATAACGTATCTTTGCAAAGTTATATGCTCAATAATCCTATGAACACTACAGTTTTAGACGTTAATCCAAAAGAAAACATCATCATAAAAGGTGCAAAACTGCACAACCTAAAAAATATTGATGTTGTCATTCCTAGAAACAAATTGGTTGTTATTACAGGACTATCTGGCTCTGGTAAGTCTAGTTTAGCTTTCGACACCTTATACGCTGAGGGTCAACGTCGTTACGTAGAAAGTTTATCGAGTTATGCACGTCAGTTTTTGGGAAGATTAAACAAACCAAAAGTAGATTACATAAAAGGTATTGCGCCTGCTATTGCCATTGAGCAAAAAGTAAACTCTACAAATCCGCGTTCAACTGTTGGTACAACTACAGAGATTTATGATTATTTAAAGTTGTTATTTGCCAGAATTGGCAAAACCTACTCACCTATTTCTGGTAATGAAGTAAAAAAACATACCGTTACAGATGTTATAGAATTTATAAAAACGTTTGAAGAGCGCGCTAAGCTACTACTGCTCTCACCTATTATTTTAGAAGAAGGTAGAACTGTTGAAAACAAACTTCAAACCTTATTACAACAAGGATATGCAAGGATAAAGTACAAAGACGATGTGCTTAGAATTGATGATGCTTTAAAAGAAAACATAGCCTCTTCCAAAGATCTGTACCTTGTGGTCGATAGAATTGTTTACAAAGACGATGAAGACTTTCTAAACAGACTTGCAGATGCCATAGACACTGCTTTTTTTGAAGGTGTAGGCACTTGTATTATAGAATCGCTTTCAGATAACAAGCAAACTGTTTTTAATAACAAGTTTGAAATAGATGGTATGACGTTTTTAGAACCTAATGTGCATCTATTCAGTTTTAACAATCCTTATGGAGCATGCCCAAAATGTGAAGGTTATGGTGATGTTATAGGCTTGGATGAGGATTTAGTGATACCTAACACAGCACTTTCTATCTACGAAAATGCTATTTTTCCATGGAGAGGCGAAAGCATGAGTTGGTACAGAGATCAGTTGGTGAATAATTCACATAAATTTGATTTTCCAATACACAAACCTTATTTTGAACTGAGTGATGAGCAAAAAGATTTAATCTGGAAGGGCAACAAATACTTTGAAGGATTAGACAGCTTCTTTGCCGAGTTAGAATCAAAAGCTTATAAAATTCAGAATCGTGTAATGCTATCGCGTTACAGAGGAAAAACAAAATGTAATGTTTGTAAAGGTAAGCGCTTACGTGAAGAAGCGAACTATGTAAAGATTAATGGAGCAACCATTACAGATTTAGTAGACTTACCGCTTAATGAGTTAACTGTATTTTTCAAGGATTTAAAATTAAACGAATACGAAGAAAAAATTGCCAAGCGTCTACTAACCGAAATTAACACACGTTTAGAGTTCTTAACTAACGTTGGATTAAGTTACTTAACTCTAAACCGAAGATCAAATACCTTATCTGGTGGAGAAAGCCAGCGTATTAACTTGGCAACATCTTTAGGAAGTAGCCTTGTAGGATCTATGTACATACTCGATGAGCCGAGTATTGGCTTACACCCAAAAGACACTGAACGCCTAATTAATGTTTTAAAAGCCTTACGTGATCTTGGTAATACCGTAATTGTGGTAGAACACGATGAAGACATCATGAAAGCTGCTGACGAAATCATTGATATTGGTCCAGAAGCAGGAACGTTTGGTGGTGAAGTTGTAGCTACAGGAACGTTTAAAGACATCTTAACCTCAAACTCATTAACAGCGCAGTATCTTAATGGACAATTAGAAATTAAAGTTCCTGAAAAGCGTAAAACATCAAAATACCATGTAGATATTGTTGGTGCCAGAGAAAATAACTTAAAAAATATTGATGTTACTTTTCCATTAGAAATGCTTACCGTTGTTACTGGTGTTTCTGGTAGTGGAAAAAGTACATTGGTAAAGAAAATTTTATTTCCTGCAATACAAAAGAAACTCACAGGCTTTAGTGATAAAGCTGGTCAGTTTAGTGAGATGAAAGGAAATTTCAGCAATATAAAGCATATTGAGTTTGTAGACCAAAATCCTATTGGTCGTTCATCCCGCTCTAATCCTGTAACTTATGTTAAGGCTTACGATGATATTAGAGCACTATATGCCTCGCAAAAGCTAAGTAAAATTAGAAACTACAAAGCCAAGCATTTTAGTTTTAATGTTGATGGTGGACGTTGTGAAACCTGTAAAGGTGAAGGAGAAGTTACTATTGAAATGCAGTTTATGGCAGATGTGCACCTCACTTGTGATACTTGTGGAGGTAAACGTTTTAAGAAAGAAGTTTTAGAAGTTCAGTTTGAAGGGAAATCAATCGATGATATTCTAAATATGACGATTGATGATGCCATAGCATTTTTCCAATCACACAACGAAACCAAAATACAAGGTAAATTGCAACCACTACAAGATGTTGGCTTAGGTTATGTTACCTTAGGTCAGTCCTCTTCTACCCTTTCTGGTGGCGAAGCACAGCGTATAAAATTAGCAACGTTTTTAGGAAAAGGTAGCAAAAGTGATAACGCATTATTCATTTTTGATGAACCAACCACAGGACTTCATTTTCATGACATTCAGAAGTTATTAAAATCTTTTAGAGCATTAATAGCAAAAGGCCACTCTATAATAGTTATTGAGCATAATATAGATCTTATAAAATGTGCTGACCACATTATAGACTTAGGCCCTGAGGGTGGAAAACAAGGTGGACAACTGGTAGCTTTTGGTACGCCTGAAGAAATTGTTGCCAATAAAAATTCTGTTACAGGAAACTATCTTAAAGAAAAATTATAAGATGAATCAATCAAACGGATTCAATCAAAAAGATATCGACAAAAGAGATATTGATTCTGTTGATTTTACAGAAACTTCTATAAAAAATAATGTTGAAATCACACCTCTAAAACCTGGTGGGTCTAATTTTAAAACACATGCAATTGTTGAAAGCTCTTCTTCTCAATTGAGGTACAGACCATCGGTTGGAGGAGCACTTTTTGGATTTTTATTTTTTGGAGTTGGTTTAGGGTTTGTAATCTTTAACATGATTTTTGAAGATGGGCTTATGTATAATCCATCTTTATTTAATTTGTTTGGTCTAGCTTTTGGGCTAATATTTGCCTTTGCAGGAGGTTATATACTTTATCATTTATACAAGCCACGTGTTTTTGATAAACAATCAGGCTATTATTACAAAGGCTATAATTTTAAACCTAACGAACGAGAATTAGAACACCAGTTTAAGCTAAATACTATTGCTGCTGTTCAAATTATAGGTGAAACCATTAGAGATAGTGATGGTTGTTATGGTAGTTACGAATTAAATTTAGTTTTAGAAGATGGCACAAGACGAAACGTTGTAGATCATGGCAACCTTAAAACTATTATTGATGATGCGCATATTGTAAGTGAGTTTTTAAATGTACCTATTTGGCATGCAGAATCAAACAAGACTTAAATGTTTTTCTAAACTTCAATTATATTTCTTTCTGAAGAAAAGATATGATATTTAGAGTTTTATTTCTTGTACCTATAATATTCCGTTTCTTTACCATCCCTTATTAAAATTAGTTTATTGGAATTTAAATATTTCAATTCCGAAGTCCAGCTTTCATAAGGGTAAGTAAATTTTATTTTAAACCCACCTTCATATTTAATTACTTCAACATAAGGTTGAATTTCTAGTTCAATTAATTCATCACCATTTTCGGTAATTTCCTTTTCCGACAAATGACCTTTACCATTTTCAAACCAAAACTCATAAACCGTATTAGCTTCAGCTTTTTTCTCTATCCAATTTCCATTTAAATATAATTCAACTTCATTTACAGATTTACAACATTTCAAATGCTGCCCAAATGAAATCAGTGGTAACAATATTAGAATTAAATTCAGCATAATTTTTGTTCTTAATGTATCATAATGATTGTGTACAACAAGGAAATAGGGTTATTTAGTTAATAAAAAAAGAATGAAATAAACCCTAAAATGGTAAAAGATAAGGGTAGTACAAATAGTAAAAACAAAAAGCTTACCACACCACTCTTTATAAAACTTAAAAACCAATTTTGCCCATAAAATTTAATAATTGCTACCAACAAATAGAAAAATGTAGAGAGCGCAATTAACCAATCTATAACATCTGGTATTGGCCAAAATCTATTTACACCAAAAATGATAGTAAAGACCACAAAAAGAAACGAAAAGTAATAGAAACTAAACACCAAATGATGTGCGTATCGTCCTTTTCTGAAGAAGAAAATCTTCAATAAAAAAGCAAAAATTGGTAACAAGAAAAACATAGCCAGAGGTATACTATCTATAAATGTTTGATAGACTTGCCCTAATCCCATGTTTTTATAAAACTTTAAACCTTGAGCATAAAATTTTCGAGTAAAATAACCTGCATCATCAGACATTCCCATAGCTCTATACAACTCTTTATCCGAAGCGCCTACAGCTAATAAAGAATCTATCTTTTCCTGATCGAAACTAAAAGTCATAGCCATGTCTTTTTTGGGTATTTTAATATTAGATAACGAGTCTAAAGTTTTAATCTCCTCTTCATTTAGGCCTATTGTGCTACCATTATTTTTTATAGGGTCTGTTAAAGCCTTTACATCCAAAGAGTCTTGAATATCAATACTATCTTTTGAAAACACTTTTTCAGATCTGCTTTCTAATACACGTTGCATATTTTTATCAAGCTCCTCTCTACCATCTCTGGCATAAAAACTAAAAACAAAAAAGAAGATTACAGCAATAAACAGATACATCTGTGCAGGATGTAGATACAATAAACGTTTCCCCTTTATAAATTCTTTAGCCAAATAACCTGGTCTAAACATAAGAGGAATAAAACTTTTTAAAAACCGAGCATCAAAAGAAAAGTAATTACTTATTGTGTTATAAAACAGTACTCCAAGGGTAAGTTCGTCATTAGTTTTTTGTCCACAATGCGGACAAAACTTAAATCCCTTTTCATATTGCTGTTCACAATTTTGACAAGTATCTAGGTTGGCACTCATAATTGTTGGTTAGCTTCACTAAAAGTAATCATTTTTTATAATAACATCCTTCTATCATTTCCATTTAATTAAGAAAAATCACAATTACGTAACACCTAAAACACTGAATAACAAACTTTTGAAATCTTGGCACGTTAATTGAAATTTCTAAAGCATTAGACCTAAAATTCTAGACAAGCTAGAATTGGGTAAATCTTAAAAACCTATACATTATGAAAAGTAAATTACTTTTTATGGCAATGGTGTTAGTAGGACTAACATCTGCCACAGCAACAACAGCAGGAGATGCTGTTTTAAATGGGGAAGATTTAAAAACTAATCGTTTTGGTTTTACACAACCAATATCGTTTGTAGAGCGTGGTGTGGAATTTTTAATCTTTCCGGATGGAAGCTTTGATTTTAATACTGAAATGTTTACCACTAATCCTGGTAATGACGATTTCTATTACAGACGTAATAGACGTAGTACAAATCGAACCTATGGTGCCCCAAACACAAGTCAATACCATACTGGCAGAGGTGTTATAGTTAGACATGATCGATTAGGCAGAGTAAGACGAATTGGTAACGTGTTTATTAACTACGACAGACAAGGAAGAATAAAACGTGCAGGTACAGTGTATATGACTTATAGACGTGGACAACTGAAACAAGTTGGTGGACTAAGAATTCTTTACAACAGATATGGTATGGTTATCGGAACCAGAGGTTTTGTAAATCATAATAATATTGGAAACGGTATATATGAATCAGATAATCATTATCCATATACTTATGAAGATGATTGGGACGATAATTGGAATGATAATGAATTTTACTATTACCGAAAGAACGGCAAGGTAAAAAAGCAAAAAAAGATTAAAGCATAATAAACCATTACAATTAATCTAATGGTTTTTAAACCCTGAATATTTCCCCAAAATAATTCAGGGTTTTATATTTTTAATAAACACCTAAATATCAACACATTAAGTTTTTTGGCACGCTGTTTGTTTTATAGATAACGAGTTTAATTTAAAACCCTTTATTATGAAACGGATTCTATTTTTATTTGCAAGTTTAGTGGCTTTTTCCACAGCTTCATTCGCAACCACCACAACAACATCAGAAGCAGATGCTTCAATAAATAACTACGTGAGAGGTTATGACAATTCTTTCATATTTACAGAAGGAGGTATTGAGTTTTCTGTTTACAGAGATGGTCAGTTCGACTTTTATATTCCAGATTATGGACCAGATGTAAATGTTAATATAGATGCACCAGGTTTTTCACTTAGTTTTAATTCTGGATACGACTACAACCCTTATGTGCAGTACGATCGTTTTGGTGCTATCATTCAAATTGAAAATACACCTATCTACTATGATTTTTACGGAAGAGTGAACCAAATTGGAGACATCTTCATAACATATAATAGTTTTAACAGGATTAGTAGAATTGGTGGATTAAATGTGTACTACAGAAATAATGTATACTGGAGATATGATGGGTTTATCAATGTATATAACAGATCTTATATCTACAGACCTTGGCACAGATTCTATATTGTTCCGCCAGTTAACTATTGTGTGATAAATGTAAATCCGTACAGACAGTTTTATTCACCAGTAAGACATATATGGTACAGACCTTACAGAAACAATGTTAGATACTATAATGTAAATGTAGGAAGACGAGGAAACACTCAGGTTATAAGACGAAACAGTAGTGATAGTTATGCGCAAACACCTAGAAACAGAAGCGAGCGTACAATACAAAGAACGGTTAGCAGAAGAAATGCTGAAATTACAAGAACGCGCTCAACACGTTTAGCTGAGCAATCTACAATACGTTCATCTCGAAGCACATCATCACGTAATTCTGAAGCAGGAACTTCTAGAAAAATTACCAGAGATAATAAAGCATCTGAAACACGATCAACAAATAGAGTTTCTAAGCCAAATGTAAGAAACAATAACAATAGCAGAAGCATTAGAACTAGTCGATCTAGTAATAAGGTATCAACTCCTACAAGGTCTACACGCTCTAATAGTATCTCTAGAAGTACAAATTCTAGAAAAAATGTGACTAGAGGTAATAGTTCTGTGTCTAATAAAGTGAAGAGAACAAAAAATACTTCGATATCAAAACCAAAGAGCACTAATTCTCGTACATATAGTAGAAGCAGTTCTCAAAGTAACAGACAACGAAGTACAGTTCAAAACAAAAGAAAGTCATCTTCAGTTTCTGCAAGATCTAAAACAAGTAGAAAAAGTAACCAAAGTTCTACCAGGTCAAGATCAAGAAGAACTAGAGGATAAAAGATAAAACATGATTTTTTTGGTTGGTTAGTAGAAGTCCCGTATGATGTATGCCTCAGAGCACCTTACGGGATTTCTCATTTTATAAAAAGTACCTAAAGTTTTAGGTACTTTTTTATTTGTATAGATATGTCTTCCGATATATTTAGCTTAAGTATTAATACAAAATATACTATCAATATTACTGTAGACTTCAGTGCGATATTTACAACAGGATGAAATGGAAATTCCCAAAAATACATTGCCAGAGCTATAACTAAGAGTAACAAACCAATCTTCAATGTAGCTCTAGAAAACGGCTGAACATTAAGTTTTTGTTTTACAAAAAGAAGCTTAATTGTATTGTAAATCACAACAGCTAAAAATGTTGCAAACGCAGAGCCTTCTATTCCATATACAGGAATAAAAATAAAATTGAGAACTATAGCCAAAACCGCTAATAAAACACCAAACAACAGAACCATCTTATAATAATCGCTATTAAATAAAATAGCATTGTTATTTCCTAAACTATTGTCATATAGCTTGGCAAGACTCACAAGGAGCACCACAAATAGTCCGCCTGTGAACTCATCTGGAAGAATTTTATAGAGCTCGTTGATATTCAGAATAATTAAAAGAAATATAAATCCGCTTACTACTAATAAGCTAATAGAGCTGCGCTTATAAAGATTTTCAAGCGAACCCATATCTTTTTCGTTCAGATACTTTGCCGTTAGAGGCATCATTATCTGGTGCATAGACCGTTGTGGTACAGCAATTACCGTCGCAATAAAGATTGCAACGCTGTAATAGGCCACTTCTTCAATGTTTTCTAACATTAGACCAATCATAAATTTGTCTATATCTAATATAAGCATGGCTACAGAGCCAGCTACAATCATTAAAAGTGAATACTTTATGATTGAAGAAATACCTTTAATTTTTTGAAACTTTAGCTTTGGAAATCGTACTGTATAAGCATATAACTTCATAATCATCATACGCAAAACATAAACGACAACTAAAGCTAATATGAATTGATCTGCTGTTAAACATTCTAGAAACACAGAAATCAGTAAAAGCATTATTGCTACGCGATGAAAAATTTCTTTCATCACATTACCAAAAACAGTTTTTAGTTGAACCTTTGACCATGCAAAGAATATCTCGAAATAAGCCATGGCTACAGCCAATATGAAAATATGCCAAAGGTAATTTCCTGCAATATTATTTTCTCTTGAAAGTAGACCTGAAAGACCTTCATAAGACAACCAACCAATAATTATAGCCGGAATTATAAAAACAAAAGGCAAGAACAACATTAGCGTTAAAAAGCTGTTTAAGCTATTTTTCGTTTTGAAAGTAGAATAGTATTTAATGATGGCATTGTGTACACCAAAAGCCATAAAAGGCATCATAATATTGGCTGCAGATAGCAAAAACGCAACTAAACCATAATACTCATCGGTCAAAAAATTAGTGTAAAGAAAAAGCGTATTTATAGCACCAATACCAAAACCAATGTAAGTGCTTATTGTGTTTTTAAATGATTGATTTAATACGATTCCCATTACCGCAAAATACAACTTAAGATATTAACTTGAAGATTACATCGCTTTTATAATAGCACTCAAACGTTCTGTTAGGGCTTTTCTACTGTATGGCTGAAGACCAATAGCATTAACATTGAGGCTATTTTTTTGATAGGCTTCAAAATACGATACTATTTGAGATTTTAATTTTTCTTTCTGATTATAATTAAAATATATTCCAGTATTCGTTTTGGTTATAATCTGTTGGACATCAGAGTCGTCTGGACCAATGGCAAGTATTGGTGTTTCAGAAATTAAATATTCAAATAATTTACCAGGAATAATGGCTTTAGTGTCCTCTGAGTCTATTTCAATTAATAACAATAATCGTGATGACAGCTGAAACTTGATAGCATCATCATGACTAACATAACCTACAACATTCGTATGATTTTTTAATCCAGTATTATGAATAGATTCTACCACATCATCACTCACAACACCAATAAGGTTTAATTGAAACGCTTTTGAAAACGATTCGTTTTCAGAGATGAGTTCAGACAAAACCTCCCACAAAACTTTTGGATTTCGATCTGATAACAAGGATCCAATATGAGACAAAGTGAATTTTGCGTCCTTCTCTTCCACTCTAACGGAATGAGTATCGTAACCATTAGTTATAACTGAAATAGGCTTGTTAGTTTTTGTTTCAAACTCGTTTCTAGTATGGTTGCTGGTAACGATAATTTCATCAGCAGAATTTAAAACTTCTGTTTCTAATTCAATATGCTTTTGCTGTGATGATTTTGTAAGTTTCAATGCTTTGTGATAACCTATCGTAGTCCATGGATCTCTAAAATCTGCCAACCATTTTATATTTAAGCTTTGCTTTAATTTTGAACCAATAACATGCATACTATGAGGTGGTCCAGTACTCACTACTGTTTCAATATGGTTTTCTTTAATATAATTTGAAAGAAACGCAACTGAAGGATTAATCCAATTTTTACGCGCATCTGGAATAAAGAAATTACCACGCACATACAGCATCATTTTTTCTGTTAGAGATTGTTTTTTAGCCTTAGGAATAACACCAGAACTAATTTTTTTAGAGCTCTTTTTAGATAAGAAACTTGCCAATTGGTATGGCTCTTTAATGGGCTGTTTAATTATTGTAACGTCCTTTGGAATTTCATTTAACAGACTCTCATCAACTATAGGATAATTAGGATTTTCCGGACAATATACAATGGGCTCTATATCAAATTCAGGTAAATACTTTACAAACTTTAACCAACGCTGTACACCTGGTCCTCCTGCTGGAGGCCAATAGTAAGCAATTATGAGTACTTTTTTAGAATTCATAATTTAGAAGAGCTACACAACTTCTTTTTCTTTCTTAAACTGAAAAAATACACCTAACAACAATAAAACACCAAAAATAGCAGAACTTGCAAGTGCTATTTTACTTCCAGAAGCTATAACCTGTGGCTCAAACTTAAACTCAATAGTGTGTTTACCTGCTGGGATCTCCATACCTCTTAAAACATAATTAACTCTAATATGTGGTTTTAAATCACCATCGATATAAGCATTCCAACCATCCTTATAATAGATTTCAGAGAAAACTGCAAAACCATTGTTTGCATTATTAGCTTCGTATTTAAGATAATTTGGCTTATGTTCTTTAAGCTTAATTGAAGCCGTAGAGTCAACTTTAAATTTTAATTTACCTATAACTTTTGTTGGTGTAGTTTGAAGTGAATTATCAAAAACCTCATTAGAACTATATGTCAAAACAGCCTTATTCTTCGTGTCAAGACTACCCAAAGCTTTTATTTCTTCGTTGGCACTTGGTAATTCTTCTAGCTCACTAACAAACCATGCATTACCATTAGCATCAGGATTATCATACGGAAATATCTGCCCTTGGTCCTCTGCTATAATATACTTGGTATTAAGCATATTTAGGACATTCATATTGTTATTGTAAATATGAAATTCCATTAAATCATTATAGCGTCCTAATTTAGCGGCATGATAACCAAATAAAGAGTTATGAAAATAAGCAGCTCTTGCTGGTTGGCGTTGTCCTTGAGTAGACATATCTAGCACTCTGTAATGGCCTTTATCCTTTAATATTTCTTTATCTGCTGCATTTGGCTGATAAGGTCTATCTACTTTTAACGCTGAAACGAAATCATCATTATTAACATAGTTTCTGTTAAATGACACCAAGTCAAAAAGAATTAAAACAGCGAAAACAACAACTACTATATTTTGAGATAGTTTTTTCTTCAAAAAGAAATAAATGGTTCCTGCAGATAATAACACTAAAACTAAAGATCTTATCGTATCAGTATTAAACAATGCTTTTCTGTCTTCAATTAAAGCATCTACCAACATTTCTGGAATACCTTGATCTCTGAAACTTTCAAAATCAAAAAATACAGATTTAAACAGCAAGAATATAAGGCACAAACCACCAGTAATTGCAACTGTATATTTTAGCGCTTTTACTTTTTGCTCTTCCTTTTCAAAATCATTAAACAATCTAACTAAAGCAAAAATACCAAGTACAGGCACACATAATTCTAGTAATACTTGTATAGACGTTACAGCTCTAAATTTATCATAAAGTGGCACATTATCTATAAAAAAGTTTGTAATAAAGCTAAATGGCTCTGTTTTTCCGTAGGACAACAACAACGAGAAGATTGAACCTGCAACTAACCACCATTTTAACCTGCCTTTTACTAAGAACAAGCCAAGAACAAACAAGAATAAAATTACAGCACCCACATACGCTGGTGCTTCTACAATAGGTTGATTTCCCCAATACATAGGTGCATTTTTAGAAAGTTCTAATGCCTCAATTGGAGATGCACCCATAGTAATATAAGTTTTATAGGTTTCAGAGTTTTTACCTATATCTTCTGTATTTCCTCCTCCCATAAAACGAGGAATGAACAAATTGAATGTTTCTACGAGACCATAACTATATTCTGTAATGTAATCCTTATCTAAACCAGAAGTAGCTTCTTTTGGTGAACCATCGGGATTTATGGTTAATTCACTTTTACCTCGTGTACTTTCTTTAGCATATTCTTGCGTTGCCATTAAATTAGTTGCATTAAGCCCTACAGCCAACAGAGCAGCAATTGTCAATAATCCAACCGATTTAAAATAATGAGGTAAAAGGTTCTTTTTGTAAGCATCTATTAAATAAACTATACCCAATATTATCACTAAGAACAATAAATAGTAGGTCATCTGAAAGTGATTGGCAACTATCTCTAAACCTAAAGAAATAACAGTGAGTAAAAAACCGAGAATATATCTTTTTCTAAAAGTGAGAATAATACCAGCCAAAACCATCGGCATATATGCAATTGCATGAGCCTTAGCATTATGTCCTACACCTAAAATTATAATGAGATAGGTTGAAAAACCAAAAGCTAAAGCACCAAGCGCTGAAAGTTTAAAGTCTACTTTAAGGGATAAGAGTAAAATATAAAATCCTATAAAATAGAGAAACAGATAATCTGCTGGTCTTGGTAAAAATCGTAATGTTAAATCTAGTTTTTTGATGTAATTGTGCGGATACTTAGCTCCCAGTTGATATGTTGGCATACCACCAAATGCACTGTTAGTCCAATACGTTTCTTCACCAGTAGATTGCGCAAAATCTTTTTGCTGTTGCGCCATACCAATGTAGTGCATTATATCACTTTGAAATATTTTTTTACCCTGTAAAACCGGATTAAAATAAGCTAATGATAATATTACAAACCCTAAAAGAACAAGGATATGCGGTAAAATTCGTTTGAATGAAAATGACATGAAAAAGTATCTAAATAATTCAGATTGAAAAGTACTTAAAATTTAATGACAATCTCAAATTTGAGACCATTAAAATCAATCTATTTCTTCGTAATCAATATACTCACCTACTTCGTCATTAGAAGATTTATGACGCTCTGGCATCTTGTCTATGATAGTTTCACCTTCTCTACGTTTCTGTTTGTTACGTTGTTGTGACTGATTTTGAAATCCACCAAATTGCTGTCCAAAACGTTCTTCAGCCTTCTTAGCAACATATTTCATAAGGAAAGGAGCAAAAAGTCTTGCTAAAATCTTTAATCCATACCATACTAAAAGAATAATTAGTATTGTTCTTAAAAACCCTGTCATTGAAGCTTCTTGTATCATAAAGAAAAGTAATGTCCAAAAATACAATTATACTTACTTATATTCCGTTATATTTCCTTAAAAAAACTATAAAATCTATATATTTGAACCTAAACCAAGAAACCATGAGAGTTCTCAAATCACTTTTTATTATTCTTTTAGCATTAACCTACAACTCAGCAAATGCACAGTACACAGAAGTCATTAACTCTAACCGTCCTGGTGTATCTAAAAGTGCTTTTTCTGTTGGTACTGGTGTTGCACAAGGAGAATTTGGTGCATTTACAGTAAACGAAGAGCACACACCATTACAATATGAAGTCTCGGGATTTGGACTAGACTTCTCATTGCGATATGGATTATTATTTGAAGAGCTCGAACTTTCGTTAGATGGTGTATATCAAAACGACAACATAACATACAATAATGCTTCAGTTTCTACTAAAGACAAACGTTCTAATTTCAAAAATTTTACACTAGGAGCAAAATACCTTATTTATGATCCTTACAAAAATGCCGAAGAAGCTAAGCCTAATTTGTATAGTTATCATGCCAATAGAAAATTTCAGTGGAAATCTTTAATTCCTGCTGTTTCTGTTTACGTAGGTGCTAATTTTGACACTAAAAACAATCCTTACACTGCTCCAGATGTTGAAGGTTTTAGCCCTAAAGTTATGATTGCTACTCAAAACAACTTTAATGGTGGTTGGGTATTTGTAATGAACTTAATAAAAGATAGAATTGGGTCTGATTACTCTGATTTTCAGTATATCCTTACTTTAACACACTCTTTTACTCCTCAATGGGTTGTGTTTGGTGAAGCTCAAGGTATTAATAGTGATTTTTATGCTGATAATATTTTTAGAGTTGGTGGCGCTTATTTATGGACAAAAGATTTTCAACTAGATGCTAATATCGCATTTAATACCAAAGACACGCCTTCTGTTTTTAATATTGCATTTGGTGCCTCTTACCGTTTAGATTTTCATAAAGACAAGAAAATTGATAATGGTAATGGCAACACTGGTAAGTTTAAGAAAAAGCGTAAAAAGAAAAAGAAGAAAAAAGACGATTCTGACTCAGAAGGTAATTAAATTAATACATGATTACAGTTAAAGAAGTTACAACTAAGAAAGGCCTAACAACCTTTGTAAAGTTTCCGTTTTCCCTCTATAAAGACTCAAAATATTGGGTACCTCCTATTATAAAGCAAGAATTAGAAACTTTTAATAAAGATAAAAATCCAATATTTAAAGATGCCGAAGCACGTTTTTTTCTTGCGTATAAAGGAAAGGAAGTCGTGGGTAGAATTGCTGCTATTGTAAATTGGCTAGAAGTTGATAAGCAACAAATAAAAAAGATGCGTTTCGGTTGGTTTGATTTTATTGATGACTTTGAGGTGAGTAAAGCCTTGCTAAAAACCATTGAAAATATAGGGCGCAATCATAAGCTTGAATATGCAGAAGGACCTGTTGGATTTTCAAACTTAGATAAAGTTGGAGTAATGACAGAAGGTTTTGACAGTATAGCTCCAATGATTACATGGTACAACCATCCGTATTATGTAAATCATTACAAGAATCACGGTTATAGTATTGAAAAAGAATATTCTGAGAGTAAATTTCCTTTTAAAAATGTAAAACCAGAAACTTTTAAAAAGGCTCAAGAACTTATTAAACGCAGATATAAACTAAGAGCTTTAAAGTTCACAAAGACTGAAGAAGTAATGCCTTATGCAGACAAGATGTTCGATTTATTTAATGAAAGTTATGCATCTTTATCTTCATTTGTTGAAATTACTGATATTCAGAAAGAATATTTTAAAAAGAAATTTATAAGCTTTGTTAATCCGGAATACATAAAGTTTGTTGTAGATGAAAACGATAAATTAATTGGTTTTGCTATTGTAATGCCTAAATTTGCCGAGGCTCTTCAAAAGGCAAAAGGTAAACTATTCCCATTTGGTTTTAGACATATTTTAAAAGCCAAGAAAAATAGTAAGGATGTAATTTTTTATTTAATAGGAATACATCCAGACTATCAAAATAAAGGTGTTCATGCTGTAATTTTTAACGAATACTATGAAACCTTTACACAAAAAGGTATTGAAACTTGCTACAGAACACCAGAATTAGAGGACAATGAAGCAATTCATAAAATATGGAAACACTTTGACCCTGTTGTTTATAAGCGACGAAAAACATTCCGAAAAGATTTATAAAAGAAAAAGGCTCTGTAATTAAACAGAGCCTTTTTTATTGTTAAATTAGAAGAATTATTCTCCCATTGCAGCAGTTAATGCTGCAGACATTCTTTTATAAGTACCATTTTCTAAACGCTCTCTAATAGCATCAAAAGCATCTAAGGTTTCCTTTACATCTTGTAATGTATGTGTTGCTGTAGGAATCATTCTTAATAGAATTAATCCTTTAGGTATTACAGGATAAACTACTATAGAACAGAATATTCCGTGATTTTCACGAAGGTCTTTTACTAAAGCCATGGCTTCAGGAATACTTCCTTTTAAGTATACTGGAGTAACACAACTCTGTGTTGTTCCGATATCAAAACCACGCTCTTTTAAGCCAGATTGTAACGCATTTACAATTGTCCAAAGATTTTGTTTTAACTCTGGCATAGTACGCAGCATATCTAATCGTTTTAATGCACCAACTACAAGTTGCATTTGTAGAGATTTAGCAAACATCTGCGAACGTAAATTATATTTTAAATAATCTATAATTTCTTTATCACCAGCAATAAACGCACCTGTACTTGCCATAGATTTTGCGAATGTAGCAAAATACACATCAATATCATCTTGAACACCTTGCTCCTCACCTGCTCCAGCTCCAGTAGCACCTAATGTACCAAAACCATGTGCATCATCTACAAACAATCTAAAATTAAATTTTTTCTTTAGCTCAACGATTTCTTTTAAACGACCTTGCTCACCACGCATACCAAATACACCTTCAGAGATTACTAAAATACCTCCTCCTGTCTGCTCTGCCATTTTAGTAGCTCTCTCAAGATTTTTTTCTAAACTTTCTACATCATTATGCTTGTATGTAAAACGTTTTCCCATGTGTAAACGAACACCATCTATAATACAAGCATGTGCATCTACATCATAAACAATAATATCATCTTTTGAGACTAAGGCATCAATTGTAGATACCATTCCCTGATATCCAAAATTTAACAAATAAGCTGCTTCTTTATTAACAAATTCTGCTAATTCATTTTGCAGCTGCTCATGCAACTCTGTGTGACCAGACATCATGCGAGCACCCATTGGGTAAGCAGAACCATATTTAGCAGCAGCTTCAGCATCAACTTTTCTAACTTCTGGATGATTTGCTAAGCCTAAGTAGTCATTAATACTCCAAGTAATCACCTCTTTTCCTTGAAACTTCATTCTATTCGAAATTTCTCCTTCTAATTTTGGAAATACAAAATAACCTTCCGCTTGTGCTGCCCACTTTCCTAAAGGTCCCTTATCTCGATAAATCTTTTCAAATAAATCCTTCATACGTTGCAATTGCCATTAATCTTTATCTATAATCTCAATACATTATAGATTAGATTTTAATTTAATTTAGTTTTATTAGTATCAGCAAAATTAGGTAATATTATCATTAATGCATAATATATTTTAACCTAACTATTCACTAAGTTTTAAACATAAAAAAGCCTACCCAAAAAAGGTAGGCTATGTGTATTTTAAAGTAATTTTACTTTATATATTGAATCGTTGTAGCAACTTCATTTTTGCTATCAAAAAATCCTTGATCTTCCATCCATTTGTCGCTATAGACTTTACTCATGTAACGCGATCCATGATCTGGAAAAACTACTACAATTTTATCTGTTGGTTGAAATTCACCTCTCTCATTTAATTGTTTTATAGCTTGCATTGCTGCACCACTTGTATACCCTACAAACAAACCTTCTGTATTTGAAATCTCTCTAGCTGTGTGTGCACTTTCTTCATCAGTTACTTTGATAAATTCATCAATAGCATCAAAATCTGTTGCTGTAGGAATTAAATTCTTACCTAGTCCTTCGATTCTATATGGATAAATTTCCTTTTCATCAAACTCTCTAGTTTCATGATATTTTTGTAGTACTGATCCGTAAGCATCAACACCTATAATTTTCACATTAGGGTTTTGCTCTTTTAAATATTTTGCAATCCCAGAGATAGTTCCTCCTGTACCACTACAAGCTACTAAATGTGTGATTTCACCATTTGTTTGATTCCAAATTTCTGGACCTGTAGAGTTATAATGAGCATCAATATTTAATTGATTAAAATATTGATTAATATAAATAGAACCTTTAATCTCTTCATGCAAACGTTTTGCTACCTGATAGTATGACCTTGGGTCATCTGCATTAACATGAGCTGGGCAAACATAAACCTTTGCTCCCATAGACCTTAACATGTCTATTTTGTCTGCAGAAGACTTTGAGCTCACAGCCAGTATACATTCATAACCTTTTATAATGCTAACCATAGCTATACTAAAACCAGTATTACCAGAAGTAGTTTCTATAATTGTATCACCAGGTGTTAAAATGCCTTGACGCTCAGCTTCTTCAATAATATGTAATGCAATTCTGTCCTTAGAAGAATGACCTGGATTGAAAGCTTCTACTTTAGCATAAAACTCGCCGTCGTAGTCTGCGGTCATTCTGTTTAACTTGATAAGTGGAGTACTACCTATGAGTTGTAATACGTTATCAAATACATTTTTGTTTTTGTCCATAAATGCTATTTAATCAAGTGCAATAAATACACTTTAAAACCTCGCAAAACTAATACTTTTTTTTTAAATCAACTCGAAATACCTTCTAAATCTAATAGAAAAGCATATTCTTCTGCATCTTCCTTGATACTTTCAAAGCGCCCTGAAGCACCACCATGACCTGCATCCATATTGGTTTTAAGGTATAATCTATTATTGTCGGTTTTCATATCTCTAAGCTTAGCAACCCATTTGGCAGGTTCCCAGTATTGTACCTGGGAATCGTGTAGTCCTGCTGTTATCAACATATTAGGATATTCCTTAGTCTCAATATTATCGTATGGTGAATATGATTTCATATACTCATAGTATAATTTATCATTAGGATTTCCCCATTCGTCATATTCACCTGTTGTAAGTGGTATGGAGTCGTCTAACATAGTAGTAACTACATCTACAAAAGGTACTGCTGCAATAATACCGTTATACAACTCAGGAGCCATATTGATTATTGCACCCATTAACAAGCCACCTGCACTTCCTCCCATTGCATACAAATGCTTTGATGATGTATATCGTTCTTTAATTAAATGAATAGAACAAGCCACAAAATCTGAAAAAGTATTCTTCTTTTTTAGAAGTTTACCATCTTCGTACCATTGTCTTCCTAGATATTCTCCACCCCTTATATGAGCTATTACATAAATAAAGCCTCTGTCTAGTAAACTTAAGCGAATTGTTGAAAAATAAGGGTCTACAGTAGAACCATAACTACCATATGCATATTGCAATAAGGGATTACTCCCATCTTTTTTTATACCTTTTTTGTACACTAAAGACATTGGTATTTTTGTTCCATCTTCTGCAGTTGCCCAAATACGCTCTGAGGTGTAGTTGTCTTTATTGAATTTTCCTCCTAAAACTTCTTGCTCTTTTAGTACTGTTTTAGTTTTAGTTTTCATATTAAACTCTAAAACCGAAGCTGGTGTTGTTAAGGCATTGTAGGCATAACGTAATGTTTCTGTATCGAACTCTACATTTGTTGTTGTATAGGCTGTGTAGGTTTCGTTATCAAAAGGAAGGTAATAATCTTCTGTGTCGTCCCAACGCTTTATCCTTATTTTGTTGAGTCCATTGTCGCGCTCACTTATTACGAGGTAATTTTTAAAAATATCTATGCTCTCTAAAAGCACTTCGTTTCTATGTGGAACAACTTCTTGCCACTTATCTAATGCTCTATCTGTTTCAGAGCATTTCATAAGTTTAAAATTTGTGGCTTTATCTTTGTTTGTAAGAATATAAAAATGACCATCGTAGTGCGAAATACTATACTCTAAACCTCTTACACGTGGCTGAAAAACTTCAAACTTTCCATTAGGATTATCTGCATTGAGTATATGATATTCATTAGTTAAAGTACTGTAGCATGCTATGATGATATACTTTCTAGACTTTGATTTATAAATTGCTGTTCCAAAAGTCTCATCTCCTTCCTGAAATATTAACTCATCCTCAGAATTTGACCCTAACTTATGTCTAAAAATCTGATATGCTCTTAAAGTTACCGGATCTTTTTGTGTATAGAATAAAGTCTCGTTATCATTTGCCCATGTAGAGGAGCCTGTTGTATTTTCAATACTATCGTTAAAAACTTTGTGAGTTGCTATGTCTTTAACTCGAATGGTGTATTGCCTTCTACCTGTTGTATCAACACCGTAAGATACCTTTTTGTTATCTGGACTAATACTTATACCTACAAGCTTAAAATAGCTTTGTCCTTCAGCCATTTTATTACAATCAAAAAGCAATTCTTCAGGATTATCTAAAGATTCTTTTTTTCTTGCATATATAGGATAATCCTTGCCTTTTTCATATCTGGTAATATACCAATACCCATTGTATTTGTAGGGCACAGAAGAATCGTCCTCTTTTATTCGGGCTTTCATTTCCTCAAATAAATCCTTTTGAAATGCTTTGGTATGTGCCATTTGAGCATCACAATAGGCATTTTCAGCTTTTAAGTAGTCTATAACTTCTGGATGCTCTCTATCTTTCATCCAGAAATAATTATCAACTCTAACATCACCATGTTTTTCTAATTCGTGTGGAATCTTTTTGGCTATTGGCGGATTTACTACAGAGTTCTTGCTCATATTGTTTTTAAGAAAATTTTAATCTAAAAAAGTGGCGCAATTTAGTAATTTTGCATCGTAATTTTAAAAGATAAAGATATGTTTGGAGATATGATGGGAATGATGAGCAAATTAAAAGAAGCTCAGAAAAAAGTTGAGGAAACTAAGGAGCGTTTAAATACAGTTTTAATTGATGAGGCTAGTAGTGATAACAAGTTACAAGTAACAATTACTGCAAATAGAACAATTAAATCTATTTCGATTGATGATGAGTTACTTCAAGACAAAGAGATGCTTGAAGATTATCTTATTCTAACTCTAAATAAAGCTATTGAAAACGCAACAAATGTAAACGAAACTGAAATCGCTGCAGTTGCTAAAAAAGGCATGCCAAACATTCCTGGTATGGATATGTTTAAATAGTTTTTATAAACTCTTAAGCGTTTTCAAAACTACTTCATGCATATTGTTGGTGTAATCTAAATGCGTAACTATACGCAGTTTATTGCTTCCCATACCAATAATATGTATGTTTTTTTTCTTTAGTTTATTTAAAAAGTCTACTTCGCTTATTGTATCATTTACTTCAAAAATGACGATATTCGTTTCTATTGGCTCTACTTTTTTGATAAAAGATAACCCATGTAAAACTTCACCAATTTCTTTAGCTTTTTGATGATCTTCCTCTAGACGTTCAATATGATTATCTAAAGCATACAAACCTGCTGCCGCTAAATAGCCTACTTGACGCATACCACCACCAAGAATTTTCCTAACACGCAACGCACCTTTCATAGACTCTTTTTTCCCTATTAGTACAGAGCCTATAGGGCACCCTAACCCTTTACTTAAACAGACAGATATGGTATCGAATAATTCCCCATATTGCTTAGCACTTTCTTGCCTGGCAACCAGAGCATTCCACAGTCTTGCTCCATCTAAATGGAATCCTAAACTATGCTTATCAGCTACTTCTCTAATCTTTTTTAATTCTTCAAAATCCCAACATGCACCACCACCTTTATTGGTAGTATTTTCAATCTCTATCAATGCTGTTAGTGGACTATGATAAAACTCTGGTGGATTTATAGCAGCTTCTGCTTGTTCTGCTGTAAACATACCTCTGTGTCCATCTATTAAATGACATGATATTCCACTATTGAATGAAGCTCCACCACCTTCATAATTATATATATGTGCATATTTATCGCAAACAACCTGCTCACCAGGATTGGTATGTAGTTTTAGTGCTGTTTGATTTGCCATTGTACCTGTTGGAAAGAACAAAGCATCGTCCATACCAAACATTTCAGTTAATCGCTGCTCAAGAGCATTCACTGTAGGGTCCTCTTTATAAACATCATCACCAACATCGGCAGACATCATAGCCTTTAGCATATCACTCGTTGGCTTTGTAACCGTATCGCTTCTTAAATCTATTATCATAAATTAAAATCTATGAGGTAAAGATAATACTCTATAAGGTTTTCCTTTTAAGAATTTTTGAAGATATTACATTATTGGTCCGCCATATAAACTTACACCATAAAACTAGAGGATCCTTTATTATAAATCTAAAAGGTGTATTGTTGAGCAGGAAGTTAATTTTAAAAACTAATAATGGATTCCTTTGAAATCTTTTAATTAAAGATTTGAGATGTAAAAACACTCCTGATTTAACAGGTGTAAAATCTATTTTTTTATTTAAAGAAGATAAGCAGTATAAATATGGAAAATTAACTCCCGCTAATGCAGAAGCCTCTGTATTAAGCCAAAATCTTGGATTAATTTCAATAACCTTATAGGTTGAATCGGTTTTATCGAATCTAAAATCAATGTTGGCCACACCAGACCAATTTAAAGCTTTCATTAAATTTTTCATTAATAACAATAAAACTTCATCATGGAAAAAGCTAAACTCATACTGAGGAGTTACTTTTACATCTTTTACCAAAACTCCCTTTTGCATCGTATAGGCTTTTATTTCTCCATTTTCACACAATACATTACATGTTACATCAAATCCCTCTATAAATTTTTGAAGCAATATTGGCTTATCAGTACTAATTGCACCTATATATTTTCTCAGCCCTTCTTCATTTTTTACTAGCTTCACTCCCATTCCTCCATTAAAGCCATAAGTTGGTTTAGCAACAAGTGGAAAATCTATTTTTTGAATGTTAAAATCAAATTTTGAATCTACTATGATACTATCTGGACAAGGTAACTTATTCGATTTTAAGAAAAGATAAAGAAAATCCTTCCGAAGTGCAGTTTCATAATTAGTTAAACTAGTTAGATTACAAAGTTTAGATTTGTTTTTAAGTAATTTTAAATGCTCTAAAATCTTCTTAGTACTAACATCAAAAATAGGCATTATAAGATCTATGCCATAAGTTTCTGCGGTAGTATCTATTTTATAAATCCAATCTTCAATAGAAGTGTTCTCGTAATAAATAAACTTTTCTATAAAACGAGAATACTTAAAACAACTATTATCTATTGAATATCTAAAGTACTTTCTCTTATGAGAAGACAGTACATAAATTTTTACATCTCTAACTAATGATAAGCTATAAACTACATTAGAAAGCAAAGTGGTTTCTCCATCTGGGATTAAAATTGAAAAAGTATTATGACTATTTTTCATTTAATAGATCTAGAGGCGTTTACTTGTTTATAAATTGAATTTACATTCATATTTAATAAAAAATGTTGTTCAAAATTAAGCATTTAAGAACCACTTAAAATTTTCTTCGATAAATTGAACACTTCTTCTGTTGTGTAAAAAATCTGTTGTTTTATCGATTAAATTTGACATTCAACTATTTAACTAATAAATCTATTATTTCGTCAACTTTTTAACGTGTTAACAATTTTAACAAATACTTTTACAACTTTAATAATGCTATTAACTTTTATTTATCAATTATGAAACACATTACTAAATTAGTATTGCTTGTGGCTCTTGTAGTTTTTGCATCATGTCAAAACGAGAGCACACAAGAAATTGAAAATCAGCAACAAGCCGCATTAAGATTTGATGAAAAAGGCATGGTTGTATCTGATGGAGAAGAAGATATGGAACTTACTTTTAATGAAAGAAGTGAGAACCTTGCTACACCAACTTTGACTACTGCAAAAACTTGGGGTAATTATGGAGGTCATAACAATGGTGGTAATGACTACACAGATTGTACTGCAGATTTACTTGAAACTGGTTATGACACTACTGTAAATGTAGAGGTTGTAAACAAACCTGGCACAAATGGTTACTTTGATGTATCTATTGATGGTGCTGATGTTATTCAAGCATATTGCTCTGATAGATTACCAAGCTTGGGAGCTGATGACGATTTTATAGATTTTACTGTAATCTCTAGTTATGATGAGGCTATTTTGGCTGGTGGTGAGTTTGAAAGTGTTTACACAAACCCACAAAACTTTGACAAAGTAAACTGGATCTTAAACAATATTGATATCAGTGAGGGATCCGAGTATACTTATGGTCATGTTCAATATGCTATCTGGAAACTTATAGAAGGTCCTTTTATTAATGACTTTACTGACTTTTTAACACCTGTTCCTGGTGACTGGAGCCCTTCAGTTGATAATGCTAAAGGTGATGCTATTTACGATGAAGCTGTTGCAAATGGTGAAGGATATACTCCTGGATGCGGTGACAAATTGGGTCTTCTGCTTATTCCTGCTGATTATGATAATGTTCAAGCTATTTTAATAACTAAAGATTTACCAGAAGCAGAATGTAACGATTGTATTGGAGATGTAAACCAAATTACATTTAAGTGGGATTGGCACAACGATTACAGAGTGAGATTATACCAACGCTACGAAAACACATGCTATGCGGTTAAAATATTTGATAGTGTTGTAGGTCTTAATGATGAAATGTCTGTTAGCGGTACAAATGCTGATGGTACGTTTGGTAAGTACATATATGTTTACGTAGGTAACTGCTACTACACTAAATTTAAAGTTAACTGTGACTTAAACATTGGTCCTGGTTACAAACGTGGTGTTGTAGAGGTAGTTAGTGGTACAAGTACTGCCGGTGGAGAATTATGTGACTACGAACCGTCATACAACTGGTGTTGGTGGTGGTAATCACAGGTGATACCAAATAAAAAATCTCAAAAACCGTCTAAAAATTTTAGACGGTTTTTTTGTTTCTTTTTAGAAATGAAAAAATCAATGCAAAATTATGGCACCTTACATATGCCTATTATATTTGTGAAAATTTCAATTTAATATGATAACATCAGATCAAATAAAAGATCTTAATTCCCGTCTAGACATACTTAGACAGTATCTTTGACTTAGATACCAAACTTATAGAGATTGCTAACGAAGAAGAGCAAACTTTCGACCCTAACTTTTGGAATGACTCAAAAAAAGCAGAACAAGTGATGCGTTCTCTCAGAGAAAAAAAGAGCTGGGTCAACGATTACGAAAATGCAAAAGTACTTTGTGAAGATTTAGAAGTCCTCTATGAATTTTACAAAGAAGATGAGGCCTCTTTAGATGATGTAGAATCTAGATTTGAAAAAGCTATAAATGCTATAGAAAAGCTAGAATTTAAAAATATGCTTTCTGAAGAAGGAGACAGCCTTAGTGCTGTTTTACAAATTACAGCTGGTGCAGGAGGAACTGAATCTTGTGATTGGGCCAGTATGCTAATGCGAATGTATTTAATGTATGCCGAAAAAAGTGGGTTTAAAGTAAAAGAACTTAACCATCAAGAAGGTGATGTTGCTGGTATAAAAACTGTAACTTTAGAAATTGAAGGAGACTATGCCTTTGGTTGGTTAAAAGGAGAAAATGGAGTCCATCGCTTAGTAAGAATTTCACCTTTTGACAGTAATGCCAAACGGCATACTAGTTTTGCTTCTGTATATGTATATCCTTTGGTAGACGATTCTATTGAAATAGAGATAAATCCAGCAGATATAGAAATTACAACAGCTCGCTCCAGTGGTGCAGGAGGACAAAATGTGAACAAAGTAGAAACTAAAGTGCAACTACTACACAAACCAACTGGTATTCAAATTCAGTGTTCCGAAACGCGTTCTCAACACGATAATAGAGCTAGAGCCATGCAAATGTTGAAGTCGCAATTATATGAGATTGAGCTTCAGAAACAAATGGCGCAACGCGAAGATATTGAAGCAAGTAAAATGAAAATTGAATGGGGAAGCCAAATCCGAAATTATGTGATGCACCCATATAAACTTGTTAAAGATGTACGCACAGCACACGAAACAGGTAATGTAGATGCTGTTATGGATGGTGATTTAGAGCCTTTCTTAAAAGCATATCTTATGATGATGGGACAAAAGAGTGATGACTAAGAATTATATAAAACTATTGGTATAAAAATTGAATAATAAAACATCATGATAACAATTTACCACAATCCAAGATGTAGAAAATCTAGAGAAGGTCTTGCGCTTTTAGAAGAATCAGGAGAAAAATTTGAGATAGTAAAATATCTTGAAGAACCAATAAATGAAAAGGAGTTAAATACAATTATTTCTAAATTAGGAATAAAACCTATAGATTTGATAAGAACAAATGAATCTATCTGGAAATCAGAATACAAAGGCAAAAAACTGACAGATCAACAAACTATTAAAGCCATGGTTAAGTATCCTAAGCTCATAGAACGACCAATAGTTGTTAATAACAATAAAGCCGTAATAGGACGACCTAAAGAACTAATCTTAGATATAATTTAAGTTATGAAAAGAATAGCATTATTAACCTTTGCTCTAATCTTGGGATTAAACACCTTTGCCCAAGGTCGCAGAGATCGCATGGGAAACCCAGTAATAAATAGAGAACCAACAAAAGAAGAAATTGCTAAATATGAGCAAAAGGTTGAAGAACGAAAAGACGAGTATATAGCCAATTTTTTAACTACCCTTGAAGCTGATGATTTTCAAAAAGAAATTATAAAACAATATCTAAATTCGTATTATGACGCTAAAAGCGAACTAATCAGAGCTAAGTATGAGCATAATTTAGACAGAAAAGATGCTATAAAAAAACTAGATGAATCTCATTTTAAAGATCTAGAAGAGTTAATATCTAAAAACGATATGAACAAGATAAAAGACTTAATAAAAGGGGATTTTAATGAAAAAGAAGTAAAAAAGAAAAAGAAGAAAAAACGAAAAAAGAAAAAGAAAGATGAAGGCTAATAGAATTAAGATAATAGCTTTCTAAAATTAAAATATCTCTATTTTCCTTTAACATAAGATTAACCAAATGCACCACAAGTAAAAGTATTTTTGCTCATCTAAATAAGCAAAACACTAACAACTTGTAATGAAACTAAATTTACCTCTATTTTTAATCTTATTATTTAACATATCCCTGTCTTTTGCTCAAAAAGACATTAAAATTCAGGGAAAAGTTCTCGAAGAAGGCACAAATATTCCGTTAGAATATGCCACAATAACACTAAAATCAACTGAAGACAACAAGGTTGTAACTGGCGGAATAACTGATACAGAAGGAAAATTCACTGTAGAAGTCTCACCTGGAACGTATAATATTTATGTAGAATACATTTCGTATGTTACAAAAGAATACCTTAACAAAACTCTATCAGAATCAATAGATTTAGGTACAGTAAGTCTAGCACTAGACGTCGCTTCTTTAGATGAAGTTACAATAGTAGCCGAAAAAACTACTGTAGAAATTAAATTAGATAAAAAAGTCTACAATATTGGTAAAGACTTAACCACTGCAGGCGGTACGGTTAGTGACGCCTTAAATAATGTACCTTCCGTAGCAGTAGATGTCGAAGGCGCTATAAGCCTTCGTGGAAACGAAAATGTAAGAATACTGATTAATGGAAAACCCTCTGCTATGGCAGGCTTTGGAGATAGTAACATTTTAAGCCAGCTTCCTGCAGAAGCTATTGAGCGTGTAGAAGTTATCACCTCTCCTTCAGCAAGGTACGATGCCGAAGGAACTGCAGGTATTTTAAATATTATACTTCGTCAAAAAGAAACTCTTGGTTTTAATGGCTCCTTAAACTTTACACTAGGTAACCCAGACAATGTAGGAGTTTCTGCCGCTCTAAATTTTCGTACAGAGAAATTCAACATATTTTCTAACATAGGCTGGCGCTATTTTGATGCTCCAAGAAACAGCTTTAATGACATTACTTATTTTGACCAAATTGAAGATGGTGTTGTTGAGGAACCCGAATTCAGAAGAATTAGAGAAGACCAAGAAGTAGAACGTCTCAACAGAAATTATAATGCCAACATTGGTATGGAATACTTTTTAGATGACACGTCTTCATTAACAGGTAGTTTATTTTACAGATTAGGAAGTGATGCAGATATATCATTAAATAATAGTGAACGTTTTAATGACAATACAATTGTAGAAGAAACGCTTAGACGCGAAAAGGAAACCGAAAAAGATAACAGATACCAAATCTCATTAAACTATGTGAAACAATTTGGTGATGATAGCGATCATAAATTAACTGCAGATTTTCAGTTTGAAAATTCATCTGAAGAAGGTTTTACATTCCTAAATGAAAGATACCTTTTTACAGATCAAACAGACCCAGAGGCTTTTCAGATTGAACAAGAAACAACAACAGAAGACCAGAATGAATATCTTTTACAAGCAGATTATGTATTACCATTAGGCGAAGGTTCTAGATTTGAAGCTGGTTTTAGAAGCACTCTTCAGAATGAAGTTACCGATTATACTTTAGAACAAGAAAACTTAGATAATGGTAGTTTAGAAATTAATGATATTTACACAAATGTTTTTGATTACGACCAGAATGTCAATGCTATTTATAGCCAATACGGCTCTAAATTTGGTAAATTTTCTTTCTTGTTTGGACTTCGTTTAGAGCACACACAACTAAAAGGAAAAATAGATTCTAGATTAACAGATGAAGAACTGGTTGAAGCATTTGGCTTCCCAATAGATACAGATTTTGATAATAATTATTTAGGCCTCTTCCCTACTTTAAACTTAATTTACAATCTTAATGGTTCAGATTCTGATAATGAAGAAAGTATCACTCTAGGCTACAACAGAAGAATTAACAGACCAAGAGGTTGGTTTATCAATCCTTTTCCTTCAAGATCTAGTAGAACTAATGTATTTCAAGGTAATCCTAATTTAGAACCTGCATTTTCTAACACTTTTGATTTAGGATACCTAAAGCGTTGGGAGAAGTTCACCTTAACAACATCTGTATATTATCAACATGAAGATGATTCTTTTGAGCGTATTCAAGAAAACACCGGACAGCAAACGACTGATGGTATAGATATCATTAGAACTATTCCTATTAACCTTTCAACTAATAAAAGAACTGGTGCAGAATTAGGATTTCTATACAATCCAGCAAAATGGTTACGTTTAAACTCTAGTTTTAATTTCTTTCAATTTGAAACCGAAGGGGATTTTAATGGTGTAGATTATAGTGCAAAAAACACAAGTTGGTTTGCCAGATTTAGCTCTAAGGTTACTTTACCATGGAGTATAGATTGGCAAACAAACGCAAGATATAGAGGTGCCAGACAAGATGCGCAATCCGATACAGATGGTATATTATCTATTGATTTAGCCTTCAGTAAAGAAATTCTTAAAAATAAAGGAACATTATCTTTAAATGTGAGAGACTTGTTAAATTCTAGAAAAAGACAATCAACCACCACAACAGACTTTTTTACAAGATATAATGAATCTCAATGGAGACAGCGTCAAATAAACCTTTCTTTTATTTATAGATTTAATCAACAAAACAACAAACGAAATCGATCAGACAGAGGTAATGGCGGAGATGAAGATTTTGATTTTGAAGGATAACAAATACCTATAGTATTTTAGCAACAAAAATGACCTTTCTCATATACGAAAGGTCATTTTTTAGTTAAATTGCTTACATGAATACCATTGCAGAGCGCATTTATGACTATTTAAAAGGTTTTCCTCCTTTTAGTTTACTAACCAAAGAACAACTTTTATCTGTTTCAAAATCAGTTGATGTTATTTATTTAGAGAATGATCAACTTCTTTTTGAGATTGAACAACCTATAGCTAATAACTTTTATGTAGTTAGAGATGGCGCAATAGGTCTTTACAGAGCAAATAATAATCTAGTAGATAAATGCGACGAAGGCGATATTTTTGGTCTTAGAGCACTACTCCGCAAAGGAAAATACAAACTTAATGCTAAAGCAATTGAAGAGAGCGTTATATACAGTATTTCTCTTGAAAACCTAGAAACATATATTACTGCCAATGTAGATGCAAGTCAGTTTCTAATGGCCAGTTTTGTTTCTAACACTCGAGGAAAAAATCCTGATGATGACGATTTTTTAAAAACACTTCAAAACTCATCTGAATATACATACTTACAAACTGCGGATTACTCTAAAAACCCTATTGTGTGTGGAATTGACACCAAAATAAGTGAAGCTGCAAGTATTATGACTGAAAAGCACGTAGGTTCTATTGTTATTGTAAACAACAAGAAGCCTATTGGAATTATTACAGACAAAGATTTAAGAACAAAAATCGCAACTGGCAAACATTCTATAGAAGATTCGGTTTCTAGCATAATGTCTTCACCTGTAATCACTTATCCTGAAACCATTACTGTTGCAGAAGCTCAAATAGCAATGCTAAAACATAAAATTACACATTTATGCATTACTAAAGATGGTACAAACGATTCAGAGCTAACAGGAATACTTTCTGAACATGACATAATTGTTCTCAGAGAGAATAATGCTTCAGCATTAATAAAAGAAATTAAAAGAAGTCGTTCTGCAGAGCAACTCAGAGATATAAGACAACGTACAGAAAAACTATTAACACGTTATTTAGAACAAGATATTCCTATAGACTTTATTTCAAGGTTGGTATCTGCAATAAATGATGCCATAACTCAAAAAATCATTGAGTTTTCTATTGCAAAAATGAATGGTAAACCACCTGCTAAATTCGCATGGTTAGCTATTGGTAGCCAAGGTCGGCAAGAACAATTACTAATGACAGACCAAGATAATGCACTTGTATTTGAAAATATAGATGAGAAAAGTTATAACAGTGTAAAATCATACTTTCTAACATTATCAGATTACATAAACAAAGGGTTAGAAACAGTTGGTTTTGAATTATGCCCAGCAAAGATGATGGCCAATAACCCAAAGTGGTGCAAATCGGTTTCAGAATGGTCTCAACAATTCAATAGTTGGATTACTACTCCAGACCAAGATAACCTTATGCTCTGCACTATTTTCTTTGATTATGAACATGTTTATGGCGATATAGAACTTGTAAATCAACTATCTGAAAGCATCTTTATGAGTATTGATAGTTATGACATCTTTTTAACGTATTTAGGAAGAAATGCGATGCAAAATCCACCACCATTAAGCTTTTTTAGACAGTTCCTAGTAGAAGATGACGGCGAACATAAAGACCAGTTTGATATAAAAGCTCGTGCTATGATGCCGCTGGTAGATGCAGCACGATTATTAATTCTTTCTCACAATATAAAAGCTGTAAATAACACTATAGAACGCTTTGAAAAACTCGTAGAATTAGAACCACAAAACAAAGACACTTATTTGTTTTGTATAGAAGCTTATAAAAACCTTTTAACCTTTAGAACAGAACAAGGTCTAAGACATAATGATTCAGGTAGATTTATAGATTTAGAATCCTTAGATAAAGGAAATCGCTTGCAACTAAAACGAAGTTTTAAAGCCATTAAAGAAGTTCAGGAGCTTATTAAACTCCGTTTTAAATTATCTCAAATACTTTAAAATGAATTGGTTTAAACGAAAATCGTATCCTGAATTTTGGAAAACGTATCTGAACACTTTCCAAAGAACTGAAGAGCAAAACCTAAAAGACATTAGATTTGTTGTTTTTGATACTGAAACCACTGGTTTAGATACTAAAAATGACAGGATTTTATCAATAGGCTGTGTAGCTATAAAAGACTTAAAAATTAAAGTATCTGACCAACTAGAGTTGTATCTAAAACAAGATAAATTTAATGCAGATACTGTAAAAATACATGGTTTATTAAAAGAAGGTAAACTTATTAAGGTTGAAGAAACTGAAGCAATAAAACTCTTTTTGAAATATATAGAAAATGCTGTTTTGGTTGCTCATCATGCTGCTTTTGATGTTGCCATGATTAATGCTGCTCTTTCAAGATTAGAATTACCAAAACTAAAAAACAGAGTACTAGATACTGGTTCTATTTTTAAGAAAACAGAGCTAGATAAAAGCAAAACACATTTTGGACTAGACGAACTTTCTAACCTTTTTAAAATTCCTATGCACGACAGACATACAGCTTCTGGTGACGCTTATATCACCGCTTTATTGTTTCTAAAACTTATTTCAAAATTAAACACAAACTCTAAGCTAAATTTTAAAGCACTCAAAAAACCTAACAATCGTATTGGATTAATATAACTGTAGTTCGCAGAAACAAAAAAACACATCTAAATAGATGTGTTTTTTTTGATTGGTTAATTAATTTATTATTTAATGATCACTTTTTCCGTTCTTACAACGCCAGAAACGCTAAGTTTCACAACATAAACACCAGCATGCAAAGAATCAACACTTATAGAGTTTGTATTGCTTCCACTTTCCAATGTTTTGGTTAACACCAATCTACCTTGCACATCATAAAGATCTAATTGTGAAGGTCCATTCAATTTACCCTTAATATTTAAGTAGTTAGGATTAGTACTTGTAAAAATTTCCAATCCATTAACCACATTATCATCAATAGATAAGGTTGAAGGTGAAAAATGTAAAAAGAATCTACCTGTACCTTCTAAATCCTCTATCGCAGTAAAACTATAGGTATTGGAATTTAGTAAAGTAAAAGTATTATCTAAGTTATCTTCTAGATAAATATTAATATCCTCTGATAAATCACTCTCTTGTATATTAACACTAATAGTATCTCCTGTAGAAGCATTCATACCTAAAGGCACTACAATATTTTCTATATCATCAAAAGACAAACATTGAATGGCTAGATCTACTCCAACATTATCAGTAACTAAATGAGAAAATAATGAGAATTCAGCATCACTGGCATCAAAAGATCCTGCATCATAGCCAATATCTAAACCAGAAGAGCAATTATCTGAAAAATAAAAATCAGTATCGTAATTATTAGCTGAATTTTGAATTCTCAAACTCATATGAGAAATTGAATTATTTCTACCTAAAATAAAATCATCATTACCTACAGTTGTTCTCATAGCAGGCGTAAAAGACAAATTATCCACACCACCTGTTCCGTTTGAGAAAACGTAAAACCCTTGGCCAGGTGCAATATTTTTTCCTACATTTTGAACATTGTTTATAATTGTCCATATACCCGAACCATCTGTACCTGCATTATAACCATAAATAGCATTATAATTAGAATCTAAAACATCATTACCAGACGAACCATTTTCACTAATAAATGTTTGAGCATCGATGTAGCTTGTGTAAGGATTACCCACTAAATTCCATGAACTAGCAGATCCTGCAGATATCGTCGTATTCACATTTCCTACATTAACAGCACCTGTAAAAACAACAGGACTTCCGTCTACTGTCGCTGCTCTATAACCTTTACCTGCTTCAAGTGGTGTAGTTTCATTCACTACTATATCATAGTTTTCATAATTTCCTGAAACATTATTATATGGTGCAAAAGCCCTGATATTATTTAGTGCTGCAATATTTTTATTCCAGTCAGCAAAATCACTAAAAACCTCCATTGTTCCTTCAGTTAATGGAGAGGATACAAGATCATTACCACTACCAGCGGCTGTACCTATTTGGTTTACAAACCTTTTATATCTCGCTCTACCCACGATAGAACTTGTAGAAGAAGGTAATAAACTTGAATAAGAATCAGAATCTGACTCTAGAATAATACTCTTAGCCGTTAAAGTTACACTAGGATCTACAATTAGATTTCCTTCTGGATTTACGGTAACTGTATTAAATGTCGTACTTGCTGATATGTTTGCATCTCCAGAAACTACAACTAAATCTTCTAAATCTGTAGCTACTCCATTAGGATCGTTACCATCTTGCCAACCATTATCATATACATAGTCTGGTCCTTTATGGATAGCAAAACTATCTTCAATAACACCATATCTATTTAAAAATTTCATTGAAAGGTTGTTTCCATCAATTTCTAACACACCTGTCCCATATTGTTTTACACCATAATACATTGCATTATGATCAAAAGTACCATTAGCAATACGAGATGCAGTTGCATTTACAGAATATACTGTTCCTAATCCAGCGTTTTCACCTACACTACTTTTACTATATGCACCATCACCATTTGGCTTACCATCTCCGTCTCCATTAGGGCCAACTGCATGTGTAGCAAAATCGAAAGATGCTGATTCTCCATAATGACCATTTATAAAATATGACCTTTCATAAGATTCACTATGACCTGCTATTACCAAATCTATTCCATTCGCCTCTAGCATTGGTATAATATTTTCACGCATTTCTATTAGCTCAATTTCAGCAGGATCACCAGCATATTGTAATCCCTCAGAAGTATGCCAACCTTTAGAATATGGAGGATGATGCCATAATCCAATAATCCATTGCTGAGTTGTATTTTGAATATCATTTAAAGCCCAATTATACATTGCTGCACCTACAGATCTATCTTCCTCAAAAGAGTTTAAAACAATAAAGTGAATATTTCCATAATCAAAAGAATAATAAGATTCTGTTCCTGATGCTACACCTCCTGATTCGCCTGCTGTTGGAAAAGAAAAAATATCATAGTATGCACCTACTATACTCGATCCTGAATTTATATACTTACCATCTATGTTACCTATTGTCGACCATACTATAGAATTCTGAACTTTATCAGAATACGTATCAAATAAACTTTGTTGATATTGTATATCTGTACCATGAGAATCGGCATTATCACCTGTTAACATAATACCATCTAATTTATTATTTCCTATATAAGAATAAAATGCATCCCTCACTTCTGCAGTTACGGCTGCATTGGAGCTAAAGCGAGCTTTCCCAATGCCCCCAAGAATCCAAAAAGTATAAGGATCTGTTGAACCTAAGGTAGGATGCGTTTTAAAATAAATATCTGCAGAACTTGACAATAAACTACCTCCTGTCCCTATTCTATAATAGTACACTGTTCCCGGTACTAAACCTGTAATATCTATTTCATGATCTGTTTTTAAAGTCGCATCACTCAATGTTGAATACGTTGCAAATGTTACATCTGTGCTATATTCAACTACAGAGGTATCATCTACATCAGTTCTCCATTTGATGGTAACACCAGTTTCAGTACCCTTTTGAAGATACGGTAACCTTATTATTGTTTGCCCAAAAAGAGGCAATACCATAAGTAATAAAAGTAAAAATGTGTAACTCTTTTTCATCTATTTTTAGTTTTTAAGCTCGATTTTTTTAGTCTTTAATTCTGAATAAAATTCCCTCATAAATATTGTATTTCTAATTCTATAAGGCAGTTTCTTATAGTTTTCTTCTGCTTTTATAATTGAGAGTTCTGCTTCCTTAAGTTTTCCTTGTTGAATTTGTATGTTAGCAAGTTCTAAATAAGCACGTTCCTTTCTATTGCTTATTTGAATTACTTTATTTTGAAATTTTACTGCTGAATTAAAATCTTTTATATCTACATAATTTGAAACCAACTTATCATACAAGACAACAATATCACCCAATTTTTCAATTCCTTCAATTAGTATAGATTGTGAACGCTCTCTTCCTCGCTTATTGTTTGTAGCATACCAAGCCTTTGAAGCATATAAATATTGCTCAGGATAAGTAACCTCAGAGTTTCGTATTACTTCGTCATATAGTTTTGCAGATTTTTTATATTTCCCTTTCTTAAAGTAAATATCAGCTAGTAATTTCAAAGCACTGCTGTTATTCGAATCTTCTCTCAATATCTTTTTGATGTTTTTTTTACAATCAAAATAATTTTCAAGATGATAATTACTTTTAGCTATGTAGAAATCCTGCGCTACGGACTCTAGTCCCAATTCTTTTGAATACTTAAAATCTTTTAAGCTATTAGTATAGTTATTATGTTGGTAGTAAAGCTTACCCCTTTTAAAATATAGATTAGCGCTATCAGGATTTTTCTGAATCTCTTCAGTAACGTTTAATATTCGTTTGTGTAAATCACCATGCGCATTAAGAACTGGATTCGATAATACAAAAAACAATATATAGAGAAATTTAAATCGCAAAGTTTATAATTGTTTGGGGTAATTAATAGCATATCAAAAGAAATCAAAATTTAAACAGAATATTAATAATTTAGACTAAGTGTAATATTACTTGTTTAAATACCTAGAACTTAAAAAACAAACGTCTAAAAGCAAATTAAATCGCTAATCTTCAAAATGTTAAAATAAAAAAACACATCCAATAACGGATGTGTTTTCTCCTAACTAAATTAATAAAACAATTGATTATTGTAAAACTAACTGTATTATCAAGCTTATTAAGCCACTATACCTAATTTCTTTTTTGTCTTAACTTCATTGCCTTTAGCTTCAAACTGATTAGAGGTGTTTTTAGCTCCTCCTGCTTTTAAAGCTTTATCTCCAGCAAAGAATGTTTTGTGGTCATCACCAAGGTCAGAGCCAGCCATTCTTTGGTGTTTTACACAAGACACACCTTTTCTTATTTCTTGACGCTGCACATCTCTTACGTAAGCCAACATCCCATCTTTACCAAAATAACCTTCGGTTAAATCATTCATATGCAATGCTGTGGTATGGTATGTAGGCAACGTGATTAAGTGATGGAAAATACCAGCTTCTCTAGCAGCATCTATCTGGAATGTCTTAATCTTTTCATCGGCTCTGTGGCATAATTCTGTACCATCATATTCAGCATTCATAAGGTTATTTCTGTCGTAAGCTGTCATATTTTCGCCTTCTGCTAACATTTCTTCAAATACCTGCTTACGGAAATTCAACGTCCAGTTGAATGATGGCGAATTATTATAAACCAACTTAGCACTTGGTACCACTTCACGAACGCGATTTACCATATGTGCAATTTGCTTTACGTTTGGTGTTGGTGTTTCAATCCACAATAAATCTGCACCATTTTGTAAGCTTGTAATACAATCTAGCACTACTCTATCGATGTTAGAACCATTTTTGAATTTATACAACCCATTTGGCAATCTAATTGGTCTTACGAGTTTGCCATCACGCTTCAATAACACTTCATCTTCTTTTACATCATCCATAGTAACCTCTTCAGCATCTACAAATGCTAAATATTTTGAAGCCAAATCGCCTGGCTCTTTACTTACAGGCAGTTTTTGTGTTAATCCTGCACCTTCAGAATCTGTACGCGCGACAATAACACCATCATCTACACCTAACTCTAAAAATGCATAACGTACTGCATTTAATTTAGCTATAAAATCTTCGTGCGGAACGGTTACCTTTCCATCTTGGTGACCACATTGTTTAGCATCAGAAACCTGGTTTTCAATCTGAATAGCACAAGCACCAGCTTGAATCATCTTTTTCGCCAATAAATACGTCGCTTCTTCATTACCAAAACCAGCATCGATATCTGCTATGATTGGTACAATATGTGTTTCAAAATTATCTATCTCGTTTTGAACATCTTCGCCATTGGCTTGTCTTCTGAATAAATCATTAAGTTCAATAGCATCTGCTTGACGCAAGAAATCGTAAATCTCAGCGATTAAAGCAGGTACAGCCGTTTTTTCGTGCATAGATTGATCTGGTAATGGTCCAAATTCTGAACGTAATGCTGCAACCATCCAACCAGATAAGTATAAGTAGCGTTTGCTCGTTGTTTTGTGGTGTTTCTTTACTGCAATCATTTTCTGTTGCGCCACAAAACCGTGCCAGCAACCTAATGATTGTGTATAGTTTGACGAATCAGCATCGTAATCTGCCATATCCTGACGCATTATGGCTGCTGTATATTTAGCAATATCCAAACCTGTTTTAAAACGATTTTGAGTTGCCATTCTTGCAGCATTTTCTGGATTGATTGCTGCCCAATTGTTACCAAATTTTGCTTTTAAATCCTTTACAGTTTCCAAAGCAGAAGCATAGTTACTTTGTGGTAAATTTTTCATAATTTTGAAATGTATTAATGATATATTAGATTTAATATGAATCCCGTTTAATGTTGCCGCATTAGCGGGATTATTTTTTTATGTTCAAAAGCGCTTCGACTGCGCTCAGCGTGACGCTAAATTTAGATTTGCCTGTAAGCTGAAAGCGTTAAAAACTCTTCAAACTTTTCTTGTGTTACTAGTTTTTTGAAAAGGTTGATAGCATCACAGAACTTTGTGTTTTTTATCTTGCCCTCGCCTACTTCACGTATGATTTTTTCAACTTCATCATCAAAAATTTCATCGAATAAGGCTTTGGTAAATTGTCGTCCATCTTCCAAAAAGGCTTCATTCTTCAACCATTGCCATACTTGGGTTCTGGATATTTCTGCTGTGGCTGCATCTTCCATTAAATTGTATAGCGCAACTGCACCATAACCTCGCAACCAAGCTTCCATATACAGTATACCAACATTAATGTTCTTTCTAACGCCAGCTTCAGTAATTGTGCCTTGTGGCAACTCTACCAAATCAGCTTCCGTAACAGTAATGTCTTCACGTTTTTTGAAAATTTGATTTGGCGTAGGCATATACTTATCAAATTCTTTCATTGCAACCACAACCAAAGCAGGATGTGCCACCCAAGTACCATCGTGACCATTTTTCGCCTCTCGTTCTTTGTCTAAACGCACCTTTTCTAAGGCTGCTTTATTGGCTTCAGGATTGTTTTTAATCGGAATTTGTGCTGCCATTCCGCCCATGGCGTGAATTCCTCTTTTATGGCAACGTTGAATTACCAAGTTAGAATATGCAGCCATAAAAGGTGTTGTCATGGTCACTTGGTCTCTATTAGGTACCACAAAACTATTGTGATTTCTAAACTTTTTGATGTATGAAAAGATATAATCCCAACGACCACAGTTTAATCCTACGATATGGTCTTTTAATTCATAAATAAATTCATCCAACTGAAAACTTGCCGTAATGGTTTCAATAAGTAAAGTTGCCTTAAAGGTTCCTTGTGGCACACCAAGATACGCTTGTGCGAATTCAAAAACTGCATTCCACCAACGTGCTTCTAAATAGTGCTCTAATTTTGGAAGATAAAAATATGGCGCAGAACCATTTTCCATCAAGGTCTTAGAATTATGAAACACATACAATCCAAAATCTACCAAACTACCAGACATCTCTTTATTGTTTACCAACAAATGACGCTCGTTAAGATGTAAACCTCTTGGTCTCACTAAAAGTACAGCCGTTTCCTCATTCAACTTGTAATGCTTACCTCTAGCCTCATCAACAAGTTCTATGGTTTTAGTATTGGCATCTCTAAGATTGATTTGACCTTCCATATTGTTTGTCCAACTTGGCGCATTGCTATCTTCAAAATCTGCCATAAAAGTCTTAGCACCAGAATTGAGTGCATTTATAACCATTTTACGGTCAACAGGACCAGTAATTTCTACACGTCTGTCTTGTAGATCTTCAGGTATTGGTGCTGCGGTCCAGTCTGAATCTCTAATGTCTTTTGTTTCAATTGGAAACGATGGAAACTTACCACTATCGAAAACCGACTGCTGTTTTTCTCTACGCTGCAGTAATTCTAATCGTGACGCGTTAAACTTTTCATGCAAAGCTGAAAGAAAAACCAAAGCATCATCTGTTAAAATTTCTGGATAATAATTTTTTACACTATCACTGAACTTAATTTTTTGATCTGTTGTAATTGAAGTTTCCATATCATTTTGTTTTGATGAAACAATGTTACAATCAATTTTTGAAAAAAACAAGCGAACGTTCGCTATTTTACATTTTTTCGCCAAAATGCAAAATTCGCAGATTATAGTATATTTGTAATATGGAACAAGATTATATCAAATTAATTTTTGGATTAAAACTTAAGCAAATTCGTACAGATAAAGAGCTATCGCTATTTGGTCTATCGAAACTTACAGGGCTTTCAAAATCATATTTAAACGAAATTGAAAAAGGAAAAAAATATCCAAAACCCGACAAGATTGCTCAGCTTTCAGAAAAGTTAGAGGTACCTTATGACGAAATGGTGTCTCTTAAATTAGACAAAAACCTTGCTCCTATTGGCGAAATCCTTCAATCTAAAATATTGAAAGAAATTCCTTTGGATTTGTTCGGTATACAAGAGAGTACGATGATAGATATTATATCTAATGCACCATCTAAAGTTACCGCTTTTATAAGTACAATTATTGATATTGCCAAGAATTACAATTTTAGTAAAGAAAGTTTTTATTTGGCTTCTGTTAGGTCGTTTCAAGAAGCCAATAATAATTATTTTGACGACTTAGAAAATGCCGTTTTAAGTTTTGCCAAAACCTATCAAGTTAATCTTAAGGCACCCGTAAAATCTGAAGACCTAGAGGAAATACTGATTGAGGAATATGGTTACAGCATCAATTCTACCGAATTAGAATCACATACAGAATTAAAGAATTTGCGTTCGGTTTTTGTTCCAAAAACTAAAACGCTTCTTCTTGCCAAACATATAGATGATGCACAAAAATCCTTTATATATGCTAAGGAAATAGCGTATAATTATTTAAAAATAAAAGAACGTCTTTATACATTTTCTTGGATAAAATTTGAAAATTTTGATCAAGTCCTAAATAACTTTTACGCATCATACTTTGCTGGTGCTTTGGTTATTCCTAAAGCAAGACTGATGGATGACTTAAAAGATTTATTTTCTAAAAAATCTTTTAAATCTAAAGATTTTGAGCGTATAATAAACAATTACAATGCTTCGCCAGAATCTGTTTATCATAGATTAACAAATATTCTTCCTAAAGAATTTAATCTTAAAAGTCTATTTTTTCTAAGGTTTTCTCATCAAAAAGGAACTGACGATTTTGTATTAAATAAAGAACTTCACTTGTCTAAACAACAATCGCCTCACGCGAATGAATCTGATGAACATTATTGCAGACGCTGGGCATCGTTAAGAGTTTTAAAAGAAATTAGTAATTCTGGAAATGCTCACGAATTTGATATTCAAATCTCAAACTACCCAAGTGAAGAAAAAAGTTATTTAATACTATCGTCTGCAACAGCAGATCCTTTTGTTGCTGACCAATATAGAAGTGTTTGCGTGGGTATACAGATTAACAATCAGTTTAAACGAAAAGTAGCTTTTGCAGAAAGTAAATCCATTAAAATGATTGATGTTGGTGTTACTTGCGAGCGCTGTGCTATTTCTAATTGCGAAGTTAGACAAGCTAAGCCAACGGTAATTCTTTCAAAACAAATGGATGATAAAATTGCGAGTGTTGTAGATGAATTGCAGAAAAAATACAGCAAATAAGCTACCAAATATCAACCATTTTAGAATAACTTATCTCAGAAAAGTTAGTTATAACCTTATTCGCTAAATTATAATCTTGATGACTTGAGTGTGGACTTTTAAAACCTACACAATAAATTCCTGCAGAATGCGCTGCCTTTATTCCATTTGTAGAATCTTCAATAACCATACACTCTGACTTATCAAAGCCTGTAGATTCTGCTGCTTTCAGGAAGATTTCAGGATGTGGTTTTGACTTTTTTAAATCTGCACCACTAAACTTAGCGCTGAAATATTGATTGAGGTCAAAACGTTCAAAAATTTGCTTTATTCCAGGCATTGAAGCCGAAGACGCTACTACCAATTTCACACCATTATTATAATAATCTTGTATTCTTTCTAAAACACCATCAATAAGATCTAAATCATCGTTTTCAAAAAATATTTTATAGTGTTTACGCTTCAAACTAACTAAATGCTCTGGTGTTTCATTCAAATTAAAATGGTCTACCAAACGCTTGCAGATATTAATGGTGGACTGTCCTGTAAAAGACGCATATAAATCTTCACCTACATTAATATTAACGTCGTCAAACATTTGATGATAGGATTTTCGGTGCAAAGGTTCTGTATCTACAATAACACCATCCATATCGAATAACACTGCTTTAAGCATAAAATAGTTTTTATTTAGGGCGAAGATAACAAAGTGTTGAATTAAAAAAGCATCAAAACTCAATGTCTCGATGCTTTTTATGAATTCTTAATTTTTAAATAATTTACAATGCATTATCCATAATATCTTGTACTACTTCTGGATTTAGCAAAGTACTTGTATCACCTAGATTACTAGTGTCTTTACCTGCTATTTTACGTAAAATACGACGCATAATTTTTCCGCTTCGTGTTTTTGGTAGTCCTGCAGTAAACTGAATTTTATCTAACTTAGCAATAGGTCCTATTTGTTCTGTAATTAATTGGTTAATCTCTTTACGTAGGTTATCATGATTACGACTTTCGCCTGTTTCTTTCAAGGTTACATAACCATATAATGCATTTCCTTTAATATCGTGAGGGAATCCAACTATAGCAGATTCTGCTACTGCTGGATGCTCATTAATAGCATCTTCTATTGGTGCAGTACCAAGATTATGACCAGATACGATTATCACATCATCCACACGACCCGTAATACGGTAATAACCCACCTCATCTCTTAATGCGCCATCACCAGTAAAATATTTATTATCATAAGCAGAGAAATACGTGTCTTTATAACGCTGATGATTTCCCCAAATAGTTCGCGCCATACTAGGCCAAGGATATTTTATACAAAGTCTACCATCTACTTGATTCCCTTTAATTTCTTGTCCGTTTTCATCCATTAAGGCTGGTTGAATACCAATAAAAGGAAGCGTTGCATAGGTTGGTTTTGTTGGAGTCGCAAATGCTATTGGTGTAATCATAATTCCGCCTGTTTCGGTTTGCCACCAAGTATCCACAATTGGTGCTTTTTTCTTTCCTACGTTATCATCGTACCAATGCCAAGCTTCTTCATTTATTGGTTCTCCAACAGTTCCTAACACTTTTAAAGATGATAAATCGTGCTTTTCTAAATGGTCTACACCTTCTTTTGCTAATGCACGAATGGCTGTTGGAGCTGTATAAAATTGATTGACTTTATGTTTTTCTACAATATCCCAAAAACGACCAAAGTCTGGATAACTTGGTACTCCTTCAAACATAACTGTTGTTGCACCATTACATAATGGTCCGTAAACGATATAACTGTGTCCTGTAATCCAACCTATATCTGCTGTACACCAATACACATCTTTTTCGCGATATTGAAACACATTTTTAAACGTGTATGCTGTATAGACCATATATCCTGCTGTAGTGTGTACCATACCTTTTGGTTTTCCTGTAGAGCCTGAAGTATATAAGATAAATAACGGATCTTCAGCATTCATTATTTCTGGTACACAGTCATGGTAAGCCTCATCAAGCAAGGGTTTTAGCCAATGATCGCGACCATCTTTCATATTTATTTCACTATTGATACGTTTTGCAACCAAAACACTATCTATACAATCACACTCTTCTAATGCTTCATCTACAATGCCTTTTAAGTCTATGGTTTTTGCACCACGATAAGAACCGTCGCTAGTGATGACCATTTTACATTCTGAATCATTGATACGCGTTGCTAATGCTGTAGATGAAAATCCTGCAAAGACCACAGAATGTATTGCACCAATACGTGCACAAGCCAATACAGAAATGGCTAATTCTGGAATCATTGGTAAATAAATACAAACACGATCACCTTTACCAATGCCTTTATCTTTTAACACATTTGCCATACGACAAACACGCTCATGTAATTGACGGTAGGTGATATTTTCAGCTTTTTCTGTTGGATCGTTAGGTTCAAAAATAATTGCTGTTTTATCTCCTCTTGTGTATAAATGTCTATCTATACAGTTTTCGGTAATGTTTAGTTGTGCTCCTTCAAACCATTTTACTTCTGGTTTGGTAAAGTCCCAACTTAAAACATTGTCCCATTTTTTTCGCCATAAAAAATGTTCTTCAGCTATTTCTTCCCAAAAAACCTCAGGATTTCTTACGGATTTGCGATAAACTTGGTAATATTCCTCTAAGTGTTTTATATGATAATTACTCATAATTGATATATGTTATTTTACTTTAAATTTATTTTTTTCTTTTTAAATTCATCTCGGTACAACTTATTCTTACTTTACAAATCACTCAATTTGATATTTTTAGTCTGTTTGAGAAATAAGCTAAAGAATATTGAATTGAGAATTAATGAATCCCAATATGATGCGTTTCATAAATAGATTTTATTTCATCTATAATCGTAACATCGTCAATAGTTGATGGTATATTATATTGCTGCTCGTCTGCTATATTTCGTAATAATTTCCGAAGAATTTTACCACTTCGGGTTTTTGGTAATCGGTTAACAACTAGTACATCTTTAAACGAAGCTACAGCGCCTATTTCTTTACGAACATCTTGAATAATTTCTTTTTGAATTGCAGTATAATTAGTATTGATACCAGATTTTAAAACTACTAAACCTAATGGTTTTTGACCTTTAATATCACAATGCACTCCAAAAACAGCACATTCTGCAACAGATTTATTGGAGGCTACAACCTCTTCCATTTCAGCAGTAGATAATCTATGCCCTGCAACATTTATAATATCATCAACGCGACCTGTTATAAATATGTAGCCATCTTCGTCCTTGTAACCACCATCTCCTGAGAAATAATACCCAGGAAATTTATCTAAATAACCCGATTTAAAACGCTGTGGGTTTCCCCAAAGATTCATTAAAGTTCCTGGTGGTAATGGCAATTTTGCAGTTACCAATCCTTCTACTCCAGCTTCTACTTCGTGTCCTTCTTCATTTAAAATTTGAATATCATAGCCGCAAACGGGTAAACTTGCTGAACCTGGTTTAACCTCTTGTAACTGAACACCAACCATGTTTGCAAGCATTGGCCAACCGCTTTCGGTTTGCCACCAATGATCTACTACCGGAACACGTAAATGTTGCTCTGTCCAACGCAATGTTGCAACATCACAACGTTCGCCTGCTAAAAATTGATACTTTAAACAGGATAAATCATATTTTTTTATAAAATCGCCTTCAGGATCTTCTTTTTTTATGGCTCTTATAGCTGTTGGCGCTGTAAACATCACTTTTACTTTATGCTCACTAATGACTCTCCAAAACGTTGAGGCGTCTGGTGTTTTTATTGGTTTACCTTCAAAAAGAATAGTTGTATTTCTATTTAACAAAGGACCATAAACGATATAACTATGACCAACAACCCAACCAACATCACTTGCTGCCCAATACGTTTCGCCTTCTGCAACTCCATAAACATATTTCATAGAGAATTTTAAAGCGGTAGCATATCCACCTGTATCTCTAATAATACCTTTTGGTTTTCCTGTGGTTCCTGAAGTATATAGAATATATGATGGATGATTTGCTGGCAGTGCTATTGCATCTATAGAAGGGGCATTTTTCACAAGATTTTTATAATCTACATCGTAGTCCTTTACGGGAATTTCCACATTCTGTTCTCTGTCAAAAACAATAACTCGACTTGGTTTATGTTCGGCCTGATTAATAGCTTCATCTACAAAAGGCTTATAAGGAATAATTCGACTAATCTCTATACCGTGAGACGCTGTAATCACTGCTTTAGGCTTACAATCATCAATACGAATTGCCAACTCATGAGGTGCGAAACCTCCAAAAACTACAGAATGAATTACACCGATTCTTACACATGCCAACATTGCATACAGTGCTTGCGGAATCATTGGCATGTATATAATACATGTATCACCTTTTGAAAGGCCTAATTCTTGCAGTCCGCCTGCTAATTTAGAAACTTCTTTATGAAGTTCATTAAACGTAATATACTGTTTTGTATTAGTAACCGGAGAATCGTAAATAATTGCATTCTGCTCACCAAATCCATCTTTGATATGTTTATCTATACATAGATAACTTAGGTTAAGTTGCCCATCTTCAAACCACTGATAGTAATCGTGATTATCTTTAGATAAAATTGTTTTTGGATATTTAAACCATTCTAATTGTTGAGCTTGCTTTTTCCAAAAATTCTCTGGACTAACAATGCTTTCCTGATAAAATTCTTGATAATTCATAATTAACCTTTTTTGGAATTAAATAAACCAAACCAATTAGGGTTAAGTACTTTTAACTTTATCAAAGCCCAAATTATTACTACAAAACAAACACCCATTATAACAGATTCAAAAGGGCTTGTGGTGGTTTTACTCTCTAGTTTAAAACGGAAATATAAAGTTACTATAACGTAAATACTAATAATAATATCAGACGCTAAAGCATTGATACGTATGCGTTTCATCTTGTTTTACTTTAATTAAACATTGTTTCTTTTTGCACACAAAACCAAAGTTTAACTAAGTGAAACTATTAAGCTATAAGCTCATTAATTTCTGAAACTATTTTTTTTACTGAAAAGGGCTTTGTTAAATATTTATCTGCTCCAAGTTTTAAGCCTTTTTCAATATCTGAAGCTTTATTCTTTGCAGTTAAAAACACCACTTTAGTATCTTTTAACTGATCATTCTCTTTTATAGATTTAAGTGTTTGATAACCATCAACATTCGGCATCATAACATCTAACATAATAACATCAGGAATTACACTTTGCAAAATCTCTAAAGCTTCGCTTCCATCTCTTGCAATATACACTTCAAAATCATGCTTTTTAAAAGTGTATTCTAATGTCATTACTATATTTGGTTCGTCATCGACGATAACAATTTTCTTCATTCTTCGAACACGTTGACAATTTACTTAAAAGGTAGCTTAAAACCAAAGGTTGCACCACTTTTTTCATTGTTTTTAACCCATATATTTCCGTTGTGATTTTCTACAATTTGTTTGCAAATTGCTAATCCCAAACCACTCCCTTCGGGTTTTTGGATATTTTGATTTTTTGACTGGTAAAATTTATCAAAAATAAAAGGTAAATCTTGCTCTGGGACTCCCTTACCGTTATCCATTATACTTACTTCCAAATATCCTAAATCAAATTTATAATCTACTATAATTACACCTTTTTTAACATCACAAAATTTAATAGCGTTAGATATTAGGTTAGTTAATACCTGCACTATACGATCTTCATCATACTCTACTGTAAGATCACCTTGATTTATAATGATAATTTCAACTTGTTTTTTATCTGCAATGTGCTTTAAGCTATCTACCGTTTTCTGAATAGTATTTCTAATATTATAGCTCTTAATATTTAACTGCGTACGACCTTTTGAAAGCTTTTCGAAATCTAAAATATTATGAATTAACCTAGAAAGTCTGTCACTATCTTGAAGCATATTTTTTAGAAATTGTGTTTTTATTTCTAAAGGCATATCGTCGTCATCGTCCATCAAAAGCTCTGTTGTTGCCCTAATACCTGTAATAGGTGTTTTTAACTCATGAGCCACTGTATCTAGGAATTCATCCTTTTGTTTGTCTTTTTCAATTAACTCTTCGTTAGCATCTTTTAATTGATTTGTAAGCTTTGTAAGCTCATTCGATTTTTCTCTTAGCAGTTTATTTCTAGCAATTGTTTCCTTTGACTCTTCTAGTATCTTAAGTACCTCAACCAGACTTACCTCATCTTCTTTAACTACACTAGCAATTAATATTTTAGCTGAAGCGCTACCGATACTTCCTGTTAGTAATTTTTCAGAGAAGTTAATCAATCTTGCATCTGCCATTTGAGTATCTAGTGGCAGGTCGTATTTTCTAAAAAACAAATTTAAAGCACGCTCTGTCCTAGTCTCTCCTAAAAATTTAACCAGAACCTTCTTAATATCTGCAACGTATGCCTCACCTTTCCAAACCAGCGCTCCATCTTGTAAGTCGGTATAATTTTTACTATCCACAAACATTTCTGCATAATTACGTTCTCTATAATTTCCCTTTTTTATCACAGAAAATGTCATATAACAAAATAAATTAACGAGTAGACTCCAAAAAAACGCATGTGCAGGAGGACTTAAAAAATCAATTCCGAATAAAGCATGTGGTTTTAAAATCTCTATACCTGCAAAACCATATTGCACTAAATCGTCAGAACCATTTAAAGCATGAATAGAAAATGGAAGTATTAACGTATAAAAAACTACAGCTATACCTGAAATGATTCCGGCTATTGTTGCCTTAGACGAGCCTCTGTTCCAAAACAAACCGATAAAAAAAGAAGGAGCTAGCTGAGCTATAATTACAAACGCCATTAAACCAATAGAGTACAAGGACAACTCAAAAGAGAAATTTACATAAAACGCATAAGCGCTAATGATGATTAGAAAAATTGAAATACGCCTTATATTCTTTATGTATTTAGCATTTCTCTCTGGGTGACTTTTTATAAAATAATCTAGAAAACCATAAGGTATTACCAAATTATTACTCACCATAGTAGATAACGCTAATGTTGCAACTACAACCATAGAAATTACCGCTGAAAAACCGCCTAAAAATACTAATACAGACAAAAAAGTGTTTCCGTTTTGCAATGGCAATAACAACGCATAGTATTCTGCCTGAACTGTATTACCAATGGTTAAGTTACCAGCCCAAGCAATAAAGATGACGAAAACATTAAACAATAGAAGGTATAAAGGAAACATCCAGATAGCATTTTTTAAATGCTTTTCTCTAACGTTTTCAACCACAGAAACCTGAAATTGTCTCGGTAATAAAAATATTGCCATAAAAGACAACATTATTGTATATAACCAGTTAAACCCTCCTTCAAAACCATTGATAGTAATTAATGACTCAAAATTTTCAGCAGCAGACATTTTTGTGTAAATATCTTCTGTACCATCAAATAAAATATAGGTTACATATATACCAACAAATAAGAAGAAGACAAGTTTTAATACAGACTCAAAAGCAACAGACATTACAATTCCCTTGTGCTTTTCTGAGGCATCTGTAGTTTGCGTTCCAAAAAACGTTGCAAAAACCGCTAGTAACAATGCTATATAGAACGTTGAATCATCATACACCGAAGTCGCTACATAACTGGTATCGTCTGAAAGAATTTGAAAGGTTTCTGAAACTGCTTTTAACTGCAAAGAAATATAAGGCACAATAGCCATTAAACAGACAATGGTAACTAAAGCGCCTAAAAATCTATTATTACCATAGCGCAGTGAAATAAAATCTGCTATAGAGCTAATCTTGTGTTGCTTTGAGATTCTTACAATTTTTCTCATTAACACAATCCAAAGTGGTGCTGCAATCACTGGCCCCAAATAAATAGGAAGAAAATTAACACCAGAGTTAGCTGCAATACCAATACTACCATAATAGGTCCAAGCCGTACAATATACCGCCAAAGACAATGTATATACTACAGAATTATTTACCCATTTACTTTTAGAATTCTTCTCTGCCACATAAGCAATAAAAAATAATGCAGCTAAATAGATAACGATTATTGTAAATAAAACGTAATTACTCATAATGACGTTTTAAAACAACGTAAGACACCACTATAACCATCAACCAAATGGAAAAAATGGAAAAATAAAATGTAGGAATACCAAACACATGACCATTATGATTAAATATCAGTAAAAATGGAACATTTAGTATCGCCAAAGTTGTAATTGAAAGTATAACTAACTTTTGTTCATGCCTTTTTTTCATAGATAACTAAAATACAAAAAACAGTGTTGCAAATACAACACTGTTTTTTTAACTAATAAAACTTTGTCAATTAATGACTATGCGCTTCTCCTGCGCCAGATGGAATTCTTATGTTTTCCACAATATCTTGTACATGCTGTGGTGGTGCTGGAGTCATACGAGAGACAACTACAGAGACGACAACATTTACAAGCATAGCTATGGTACCAAAACCTTCTGGCGAAGTACCAAACCACCATTCACTTGCTGGTCTTGGATCCATTACTCCAATTAAACCTGTCTTGTATCTAATCATGTAGAACAACATTAACGAAATACCAACTACCATACCAGCTATGGCTCCTTGTTTATTCATGCGTTTATCAAATATTCCTAATATAATTGCTGGGAAGAATGAAGCCGCTGCTAATCCAAAGGCCAAGGCGACGACCGCGGCGACAAAACCAGGCGGTTTTATACCTGCAAGACCTGCAATTACAACTGCAAATACAATAGATATTCTTGCCCACATCAGCTCACCTTTATCTGAAATATCTGGTTTTATTTGCTTCTTTATCAAATCATGAGATATGGATGTAGAAATTACCAGCAACAGTCCAGCCGCTGTAGATAATGCTGCAGCTAGTCCACCAGCTGCAACTAGAGCAATTACCCAATTAGGAAGTTTAGCAATTTCAGGATTTGCCAACACCATAATATCTCTATCTACATAAAGTTCATTTGTATCAGCATTGGCATTTGAAACCAATCGTTCACCATGTGCTCCTCTTGCGCTTGAATCATTCGCTTCACCTGTATATGCAGGTTTTCCATCTAAAGCATTACCTGCGACATACTGAACTTTTCCATCTCCATTTTTATCTGACCAAGCAATTAAACCTGTGTCCTCCCAATTCTTAAACCAATCCGGAAGTTGAGTATATTCAGTATTACTCACAGTTTCAATTAAGTTTGTTCTTGCAAATACTGCAATTGCAGGTGCTGTTGTATAAAGTATAGCAATAAATAACAATGCTAAACCTGCCGATTTACGCGCATCTTTTACTTTAGGTACTGTAAAGAAACGTACAATTACGTGTGGTAAACCAGCTGTACCAACCATAAGAGCTAGTGTAATTGCAAATACATCCCAAGTCGATTTTGTTCCACTTGTATATTCTTTAAATCCTAGTTTTGTATGCAATTGATCAAGATGTTCTAAAAGAGGTGTTCCATTTTCAATCTCACCTCCCATTCCTATTTGTGGAATAATGTTTCCTGTCATCTGCATAGAAATAAAGAATGCAGGTACCATAAATGCAAAGATTAAAACACAATATTGTGCCACTTGCGTATAGGTAATTCCCTTCATTCCTCCTAAAAATGCAAATACAAGTACAATAGCCATACCTATAACGACACCTATATTTATGTCTACTTGTAAAAATTGAGAAAATACAACTCCTACTCCACGCATTTGTCCTGCCACATAAGTAAATGACACTAATAATGCACATATTACAGCTACAGTTCTTGCTGTGTTAGAGTAGTATCTGTCTCCAATAAAGTCTGGTACTGTAAATTTTCCAAATTTCCTTAAGTAAGGTGCGAGTAGCAAGGCGAGTAACACATAGCCACCTGTCCAACCCATAAGGTAAACCGATCCATCATAGCCTGTAAAAGAAATAATACCAGCCATTGAGATAAATGATGCAGCTGACATCCAGTCTGCTGCCGTTGCCATACCATTTGCAAGTGGAGAAACACCACCACCAGCAACATAAAATTCTTTTGTTGAACCAGCTCTGGCCCAAATTGCAATTCCGAAATATAGTGCGAATGTAACGCCTACTAATATCCATGTCCAAGTTTGTACACTCATAATTTTAATTTTTTGGTTATTAGTTAAGACTATTCGTCGTAACCATATTTTTTATCTAGTTTGTTCATTATTCTAACGTATACGAATATGAGAATTACGAATACGTAAATAGAGCCTTGCTGAGCAAACCAGAACCCTAGCTTAAATCCACCAAGCTTTATTTCATTTAAAGCGTCTTTAAAAAGAATACCGCAACCATAGGAAACAATGAACCAAATGATTAGAAGTATAGAAAGGTACTTTACATTTTCCTTCCAATACGCAGATGCATTTTTTTGTTTTTCTGACATAATTGATTTGTTTATTTAGTTATAGTTAAAATCAGGCTTTTATAAAAAGATCATAGCCTGAACAGTAAATACTCCGGTTGCATCTCCATCACCAACTTTGTCATTTGTGTAATCAAAACTTAGTTTAGAATGGTGACCTGTAAAGAAGATGTTGGCTCCTAGCTTAAACTGATTAGCATTATCATCAATCGCATCAATACTTCTTGTAGAGTATGCTAAATAAGGTTGAAATCTAGTTTTTGTTTTATCACCTGGAAGCACATAACCTACGTGACCGTAAATCATATTACCTGTTGCATAAGGTCCTAAGAAAAAATCTTCGCCATAATCATTATTCTGGTATGTTGCATATGCTGTAATAGCTGAACCGTTATCTCCTAAAGGAGCATCATAGAAGGCATCTGCCGCAAATAAGAAAACGTCATCACCTTCTCCATTTGGCAATACAACTCCACTTGGGTGACTAAAGAAACCCGCTCCAATATTGAATACTTTTTTACTCCCCATATACGTACCAACTTTGTAAGGTAAAGCATTAGATTCCTGGTCTAAAAAGTTATAATCTACATAACCTTGAATGACTTTACCTGCTTCTTCAGAACCTAAAATTTCTCTACCTCTATACACTGTGGCAGAACCTACATCTCTAGGTGTACCGTCATTATCTAAGGTATTTGTATTAGCTTCATTTAAAGCAAATCTATACTGAAGTTTGTTAAATTTACCTTTTACATATACACCTATATGACGTGCAAACTGATCTGAAAGTCCAATAGTAGACCACGAAGACCTATTATTATCTAACGTTAACATGTTTAAGGTACTTTGGTTATTGAGACGAGAAATACCATTCCAATAATGAAGTCCTGCACCAACATAAAAGTCTTTTGCTACTTTGTATTCTCCCCAAAAATCATGGAAGAACAATTGTGCGCTTGCATCTTTACCAACAGGACCAGCATTGTCGCCATTTAAACTGTTGAGACCAAAATGAGCAACCATTGAGAATTTGTCGCTAAATTTAATCCAGCTAAGGACTCTGGCTCTTCTTACACTTAAAGCAAGTTTTTCAGTACCATCTGGTGCATCATCATTATACTGTGCCCAGAATTGTCCCCAAGATATAAATCTCATGTACTTGGTACCATCATCATCAAAATTAATTCTATAGCCTTTCCCATAACCTGTTTCGGTTTCTGACTGGGAAAATCCATAGAAAAGGCATAGTGTAAATACCACTATAAAACAATTAAGTTTTTTCATAAAGATTAGTTGTTAGTTAGTTAAACATTGGTTTTGTGTGCAGCACTAAACTCTAAAAAACAATCTCTAAAAAAAAAGTTAATATATCTTTTTGGTAATTATGTATATATCAATCTCGAAAACGCTCCCATTTTATAAGCATAAACTTATCACCAAGCTCTGTTACTAAAGTACCTGCTCCAGATAAGTTTTTAGCATTAGAGAAGAATATAGCAAGCTCTTCTGCGTTGAGAATTTTATACGTAGGATGGTATTTTGAATTATAAGGTCGCTTTATATTATACTTTTTTACCCAATTCATAATACTAACGTGAGAAATACCCAAAATGCGTTCAATTTCACGATAGGTTAATCCTTCTAAATACAACTGTAGCGCTTTATTAACATAGTAGTCATCAATCTTTTTACCTAACTTATTTACCGTGAAATAATAGTTGCAAGATTTACATCTATAGCGCTGTCTGTCGTTAACAATTCCACTTTTTACATAGCTATCAGAACCACAGTTAGGACAAAGATCTATTTTCATATATATTAATTTAGCATAAATATATCAATTTAGCAATAAATACACAATGCAAATCTGAATTTTCTGACTATTACAAAGTATATGTATTAAATTTTTGAATATTTAATAACTAGCACACCTGTAAATTGAATAAATAACAAAACCCTGAAAATTAGTTTTTTCAGGGTTTATATATCAAAGTGATTTTTGTTAACTCTATTTCGGGTTAAAATACGCATCCTCTTCATCCGTTAATATTCTGGAATGAATAATAAATCGTATACCTAATGGAATTTCTAAAGAGAAACTCGCTCCTCTTCCTTCTGTTATATCTATGGTAAGATGTGTATGTTTCCAATATTCAAATTGATCTTGGTTCATATAAAATGGAACACCTTCTACTTCACCAAGAAAAATATCACTCTCATCCAAGTACATATCATCTTTTTCAAAAATCATTGGTGCAGAACCATCACAACAACCGCCGCTTTGGTGAAAGATCAATTCACCATGCTTTTCCTTTAATTGCCTCACAACTTTTTTTGCTTTCTCTGTAATCTCTACGCGTTTCATACTATGAAAATATCAAAAAAAGGCTGAATCCCTAACCATTCAGCCTTTAAAGCTATTAATCAAATATTTCTAAAAGAATCCTAACTTGTTCTTATCGTAAGAGATTAGCATGTTTTTGGTTTGTCTGTAATGACTCAACATCATCACATGGTTTTCCCTACCAAATCCAGATTTTTTATATCCACCAAATGGTGCATGTGCTGGATATGCATGGTAACAATTAACCCAAACACGACCTGCTTTAATAGCACGTGGAATTTGATACAACTGATGCGCATCACGTGTCCATACACCTGCTCCAAGTCCATAAAGTGTGTCGTTAGCGATCTCTAATGCTTCTGCTTCATCTTTAAATTTGGTGACACAGACTACTGGTCCAAAAATCTCTTCCTGGAATACTCGCATTTTGTTATGACCCTCTAAAATTGTTGGCTGAATAAAGAATCCGTTTGCCAAATCTCCTTCTTTGTTAACATCTCCACCACAAAGCACTTTAGCTCCTTCATCCTTACCTATTTTAATGTAAGACTGAATTTTTTCGTATTGATCATTAGATGCTTGCGCACCTACCATACAACTCGTATCATAAGGACTGTTTTGCACAATAGCTTTAGTTCGCTCTATAACACGCTCCATAAACTTATCGTAAATATCTTCTTGTACCAAAATACGAGATGGACATGTACAAACTTCACCTTGATTAAACGCAAATAATACTGCTCCTTCAATGGCTTTGTCTAGGAACGCATCATCTTCATCCATAACAGAATTAAAGAAAATATTTGGCGACTTACCACCCAATTCCATAGTTACAGGATTTAGATTTTTAGACGCATATTGCATAATTAATTGTCCTGTTGTAGTTTCACCTGTAAAGGCAACCTTATCCACACGAGAACTTGACGCTAAAGGCTTTCCTGCTTCTGGTCCAAATCCATGAACTACATTTATAACTCCTGGAGGAAAAACATCTGCTATTTTTTCCATTAATAAGGTTGCTGAAGAAGGTGTTTGCTCAGCTGGTTTTAACACCACACAGTTTCCTGTTGCTAAAGCTGGTGGTAATTTCCAAGACAACATTAATAATGGAAAGTTCCATGGGATGATTTGCCCAACCACACCAAGTGGTTCTTTAATATTCATCGATAATGTGTTGGCATCCAATTCTGTTGCACTACCTTCTTCTGCTCTAATACAAGATGCAAAATATCTCCAGTGATCTACAGATAATGGTACATCCGCATTTAATGTTTCTCTAATTGGTTTGCCATTATCGCAAGTCTCAACTAAAGCGAACTCTTCTAAGTTTGCTTCAATAATATCTGCTACCTTATTTAATAATGTTGCACGTTCGGTTACTGAAGTATTTCCCCAAGCTTCCTTTGCTGCATTAGCTGCATCTAAGGCTAATTCTACATCTTCTTTTTGCGATCTTGGGTATTTTGCAATTAAGGATTTGTCTATTGGTGAGGTATTTTCAAAATACTCTCCTCCTACTGGTGCAACAAATTTACCGTTGATAAAATTGTCGTAGGATGCTTTAAATTGTGGTTTAGAATAACTCATCTTAAATTTAGATTATTTATTAGTTCTTGATTTTTTCAGCCAAAAAATTGACTATTTTTTACTTTTCGCTAAGTTATTTTGCCATATTCTGAAATAATTGAACGTATTTATCATATTTTTGAACATATCTCTTTTTTAGGCGTTTTAGCATTTAATTTTTGTATTATTGAGTATGACATCATTATTAAATCAACATAAAAGCAACAGAAAACTCACGACTTTAGTTGAGAACAGAACGACATATAATGCTGAATACGCTGAATTGAATATCTATGAAACCCATGCATATGCTGAAAAAGTTGCACTTACTTTTGGCTTTCCCATTATTGCTAGTATGCTAACTGGCAAAAAAGTAATGCATATTGACGGCTTTGATGCTTTTGATTTTTTTCCAGGCGAATCTGTTGTAATGCCAACTAATAAAGAAATGGTTATTGACTTTCCGCTTGCCACTGTGGAAAAACCAACACAATGCTTAGCGTTGGGTATTGATGCTTTTAAGATTGAAGAAGTTGTTCAAAAATTCAATCAAAATGTAGCAATTGAAAACGAAAACAACAATTGGGATTTAGACAATACAGCGTCGCATCTTATCAATAATACTGATGTAAATCATCTTATTGAGCGCCTCACTTACACTTTCACCAACAACAATAAGTCTAAAGATGTCTTGTTAGATTTAATGATTCAAGAACTGATTGTACGATTACTTCAAACTAAAGCAAAATCATTAATAATTAATGACACCAATAATATCTTTAACGATACACGTATTGGCACAGTTATAAAGTTTATTAAAGACAATCTTACCAATAAGGACATCAGTGTAGATCAGCTAGCAAAAAAAGCTTATATGAGCACTTCACACTTTCATAAGCAATTTAAAAACACGCTTGGTGTGTCACCTATTGACTATATCAATTCTGAGAAAATTAAATTCGCAAAGAAGTTAATTAAAGAATCTAAAGATGTGAGAATGTCTGAAATCGCTTTTAAATCTGGCTTTAACAATACGAGTTACTTCAATAGGCAGTTCAAAAAAATGGAAATGATGACTCCAGCTCAATTTAAATCTTCCATTGCTAATTCTTAGACTTCTTTAAACTCGTAAAGTAACGTTTAGATTCCTTAAGCACTTTTGGTGCTAATAGAATTGTGGCAATCATAGTTGGAAATGCCATAAACGCAAACACACCATCTATGAAGTTAATCATGGCATCAAAAGACGTCGTTGCAGCAAGAATAATACTCAGAATATAAAAATAGTTGTAATAGTGCTTTTTGTCTGCACCTATTAAAAAAGACAAGCATTTGGTGCCATAATACGAATAACTAAACAAGGAGGACACGCTAAAAAAAAACACGCAAATCATTAATAAATACTGACCATAAGGCAAGGCTTGCTCAAAGGCAGAAGCTGTAAGACTAACACCATTATCCGTTGTGGTTTGCCAAACACCTGTTACCAAAATTGCTAGCGCTGTTAGTGTACAAACAATTAAAGTATCTATTACAGGCCCCAACATTGCCACTAAACCTTCTCTAACTGGCTCGTCAGTTTTTGCTGCTCCATGTGCCATTGGTGCTGTACCCAAACCAGCCTCATTAGAAAATGCTCCTCGCTTTATACCGTGTAATATTAACGCTCCTAAAACACCACCTAAAAAAGGCTTGTCTTCAGGGAAATAATCTGCTGCAAAAGCATCTGTAACAATCAAGGATAAATATTTTGGTACTTCTTCTATGTAAACACCTAGAATAATCAATACCAACACAAAGTATAGCACTACCATAGTAGGCACCATTTTAGAAGCCCAACGACTAATGCGTTGTATACCACCAAGAATTACAAAACTTGTTACGATGACCAAAACAATAGCAATAATTAGATTGCTACCAAAGGATACTTCTACTCCATTTGGTATTAGAATAATATCGTTAACGGCTTGTTTTAACTGATTAACATTTACCACTGGTAATGCTCCCAACATCCCAAACGCGCTAAACAAAACCGCTAAGAATTTCCAGTTTTTACCAAGACCTTCTGTAATAAAATACATTGGTCCACCTTGTATATTTCCATCACTGTCTTTCCCTCTGTATAAAATAGCCAATGTCGATGTAAAGTATTTGGTACTCATCCCAACAATGGCACTTACCCACATCCAAAACATAGCACCTGGACCACCAACTGAAATTGCTAAAGCTACACCTGCAATGTTGCCCATGCCAATTGTAGAAGATAAGGCTGTGGTTAAGGCTTTAAAGTGAGAAATCTCACCTTCATCATCCGGATTATCATACTTACCTCTCAACACACTAATCGCATGCCCTAAATACCTAAATGGTAGAAATTGAGAACGTATTAATAAATACAATCCTCCACCAACTAACAGAATAAGTAGTGGTAATCCCCAAGCAAAGGACGAAAATACTGCTGTAAAATCTTCTAGAGTTTTCATGAGGCTAAAAATAAGGAATCCTTAGTTGTGTTAATAACAAACTGAAAGTATAAAATCTAAACCATTGATTTTCAAAAATTAAAAAGCTAACTTCGCTTATCAATCGATATAGTTCATTGAAACGGAACTATATCTTAACGTTGTGCTTCATTAAAATCAACCTAACCAATGATAAAATTCTTTAGAAAAATTCGGCAAAACTTGCTTATGGAAAATAAAACTGGAAAGTATTTTAAATACGCTATTGGGGAAATTATACTTGTGGTAATTGGAATTTTGATTGCGTTGAGCATTAATAATTGGAATGAAAAGAAAAAGGATAATGATTTTGAGAATGAAATGCTCGCTCAAATTCAAGAAAATTTAGCAAACGATAAGAAAGCATTAAATAACATAAAAATCATTTTTAATAATGCAATTTCTTCTTCTAATAAAATATTGGAACTTAAAAGGTCGGAGGAAAATTTAGATAGTTTAAAATATTGGCTTGCCGATATTATTCAATTTGAGAGATTCCAACCAATTACTAATTCGTATGAAACATTAAAATCAAAAGGACTTGACAAAGTTTCGAATAAAGAACTACGAATGTTACTAGGAGCTTATTATGATGATGAAATTAATCACGTCATAAAATCAGTTGGAGATGTTGAGTATTCTTTTAATAACGATTGGATACCTATTATGAAAGAAATTATAGTTGATTTCAAATTTCAAGATTACGTAATTGTATCTGACCCAAAAATTTTTAGTCAACCATCAACTGCTAGAAATATTTTAACATTGAATAAAGACAATTATAGAGGAGGTTTAAACCGAGTGATTACAGCAATCAATAGTATTGATAAACTAGAAAAGATTTTGGAAAAAACATTGAAAGAATAACGAAAGCACAACAATGGCTATAAGTAATTGCTTGTTCTCGTCTACCTCTGAAAATCCTTGCGGATTTTCAGTTTGGTGTGTACTTGCAAAGTTAAGTGCTAAACCACGCAACTACTCATAGCCGAGACCGATAAGCGTAACTTCTATAAAACTACCTTTTTTTACAAATAAAATTAAAATGAGTAAATCTGACACCAGCCACCACGATGAGCGTATCGCTAATATGAGTTTTGCTTCTGTATATCCTCATTACGTCACCAAAGTAGAAAAGAAAGGCAGAACCAAAGAAGAATTGCACCAAGTCATTGAATGGCTTACTGGCTATGATGAAAACAAACTCAATGAACTCATTGAGCAGAAAGTTAATTTTAAAGACTTTTTTGAAAGTGCTAACCTTAATGAAAATGCACATCTTATAAAAGGTGTTATATGTGGCTACAGAGTTGAAGAAATCACCAACGACACTACCCGTCAATGTAGATATTTAGACAAACTAGTAGATGAATTAGCAAAAGGTAGAAAAATGGAAAAAATTCTGCGTCAACCTTAAATTTTCCGTTTTAAAACATGTCTAAAACGCTATATCGCATTTATGTTGTAGAACTTTCTAAACGTGTGTTTACTGAAAATGCAAAATTCAGAAATGCTAATCCACAATACAATGGTGTGTTAGAGTGTTTGTATGTTGGTATGACGAGTAAAAGTCCTAAAGAGCGCTTTGAACAGCATAAAACAGGTTACAGGAATAAAAAAGGTCATAAACTATCGTCTAATATTGTAGAAAAATACGGCTTGTATCTTAGACCAAGTCTTTACAATCATATAGATCCTTTTTTAACAAGAAAAGAAGCCCTTATTGCAGAAAAAGAAATCGCTCTAGAGTTACGCAGAGAACGCTATGCTGTTTGGTTTAATTAGATACTAACAACTTATCCAAAGTTTCTTCGTAGATGGCTTCGTACTGAGGTACTATATTATGAATATCAAACTTTTTGGACTGCGACTTCGCATTCGCTTTAAATGTCTTTAATGTTTCTGTATCCTTTAAGATCTTAATCGCATTGGCTGACATATCTGCAACGGCATTAACATCACTTAGGTAGCCTGAATAACCATCGATATTTACTTCTGGCAATCCACCTGTATTGGTAGATATTACTGGCACTCCGCTTGCCATGGCTTCCAGTGCAGCTAAACCAAAACTTTCAGTTTGTGATGGTAGTAAAAACAAGTCACTAAAACATAGAATACGATCTATTTCATTACTATTTCCGAAGAAAATAACTTTGTCGCTAATACCTAATTCCTCAACTAAATTTTCAGCAACCTCTTTTTCAGGTCCTTCTCCGACCATCATGAGTTTTGCTGGTAATTCCTTCTGGATATTATAAAAAATCTTTACAACATCTGGTATTTGTTTTACCTCGCGCATGTTACTAATGTGTGTAATAATAGACTCATCGTCACCAGCCATCATACCTCGCTGACAATCGGTAAACTCATTAACATGCTTATTTAAATCAATGAAATTAGGAACTACATGAATGTCTTTTTTAATATCAAAAAGACGCATGGTATCTTTCTTTAAACTTTCTGAAACAGAAGTCACTGCATCAGATTTATTAATACTAAAAGTTACTGCTGGCTTATAAAACGGATGACTACCAACTAAAGTAATATCGGTACCATGCAGCGTAGTAACAATTGGTATTAGAATTCCCTTTTCTAACAGCATTTGCTGCGCCATGTAAGCTGCATAAGCATGAGGAATTGCGTAATGTACGTGTAAAAGCTCTATACCATAAAGCTGTACCATATCTACCAACTTACTAGACAATGCTAATTCATACGGTTGATAATGAAATAAAGGATACTCAGGCACATGTACTTCGTGAAAATGCACATTGTTACTCAACAATTCTAAACGTACTGGTTGGCTGTAGGTTATGAAGTGTATTTCGTGTCCTCGCTTAGAAAGTTCTAAACCTAATTCTGTGGCTACTACTCCACTACCTCCAAATGTTGGGTAACAAACGATTCCTATTTTCATCTAAAACTTTTGAATGATTAGAGTTAACAACTATAAAGTCTCTAGTTAATCTAAAACCTTACAACTTTATTACATGTGTTAAAGTTAGCAGATTTGAAGTTGAGCACCCTAACTTTTAGCACTTTTTAACTTATAACATTAGTCTATAATTGCTTCATAGATCAGTCGCTGTATCTCTGTTCTTATATTTTCTCTGAGTAAAAGGTTTTTACCAGCCTCTGGATATGTTCTGTTAGCTAAAAATACATAAACAATTTCTTCTTCCGGATCTGCCCAAGCATAAGTACCTGTAAATCCTGAATGTCCAAAACTGGTCATAGAAATGCATCCACAAGTTGGTCCTTCTTCGCCAAGTTGTGGCTTATCGAAACCTATACCTCTCCTATTATCACTTTCGCAATAATAACAAGTGTTAAACTTATCTATGGTTTCGGATTTAAAGTAGCGTTTACCTCCATAAAATCCTTTTTGTAGATACATCTGCATAATTTTGGCAACATCATTGGCATTACTAAAAATTCCGGCATGGCCACCAATACCTCCTTGCATCGCAGCTCCCATGTCGTGCACATAACCATGCACTTTTTTGTACCTGTAATAGTTATCAACTTCAGTAGGTACAATATCCTTTAGGCTAAATGTTTGCCTTGGGTTATATGTGGTATAATTTGCTCCAAGTGATTTGTAAAAACGATCTTGAGTGATTTCGTGCAGAGATTTATCATAGAAACCTTCAAGATAATTCTTCAAAATATAATATGGCAAATCACTGTAACGGTAACGCAACCTTGATAACAAATCACTTTCTTTTATTATTTTTTGAATTGAATCTTGATAGTCACTACGCATGTAAAGCGTATTGGTAACTTCAACATTAAAATCGCCAGAAGGCTTTGTTTTATAATACTTTGGATCTGGTTTTTTAGTTACTGAATCTAGTGTTGCATAATAAAAAGGAATCCATGGCTTTAACTGCGCATAATGTGATAACATCTTTTTTAAGGTGATGTTTTTCTTATTCGAATTTTTGTATTCCGGAAGCAAATCTCCTAATTTAGACTCTAAAGATACTGAGCCTTGTTGCTCTAATTCCATAAGGACAGGAAGTGTAGCTAATATTTTAGTTAAAGATGCTACATCATACACATCGTCAAAATCTACTTTATTCTTTTTAGAATAGGTATGATATCCAAAATTCTTATTGTAAATCACCTTTCCACGTCTGGCTACCAAAAGTTGAATACCAGGCGTCATTCTATTATTAACAGCATAGTTGGCTACAGAGTCTATTCTACTTAAACGCTCTGAGTCCATACCAACACGTTCTGGCAAACCGTAGCTAAGGCTTAAAAGTGAATTGTATGTAATACCTGTACCTACAGGAAAAAACGCACCAGCACTGACTGGTAACTTTCCTTTTGCGTCAATACCTCCAAAGATGAGCTGAGCCGACTTTTTCTGGGCTATTTCACTGTTTTGATAACTCATAACAATGGCCTCAATGTTTTCTACTGAACGCAAATCATTAAGCGCATAAGGTCGTGCAAACACATCTAAAATCACTGTAGTGTTTCTTGCTATTTCATAAAGCCATGCTAGCTCTTTTTGTGAAAATTCATAAGCTTTCCAAGGGTTGTCATTAGATTTATGAAAACCAACTACTACTGTATTATAATTCTGTAATTTGGTAATTATTTCATCTAGCTTTTCACCTTTAATATGATGGACCTTGGTGTACTTTTTTAATTCATTATAAAACGTTGAACCACTATCATCACCTAATTCTACATAAGCAATATTTTTGGTCTGTAGATTTCTTAGAGGTAGTATTTCATCTTTGTTTTGCACTATTGTTATAGCATTTTCCATTAGACTTTCGTAAAGCAAATCGTCTTTAAGCCTGTTTAAATCATTACCTAGATTATACAACCCAACCGGAGAATAGTTGTGCAAACCTACCTTATACTTAGCCATAAGTATTTTTTTTACTGAATGCGATAAACGCTCTTCAGTTATTTTATTGGCTTCAAAAGCTTCAATAATTCTTTCTATACCTTTTTCAGGATTTTCAGACATTAGCAACACATCATTACCTGCTAAAAACGCCATTAAATCTATCTCACCACCTTTGGAAATTGTGTTTGTTGAGATACCATCAATATTTTTTTCTACATAATCTGCAGCACCTTTCATCGTTAATGCATCTGTAAAAATGAGACCTTTAAAGCCTAATTCACCTTTAAGAATATCTGTAACAATATGCTTAGATAATGACGATGGAAAGCCTCTACGTTTTTCTAAACTTGGAATGTTAAGATGTGCTACCATAACGCTAGATAAGCCTTCTTTAATGAGTTTTCTGTATGGATACAACTCAATAGAATCGATTCGTTTTTCACTGAAAGAAACTGTTGGTAAAGTTTTATGTGAGTCATCTTCGGTATCACCGTGACCAGGAAAATGCTTAGCGTTAGCCAAAACACCTGCACTCTGCATACCGTTCATAAATGCTAGTCCTTTTTCTGTAACATTATCTCTATCCTCACCAAAAGAACGGTTACCAATAATTGGATTTTTGGGATTGGTATTGATATCTACAACAGGTGCAAAATTGAAATGCACACCTAAACGCTTGCAGTGCTCACCTATTTGTCTTCCGGTTTGCTCTACCAAACTATCCTCTTCGATAGCACCTAGTGTCATATTCCACGGAAACGCATACGTAGAATCTAAGCGCATACTCAAACCCCATTCTGCATCCATACCTACCAATAAAGGCACTTTTGATGATGCCTGTAAAAGGTTATTTAGTTTGGCCTGTCTGTATGGTCCTCCTGTTGAATAAATTACACCTCCAATATGTTGATTTTTTATTAAATCAACAATTTTGCTATTGGCTTTTCCATCGTTCTTTGAAAATACCTGAACCATAAAAAGCTGACCTACACGCTCTTTTAAAGTCATAGCGTTATAAACACTATCTACCCATTTTTGTTGTAGAGCCACATCTTTAGTTAACAATGGATTTGGTGTTGCCTCTTGAGCACAATTAATCTGAACACAAAAAGCTATAAGAATAAGGGACAAATATCGCATACATTAATCTTTTCTCGTTTCTAATTACAATAACGAATACTATGCCAAAATAGCATATTTAATATGAAGTAAAAAGACTTTAGGATTCTTTTATAAACTGTGTAATTAACAGTTAAAAGGCATTAAACCAAATCTATATGACGGTCATGGTAACCCAATAAATATAATACACCATCTAAACCAATACTAGAAATCGAGCTCTGAGCACTATCCTTAACTTTTGGTTTGGCATGAAAGGCGATGCCTAAACCAGCGAGATTAAGCATTTGCAAATCGTTGGCACCATCACCTACTGCGATAGTTTGTTCAATATCAATCCCCATATCATCCGCCAACTGTTGAAGGTATTCTGCTTTTTTATTACCATCTACAATATCACCAATATATCCACCTGTTAACACACCATCTTTAATCTCTAGCTCATTGGCAAAAACAAAATCGATATCTAGTTTCTCTTGAAGATATTTTCCGAAATAAGTAAAACCTCCAGAAAGAATAGCAGTTTTATAACCATAGTTATGAAGCGTATCTATTAGACGTCTTGCGCCTTTGGTTATTGGTAAATTCTCTGCTATGTCTTTTAAAACGTCTTCACTTAAACCTTCTAAGAGTTTCATTCGTTTTTTGAAACTTTCCTGAAAATCTATTTCGCCTTGCATTGCAGATTCTGTTATCGCCTTAACCTCATTACCAACTCCTGCACGCTCAGCCAACTCGTCTATAACCTCGGTTTGTATTAAGGTTGAATCCATATCAAAGCACACCAAACGACGGTTACGTCTAAACATGCTATCTTCCTGAAAAGCAATATCTACATCTAACTCATGCGATATTTTCATAAATCTTGATGTAAACTCAGATTTATCGTTTAGCTTTCCTCGTATTGATAGTTGAATAGAAGCCCTTGGATATTCTTCTTCTTTAACCAAAGACGTACGGCCTGTTAGACGCTTAATAGAATCTATATTCAAGTTTTTTTCTGAAATGACTTTGGTGACTTCAGAAATTTGCTCGGCTTTAAGTTTTTCTCCTAAAATGGTAACGATATAACGATCCTTACCTTGCATACTTACCCAATGCTCATAATTATCTAATGATATTGGTGTAAACTTTGCAGTAATACCCAGCTCATAGGCTTTGAACAATAAATCTTTAAGAACAGCTGCTGATTTTTTCCCAGATTTTATCTCAAACATCATTCCCAAAGACAACGTATCGTGAATATTGGCTTGTCCTATATCTAGAATTTTAGCATCGTACTCTGCTAAAACACTGGTTAAAGATGATGTTAAGCCTGGTTTATCTTGTCCAGAAATGTTTAATAAGAAAATATCAGTACCCACTTTCTATTGAAAATTTTACAATTTTAAAATGACGAATTTGGTACTGTAAAAATCAACATTCTTTCTAAGAAATGAAAATTATTAAACATACAAATACCGTAATTTTTGAACGTATTTACTGAGAATTCAATAAGAAAATTTACTTAATGAATCTGCTATGCCAACTCTCGCTCGCTGGCACTTCCCAGTTTTCTTTAAACTCTGCGATATTAGTCACCAGATTATTAAAAACAATTGTGTTTTTAGAAACTGAATTGTTTTTAGCCATTTTTTTGAAATCCATTAAGGGCTTATATGCGATGAACTCTCCCTGTTTAAAAGACACATTCATCTTATCCATTAAATCTACATTGTAATCCTTTTCTAACTCTTGGATAAAATGCACAGAAGCATCAATTGAGCAACCTGTAGCCAGGTTAAGGTTTTGATTTAAAGCAATGACAATAAAACGTTTGTAAACAATTTTAAATCCTGCTTGTAAATCTTTACCATGTGCTGTCCAGGCTTCAATAAAGACTTCTAATTTAGAGGTTAACTCTTTTATCTCTTCTTCAGAAAAGCTTCTGTTAGCTTGGTAAATCCAAACTCTTGACTCTTCTGGTAATGTATCAAAATCTACTAGCATTTGTATGTATTGTGCGTTTTATTAAACTTTTAATTTTCTAATTCTTTTCTTGTGTACTCTATTGGTTTTACAACTTCGTTTAGAGAATTAATAAGTCCATATTTACCATTTTGCTTTACAAGATAAATATGCGATGTACCTTTTTTACTGGTATCAAAATACTCTATTATATCGTAATTAAGCGGTATAATTGTTTCATTCTGCTGACTTAAAATTCCGTATTTTCCATCTTTGACAACGATAAAATGATTTCCAAATTCTCTAACGTAAGATTCTGCACAAAACATTTCATCGTAAATATTAGGTACTATTTGCTTACCAGTATAATCCACAATTCCCTTTTTTCCATCTTTAGTTACACCTATAATTTTATAGTCTTCAAATAAAAACATGAGTTTTAAGTCTTGCTTTTTGTATGATGGTTTTAGGTTATCCCAATCACCTACGAAATCTGGAAAATACACTCCTATATCGTCAAAAACAGGCTCTACTGTACCTTCATTTGTTATAAAACCTACCATATCATCATTGTAAATGATATAAGATTTCTCATCTTTATTATCTTCGTTATAATGCAAATAATTGTCGCGTACGTAATCATATTCTACAGGAACAATTGTTTTATAACTCTTATTCATGATGCCTTGTTTTCCATTGAAAATGACCAAAAATCGTTTCCAAGTTGAGGTATCTATATCATAGCCATTTTTTCTGTAATCTGCTTTTGTTAATCCTGTGTCTGGCTCACAGTCTTCTATCTTGTATTTTTTATTAAATGAAATACTAGACCATTTTCCTTTCTCTTTTATTAAGTAGCTCTTAATGTTTGGTAAATGAAAAACAGACAATACAGAATCTAACTTAAAAGGAATTAATGTTTTGTTGGTGTTAGAGTTAATTAATCCCCATTTTTTGTTTTCCTTTTTAAAATACAACCCACTTTCTTGAAAACCTAAAACATCACTAGTGTATACAGGTATTTTTATAGAGTCACCAAAGTGCTTATTGATTGTAATGACGTTAGCTTTCTCTTTTTCGGTTAATGACTGTGAATTAACAGATTTACCTAAAAACAAAAATGCCAAAAGCGTTAAGATTTTTACTGTGTTTATCATCTATATAGCTTATGCGATTTTATTAATATTTAATACTATAAAATCACCAATGATTCAGAATGTTATCGCTATACTAAAGTGCTTCTAACTTTGTGATTACTTTTTTGGTGATGTATTGCTTTTCGCTTAAATCAAAAAACTCTTCTTCTTTAAAGGTTACCGTATAGAACTTACCAAAATTAGATTTCTTAAGTAATTCGTAGCCTTCAAATTCATCTGTAATTAAAAAAATATGTGTTTTATCAAAGTCGTCTTTAGCTTCTATATAAGAAATAGCATCATTATTCATAGCTATTAATTCTACCTCTATCGTTAATCCTGAATCGTTAGAGGTATCAAAGCCTAAATCTTCATCATCTTCATTTATTATATCTACTAATTCTTCTGATGAGAAAATAGATAAAAAGTCTTCTGCGCAAATACCAACCATTACTATTCCTATATCCTCACCTATTTCTTCCATATCATCTAAGGTTTTACTTTTGTAGTACTTAGATTTATTTTTGTGAGCATTAAAACTTTGCAAAAGACAAAGCCCAAGCGCCATCTCTTTTTCTTCTGTTGTAGCAGACTTCTTTATTTTTTTCTTAGCAATACACTCGCATGTATCCTCTGCCATAAGTTCTACGACTTCTTCTTTTGATTTCTTTTGAGCGTAACTATTTACACTAAAAAGCATAACTAAGGTTAAAAGTGTAATTTTCTTTATCATAATATTTTATTGGAATTTTAAAAAAAGAAGAGATAATCGAAGCATAAAACACTAATTTTTCTTTCTGTATTGGTATCTAAAAATAAGTGCCATAAAAAAACCAAAAGCAAAAAAGTGAATAAAGACTCTTAAAAGAGAAAACTTATCTTCTGTAAAAAAGTTATAATACCCTTCCATGAAAAGGGTAAAAATTAACCCATTTATTACACCATTTATAATTACTTTTTTTAGAGGAATGGGTTCTCTTTTCATTTTAAAATCTTAAGAATTAGCTATTAATTCTGCTATATCCAATACTGAAATTTCACCTTCTTTTTCTTTTGCTTTAACACCATCTGTCATCATGGTATTGCAGTAAGGGCAGCCTGTTGCAATAATATCTGGTTTAGTCGCTAAAGCATCTTCTGTTCTAAGAACATTGATATCCATATTGCCTTTTTCTGGCTCCTTAAACATTTGTGCACCTCCTGCTCCACAGCATAATGCGGTATTCTTATTACGCTTCATTTCAACCAAATTGGCATTGGTCTTTTTTAGTACATCTCTCGGTGCATCATATTCACTATTGGCACGACCTAAATAACAAGGATCGTGAAATGTGATTCTCTTTCCTTTGTACGTGTTTCCTTCTAAAGTTAAACGACCAGAACTTATAAGCTCCTTTATATATTGTGTATGATGAACAACATCATAATTACCACCAAGGCTAGGATATTCGTTTTTTAAACAATTAAAAGAATGTGGATCACAAGTTACTATACGCTTTACCTCATAAGCATTTAGAATCTCAATATTCATCATGGCTTGCATCTGAAACAAAAACTCATTACCAGCACGTTTAGCAACATCACCTGTATTACTTTCTTCTGTTCCTAATACTGCAAACTCAACGTTGGCTTTGTTTAATATCTTAACAAAAGCTTTTGTAATCTTCTTTGCTCTATCGTCGTAACTACCAGCAGAACCAACCCAAAACAATATCTCTGGTTGCTTACCTTCTGCCATAAACTCTGCCATTGTTGGCACTTTTAGTTGTTCACTCATCTCTTAGATGTTTATTTTTTATGCGTTGAATCCTTTAATTGTTTATTCGTTAAATCGAAAGGAAATTAAACGAATAAACTCGTCAACTTTCTAGTCTTCGTTAGCCCAATTTAAACGGTCCATTTGGTTATAAGGCCATGGTGCACCATTGTTTTCTATATTAGTCATCATATTATTTAGCTCCATTGGTGCAGCACTTTGCTCCATCACTAAATAACGACGCATTTCTAAAATAATAGATAGTGGGTTAATACTCACAGGACATTCTTCTACACAAGCATTACATGTGGTACAAGCCCAAAGTTCTTCGTTGGTAATATAATCTCCTAAAAGTTGTTTTCCGTCATCCTTAAACTCTCCTCCATTGGCATCTATATTTTTACCAACTTCTTCTAAACGATCGCGAGTATCCATCATAATCTTACGTGGAGACAATTTCTTACCTGTTAAGTTAGCAGGACAAGCCGATGTACAACGACCACATTCCGTACAGGTGTAAGCATTGAGTAGTTGAATTTGGTTTAAATCCATAACATCACTAGCACCAAACTTAGCTGGTTCCTCATCTTCTGCTCCTTCCGGTGCAGCTGCAAACGGATCTGCATTAGGATCCATCATTAACTTCACTTCATTTGTAACAGCCTCTAAATTATTGAATTTTCCTTTTGGCTCTACACTTCCGAAATAGGTATTTGGAAATGCTAAAAGAATGTGTAGATGCTTTGAGAAATACAAATAATTTAAGAAAATCAGTATACCTACAATGTGTAACCACCAAGCTGTGCGCTCTATAATATGTAAAGTATCAGGATTATCGCCAAACCATGGTGCAATAAATTGTGAAATAACATTACCATGTCCTAAATTTTGAAATGTCGTATCTGTGGCATTCATAACCAAGAACAAACACATAAGTACTACTTCAAAATATAAAATGATATTACCATCACTCTTTGGCCAGCCTTTCATTTCTGAACTTAAGAAACGTTTTAGTTTAATGACATTACGACGTAACCAAAAAATTACAACTGATACTAAAACTAATACTGCAAGGATTTCAAAAGATCCTATTAAGAAACCATAAACCGATTCTGGCAACACCTTAAGACCTATACGATGCGTACCGAAAAGACCATCGATAATAATTTCTAAAACTTCAATATTTATAATTATGAAACCTACATAAACTACAATATGCAGAAAACCTGCTATTGGTCGTTTTACCATTTTACTTTGACCTAAAGCAATTCTGGCCATATTACGCCAACGTTCACTTTTATGATCGCTAGCATCTACAGCTCTACCGAGTTTTATATTTCGTATTAACTTTTTGATATTGAGCGAAAAATACCCAACACCTAATACCAAAATGATTAAAAAAAGAATATTAGGAATGTATTGCATAGCTAAATCGTCTAATTATTATTAATCTGCTCTTGTGTAGGCTCCTCATAAGGAATTTCTCTTTTAGAGAGGATTCTTCTATATCGTGCAGGATGTAATTTTATATCTAATATTAACAGTTGTAATTCTTTAGAAGCAGCTTCTAGATTGTCATACAGTGCTTCATCATTAAGGAGTTTTCCAAGTGTACCTTTACCGTTATCTAAATTAGCTAACAAACTTTGCATAGAGCTAATTGTTTTTGTTAACTCCTCAACTGTTTTAGACAGTCCAGCTTCTTTTAATTCTGTTGTCAACGCATTTAGGTCCTTACTGGTCTTATCAAATGTATCTAAAATAGATTCAATTTTCTCTTCATTATTTTTAATAACACCTTGTAATGAATACGACGTACTTGTAAAAGATTTTAAGGTTGTATTTAGCTCTGCTATAGCATTTTTTAATCCCTTATCAGACTCATCCAATAATAAAGCATTCAGGTTTTTAACCAGAGTGTCTGCAGATTCTAAAGTACCATCTAATCCAGAGGTTACTTTTGGCAAACTACTTTCTAAAGAAGACATTAAACCTTGTTTTACTTCAGACGGAATAAAATCTCCTGGTTTAGCTTCTGTACCATCATTAGCATCTATTATGGATAATGCATTTCCGCCCATAAGACCTGTCGGATACAATCTAATAACACTGTTTTTAGAGAATTTTAGCTCTGGGTTAACAGAGAACTCTACCACCGTTTTTTTTGTATTGAAATCGTACTGAATATCTTCAACCTTACCAATTCTATTTCCTTTTATAGTTACCGGAGAAGATGGGCTTAAAGCGTTATAATCAAACTCTGTGAAATATGTTTCTTTACTTGAAAATAAATTACTTCCACTTAGAAAAGTGAATAGATATACAAATAAGGCAATACCAGATAGTACTAATACTGCAGTTTTAACTTCTCTTGAAATTTTCAATGGGCTTAAATTTGATTGATAACAAAATTAGGAATAAAATTATTAATAATAATTCTAATTAGTAGCAGATTTAAGAGCCTCCTCTAGTTCTATTTGCTCCCCTTTTTTATTATACGCAACCACAAAACTGGTTGTATAACCCTTAGATTTGGCTTCTTCTTGTAATTGTTTTACTTCATTGTAGTCTGATGTACTTCCATAAAAATACTTGTAGAGCTTACCTATTTTGAGTTTACTAATATCAGACAAGCCTTTAAAATTATACGGTTTAGGTTCTAAATCTTTAGAACTTGCTGCAATCTGCACTTTAAATATTACATCTTTATACTCTAAAGGTAAATTCTCTAAAGTCTCTACTGTTTCTGTATCTAACTTTTCAGTACCCAAAATGCTGCTTCCTACATTATCATCTAGTTCTTTTTTATAATCTACAATAGCATCCTTTATTGCATTAGCAACTTTTACCTGACCACTTTTTGAATTTAAAAAAGCTCCTTCGGTTTTGTTGGTAATAAAACCTGTTTCTATTAAAACACTAGGCATATATGTGTTGTGCATAACCCACAAACTTGCTTGTTTCAAACCTCTACTTTTTCGTTTGGCCTTACTTATAAAATTATCTTCAATTTTACGAGCCAAAACAATACTCTGCTCTACATAAACTTCTTGCTCAATAGTTAACGCAATTTCAGATTCTGGCGAGCTAGGATCAAAACCTTCATAGTGTTGCTGGTAGTTATCTTCTAAAAAGATTACTTCATTTTCTGCTTTAGCGACTGTCATATTTCGTTCAGAATTCTTGGCTCCTAAAACAAAGGTCTCTGTACCATAAGCCTGAGAATGATGCGCATTACAATGTATAGAAACAAAAAGATCTGCATCTGCCTTATTAGCTATTTTTGCTCTGTTTTTTAACGTTACAAACACATCTGTTTTTCGTGTATATATAACCTTAAAATCATCTTTCTTTTCTAACTCAGCACCTAATAGCAATGCTATTTTTAATGCTATATCCTTTTCTTTGTAACCATTCTCTGTAGGTCGTCCAGGATCGTGACCTCCATGACCTGCATCAATAACCACAACAAACTTATCTTCTTGCGCTTGCAGAGATGCAAAGCATGTTAAAGAAGTTATAAAAGTGAGAACTAAGAATACTATTATATTATTTCGCTTCGTTTGCATATTTAATTTAACGGTTTATAAACTCGAATTATTACGCAGTGTTTTTAGTAATATCCTATTTTTAAACTTTAGAAATTTAATAAGATAATCACAAAAAAATATCTGTACTTTTGGCGTTTCAAAAACCGAGCCATACTTTTACAAAAATACATCTAAAAGGATTGCGTACAAATAGCTTACACATACTTTTTGCCTTGAGTTTTACAGTGTTTATCAACACTTTTAGCTTGGCTCAGGAATTACCAAAAAAGAACAATGGTATTTCTACTGACCAAAAATCAGATACTACTGCTGTTGCTAAAGACAGAGTTGAAATTCCTGTAGATTCACTTTTAAACACAAAAGTCGTTGACTCTACGGAGAATGATTCTGTAAAAAAGGAAGGATTCTTAAAAGATATTGTAACCTACAAGGCTAAAGATTATGTTGCTGTAAACCAAACCAAACAACAAATTAGACTATATAATGAAGCTTTAGTGCAATACGAAGACATGGAGATTAAGGCTGGTGTTATAGTTATTGACTACAGTAAAAATCTGGTCTATGCAGGACGAATAAAAGACTCTACAGGATACTCCCAAAAGCCTGTTTTTACACAAGGCGCAAATGTTATAGAGCCAGATTCGATAATTTTTAATACAGACTCTAGAAAAGCATTAATTTTTAATTCGGTAACCGAACAAAGTGGTGGTACAGTAATTGCGGAACGCACAAAGAGAGAAAACGACTCCGTATATTTTATTTCGCAAGGTAAATTTACTACCTCAGAAAATCTTGAAGATCCTGAGTATTACATTAAAATGAACAAGGCTAAAATTGTGCCTAACAAAAAGATTGTAACTGGTATGAGCCAAATGTACATCTACGATGTGCCCACACCTATTGCCATACCTTTTGCGTATTTCCCAATGTCTAAGAAACAAACCTCTGGTATCATTTTCCCTTCATTTGGTGAAGATACAGGTAACGATAGAGGCTACTTCTTACAAAATGGTGGTTACTATTTTGCTATTAACGATTATGTAGATTTGGCTGTATTGGGTGATTACTATACTAACGGTAGTTATGGATTAAGATTGCAAAGTAATTATGCTGTACGTTATAAGTTTAGAGGAAACTTTGGGTTTAGATATGAAAACTTAATTAACAGTGAACGTGGTTTTCCTGACTTTTCAAAAAGTACCATTTACAATATTAGATGGTCACATAGTCAGGATGCGAAGGCTAATCCAAATTCAAGATTCTCGGCATCTGTAAACTTGGGTAGTAGTCAATATTTTTCGCAGTCCATCAATCAAATTAACCAATCTAATTTCTTAACCAATACGCTAGCGTCTTCGGTGTCGTATTCTAAAACATTTCAAGGTGAACCTCAGGTTAACCTAAGTCTATCTGCAACACACAACCAAAATACTAATACCGAAGCAATCAACTTAACCTTGCCAACCATGCAAGCGTCCATGACCAGAGTGTACCCTTTTGCACCAAAATCTGGCACTAAAAAAGGAGCTATACAGAATATTAACTTTCAGGTAAACACAAGAGGAGAATATCGTATTAACACTACCGACTCTTTATTTGGTAAAAGCGAAATGTTTGACGATGCACTTGCAGGTATGCGTCATTCTATACCAGTAACAACAAACTTTAAAGTGTTTGATCATTTTAGTGCAAGTGTTAATGCCAATTTTGAAGAAAACTGGACATTAAAAACACTGAGTAAATTTTGGGACACAGCAAACCAAGAAGAAGTTATAGTCGAAAAAAGTGGCTTTGACCGTTATTTAACCTACAATTTTGGTGCGAGTATTGGTACAACCTTGTATGGTATGTTTAACTTTCAGAAAAAAGGAAAAAACCCAAAAATACAAGCTATTAGGCACGTAATGCGACCTTCTCTTAGCTACAGTGTTTCTCCTGCTTTTGATCAGTATTATGAAACTTATGATGTTATTGATGCAGATGGTACAACAAGCGACCAGGTAGAATATACACGTTTTGAAAATAACCTTTTTGGCAGACCTGGCAATCGCTATTCTAGTAGTATTGGTCTTGCACTTGGTAACAATTTTGAAGCTAAAATAAGATCTAAAGACTCTACAGAAACAGAACCAAAGAAAGTCTTTTTATTAAACAACCTTAACCTGTCTACATCTTACGATATAGCTGCAGATTCCTTAAACTGGAGTCCTGTAAGAGTTACAGGAGGTACACAAATTCTTAATAAGAAGATGAATATTAACTTTGGTATGACTTTAAACCCTTATGCCTTAGATAGTAACAATAATCTTATCAACACCTTTAATATTAATAATGGTGGAAGCTTATTCCGTTTAACTTCTGCAAACTTAAACGTTAGTTATAGTTTAAATAATGATAGTTTTTCTGGTAAAGACAAAGAAGAGGAACGAGACGAAGAAGCAGACCGAAGGTCCTCTACTGCTAATGCAAGAGCAGACGATCTCTTTGGTGTTTCTCAAGATTTTGCCGATCAACGACTCGGAGACCAGCAAAAAGATAAAAGTAAGGACGCAGAAGAAAACAACGAATTTTACAACTATAAAATGCCATGGAGTTTAAGATTATCTTATGCTGCAAACTATAGCAATACAAGGCGACAGGACGAAATCACCTCGCAATCGTTAATGTTTTCGGGAGATATTGAACTATCACCTCGTTGGTCTGTAGGTGCATCATCTGGTTACGACTTTTTAAACCAAGGCTTCACCTTTACCCAATTACGTTTTGAACGTGATTTATTAAGTTGGAGAATGAATTTTACTTGGGTACCATTTAGCAACCGTAGCTCATGGAATTTCTTTATTGGTATTAAATCTAACTTGCTTAAGGATTTAAAATACGATCAACGTCGTCAACCAGACCGATCATTAGGCAATTAATCCTCATTAAAATCATGAAAAAAATAATTAACACACCAAACGCACCTGCTCCAATAGGTCCATACAATCAGGCTGTTTTAGTTGGTAATACATTATACACGTCTGGTCAAATTGCATTGCATCCTGAAACAATGGAATTGGTTATGGATACTATTGAGGCTGAAACAAAGCAAGTGATGGAAAACATGAAAGCGGTTTTAGCTGCTGCAGACATGTCTTTTGATAACGTTATAAAAACATCCATTTTCATCAGTGACATGCATAATTTTGCTAAAATCAATGCTGTATATGGCACTTATTTTAATGAAGATACTGCACCTGCCAGAGAAACTGTAGAAGTAGCCAACCTGCCAAAGTTTGTAAATGTTGAGATTAGTATGATTGCTGTTATGTAATTATAGTTATTCGTCAGTTCGAGTGATTTCGAAGTATAAGAAATTGTATCGAGAACTATATTATAAGCGAACCAACTATAAACAATTGTTGATAAAAATCATCAAAGCTCCTGCAGTTTTGGTGATTTCTTTTTTTACAGAACCTGTATTTTTGAGAGTAACCAAATTATCCCAGTATGCGCATTGAAAATGATTTAAAACTAGGTTTTAAAGATGTAATGATTCGTCCAAAACGTTCTACATTAAAAAGTAGATCGGAAGTGAATTTAGATAGAGAATTCACGTTTTTAAATAGCAAAGCCGAATGGAAAGGTATTCCTATTATGGCAGCTAATATGGACACAGTTGGTACTTTTGAAATGGCTTTGGCATTATCGCAGCAAAAGTTATTTACTGCCATACACAAGCATTACACGTTAGACCAATGGGATGCTTTTTTAGACACTGCTCCTGCTAATATTGAAAATTACATAGCACTTAGTACTGGGATCAGCAAAGAAGACGCTGATAAGGTGAAAGCTGTCTTTAACAAACACCCGTTTTTAAAGTTTATATGTATAGATGTTGCTAATGGCTACTCTGAGCATTTTGCCGATTTTGTACAGCAAACCAGAGATGCGTATCCAGATAAAGTAATTATTGCTGGTAATGTGGTTACAGGCGAAATGGTAGAGCAATTAGTACTCTCTGGTGCAGATATTGTAAAGGTTGGTATTGGTCCAGGAAGCGTTTGTACCACAAGAGTTAAAACTGGTGTTGGTTATCCGCAATTATCTGCCATAATTGAATGTGCCGATGCTGCACACGGTTTAGGCGGACAAATTATTAGCGATGGTGGTTGCACTACACCTGGCGATATCGCTAAAGCTTTTGGTGCAGGTGCAGACTTTGTAATGTTGGGTGGTATGTTGGCAGGCCACGCAGAAAGCGGTGGAGAATTAATTACCAAAAACGGAGAGCGTTATAAACAATTTTATGGCATGAGCTCTGCCACTGCTATGGAAAAACATGTTGGTGGTGTTGCAAATTATAGAGCCAGCGAAGGCAAAACTGTTGAAGTACCTTACAAAGGCGACGTTAAAGATACATTACAAGACATTTTAGGTGGTTTACGTAGTACATGCACATACGTTGGCGCACAGCGCCTAAAAGAATTAACAAAACGTACAACATTTATACGTGTTGCTGAACAAGAAAACCAAGTTTATAATTCCTAAAAAGTTTAATAGTTTGCGGTTCTTTTAGTTGAGTTAGATGGTTACGCTTATCGCAATTTTAATATGGGTTTGCAAAGCATAAAATTAACAAATCAAGTTGCTTACAGAGTTTATGAACAGAAAATCTTAATATAACAAAATGTCAGATGCAATCACCTAATTATGTAATGTTATAAACAAACGACCTATATTTTTTTAAGTAAACAATTTACAGAATTACTCTGTTTTCTTTTTATTTTATTTTCGGTTTTTATAGAATAGCTAATATGAGGTTCATCTGAAAAATCTAGGCTAATAAGCCTAAATTCATAAGTAATTATTTCATTTTTCTTTGAAAAAGTTACTTTGTAAAGGCTATCACTTATATTAATATTATGCTTATAATCACAATATAATTTATTAAAATCTTTAATAGTTGGATTGTTTAAAGGATTTCCTTTTGTTACTGATATACCGTCATTTAAAAAAGTCCAAAATTCAAATTGATTCATATTTGACTCATAATCATTGTTCCATGTTCCTTGTATCCATTTTGGAGTAAAAATTACTTTTTCATTTACACAAGAAATCTGAAATATTAAAAGTGCAATTAATATGCTTTTAAAAATTTTCATTTATTTTTTTTATCTGCTTTAATTGTTATGTACATATTTTTTACAACATTTATACATGTTACAGAGCAAAAAAACCAAGTATACAACTCTTAAAAAGTTAACGGTTTGAGTTTTTTTTAGTAGAGTTAGATTTGGTTACGCTTATCGGTTTTGTGTATGGCTCGTTGCGGGAAATTCGCGAGAATTTTCCGCCGTAAACCAAATATAGCAAATTGCAATGAATTCCGATTAGGAATTCAGCCGCAATGAGCTATACACGTTGTTGTAAGTAGTGCTTTTTCACTATTTCTTTTAATTCATCTAATTCATTTTCCGATAGTGATTGTTTCCATAATTCATTCACTAACCACAATCCGCTATCAACTATTTTCTGTTTTGGCGATGATAATCCCAACCAATTTTTACTTGGTTTGCAGTCCGCACAATGTGAAACTGTAGATATAATTCGAGATTCAATTCTTAATCGTTGCTCTTTTTCTAAAACCTCGAAAACTGCAAATGAAAAGTTATTTTGGATGTATTCCGTAACTCTTTTCTCAACGCTTTTAAGTTTCTGAAAGTCCACTTTTCCCGAATTCTTTTCTTTATTCGCTCTACTTGTCAAATCCAACTGCCATTGTTCTAAAAAATCATCGTTATCTGCATTTAGTAGAGCTCTACCTATGTTTTTTCTAAAAATGCTACGGTCTTTATTTTCTTTGACAAAATGTTGTTTTAATCTTGATTGAAGTTGATTGTCGCCTGTGTGCGTTCCAACCCTTACAATTCTATTATGTCCATTAAATTTCTCGCCTTTTTCAAACAGAATGTAAATTCCGTTTTTAGGTATTTCTTTTGAGTCAAATGGAAACCTGTATTCTTTTAAACCATTGAAAATTTTGTGTATTTCATTGCAAGTATTCATTTATTATTCTGTTTTTTTAACCATCGAAGTTGTTTGCCAAAACTCAATCCTTCCATTGGTATTTTTACGTGGTCTAATTCGGTCAGTAAATAATTTCGATATTTTTCGCCTGCCAAAAAGGTAAATTGGTCATTTTTTAAATCCGCCAATGTCTTTAGCTGGTTAATAACTGATTTCGACCATTCCTTTCGTTCATTAACGCGCATTCTATTCAGAGTTTTGTCATAAGGTTCAATTTCGTCCGTCAATTTTAGCAATCCGTGTTTAGCAGAAAGTATAAAAATCTCATTCGGCTTTAAAGACTTTGCATAAATCAAATTCTTTTTAAAGAGTGAACTCGTATAAATTTTTTCCGCTGTTGCTTTTTTGTTCAGTTTTTTCTTGACACACGAAATTAGAACTATGTTTTTCATTCAGGCACAATGTTTTTTCAGCATTGCTTACAACGTTAAGATATAGTTCCGTTTCAATGAACTATATCGATTGATAAGCGAAGTTCACATTTTTAAACCAAGAAGTCAATACGTAACCTTACGTATTTTTCTAAATATAAAATGCTTAAGTAGGAAAAATTGAAGTCTAACTGTTATATAATTGTAGTATAGACGCAACCTTTTCATTAAATTGCTATCTACACTATAGAAAACCTAATTAATCCAACCATCACTATGAAAAAATCAATCGTACTTCTTCTTGTATTTATTTCTGCCCTATCGTGTTCTAAAGAACAAACAAATAACAGTTCTGGAGACTATAGTATTTCAGGAAAATTTGTAACACCAAATAGTTTAGATCCAGTATCTAAGGCTAGTGTAAAGCTTTATAAAGATGGTACTTTGGTACAAGATGCGTTGACTGATAGTGAAGGTAATTTTATACTAAACAACCTCACTAAGGACAGCTACGACCTTTCCATATCAAAAGGTCAGTTTAGAACATCTACCTCTGTAAACCTTAGTGATCTCATTGATGCCTTTACATTTGATTTAGATAGTTTACCAATTGATGAGTTACCATCAATTGCAGTTGTTACAGGATATTACGACCATATCGAAGAAGTGTTATACAACATTGGCTTAGTAGACCCAACAACAGGTGAACCACTTTTTGATATCATTGACGGTCATGATGTTGCTGATCGTAACACTATGCATCATGGGCATCATCAAAACAATGCTGTTGCAAAACGAAACAACCCAATGCTAGCACCTAACGTAGATTTTGGTTTTGGTGATTTTATAGAGTCTCCAACACTTTTAGCCAACTACGATATTATTTTCTTAAACTGCGGTTTAAATGAAACAAAAACTCAATTTGGCAATAACCTTAATGACTTTGTTACTAATGGTGGTTTGTTATATGCTACAGATTGGGCTTATTCTTACCTAGCCTTTATTACTCAAGGTGGTGCAGATTATTTAAGTTTTTATGAACCTGACAAAAGCGGCACGTCGTTATCTACTGAAGCAGAAGTTTTAGACCAAACACTCATTGATTGGCTAGATTTAAATTATAATATCGAAGTACCAAATGCTACGGTTACAATAGATGAGTTTCTTAGTAGTTGGCAAGTTGTAGACACTTATGATCCTACTACAGTTATTCCTTGGCTTTACGGTCCTGTAGAATATGATGGCATAAGTGAAAGCAAACATTTAGCCTACACCTTTTTACATGGAGATGGAGGTGTATTATACTCTTCATTTCATACCGAAAACAACACGTCTGATGCTACAACTGTAGAACGTTTAATGCAGTATATGGTTTTTGAATTAGCAGACATGAAAGTTACCGTAGATTAAGGATGTAAACCAAGAATAATGATTATTGAAGTATGCTAAACTATAACCATAAATCGTTTTAGTTTAGCATAACTTTAATCTACCTTAACCATTTTTATCTTTCAATCTATAATCTCACTTTTAGAGTGGCAAGTATATCTATTTTGTTTTGTTTTAATTATTTTGGTATTATTTCTAGTATAATTCTCTTATAGCTAGACAATGACGGCCTTCCTTTATCCGATAGTTTTAAAATAACGTGAATAGTTTGCTTTGTGCTTACCTCTGGAGCTTTTCCATGAACTTTATGAGCATTTTCGGGTTGACCTAATTCAAATTTTCCGTTGTAAGTGCCTGCCTCTGGATATTGAAACCACAAAAAACTAAGATTATCTCCATCTGGATCAGTAGAATTTGACGCATCTAACTGAAATGAGTCTCCAGATTTAACTGTAATTCTTTCCGGATGAGATAGTACTGGTATTGGTGGATGGTTTGCGTTTTCATATGACATAGTACACCAATCCATTCGAGCAGCAAAATCATTCTGAAAATCATCTCTCCATCTCCACACAGTTTCTTTGAAACCTTTAAAAACTGTGGTATCCTTTTTGACAGATCTACCATATTCACTTTGTACAAATCGAACATAGGTATCAACTCCATTTGTCCAAATTGGCCTTGTTTCTGGCGCAATCTTAACGATTGAACTTCCGTCTTTAGTTTTAGAAAAATCGGGCTTATAAAGTTCATACCTACCTCCCCAACCTCCCCAATTAGGGTGCTCTGGATTGTTCAATCCATTTGGAATTAACAATAAAAAAGCAGGAGTATCTCCTTCTACACCCCAAGAAACATCAGGATAAACAGCTCCTAAAGCTCCATGACCTTGTTGAATATGCTCTGCCAACCATTTGTTACTAATAGTAGTGTTATCTATACCTGAAAAAACACCATTTATACCTGTCCATGTTGCACTAGAATAATCATCACCCGGAGAAACTATGTAAAACAAATCAGGGAAATTGTTTCTAATCCATATACCACTATCATCTTGATCTGAAATAGTATAAACTCTAAGTTTTGAGGTAAGCTTTTTTATATCTGTTGTACTTTTAGTGTTTTTTATTTTGTATAGTGCTTGCGCCAAAGTATTTACACCTCCCCAAACAGAAATCCATAATGGTCTATCGTCGTTTTCCTCTAATTCCTTAATAATCAAATCGGAACCTTCTGAATCCATTCCTTCGCCAACACCTGTCATTCCATATTTAGGTAATCCACTTGAAACAAGATTAAGCAAATCTTCTGCCTTAGGAAATCCTTGTTGATGCTTTAATAAATTAGGTTGTATCTCATCGTATGCTTTTATTACTTTTATAATTGACTCTGGATTTACCAAATTTGTATGCCAGCACGAGGTTGTTGCTATTAACCCTTTAATATCTATTTGATTAGAATACAAGAATAATCTAACTAACGATTGTGTATCATCTGGATCTGCTTCAACATCCGTTAAAATAATTACTCTATGTTTTTGAAGCGGCTCTTGGGCAACTAACCTGTTAATAAACAGACTAGTTGCAAAGATTGTGATTAATAAAACGTTTCTTAACATTTTCTAAATTTAGTTATTGTTAAATTTTGATTTTTATTCAGCCTTTTCATCAAAATCATTCCTTTTAATGTTTAGAAAAGGACTTTTAATTAAATAGATAAACAATTGTTTCTCGTCCACATCAAACTCTGCTAATCCATATTTCATATCCTCTACTGGCATCATTTTAAAAGTTCCGAATAACCTATCCCAAATTATAAATATATCTGCATAGTTAGAATCTGTATACACCTGATTTTGTTGATGGTGGACTCTATGGTGGTCTGGCATTACAAAGATTAATCCAAGAGACGAATTCAACCATTTTGGGTAATTTAAATTTGCATGCTCAAAAAAGAAGAATATGTAAAGAATAAAATAATATAATGCCATAGAAAAAACATCAGTTCCAAATAATACAGCAGTAATTATATTTCCAATTCCAAATACAAGAATTAACTCCATGGGATGAAATCTAAAAACCGTTGAAGAATCCATTGTTGTATCACTATGATGTACTCTATGAAATCTCCATAGCAAAGGAATTTTATGAGTTGCTCTGTGAATCCAGTATGCCGTTATGTCGTACAAGGCTACAGAAATAAAAAGTTTTGCCCAAATTGGTAATTCTATTAAATATAAAAGTCCAATGTTGTGTGCGTTTAACCATTCGATAGAAGCTACTTGAAATGTTACAAAAAAAACATTTAAAATAACTAGTATAACTTGAAATAATACATTTTGAAATAGATGATTAAATCTGTTCTTAAAACTAAATGGCGATTTCATTATTTGCTCTAAAGAAAAGAAGAGGGCAATTAATCCAATAACTATATAATTTGGGTCTATTTCTAATAAATTGTTTAGTAAATCCATAACTTAAACATTAGATCAATTATTTTGACTTGTTTTCTATATTACACTTAACTATTTCACAATGATTTGGTTATTGGTGTTTCTATAAAGTAACTATAAAACCGAAATCAAACCTTGGCTTGAAGTTAAGTATTTTCGATTAAAAAATTGTGTCACAATGAATTATAACCGTTATTGTTGATTGTTTTTTATGTTTTATCAGGAAAATGGTCAGTCAATCCGATAAAAACCTCCTTGTGAGAACGTATTTCATATTTCCCATTGTCATTTGTTTTTATCACAAAATTCAGCTTATATATATTGGAAAATCCGTGTACAAGATTCATTAATCCTTGAAATTTTTTAATTTCATCATATTCCAATTCAATTTTCCGAGTTTTTGACAAGAGCAGAATTCCGTTTGCTTTTAACTCCAATTCCGCTTTTTCATAATTCCGTAGTCCTTTGAGCCATTCGCCAAATAGAAAAATAATTGTTGAAATTTAGATAAATATATAAACATTCCGATTTACAAATTCAATCAGATAGATGATTGTTATTTCGGATGGTAAATAATTAGCTGGTAACAAGAATAGGCAAAACATAAATGTGAAAAAAAATCCGAAGTTCGCAATTTCACTTCCGATTTTATTAATCTTTCTTCTCTCAGCTAATTGTATATCGAATGTTTCTTTCAAATGCTATATATCTGGATTTACATAAACGAATATATACCTTTATTTTTTGAAATTACGAGATCAACCAACAGGTCAGTACCTAATCATACGTATTTTTAATAAAAAAATCCTGAGCAAAATTACTCAGGATTATATTTATTATTCATTAATATTAATTGCTCATTAATTTAATCGTCTGGGTGCATAAAGCGTTGTTTACCTAATAACGCTTCTTCAGTTTCAACATGGTCCTCATCTGGCACACAACAATCTACAGGGCAAACTGCAGCGCACTGTGGCTCTTCATGAAAACCTTTACACTCAGTACATTTATCTGGTACAATGTAATATAACTCGTCGCTTATAGGCTCTTGTGCTTCATCTGCATCTACTTCCTTTCCGTTTGGTAATACTATAGTACCATTCAAACTTGTACCATCTTTATAGCGCCAATCATCAGCACCTTCATAAATAGCAGTATTAGGACATTCTGGCTCACAAGCTCCACAATTTATACATTCATCCGTGATTATAATTGCCATAGTAAATTTTAGGTTTTTATTGCTTAATTTTGCAGTTGCAAAAATAAAGCCAAAATGGCGTTTTACCAAACTCTACATGGATTTACAACAAAGAATTAACGCTTTCTCTAAATTAGGTCAGTTTTTAAGTCAGTTTACCACTAAAGGTATTCAAAAAGATGATACTGTAGAAGCTAACGACCTTTTTTTCGATGGGTTTAAACACCAAATAAAACTAGCTAAAGAGCACAATGGCTGGTTTACAGAAGCAAACGTATACTTCAGTTTAGAGTCTTGGGCAAATGCACTTAAAATGAGTAATATCACCAAATGGGTAGGTCACTACGATTTTAATAATGTAGAGCCAAAAACCATAGGTATTATTATGGCTGGCAATATACCGTTAGTAGGCTTTCATGACTTCTTATCTGTACTGATGTCTGGACACAACGTGTTGGTAAAGCAGTCCTCTAACGACAAGCACCTACTACCCTATTTAGCAAAGTATCTTGAAGTAGTAGAACCAGGCTTTAAAAACAAGATTACATTCTCAAAAGACAAGCTTGAAAATTTTGATGCAGTCATTGCAACAGGTAGCGATAATACAGCACGTTATTTTGAATATTACTTTAAAAACAAACCATCCATCATCAGAAAAAACAGAAATTCTGTCGCCATTCTCACTGGTAAAGAGTCTAAAGACCAGCTAGAATCGCTGTCTGATGATATCTTTAGATACTACGGTTTGGGTTGCAGAAATGTCTCAAAACTATTTGTACCCAAAACCTATAATTTCGATGCCTTCTTTAATGCGGTTTATAAGTGGCACCCAGTTATTAACGAAGCCAAGTATGCTAATAATTACGACTACAATAAAGCGGTGTATCTTATGAGCGAATTCGACATGCTAGAGAATGGTTTCCTAATGATTAAAGAAGACCAAAGCTATGCTTCGCCTATTGCCACAGTGTTTTATGAGTATTACGAATCTTCAGAAGATCTTAAAGTAAAAACACAGGAAGATAAAGACAAAATACAATGTATTGTAGCCGATGGATTTTCAGAAAATGAAATAGCATTTGGACACACTCAAAAACCTGAACTTTGGGATTATGCAGATAATGTAGATACTGTTGATTTCTTGTTAAAAATTTGATACAAAAATTAAGGATTAATTAGTGTTTTATAGTCAATTAATTAGCACCTTTGTAACATATCAAACAAAAAATAACAAATTTCTGAAGCATCAGAAATGAAACTATATTCTTCATGAAAAAACATAATTTTAGTGCAGGTCCATGTGTACTTCCAAAATCTGTAATTCAAAAAGCTTCTGAAGCACTTATAAACTTTGACGATGGTTTATCGCTTATAGAAATTTCGCATCGTAGCAAGCCTTTTGTAGATGTTATGGAAAACGCAAGAGCTTTAGCTTTAGAACTTTTAGGTTTAGAAGGAAAAGGTTATAAAGCCTTATTCTTACAAGGCGGAGCGAGTACACAGTTTTTAATGGTAGCACTAAATCTTCTTGAGAAAAGAGCTGGGTATTTAAATACAGGAACATGGAGTGATAAGGCTATAAAAGAAGCTAAAATTTATGATGATATCTATGAAGTAGCCTCTTCAAAAAGTGCTAACTTTAATTACATTCCTAAAGGATATGATATTCCTGAAGATTACGACTATTTTCACTGTACTTCTAACAATACCATTTTCGGAACACAAATGAAGAGTTTCCCAGACTCTCCTATTCCTATGGTTTGCGATATGAGTAGTGATATCTTCTCTCGTCAATTAGACTTTACACAATTTGATTTAATTTATGCTGGCGCACAAAAAAATATGGGCCCTGCAGGTACAACACTTGTGGTTGTTAAAGAAGACATCTTAGGTAAAGTATCACGCAAAATTCCTTCTATGATGGACTATAAAGTACACATCAGCAAAGGAAGTATGTTTAATACACCACCTGTATTTGCAGTATACACCTCTATGCTAACCTTACAATGGTTAAAGGACTTAGGAGGTATAAAAGCTATTGAAGAAGAAAACGAAAAGAAAGCACGTCTTATTTACTCAGAAATAGACTTAAACCCACTATTTAAAGGTTATGCCGTAAAAGAAGATCGTTCTACAATGAATGCTACTTTTACACTAGAAAACGAAAACCTAAAAGAAACCTTTGATGCCATGTGGGTAGAAGCTGGAATTAACGGTCTTAATGGTCACAGAAGTGTTGGCGGCTACAGAGCATCTATGTACAATGCTCTAAGTTTAGATAGTGTAAAAGCACTTGTAGAGGTTATGAGCGAACTAGAAAGAAAAGCATAAATCAGTTAATAGTAAACCAGTTGCAATAAGCAGTTGTTTTACTCAAAATCTAAAAAAAATTAATCAAAAATTAGAAGTTAACTGTCTACCAACTTTTAACTTTTAACTTTTAACTTTTAACTTAAGAATGAAAGTATTAGCAAACGATGGTGTTTCTCAAAGCGGTATTGACGCTTTAGAAGCAGCTGGTTACGAAGTGATAACAACAACAGTTGCACAAGAACAATTACAAAACTACATCAACGATAAAGAGATTTCTGTACTCTTGGTAAGAAGTGCTACCAAAGTAAGAAAAGACATTATAGACAACTGCCCTAGCCTTAAAATTATTGGTCGCGGTGGTGTTGGTATGGATAATATAGATGTTGAGTATGCCAGAGAAAAAGGACTTCATGTTATTAATACTCCTGCTGCGTCGTCACATTCTGTAGCAGAATTGGTGTTTGGTCACTTCTATGGCTTAGCTAGATTTCTTCACAATTCTAATCGCGATATGCCTTTAGAAGGAGATGCTAACTTTAAAGCACTAAAAAAAGCCTATGCTAAAGGTGTAGAATTAAAAGGAAAAACATTAGGTGTAATCGGTTTTGGAAGAATAGGACAAGCTACAGCTAAGATAGGTATTGGTGCAGGTATGAAGATCGTAGCCTTTGATCCATTTATTGAAGAAACCACTCTAGAATTAGATTTCTTCGATGGTCAAAAAGCAAGCTTCAATATAAAAACAATATCTAAAGAAGCCGTTTTAAAACAAGCCGATTTCATAACACTTCATGTACCAGCTCAAAAAGAGTATGTTATTGATGAAGCCGACTTTTACCAAATGAAGGATGGAGTTATCTTAGCCAACGCTGCTCGTGGAGGTGTTGTAAATGAAGTAGCGTTAGTAAAAGCAATAGAGAGCGGAAAAGTAGCAAGAGCTGCCTTAGATGTTTTTGAAAAAGAACCACAACCAGAAGTTCAATTACTTATGAATCCTGCTTTATCGTTAACACCTCACACTGGTGCTGCTACAAGTGAAGCACAAGACAGAATTGGTGTAGAACTGGCTGAACAGATTATAAAGATATTAGGTTAACAAAATAAATGTGACCTATTTAAACAAAATGAGTCCTATATATTGTATGGGACTTTTTTTGTACCTTATTAAACTGAATTTTTTAACCTTAATTTTATAAAACAATGGAAGGAATTTTAGACTTATTAAATAGTGATTTAGGAAAAACCATAATTAGTGGTGTTTCTGGTTCTACAGGAACGGATCAAGGAAAAACAAGTAGTGTTTTAACAATGGCTTTACCTGTGCTTATGAAAGCTATGGAGCGTAATGCTTCTACACCTGAAGGAGCTCAAGGTCTTATGGGAGCTTTAAGTAATAAGCACGATGGTAGTATCTTAGATAATTTAGGAGGTCTTTTTGGAGGCGGAGTTGATGAAGAAGTAAAAACTGATGGAGATAAAATTCTTGGGCATGTATTAGGACAAAAACGTCAAGGTGTAGAGCAAGTTATCGGACAAAAATCTGGTTTAGATGCTGGTTCTGTTGGTAACATTCTGAAAGTTGCGGCACCAATCTTAATGGGTGTTTTAGGTAAGCAATCTCGCCAAAACAATGTAAGTTCTCAGAGCGACCTTACAGGTTTATTAGGCGGATTACTTGGTGGTAACGACACTAAAAATGAGCAAAGTTTCTTAGAAAAAATATTAGATGCCGATGGAGACGGTAGCGTTATTGATGATGTTGCAGGAATGGTACTTGGAGGTGCTAAGAAAAAAGGTGGTCTTGGTGGTCTTTTAGGAGGCTTATTCGGAAAATAAAATCCTACCATATTTATATATAATAAAGCAACTCTTAGGAGTTGCTTTTTTTATTTATGTAGTCTCACTCATTGATTTGGTGTATTTACTCATTAGCTATTTTACAAAACACTATTAGTGCTTTAATTTGTCTTTAACATCAATTATTCTAAAATGAAAAAAATTATTAATACCTTTAATGTTATGAAAAAGATTATTCCATTCGTTGTTCTTATTGCATTAATTGCTAGTTGCAAATCGTACAATACAAATCCAACGATTAATAATGGTAATGAGAGCGCTTTAGTAGAAAATGACACTGTTTCTATAAGCAGTGACGAAACAGATTACGAAATTATTATTATAGAGCCAGGCTTTAATGCTTGGTTAGCCAGTACAGCAAGACCTCGTGGTTTTCATTCTCAAACCTATCTAGAAAACAGAAATATCTATTTGGTACAAGCATGGAATCAAAGGAATCTTCAACCTCATAGTTATGATCCAAACTTGTATCAGGTTAGAATAGACTATGATTCTCGTACGGATTATGGTTATGAAGTTAATTATAAACTCTACAACTACTTTTTATATTTTCAGCTAAAATATAAACAGCAATTAACCTCTATAATTCCTAGAATTTAGCTTAATTTTGCAGCACTGTAAAAAGTGCTATGAATAAGTTTAAGGAAAATTGGGAAATTCAACATAATTGGCAATTAGTTTTTCCGCTAATCGGTCTCTTAAGTCTTGGGTATTCTTCATACAAATTAGCACTGGCTTACTTTGATAGTTTTGGCTATATCATCATTGCATCAGTTGCGCTTTTTGTCAGTCTATTGGTTTTAACCTTAAAACTATTTAAGTTTCTAGAAAAACGTTGGAAACTTCAGTACAGATGGGAAATGATAAGGGTATTTATTGTTTTTGCAGTTACGGGTTCGTCGTCATTGTATGTAGGACGACCAATTATTAAACTTTTAGGAATTACTAAAGAAAACTTAAACCCTGTCCTCTACTGGATATTATTTATTATCATTGGGCTCGTTTTTTATCAAATACTTTTAGTTACATTTGGTTGGCTGTTTGGTCAATTCCAATTCTTCTGGGAATTTGAGAAAAAAATGTTGAGGAGATTTGGCTTAAAACGCTTTGTAGATTGAGTAGAAAAACTATCATAAAACCTACATATAAAGTAATTGCTTTGGTATTAATGCTTGCAGTATTATTACCATCTGCTGTAAAGCTATCTCATGTTTTTACACACCACAAACACGAAGTTTGTAAAAACGATAGTAATGATAACACACATTTCCACGAATTAGATGTAGACTGTGAGTTTTATAAGTTTAAATTAGCTCAACAATTCTATTATAAGCAAAAAATTGCAGAACTATTTTCTACAGAAGATAATTTTAAAATCACTGAGTCTCAATATGAGTTTATCAGTAAATTTCAAAAACTCCAAACCTCACTCCGTGGTCCACCACAACTGATTTAATATTATTCGGAAAAACTTAGTTTCTTAAATTATTAAATCATAAAACATGAAAAAAATATTCGTGTTAATCCTATGCATCTCTTGCATGGGCATAAATGCACAACAAAAACTTAGAGGCAAGGTAATTGATAAAAATACAAAACAAGACATAAGCTTTGCTTCATTATATTTCCCAGAATTAGAAATTGGTACCACAGCTGATGGTAGTGGCGAGTTTATATTAGAATTAAGTTCTGGTACTTATAAGCTAGTCATATCTAGCATAGGTTACGAAACCAAATCAATTCAAGTTTCAATACCAACAACTTCAGAAGACCTTATTATTGAACTTTCAGAGTCTGCCATAGAAATGGAAGAAGTTATTATATCTACACCATTTCATAAGCTGCAGAGCGAAAATGTAATGAAGGTAGAACAGATAAAAATGAGTGACGTAAACAGATCTGGTTCCATTTCGTTATCAGAAGGAATTACTAATGTTGCAGGTGTTGAGAGCGTAACTACAGGTAATGGTATTGGCAAACCTGTAATAAGAGGTTTAAGTTCTAACCGCGTTTTGGTATATACACAAGGTGTACGGTTAGAAAACCAGCAATATGGCGATGAACATGGTCTTGGCATAAATGGTGCTGGGATTGAAAGTGTGGAGATAATAAAAGGGCCTGCTTCACTACTCTATGGCAGCGATGCTTTAGGTGGTGTATTGTATTTAAATCCTAAGCGCTTTGCAAACAACAATGAGTCTAGTGCAGATGCATCTGTAAACTATTTTACTAATACTAAAGGCTACTCAACCAATGCAGGTTATAAGAGCTCAAAAGATGCATTCAAATTTCTTTTTAGAGGTAGCCTTACCGAACACTCTGACTATAAAACCAATAAATATAGAGTTACCAACACGCGCTATAGAGAACAAGATTTTAAAGCAGGCTTTGGATATCAGTCTTCAAAATTTAAAACTGAATTGCGCTATAATCTGAATAATGCTAAAATAGGATTACCGGAAGAGATTGGTATTCAATCTACTAATAAAGCACCTTTGCTACCTTATCAAAATATAGATAATCATATATTTAGTTCTAAGTCTACCTTATTCTTTGAAAATTCTAGTTTAGATTTAATCTTAGGCTATACGTATAACAACAGAAAAGAATTTGAAGAGCATCATCATGACGAAGATGAAGACGAAGAGCATGATGAAGAACACGAAGAAGGTGAAATTTTAGAACCTGCACTTCATATGAAGTTAAAAACCTTCAACTATAATATGAAGTATAATCTACCAAAACTTGGTAAGTTTGAGACTATTGTTGGTGTACAAGGCATGAATCAAATCAACACTAATTATGGTGAAGAAATCCTAATCCCAAATGCAACTACTAATGATATTGGTGTTTTAGCAACATCACATATTCATTTTGAAACCGTAGATGTACAATTAGGCGCAAGATATGATCATAGAGAAATTTCTATACAAAATATAAACAACAGAAATTTTAATGCTTTTAATGGTGCTTTAGGCTTTAAAACAAACTTATTAAACAACACTACTATAAGGCTAAATTTAGCATCTGGTTTTAGAGCACCAAACTTATCAGAATTAGCTTCAGATGGTACTCACGAAGGTACAAACCGATACGAAATTGGAAGTTTAGATATAGAAAATGAACAAAATTTTCAAATCGATTTGGCTTTAGAGTATAAAAACGAACACATAGAACTTTTTGCCAATGCCTTTTATAATAAGGTGAACAATTATATCTTCTTAAACCCAAATGGCGATTTTATTGATGATGATCCTGTATTTGTTTACGAGCAAGAAAACGCTAGCTTATATGGTGGTGAATTTGGTTTTCACTTACATCCTCATCCTCTAGATTGGTTACACTTTGAAAGTAGCTTTGAAACGGTTACCGGAAAGCTAGATAATGATGTTTACTTACCTCTTATTCCTGCCAACTCGCTTACAAATACCATTAGGGCTGAGTTTAACTCTCAACTGTTTAAAGACAGTTATGCTTTTGTAAGATTGCGTTCTACATTTGCTCAAAACAATGTAAATACTTTTGAAACAAGTACGGATGGTTATAATTTATTAAGTATAGGCTTGGGAGGAAAAGTCTCTATTTTCAATAATAATTTAGATGTTAACCTAACTGCAACAAATCTATTAGACACAGAATATATTCATCATCTGTCCAGACTAAAACCTGACGGCATTTTGAATATGGGACAAAATATTAATATTGGTATTACTTACACACTATAAAATAAAAAAGCACTCAAATTGAGTGCTTTTTTTATGCTCTGGAGACAGTTTCCTTTGGTTTTAAAACAAAGGTGTACAACCACATTAACGAGAATGTAGGTACAATATCCATAAACGGCAATGCCTCTTCTACAAACGAAATCACCGCTGCAACTTTTCCTTTTCTTCCTCTGTACATTTTTGTCATTAAATAAGCAGATAATGGTGCCCAAACAACATCAAAAAGCGGAAAAATAAAAGACACATACCCTAATGCGTCAAAAAATATACTAAGACCTAATTTTTTATATGTATTCATGTAGCTATTTAATTATTAAACTATCAAATAATAAGCAATAAGTATTCCAAATTTTAATGATATGGGGATATTTCAGTAATCCTGTTAACAATACCTAGGATTTTTAACGTTTAGTTAAGAAGCATCAATGCTATCACAAGCTAGTTTTGTAAAAAATAACTCGATAGAAGTTTAAGAACAAAAAAAGCTAAAAGTGTAACACTTATAAAAAACGTTAGTCTTTATTAGCAAACCGAAGAATACATCAATCAATCATCATGAACCAACGTTCTATTTTCATTCTGTTTATCCTAGTTTTTTGCAGCGTAGTACATTCGCAAGAAGAAAACACAGTTCTTACCAAGGATAAGAAAACACTCAACATTAAAAGGGCTTCTAACAAACCAAAAATAGATGGTGTTTTAGATGATGCTATTTGGACAAATGCAGATGTAGCAACAGACTTTATTCAATTTAGACCAGAGATTGGTAATAAATTACCAACAGCACAACGAACCGAAGTAAAAATGAGTTATGACGACGATGCTATTTACGTTGCTGCATATCTTTATGATGACCCAATGAAAATTATGAAGCAATTAACCACTCGCGATAATTTTGGGCAGAATGACTTTTTTGCAGTGATACTAAACCCAAATAACGATGCTCAAAATGATACTGAGTTTTTTGTATTCAGTTCTGGCCAACAGGCAGATGCCATTGCAAACCCTACTATTGGTGAAGATTTTAGCTGGAATGCCGTTTGGCAAAGTGCTGTGCAAATTGTAGATGATGGTTGGATTGTTGAAATAGAAATACCGTACAGAACCTTACGTTTTCCAGAGCAAGAAGAACCAACTTGGGGACTTCAGTTTCACAGACATTTTAGAAGAGATCGTTCACAATATACTTGGAATGAGTTTGACCCAACACAAGGTAACATAGGTTTGTATCATGGCGAACTGAAAGGCTTAAAAAACCTTAAACCACCAGTAAGACTTAACCTCTACCCTTTTTCAACAGGAATTCTAAATAGTTTTGATGGTGATACTGACACAGATTTAACTTTTGGTATGGATATTAAATATGGTATTACCGATAATTTTACTCTAGATGCTACTTTAGTGCCAGATTTTAGCCAAGCTGGTTTTGACAGAGTAGTTCTAAATCTGGGACCTTTTGAGCAGACATTTTCAGAGCAACGTCAATTTTTTACTGAAGGTGTGGACTTGTTTTCTAAAGGAGATTTATTCTTTTCGAGACGTGTTGGTGGCAGACCAAGTGGCGAATTAGATTTAGACGATAACGAGGAAGCAGATATACCAGAAGAAGTTAAGGTTTTAAATGCTGTTAAGATTTCTGGAAGAACTAAAAAAGGGCTCGGAGTTGGTGTATTTAATGCTATTACCGAAAAAACGTATGCCACAATAACCAGAAGTGATGAAATTTTTAATGAAAATAATGAGGTTATAGACACCATTATAACCAAACGCAGAGAAGTAATTGAGCCTTTTACCAATTACAACATTTTGGTTGTAGACCAGCAATTCAATGGCAATTCATCAGTAAGTTTAATCAATACAAATGTAATGCGTGAGGGTGAATTTAGAGATGGAAACGCAACAGCACTTGTTACTAATCTTCAAAATAAGAGAAATACTTATGTTATAAATGCAGAGGCTAAAATGAGTAACGTTAACTACCAAAATTCTGATAGCGAAACAGGTTTCAGCTCATTCTTTTATATGGCCAAAACACATGGTAATTTACGTTATAGTTTTGATCATAGCTTTGCAGATACTAAATATGAAATTAATGACTTAGGTCTAAACTTTAGAAATAACTTTAACAACTTTGGGGCAGACATATGGTATCAGACTTTTGAACCTAAAGGAAAATTAAACAACTATAGAATTAACGCTTGGATTAATTACAGAAACCTTGCTAATCCAGGTGTATTTACAGGTATGAATTTTGGCGGACGTTACTTTGCCCAAACCAAAAAATTAAATTCTTATGGTTTTAATTTTAACGTAGAACCTGGTAAGCAATATGATTATTTTGAATCGAGAGATGGTAGACCTTTTATTTTTGAAGATATTGCCAGTGTAGGTGGCTTTTATTCTTCAAATTACAACAAAGTATTTGCCTTTGATATTGATGGTGGCATTTTTAAAATATTTGAGGAAGGAAGAGATTTGTTTGGCTATAATATATTCTTAAGCCCAAGAGTTAGACCTAGTGACAAATTACTTATGATTTATAGTTTTAGCCTCAATATGTCTAACGGCTCACGTGGTTATGCTACGTATCAAGATGATCAACCAATATTTGGTGAACGCAACAGAAAGCGAATCACAAACACCGTATCTGCAAATTACACCTTCAACCCTTTTAATTCTGTTGCTTTAAGCTTTAGACACTATTGGGATACTGTAAATTATGATTATGAACTGTTTACGCTATTAGATAACGGTCGTCTTACTACAGACCAAGGCTATACTGTAGATAATGTTGACGAATCACCAAATATTAATTTTAGCACTTGGAATATAGACCTAAGTTATTCTTGGCAATTTGCGCCAGGTAGCTTCCTTACTGCATTATATAGAAATCAGCTATTTAATTTTGATACGATGTCTCAAGATAGTTATTCTGAAAGTTTAGACACACTTTTTGATCAACCTATACAACATACTATTTCGGTAAGACTTCAGTACTTTTTAGATTTTAATGGTATCAAGTCTATTTTTAAAAAGAGTAACAAGCCACAAAGTGGACAAGCCAACAACTTTCTTTCAAATCGCAAAAGAAGATTTGGTATCAACTCTTAATTATTAGTAAATCTTTACTGTCTCAACACAAAATTGACAGCTTTATTTTTATTGTAATGTCTTTAAAATCTAACAATTTAAAAGTCTAACAAACCAAGCACTTAATAATCTAAAAAAATAGTATTTTCGCTTTTATATGATAAAAGCTACCAACATTCATAAGTCTTATAAAGATTTACACGTTTTAAAAGGTGTAGACGTTAACATTGCTGAAAGTGAAATTATTTCTATAGTTGGTGCTTCTGGTGCTGGTAAAACCACGTTATTACAAATTTTGGGAACATTAGATAAACCCGATTTTAAAAGTGATACAACACTAGAGATTAATGGACAATCCATCACAAAACTTAATGATAAGGCCCTAGCCAAATTTAGAAACAAGCATATTGGTTTCATCTTTCAGTTTCATCAATTATTACCAGAATTTACGGCATTAGAGAATGTTTGTATTCCTGCATTTATAAATAATACATCTAAAACAGATGCTGAAAAACGTGCTATAGAATTACTAGATTATTTAGGTTTAAAGGATAGAATACACCACAAACCAAATAGTATGTCTGGTGGTGAGCAGCAACGTGTAGCTGTTGCTAGAGCTTTAATAAATCAACCAAACATTATTTTTGCAGATGAACCATCTGGTAATTTAGATAGCGAATCTGCAGAACAACTTCATCAACTTTTTTTTAAGTTGAGAGATGAGTTTAAACAAACGTTTGTTATTGTTACCCACAACCAAGAATTAGCCAATATGGCTGATAGAAAATTAACAATGGTTGACGGAAAGATTATTTAAGCCTTACCCTCTTCTGTTTTAGACTCTGCTAATATTACTCGCGTACGTGGTAAACTATCAGGATAATTTTCCTTGATAAACTCGATCATTTTTTCCCTGACGTATACTCGTAAATCCCAAGCTGTAGGAGAGTTTTTAGCACTCACTAAAATCCTCGTTTCTACTGTAAATTCTTTAGAATCGGTAACCTGAAGCACTTGTACCTTTTTATCCCATAAATCAGTATTGTCTAAAATTCGTTTCAGTTCGGCCCGTAAAGCGTCAAAAGGCACATTGTAATCTGTATACAAAAACACAGTGCCAATAATATCTGCGCTAGAGCGTGTCCAGTTTTGAAAAGGTTTTTCCAAAAAATAAGTAGATGGTAAAACCAAACGTCTTTTGTCCCATAGTCTTACAACCACATACGTCAGGTTAATCTCTTCAATCCAACCCCATTCTCCTTCCACAACAACAGCATCGTCTATTCTAAAAGGTTGTGTTATAGCAATCTGAATACCTGCCATTAAAGCACCAAACACTTTTTGGGCTGATAAACCTAATATAATACCTGCTACACCAGCAGAAGCAAAAATACCAACACCTACCTCTCTAATACTCTCAAAAGACAGTAGTATCAAGCCAATAGCAGTAAGAATAATGATGAAGACAATTACCTTTTCAAGAATATTAAACTGCGTGTAGACCTTTCTAGATTTTAAATTATCTTCCTTATTTATGTCGTATTGTTTTAATACTTGACGTTTTATACGCCTCAATAGAATGATAAGAAACCATGCTATAGCCACAATAATGAAATTTCTACGTTGCTCTACTACAAGCGACAAATCCATATTCCATTGCTCCGATGCCCAATTGGCAATGGGTTTTATAGCAAAAATGATAACGATTAAAACTATACTAAAAATAAATTTGGTGTTCTTCATAAACGTGTTTTAGTATTATAAAACGTACACCATGGATAAAGCAAGATATTGCTTTATTAAAACTGAAAAGGCATACCTAACGAAAGTATGCTAAGTTAAGGCATTATAACCTCTATACCAAGGGAATGGATTAGAGATAACACTATTAATACCTTAAAGTTTCTTTAAATAAATTAAATATTGCAGAACGAAAAAATTAGAAGCAAAAATCATTTATTCGGTTTTATTCGCTTCCTTATAATTTAAAATTGCTTGTTTAGAATATAATTCGCCCAATGCTTGTGCAAATGCCGTAGTCATTCTTTCATCCCAATTTTTAACATCATTTTCAAATGATTTTTGCAATTGAGTATTGTGTATTGGCATGCCTAGATAATAAGTTCTTCCCGAAACTTCTGACTTGGCAATTATTAAAATACCAGCCAACTTATTTTGCTTTGTTCTTACAAAGGCATTAAAACTAAATGAATAATTACTTTTGGTAATACTATCTATATTATCAACTTTGTAACCACTTTTTAAATCCAGACCAGAAGATATCTGCATTTCGTAGCCACTTATCATATAGTTATATTCTTCTAAAGTGGTTCCGTTGGTTTCAGAATTTTGAGAAAAGGATAAATTAAAAAATAAGATAATTGCAAAAAGAGGAAGTATTCTTTTCATTGTGTAGGTAAATTTTAGATTAGGGTTAAACCAAATATATTAATATTCTAGATAATATGACTAAAATATATTTAAATCAAAATTTTACTCAGCCGCAAAATTAATTCTGATAAATAGATTTTTTTATAACTTTTCCACGCAACCTTTTTACACTTTTATCATCTTTAATTAAACCAATCTATGCGCAAACTACTTTTACTGGTGTGTCTTTGCTTTCTCTGTTCTTGCACCACCATACTTCACGGTAAGAAAGATAAAGTATACATACATGCGCCAAAAAACACTAAAGTAAAATTTGATGGTGATGAGTTTTTAGTACGAGAAGACCATGTTACTATTTTTCCGACCCGCTCAAAAGACTCTTTGAAGTTTGAGCTTTCTAATGATAGCATTTCAACAAAATTTGCCTTTAGAAAAAGAACCTCTGGTCTTTATTTTTTAAACTTAATGTCTCCTTATTATGTAGGTTTTTTGATAGACCTCACCAATCCTAAACGTTTTTCTTACAAAAGACATATTCAATTTGAAATAGATAGCACGCAGAATACCTTTTTTAGTCCAAACAGCAAACCTATTTATTTTAAAAGAAATGACATTTTTGTTTATACCACACCACTAAAAGCTATAGATATTTTTTCGCAACCCATGCTTACTTTAGGAGCAGAGTACTTTATTACTAACAAGCTAAGTGTAAGTGCAGAGTATGGTACTGTGTTTACAGAAAGACTTGGAAGTGGTAAAAGTCCTAAACTAAAAATCGTTAAAAATAAAGGAAGAGCCTTTAGTTACGAGCTAAAATACTATAACCTGCTAAGTATATCTAGCAACCCAAGAGTAAACGAATATATTGGTATAGAATCGCGTTTTCTAAGGTATCAATTCAATGAAGATATTAGCTTTAGAAGAGATGCAGAAGACATAAGCTATATCATAGACGAAACATTAGTAGTGCGCAAATCGGTAAACATATTTAATATAAAATACGGTTTAAATTATCCTATTGGAAAAAATTACTTTATTGATTTATACTCTGGGTTTGGAGTAAGGTTATTTGATATTAAAAACGTAAATAGAAATTACAATCCTGAAACGGACACTCTTATTGATGACCGTGGACATTTTGATTACCGAAGACGCAATATTGAAGGCTTAAATCACAACAATCATTTTAATTTTACCTTTGGTTTTAAGTTTGGGTATAAGTTTTAGGGATATTTTGGTTACGCTTATCGGATTGTGTATGATTTGTTGCGTGGGTTGTCACGAAACTTTGCAAGTACTCACCAAACCGAAAATCCGCGAGGATTTTCAGAAGTAGGCGAGAACAAGCAATTACTTTTAGCCATTGTTAGCCACTGGTTTTTAATTATTTGTTTTTAAATATGTCATAAAGTTTAAAAAATTCGTCTACTCCTTTTACTTCGTCATTATCACATTCTTTGAGAATTATGTTTTTCCATCCAGCAGTTGATTCATTCCAACCATAATAGTCAGCGACCCAATCGTTTAAACCTTCAAATAAATTTATTTCTTTCACATCATAAGCATCAAATGCGTAATAAGCTCCATCCAAAAAACCTTTTAAAGTCGATAGTTTCTTTTCGCCGATGTACATAGCGGTCCTAGAACGAAAGTTTTCAGATTCTAACAATATTTTCAATTTTGGTATTTCGTAACTCATTTTATTAATATATATAATCGTTCACATCATCTTCAGGAATCCATTCTTTCATTTCAGGTAATACTCTTTTTTGCATAAAGTCAAAGAAGTCCGAATGTTCAGATTCGATTATATTCCAGCCTTTGATATTTGTTCCGAACGAAGGATGAAAAACAATAATATTTTCCACTACTTTTCCATTCACAATTTCAAATCCGACATAAGTGTCCATATCTTGCCTGCGTCCAAAAGTCAGAACTTCCCGATTTTGTTCGCACTCAATTTTAAATCGCTCGTTGATTGATGAATTCGGATTAATTTCTGATTCAAAATTCCAAGGAATAAATTGAGTTAAATTCAGTTTCGCGAACCAATTATAAGTATTAGGTATTTCGTAGTTCATCTGTTTCTTCAACTTGTGGCTACTGTTAAGATATAGTTCCGTTTCAATCAACTATATCAATTGATACTGAAACAAGTTCAGCACAGGTTAGCAAGTTCGCTTTTTTTAAGCAAGAAATCAATACGTAACCATACGTATTTTTTTAACTTAAACCTCTATAGTTAAAAGATCTAACAAAGTTTTAGGGCATTGAGTATTCCAACTCGTTTTAAATCTTATATTTGCTTATATAACATTTACAAAAATACAAAATGAAAAAAGTACTATTAGTCCTATTACTGTGTGTTGGCACCCTAGCTTTTGCTCAAGAGAAAGTTTTATTACGTTTAAACTACGAGGAAGGTGACAAATACGAAGTAAAAACAGTGATGAATCAAGATATGGGAGAGCTTATGGATATGGGCATTTCTATGACTATGAATCTTAATGTTACCGATACAAAAGACAACAGTATTGTAACAGAAGCTACATTTAGCAAAGTAAAAATGACTATGGATTATATGGGACAAAGTATGGTCTATGACTCTACTATGGATGAGTCTGAAATGGACGAATTTGCTAAAGGTGCACATTCTGAAATGAAAAAGCTTATGGAAACGGTTATGATTATTGAAAATGATAAGCTTGGAAATATTAAAGATACCGAAATTAAAACTGGTATGGCTGATGTTGACTCTTTTAAAGATAATATGAGCGGCATGGTTTATCCTGAAGAAGCTGTAGGAGTTGGTTCTAAATGGACTGCTAGCAAAGAACAAAAAGGAATGAACATTAACAGCACTTATGAAGTAACTTCTATTACAGACGATACTGTAGAAATTAAAGTAACAGGAACAATTACTGGTGCTTCTGAAGGTACTTTAAATGGTAAAAGCAGCATAGAGATTAAAACAGGGAACGTTATAAAATCTGAAGTTAATATGGCTTTTTCTATTGAAGGACAAGAAGTTAAATCTGATGTAATTATTACCTCTGTAAAACAATAATTTTACATTTTACACATAACTAAAAAGCCCAGAATTATCTGGGCTTTTTAGTTTTAGATATATTATACTACTTACATTTCTTCAATAATTTTTTCTATTAACTCTGAGGTATCATCATAAGAAAGTTCTTCGCTTTTGGCATAATCTATAGCTTTTTTAGCCACTTTTAGAGCTTTAGTATAATTACCCGTTTTGTATAATAATGCTGCATGTGTATCTGTATTGTAATAATTAGCATGCAATTCTATAGAACGTTCTACAGCCTTAATAGCTTTTAGTAAATCCTTTACATTATCATGCTCTAAATAAGCGTGCCATGACAAACTATTTAATTTTTCCCAAGAATCCCAAATACTATCCAACACATCTTGTCCAAACTCGTCGGAGTCATTATGTTTATTCCACACATCGTATCCAGAAGTCTCCATATAATCATCTGTAGACGTTACAACAACCTCTTCTACTTCACCATCCATGTGCTTTTTTATTAAGTTTTCCATTTTTTCTTTACTCATAGCTCCTTCTATCTGTTCTAGATTAGAACTATTTTTTATAAATAAGTATGTTGGCATAGCAGTAATACCCAAAGCATCATCTACTTGATTTTTATCTACATCTATTTTATAAAAATCTACACGGTCACCATATTCTTCTTCCAATTCTTTTAAAATAGGATCCATCATTTTACAAGGACCACACCAAGTGGCATAAAAATCTAAGACAATTAATCTGTCATTGTTAACGAGTAATTTAGTTTGCGCATTGCTGTCGGTAAGTTCGGTTTGTGCATGTACATTTATTATTCCTGCAAAAAGGAATAAAACAATTAGGCTTTTCTTCATGATAATGAGGCTTGTTTGTTAGTTAATAGCGTTTATTAGGTTTTAAAAGGTTAAGATATAAAAAATTCAATAGTATTTTAATTTACACGGTTAGTCTCATCATAACAAGGATATACAACTCATACATTCTGTCTTTTATGTATAAACAAAACCACAATTTTAATAGCAATACACTTACAAAAACTGTAATTTTGTAAGGCTTAAAAAAACATACATTATCATGACATACAGAATAGAAAAAGACACTATGGGTGAGGTAAAAGTGCCATCAGATAAACTTTGGGGTGCACAAACCGAGCGATCTCGTAATAACTTTAAAATCGGTGCACCAGCTTCTATGCCTTTAGAAGTGGTATATGGTTTTGCATATCTTAAAAAAGCTGCGGCTTACGCTAATTGCGATTTAGGTGTTTTAGATAAAGACAAACGCGATCTTATTGCACAGGTTTGTGACGAGATTTTAGATGGTAAGCACAACGATCAGTTTCCGTTAGTAATTTGGCAAACAGGTTCTGGTACACAAAGTAACATGAATGTTAATGAAGTGATTGCTAACAGAGCACATCAAATAGCTGGTAACGTTATTGGTGAAGGTGATAAAACCATACAACCAAACGATGATGTTAACAAATCGCAATCGTCTAATGACACCTTTCCGACTGGTATGCACATTGCTGCATACAAAAAAGTGGTAGAAACTACTATTCCTGGTATTATACAATTAAGAAATACATTACACAATAAATCCATTGCTTTTAAAGATGTTGTAAAAATTGGTCGTACACACCTTATGGATGCGACACCTTTAACCTTGGGTCAGGAATTTTCTGGTTATGTATCTCAATTAGATCATGGCTTAAAAGCTCTTGAGAGTACTCTGGCTCATTTAAGTGAATTAGCACTTGGTGGAACAGCCGTGGGTACTGGCTTAAATACACCTGAAGGGTATGATGTTTTAGTTGCAAAATATATTGCCGAATTTACAGACTTACCTTTTGTTACTGCTGAAAATAAGTTTGAAGCTTTAGCTGCACACGACGCTATTGTAGAAACTCACGGAGCATTAAAACAATTAGCTGTATCCTTAAACAAAATAGCCAATGATATTAGAATGATGGCCTCTGGACCTCGTTCTGGTATTGGCGAAATTATTATTCCTGCTAACGAACCAGGAAGTTCTATTATGCCTGGAAAAGTTAACCCAACACAGTGTGAAGCCTTAACTATGGTTTGCGCTCAAGTAATGGGTAACGATGTTGCTGTTACTGTTGGTGGTACACAAGGACATTACGAGCTTAACGTTTTTAAACCTATGATGGCTGCTAATATTTTACAATCTGCTCAATTGATTGGTGATGCTTGTGTAAGTTTTGAAGAAAATTGTGCTAGTGGTATTGAACCAAACCATGCAGTGATTAAAGAATTGCTTAACAACTCATTAATGCTTGTTACTGCGCTTAATACTAAAATAGGCTATTACAAAGCAGCTGAAATTGCTAACACAGCCCATAAAAACGGAACAACACTTAAAGAGGAAGCAATTAATTTAGGTTACGTTTCTGCCGAAGATTATGACGAGTGGGTAAAACCAGAAGACATGGTTGGTAGTTTAAAGTAGATCTACAATAACTAATTAATTTTTAAACGCTGATACTTATATCAGCGTTTTTTTTTATCAAAAAAATTAGAGAACTTTACAAAAAACCAACTTATGTCAATTCTTATAAAAAACATAAAACAGCTCGTCCAAGTTCATGACTATAATGTAATGATAGTAAAAGGTGAAGACATGAAAACGCTTCCTGTCTTAGAGAATGCCTACCTCTACATAGAACACGATACTATTATAGAATATGGCGAAATGGAATATTGCGAAGGCATTGAAGCAGAAACTATTATAGATGCTACAGGTAAAATTGTTTTACCTGCGTGGTGCGACTCTCACACTCATGTTGTTTATGCTGGTAACCGAACATCGGAATTTGTAGATCGTATAAATGGATTGAGTTATGAAGATATTGCCAATCGTGGAGGTGGCATTTTAAACTCAGCTAAATTGCTTCAAGACACCTCTGAAGATGACTTATACGAACAGTCTATCAATAGACTTGAAGAACTTATAAGAATGGGAACCTGTGCTTTTGAAATTAAAACAGGTTATGGTTTAACGGTTGAAGCAGAATTAAAAATGCTTCGTGTCATAAAACGTATTAAACAAGAAAGTTTAGCTAAGATTACACCTACACTTTTGGCTGCGCATGCCATACCTTCTGAATACAAAGACAATAAAGACGAGTACATTAAACTTATTGTAGAAGAACTAATTCCACAGGCTTCAGATTTAAACATAAGCCATTATATCGACGTTTTTTGCGAGAAAGGTTATTTTGATCTTGACGATACGGAAGCAATTCTAAAAGCTGCTGCAGAACACAACATGAGACCAAAAATTCATGTAAATCAGTTTAATATTCTTGGTGGTGTTGGTCTCGGAACAAAATACGATGCATTATCTGTAGATCATCTTGAAGAGTTAAACGATGAAGATATTAAAGCTCTTAAAAACTCTGATACCATGCCTGTAGCGTTACCAGGCTGTTCCTATTTTTTGAGTATTCCGTATACGCCTGCAAGAAAGATTATTGATGCAGGTTTACCATTGGCTATTGCAACCGATTATAATCCAGGTTCTGCTCCTAGTGGAAATATGAATTTTATTGTAAGTGCAGCTTGTGTAAAGTTAAAAATGACTCCAGAAGAAGCCATTAATGCGGCAACCATTAATGGTGCTTATGCAATGGGAATAAGTAGTATGTACGGTAGCATTACCAGAGGAAAAAAGGCAAATCTAATTATTACAAAACCACTAAGTGATTACAGCGAAATACCTTATGCTTTCGCTCACGATCCTGTAGAACAAGTTATTATTAACGGGCAATTAAAGGATATAAAAAATCCGGAAGAAAACTTCCGGATTTAACTATCAATCAATCAATCTTTGAAATCTTACTTCAAAGTAAACTCTGAAGTCGAAATCAATTCTTTATCATTAAAAACGTTTATTTGGTAACGTCCTTTTTCAAAATCTGTATCATCAGATTCCGCTATATATTCACAGATATTTAGGTTTCTGTTTTCGTAGTTGAAGCGACTAATTAAACTGTAGTTTAATACTTGATCCTCAAATTGTACTTGCTCATTAGAACCTAACACATTGTTTTTAGGGTCTATAACTTGTACATATAATTCTTTGTCACCCGCTTCAGCTAAAGTGTTTTTTGCCACTGTAAAACAGATTTTAATTTTATCACTACGTCCAGCTCTTTCAGTTGGTATTTGTCTACCACTACGTCTTTCTATCACACCCATACCTTTAAGACCAACCGTTTGCAATGCAGAAGCATCCTCTACAACATTTGCCAACTCTGTATTTTGTACTAATAAAGAGTCTGTAAATACAGTACGCTCTGCTAATTGCACCTGTGTACTGTCTAAAGATGTTGCTAAATACTCGTTTTCTACTTTTAAACGATCGTTCTCAGCTAAAAGTTCTTCCTTTTCCTCTTGTAATGCTAAGTATCTCTTTTTGTAACTCCATAAGCTATTTACACTGTTTTGAGATACTTTAAGAGAGTCCATTAAACCTTGAATACGATCTCTTGCTTCAATTAAATCCTGATCTTTTACCTCACTAGCCGCAATAGCTTCATCGTACTGATTTCTCATATTGTTAAGGTCATTCATTACTTGTTGTTTTTCTGTAATGAGAGTTTTTTCAGTCTCTTGGTTATCTGTATATAGTTTAGACGCATAGAAAGCAGTTCCTAAAAATAATACTAATAGAATACCTAATCCTACTTTAAGACCGATGCTAGTTTTTTGTGAACCTTCCATAAAATTTGTGTTTAAGTAATTTGTTAATTCTTGTTTTAATAATCTAATTTAAGGTTAAAATCTTTAAATAAAGCTGTACTTTTATTTTCAAATCTTTAATTAAACTTCCAAATGCAAAATCTCGTTTTATTCACTTCTAAAGATCGCGATACACTTTTAAAGCTTCGTAAAGGAGAATCAAAATTTGGAGAACATATTCAGTTAATATCTAACCTCATTAACATATACGATGATATTAAAAGTTTGGACGTTGACTATGTTATTTTTGGAATTTCAGAAGACATCGGAGTTTATGCTAACTACGGAAAAACAGGCACTTACAAAGCTTGGGAAGCCACTGTAAAAGTTTTGTTAAATATTCAAAATAACAGCTTTACAAACCCTAAACGTGTTTTGATTTTAGGTCATCTTGATTATGGTGAAGCAAGAAAGATGGTGAAAGAAAAACCATCAAAAAAGAATATTGCCAAAGCTAAATCTTTTGTTGAAGAGATTGATAAAGATGTGACATATTTAGTTTCTACTATTGTAAAAGCCGGAAAAACACCAATAATAATAGGTGGCGGACACAACAATGCTTACGGAAACATTAAAGGACTATCATTAGCTAAAAACGAAACCGTAAATGTTATCAACTTTGATGCACATACCGATTTTAGAGCAGAAGAAGGACGACATAGCGGAAACGGTTTTAGTTATACTTATGCTGAGGGGTTTTTGAAGAATTATTTCATTTTTGGTTTGCATGAAAACTACACATCAGACAAACTTCTTAAAACACTAAATAAAGTAAAAGCTATTAAATACAATACCTATGAAGCCCTTGAGGTTAAAAACGAATTAGATTACAATCTTGAATTGGATCGTGGTCTCAACCATATCGCATCTAAACCTTTTGGAATTGAAATAGACTGCGATGCTATAGAAAATATTCCGAGCAGTGCTGCAACACCTAGCGGTTTTAGTGTAAAACAAGCCAGACAATTTGTGCATTATTTTGCAAAACACGAAAATGCAAGTTATTTACACATTTGTGAAGCTGCACCTACATCTAAAACAGAAACAAAAGTTGGCAAACTAATTACTTACCTAATCACCGATTTTATTAGAGCTAATGGACATTAAAATTGTAGATTATAATTCACACCACGCAAAGCACTTTTATGAACTTAATATTGAATGGTTAAAGACCTTCTTTTATGTAGAGCCTTTTGATGAAGAAGTACTTAGTAAACCAGAACAATATATTATTAACAAGGGTGGTTACATTTTCTTTGCTTTAAAAAATGAAACTGTTGTCGGTACAGTAGCGCTAATGCCAACCGAAGAAAATGGTTTATTAGAACTGACTAAAATGGCTGTATCTCCTGAGATGCGTGGGTACAAAATAGGCCAAAAATTATTACAACATTGTATAGATTTTGCCAAAGCAAAACAGCTCAAAGCCCTTCTACTCTATTCTAATACCAAATTAGAAAATGCAATTTATCTCTATAGAAAATATGGATTTAAAGAACTAAAATTAGAATCTAATAGCCCTTACGAACGTTCGGATATAAAGATGCGATTAGAATTTTAAAGTTTAAAATGCGACTTTAGATAATCAAAAGCACCATTAATATTTTCAAAAATATGTTCTTCAGAAATTAAATCTGGAACAATATCTATAGAAACCAGTTTATCTTTGGGTTGTTCTTGTACAGCCGTTAACAAGACTTGAACACCGCGTTGTTCTAAATCTAAAACGGCATTTTCTAAAGCATACAGACCAGATTGATCTATATACGGCACACGATCCATGCGTATAATTAACGCTTTAACTTCCTCAGGTATATTTTTTATTTCATCTTGAAAGTGTGAGGTAAACCCAAAAAATAAAGGTCCATAAAGGTGCTTTATATAAACTTTGTCTTTATACTCTTCATAAAACTCTTTTTCGTCTTGCCATGGTTTTTCCCCCGCAAAACCAGCAATGGTTCCAACTTCCATACCTTTTTCACCAATATCGCTTGCACGCTTCATAAATAATAAAGACGCTAATAATAAACCGATTCCTACTGCCTGTATTAAACTTCCAAAAGTTGTAATTAAAAGCACAATGATTAAAACTACAGCATCTGCTCTTGGTACTACTAATAAATGCTTCAACCCTTTAACATCAATAATTTTAAACGCAATAGGAATTAGTAAACCTGCTAAAACAGACAATGGTATATAAGCTGCTAATTTCCCTAAGCCCAATAAAACTGCTAATAAGAACAAACCGTGCACTGCACCAGACAATCTTGTACGACCACCAGAGTTGATATTTATAACCGTTCCTTTTGTTGCACCAGCACCTGGAATACCTCCAAAAATTGCTGCGATAGAATTTCCGATACCTTGACCAATTAATTCTCTATTACTATTGTGTTTGGTTTTGGTCATATTATCCGCAATTACAGAAGTTAATAAGGAATCAATAGAGCCTAAAACTGCTAAGACTAAAGCGTATTCTAACACTAAGGCATAAGCACTGGCATCTATAGAAAATAATCCTGATACTTGTAAGCTTGGTAAACCTGAAGGAATATCTCCTATAATTGGCACGTCCCACTTCAAAAAGAAACTTGCCACAGAAGCTAACACTAGAGCTACCAATGCACTCGGAATGGCTTTAGTGATGTATGGAAATACCAAATACACTACAACTGTAAATGAACCTAAAGCGACCGCTTGCCAATTAAAATCAGAGAACAGTCTAGGTAAATCTTGCATGACCAACCAGGTCGATTTTTCTGAACCTAAACCTGCAAAAGGAAACAATTGAAGTATAATAATGATGAGTCCTACTCCACTCATAAACCCAGAAACCACAGGATAGGGAAAGTATTTTACATAACCAGCAATGTTTATAAGTCCAAATACAATTTGAAAAATTCCACCCAACAAAAACGTTAATATTACTATTGGCATGGCAGCTTCTAAACTACCTGTTATCTCAATAGCAGCAGCAACCAAAGCTGCAGATACAACTGTCATTGGACCTGTTGGTCCACTGGCTTGTGTTGTTGTACCTCCAAAAATTGCGGCAAAAATACCAACAGCAATGGCACCATAAAGTCCTGCAATAGCTCCTAAACCAGATTGCACACCAAATGCTAATGCTAATGGCAATGCTACAACACCAGCAACCAAGCCACCTGTTAAATCTCCTTTTAAATTTTTAAAATCGTAGAATTTTGAACTCATAGGTTGGGTTTATTGTGAATTATAAAGATAAAAAACAGTGCGAGAATCTAAAGAGTCTAACTTAAAATAATCAATTATGATAATTTCTATTTTTAACTTCAATATGCTCAGGAACTAAGTAATCTTCAATTCTGCGTTCCTTGTTTCCAAACTGTTTGTGTTTAAAACTTATAATTAACAAAGTATCTGAAAGTGTTGAAATCTTAAAAAACTTATAATCGTTTTCTTGATTGAGTAAAGTTTTTACTTTTTTGCCTTTAATTTTAATAAAAGAGCCATCATCATTAGTATAGAAAGACCAATTGGCCTCCATAGAATCACCACAGTCCTTATTTAGTGAATTATTATCTGTAGTTACTCCATTGATATCATAGGTGACTCTATAGGATAAAAAGCAGTCTCCCATATTCATTCGGTAACCGTCATTATAGCGTTTTGCTAATTTCCAAGTTTTAGAAGAGTTATTGGTTAGCAGAGCCCCAGCATTTTCAGGAAGTTGAAATTTCTCGGATGTACATGAGGTCAAGAAAACCAATATCAAAACCAAAACTATAATTCTCATAATTTAGTTTCCTATAGCCTTCAAAGAATCAATCTGACGTTGCAAAGCATCTATCATTTCAGAATTTTCATTAACCTGAGGAATGGTTTTCAGAGAGTCTATCTGCATTTGCATTAAATCTTCATCTTTTGGTTGCTCTTTATAGTAATATCCAATACCTTCACTAGATCTCCAGGCTTCATTTAACTGGTTATAAACGGTTTCGTCCCAAGTACTTGGGTGCTTTACATCAATCCAAATCACATCACGATATTCGCTGTCAATTAAAACTAAATCTGGTGTTGCAGAACCATCAAATTGTTGCGAATTTGTATCACTTATTGATGAAATTGTTCCTAAAAAGAACATGCGCTTTCTACCTGCAATATCTTTTATGTAAGGTCTAAATTCGACTGGTGTACTCGCATTCCAATCGTATTCTTTGCGCGATTCTTTTACCTTTAATGGCATTGCAGAAACACCTGCATACCCTTGTTTTTTGGTAGCGTGGTCGTAATAATACAACTTGTCTGTACCATCTGCTGGCACAAACACACTATAGTTTAAACTGGTACGCTCCTCACCTACTGGTTCTAAACCAAACCAATGATATAAGCCACTGTAAGCATCTGAGTTACTTCCTGAAAAATCAAAATCTGTTACATAAGGTTGCTGATTCTGATCTTTTGGCATTAATGGAATTTTAACTGCAGTTTCCATATTCCAAGGTAACGGATCACTAAAGCCTCCTAAAAATTTTAAAGATTCTGCTTGTAACTGCGATACACTTTCTGCCAGAGTATTCTGCTTTTGTAAAAACTTGTAGTTTTTAACTTCATCAGGACTCACAAATGTGCCTTTACCAATGGCAACACGCTCTATGTAATCATTAAAATCGTGCTCGCCACTTTCAATAATCATTACACCTCCAAAAGTTGGATATGGAAAGAAGAAGCCTTTCCACTTAATTAAACTTACCACTTGCACCCAAGCACCTTCATCGTTTTTCATGTAAAACGTATCACTTGGCTCATAATTAAAGAGCATCCAAGGATTAAAACGCTGTACAACTGCATTGTATGTATTTCTACTAAACTTTAATGATTCACCTATTGAGAAGGTAACATCTATTCTGTTTTCGTTTGAAAATCTTGGAAATGGTGTGGTACTACTCACCGCAAAAACTTCCTCTGTGTTGTCTGTTACTTGCTGCATGACGTATTTTTCACTTGGTTGAATCGCCATAGTCCATTTATTCTCTGTACCAATTCTTACCAAATGAGGTAGCGATACATCTTTGGTTTCACCTACACTTTCGTTGGCCATTGAGAATATGTTTCTTAAGGGTTGAATACGTTCGTTTTGGGTTAATGGCAACTCGTCAATTTCAACTTTATTGAGGCTATTGAATACGTTGTACGTCTTCATATAATCGTACAAACCTTGGTTCCAACCAAGAAAATACAACAAACCAAAAAACACAATAAGAATGCCTAAGATGCCTAAACGACCACCTGTACTTGCAGTTTTTCTGAACTTTCTTAATCCTAAAACTAAGATGATAAAACTCAACAGAATTACAAAAATGTATTTTCTAAAGAATAGTAAAACAGGTTGGTAATCGTCTCTAAAAAAGAACAATAGTATTAAGAGCAATAACCCTAAAAATACAGTAATCCGCTTTTGTTTTGCGCCTTTATTCCAATAGTTTTTTATCATGATACGTTTTTGTCATTCTGAACTTGTTTCAGAATCTATTTGTTTCTTTTTTAATTTTAATAATGAGATCCTGAAACAAGTTCAGGATGACATACTTTTTACATAAGACCCTTATCCTTCAGTCGGTCACGTGCAGATTTTTGTTCTGCTTCTGGTTCTGGGTCTTTTGCAATCTCTTTCTTTGCCTCTTCTACTGCTTTATTATCCTTGTTTTTTAAATCTTCGATGAGATCTTTGCCCTTTTCCATTGCATCGTCTACAAAATCACTCAAAGAATCGCTTTTTTCTTCAACAACCTCTGTGGTTTTAATCACAAAATTAGCAAGGTATGTACCTATTAATGTACCTGTTGCGAAGGTTGCAAAACCTGATAATGCAAAATAATTTGAAAAGATTTCGATAGGTGTTAAAAACTGTAATATCAGTCCTACCACTAACATCGTAATTACTACAAATAGTAATCTTGGAATAAACGGTTGCTTATAAATAAATCCTTTTGGGTTATCTGGACTCATTTGTAACTCTTTGCTATTCATTATTTTATTAATAAAGCGGTACGCACCATTTCCGTTAGACTCTCTCCAATACAGAAAAATGCCGAATAAAATGGCTGAAACGAAAATGATAATGTCTATTCCTAATCCCATGATGTTTTATTTATGGTTTCTATAAAATTAGTCTAAAAAACTTATATATTGTTACTAATCGTCTCAATCACCCAATCCTGAAAGGATGCATCCCAAGTCTCATAATTCTTATAAAACTGCTCTTTATCGTACCAATACAAGAACAACACATCCTTTGGCGAAATATTTACTAATAATTTATGAATTAAATCGCGATGCTCTGCCGACAACGACGAATGTGGTTGATGCAATGCAAAATACATTGACTCATCTACCATATCTTCAATTTTATAAGCATTACTTCGTTCTAATTTTTCTAAATACAACTCCACTCCCATTACTTGTTTTCGAGCTGCAATATCGATTTTATTTAAGTAACTTTTAAAAAGCGCTTTGCTATCTAAAATCTCTTTTATAGAATGTTCAGTTTCTTTCAGTTTGCTGAATAATTCAAACTTTTTAATACGATCGTAATTAGGTGTTTTTACCATGTATTCTAGATCGCACTCAATAATGATGTGGCTTTTAAGTTTTTCGACCAATTCTGGTTGGCTGATATGATAAATCAACACATCATGAACCGTATCTTTTATAGCTTCTTTATAAGAATCTTCATTTTCGAAAACCAAAATGGTTTGAATAAAAATACGTAACAAGTACACACCTCCAAAGGCACGCGTGTAAAACGAACCTGTGGTATAATGCAATGCATGAAGGTTTAAATCTCTATTGCGCAAATCTCCGTAGGTCTTTGCAGATTCGAGTAATTCGTTATGGATATCTTCATCAATAAAGTTATTGCCTGTTCTAAACTTATCGACTAATTGAAGCTGCTCCTTTTGTCGGTCTTCTAAGTTATCTATAAGTCTAAAAGTTATACTTACATCATCATATTTTAAAATATCTAAAGGCTCATAAAACACATCTATATCCTGATCAAAATCGATGCAAATCGCAGAATCTCTGGTAATATCATTTATTTTACTTCCATGTGTTCTGAAGATGTGTTGCATCATATCTCTATCGAAAGAATGAAACGGTAAATACACAGGTTTACCTTTTTGTAAAGGTGAAATAATGATACCATGCGGATTGGCATCTCCATGGTTTAGGTAATGTACATCCTTCTTTTCTTCTGCTACTTCTGGACTCCAGCCAACTCCATCTATTGAAAAGGAGGTGAGCTTGGTTTCTTTAAAACCAAGTGTTTTTAAACATTTATTATAGCGCTCTACCAGCTTACCACTTACTGGTATAAGTTCACTTCTGTATAGATTTGCTTGTTTTAATTTGTTCATCTTATTGCCGCGAAAGCGGTAATCTTTTTGTTTTTTGAGATTCCTGTCTACACAGGAATTAGTTTATTTATCTGTGCATGCTGCAATAACATTATTGTTTTTGCATCGATTATATTTCCATTTGCCATCATCTCAATGGCTTTTGTAAATGGTATTTCTAAAATTTCTATGTCTTCATTTTCGGTATCTAAACCACCTCCTTCATTGATTTTCATTTCACCTGTATATTCGCCAACAAAACACGAAAATCGTTCTGTACTGCCACCTGGTGTGGCAAAAGCGCTATAAATCTTTGTTAACTTTGGAATGTTATATCCTGTTTCTTCAAGCAATTCTCTTTTCATGGCTTCTTCTGCAGAAGTATCATCATTTTCTAACATTCCTGCAGGTACTTCTAATAAAAAACCATCTTCTACTCCATTCATATAAGCTGGTAAACGAAATTGCTTTACCAAAATAACGGTTTGCTTTTCTATATTATACAACAAAGCTGCTGCTGCATTGCCGCGTTCTAAAACTTCCCATTTGTTTTCAACCCAAATTCCGTCTTTTAGTTGATAATTGAATTTTACCTGAGATAAAGTAAAAAACTTATCTGATAGGATTGTTCGGTTGATATTTTTGATGCGTTTGGTCATAATTAATCAATCTTCCCGAAACGTTCCCTAGCTTCCGTTTCAATATTTAACTGATTGATTCTGGCATCAACTTTTCGTTTAAAGTCGGTATCAGCAATCGTTGCTACATTATCTAAATAACGCACCACTTCTTGTCGTCTTATATCACTAAAATCGAGACCTTTCATGTTGGCTCGCATCAGTTCTTGAAGCATCCCAAATTTGGTGTCGTAATCTTTTTTGAAATACACTTCAGGATTGTTGAACCAATCATCTTCTAAATCGAAATCCGTTAAACGTAACGATACGGCTTTTTGAATGTTCCGCACATCACGAGATGAAAAGAATGGAAATATCTTCTGTATTTCAGTATATAAATGCGCATAGAACATATGCTCATTGTCTTTGTATTTACTCGACACTTTATCGAACGTATCTAACACACGCTCTTCGGTTGGCTTGTCTATTTTTTCTAAGATTTCGCCAAGATTCTTCGCTACTTTCTGAGCATCGAGATACTTATAATCTTCAGGACTACTCATGTTTATAAAATCTGGCATGGTATCTTCGAGCTTTTTCCACCATAGATAATCCTGATCTACAAAGTCCTTTTCGTTTCGTGCGCCATCAATTTTAAATCGACCTTGCACACGCGATATCACAGCCTTGTCCAGCATTTCTGGTAAGTTGGTAAATAAACCTATTGAGCTGTTACCATAATTAACAGCATAAGCACCTTCGGTATATCTTAGAAACACACCAATCACTTCCTTAACACCAGCCGAAACACCTTGTGTGGTACGCTCTTGCAGGTTATTCTCTGCATCATCAATTGGTGCAAAAATGAGACGTGTTGGATCTTGCAAAGGTTTCATCCATTCTACCATTTTCTCTGCAGAACCACCTTGAAATGTTGAAATCAACGTATCTGGCATTGGATGAAATAAGAATGGAATATTTAAGTTTTCGCTATGCTCTTTTAATCGTGTAGCAATAGCTGCGATAAGCATACTTTTTCCTGTACCTGGAATTCCATAACCCATAAATACTGGCATAAAACCACCAAGCTCTTGAAATGGGTTCTTTTTTGCTTCAAAATCGTAGCTTAATAATCGTTCTGTTAATCGTCTGGCAAAGTGCTTAGCATCTTTGTTTCCAACAATTTGTTCAAACTGAATTTTATTAAACTCAACGCTTACTGCTGTTCCAGCAAAAACGTTATTCCAACCATCAATCGTAAAGTCTGAATTTTCTAACTTAAACGAACGATCTTCAATCGTATCCGTATATTCTAAAGTACTTTTTCGTAGTTGAATTTCATCGATGAGCGCTTCAAAATAAACAACCGTAAAATCGATAACATCTTTGTCGGTTTTAATAATGTCTGGATGTCCTAAGTACTTATCATAATAAAACAATTGACACGAAATTCCTTTTAAAGGCGATAAAAACGACACTTCTGGAATACCTGCAAACTTCTGCTTCATTACCGATAAATCATCTGAAGCATGCGGTTTTAAATCGTGTAAAATTTTATAGGCTGTAGCAAACAACATAAACGCTGTTGCTGTAAGCATTTTGCTTTCGTATTCACGTTTTCCTGAGTTATCTAATGCTGATTTGTTTTCTGCTAAGGTTGATAAACCTGAAGCATCATAGTAACTATCCTTAACCCAAATACCAAGCGTAATCCCTTCTTGAACCGCATATAATGTTTGGTTAAGAAACAACGGAATAGCAACCGATTCTGGTAACAATTTCTTTTTTAAGCTTAAAATGGTTTTTGAAACTGATGTTACAGACACATTACTGCCGTTATTAGCTCGTGATAGGTACAACAAAATAGACTCATCTTTACCATCATTATCTCTATTTTTGGCACGTTGACTTTGTTCCCACTGAATAGACTTTAGGTAAGATGTTGCTTCATCTCGAAGCATATTGAGTTCATTTTGTTTTATTGGAAAAGTTGAGTTGTGTTGCATGGTTTAGTTTTCAGTTTGCAGTTGTGCTATTATTATAGAAATGAATCATGTTCAAAATTATAAATTGAACTAGTGCAATCTATTATTATGAAGTCTAGCTGATTCTTTTATTTCTTCAGTGAGATTAGTATCGAAGCTAAATCCGTGAAACATCCATTTATCATTTGGTTTATAAAACTGAAATGTAAATCTTAGTGGTTGTCTTTCATATTTTACAACAAAACTTTTTAACTCATAGCAATCTGATAAATGTTTATCTAATATATGTTCATAACCATAATACTTACCAACATAATCTTCTGTAAGATTATTCATTTGGTTTTTGAGAGCAATAACATCATCACTAGATTTACTAATCCAATCATTTAAATCATACAGATAATTTATGGCCACAGTAGAACCCTCGTCTTTGTATTTAGTAAAAAAAGCTTCTACAATTTCATCCGGTGAATCTTGTGCAAATAAGTTTGATACTGTAAAAAATGTAAGGATTAGGATGGTGATTTTTTGTTTCATTTTTTAATTTTTAAATCAGAAACCTGAACAGGCGGAATTGCCAACTTATTAATAATTTCTGGTGTTTTGTTATATAATAATTGTATGATTCTATGTGGTGCAAAAACATAGCGTTGCCTAAATGGACTTGCCCACTTCTGAAAAGTTTGCTTGCTAAAAAAGCTACCTTCTTTAAATTCACTTTTAGATACGAGTTCATCTACCTTAAATGAAACTACAAATGATTCTAACGGAATATCTTTCTTAGCAATACCATCTAAAATAGCATGTGTTATTTCGTTTTCGTCTTTTGCAAACACGTTATGAATTGGCCCTAAATCGATACGTTTAATAAGTTTTGGTAACACTTTTGGTAAACGCTTATCTATGGCATAAGCCATGGTGTCCAAATTCATCTCTCGATCTGATGTATTCTTTAAAACCGAATAAATCTCGTCTTTGTATGAGTTAACATCCCTTCCATCATAATTAAAATACATGTAGCAAACAAAAGGTCTGTTGTGTGTTACGTCATAAAAGCTCCAGCTTACCAAATGTTCTGCAGGTGAACCTTGAGGTGCAGCTATAATCTTACCTTGCACAAAACGATTGAAGATATACTCTTTCTTAGCAGATGTGTAATAAACAATAGATGCAGCTTGAAATAATTTGCGTTTAGAAATTGGTTCTTTCTTTCGCATCAACGTATCTAGAAATTCATCTTTTAGGATATCAATATCTGTAAGTTTGGTTAAAAACTCTTCACGTAATTCTAAATCATTAAACAAATAGCGGAATTCTAAATAATTTGGAAAACTAGAATCTGTAAGATCCACTTTCATGTTTTCCTCATCGTCATACATGTATTTTACACGCATGGCTTCAATAGAATATAATAGTAAATCTGTGTACTGCTTAAACAGCAATATTTCTTGTTGACTTAATATATGCTTGGCCTGAACTGCTGTAATTAGTTCTTTAAGCGTAAAATCTATCATTTTGTGATAGAACACATACTGCTCTTTAGAATCTAATACTGCGGAATCTAAGGGAGTTACAATCATTTTTTAGTAAAAAGTATTAAGTGATAAGTGTAAAGCTACAAATACAGTAAAAACTAACTACTTGCTAATCAATACTTATTACCAATTTTACCCAAGTAAATCATCTTCATTAGCTTCTGGCTTTGGTTCGCCTGCTGGTTGACCATCACCTGAAGGCGCATTAGGATCTGCGCTGTAGTATTCGTCAAAAATTTCTTTCATATCAATACCATAACGGTCTGCAAAGTTTTTCTGTATTTCAGCATCTTTAGATCTAATGTCTTTAAGTGCTTCAGCATAACTTCCATAAATACCTTGCATCACCTTTTCGTGCACTGGAATATTATCCATCATTTCTTGACGTGCTTTAGCACTTGCTGTATGCATTGCTGCTAAAGTTTCACCAATATGCTCGTCGGTTTTAACACCTAGGTGCTCTAAAATAGCTGCAAACTCTTGGTCTGTGCGTGCTTTTAATGCTACTACATAGCCATCGTAATATTTAAGACGCTCGTCTGTATCTGATTTTAGTTTCGCACGATGCGTTTGTAAGTTACTACGTAAAGATGTTAACACCTTAATTGTTAAGTTATGCTTGTGAACGAAACTGTCTTTTGAAGCTGCTAATGTGGTATAAGCATTTTTTAAACCTTCTAACTCTTCTACTTTTTGCTCTAAAGTTGTTACTTTTTCTAATGCTTCAGAGTACTCTGTAGATTGTTTGTCGGCTACTTCTTCAAGAGCTTGTCTAGCTTGTTTTAACAGTGCATATTGTTCTTCAAGTTGGGTTTCTACTTCTTTCTTTTTTTCTAAAGCTTTGGTATGATTATTACTTGCTTCTACAATAGCAGATTTTAAACTTTCTTCAACCTCTTTAATTTCGAGCTCTCTATCTTTTAGACGCTTTATTGCTGCCTGACTTTTGAATGACAACTCATTTAACAACGTCTGTACATCAGCTGTTTCTATACGTTGCTGAAACATAGCTTTGGCTTTATTATCCGCACCATCACGCTCTTTTTGAGCATTTTGTAACTCTTGCTCAGCATCTTTAATTTTGCTTTTTCGTCCCCAAAGGTTATTCCACCATGTATCTGGTTTTGCTTTTGCATCTTCAAGTTCAACCTTTGCACGCTCAAGACGTTTTACAGCATCATCAATAATTTTTTGTTCAGCAGCATTTAAAGCCGAAAAGCCTTCGAACATAATACCAACTTCATCCTGATAGTCTGTTAAATCCTTAATGGCATCCAGAAGGGTCGTTCTATCTTTCTCTGCCATATCTACAACATTATCTAGAGTTGCGTTTAAGATTTTTTGACGACTTTCGGGATCATCTTCTTGAGCCAATTTAGATTTCATCTGGTCTATGGCTTTTCCCCAGTTTACATCTACTTTTTCTGGTTTTTGTTGTGAATTGGTTTCTAATAAATCAAAATCATCAGACATATGGTAAGGTATTATTAAGTTGAACAAATTTTAGGATAACAATTTCGGTAAATTTTTAAGACTATAAAAACTTTACCATCAAATTATAGGTAGTAAATGTTATAAAAATGTTACAAAATTTTACTTAGCGCCATTTGTTGAATATCTTTATAGGAAAACAACTCTTATGAAACTTTTAAAAACTATAATTGCCTTAGCGCTAGTGACTACTTTTAACAATTGTAAAGATCTAACATCAAAGGACACACAAGAAACAGCAATTAACACCAATATTGAAGAAAACGTAAAAGTTATACCTATATCTCATGGAACATTGATTTTAGAAACGCAAGAAGAGGTCATTTATGTAGATCCTACAGGTGGATCTGAAGCTTTTAAAAATCAGAAAACTCCAACTTTAGTATTAATTACAGATATACATGGAGACCACTTAAGTACACCTACTTTAGAAGCTTTGCAACTAAAAAATATAAAGATTATTGGCCCAAAGGCAGTTACTGATAAAATACCAAGTACAATAGGTGCTAATGTTATTACCTTAAGTAATGATGAAACATTAAAACATAATGCTATTAATATAAAAGCCATACCTATGTATAACCTAAGAGAAGAAGCTTTAAAGTTTCACCCTAAAGGAAGAGGTAATGGATACGTATTAACCGTTAATGATGAACGAATTTATATTTCTGGTGACACTGAAGATATTCCTGAAATGCGAAATTTGAAAAATATAGATAAAGCTTTTGTCTGTATGAATTTACCATATACAATGCCTGTAGACAAAGCAGCTGAGGCTGTTTTGGATTTTAAACCTAAAATTGTATACCCATACCACTACAGAGGCACAGAAGGTTTGAGTGATGTAAATTTATTTAAGAGCACAGTGAATAAAGCAAATGAATCCATTGAAGTTAAACTTTTAAAATGGTATTAAAATTTTAATGTTAAATTTTCAATTTATTAACATAAAAGAAACCTCTCGTAACACCCTAAAACATTGCGTTTTATCGAAACAACAACACACTTAATCGATAAAAATGTTCAAAAATTTAGTGTAAATTATTTATAATTAACCATTTATGATTAGATTTTTTTCTATATTAGCATCATAGAACCCAAATCTAATTTATTAACCATGCTTAACACAGTGATTTCCAAAGCTTTATTAGTTACAACAACACAGCTTACAATGATACTTATTGCTGTTGCATCTATATTCTTAGTTTTCATAACAATAGCAATTATTAAAATGTATAAATTGAAAGCGGAGAATAAGAAATTAATGGAAACTAATGCATTTAAAGATGTGGATGAGTCTTACAAAGATTTTACAAGTGGGCATCTCTATGGTGATAACTAAAAAGATATGTGGCTAATATTTTTCTTTATATTTCTTACCATATTGGCTATTGCTATTATATATTCTAAATCGTCACTATATATTTACGAGCATGAATCTTCTATTAAGAGAGAATTGAAAACATTTGATGCTAATTTCAAAGAACTTTCAAAAAATAACGAAACGGAGAGTGATTTTAAACTAAGTAACGGTCACCTTTATGAATAAACGATAAAAGCCTGTATTACTACAGGCTTTTATCGTTTAATAGATAGACTTTTTAATTATATTATCTAACCAATTTCTTATACTTTATACGTTTTGGCATTAAATCACCACCAAGACGCTTCTTCTTATTTTCTTCATAATCACTGAATCCTCCCTCAAAGAAATAAACTTGAGAATCTCCTTCAAATGCTAAAATATGCGTACATATACGATCTAAGAACCATCTATCGTGACTAATAACTACTGCACAACCCGCAAAGTTTTCTAAACCTTCTTCAAGTGCACGTAATGTATTAACATCAAGGTCATTAGTAGGCTCATCTAAAAGTAAAACATTACCTTCCTCTTTTAATGTCATTGCTAAATGAAGTCGGTTTCTTTCACCTCCAGAAAGTAACTTAACTTTTTTGTTTTGTTCACTTCCTGAGAAGTTAAAACGACTTAAATAAGCTCTAGAGTTTACTTGACGTCCACCCATCATTACCAACTCTTGCTCATCACTAAAGTTTTGCCAAATTGTTTTTTCTGGATCTATGTTAGAATGACTCTGATCTACGTAAGCGATTTTTGCAGTATCGCCTACCTTAAATTCACCTTTATCTGGAGTTTCTTCTCCCATTATCATTCTAAAAATAGTGGTTTTACCAGCACCATTTGGCCCAATAACACCAACAATACCTGCTTGTGGTAGGTTAAAGTTTAAATCTTCATATAACAACTTATCTCCATAAGCTTTGCTTACACCGACAGCTTCAATAACATTGGTTCCCAAACGTGGTCCGTTTGGTATATAAATTTCTAGCTTTTCATCAAGTTGTTTTTGATCTTGACTCATAAGCTTATCATAATTCTTCAAACGTGCTTTTTGCTTTGTTTGACGACCTTTTGCGCCTTGTCTTACCCACTCTAACTCACGCTCTAACGTTTTCTGACGTTTGGAAGCTGACTTAATCTCTTGTGCTAATCGTTTAGATTTTTGATCTAACCAAGAAGAGTAATTTCCTTTCCACGGAATACCTTCACCTCTATCGAGTTCTAAAATCCAACCAGCAACATTGTCTAAGAAATATCTATCGTGCGTAACAGCAATAACAGTTCCTTTATATTGCGCCAAGTGATGCTCTAACCAATGAACAGATTCTGCATCTAAATGGTTAGTAGGCTCATCTAATAATAGCACATCTGGTTCTTGTAAAAGTAAACGACAAAGTGCTACTCTACGACGCTCACCTCCAGAAAGTACTCCTATTTTTTTATCACCTTCTGGTGTACGCAGAGCATCCATAGCTATTTCTAGCTTAGTGTCTAATTCCCATGCATTAGTAGCATCAATTTGATCCTGCAATTCAGCCTGACGGTTCATAAGCTTTTCCATTTTATCAGGATTACTATAAACTTCTTCTAAACCAAATTGATCATTAATACTGTTGTATTCATCAAGTATAGCTACAACTTCTGCAGCGCCTTCCTTTACAACTTCCATTACGGTTTTCTCATCATCTAATTGTGGCTCTTGTTCAAGGTAACCTACGGTATAACCTTGCTTAAAAACCACATCGCCTTGGTAATTTTTATCTACACCTGCAATAATTTTTAATAATGTAGATTTACCAGAACCGTTAAGACCTAGAATACCGATTTTTGCACCATAGAAAAAACTTAGGTATATATTTTTTAAAACTGGTGTGTTTGCAGACTGAAAGGTCTTTGTAACACCAGACATTGAGAAGATTATTTGCTTATCGTCACTCATAATTATACTCTACCTTTTAATGCATTAAACACCCAGGCAATAGCAAAGAAACCTACACCTACAGAGGCAAAACCATAGCCTGCAACTTCTTGATATTTAAAAGCACCCAATGCAATTAAACCTAATCCAACAATAATCATAATAGTTGTGGCCCAAGCCAAAACCGTGTTTTTATTCATCGCCATAATCTTATTCTAAATTTTAGATAGTTAGTTGAAAACAAATATCGTTATTTTAAAATAAAAAAGCACCACAAATTGTGGTGCTTCTTCAATAACCTAAATACCATTATAAACTAATCATTGGCACTTCAATAAATAATAATTCTGAGTCTTCTGTTGCATTAATTTCAAAATCAGAAGTTTCAGAAATGCCCAAAGCATCTCTTGTACTTAAATTAATATCTAAAATTGAAACTCCACCGCTAATATTCATAACGTAAACTCCATGATCTTTACTTTTTACATCATAAGTAAATGACTGACCTTCTTTTAAATCGATGCGAGATAGTTTAGCATCTTGATGAATTTTCAAACTGCTTTCGTCTTCATCTTTAAAGGACGTTACTAGAGTTTGAAGCTTTCCTTTTCTATCATCTTCACTAAATGTTTTTTGATCATATCGAGGTTTTACACTTCGTTCTTCAGGAATAATCCATATTTGAAATAAACTTAAATATTCATCAATAGAACCATTAATTTCTGAATGCTGTACGCCTGTACCAGCAGACATAACTTGCACTTCTCCAGGAACTACTGGTATCCAATCGTCTCCCATATTATCTCTATGTTTTAACACACCTTTTAATGGAATGGTTATAATTTCCATATTATCGTGTGGATGTGTACCAAAACCCATTTTTGGTGCAATAATATCGTCATTTAATACTCTTAATGCCCCAAAATGAACTTTTTCAGGATTATACCAACTTGCAAAACTAAAGGAATGATTAGCTTGTAACCATCCGTGATTTGCAAATCCTCTGTCTTCTGCTTTGTGAATTATTGTTTTCATTTTTCTTTTCCTTTCTTAATTTAATTATCTTAATTTATCTAATAAATCACTCAATTGAGCGGCCTCATCTTCCGTGATAGCTCCCATCCAATCTTCATTAAAATCATCTGAAATTTCTTCTAATAATTCTAATCCTTTTCTAGTAATTTGAATATTTACAACACGTCTATCATTTTTTGAAGCTATACGTTCTATGAGCTCTTTAGCACATAACTTATCGGTAAGTCTGGTAGCATTGGGTGCACGTTCTATCATTCTATCCTTTACAATTTGCATAGACAACGGTTTATTTGCCCCTCGTAGAATTCTAAGAATGTTGTATTGCTGAGGAGAAATTCCAAATCCTGCAAAAAATGTATTTTGTTTTGCTGTAATCCAATTAGCTGTGTACAAAATATTTATTAAGGCTTTGGTTTTATTGTCCTTAAATTTTGAATTAACATCTTTTGCTATATCTCCCATTTTACAATGCTTTTTGTAATTTTTCTACTTGTTCTAAAAGCTCTTTATTTAATTCTTCATTGGTAATTTTACCATTTTCAAAATTTGCATCAAATGATGGTAGTGAATACGTAGCTACTATATTTCCATCGTGCCAAGGAAATCTTGCCTCTGCAATAGTTAAAACGGTTTGTCCTCCTCTTGCTCCTGGTGAAGTAGCCATTAACAACATTGGCTTTTTGAAAAGAAAATTACCTTCAATTCTTGTCATCCAATCAAAAAGGTTTTTAAATACTGTAGAATAAACACCATTATGCTCTGCCAAAGAAAGCACAATACCATCTGATTCTTTGATTAGATTAAGTAATCTATGTGCACTTTCTGGTGCTTCATCTAATTCGTTTTCAAGATCTACACCAAATAATGGTGCTTTAAAATCATTTAAATCAATTAAGTTAACATCTACATCTTTTAATAAAGATGATGCATATTTAGCTAACTGTTTATTTATTGATGTTCTACTGTTACTACCTGCAAATGCTAATATTTTTTTCATTCTGTTTGTATTTGATAGTACAAATTTAGAAATAATAATTTTATTTTCCAAGGAAAATAATTCCAAGGAAATAAAATTAACCTTTATTTAAGAAAGTTTAATATTTGAGATAAAACATTATTGTTTTGTAAATTCGTGACATATAAAATTAAGAATACCTAAAATAAGTACAACTACATATTTATATAAATGGATATAAAATTCAACAAGAACGAAGATTACAATAAACTTCAACTTTCAGAATTAAAAAAACGACTTGCTAAAGTAAAACTTGGTGGCGGCGAAAAAAGTATAGAAAAGCATCATAGTAAAGGTAAGATGACCTCGAGAGAACGCATAGATTATTTATTAGACGCTAAATCTAAATCTATCGAAATTGGCGCTTTTGCCGGTGAAGACATGTATACTGAATATGGTGGTTGCCCTTCCGGAGGCGTCGTTGTAAAGGTTGGGTATATAAAAGGAAAACAATGTATTGTTGTAGCTAATGATGCAACTGTTAAGGCAGGTGCTTGGTTTCCTATTACAGGTAAAAAGAACCTTAGAGCGCAAGAAATTGCTATAGAAAACAAACTACCTATTATATATCTTGTAGATAGTGCAGGTGTATTTTTACCTATGCAAGATGAAATTTTCCCAGATAAAGAACATTTTGGGCGTATCTTTAGGAATAATGCAGTAATGAGTAGTATGGGTATTACTCAGATAGCTGCTGTTATGGGAAGTTGTGTAGCTGGTGGAGCGTATCTTCCTATAATGAGTGATGAAGCTCTGATAGTAGATAAAACAGGAAGCATTTTCTTAGCTGGAAGTTATTTGGTAAAAGCTGCCATTGGAGAAACTATTGACAATGAAACCCTTGGAGGAGCCACAACGCATTGTGAAATCTCTGGTGTTACTGACTATAAAGCTAAAGACGATAAGGATGCTCTAGACACCATAAAAAATATTGTAGATAAAATAGGTGATTTTGATAAAGCTGGTTTTAACAGAGCCAAACCTGCCAAACCTTCTGAAAACCCAGAAGATATTTATGGTATACTTCCTAAGAGTAGATCAGATCAATATGATATGAACGAGATTATTAAACGCTTAGTTGATAATTCGGAATTTGAAGAATACAAAGCAGGTTATGGACAAACCATAATTACTGGCTATGCACGAATTGATGGTTGGGCTGTTGGTATTGTTGCTAACCAAAGACAAATTGTAAAAACAAAAGGTGCTAAAACAAAACCAAGCGAAATGCAATTTGGTGGTGTTATTTACAACGATTCTGCCGATAAGGCAACTCGTTTTATTGCGAATTGCAATCAGAAGAAAATCCCATTAGTCTTTTTACAAGACGTTACCGGATTTATGGTTGGTAGTAAATCTGAGCATGGTGGAATCATAAAAGATGGTGCTAAAATGGTAAATGCGGTAAGTAATTCTGTAGTACCAAAATTTACAATTGTTATTGGTAATAGCTATGGTGCTGGTAATTATGCTATGTGTGGAAAAGCATACGATCCAAGATTGATTGTTGCCTGGCCAAGTGCAGAATTGGCTGTGATGAGTGGTAAATCTGCTGCTAAAGTTTTACTCCAAATCGAAACTGCTTCTTTAAAAAAGAAAGGAGAAACCATTACAAAAGAAAAGGAAGAAGAACTGTTTAATAAAATCAAGTCGAGATACGATAACCAAGTGTCTCCTTACTATGCAGCTGCTCGTCTTTGGACCGATGCCATAATCGATCCACTAGATACCAGAACTTGGATAAGTATGGGTATTGAAGCTGCTAACCACGCTCCTATTGAGAAACCTTTTAACTTAGGTGTGTTGCAAGTGTAGTGTGATAAATGTATTAAACAAAAAAAGAGCGCAGTTTGCGCTCTTTTTTTGTTTATATATTATTGCTGATTAGTGAGTTAAACTTTCTCTTTCAGCCTTTCTTTCTTCTTTAATTTCTTTAAAACGCTCAATAGCTGAACCAAATACCCAATAAGGAATTACAAAGGTTAAAAGGAAAATCATTAACCAAAATCCTATAGTTAATATGGTTAAAAATGCTAAAAATCCTAAATATTGATCAAAATCGAACATAATTGCGTTTCATTTATAATTGTTGTACAAAGATATAACCAATTAATAAGTTTTACAATAGCCTAAAGCAGATTTATTAACACAAAATCAACAGTTATTTCTAAACTGCTTTGACTAATAACTTTGCCGTTGCTTCATTAGTTGCTAATGGTACATTATGCACATCACACAAACGCATAAGCATTAAAATATCTGGCTCGTGAGGATGTTTGTCTAGTGGATCCCTAAAAAACAGTACCATATTGCACTTACCTTCTGCTACTCTTGCCGCTATTTGTGCATCTCCACCCAAAGGACCAGATAGCAAGGCATTAACTTCAAATCCAGCTTTTTTAACCTTCTCACCTGTGGTACCTGTTGATATCAACATGATTTTCTTTTGATGCAAAATTTCGGAATGTTCATTTAAAAACTGAACCATTTCTGCTTTCTTTCCATCGTGGGCAATTATTGCTATTTCCATTTATAGATTGTTAATATGGTAACCTACCAAACCTTCAATTGGTCGTCTTACAAAATTACCAACTTTAAACCCTAGTTCTTCTGCTACTTGTTTAATTTCATCTTTCCCGAAAAAGGCAATAGAACCTGCAAAATGTACCGGAACACCAGCGTCTAATTCTTCCTTAAATTGAAGAATCATATTTTCTGCAAATAAACGTATGCCTTTTACAATAAGATTTTGAATATATTCTGAATCCTTATTGATGAACATAAACTCAGCGTGGTCTGCCAAATATGCACTTGGATTAGTTTGTTTGTATAGATTATATTTTATGAAATCTGCATCAAGATTGTGCTTGTGCGCAAATGCTACTCTTATGGTATCTGGCATTTTATTAAAATAGTAATCTCGTATGAGTTGCTTTCCAAAGTAATTTCCACTGGCATCATCCATTAAAATAAAACCAAGACTAGAAACACGTTGGTGTAAATCTTTACCATCATAATAACTGCAGTTGGAACCTGTACCCAAAATACAAACTACAGCAGCTTCATCATTAGAATTGATACAAGCTCTTACTGCTGCGTAAGTGTCTTCCTTAACTTCTACCAATGCTTTAGGGAAATATATTTCAAGGATTTCTTTTAGTAAAAGTCGAGGCTTTTCTGTACCACAACCAGCACCATAAAAGTAAACGTGAGTTACGTCGTTGGCAATTGCCATGAGCTCATCGCTACCTTTAATTGTCTTTTTAAGTTTTTTTTCTGCAACGATTGCAGGGTTTAAACCTTTGGTTCTTATTTTATCTACAGCCTGATTACCATTTTTGTCAATAGCAATCCAATCGCATTTTGTAGAACCTCCATCTGTTATTAAAATCATAATGACAATTATATACAAAAATTCCGTAGCCTATGTAAAACATAATCCTACGGAATTTAGAATTTATGTTATTAAAATTATAGGCTATTTACCTTTTGAGCTAAATCTACCAATTTATTTGAATAGCCAAACTCATTATCGTACCAAGATACTAATTTAAAAAATGTTGAGTTTAACTCTATTGCTGAGTCTGCATCAAAAACACTTGTTTGTACTTCACTTACAAAGTCTTGAGAAACCACTGCATCTTCAGTATATCCCATAACACCTTTCATAGAACCTTCAGCAGCATTTTTAACTGCAGCTTTTATAGCTTCTAAAGAGGTTTCTTTTTTAGTTTTTACCGTTAAATCTACTACGGATACGTCTGCAGTTGGCACTCTAAATGCCATACCTGTAAGTTTTCCGTCTAATTCTGGAATTACTTTACCCACAGCTTTAGCAGCTCCTGTTGATGTTGGTATAATATTATTAAGAGCACTACGACCTAATCTGTAATTCTTTTTAGATGGTGAATCTACAGTATATTGGGTTGAAGTTGCCGCGTGAATTGTTGTCATTAACGCTTCTTCTATACCAAAATTATCTTCTATAACTTTAGCTAATGGTGCTAAACAGTTTGTTGTACACGATGCATTAGAAACTATAGTGTGATCTGCTGTTAATGTATCATCATTAACTCCCATTACAAACATTGGTGCATCTTTACTTGGTGCAGAAATTACCACTTTCTTAGCTCCACCATCTATGTGATATTGTGCAGTTTCTAAAGTTGTAAATATACCTGTACATTCAGCTACGATATCTGCTCCGGCTTCGTCCCATTTAAGATTTTTAGGGTCGCGCTCTGCAGTTACTCTAATGGTTTTACCATCTACTACTAAATTACCATCTTTTACTTCTACTGTACCATCAAATCTTCCGTGTACAGAGTCATATTTTAATAAATATGCTAGATGCTCTACATCTAATAAATCATTTATAGCAACTACATCTACATCTTGACGTTTTACTGTTGCTCTAAAAACTATTCTTCCTATTCTACCGAATCCGTTAATTCCTAATTTTAAGTTTGACATTTTTCTCTTGTTTTTAAATTGTCATTATATCTGAAACTCTAAGTAGTTCCATGTTAATTTTTGATTTTCCTTTTACTGCTTGGTCAAATGGTGTTAAGTCCATAACATCGTTTTTAAGACCAACCATATAATTGCTTTTTCCTGTGATAAGACTTTCTACAGCTTTTACGCCCATTCTACTTGCTAAAACACGATCAAAACAAGATGGACTTCCTCCACGTTGCATATGTCCTAGAACAGAAACTCGAACTTCATATTCTGACATATGTTCATCAACGTAATCTTTGAGTTCAAAAACATTTTTACCTATTTTATCGCCTTCTGCAACAACCACTACACTAGAAGACTTACCTGACTGTTTACTTCGTCGTAAAGACTCTAACAACCTATCTAAACCTAAATCTTCCTCTGGTATTAAAATTTCTTCTGCACCTGCTCCAACACCTACATTTAGAGCTATATGACCAACATCTCTTCCCATAACCTCAACAAAGAATAATCTGTTATGAGAACTTGCTGTGTCTCTAATTTTATCTATTGCTTCCACAACCGTGTTTAAAGCTGTGTCGTAACCAAGTGTGTGAGTGGTACCAAAAATATCATTATCAATTGTTCCTGGAATTCCCATCACAGGAAAACCAAACTCTTGATTAAAAACCATGGCGCCTGTAAAGCTACCATCTCCACCTATAACTACAAAAGCATCTATTTCGGCTTTTCTTAGAGCATCATAAGCCTTTTGTCTGCCTTCTTTTGTTCTAAACTCTTCAGAACGTGCTGACTTGAGCATTGTACCACCTTTATTAATGATACCTTTTACACTACGAGCATCCATTTTTTCGAAATCACCTTCTATCATTCCTTGGTAACCTCTATAAACACCATAACACTCTAAGCCGTGAAAAACGCAAGTTCTGACTACAGATCTAATGGCTGCATTCATCCCTGGAGAATCTCCTCCAGATGTTAAAACAGCGACCTTTTTTATTGTATGTAGCATATTATATTTTTATTCAACACAGTAAAATTAATAAACAATACACGTAATAATGTGACTATTGTCATAAAAAAATGTTACCAAAAACAATTCAAACGTTTTCGTTAATAAGTATTTTAATAAAAATAAAAAAAGTAGTATTTAAGATTTAGATTTTGTCTTCTTTTTCTTCATGGACATGTAAGAAGGCATGAGATCATTTTCAGCATTTTCGTCTTCTTTCTCTTTCTTATTATCCTCTTTATCTTTTCGGTTTTTGCCAGAAAAAATAATATCAAGTAGTTCTTTGAAGGTGTCAAACTCTACACTATAAGTTAAACCTACACCTTGAGTATAACCAATTTCTTCTCCAAAGTTTCTAATTGTGTTTTCTCTATTAAAAACTTTAGCCCTAAGTGTACCGTCTTCATTTAGCAACCAATCTATTTGAACATCACCAGTAATCGTTGTTTGCTGAGCACTACCGAACGGCACACCAACCTTCCCATTAACCAAAACCTTTTCGGATATTTTTGTTTGAAGTGTAACACCTACAGAGTTATTGGTTTGTAAATCTGGTGTATCTTGACCTATTTCTGCTACAATACCGATGTCTAAATTATCATTATTATCACCTAAAATATTGTTCAAAATCCCTGTTAAACGTTCGGAGAGTGTTCCTGTGATATCTAACCCTCCTGAAGTAGTTGTAAAACCTCCTGTACCAAGAAGTGTAAGTGCTTGGTTATTTCTTATGTCTTTTGAAGACAACCTATAATCAAGCTCGGACTTAACCGTGGAAGATACATTTGGAAAACGCAAATCGAAGTCTGGTTGTGGCTGTTCTAAATCTCCTGTTAGATAAATATCTACCTCAACGTCTATTCTTTGAGAAATAGGATTATCTAGCAAAACGGACGGATTTGCCTTGGTTCTATATATAGCCTTTAGGTTAATTTCTGCACCCATAGGATCTCCTTCCCAAACTATAGTTCCTCCCTGTTCTACTTCAAACTTCTTCTCTACCAGACCACCATATTTAAAATTATAAATACCTTCGTACACAGTAAAATCTCCCCACATATTAAAGGTACCGTTGGTGTTGATGAAAAAACCTAAGAAACCTTTTCCTTTTCCTTTTATTGTACTACCTGCTTCTTTGTCTATAACAATTTCTATGGTTGCATCTTGAGTTACATCTAAATCAAAAACAAGCTCTAGACCTTTAACTTCGATAGCCTCAGTTACCTCTCCATTTATTCGTGCTTTCTTTTCCTCTGGACTTAAAAAATGAATGTAAGAGTTATCACCAAAACTCTCAGAATCATTTAGCGGAATATTAAAAACAGTTCCTGGCGCTGTGCTACCATCTACTTCTATGATTAATTGATCTGTTGGACCACTAATACTGGCTCCACCAGATACAAACGCTGTTCCGTAGTACAATTCGTCTTCAGACTCTTCGGTGTTTAAAACCAATAAACGGTCTGTGCTTAAATCTAATCCCAATTCCCAATCAGAAAAATTATCGTGCTCTATATAACCATTTAAGTAACCTTGAGAGAAATACTCTGAGTCTGTCATGGCCACATTATTAAAAATAAATCTTTGGTTTCTTAAGGATACTTTAGAATCAAAATCGAAGCCATAATCTACATTGAGATATGGAATAGACATACCTGCTCTATCAAGCAGCAGTTCTCCATCTATCCTTGGTTTTTTGAGACTACCTGTAACTTTGGCTTCACCTGAAACCAAACCTCTAATGTTACTTATTACACCTTCTCCAAGAGGATTTAGAGGGTCTAGCAAAAACTCTTCAAAAGTAACGTCTAAATCTATTGTTGGTCTTCGCTCTGCTATGTCTATATTCCCTTTTGCTAAAAAAGAAGTGAGGTTATCATTTACTAAAGAGACATCTACTTTATAATTGGTTAATGAATTATTTCCCTCAACATCTGCAGTTAAATTACCCAAATCATAATCGTTTACAAAAAGGTTGCTTATTTCTAGATTAGATTTTGGCAAATATGTGCCGTTTTGTTGTACGAGATCTAGCTTTCCGTTTACCACACCTGCTAAATCTAAACTATCTATTCTAGGAGTAATTTTTACTAATTCTACATCCTTAAAATCTACCTTCAGGTTTTTATTAATACTATCACTTATAACACCCGAAACCTCTATAATCTCATTGCCTTGATTTATTGTAATTGGGAATATATCGAAAGCCTCAAAAGTTCTATCAAATCTAACTTTATTGAAACTGTTTTTTTCCGAATTGATAAACCATTCGTATCCTTTGAAGAGTACATCAGATTTTCTAAAACCTACAACAGATTTATTATCTTCATCTATGGTATAAAAAAGGTTGAGGTTAAACTGGTCCTTATTATTCTCACCACCTTTAAACTCTGTCTTTACCAGAAGGGTATCTCTTCTGGTTACATTAATTAAGCTAAAGTCTGACGCATTATAAACACCTGCACTTAGGGTGTCTACCTCTATATACGTATTGTACAGAGGGTTACTATTGTCTACGGTAAGGTTGATATTATTGGCAAAATAATCTTTGAATTTTATTTCTGGTGAATTAAAGGTGAAATCAAACCCTTTAGCATCAGTTTCTATTCTACCTTCTATAAAGGTGTTTTTACCTAAGTATAAATCCTTAAAAAAGACAGCTGCAATTTTTGAATAAATATTAAACCTAAAATCTATATACTGTCCTTCTTCTATTTGAAAAGGCACGTAATTGGTATAAATACTACCTACAGAGTTCTCTACCAACTTTAGAATGTCTTCTGTTTTAAATTTTCCTTTAATATTTCCATTAATAATATCTGGAGAATTTATGGATATTGTACGCTCACCACCTTCAAATGAAGATACAATATCAAAATCTTCAAAACTATATTCACTATCTTGGTTTTTATAGGTCGTATTTTTAATATTAACTGCTCCACTTACGTCATCTAAAGTAGAACCTGTAGCGGTCATATTAACAATACCTCTAAACACCGAAAGACTATCTCTGGTAACAAAATTTAATACCCTAAGATTTGCATAACCAACATCTGCATCAAAATCAAATTTCTTTTTTTCATCTACGAAATCTACTAACCCATTAAAATCTAGTTTTAGATTTGAATCTTCAACTGCTAGTTTTCCATTAAAAATTTTATTTCCTAAATCACCAGAAACCGTGATACCATGATATTTATAACCGTTATATTCTAAACTAAAAACATCTCCTTTTATATCTGAACGTAAGTTATTTAACGTAAACCCTTTACCATCTACATCGAGATTTGCCGATACATATTTTGCTAGCGGATCGCCTATTAGCTTGCCGATATCAAATTCATCAAAAACTACATTTCCTACATAACTTGCTCTGTCAATATCATCAATTTCAGTAAGTACTAAATCAGATTTTATAAAACCTAAATCAGTGCTTATTTCTATATCTGCGTTAATCTTCTTAGTTGTTATTTGGGATGTTCCTGTAATTTTAAAATTACCAACTTTAGATAATACCGTTGGTATAGCGTTACCAAGAATTCTTGGAAGTAATGCTGTTAAATCGTTATAATTTGAGGCTAAATTTTGAAAATTACCATTTAAAGCAAATGTATCGTCTTCCTTGGCAAACAAATTCTTAAAAGTGATATCACCAATTATTCTTGTGTTTCTTGTAGTACTAACATTTAAGTTTTTGGCTTCAAGATTATTTAAAGTTCCTGATAAATCTGCATTAAAATCTGCGCGTTGATTTACACCAAATTCGTCAAAAAACACATTTAATTCTGTTAATGATATTTCAGAATCCCTAAAACTAGCTGTAACGTTGACCTTATCTGTAAAGTCTTTTAAATCTTCTCTTTTGTAATCAAATCTTAAATCTCCTTTTAACTCAGACTTTTCAGTTTCTATGCTTAGATCACCAAAATTCATGTGGTCTAAGGTGTATTCAAAATTTGCTTTTAGGTTCTCAACCGTTATGCCTCTGCTATCCTTAAAGCTAAATTTATTTATTCTTGCGCTTACATCTGGACCATTAATCAAAAAATTCGTGGTATTGGCATTTAGCTCAGTAAATTCAAAGATTCTCGGTGTCTCAAGATTTTCGTCCGTTAATTTAAAAATGCCATCTTCTATGGATAAATCGCTAGAGGAAAACAGGAAGCTACTTGGCCCTTCCCTAGGGTTGTCGTCCTCAAATTTATCTACAAAGACATCTAGATTGGTATCTTCTTCACCCTTATAAGTTTTAAGGTTAAACACCAAATCTTGAATATCTATATCACCTAAATTAAACTTGCCATCATATAAATTTTTAAAACTTATGATAGAACTGTTAATCTCTCCAATACTTATAAGTGTATCTTTTTTGTAATCTTTAATTAGAATTTCCTTTAATTCTATATCTCCATTAAGCTGAAGACCAACTTTACCAATATTAATGTTGGTTTTAAAGTCTTCGTTAACTTTTTGTGTAGCGTATTTACCTAGTTTGGTTTGCACGGCTGGAATACCCAATATTAAAAACACAATAAGAAACAAGAGCAGGATAATACCTGCTATTTTACCTATTATTTTGAGTACTCTTTTGATACGGATTAATGATTACTTGTTGATGAAATCTTCACTACATTTGCACTACTAATACGTTGACAAGTGTAGTCTTGGACTATAATTCGTAAAATTAACAATTATTGTGCCCTTTTTAGTTAATGAAAAAAGAAAATATTTATATCCTAGGTATAGAATCGTCTTGTGACGATACATCTGCTGCTGTGCTTTGTAACGACACTATTTTAAGCAATGTGGTTGCAGACCAAAAAATTCATACAGAATATGGTGGTGTTGTACCAGAATTAGCCTCTAGAGCACACCAACAGAACATTGTTCCTGTTGTAAACCAAGCCATTGAGCGTGCTGGTATTTCTAAGGATCAATTAAGTGCCATTGCTTTTACACGCGGACCAGGTTTAATGGGGTCTTTGCTTGTAGGCACGTCTTTTGCAAAATCTCTGGCTTTTGGTTTAGACATTCCTTTGATAGATGTTAACCACATGCAAGCGCATATTTTGGCCCATTTTATTGAAGAAGAAGATCACCAAAAACCACCGTTTCCATTTTTAGCAATGACCATCTCTGGTGGCCATACACAAATTGTACAAGTAAATAGTCATTTTGAAATGGAAGTCCTTGGCGAAACTATTGATGATGCTGTTGGTGAAGCCTATGACAAAAGTGGAAAAATTTTAGGATTAGGTTATCCTGCAGGACCAGAAATCGACAAGCGCGCGCAATTAGGAAATCCTAAAGCATATAAATTTACCAAACCCAAAGTAGATGGACTTAATTTTAGTTTCTCTGGTTTAAAAACAGCTATTCTGTACTTTGTACAACGCGAAACTAAAGCCAATCCAAATTTTGTTGAAGAAAACCTTAATGACATCTGTGCTTCTATTCAATATACAATTATTGGCATTTTAATGGATAAATTAAAACTTGCCGTAAAACAAACTGGTATTAAACACATTGCTATTGGTGGTGGAGTTTCTGCAAATTCTGGCATTAGAAAAGCGCTCAAAGATGCTGAAAAGAAACATGGTTGGACAACTTACATTCCAAAGTTTGAATACACCACAGACAATGCTGCTATGATTGCCATTGTTGGGTATTTGAAATATTTGAACAAAGACTTTTCAGATTTTGATGTTATGGCTACCGCTAGGTTGAAGATATGAAGCTACTCAAGCAAAATGTTTATTATTTTTTCTGGATCACTGTAACAGTATTAATTGCCTTAAGTATCCATTGGTTAAATTTTGAAGATGCGGTGTTAGACATAAATGTTCATGATACATATTTTGTTATTCACAATTCTCATATTCTTCAACTCATAGCAATTATCTACAGTTTATTAGGGTTTATTTACTGGCTGTTTAAAAAGGTAAATGTAAAACTGATTAATGCCTTAACTAGACTTCACACAGCCATTACTATACTTGTCATTCCTATCTATTTTATTGGTCACCCTCTTTTTATTTCATTTTCTGAATCTAATTTTCCATTGTTTGACGACACACCGAAAATTCAAGTTTTTATTACAATTTTAGTTTTAATCACTTTAATTGCTCAACTACTTTTTATTCTCAATGTTTTAATTAGTCTGCTTAAACATTTTTTAGACAGAAACTAAATTGTTAAAACATCTGTTGATAACAGATAGCGTAAGGCTTCAAATGCGTTTTAAAATTTAGTTGTTTTGTATATACAACAAATTAGACTAAATCAACAATACCATGAAACAGCTAATTTTCCTACTCCTCTGCATTCCTTTCATAAGTTTTTCACAAGACGCTTTAGAAACCGAACTCGATTCTATAAGTTCTATCGAAGAGGCTAAAACCTTTGCTAAAGCTCATAAAAAAACGAATAAAAGTAAAGTCTTTACATTCAATAAAGAAAAGCACAAAACACGACTGGCAGATGAACTTTTTAAACTCTCTAAAGGTGGAAAAAAAGTTGTGAAAGGTGAATACAAAAAAACCTATTACAAAATTGTTGACAAGGAAAAAACGGTACACCACAGAGCCAGTTATATATTTTTTGATGGTGATAAAATGGAATTAGAAGAGATTAATGAAAAGCGCGATAAAATTATTTCGCAATACCAACAAGGTTATAAATTTGATAAGCTAGCACAATTACATTCAATGGATTTAAATGCAAAAAGAGGTGGTGATTTAGGCTGGTTTCCTGAAGGACAGATGCACCAAATGTTTGAAGACGCTGTAAAAGATCATAATACCAACGAAATTTTCACTTTAGATATTGAAGATAAAAACTGGTATTATGTTGTTCTTAAAACTCACGACTCTAAAACCATTGAAGAAATTACTGTTTTACAATACTCAGAAGCTACAGATTAATGCAATTATTCTACAATCCTAATATTTCAGAAGGAGATACTTCGTTTAATTTTGATAAAGACGAAAGCAGACACATCGTGAAAGTGCTTCGTAAAAAAGTTGGCGATCAATTACACATTACCAACGGCAAAGGTTGGTTGTTTACAGCAGAACTGACATTGGCAGATGCCAAACATTGTTCTGTAAACATCCTATCGCAAAACTTACAACTGAAACGTTCTTTTAATTTGCACCTTGCTGTTGCGCCAACTAAAATGAACGACAGATACGAGTGGTTTTTAGAAAAAGCCACAGAAATTGGTATTACAGAAATTACACCAATCATTTGTGATAACAGCGAGCGTAAAGTAGTTAAGCTAGAGCGTTTTGAAAAGATACTACAGTCCGCTATGAAACAATCTTTGCAATGCTATTTACCAAAACTAAACGCGCCTATTGCTTTTAAAGATTTTGTAGATTCTTCTTTTGAAGCCACCAAGTTTATTGCACATTGCGAGGAAACCGATAAAAAATCATTAAAGTCTCAACTAAAAAATAATGACGATACTTTAATACTTATTGGACCTGAAGGTGATTTTAGCGTTAAAGAAATCGAAATGGCTTTGGCTGCTGATTTTATTCCAGTAACTTTGGGTAACACACGTTTGCGTACTGAGACTGCTGCTATTGCCGCTTGTCATTCGGTTGCTTTTGTAAATGAATAACATGAAGAAATTAATAGCTCTAATCCTTACACTTTTTACTTTTTCACTTTTTGCTCAAGATGTAGCTGTGTTAAAGTATAAAGGTGGTGGCGACTGGTATAGCAATCCTACAGCACTACCTAATTTGGTAAAGTTTTGTAACGATAATATTGACACTAATATCAATGAAAATATACAAACTGTAGAAGTTGGTAGCACAGACATTTTTCAGTATCCCTTTTTACACATGACAGGTCATGGCAATGTGTTCTTTAGTGAAGATGATGCCGAAAACTTAAGAAAATATCTCATCTCTGGTGGTTTTCTTCATATTGATGACAATTATGGTATGGAGCCGTACATTACCAAAGAACTAAAAAAGGTTTTTCCTAATAACGAGTTGAAAGAAATACCTAAAGATCACAAAATATTCAACGCTGCTTTTGAATTTCCTAATGGTTTACCAAAAATCCATGAGCATGATGGTAAAGCACCACAAGCCTTTGGTATTTTTCATGAAGATAGATTAGTTTTACTTTTTACCTTTGAAAGTGATTTAGGAGATGGCTGGGAAGATCCTGAAGTACACAATGATCCAGAAGATATGCGTGAAAAAGCACTTAAAATGGGAGCGAATATTATGAAATATGTTTTTGAGAATTAGAAATGAGATAATAGACACCAGATATGAGACTTGTTTTTCTGAAAAACAAAACTTCTCTTATCTCAAGTCTAATTTCTAAAATCTAGATATGCAACTCACCCACTACACTTCAAACTTAAAAAAAAGAAAACATCCTATAATACTAGTTTGTGATAACATTACCAATGCACCAAATATTGGAGGCTTATTTCGTATTGCAGATGCCTTTAATATTGAAGAACTTATTTTTTGCGGAGATAAAATTCCTATCGGAAGACGTATGACCAAAACATCGCGTTCTACCGAAAAATATGTGAACCACAGAACTGAAGAAAAGATTGATGATGTTATCCTTCAGCTAAAAGAAACACACCAAATCATTGCTTTAGAAATTACTGAAAGTAGCGCAGAGCTAAGCACTTTTAAACTTGAAGAAAACAAACCAATAGTGCTAATTCTAGGTGATGAAAATTTTGGTGTTTCAGAATCTGTCTTAAATCAATGCGATGCTGTTGTCCACATCAATATGTATGGAAACAATAGTAGCATGAATGTTGTACAAGCGACGAGCATTGCGCTTTACGAATTCACCAAACAACTTAACTCTTAAATTTGCCTTGCTGAATTTATTTCAGCATCTTTGAGATATGAATCAGAACTCAAAAATCATTGCAAATGGCATCTTAAGAGCCTTAGGAATTCTTTTAGGTATTGCTTTGGTTTTAGTCTTTTTGTACAAAATACAATCTGTAATAGTCTACATAGCCATTGCTGCTGTAATTTCATTAGTAGGCAGACCAATTGTGCTTTTTCTTAGACGCAAATTAAAGTTCAACAATACCGTAGCAGTTGTTGTAACTATGCTTGTATTTATCGGGTTATTAGCTGGATTAATCGGTATGTTTATTCCTCTAATTACAGATCAAGGCAAAAATTTAGCACTCTTAGATTTTGATCAACTAGAACGCAACATTGATAATTTATACCAACAAATCGTCAACTATTTTGAATTTAACAATATCGATGTTGAACAGTCTATAAAAGACTCAAACATACTATCAAAGCTCGATTTTTCTTTAATTCCTAACTTCTTCAACAGCTTGGTTAGTGGATTAGGAAGTTTTAGTATAGGCTTATTTTCGGTACTGTTTATTTCATTCTTCTTTTTAAAAGACAGTAAACTTTTTGAAGATGGTATTATGATCTTTGTTCCAGAAGGAAAAGAAATGCGCTCTAAGCGTTCTTGGAATAAAATTAAAGACCTTTTGTCTCGCTACTTTGTTGGACTTATTTTTCAGATTTTAATACTGTTTATTATCTACACCATTGTGTTACTCATTTTTGGAATAGATAATGCAGTTGTTATTGCTTTCCTTTGTGCACTATTAAATTTAGTGCCTTATGTTGGGCCATTAGTAAGTGGCTTTTTAATGCTTGTTTTGAGTATGTCTAGTAATTTAGGTGAAAATTTTAGTGACGTTATTTTACCAAAAACAACTTATGTTATGATTGGGTTTATCATAGCACAATTGGTCGACAATTTCTTTAGTCAGCCCTTTATATTTTCGAAAAGTGTAAAATCTCATCCTTTAGAAATCTTTTTAATAATTATCATTGCAGGTATTTTATTTGGCATTGTAGGTATGATTGTCGCAATACCTGCTTACACGGCAATTAAAGTGATTTTAAAAGAGTTTTTGTCTGGTCATAAGATTGTAAACAAGCTCACTAAAGACTTATAGTTTTAGTTTGAACAAATCCATTTTAAATACTGAAATTCAGGAATTTATAAATTCCAATTTAAAATCTGATATTTCTGGTTTATTACTAAAAGGAATACCTTTTGAAGGCATTGATTCTAAGATTGTTATAGAGCAGATTGAAGCCAAAAAACGCTGCGAAAAAAAACTACCAACTTGGTTTAGCACTAAGAATATTTACTACCCAAACAAACTAAACATTGAGCAAACTTCATCAGAACTCACTGCAAAATATAAAGCCGATTTGGTATCTGGTAAATCTTTAATAGATCTTACAGGAGGCTTTGGTATTGATACTTATTATTTTTCAAAACAAATTGAAGCTGTAACACATTGCGAAATAAACGCAGAACTTTCTGAAATTGTAAAACACAATTATAAGGTGCTTGATGTTACTAATATAACCTGCCTTAATGAAAGTGGCATCGACGCCTTAAAATCTATTGATAATCAATTTGACTGGATTTATATAGATCCTTCTCGAAGAGACGAATCTAAAAACAAGATGTTTTTACTTTCTGATTGTGCACCAGATGTTAAGGCTTTTCAAAATTTATTTTTGGATTATGCCAAGAATGTAATGATTAAGACATCACCATTATTAGACATAACGGCAACTAAGGGTGATTTGAAGCATGTAAAACAACTACATGTTATTGCTGTTAACAATGAAGTAAAAGAACTTCTTTGGATTTTAGAACGCGATTATGAAGGCGAATTAAAAATTAAAACCATAAATATCACAAAATCTGATAATGAAAATTTTGATTTTAACTACAGTGAAGAACCTACAATTGAAGCCGAATTTTCTAATCCTCTCACCTATTTGTATGAACCAAATTCGGCAGTATTAAAGGCAGGAGCGTTTAGTATAATATCAAGTAAACTTAATGTTCATAAGCTACACAAACATTCGCATTTGTACACTTCTAATGAACTGATAAATTTTCCAGGAAGACGATTTAAGGTAGAAAAAGTCATCCCTTTCAACAAAAAAGAATTTGCTAAATCAGGTATAAAAAAGGCAAATGTTACTACTCGAAATTTTCCGATATCTGTAAATGATATCAGAAAAAAACTAAAAATAAAAGATGGAGGTCAGTCTTATCTATTTTTTACAACAGATAAGACTAACTCAAAAATTGTAATTGTTTGTTCTAAATTGATGTAGAAGTGAATGACACTATTTGATTGTTGCTATCAACTTCTATTTCATATACCATACAAGTACCCATCTTCAATACAACATCGGTATCACTTACAGAAGGATCATTGCTCGTAAGAGAAAACACTATATCTCCTTCAGGAAAACTTGCCCAAGAAGTAGTGGTATTAGACAGAATATTTGGTAATTCTGCCAAAAATGTACCATCAGCATTCGTTACAAGCAAATCAAAAGTAACTGTACCGTTATTTACAACTCTTGTTGTAGGGTCTTGGTTTGAACAAAATTCAGTTAACTGAAAATTTTCAACTTCTACAGTTTCTGATAAATTATCATTTTGCATAGATTCTGAAGAACAGGCAGATAGCATAATTACAAAGCACAAAAACAGTGCCTGTTTAAGTAGGTCTTTCATCGGTTAATAGTTTCGTTGTCAAGGCTTTGAAACCTCAAACAATCAATTTGGGACGACAAACATATAAAAGATTTCTAATACATCGACAAAAAGTGTAAAATATTCGACGAAATGCAGTTTTTATTAAATTTTAAAAATTGCAGTATTAGTAAAAGCGTAGTAATCAGCTTCTTCAGTATTATTACCTGTATTCAACCCTGTAAACAAACTAAAAGCTGGCAAAATCAACTGATTTTCAGTTATTTGATAGCATGGTAACTTAATTTTCTGTTTCCCTTTACCTCTTATCAATACACCTGGATGCGTATGACCTGAAATAACAAATTCTTCTTTATCGTTATCCTTTGGCTCGTGAAGAAATTTAAAAGGGCCAGAAACTAAGTTTGTTACAACCTCAATATTTAAATCGTCCATTAACAATTGTGATTGACGATCATGATTGCCTTTTATCAAAATCAACTTTAAATCTGGAAATTGCGCAAGCCAATCTTTAAAAGTAGCCATATCACTATTTCGATCCGCATGAAATAAATCACCAACGATTAAAAGTGTCTTAGGACCAAAGCGTAAAATGAGTTGTTTCAAGCGTTCTAAGTCTTTTTGTAACACATCATCTGGCATCGGAATTCCATGTTTTCTAAAGTGAGCTGTTTTCCCAATATGAACGTCAGACAATATCAAAGCGTTTTCGCGTTGCCAGAACAATGCACGTTGATTGGTAAGGATTAAGTCCTCATTTTTAATGGTAATATTTTTAGTTACAATTTTCAATACAAAAGTGAAATTCGTCAATTCAAGTGATTTTTCGAAATCAAAATGAGAAAAATAGTATCGAAAATAGAATTTTACATCGTTCTCGATACATCCCGAAACAAGTTTGGAACACTCGAACTGACGTATTAATCCATTTTAAATGCCTGTTCTTTAATACGTTGAATACGTTTATCTAAACTTTCATTACTCATGGTTCCTCGTAAGCTGTCTACCTTCAGTGGAAAGCTCAAAGGTGTAAAAGATTTTGCATGTTTTACAACAATCTTACTCTTTGAAATACGCTCAAAAGCTTGTTGTAATCTTGCCTCTTCCAACTGTTGATTAAATACCTCTGTATAGGCTTGTCGTAATAACAAATTATCTTGCTCGTAATCCTCTAAAACTCTGAAAATAAGTCCAGATGAGGACTGTAAACTTTTATTATTCTTGCGTTTACCTGGCTGTGATTGTACCACTAAACCAGCAATAACCGCAATATCTCTGAATTTTCGCGATGCCATTTCAGAAGCATTAATACTTGCAATAACATCATCCATTAAATTGTCTTTACTCAACAAAGCTTCAATATTTGATGCATCCACTGAAATTGGTTGATCGCTCAGTAATTCAAAGCCATAATCATTCATGGCTATAGTAAACGTCAGTTGCTTTAATTTACTTATTCGATATGCCATCAAAGCTGAAAACACCTCATGTACCAAACGGCCTTCAAAAGGATACATAAATAAATGATGACCGTCTTTTGTTTCGATTAACTCCACTAAAAACTCATCAGCTTTTGGTATGTGTGAGTGTTCATCTTGTCGAGATACTAAAGGATTCAAAAATCGTAACTCTTTCTCTAATCGTCCTGGTTGTAATGCATCTGATAGCTTCAACCTTAAATAATGACTCAAATGCGATGTCAAGGGCAATCGTCCGCCTAACCAACTTGGTGAAATGGCTTTCTTGGCCTTACTTCTTCGCACTAAAACGGTCATATCCTTAATCTGAACTAATTCCAATATTCGACCAGCTAAAATAAAGCTGTCACCTGGTTTTAATTTTGAAATAAAGAACTCTTCAATCATACCAATATAACCACCAGACATGTATTTAACCATCACATTAACTTCACTGACAATAGCGCCAATATTCATGCGGTGTAACATACTAATGCGTCGACTTTTCACCTTATACAAACCATCTTCATCTAAAATTACCTTATGGAATTCTTCATAAGAATTTAAAGTCTTTCCGCCTTTTGTAATAAAGTGTAAACACCATTGCCAATCGTCTTCTGTAAGATATTTAAAGGCATGTATCTGCTGAACACGAAGAAACAATTCACTTGAATTAAAGCCTTCACCAACAGCCAAAGTAACCATAAATTGAACTAAGACATCGAAGGTTAATACCATTGGATCGCGAGATTCTACCTGCTTGTCTTTCACTGCTTCCTTCAATGCAGAAACTTCTACCAACTCTAAAGAATGTGTTGGAATAAAATAAATCTTAGAACGCTCAAATGGCGAATGACCACTGCGTCCTGCACGTTGCATAAAACGTGCGACACCTTTAACCGAACCAATTTGAATCACACAATCCACAGGTTTAAAATCTACACCTAAATCCAAAGACGATGTACAAACCACAGCCTTTAAATAACCGGAAGCGATATTATCTTCAATCCAATTTCTCAGTTTCTTATCGATAGAACCATGATGAATGGCTAAAAGTCCTGCTAAGTCTGGTTGTGCATTCAATAAAAGCTGATACCACAGTTCTGCTTGTCCTCGCGTATTCGTAAAAATTAGAGTTGTCGTATTAGATGCTATAATCGGCAGAATCTTATCAACCATATTGGCTCCCAAATGACCAGCCCATGGCAATACCTCAATTTCATCGGGTAAGACCGAAATAATGTCTAATTTCTTTTTTTGCTTAGCCGTAACCTGAGTGACTTTTAAATCTGAATATGGCAAAAGCACATGCTTTGCTTCTTCAAGATTACCGATAGTTGCTGTGATTCCCCAAATTTTTAGCTTTGGCGAATAGTGCCTTAGTTGTGAAATCGCCAATTCTGTGAGTACACCACGTTTATTTCCTATAAGCTCGTGCCATTCATCAATAGCAACACATTTGACGCCTTTAAACCATCTCGAATTCTTTTTTTGCGAGAACAGCAGATGCATGGTTTCAGGTGTCGTCAATAAAACGTCTGGCATTAAGCGTTCCTGCTTACGCCTTACCGCAGTTGGTGTGTCGCCATTTCTTACCTGCACAGACCAGTCTAATCCTATATCATCCACAGCTTCTGTCATGGCCTTCGCTAAGTCTTTAGCCAAAGAGCGTAATGGACTAATCCAAAGTAATTTTAAGCCTTTTGGATACTTATCTGGATGATTCAAATAATCGATAACAACGCCTAAAAAAACAGAAAAGGTTTTACCAAAACCCGTTGGTGCGACCACCATACCCGAATAGCCATTAGCATAGCGTTGCCAGGTCTGTAATTGAAACGGAAAAGGTGCCTGACCTTTTTCTGCCATCCAATTATTGATTATTCTTAGGCCTTCGCTTTCTTTGAATTGACTCAAGGTGCGGTTATTAATTGTTTTACAGTTTCTATAGTATCGATTTCATCGACCGGTTTGTCCTTACGCCATCTTGCAATACGTGGGAATCGCAAGGCGACTCCAGATTTATGACGGTTGCTTAATGCAATACCTTCAAAAGCAATCTCAAAAACAAGTTCTGGCTTAACCGTTCTTACAGGTCCAAAACGTTCGATAGCATTTTTATTAACCCATTGAGAGATCTCAGTGATTTCTTTATCCGTTAAACCTGAGTAAGCTTTTGCAACCGTTACTAAAGCATCATCTTTTTTAACGGCGAACGTGTAGTCTGTGTACTTAGAACTTCGTCTACCACTACCCTTTTGGGCATAAATCATTACGGCATCGATAGTTAAAGGATCAACTTTCCATTTCCACCAATCACCTTTTTTGCGACCTGTATGATATGGCGATTGCTTCATCTTTAGCATTAAGCCTTCGCTATTGATAGCTCTTGAATTATCTCTTATAGCATGAAGCTCTTCCCACTTTTTAAAATCCACCAGAAAAGATAATTTGATATGCTCTGGTAATGCCACTGAATTAAATAAAGATTCTAAACGTTTACGACGGTCAATAAAAGCAACATCACGAATGTCATCACCATTGTATTCTAAAATATCGTAGGCCTTAAACCCAACTGGAACTTCTTCCAAAAGTTTCTTGGTCACATTCTTACGATTAAGGCGTTTTTGTAAATCGTTGAATAACAACACATCATTGTCTTTCATCGCCAGAATTTCACCATCGATAACAAAGTCATCTTTAAAATTCTGCATGGCTTCTAACAATTCAGGGAATTGTTTGGTGACCAATTCCTCTCCACGTGACCAGATATAGATTTCATTATTGCGTTTTACAATTTGACCACGGATGCCATCCCATTTTTGCTCAACGATCCAATAATCTGGCTCACCCAATTCGGGTAATTCTTTTTCCAAGGCATAAGCCAGACAAAAAGGATAGGGTTTAGAATTATCATAATTGATGTGCTTCCCATGAATGAGTTCTTCAAAAGTTATAGAATCAATATCCCAATTACCAATAATGCTGTGCATCAATTGGTTGGCATCAATATTCGTCAATTTTGCTAAGGCATTAACCAAGGTTTTTTTAGACACACCAATACGGAAACTTCCACCAATGAGCTTATTAAAAATCAATCGCTCTTGTTGATCTAAACCAGACCAAGCCTCGAGAACAAAAGCTTTTTTATCTTCTTCAGATTTTGGTTTTAAAGCTTTGAGTTCGGTCATCCATTCGTGTAAGGATAAATCGAGTTTATGAGTAGGTGTCGGTAATAAGAGTGCCATAGTTTCTCCTAAATCACCAACAGTACTGTAACTTTCTAAGAATAACCATTCTGGTAATTTGGTAATCTCCATACACCATTCGCGCATTAAGGTGGTTTTTACCGGACGTGATGGTCGCTTACCAGTAAATAAAGCAATGAGCCATAACTTGTCTTTATCTGGTGCAATTCTAAAATAGTTGACCAAAGCTTCAATTTTAGAATTGGTCTTATTAGTGATTTCTATAGCGCTGATGAGATTGGAAAAAAGCTTCATTCCGTAGAGTTTTCAGAATTTACAGAATCTTTAAGCAGTTCAATAATTCGTGGTTGAATAATCCATATACCTATTGGAAAAAACCAAAATCTGAGCATATACCAGACATACTCTTCATTTTTATTTCTTAATGTGGTTATACATTTTGATAAAAAATATATGGTATGGATTATACAAAACATTAGTATAATGTGCATTGGAATTATTATCCAAATTATTGAATCATATTCATCATAATTATTTGCGTTTATGGAATATCCACCAAAAAAAATCACTACAAAAAGAATGTAAGAAACAGCAAAAAGTATTTGATATCTGAATCGATTCAAGTTCAAAATAGATTTATCTTCTAATCTATTGAAGAGTTCTTCACCTACTCTCAATGTCCAATAAGTAAATAGCAAGCACCAAATTACCCATAAAAAAATTCCAAAAAAAGTTTTATCAATAAGACTTACAACAAATACTGAAATAAACATTACCCAAGGCTTCACAAAAATAATTTTATCTAAATATTGTTTCATTCTGCTGTCACTTTATCGGTTTCTGCTTCAGCTTTTGCAAGCGCTTCATCTCCATATTCGGTGATTAACTCGTCTGCCTTAATACCAATTTCATTTAAGTATTTTGAAAAAACGGCTTGAGAGCCGTGGGTTACATAAACTTGTTCTGCTTCTGATAATTTTACAGCATCTATCAATCCATTCCAATCTGCATGATCACTAACTGCAAATCCTGCATCAACCGCCTGCCAACGTCTATTACCTCTGATTTGCATCCATCCTGAACAAATTGCTGTTGCAGGATTTGGTAAACGTTTTAGCATCCGGGAACCTAAAATTGCTGGTGGTGCAATAATGATTTTATTCTGAAGTGTTTTCTTATCTAAATCTGCGGACCATAGTTTAGTTTCTGGAAGTCCAATCCCTGATCCCGAAATAGCATTATTTAAGTTGTGAATAGAACGATGTACATAGATATCATCACAACCATCCAATAAAGACATTAGACGTTGTGCTTTCCCTAATGAATAGCCAAGAAAAACAGACGTTCTATCGTTTTGTTGATTCGTTTTTACCCAAGACTGCAACTCACTTTGAAGATCTTCTTCGGTTTTCCAATTATAAATCGGTAGCCCGAAGGTACTTTCAGTAATGAAGGTATTACACTTAATAGATTCAAAAGGTGTTGTTATAAAATCAGGTTGCGTTTTATAGTCACCTGTAAAAACTACTATATAACCTTTATACTCCAAACGTATTTGCGCTGAACCAATCACATGACCTGCAGGATGAAAACTTACCTTGACTCCATTAATTGTAAGTTCCTTTCCATAAGGCATGCTTTCAATCGTAATATCAGCGCCTAAACGATGTTGTAAAATGGCCTTTGAATCATCAGTACATAAATAACGTTTCATTCCCCAACGTGCATGATCTGCATGTCCATGAGAAATTATTGCGTAGTCAACAGGATACCAAGGATCTAAATAGAACTTGCCTTGTGGACAGTAAATTCCTTTTTTGGTGAATTTGATAAGTCTTTTTTCTGTTGACATAGCTTAACGAAGCTATTGAAAAAGTTAGATTTATAATAGTAAAATTTCGTTAAAGTTAGTTTTACAAAAAACCCTTTTGAGTAACCAACATATCGCCTCCCCAAAGTTTAACCAAATACGAAATATCTATTGGAAAAAAGGACGATGAGCCGTCTGAATTATATTTTACAGGACATTCTAAACGGTTTCCATCAATTATTTCACATTTATTTTTACCGTTATCAGAGATATAGATTTTCTTTTCGTCTAACTTTTGATAAACTTTTTTTAAATCAATTATAGCATACTTTATAAACGATGATGCTTTATGAGTCTCATTTTTAGCGCTGTCAATTATTCCATAGGTAAAATAGTGAGCTTTCATTTTATAGTACTCAGACTCGTGTCGTTCTTCAATTTTATTTGAGTCTCTGCGATATCTAATTGTAAAATCTGTAAAACTCTGGTATTGTTTTTCTCTAAATCGCTCCTGAACGCTCATTACAGTATTTCCTTTTCGAAAAACGTAATCAATACCATCCATCATATCGATATACTTTGAATAATCCTTTCTCAATTGTACTTCCGACCAGTCTAAGGGATTATAAATTAAAGGAATAGCTAAGTTTGTGTGGACATAATTAGTAAAGGCTCTATCTTTAGAATATTTCGTCATATGACAATAAAATTAATCATATTCTATACTCTTTCAAAGTATTAGGGTATTTGAATTAAAAAACTCAAAAAAATTGTTGCGATAATTAATATGATAAGTTACATTTGCATCCGCAATTTTAAGAAACGTTCTTATAAAATTTATTGGAGAGGTGCCAGAGTGGTAATGGAGCAGATTGCTAATCTGTCAACGCGTAAGTGTTGCCCGGGTTCGAATCCCGGTCTCTCCGCATTTAGATAACCAAATTTTCGGGGTGTAGCGTAGCCCGGTTATCGCGCCGCGTTTGGGACGCGGAGGTCGCAGGTTCGAATCCTGCCACCCCGACTTTTATTGAATTTCAGAGTTTATCTCTTGAATGGTCGCGTAGCTCAGCTGGATAGAGCATCTGCCTTCTAAGCAGACGGTCACAGGTTCGAATCCTGTCGCGATCACATAAAGCCATACTTGTAATAGTGTGGCTTTTTTGTTTTTTATTAAAATTCTCTATATAACTCGCTTTGTTTTATTAAGTATGAGATAAACTTAAAAAAATAATCTAGCGATGTATCTCACCTCAAAAATCTACAAATCAATAAGTTATTAACAAAACAACACTTAATCGAATTAATTTAAGAAAGTAAATAAGCATAAACATTAACTATTACGTAAAATCCGTAACCATGACGTGTTAATAAGTGAAATTTTAACAAAAAAAAAGAAGACCTAACTTTCGAACAACTTTTATTTTTATTGTATTCTTAAAAATTTTAAAATTTAATTATTATGAAAAAAGTTCCAAGCTTATTTATTTTATTAATTGTGACATTAGTTTTCTCTTGTTCAACAGATCAATCAGAAATAAATACCACAAATGACGAAAATCTTAGTATTCTATCTCTTAATGACATGAAAGAGTTCCAAAATTTATTAATAACATTTAATAATTACAATAGCATTAAACAATTTGAAGATTGGAGTGAAAAACAAGCCTACATCACAGCTTATTCTTCTGATAAGATTTCCCAGGAGGAACTTAACAACATACCTTTTACATTTCAATTTATTTTAAATGAAGACAAGAAATTTAGAATAGGAGAAAGAGAAATTGAATTCCGTAATGGGATTTTTTATGAAGTTTCTAATATTTCAAGTGATAATAAAAATGAGATAGTATTTGCAAAAACTGAAGTTATTAATGTTGATGATTCTCAAAATACAGACCCAAGCAAAACAACTTTAAATGCTAATGGTGGTGAGTATAAAGAATGGACAGAATTTGTAAGACAAACATATGCCTCTGGTTGTTCTGCACCTATTAATAAATCATTAAGATATAGATTAGTACACTATCTTGAAGTAATAAAAACAACTGGTCCAAGCTGGGGATTCTCTCAAACCGATGTATATTTTAAACTAAGAATGAGTCAAAAGAAAAGTTCTGGTTGGCATTATAATAATACTTCTACTGAAAGATTATATACCCTAAACCTAACTGGTAATACCACCCTAAAATATTATGATGGCAGTGGAGTTGCCCCAATGCAAAACTTTTCAATATATGATTCAAATTCCTGTTCTAACACACTGAAAGGAACAAAATCATATTGGATACGTTCATTTAGCCTTGTAACAGGTACAAATTTTTCACTATACAATTGGGATATTAATGTAAATGGTCTTGTTTTCCATAAAGTAAATGGTGACACCAATGAAATAAATACAACAATATCTTGGTAAAGATATTATTGAAACAATACAAATTATTATAAAAGAACAAAAAGAGCTAGTTAAACTAGCTCTTTTCTAATCAAAAAAAATTAATAAATTTCTACACCATACAAAATATTTTATATGCTATTTCTGCAAAACTTTTTTCATAATATAAGAGAGAGATAATAGTCTAAAAGAAGCTATTTTACCTCTAAAAACAACTCATTCTGGATATTCTATTCTTAGGTGGTATATATTGGCAAGTTTATGCTTAAGAACCTTTTTGATAGATTGAATTTCTTTAAAGGTTATATTAGCATTCAGAAATTGACCGCCCTCCATTTGCCTGTTAATGATATTCTCTACAAAATCATTAATCTTTGTTGTTGTTGGTTCTTTTAAACTTTTTGACGCGGCTTCAACGCTATCACACATCATTAAAATTGCAGTTTCTTTACTAAAAGGTTTTGGACCAGGATATGAGAAATCTTCAATATTAACATCTTCATTTTCAGCTTTCTCCTTCATATAGAAATAGTAAACTACACTAGTGCCATGATGTGTTCTTATAAAGTCAATTACACGATCAGGTAAATTATATTTTTTTGCTATTTCTATACCATTGAGAACATGATCTACAATTACTCTTGCACTTTCTCTATTAGAAAGTTCATTATGAGGATTTATACCATTACTTTGATTCTCGGTAAAATAAGTAGGATTCTTCATTTTACCTATATCATGATATAGAGCGCCTACCCTAACCAACATAGCATTTGCACCTATTTCATTTGCTGAAGCTTCAGCCAAATTAGCAACATTTAATGAGTGGTGAAACGTGCCTGGTGCTTTATTAGATAAATCTTTTAAAAGTTTTGTATTAGTATCTGATAATTCTAAAAGCGAAACATCAGAAACAAGCCCAAATATCTTTTCATAAATATAGATAAGAGGCTGTACAAAAAGTGTCGCCAAACCACAAAGAATAAATAAACCAAATGTATCCCATTTTAAGGTCGTTATCTGGCCTTCGTGAATTACGAAAAAGGCAAAGTACGCTATTATATAAATTAAGGTAATTTGTCCAACTGAAATAAAAAGGTTAGCACGTTTATAAAGCTCAGAAACCGTTAATATTGTTACTATTCCGGCAATGATTTGAAGAAACATATACTCATAACTGTTTGGTACTATAAAACCTAAAAGCAGCACTGTTAACACATGCGCAAACAATCCTAATCTGGCATCAAAAAACGCCTTTAAAACTAATGGTAGAATACACAAAGGAACGACATAAATATACTGTGAGTTATAGTTAATCACTAAGGTCGTAAGCAAAACCATTAATGCTATATTAAAGAATATAAAAGTAACTTTAGTGTTGTTTTGAAATACCTCTAACCTATATTTTTGTAAAAAGAGAAGCAACATCAAAAGCGCTAAAGCCACTAATAAAGTATAAGCCACTAAAACCCAATTATAATTAGCTGTGTTCCATACCTGAGACTCATATTCAGACTTTAAAGACTTTAAAATATTATACTCCTCATCCTCAACAACCTGACCTTTAGAAATAATCAACTGATCTTTATCTATACTACCTCTGGTATGCGAAATTTGTGATAGCTCTTCTTCAAGAGTTTTCTTTGTTAGAGTTTCATTTAACGTTACATTAGGCTTAACAATATCAAAAAACAGAGATATCATCTTATTTTTATTCTCAGCAGAGGTTGACTGCTTTAAGAAACTCTCTAATTTATTTCTTAATTGATTAATTTCAATGAGACTCCTATATTCTATACGTTTTTCAACTGTATTGTTAGACGCTACTAAAACGACCTGTTTATCGTTAGAGTAAGGGTAATCAGTATCTAAAATTCCATTTACATATAATGTTTCAACTATATCTGTACCCTGTTTAAACAAAGCATTCTTAGAAGTAACAGAATCATTAAAAACTTCGTTAAACTTAGTAATATAGTCTAGCTTTATGGTCTTAGGAATTTCTCGATCTATCTCAAAATAAACGGGAGCATTGTTTTCAATTTCTAATTGCTCTTCGTTAATTTCTTCTTGCGTTTTCTGAATTGCAAAATTAAAAGGAGCATAGAGGTTTTCTGACTGCCAAGGTTTTCCTTTTTCAAAAGAATATCTAAACTTGCCTGTTTTAGGAAACAAATAGACAATGAAAAGCGTCGTAACCAGAAACAATAGTATTTTATATACTAAAGCATGATTCTTATACCATTTGTTTAGAAGTTCTTTCATCTGTTGATTTTTATTCTACTTAAAGGTCAGATGGAATTCGCAAAATGATCGATACTATTATTATCAACATCACAACACTGCTCATTTCATATAAAATCAAATGTAACAAATATTAAAATTTTAACCTTCTATATTCGTTAATACATTCCGAAATATCTCAAAAAATCATTAATTTCGCAGGAACTAATTATAAACAAAATAATAATGATTAAGGACGTAGTAATCGTATCTGCCGTTAGAACACCAATAGGAAGTTTTTTGGGAAGTTTATCTAGTGTACCTGCCCCAAAGCTAGGTGCTGCTGCTATAAAAGGAGCTTTAGATAAAATAAACCTTAAACCAGAAATGGTAGACGAAGTATTAATGGGTAACGTAGTGCAAGCTGGTACAGGCCAAGCACCAGCAAGACAAGCCGCAATTTTTGCAGGAATCCCAAATACCGTTCCTTGTACAACAATAAATAAAGTTTGTTCTTCTGGCATGAAAGCTGTAATGCAAGCTGCTCAAGCCATTAGCCTTGGTGATGCAGATATTATGGTTGCTGGCGGTATGGAAAACATGAGTGCTATACCACATTACTACCACGCTCGAAGTGCTACTAAATTTGGTCCAGCTACTCTAGAAGATGGTATGCAAAAAGATGGTTTGGTAGATGCTTACGACAACAATGCCATGGGAGTTTGTGCAGATGCTTGTGCTGTAGAATATAACTTTACCAGAGAAGATCAAGATGCTTTTGCTGTACAATCTTATGAACGTTCCAAAGCAGCTTGGGATGCAGGTAAATTTGATAATGAAGTGATTTCTGTTGAAGTCCCTCAACGTCGCGGAGATGCTATTGTTGTTAATAAAGATGAAGAGTATACGAATGTAAAAATGGAAAAAATACCAGCTTTGCGTCCTGCCTTTACTAAAGACGGAACGGTAACAGCTGCAAATGCGTCTACTATTAATGATGGTGCAGCGGCATTAGTTTTAATGAGTAAAGATAAAGCTGAAGAGTTAGGCTTAACTCCTTTAGCAACTATAAAAAGCTATGCAGATGCTGCTCAAGAACCAGAATGGTTTACCACTGCACCTGCAAAAGCATTGCCTAAAGCTTTAGCCAAAGCTAATGTAGAATTAAGTGATGTAGATTTCTTTGAGTTTAATGAGGCTTTTTCAGTAGTTGGTTTAGCTAACATGAAAATATTAGGATTATCTGACGATAAAGTTAACGTAAATGGTGGTGCCGTTTCTTTAGGTCACCCTCTTGGTTGTTCTGGTGCCAGAATATTAGTAACATTATTAAACGTCTTACAACAAAATAATGCAAAAATTGGTGCAGCTGCTATTTGCAATGGTGGTGGTGGTGCTTCTGCAATGGTTTTAGAACGCCCTTAAATTTCATATATGCAATACGGAGTTTGCAATCTAGGGATTGTACCAATACGGTTAGAACCTACTGACACTAGTGAAATGGTGACTCAGGCATTGTATGGTGACTTTTTTAAAGTGCTAGAACAGCGCAAAAAATGGAGTCGCATTCGTTTTGCATACGATAAATATGAAGGCTGGATAGACAATAAACAATATCTTGAGATTGAAGAAGAACAGTATGGTATATTATCTGAATCTGGTATTGTATTATCAAAAGATTTAATTCAGTTTGTTTCTGATGATGCTAATAGCATTTATCCCATTCCACTAGGCTCCGACCTAAATTGCTTAACCCTTTTAAACCAAAAGTTTGAAGGCAATAAGATTACTGAAAAGAGTGATAAATCTAATATTATAGATACTTCATTTTTATACCTTAACACTCCGTATTTATGGGGAGGAAAATCTCCTTTTGGTATAGACTGCTCTGGTTTTACACAAATGGTATACAAGTTGAACGGATATCATTTATTACGTGACGCATCTCAGCAAGCCACGCAAGGTGTTGCTTTAAGTTTTATTGAAGAAAGCGAACCAGGTGACTTAGCTTTTTTTGATAACGCAGAAGGCGATATTGTACACGTTGGAATTATAATGAAGGATAATTATATTATACATGCACACGGAAAAGTAAGGATAGATCGTCTGGACCATAGTGGCATTTATAATATAGATAAGAACACGCACACACACAGACTAAGAGTCATCAAAAAGATTATTTAATAAAAAAAAGCGGCTTAAAATTTTAAGTCGCTTTTTTTTATTCCTACTAGTAATATTAATTACCAGATTCAATTTCTTTTGCTTTATCCTTGTATGTATTATATTTCTCAGTTTCACCTAAAGCACTATAAATATTAGCTAACTGGTTATAAACACCAGCTTCTTTTAAATTTGGATTATTTTGTACAAACTTTTCCAATATTTCAGCACCAGCTTTAAATAACTCATCTTTTTGAGCCTTTAATTCGTCATAACGCTTATAGTCTGCAGAAGAATCACCCAATTGATTCATCTCCTCATACAAAGCATTACCTTTATCTACTTCAATAAATGATAAATTCATTGCTGCATTAACATAATCTGGCTTAATATTTAGCGCTTGCTGAAAAGCAGATTTTGCAACATCATACTGATTAGCTTCCATTGCAGTAACACCAACATTAAAATTTAAGTTAGCATTATTCGGATCTTCTTTTAATGCTTTTTTAAATAATTCTAGTGCTTTTTCATTATTACCAACCTTAGTAAGCACAACAGCCTCTGTAAGAAGTAATTCTTTATCATCAGGAAATTCTTTTCTTGCATCACTAGTATAAGCAAGAGCCTTATCATTCTCACCCTGAGCAACATAAATAGAGGCTATATTTTTTACAATAATAGCACGTTTTGATTCTTCTTTTCTATCTACTGGTTTGATATGAGTTTTTAATGTTTTTACTGAAAAATCTCTAGAATCTTTATCAATAAACGGTTCTTCCTTACCAGTTTCTTTATTCGTAGCCAAATAGCTCATTTTAATCCCAGTATAACCTAACTCTTTTAACTTAAGAAAATGTTTCAAAGAAGTTTCATAATCATTGTTTTGAGCTGAAAGCAAAGCTGCGTTATATAAAAACGACGTGTCCTTTGGTGAAATTTTATAGATATTCTCATAAGCTTTTGAAGCTACTGCAAGATTTTTGCTTTCAAATGCCTTATTTGCTTTAGTTAAGAAAGAATTATAAATTTCAGTTTTAATTTCATTCGCATCTTCTGTATAACGTAACTTGCCTATTGAAGATTCATGATTTTTTAATTCTTCTAAAGTTGTAATTGTTTTATCTAAATCACTATCTGATGCTGCACCGTTTGCATAAAGCGCCTGAGCTTTTAGGAATAAAAACTTAGCTTTCATCTTATCATCCATATTACTCATCATACCTTCAGCAGCAGCAGCAGCAGATTTAGCATCAGCGAAATTCGATTTTTTTAGTGCTTTTTCTAAAGCCTTTACCTCATCTTTTTGTGCAAAAGACATAGCTGTAACCGTAAAAACCAGCACCAATGTCATTAATTTTTTCATTTTTAATAAAATAGTTTATGTTGTTAATTTTTAGTTTTCAGTTTCATTATTATCAATAGCCGTGCCATCTTCATTTGCTGTTTGCTCATCAGCGTTTTCAGCATCTAGCTCATCAACATTTTCATCCTCGTCATCTTTCATTACTTTGGCAACAGCAGCAATAGAATCGTTTCCTTTTAGGTTGATAAGCTTTACACCTTGCGTTGCTCTACCCATCACTCTTAAATCTGCAACTTCCATACGAATCGCAATACCAGACTTATTAATAATCATTAAATCGTCCTCGTCAGAAACATTTTTAATTGCTACTAAGTTACCTGTTTTGTCAGTGATAGAAATAGTTTTCACACCTTTTCCACCTCTATTAGTAATTCTGTAATCATCTAAGCTAGAACGTTTTCCGTATCCGTTTTCAGACACTACTAAGATATTACTTTCAAAATCATTAACAGCAACCATTCCTATTACCTCATCGTTATCATTTGCTAAAGTTATTCCTCTAACACCCGAAGCATTACGACCCATTGGTCTTGTTTTTGCCTCTTCAAAACGAATGGCTTTACCAGATCTAAGCGCCAACATTACTTGGCTCTCACCTGTTGTAAGTTTAGCTTCTAATAATTCGTCACCATCCTTAATTGTAATTGCATTAATACCATTAGTACGTGGTCTAGAATATTGTTCTAATGATGTTTTCTTAACCTGACCTTTTTTCGTAGCCATTATGACATAATGACTGTTTATGTAATCTTCATCCTTAAGATCTTGTGTACAGATAAATGCCATTACCTTATCATCTTGTTCTATATTAATAAGGTTTTGAATAGCTCTACCTTTTGAAGTCTTAGAACCTTCCGGAATTTCATAAACTCGCATCCAGAAACATTTTCCTTTTTGAGTAAAGAACAACATATACTGGTGATTTGTACCAACAAATAGATGCTCTAAGAAATCTTCATTTCGAGTTGTTGACGCTTTTTGGCCAACTCCACCTCTATTTTGAGTTTTATATTCTGTTAAAGAGGTACGTTTAATATAACCAGCGTGAGAAATAGTAATCACTACTTTTTCATCTGGAATCATATCTTCAATACTTAAGTCTCCACCAGCATATTCAATTACAGAACGACGCTCATCACCATATTTATCACGGATAACCTCAAGCTCTTCCTTAATGATATCCATACGACGTTCTTTTTTTTCTAAAATATCTTTAAGGTCTTCAATGGTTTTCATTAACTCTTCATACTCTGCTCTTAACTTGTCTTGTTCTAGACCTGTTAACTGACGTAATCGCATTTCTACGATAGCCTTAGCTTGTATTTCAGTAAGTTTAAAGCGTTCTATTAATTTTTCTCTAGCTTCTTCTGCATTTGCAGATGCTCTGATTAAAGCAATTACTTCATCAATATTATCTGAAGCGATGATTAATCCTTCTAAAATGTGAGCACGCTCTTCAGCCTTACGTAATTCGTATTGTGTACGTCTTACTACTACTTCATGTCTATGCTCTACGAAATAGTGAATTAAATCTTTTAAATTTAAAAGTTGTGGACGTCCTTTTACTAAGGCAATATTATTTACACTAAAAGAAGATTGTAAAGCTGTGTACTTATATAATTTATTAAGTACAATGTTAGGAATGGCGTCGCGCTTTAAAACGTACACAATACGCATCCCTTTTCTATCGGACTCATCTCTTATAGTAGAGATACCCTCAAGCTTTTTATCGTTAACCAAGTCAGCAGTCTTTTTAATCATATCTGCCTTGTTAACTTGGTAAGGAATTTCATTTACAATGATACACTCACGTCCATTTACTTCTTCAATATTTGCTTTACCACGCATTACGATTCTACCACGACCAGTATGAAATGCTTCTTTAACACCATCGTAACCATAGATTGTTCCACCTGTAGGGAAATCTGGTGCTTTAATGTGTTGCATTAACTCGTCGACCTCAATATCATTATTATCAATGTAAGCTATAGTTCCGTTTACAACTTCTGTAAGGTTGTGAGGTGGCATATTGGTTGCCATACCAACAGCTATACCAGAAGCACCATTTACCAATAAACCAGGAATACGTGTAGGTAAAACTGTTGGTTCTTCTAAGGTATCATCAAAATTAAGTTTATGGTCTACAGTTTCTTTATCAATGTCTGCTAACATTTCTTCAGAAATTTTCTGCATTCTTGCCTCTGTATAACGCATTGCAGCAGGACTATCTCCATCCACAGAACCAAAGTTTCCTTGACCATCTACTAACATATATCGTAAACTCCATTCCTGAGCCATACGTACCATAGTGTCATAAACCGAAGTATCTCCGTGAGGGTGGTACTTACCTAAAACCTCACCTACAATTCTTGCTGATTTTTTGTGTGCTGAATTAGCTCTAACACCAAGTTCGTGCATACCATAAAGTACACGTCTATGAACTGGTTTTAAGCCATCTCTTACATCTGGTAACGCACGTGACACAATGACCGACATTGAATAATCAATGTAGGCTGATTTCATTTCATCTTCAATGTTAATCGGAATGAGTTTTTCTCCTTCTGCCATATATAAAATTTATTAGATTTTTCTAGGTTTTCAAAACGTGCTAATATAAGCATTTCAGTAGTGTTTGAAGTGATTTTACAAGCTAATTTTGAGAGTTTTTATTAACAATTTTTAATATCTTTTTAGTTAATAACTAACACTAAATTTGCTTTGATTTAAAATGCTTTTTTAGTCTATTCGTTAAACCATTTTATTTAAGGTATGGTTTTTGCCTTGTAGATAATATGTTTTTACTATTTTTAATGCAGAAAGGAGTTTACTATGGATGATAATTTTTCCCCAAGAGTTAAGGATGTTATAGCATTTAGCAAAGAAGAAGCTTTACGCTTAGGCCATGATTTTATAGGTACAGAGCATTTAATGCTTGGTTTATTAAGAGATGGCAACGGAAAAGCTATAGATATATTAAGCGCATTAGACGTTGACTTAAATCACTTGAGACGCAAAGTAGAGATTTTAAGTCCGGCTAATCCTAATATTATATCAACATCTAACGAAAAGAAAAACTTGCACTTAACAAGGCAAGCCGAACGTGCTTTAAAAACAACATTTTTAGAAGCTAAATTGTTTCAAAGCACCTCAATAAATACAGCACATTTATTATTGTGTATATTAAGAAATGAAAATGATCCAACGACTAAGTTATTAAACAAACTTAAAGTTGATTATGATAATGTAAAAGACGAATTTAAATCTATGATTACAAGCGAAGATGATTACCTAGATGAACCAAAAGCCGAATCATATTCTGATGATGAAATAAATGAAGAGGATGATGCGAAGCAAAATCCTTTCGGTGGAGGTCAGTCTGGAAAAACAAATAAAAAATCTAAAACACCTGTTTTAGACAACTTTGGTAGAGATCTAACTGTTCTTGCCGAAGAAGGAAAATTAGACCCTGTAGTGGGTAGAGAAAAAGAAATACAACGTGTTTCTCAAATATTAAGTAGACGTAAAAAGAATAATCCACTTTTAATTGGTGAACCAGGTGTAGGTAAATCTGCTATTGCAGAAGGTTTAGCATTGCGTATTGTAAAACGTAAAGTGTCTAGAACATTATTCAATAAGCGTGTTGTTACTTTAGATTTGGCAAGCTTAGTTGCTGGCACAAAATACAGAGGTCAGTTCGAGGAACGTATGAAAGCTGTAATGAACGAGCTAGAAAAAAATGACGATATTATTCTTTTTATAGATGAAATTCATACCATTGTTGGTGCTGGCGGAGCAACAGGAAGTTTAGATGCTTCTAACATGTTTAAACCTGCATTAGCAAGAGGCGAAATTCAATGTATTGGAGCAACAACATTAGATGAGTACAGACAATATATTGAAAAAGATGGTGCTTTAGAGCGTCGTTTCCAAAAGGTTATTGTTGAACCTACTTCTGTTGAGGAAACGATAGAGATATTGAATAACATAAAAGCTAAATACGAAGAACACCACAACGTTGATTATACCGACGAAGCTATTGAAGCGTGTGTGAAGTTAACTAACCGTTACATGACAGAACGTTTCTTACCAGACAAAGCTATCGATGCTTTAGATGAAGCTGGATCTCGCGTGCATATCACAAATATTGATGTTCCTAAGCAAATCATAGAATTAGAGAAACAACTTGAAGAGGTTAAGGAAACTAAGAACAGTGTTGTTAAAAAACAAAAGTATGAGGAAGCAGCAAAACTTAGAGATGATGAAAAACGTCTTGAAAAAGAATTAGCTACAGCGCAAGAAAAATGGGAAGAAGAAACTAAACAACATAGAGAAATTGTTACAGAAGATAATGTTGCTGATGTTATTTCTATGATGACTGGTATTCCTGTAAACAAAATAGCGCAAACAGAACTCAACAAATTAGCAAAATTACCAGACCTTATTAAAGGCAGAGTTATAGGACAAGATAATGCTGTCGCAAAGGTTGTAAAGGCTATTCAACGTAATAGAGCTGGTCTTAAAGATCCTAATAAGCCTATTGGTTCGTTTATCTTTTTAGGACAAACAGGTGTTGGTAAAACACAATTAGCTAAGGTCTTAGCTAATGAGTTGTTTGATAGCACTGACGCACTTGTGCGTATAGATATGAGCGAGTACATGGAAAAATTCGCTGTATCAAGACTTATTGGTGCGCCTCCAGGATATGTAGGTTATGAAGAAGGTGGACAACTTACTGAAAAGATTAGACGTAAGCCTTATGCCGTAGTACTTTTAGATGAGATTGAAAAAGCGCATCCAGATGTATTTAACATGCTTTTACAAGTACTAGATGACGGTTATTTAACTGATAGTCTTGGAAGAAAAATCGATTTTAGAAATACTATAATCATTATGACTTCTAATATTGGTGCTCGTAAACTTAAAGATTTTGGTACTGGTGTAGGTTTTGGAACCTCTGCAAAAGAATCTCAAGAGACTGAATATGCAAAAGGTGTTATAGAAAATGCCCTTAAAAAAGCATTTGCTCCTGAGTTTTTAAATAGAATTGATGATGTTATTGTATTCAATGCTTTAGAGAAAGAAGATATTAATAAAATCATTGATATTGAACTTGTAAAACTAGTAAAACGCATCAAGGATTTAGGCTACAACCTTATTCTTACAGATGAAGCTAAAGATTACATTGCAGATAAAGGTTTTGATAAACAATATGGCGCAAGACCTCTAAACAGAGCGATCCAGAAATACGTAGAAGACGCACTTGCCGAAGAGATAATTAACTCTAAGATACAGGAAGGTGATACAATTACTATGGATTTAGATGCTAAAAAAGAGGAATTAAAAATTAAGGTAAAAAGCTCTAGCGAGCCTACTGAATCCTAAATAGATTAGAAAAATAAAATAAAAAAAACTCCTTTTTTAAAGGAGTTTTTTTTATTTTGAATTCCCCTAAAACCATTAATAGCATGCTAGAAACAGTTTTAAGACTAAAGTTTTGCACACTAACATTTTATGATAATTATGTAATTGCAGTTATTAACGAAGGTGAACATATAGACCATGAAATCAATCAAAAGTTGATAAATATTATGGATGAACATTATGAAAGGCCTTACGTCTACATAACTCACAGAATAAACTCTTACTCTGTAGATCCTAATATTTACCCAAAAACCACTACAGCCAAAAATCTTGCTGGTTTTGCTGTGGTTTCAGATGATTATATTTCAAAAAATAATGCCAAAATTGAGCGTTTATTTTTTGGAAAACCCTTTGAAATTTTTACAGAATTAGATGATGCTATAACTTGGGCTAAAAAACTTATAGAAAAAGGTTCTTAGCATATCTTTTTTTTTAAATACCATTAGTGTTTCTCTACACCATAGTTGTTTAAAAAGAGCTCCTCTACTTCGATATCAACATCTTTTAAAAACTGAATAGAAGTCTCTATATCATCATGCAATACTTGATCTTCTTTTATAAATGGCACAATCTTTCTGTAGTGCTCTAAGAAAGATTCTAATAATGGAGACGTTTTCATAGGTCTTCTAAACTCTAATGCCTGAGAAGCATTCATCAATTCTATAGCAATAACACGCTCAACATTTCTAACAAGATTATAAGCCTGTGTTGCAGCATTGGCTCCCATACTTACATGATCTTCTTGCCCATTACTAGACACAATACTATCTATACTTGCTGGTGATGCTAATTGCTTATTAGCACTTACAATACTTGCCGCTGTATACTGCGGTATCATAAAGCCTGAATTTAATCCAGGATTATCTACCAAAAATGATGGTAAGCCTCTTAATCCAGATACTAATTGAAAAATTCTTCGTTCAGAAATATTTCCTATTTCGGCCATAGCTATTTTTAAATAATCTAGGGCTAAAGCCAAAGGTTGTCCATGGAAATTTCCTCCTGAAATAATTAAATCCTCTTCAGAAAAAATATTTGGGTTATCTGTTACAGAATTGATTTCTGTTAAAATTACTTTCTCTACAAAATCTAAAGTATCTTTTGTAGCACCATGAACTTGAGGTATACATCTAAATGAATATGGATCTTGCACATGCTCTTTTTCTCGGGTAATTAATTCGCTACCTTCTAAAAGTTCGTTAAAACGTTTTGCTACTTTACGCTGGCCTGGATGTGGTCTTACATCATGTACTAAATCATGAAACGGATCTAATCTACCATCAAACGCATCTAAAGATATTGCAGAAATAATATCGGCCAAATAAGACGTCTTATGAGACATTAATAATAAGTACACACCATAAGCACTCATAAACTGAGTCCCATTTAATAGAGCTAAACCTTCTTTAGCTTCTAATTTTATCGGTTCCCAATTGAATTTTTCTAACAATTCTGAAGCTTCATAATTTTCACCATTATGCACAACACTTCCTTTTCCTAACAACGGCAAAGCTAAGTGCGCTAATGGTGCTAAATCACCCGAAGCACCTAATGAGCCTTGTGTATATACAAACGGAAAAATATCATTATTAAAAAATTCTATTAATCGCTCTACTGTTTTTAGTTGTACTCCACTATGACCATAACTTAAGGATTGTATTTTTAATAACAACATTACCTTAACTACAGATTCTGGTACTCGGTCACCAGTGCCACATGCATGAGACATTACCAAATTCTCCTGTAATTTAGTTAAGTCTTTTTCTGAAATCTTAACGTTATATAACGAGCCAAAGCCAGTATTAATACCATACATTGGCTTTTTGTTATTGGTTAATTTGTTATCGAGATAAGCTTTACATTTTTCTATATTTTGAATTGCCGACTCTGAAAGTTTAAGTTTCTTATTATCCTTAAAAATATTGTAAATGGTTACAATGTCTAACGCGTCTGATGATATAATGTGATAGCTATCCATAGTTGAAATTTGTAAGCTTCAAAATTGAGAATATTTTTTGGTTTTACAAGAAATTGTTAATAATTCCTACTTTCTTGAAAATGAAATATTCAATGCTTATTTTTGATAACAATCAAATTCAAAAGTATGAAAAGACTACTAGCATTAAGTATCGTCACAACCTTGTTTGCTTGCAAAGAGGAACCTAAAATAGACTATGTTTTATTTTCTGGTAAAATTGAAAACCCAACTGTAAAATCGGTTTCAGTTTTCCAAGGAAGAGAAAAAATCAAAGAAATTCAACTTGAACAAGATGGTACGTTTTCTGACACATTAACTGTAGAAAACGGATACTACAATCTAGATCATGGTAGAGAAGTAGCTTACATGTATTTAGAAAAAGGTGATAGTATTAACGTTTCGTTAGACACTAAAGAGTTTGATGAAACCATTAAATACTCAGGTATTGGTTCTAGTAAAAACAATTTCTTAGCCGAAAAAGTTTTAATTGAAGAGAAAGCAGATATAGACATCTCTAAAGTTTATGCTATGGAAGAGCCTGAGTTTATAGCAGTAATGGAAGATTTAAAAAATAGTAAAGTTAAATCATTAGAAAGTAAAGAGAATCTTTCATCCGAGTTTAAAACCACAGAGAAGAAGAACATTGATTATGATTACCTTATAAATCTTTTAAACTATCCTAGTTATCATAAACATTTTGCCAAAAAAGCTGAATTTAAAGCTTCTGATGATTTCATGACACGTTTTAGTACTATTGATTATAACAATGAAAAAGATTATGAAGCTTTAGATAGCTACAAAAGGTTAGTACAAATCCATTACGCTAATCAATTAAGAGATAGTGACAATCCATCATTAATTTTTGAGGAAGTTAGTAAAACTAGTATAGATGCTTTAAAAGAGGATTTATCTAAAAGCCTACGTTACGATATTTCACCAAGTAATGAACATCTTAAAGCATACTACAATGGTATAATAAATTTATCTACTGATGAGAAGTACAAACAAGAAATATCTACCAAATACTCTAAAGTTTCTAAACTTGCTAAAGGAATGCCTTCTCCATCATTTGTAGAATATGAAAATCACAAAGGAGGCACAACTTCTCTTGAAGACTTAAGAGGAAAGTATGTCTATGTAGACGTTTGGGCAACTTGGTGCGGTCCATGCATAAGAGAAATACCCGCTTTAAAAGAAGTTGAAAAGCAATTTCATGGTAAGAATATAGCTTTTGTAAGTACTTCTATTGATAAAGCTTCTGCGCACAATACTTGGGTAGAAATGGTAAAAAATAAAGAATTAGGTGGTATTCAATTAATGGCTGATAACGATTGGAATTCTCAATTTGTAAAGGATTATGCCATTGAAGGTATACCAAGATTTATTTTAATTGATCCTGATGGAAATATAGTTAGTGCTGATGCGCCTAGACCATCAAATCCAAAACTTGTAGAACTATTTAAAGAACTAAATATTTAACTAAAAAAAGCCTTCATTATGAAGGCTTTTTTTATTGTGCATTTTGTTCTTGTTGCTGCTGCTCTTGTTCCGGTTGTTTAAATAAATCTATGTAAGCTTCGCCTATAGTTTCAATAATATGGCTCGCTATTAAACTCTGATAACCATAATCTTCTAAAGAAATATCGGCAGATTTTCCGTGTAAATACACACCAAAAATAGTTGCTGCTAATGGTTCATAATCTTGAGCGATTAAACCTGTTATAATTCCTGTTAAGACATCACCTGTACCTGCAGTTGCCATTCCTGGATTTCCTGTTGTGTTTATATAAAGCTTGTCACCAAAAACTGTTATAGTGTTTGCACCTTTTAGAACGACGATAACCTTATATGTTTTTGAAAAGTCTTTTACTTTTTTAAGCTTGTCAAAATCATCCGTCCACTCACCTACTAATCGTTCTAGTTCTTTTGGGTGTGGTGTTAAAACTGTTTGTTCTGGTAATAACTTTAATAACGCTTTCTTTTTAGATAAGATGTTTAAACCATCTGCATCTATAACTAATTTAGTTTTATTAGTATTCAAAAACAACTCTAAAGCTTTACTTGTTTTATCAGCCGTTCCTAATCCTACACCAATACCAACGACACTAGGTTCTATATCAAAAGAAATATCAGTGATTCGTTCTTCATCTTTATCAGTAATTACCATTGCCTCCGGAAAAGATGCTTGCATACTATGATAACCACATTTTGGAATATACGCTGTAACCAAACCTGCTCCAGAACTTAATGCTGCTCTACTCGCTAAATTAACAGCACCTATTTTCCCATAACTTCCACCAACTATTAAGGCATGACCAAAATCTCCTTTGTGCGAAAATTTTTCTCTTGGTTTGTATAATGGTAAAACTTCATATTTTGAAATTAATTCAACTTCAGTTTCTGTTTGCATCAAATAATCACGATCTATACCTATATCTAAGGCTTCCCATTGTACTGTAAATTTTGAAGTTTCTGGTAAGAAGAATATCAATTTTGGTGACTGAAAACTTAAGGTGTAGTTAGCGTGTACTACAGCGTTTTCATCTTCTATTGGTTTGTCTGTATATAACCCTGAAGGTATATCTATAGACAAGGTAAATGCTTTAGACCCTCTCCATTTTTGAAACAATTCTTGCACCCAATCATTAGGTTGACGATTAAGACCTATACCAAAAACAGCATCAACTATAATATCTTTTTCATCAATAACCACATCTGAAAAATCACTAGAGCAACTAAGCATTTTTGGCCAATCCTTAGTTACTGACTTAATTCTATCGTAATTAATTAAAAAATCCTTAGAGCGTTTATCACTGCAGTTTACAATATAAGTCACCACATTATAACCATGAGTTAATAAATGTCTTGCTAATACCAATCCGTCACCACCATTATTACCAATACCACAAAAGACATGAATTGGTACTTGTGCACCTTGCATACGCATATGAATCCAATTAAAAATCTGGGTTCCTGCACGTTCCATTAAATCGGTTGAGGAGATATTTTGGCGTTCAGTAGTGAGTTTATCTCCTTCGTATATTTGTTCTTTTGAGAATAATTTCATGTATAAATTCTGTATATTGAAAAACTTTTTTGGGAAGTAAAAATAAGGTTTTCCGAGCCAATAAATAATAATGTATTTAGATTAATTGAATAATGAAAGATTCATTCAAAACCCATCGTCTTCGCATTAGACCAATAACAACAGAGGACGCACCATTCATTTTAGAATTAATGAATACACCTAAATGGATTCAATTTATTGGTGACAGAAATGTAAGAACTGTTGAAGCTGCAGAAGCTTATATTACTGAAAAAGCGTTACCTCAAATAGCTACTCATGGCTATGGTAATAACGTTATTATTAGAAAATCTAATAACATAAAACTTGGTACTTGCGGAGTTTACCATAGAGAAGGTATAGAAATACCAGATATTGGCTTTGCGTTTTTGCCATCGAACGAAGGAAAAGGTTATGCGTTTGAAGCTACTTCAAAACTTGTAGAAATAATGAAAGAGAATTATGGTCTGGCTGAACTAAGTGCCTATACTTTAGAAGAAAATCTATCCTCAAGAAAACTACTAGAGCGTTTAGGTTTTGAACTAAAAGGTATCGGAACATTGCCTACATCTGATGAAGAATTGTTGCATTATCATAGAAAACTATAGTTTTAACCCAAATAAAGGTGAATTAAATGTTTTTTTGCCTGTGATACCTTTTGTTGCGTACATTTAAGCTTTAATCAGAATTTTATGAGACTTATTCTCTGTTTTAATCTATTTTTGGTTTTATCATTTTTAGGTATTAACGCGCAACAGTTTACGTTAGAAATTTCATTAGATGCAACCGTTAATGAAACCTCAGGATTATTGTATCTAAACAATACATTAATTACGCATAACGACAGTGCAAATACCAATCAACTTTTTGATATTGATACTACAACAGGAAATGTAACTCGTACAGTTACCATTACTAACGCTACCAATATCGATTGGGAAGATCTTACACAAGATGGAACATATATTTACGTTGGAGATTTTGGTAATTACCAAGGAGATAGAACCGATTTAAAGGTTTACAGAATTGCTATTTCTGATTATTTGAATAATACTTCCGTTACTGCAGATGTCATTAACTTTAGCTATGCAGACCAAACAGATTTTACAACAAGCCCATTTGCTACCAATTTTGACGCAGAGAGCTTAATACATTACAATAATAGCCTTTATGTATTTACCAGAAATTGGCTAGATAGCAATACCAATATTTACGAATTACCCAAAACACCTGGCTCACATAGCATTTCTATGGTTGATAGTATTACAGCAGGAGGTTTGGTGTCTGGTGTCACATTCAACACATTGAGTAATGCAATTATTATCACAGGATTTGATGGTAATGGTGCATTTTTAATTGAATTAAGCGGATTTAATTCTGGATTATTTTCTAACGGAACAGTTACAAAAACGTCTATTGCTGTACCCGAAAATTATTCGTTTCAGATTGAAGGTATATATCCTCTTAATGCAAACGAGTATTATATAACAGCTGAAGAGAATGGAGCACTACAATCAGCTTTGTATAGCTTCAATACCTCTACTCTTTCTATGAATGAAACTGAATTGACACCGATTTCATTTTACCCAAATCCAGCTAAAACCCAAATTACGCTGAGCGAAGATAATCTTCAAACTAAAATTTATACTATAACTGGTCAACTCGTAAAAACATCCAACAGGAAGCAAATTGATGTATCCGATTTAACTTCTGGAATATACCTCATAATCATTGAAGATACCTCTGGAAAAAGCACAATAAGAAGACGTTTGCTGATAGAGTAATTAACTCATTATCCTTACCAAAAGCTCTTTTAGTAAATCGCCTTGAGGAACTGCATTAGCACCTACTCCTTTGCTTTTTACGTCAAACTCTCTGAGTAAAGCTACAACAGCACTTACCTTCTTCATCGGATAGTTGCGAGCAGCTGTAAGATATTCATTTACAAAGTAAGGATTAACCCTCAGTGCTGAAGCCACACTTCTTGGGTTTTTGTCAGTCATACCATGAAGATGCAATAACTGAGAAAAGAAATTAAACAGCAAAGCTACAGTCACCACCATAGGATTATCCTTAGGATTATCTGCAAAGTACTTCGCAATTTGGTGTGCTTTTACAATATTACGTTCACCAACAGCTTTACGAAGTTCAAAATTATTAAAGTCTTTACTTATTCCGATATTTTCCTCAATATGATCTGGTGTAATCTGTGTGCCTTTTGGTAACACAATTTTTAGCTTATCGAGCTCATTGTTCACCTTGCTTAAGTCTGTTCCTAAAAACTCAACCAGCATTTGAGCTGCTTTGGGGGAAATATCATAACCTTGCCCTTTTAGTACACGTCTTATCCAATCTGGCACTTGATTATCGTAGAGTTTTTTACTTTCAAAAACTACACTACCGTTTTTGTTTATGGCCTTGTATAATGCTTTGCGCTTATCAATTTTTTTATACTTGTAATTAATGACTAAAACCGTTGTTGGCTGAGGATTTTCGGCATAAGATGCCAGTTTTTCTATAGTACGACTAAGGTCTTGCGCTTCCTTAACAATAACTACTTGGCGCTCTGCCATCATAGGATAACGCTTAGCATTGCTTACAATATCATCAATCGTTACATCTCTTCCGTAAAGCACCATCTGGTTAAACCCTTTCTCAGCTTCATCTAAAAGATTATCTTCAATAAAATCTGAAATTTTATCAATATAATAAGCCTCTTCACCCATAAGAAAATAAATGGGCTTAATTTGTCCTTTCTTAATATCTGCTACTAATTGCTTTACTTCGTCCAATCTCTTAAATCGTTTGCTCGAATGATATTATAATTTTAATTTTGTGAAGTGCAAAAACTTAACTTTCCACAGTTTGAATACCGATTCAAAAGTACAGAAAATAAAGTTTCTATTTTTGATGTTATTCGGAAAAAATTCATCGTCCTTCAACCCGAAGAATGGGTGAGACAACATTGTGTTCACTATCTAATTAATGAGAAAAATTATCCTAAATCGTTAATTAATGTTGAAAAGGAATTAAACATTAACGGCTTAAAGAAACGCTACGATATTGTTATCTTCAATTCTGACGGTAGCATCCTACTTATAGTTGAATGTAAATCGTATGACATTACCATAAACCAAGATACTTTTGACCAGATTGCACGTTATAATTTAGCGTTAAATGCTGAATTTCTAATGGTAACAAACGGCATAAATCACTATTATTGTCAAATGGACACTGAGGCTAAACGTTATCAGTTCTTACGAGATATTCCTAATTATAAAAAGGCATAAATGTACAGCGACAAAGATATAGCAATTGTTATTTTAAACTGGAATGGTAAAACTCTATTAGAGCAATTTTTACCTTCGATTTTAAAGTATTCTGAAGATGCTAAAATTTATGTTGCAGACAATGCTTCTACTGATAGCTCTGTTGAATTTTTAAAAACTTCGTTTCCTGAGGTTACAATAATTCAAAATTCTGAAAATGGTGGTTATGCTAAAGGCTACAATGAAGCTCTTCAACATGTCTCAGAACCACTACTTTGCCTTTTAAATAGTGATATTGAAGTTACTAAGAATTGGCTTGATGGAATTCTAACGGCTTTCAATTCTGAAGCAAAGCCAGACATCCTTCAACCTAAAATATTAGATTACAAAGACAAGTCAAAATTTGAATATGCTGGTGCCGCAGGTGGATTTATAGATAGGTATGGTTATCCTTTTTGTAGAGGTCGTATTTTTGATACCATTGAAGACGACAAAGGGCAATACAATGATGTTATAGATATTTTTTGGGCTTCTGGCGCTTGCTTTTTTATAAAAAATGAGATTTTTAAATCTTTGAAAGGTTTTGATGAAAGTTACTTTGCTCACATGGAAGAAATAGATTTATGTTGGCGCGCCTACAATAGTAATTATAAAACGCAATATGTTGGCACATCTACAGTATATCATGTTGGTGGTGCAACCCTAGAGAATACCAACCCCAAAAAAACCTACTTAAATTTTAGAAATAGCCTTATGACTTTAGTGAAAAATACGGACAGTAATGTTCTTTCTAAAGCTGTAACAAGGATGCTATTAGATGGTGTTGCAGGTATTAGGTTTTTACTACAATTAAAACCTTCTCACTTTATTGCTATCATAAAAGCTCATGTTTCTTTTTATCTCAATTTGAGGAATATTTTAAAGGAACGTAAAACACTCAAAAAATGTCCTAATTATTACCAAACCTCTTCTATCGTTTGGACCTATTATGTAAAGAAAACTAAACGTTTTAACTGTTTATAAAACTGTTAAAATTTTTGTTAATCTATGTTCTAGCCTATTTTCTTTTGTATAATTTTGATATGTTAAAATAACAACTTAAACAATAACGACAATTATGAAAAAACTAATGTTATTAAGTGTTTGCTCAATGGTGTTGTTTGCATCTTGCGTATCGAAGAAAGAATATGCAGCACTTGAAGCTAAACATCAAGAAACACAAGATTTATTAAACAGTGCTACTGTAAAATTAAATAAATGTCTGTCTGATGCTGCAGCAGCTAATGCCAGAGTAGAAACAATGAAAGATCAGTTAGCTGATTTACGTAAGGCAAACCAAGATTTAATTGATACTAAAGGAAACCTAACAACCTTAACACAAAAAGGTGCGGAAAACCTTGAAAAATCATTAGAAAGCTTAAAAGAAAAGGATTTAAAGATCTCTCGTTTACAAGACGCATTAACAAAAAAGGACAGTGTAACACTTGCTATTGTTACCAGCTTAAAGAAAGAGGTTGGTATTAATGACCCAGACATTGAAATCAATGTTGAAAAAGGTGTTGTTTTTATATCTATTGCTGATAAGTTATTATTTAAAAGCGGAAGCTACAATGTAACTGACAGAGCTAAAGAAATCTTAGCTAAAGTAGCTAAGGTAATCAACAGTAAGCCTAATTTTGAAGCTATGGTAGAGTCTCATACAGATAACGTACCATATAGCAAACCACCATTACTAGATAACTGGGACTTAAGTGTAAAACGTGCAACTTCTGTTGTTAGGGTTTTAGAAAGCTTAGAAGTAAACCCTCAGCAATTAATTGCAGCTGGTCGTAGTTACCATGTACCTTTAGTAGCAAATGACACTGCTGAAAACAAAGCAAAAAACAGAAGAACTCGTATAATCGTTCTTCCAAAAATTGATGAATTCTACGAAATGATTGAAGAAGAGATGAAAAATCTTTCTGCTGGAAATTAATTTTTGAACTCACATATTTTAAACTAAAAACCCAATGCGTTTGCATTGGGTTTTTGTTTTATTCTACTTGTATCTACAATAATATAAGTACAACTAACCTAAAACTGATTCTATAGTTTTAGCACGTTGAATTTTACCGTTTACTGTTTCAACAAACTTGTCTGTAATGTAGATGTGTTTAGGGACTTCAAATTTAGTAAGGTCTTTGATGTACCTAATTCTGTTGGCTATACTATCAGCAGAATCTCGAGGATTTTCTACAATTAAAACCAAACGTTCACCAAGTGTTTCATCTTCTTCACCTGCAACAATAAAACGTTCATCAATAGCTGGCTGTAATTTATCCTCTATCTGTTCAGGGAATAACTTAACTCCGCCAGAGTTGATAACATTGTCATAGCGACCTAACAACTGAAAACTAGTTTCGGATTTTAAATCTACAATATCATTAGTTACAAGAGGTTCATCAACTAAATTAGAGGCCTTAATTACCAAACACTGTCTTTCGTCCTGAGAAAACGTTACATTAGGAATAGCATTAAAATACTTCTCGCCTTTAGAAACTTTAGAAGGTAATTGCCTAACTGCAACATGGGTTACAGTTTCTGTCATACCATAAGTTTCAAAAAATCTAGAGTTACAGTCTTTAATTCGCTCTAATAACGGAAGCGTAACTTTAGAACCACCAACTATAATGGTCTTAATATTATAGGTATACTTCAAAGTATGCTTAAGCTGCAACGGAATCATTGCACAGAAGTCATAGTGCTTTTCATAATCAAAAATTGGATGAGCACTTGGCTCAACAAAGTCTATTTCTAACCCTAAAATCATAGCTCTTACCAGCATCATTTTACCAGCAATGTAATGACTTGGCAAACAATCTATTGCTGTGTCACCTGGCTCTAAACCAAAGAAATCTCCAGTAGCAATGGCAGAATTTACCATAGCTTGCTTTTTGAGTTTTATAAGTTTTGGCTTTCCAGTAGAACCCGATGTGTTAACTTTTATATAGTCCTTATCATTTAACCAATCAATCAGAAAATTACCTGTTGCTTTTTCGTGAGGTTCTCCTTCTTTTATTAGACTATATGCTACTTCCTTTAAGTCTTCGTGGTCATAATGCAGACCGTTTAGTTTAAATCTATTATGAACTTTATCGTATTCTGGTGTCATAATTTATTCTCCTATAATTTTGTAATCTTCCTTAGGTGGTTCATCCACATTTCCAAACAATTTTTCTTTCCAATTTTTCCATCCATAAACTTTAGACAATATGAACAAGATTAAAGGAAACATAACAAAAACCGGCATAAAAACATCTCCAAACCCAGCTCTTGTTGGGTCTGATGTATCTTTTAATATAGAATGTGTCTGAAAAGCTGTCCAGTCTGCTGTAACTAATAAGGCTGTAAAAAGATTATTTGCTGCATGAAAACCTAAGGCTAACTCTAGTCCTTCATCCATTAAGGTCATTATGCCCAGAAATAGACCTGTACCAATGTAGTACACCATTATACCATAACCTAACTGATCTACTTCTGGATTTGCAATATGAAGCATTCCAAAAATTACAGATGTTACAATTAATGGCAACCATCTGTTTTTTGCCACGACACCTATGCCTTGCATTAAATATCCTCTAAAGAAATATTCCTCGCAACTGGTCTGTAAGGGTACCAAAGCTATGGCAATAATGCTAAGTATTAAAAATTTATTAAGATCAAAATTTAAAACATAATGCTCTGGAGATACAAAATAGTCTATTAATACTAAACCAGAAGAAATAATTCCCCAAGCAAAAAATATAACCCAAAAACGTTTCCAGTCTATTTTAGGTCTAGATGTGGTTAGTTGTGTTATAGTCATTTTGTGTAAAAACTTATTAACCAGAAAAACACCTACAAGAGCTACGGCAAATGACAATAACATCAATGCCAGATTAAGGTTAGGTTCTAAAAGACTCATTAAAACATTTTCATTAAGCTCAAATAAGTTTAAACCTTTTCTATGAGCCTCAAGTAATGCTGCGATAGTGTATGGTATTTGCCCAGCAATTACAAAAAGGATTACAATTATTACTCCCACAATATAGCGCCAGCCATCGTGCAATCCTTTGTATGCTTGTTGTATATAATTCAATCTCATAATTTAAATTTCCAGTCTGTGTTTAAGTTGTTTTGCAAAGTACCATTTTTTACGGTTAATGGAGAAGTAAAATTATTAGTAAATAAGCTTCCTGTACCCAAGCCTTGAGGCATTGTATTATTTAAGGTATAAGTCCATTGCGCAATGGCATTTAGCCCTACATTACTCTCTAATGCACTAGTTATCCACCATTTTATATTTAAACTTTCTGCAATGTTAATCCATTGTTGGCTTCCGCTAAAACCACCAACTAAGCTTGGTTTTAGAATGATGTATTGCGGTTTTATAGTTTGAAGTACTTTTAATTTAGCTTCTTCAGAAAATACTCCAATCAGCTCTTCATCTAAAGCAATTGGAAGAGGTGTAACTTCGCATAAACTTGCCATTTCTTCATATTGTTTTGCTTTAATTGGCTGTTCAATAGAGTGCAATTGATATTCTGATAATTGCTTTAATTTTTCTAACGCTTCACTCGGTATAAATGCTCCATTAGCATCAACACGCAATTCTATATCTGAAACTGAAAATTCTTTTCGTATAGATTTTAAAATATCTAATTCGGTTTGAAAATCTATAGCTCCAATTTTCATTTTAATACAATCAAAACCAGCTTCAATTTTCTCTTTTATTTGCGTCTTCATAAACGCTTCATCTCCCATCCAAACCAATCCGTTAATAGGAATAGCATCTTGTCCTTTAGTAAACTTAGATGGAAAAAGATTGAATTCAGATTCACTTTCTAAAGATTTGAAAGCTGTTTCTAACCCAAACTGAATACTCGGATATTCTATCATTTCTGCTAATAGCATCTCTAAACCCAAATGAATATTATCGCAAGTCCATTTTAGTTTGTCTTCATAATCTGGTTTATCGTCTATACTCAAACCTCTTAATATACCACACTCACCTATTCCTTCTTTGCCATTAGATATTATAATAATAAACCACGTTTCTTTGGTTGTCATCACACCTCTAGACGTACCACTAGGACGCTTAAAATTGAGTATATATCTATGGTATGTTGCTGTCATAATTCAACTGTAAAAGTAGTTAAATATTTTCGTATTTTAGATGCTCAAATAGACCTATTGATGCCAGATTTTCCGAATATAATTCTTTATGCAATACCGTTTTTCATTTTAGCAATGTTGCTAGAATTATTTGTTACTACAAGAGAACAATTAAAGTATATTAAGGGCTATGAACCTAAAGATGCATTTGCATCTATCGCAATGGGTTTAGGGAATGTTTTTTTAGGGTTTGCAAGCAAAGGTTTGGTTTGGTTAGCTTTGTTTTGGGTATACAGCAACTTTAGGCTATTTACAATTCCACTTGCTTGGTGGGCTTTTGTTCTGCTATTTTTTGCAGATGATTTGGCTTATTATTGGTTTCATAGAATCTCGCACGAGTGTCGCTTATTTTGGGCATCTCATGTGGTGCATCATTCTTCGGAACACTACAATCTAAGTACAGCATTACGACAAACTTGGTCTGGTGGTTTTTATTCCTTTATTTTTTGGTTGTGGCTTCCACTTTTAGGGTTTCATCCTGCTATGATTTTATTGCAAATGTCCATAAGCTTATTGTATCAATTTTGGATTCATACTGAAGCTATCAACAAAATGCCGCGTTGGTTTGAAGCTGTATTTAACACACCATCGCACCATCGTGTACATCATGGTAGTAACCCAATTTATTTAGACCGAAATCATGCTGGAATACTCATTATTTGGGATAAACTCTTTGGCACATTTCAACCAGAATTAGATGAAGAAAAAGTAAAGTATGGGCTTGTAACTAATATTAACACGTACAACCCAATAAAGATTGCCTTTATTGAATGGTGGAACATGCTAAAAGACACTTTTACAGGAAAGAAATCTCTAAAAGATCGTTTTCAATATTTAATTAAACCACCCGGCTGGAAACATGATGGTACCGGAAAATTAAGTGATGATTTACGACAAGAATGGCTGAATTCTAACAAGCAAAAATGACCTTTGAAAACAAAACAATCTGGATTACCGGAGCATCAAGTGGTATTGGTGAAGCCTTAACTTTTCAGTTAGCAAAACAGAATTGTAAACTTATAATTTCCTCTCGACGAGAAACGGTTTTAAATGAGGTAAAAAATAAATGCCAACAACCTGAAAACATCAAAGTCCTCCCTTTAGATTTGGCAGATTACAAATCCTTGCCAACCATTGTAGAAAAAGCCATTAAATTGTTTGGCAAAGTTGATATTCTCATCAATAACGGTGGCATTAGTCATCGTTCTTTGATCATAGATACAGCTATTGAAGTGGATAAAAAGTTGATGGAAATTGATTATTTAGGAACGGTCGCTTTGTCCAAAGCTCTGCTTCCACATTTTATAGCTCAAAAATCTGGTCATTTTGTTACTGTTACCAGTTTAATGGGAAAGTTTAGCTCACCTTACCGCTCGGCATATTGTGGAGCCAAACATGCCCTCCATGGCTTTTTTGATGCCTTACGGTTAGAGCACGATAAAGACAACATAAAAGTTACCATGATTTGCCCTGGTTTTGTAAACACCAACGTTGCTCGCAATGCTTTGACTGGTAATGGTTCTACTCAAAACGAGCAAGATACAGCAACCGAAAACGGCTTAGATGTAGATGTATTTGCCAAACGCATGCTAAAAGCCATTAAAAAAGAAAAGTTTGAAGCTTACATTGGCAAAGGTGAAACCAAAGGTGTTTACCTGAAGCGCTTTTTCCCTAAGCTATTGCATAAGGTTGTTTTGAGAAGTGCTGTTAGATAGTTTCTCATTTTCAATTAAATTAGTTATCAAAATACACCTCGACCTCAAGTTCTACAGCATCCGAAATAGCGTAATCTTTGACCTTTGCAAAACCTTTTGAATTATAATTGATTCCAAACTCTGTTCTGTCTATTTTAAATTTAGTGGAAAGTCTTCGTTCCTCAGGAAAGTAATCTACATTGTACAGCGTTACAAGCTTTGTAACATCTTTAATACTTAGGTTTGCATCTATTTTAAGTCTATTATCATTAACTTTTTCAAAGCTTATAAATTCTAATTTAGATTCTGGGAATTTTTCAACATCAAAAAAGTCTTCATTCTTTAAGTGGTTTACCAAATCTTCACTATAATCTCCATCTGTATTAACAATAGTATTCATATCTACAACAAAACTACCGTCTTTAATTTCATTGTTTTCAAACTCTAGTGAACCTGCTTTAAAATCTACCGTTCCAAAGTGGTTTCCAAAGCTAAAAAGCATAGAACCTTTCCATTTTACAACACTTTTCTCTAAATTAATTGCAATTTTTCCTTCTAAATTTGCTGTACGTTTTTCTGGTATTTCTTCTTTTGACACCAATAAATTTTCGCTGTTTGTGTTTGCTTCATTTTTACAACTAGTAAAAAGGCAAACTGCCATAAAGATTAATAGAATAATTGTTCGTTTCATAATTGATTTATTTTATTGATTTTGAATACGTTTTAAAGCAAATTCCTTAACAGAATCTTGATTATTGAGGTAATCGTTTATAGGTTGTATTACTTCATAATCTGGAAGTATTCCTTTACTATCATCTAGTCCCTTAATAGCTACTTGAGATGTCGTATTTGCTACATAATATTGATACTTTGTATGCTTTAGTCTTAAAACTGTTTGGCCAGCCGTACAAAAGTGATTAGAACCTAATTCTTCACCTATAACAGTACCAAGATTGTAGTATTTTGCCATTGCCATAAAGTGACCTGTAGTGGAATTGCCATTGCCATCAATTAAAAAATACAGTCTTCCTTTGTAAGTTTTCTTAAAGGGTTGATGTATAATTTCTTCTGTTTCTGCATCTATATTTAAGAAGTATGCAAATGGTTTGTCGATTAAGTATTTTAGTAAGTGAATACTTGATTCTGCTGAGCCTCCACCATTAAAGCGCAAGTCTATAATGAGGTTTTCAGTCTTATTTTGGTTTATTTTTTGAAAACTATCATCAATAAAATTTTCAAACTCGCTAAGGTTGTTCCAAGAGTAATAATTAAAGCTCGAAATGGTTAATATAGCAGTTTTATTATCCTTAAAATCGAGACATAGGTTATCTGGACAAGGTTTGGTAAAAGGTTCTTTAAAACTTGGATAAGCATCTAAAGCATTTAAGATAACTGGTGCTTTTTGTCCTTTTATTTGAATTGAAAAGCGTTTTGGAAAATTCAACGCATACGGAATCATGGCTGTTGCCCAATAATTAAATTTATGACGTTTATAAGTCTCTATATGTCCTTGAGATGGAATATGCTTGTAAATTTCTGAAACAATATCCTCAACTGGCAATCCGTTAATTTTAGTTATTTCATCTTTTACAGCAATCTTATTGGCATTGGTACAAGCATCAATGACATACAGTCGTTCATTAATCCATCTTACATCTAAAGGAAACAACAATTGTATTGGCATAGCATCCCAATCTTGCGAGAAATTGTTAGATGTATGCGAACAGTTGATACTAGAAATAATCTCATGACAATGCCAAGAAAACTCAGCATAGGTCGTGTTTTCGTTTATGGCTGCTTTCTTTTCGTTTACAATTTTCCAAAAATTGGATTTAGAAATAAATTTTAATGCATTGGGATGAACCTCTAATAACTTATTAGCCAATTGATCTAAATCGGCTTTGTAATCTTCAACAGGAAATATTTTTGCAAATTTTTCTGAAGGTGTTATTGTTTTTTTATTTGGAAAATTAATGCTAGCTATCATATCCTCAGCATTAAAGTTATCTGGATTCATTGCTAAGGATTTTTTATAATTTTTAATGGCTAAATCCATTTCACCCAGTTTAAAATATGCCTCACCCAAACTATCGTAAGCGTTATACCAATCAGGAAATTGCTCTACAATCAACTTAAAAACCTCTAAAGCTTCATCTGGTTTATTGTCCCAAAGCAATCCGTAACCATACATTGTAATTTCGTCCTTGTTTTCAAAATTGTAGGCATCAGATTCTTTACGTTTTAGAGTTCTATATAGTTCTATTCTTTCGTTAATCGTTAGATCTGCATTCTCTTTTAAAACCAGACTTATCGACTGCTGAGATGTGTTATTATTTTGAATTTGAACATCGTTAGATAAGGCATCACTTTTTGAGTTCTTACACCCAAGAAGAGATATTAATAATAAGATGATAAGACATTTTTTCATTTCTAAGATTTTATCCAAAACTAGATGGTTAGCGCTCAGAAAGTGTCAAAAAAGTGTAAAAGAAATGTGAAGCCTTGTAAAAAGTGATTAAAATGCTGTTCTTTACATAGCTTATGAAAAAACACTGTTGCTTTAATCTATTATTAGTAGTTGCTATTGTACTAACCTCTTGTGCTTCTAAAATGCAAGAGACTAATTCTGATGCAATAAAAGTAGCTATTAGAGCTGTTGGTCATGAGCTACTTTTGGCGCAAAATGATTCTACATCTTTAGTTTTACCTATTGAAAAAGTTGACGCAAGAACTTATAAACTTCAATTTCAAAAAGAATTGTCTATTGAGCCTGGATTTTTAACAGAGACTATAACCCGAAACTTTAAAACTGCTGAATTATCTTCAAATTACATTATTGAAGTTGTACAGTGTAGCGATGACCAAATTGCTTATAGCTACCAAATGAAGCGCAAAAAGGATAATGAAATTGTTCCTTGTGGTGGTCGCGTTTTACCAAAGTCTTGTTATTTATTATTGGTAAAATTTCAAAAGAACAATAAGACTGGTTTATCGCTTTGGATTTCTGTTGCATTACTACTCGTTTCAATTTTGATAGTTCTATTCATTTTAAAACGAAGAACCGTTTTAAAACGAAAGGAAGAAGACAACGATGATAGAATAAAATTAGGAGGCTTTATCTTTTACCCAGAACAACATAAGCTCGTAAAACAAGCTTTGGAAATAAGCCTTTCTAAAAAAGAATGTGAAATCCTTGAAATCTTCTCTGAAAAGCCAAATGAAATTATTTCCAGAGAAGAACTTACAAAACGTATTTGGGAAGATAATGGTGTTGTTGTAGGAAGAAGTTTAGACACTTACATCTCTAAACTTCGCAAAAAACTACAAGACGATCCAAATATTAAGTTAACAAATGTGCATGGTATTGGATATAAGTTGGAAGTATCTTAGAATAACTTTTCTAATTAGCAATGTCTAAAACATCTTTTTTCTCTCTTCCATTTTTTGTTAACCTATACAATTCATATACAAAGTAAGCACCCATAAAACAAGCTGCTAACCTATCTTTATTCCACAGATGATAAATAGCAATACCCAATAATATAGGTGGCAAGAATCTAAATAATTTAGTGATAAACTTGAACCAAACCTTTACTTTTTTAGGAAGAATTGACTTTAATTGTACTGAAAAATAATCAAAAACTACATTAAGAAGTTGAACTACTGAGTAAAGTAATAAAAGGAAAAAAACACCAATAATTAACGTACTGATTGCCTCTCCACCATCAATGTATAACTTATAAAGGAAGTCTATTGAAAAATATATGACTCCTAAAAAAAGAATTGGTCTAAATGCCTTTTTCCAAATAACAAATAAGAATTCTTTCCTTGTCATTTTTTACAACTCTACACTCTCACCGATACCTAAAAGCATTAAATCCTTATCCTTCTCAAAGAATTTGCGCTTGGCTTCATCATGGTCTATTTCTATATAACCAAAGGTATCAAAGTGATAACCTAATACTTTATCGCACTCTACAAAGTCGCTTGCTAAGATTGCATCCTCAACTCCCATTGTAAAGTTATCTCCAATTGGTAAAATAGCCAAATCAAGTTTTGTACGTAGTGGAATTAACTTCATATCCATAGTTAATGCAGTATCACCAGCTATGTATATATTTTTGTGCTCTCCTTCTATAATGAAACCGCCTGGTTGTCCACCGTATTTTCCATCAGGAAAAGATGATGTATGTATGGCGTTAACATATTTTACATTACCAAACTCAAAATCCCAAGAGCCACCATGATTCATTGGGTGACCTTCAAAACCCAAGTTTTGGTAATGAGTTACAATTTCAAAATTAGAAACGATGACTGCACCTGTTCGTTTTGCTATAGCTTCAACATCTAAAATATGGTCTTGATGTGCGTGTGTTAATAGGATATAATCGGCTTTAATCTGCTCTATATCAACTTCGGACGCTTTTTCGTTTCCTGTAATAAAAGGATCAACTAAAATATGGATATCTTTAATTTGTATGCCTAATGTAGCATGACCGTAAAATGTTATTTTCATTGCTTAATTAATTTTAATATGTCACTAAAATTAATATAAAATATAACCAACACCTAACAGGATTGAAAAAAGAAACGTTGATAATGCCAGCACTTTTAGTTGTCCATCAAAATCACTTGGCACTTTTGCTTTTTTAATTTTTTTAAGATGTACGATTAAAGGTAAAAATGCAATTAGATATAAAAAATTATATGGTGCAACATAATATAATATAGAATATACAACTGTAATTAACATTGCTCCAATAATCAAAATATAATGATAGATTTTAGCTTTTTTAATACCTAATTTTACTGCCAAAGTAACTTTTCCTACTTTTTTATCTTCATCCAAATCTCTCATATTATTAAGATTTAGAACACCGACACTAAGACAACCTAAAACAATTGAAGGCAAAATAACCAGGTGATTTATTGTGTGTACATACAGTACATAACTGCCTATAGTACTTACTAAACCAAAAAATATAAAAACGAAAACATCTCCTAAAGCTCTGTAACCGTAAGGTGAATCTCCCATTGTGTAGTTTAAAGCTGCATAGACAGACAGACCACCTAAAAACACAAAAAGCAATAAAAATAAAAAATTAGCTGGGCCAAAAGCCGCCATAATCAAAGATAGCGTAAGTATAATTACAACAACTATATTAAACTTTATAGCATCTAACATTTCGTCTGGAGTAATAACACCGCTTTGTATAGCTCTTTTAGGCCCTACTCTATCATCGTTATCTGTCCCTTTTGTTCCATCTCCATAGTCATTTGCCAAATTAGAAAGTATCTGAAGACTTATAGTTGTTAAAATCGCTAATACCAAAACCCACCAACTAAAACGACCGTTATATACGGCGAAGCATGTTCCTAAAATAATTCCAGAAACAGAAAGTGGTAAAGTTCTGAGCCTCATGGCAGATAGCCATGGTTTAATTTTTTTCATCTATGCCACTCTAATTTATGGAATCCATTTTTTAGGGAAGTTCGGTTTTCTCTTTTCAAGGAAAGCATCACGTCCTTCTTTTGCTTCATCTGTCATATAGGCCAAACGTGTAGCTTCACCAGCAAACACTTGCTGACCTACCATACCATCATCAGTAAGATTCATTGCAAATTTTAGCATTTTTATTGAAGTTGGTGATTTTGCTAAAATCTCTTGTGCCCACTCATAAGCTGTTTGCTCTAAATCCGCATGCGGAATAACAGCATTTACCATTCCCATTTCATAGGCTTCTTGAGCTGAATAATTTCTACCTAGAAAGAAGATTTCTCTAGCTTTTTTCTGACCTACCATTTTTGCTAAATAAGCAGATCCATAACCACCATCAAAACTCGTAACATCAGCATCCGTTTGTTTAAAAATAGCATGTTCTTTACTAGCTAGAGTTAAGTCGCATACCACATGCAAACTATGTCCACCACCTACAGCCCAACCTGGCACTACAGCAATTACAGCTTTTGGCATAAAACGGATAAGACGTTGAACTTCTAAAATATTTAATCTGTGGTAACCATCATCTCCTACGTAACCTTGATGACCTCTTGCCTTTTGATCTCCACCAGAGCAAAAACTCCATATTCCATCCTTTGATGATGGACCTTCAGCACTTAGCAAAACAACACCAATGTTTACATCTTCATTGGCATCATAAAATGCATCATAAAGCTCTGATGTAGTCTTTGGACGAAAGGCATTTCTTACATCCGGACGGTTAAAGGCAATTCTTGCAACTCCATTGCATTTATGATACGTTATATCTTCATAAGATTTGGCAACTTTCCAATCTATAGAACTCATAATTCTCAGTGTTTAGTCAGCAAAAATAAGGAATTAATAATAATGAATTACCCTTATTTTATGTTTGATTTTATTAGAGTCGCATACTATATTTGCCGATTAATTTTTAATGATGATTACGTCCCCTAGGATTAATAATACTAATTTCACTAAAAAAAGAGTTACGATTGGAGAACTTCGTTATAATGACAAGTATTTAATTGCTGTTTTTAATGAAGGTGTAGATTTGAATTTTGAAAAATTTGGTGAAATTACAGACATTATAAAGTCTCAATTTGGTGATAGGCCTTTTGGCTTTATTTCTAATAGAATAAACTCTTATTCTATAAACCTTTCTGATGCTAATAAGTTTAACAAAATGTTTCCAAATAACAAGGCTTATGCTGTTGTAGCTCATAATCCACTAACTGAGAAAGTGTTTGAGATTGAAGAACGCTTCTTTACATTCAATAGAAAATCTTTTAGAAATCTTGATGCTGCAATAGACTGGGTTGAATTTACACTTTCAACCAGTAAATAAACCGCAATTATAAAAATCCAAAACGTATTCCAAAACGTATAACTTTTTGTTTTTCATTTATTTAAGTGACTTAAATGAAAAACATGTGTCTAAATATAGCTTAGAGTTTTTAAAACTTAACGCATTAGCTATAATTAAAGTTTGAAGATATGGGAATAGAACACACTGAGTTAGCATCAAAAATTATAGATCAAACATCTACAGAGTTTGGAGTTACTCATTTTTTTAAAGATATCGCGGTTATTGAATTTAATGAAGGTACTCACATAGATTTAAAAGCTGTAAATCCTACATTAAAATCTATAAAGGAATATTACGGAGATTATAAACCATTTGGAATTATTGCCAATAGAGTTAATTCTTATTCTATCTCTTTATTAGATCTAAAAAAAGCAAGGCAAAAGTTACCAAATTTAGCAGCATATGGTATTGTTAGTTATACTGATGCTACCCGTATGAATGCTGAAATAGAAAGTAGTTTTTGCCAATGGAAAGACATCTGCTTTAACAACCTTTACGAAGGCTTAACGTCTATTCAACAAAGAATTGAAAACGGATTAAAAGATAGATTAAACTAGTCTTATTCCATTTTCTTCAATTGTTATTAGCCTGTCTTTATAAAGCGAACCTATTGCTTTTTTAAAAGCCTTTTTACTCATCTGTAATTGCTCTTTTATATCTTCTGGACTAGACTTGTCGTGCAATGGCAAAAAGCCACTATTATCTTTTAATTCATTAAGAACAAGCTCAGCATTAGGTTCTATATTTCTGTATCCTAATTGGCTTAATGAAATATCTAACTTATTATCGTGTCGCACTTTCTTAACTATTCCCTTAAGTCTGTCTCCTACACTTATATCTTTGTAAATATCATCTTTAAACACTAAGCCTAAGTGTTTTTTGTTAACGATAACATTCATACCTATTTCTGAAGGATGAGATACAATTAAATCCACCTCATCAAATTGCTTAACCGTAAGTTCTTTGTTGTCTAAAAAGTGATTGGTTTTGCTAGACGCAACCAAGCGTTCTGTTTCTTCATCTAAATAACAATACACTAAGTACCAACCACCTGCTTTCATTTTAAAAGCCTGTTCTTTGAATGGACAGAACAATTCCTTTACCAAACCCCAATCTAAAAAAGCACCAAATTTTGTAACCTCATTACAACGTAGCAACGCAAAGTCTCCCCTCTTTACAAAAGGCTTATCTGTTGTAGCTACTGGTCTCTCTTCATTATCTAAGTATACAAAAACTTCAATCTTATCACCAATTTCAAATGCTTCTGGCACATATCTATTTGGTAATAAAACTTCTCCATCTTCACCATCACCAAGAAATAATCCTGGTTCTGTATCTCTTAATATTTCTAATGTATTGTATTCTCCTAAATGTATCATGCTGCAAAGGTAGAAATAAGTTGCATGAGAAAAGTAGAAAGTTTCAGAAATAAAAAAGACCTTTCTCAAAAAAAAAGGCCTTTAATTCTTATATACTAAAATCTCCTAGTAAACTGAAGCTTTATTAAAATGAGTACATAGTAAATAATATACTACAGCTCTATATTTGTTTCTATTAGACTGACCGTATGTATCCATTACAGATGCGATTGCACCATCTAAATCATCACTTTCACTAAGACCTAATTTTTTAATTAAGTAATTGTTCTTCACAGTTGCTAATTCGCTTTCGTCAGAACCTGAAACAGTTGAAGAATCTGCATTGTAAATTGAAGGTCCTAAACCTACAGTCACTTTAGTTAATAGATCCATATCAGGATTTACACCACATTTGTCTTTTAAATCAGCTGCGTACTTTGCGATTAATTCGTCTCTTTTACTCATTTTTTCTATTTGTTTTAGGTTAAATAAATTGTCTCACTAAAGGTAAGTATTTTTTAGACACCTAAAAAGCAGAGAAGTCACATCTTATTGATAATTAAACATTAAAATTACTTTATAAACTTAAAATAATTTAAAAGTACCTCATCATTAATAGTAGATGGCGTAAAAATTTCTAAAAGTTTTGGTTGTTTTGAAACATTATAAAACTTATCTAACTCTTTATTTAAAGTTTCTTCATCTGTTGCTTTAGAATATTCAAAACCATACATCTCGCACAGTTGCTTAGCGGTTAAATGATGTTTAGTTTCAAAGTATGTATCAAAGTTTTCAGTATTCTTATGACCCGGTAAAATCCTAAAAATACCACCACCTTCATTATTAAGTACAATAATTCTGAAGTTTTTAGGAATGTAATTATTCCAAAGTGCATTACTGTCATAGAAGAAACTTAAATCTCCCGTTACAAAGGTTGTACGTTGTTTATTTGCCACTGCAGCACCAACTGCTGTACTCGTACTACCATCTATACCACTTGTGCCTCTGTTACAAAAAACAGTAATATCTTTTCTTAATTGAAATAATTGTGTGTAGCGTATTGCAGAGCTATTGCCGACTTGCAAATGGCTTTGCTTCGGAATACTTTTAAGTAAAATATTAAAAACTGTAAAATCTGAATATGGAATAGTCTTTAAATAGTCATCATGAAGCTTTCTACGCTTTTGTCTCAATTTTAACCAGGTTGCTTTATAATCACTTTTAGTATGATGTGTTACTTGTGGTAAAAAAGTTTTTAAAAACGTATTGGGTGTAAGTTTAATGTGTTTGTCTAAACAGAAAAAGGTGTCATTTGCCTTAAACAAATCTACATGCCAATGATCTTCTGGTTTGTATTGCCTTAGAAAAGCTTTAATCTTTTTAGAAACTATCATACCACCAAAAGTTAAAAGTATATCTGGCTGCAATGATTGAAACGCTTCCTCATCAAGCGGAGCAATCATTTTATCTATTCCAGGAAAAAAATCAGGATGATGCAAATTTGATGTGGTCTCCGTAAAAACCAAAATACTATCATCATCTGATAACTCCTGCAACCATTGTTCTTCTATAGAATTTGGTTGCAATACACCTACCAGAATCATTTTCCGTTTTGCCGAATGCCAGACATCTAATAGACTTTTTATTTCAAACTCATCTATCTTCTCTGTACGATCTGCTATACTGAATGGTTTAGGATTTATGCTTAGCTCATCTACAGTTTCATAAAGTGGTTCATCAAAAGGAATATTAATATGAACTGGACCTGACTTTAATCTTGCAACGGTTATAGCATCATGTATTTCAGACTCGTTAAACGATTGTATGTCTTTTTGAAGACCTAAGAAACGTTCTAGCTTATTCTCAATGCTTCGCATTATTGGTAACTCATCATCTGTAGATTTATGTTCTTTATCTTTTAAATCTAATTTTAGGTTAGTGCTATATAATACGTGTTCTCCATAAACATTTTTCTGTTTTATGGTTTGTCCATCTCCAACATCTATCAAATGTTTTGGTCTGTCTGCCGATAAAACTAGTAATGGGATATTACTGTAATACGCCTCTGAAATCGCAGGATAATAATTAAGCAACGCACTACCAGACGTACATACTAAAGCTACTGGTTCTTGTATTTGCTGTGCAATACCAAGCGCAAAAAAAGCAGCACAACGTTCATCTACAATACTGTAGCAGTTAAAAAAATCATCGTGTGTAAAACCTATAGTTAGTGGTGCATTTCTGCTTCCTGGCGAAATAATTATATGCTTAACATTATGCGTTTTGCATAGTGTAACTACCGTTTGGGATAAGGGAATTTTAGAGTATTTCATCAAAAAACAAAGATAAGGATTCTCTTAGTTTTAACTTAAAACGTTAACGATTGTTTTAGTTTTATTTACGGTTTCTTCCCATTCGTTTTGTGGAACTGAGTCTTTAGTAATTCCTCCACCTACATAAATCACTGCTTTTTCATCCTTTAATTGCATACAACGCAGATTGACATAGAAATTAGAATGCCTCCTTACTACAGCATAGGCATTATTCTCTACATTACGTCTGTTGGTGTTTCTGGTTTTAGACGTTTTTAAATTCAATTCGCCTAAAAATCCTGTGTAATACTCACGTTTATAATTTTCATTTTTAAGAATGAATTGTTTAGACGCTTCCTTCGGAAAACCGCAAACTGCAGGTGTAGGATGTAAGGCTTCTATAACAGATTTTAAGCTACTTTCTACTTTTATTCTGCTTCGTATATAAGTCTTTAAATGCAAGAGATTTCCTGCTCTTACAGTTTCAACTTCAGAAATTTTTATATCACTTGTATGAGGCTCTATCTGTTTTGTGATATAATCGGTTACAATTTGTTGCTCCTCATATTCTTTATTTGTCCATGAGACTTCGTCTTTTTCTGAATAAGGCTTTGTTCCTGCTAAAGAAATTGTAGTGAGTTGTTTACCTTCAACTTTAAATAATAACTCTGGTGTTGCGCCTAACCACAATCCTACCTTTGGGTGATACCAACAATATACCATCGCATTTTTGTAGGTATTAAAAAGGCGTTTAAAAATGATAAGTGGATTTGTGTTTTCTATATCTTTTTCAACCTTACGAGATAAAACGACTTTAGATAACTCCCCTTTCCTTATAGTATCTATCCCTTTTGTAACGAGTTGTAAATGTTCAGCCTCACCTGTGTTTTCTATAGTCGCAGTTTTAAAATCTTCATCTAAATCTAAATTAGAAATTTCTAAAGTAAGATGCTCACATTCAGTTTCAGGAAGTAATATGCTTTTGTCATTTAAATCAAAAGGTGCAAACACAAAACCACTTTCTGTAAAGTCTAATGTGGTATGCAACATATCGTCTTTTTGTAGCCAGCACTTAATAATAGAATTAATTGCTCTGCTGTATACAACAAAAGGCAGTTGGTTTTGGTATTGACGCTCTAAAGTTTCAAAAAAAGAATCTTGAGTCATCTATTACTTTTTAAGTGGTAATGAAATGGTAGACAATCGACAAATAGAGATTAAATTATCCTGCTCGTCTGTAACTCTAATGTCTAACAACTGTGTGGTACGACCCTTGTGCAAAAATGTGGCTTTAGCATACACATAGCCATCCTTTACACTCTTTAAGTGATTGGCTGTAATTTCTAAACCTCTAACAAAATACTCCTCTAAATCTATAAATATGTGAGATGCAAAACTCCCGACGCTCTCTGCCAATGCTGCAGTTGCACCACCATGCAATACACCATCTGGTTGATGTACTTTTGGAGTTACTGGCATTCTGGCTACCAAAAAATCTTCACCATAATCTATCATCTCTATGTCTAGCGTTTCCATTAAAGTGTTTTTTGAGACTTCATTAGCCTTTGCTAAGATCATTTCCTTAGATAATTGCATATAAAAAGTTTAATTTTACTCGATAATCGAGTTTTAAATTCTCCGATACTTACTTCGGAATGTTTAAAATTGTATCCTTTGAATACCTCTTAGGCTTGCCGCGAGGTAGTTAATCTTTAATCACAAAAATACTGAAACTACCAAGAATAATGAATTCAGAAGAAAAAGAAATCACATATACAACGCGCAACTCCTACTCTACTCTAAACACACTTACAGAACGCACTAAAAATGTGTGGTTTGTATGCCATGGTATGGGTTACTTAAGTCGTTACTTTTTGCGTTATTTTAAACATCTAAATGCTGAAGAAAACTATTTTATAGCTCCACAAGCACCTAGCAAATATTACATACAACCAAAAATGCATGTTGGTGCCAACTGGTTAACAAGAGACAATACCGAAAGCGGCATGCAAAACCTTCTTAATTATTTTGATGCCGTTTTTGAAGCTGAAAATATTCCTGAAGACATAAACCTTATTGTTTTGGGTTACTCACAAGGTGTGAGTGTGGCAATGCGTTATTTGGCAAAACGACAATTACAATGCTCACAGTTGGTATTACATTCTGGTGGCATTCCCAAGGAATTAACTGCTAAAGATTTTCAATACTTAGATGAGATTCCTGCCTGCGCAGGAATGAAAGTAAAGCTCATTTACGGTACAGAAGACGAATATTTAGATGCAGAGCGTATAGCGCAAGAATCGCAACGTGCTGAAGAATTGTTTGGTGAAAAACTAACAATTCTTCCATTTGAAGGTAAGCATGTGGTTAATGTAGATTATATTAATGATTTGGTTTAATGATAACGTCACTTCGAGTGATTCTGAAGGATGAAGAATTGTATCTGTTTCGACTGCGCTCAACATGACATAAAACACTCGAACTGACGATATAATGAATTAAAAAAAATCCCAATTTTAATGGGAAGTAACGTATGACAGCACCAACCCTAGAAAACAGCCGTGTAAAACTAAGTCTGCTAGACTTAAGTAATTACAAACACTTAGAAACTATTGCTCAGCAAAAAGACCTCATCTACTACTCGCCTTCTGATATTTCTACATCAGAAAAGCTAAGAGATTATGTGCAATTGGCTGTTGATGGCTACTATCATAAAATTGTTATTCCGTTTATTGTATTTGATAAAGCCACACAAACCTATGCTGGCTCAACTCGTTTTGGACTCATCAACTGGAAAAACAAACTACTTCACATTGGTTGGACATGGATTGGGCACGAATTTCAAGGCACTGGACTGAATGTAAATATGAAATTTTTAATGCTTCAGTATGCATTTGAATCACTTGAATTTGAAAAAGTAGAATTCAGGATAGATGATAGGAACAACAAATCGAGACGTGCTGTAGAAAAACTTGGTGCTACCTTAGAAGGGATTTTACGTAGAGATGTCCCTATGAAGGATGGCTACAGACGTAATACCTGCTGTTATGGTATTTTAAAAGAAGAATGGCCAGGTATAAAAGCGGAATTGCTTAAAATTATTGGTTAATGGTATCGTCACTTCGAGTGATTCTGAAATTATCGAAATCAAAATATATTTTGATTGAAGATACCTAAGCGAAGCTTAAATAATTGTATCGAAAAGTTTTGTTTATCGGTTCTCGATACAAATTTTATTCCTTTCACTCATAAAATTCACTGGAACTGACGGAAATAACATAAGTTGTCAATCTGAACTTGTTTCAGATTCTGAAATAAATTCAGAATGACAAATTCAATTAAAAGATTGCCACGCTACGCTTGCAATGACTGAAAATAAAAAAGCCACAACTACATTGTGGCTTATATTACTAACTTGTTTGCTGTAAGGTCTTATTCTTTTCTTTTAGGATAGCCAATTGCTTTTCTAAAAAGGTAATGGCTTCTTCTGTTTTGTAACTCGCTTTAGAAGCAAAGTCTTTCATGTCTTCTTTAAACTTGTCTTTACCAGATTTTGCAGCTTTAGACAAATCTTCTTTCACTTCTGTAAAGTCATCTACAAGTTTGTCTTTTATCTCCTTGCCTTCTTTTTTAAGATGATCTCTGGTAACACTGCCTTTATCTGGCGCTAATAAAACACCTGCTGCTGCACCAATTAATGCGCCTAATACTAATGCTCCTTTATACTGAATCATAATTTTTCTTTTTTAAGTTAAACCTCGTTTTACTTATTGGTAGTAAAATCTTGTGTTTTGTTACAAACAAATTCAGTGCCAAATGTTTGAGGCTAAATTTTGGGAGTTGCGCTTATCGTGTTTGTGTATGGTTAGTTGCGTTGGCAAGAACTAAGTTAGTAAAAGAAAACGAACCAGAGGAAAATCCGCAGGAATTTCTGAATAGGCATGTAGTAAGCAATTGGCTATACACGTTTTTGGCAGTAGTTATTTATCTTGCCAGTTGTTTTTGACCCATTTGAACATATCTTTTTCATCAGTTTTCGGTCCAAATCCTGACCAAGTATCACCATCATCATTTAGTTCTATAACGATTACTCGCTCTTTGTTAAATAATTCAACTGCTTTATCACGCAGTATAGATGAAGAAAAGTTTTCATTAGGATCAGTAACTAACCAAAAATTCGAAAGCCAATGCCACCATGCTACATTGCTTTCATTCAAAAATTTGATAAAATTCTCTTCTTGTTGTTCAGTTGATTTACCTATATTTATAATGTATCTCTTCATTAGGATTCTTCGTCTTCAGCTGTATCAATTTGTGTGTTTCCATTTGTATCATTGTCTTCTAAGATACCAACATTACTATCACCGTATATTCCTCTTTCTATCTCCATTTTCTTTATCGAGAAACTTTCACTTCTTAATGCGTCACGATCTTTAAACAAGCAGAAAATATAAGTAAATAAAAAAAGTAGAATCACTAACGATATTATTACCGTTAAAAAAATTATCAACCATTTAGGTCCTTCGAAATATACAAGAGATATAATTGAGCCTAGCAATATTGATGTAAACCAAGTCAGTGGCTTTAAGACTGTAGATCTCGAGCCACTTAAATCAGATTTTGATAATAATTCCTTAAAAACACCAATCATGCTTATATTCAAATATGTTTTAAATTCAAAATTAGCAAATATATAGACGTTTTTAACTAGAATAGTAACTTAATTTTGTTTTTTTGAAATCAAAGATTGTTAAGGCTATTTGTTTATCTAATTTGAGTTTTTAACATTATTGTAAACGTTTTATAAAAACTAAAGTTTCAGATGCTGCCATACCATTTGGGTTACAGCCAGGTTTTCCTTCTGGTATTTCTATACCTAATTCTTTGTAATGGGTAATCCAACCGTTATGAAAGGTGTTGGTATCAGCATTTTTAAAAGTCATAGGTTCTAGGGTAAACACATTGTCTTCTTTAAACAATTCGTAGATATACTCTGAGCAGTAATAGCCTTTATCTTCTAATATGTAAGTGAAGTTGTAAGGCTCACCTAGTAATTTATTGGCTTTAGAAATGGCATTTTCTATTTGTGGTTTGGTACTGTCTTTAATTCGGTATACATCTGCTGTATAAGTTGTGGTATCATCTGGTTTTAAAAACAGTTGTAGTGGTTCTTTTACCACACCTTTACTCAAATCTGAGTGATAAACAAAAACAGTATCATTTTCAACACTACAAATACCCATATGCGTATAGTTTGTAGCTTTTTCGGTTTGTGTTACCTCATTTATAGCTTCAGATAAGTCACTTTGTGTTGCACCTCTAAATATTATATCTCCAGACTTAATAGTGGTTGTTGTTGTACAAGACATTACTAAAACTAAAACAATAAGTAATGCTGTTCTTGATAATATGTTAATCTTCAAACCTTTACCCTTTTTGCGTATATAACGAGACGAAATTAGAGCTTTTATCGTAAAAATATAAGTCCTACCGAGAATTTTAAGCATTCCACATCTAAACGGCTATTTTACGCTCAACCAATCTATTATACCTATGAAAACTATAGTTTTATGCTTTATGCTGTTCTGTTTTAGTGTTAGTTCTGCACAGATTACCTTAGAAGATGACGGCTTACACTTTGCGGTTGGGGCTGCCATCTCTAGCGCTACTTACACTTATATATATTCTAAAACCAAAAATAAGCGCAAAGCCTTTTGGTATAGCTTTGGTTTGTCTTCTTTAGCTGGTATTGCAAAAGAGTTTTATGATGGCAATATAATTTCAGGAAAGTTTGACAACAGTGAGATGATCTCAACCATGTTAGGCGGTCTTTCAGCGAGTTACACCTTTAATATTTTTACAGGTAAGCGCAAAAAGAAAAAACAAGAAGAAGAGATAGCTTCAATCTATACTACAGACTAAGCTTTTTTTAATCGTTATCGCTTAACTTAAAAAAATCGTTCACAGGTTTATTAAAGACCTCTGATAATTTTAAGGCTAAAACCGTTGATGGTACATAGCGGTTAGCTTCAATAGAATTTATAGTTTGGCGAGAGACACCAATTTTTTCTGCTAAATCTCCTTGCGTTAGATTAAGAATTGCACGCTCTACCTTTATTGTGTTTTCCATTATCTAAAGCGTTTTAGGGTATAATAAAAACCTAATTGTACCAAGAACATAAAACTCAACAACTGAAAATCACCAAGTTGCTTATAAGCTTGGGCTTTGTCTGAAACTATATTAGAAACACCAAACTCTACATAAGGCATTATAATAGCATATATAGTACCTAAAATAAAGGCAATGGCGTATGATTGTGCTCTTAAAGCAATAGTCATTTCATCTTCCTCTGTATCTCGTGCTAAGGAAATACACAATAAACCAATAATAAAGATCGTACGTCCTACACCTCTAATGATTTCTGCATGCTCAGGAAACTGCTTTCTTACAAAAAACAGAACAAAAGCGACAACCAATAATAGCACACCTAACCATTTAAAAGACGTTGGCAATCTAAAATCTAATAATTTCTGTATGCGTTGACGCTCACACTCAACAAAACTTCTTTTATCCATAATTGACAAATATATTTTATAATTAGTAAAATTATTTTTACTATATGACAAATATATTTTACATTTTAATTTTACACAACTATTTTAACAGAAACTTGAATTTGTGGTTATTTTAAACGAAATTCGTGCCTAGACTAGCTGTAATTCAGCATTATTTGGAATATATCACCAATATCACAACAAGTATGGGTAAACTATTTACACCAATTTTCGCATTATTCTTAATTTTAATTAACCCTCAAGATTGTAGCGACTTTAAAACCGGAACATTTGTAATAGAAGATGAAAGCTATGGAGGTTCTGTTTTAATCAGAACTAAAACACATCAAGAAGAAATAGTTGAGAAATTAGGAATCCATAGCAGGTTTGACCTAATGTGGATTAATGACTGTAAATATGCACTTTTTAACGGGAGTGTAATAAAAGGAGAAGATACATTACCTAGAGGTAAAAAAACCGACACTGTCTTTGTTGAAATTACAGAAACAACTGCTGATGGCTACAAATTTAAGGCAACTTCAAACTTCTCAGATTTTGTTAGTGATGGTGTTGTAAAAAGGAAAAAATAGAGTTTGTTAGTAGATTTTTGAAACGGATTTATCTCCTTTTTACTTAAGAGTTAATGCTTCAAAACCAGCAACAATAAATTAATCATGATAATAATAGAAAAGATTCAACATCACTTATCTAACAAAAAATATTGTAAAATAATACGTCACTTTAATCAAACTGATATGGCTATTGCTAAAGGATATATTGTTGACTATTCTGAGAATTTCATATTACTTCAAAACACTGATGATTTTGAAATAGATGGATATTCTATAATTCCTATTGAAACAATTAAAGATATTTTATTAAGCAATAATGATAAGTATTACCATAAAATAATGACTTTAGAAGGATTAGTCGATAAAATTCTAAATAAACATAAAATTGATTTGACCAATTGGAGTTCAATTTTAAGATCAATTAAAAAACTAGGGTTTAATGTTATTATTGAAAATGAAGATCCTGATGATGAGTCTTTTGACATAGGACCAATAACAAAAATCACTGACTCTGGAGCATACATAAGATACTTTGATGCAAAAGGTTTCTTAGACACTCAATCTACTAAAATCAAATGGGATTTAATTACTATCGTGAAATTCGACACTAGATATATCAACATTTTTAGTAAGTACTTAAGAGAGAGAAAAATAAAGAATTAGTAAATTATTAAGATGAAATCTAAACTTAGAGCTTTTTTTGCTGTTTTCTTATTTATCTCATGCTATGGAATTAATAAAAAATCAAGTGAAATAGGCTCACTTAATTATAATTGTGGTTCTTCAGGATGGAATCAAATATTTTCGAAATTTTCTACTTCATATTTTTCAGACAATGTCACAAAACAAATTGTCGAAGACTTTAATAATATGCCTTTTAAGGTAGACTTAATTTACCTAAAAGAACCTGCTGAAATTATTGGGATTTCAGAAGACAGATATACCATTCGGTATCTATATAATCCTAGTATAAGTGACGAGGTTTTAGATGGTTTATCAAGTCAGTTAACGGAATCGGAAAAAGAACGCGTACAAACCAGAATGGTAAAAATATTTGAAGAACACAACTGCAAGACAAACGAATAATGAAATCTCACCTATTCTTCTCCTCAATCCATTTACTCAAATACTTAGTACTTTGCAAAGTCTGATGTTGTAGTATATGTCCAAAAAAATTGTTTTGACGATGTTTTTCTAAACCTATACTTAGGGCTTCAATTTTTTGTGTAAACTCATCTTTAAAGTTAGCCTTATCAAAACGCTGATTTAAAACTTTAAAACCGTTGCGTTCTTTAGCTTTCCAGATGTCAGCATTGGTATAGAGTTCGGCTGCTTTTTGAGCAAAAACTTCTGGATTATCTGTAATAAACCCATTTAGAATGACACTTCGACTGCGCTCAGTGTGACACTCATCTGTTAACTCATAACCAAACATACCTTCAGCTGCTATACCAGACATAATACAAGGTGTACCATTTTGCATGGCATCTACGAGTTTGCCTTTTAATCCTGCACCAAAGCGTAATGGTGCTAAACAAACTTTAGCTTGTTGCATTACATCGTTAACATTTTCTGCAAATCCTTTAATTAAAAATCCTTCCCTATTATTATGTAATTGCGTTACTTTTTGAGATTCGTAAGCGCCATAAATATGCAGTTCTGCTTTGGGAAGTTGCTTGCGTATTGAAGGCCAAATAACTTGCTTTAGATACAATACAGCATCATAGTTTGGTGTATGTAAAAAGTTTCCAATGGTTATATAGTGTTGACGCTCTTCAAAAGATGGTAAATTGCTTATCTTTTCTTCTTCTATTGAATCTAATAAGAAGGGCAAATAAAAAAGTAAGCTTTGGTCTATTTTAAATTGTTGTGTTAAAATATCTATCTCTGCTTCAGAGATTATTAAACTTAAATCGCAACGGTAGATACTGGCAATTTCGCGTTTGGTAGTATCGTTCTGTAAGTGTTCAATTGTTACCTCAACGCCTGCTTTTAAAGCTTGTTCCCTAGCCTTTCGTAAGCCATGAAAATCTTCGGTATCTAAAACCCGTAAAGCATTTGGGCACTGTTCTGCAACGCGCCAACCGTATTGCTCCTCTACCATAAAACGATCAAAAAGCACAACATCTGGCTGTAGGTTAGTTACAAACTCATCAAAAGAAGCGTCATTCAACAGAATGGTTTGTGTCTTAACGCCTAGTTGAGATAAATCATAAGTATTAGGTGAAGTTTTAGCTGCACAGGCAAAAGTAATTTCAAAATCCTGGTTAAGAAATTGCTCTATGAGTTGCAACATTCTGCTACCTGCAGCAGAACTTTTAGGCTCTGGCCAAACAAACCCAATGATTAGCAAATTTTTCATAATGCAAAAATACTATTTACAATCTACTAACCATTCACCAAAAACTATTGTGGTTCTTTAGAAAAGATATAGATAACTCTGGCCATTTTTATCCATTTTTCAACAGCTTCAATTTGCTCCTTAGAAAGTTTAGCTTCGCTATGAGCCCAAGTATAGCTAGGCAAAGGCATATGACCTTCTTTTACTTCTTCTGCAATTTCTTCTAACTTATGATCTTTTTTCTTATCTGAATAATCATTCCATCTAGACATGTTAAAATCACTTTTTCCGTGTTCTATGTGGTCTGCCATCCAATAATTTATTGGTGTAATTTTACTATACCAAGGGTAACGTGTATGGTCGCTATGACAATCGAAACACGAATTTTTCAAAATAGCTAATACATCTTGAGGTGGATTTGTGTCTGCTAAAAATGGTTTAACTGAAGTGATATCTCCATCATTTTTTTTAGGTCCAAAAAATTGAGCAATTATAAAGATTGCTAAAATTAGCAACAAGAGTTTTTTTAGGATTTTCATTTTTGATTAATTTAGAAGTCGAAATTTAAAAAAAATAAATTGACAAAGGCACAACTCTACGAAGAATTAAATTACGTTAACCACTCTCGTGAGAAGCGATTGCATTATGCTAATTTGGTATTAAATCAGCCTGAATTAGTAAAACCACTTCTGGAAATTTTGTTTGATGTAGATGATAAAATTTCATGCAGAGCAGCTTGGGTCTTTGAGTTTATGTGTGGTGAAAACCTTGAAGCTATTATTCCGCATTTAGACACTTTTACAAAAAATGTTTCTAAAGTACACCTAGATCCTGCAGTACGGCCAATGGCAAAAATCTGTGAATATCTAATAATTGCTTACTACGGAAAATCTGACACCAAAATAAAGCATCATCTTAGCGAAGATCATAAAGAAAAAATTATCGAAGCCTGTTTTGACTGGATGATTAATGACGAAAAAATTGCACCAAAGGCCTATTCTATGAATTCACTTTATTTATTAGGCACTGAATATGATTGGATTCACCCGGAATTGGCAATCATTCTAGAACGCGATTTTCAGATGCAAAGTTCAGGGTTTAAAGCCAGAGCGAGGCATATTTTGAAGAAAATTAATAAATAAGTGTATAGTGTATAGTGTATAGTGTATAGTGTATAGTGAAAATTGAAAAACCACACGCTTTATACTAATTTCATTGCACATATTACTTTACAGTTTTTACTATTTATTGATTACTTTGTACTTTGAACTTTTTACTACTTACTTTACACTTTTCAACTTACTTCCTTATATTTGATGCTTCTTAAAAATCAACTTAAATGGCACTTACAGCACTTAGCGCAATTTCACCAATAGATGGTAGATACAGATCTAAAGTAGACGCTTTAGGTAATTATTTTTCTGAAGAGGCTTTAATAAAATATCGCGTTCTTGTAGAGATTGAATACTTTATTGCACTTTGCGAATTACCATTACCTCAGTTAGAATCAGTTTCCACAAGTGTTTTTGAGGACTTAAGAGGCATTTACAAAAACTTTACTGCTGTTGATGCCGCTGCCATTAAAGAAATTGAAAAAGTAACCAACCACGATGTTAAAGCGGTTGAATATTTTATAAAAGAAAAGTTTGATGCTTTAGATTTATCTGACCATAAGGAATTTATTCATTTTGGGTTGACGTCTCAAGACATTAACAACACAGCTATTCCGCTAAGCATTAAGGAAGCTATGAACGATGTTTATGTTCCGGAATACAATACACTTCTTAACAAAATTGAAGAATTAGCTGAAGAGTGGAAAGCTGTACCAATGCTAGCAAGAACACATGGACAGCCTGCTTCTCCTACTCGATTAGGCAAAGAAATTGATGTTTTTGTAGTACGATTAAAAGAACAATTCAATCTTTTAAATGATGTGCCGAGTGCTGCTAAGTTTGGTGGTGCTACAGGTAACTTTAATGCACACAAAGTAGCTTATCCTAATATTGACTGGAAAGCTTTTGGAGCATCATTTGTACAAGAAAAACTAGGCTTACAACACTCGTTTCCAACTACACAAATAGAGCACTACGACCACATGGCTGCGTTGTTTGATGCTTTAAAACGCATCAATACAATAATCATAGATTTAGATAGAGATATCTGGACATACGTATCTATGGATTACTTTAAACAAAAAATTAAAAAAGGTGAAGTTGGTAGTTCTGCTATGCCACACAAGGTAAACCCAATAGATTTTGAAAACAGTGAAGGTAACTTAGGTATTGCTAATGCCATTTTTGAACACCTTGCTGCTAAATTACCAATCTCTAGATTACAGCGCGATCTTACAGACAGCACAGTGTTAAGAAATGTTGGTGTCCCTTTCGGACATACAATTATTGGTTTTAAGTCTACATTAAAAGGATTAGGAAAATTACTTCTTAATGCTTCTAAATTTGAACAAGACTTAGAAAACAATTGGGCTGTTGTTGCAGAGGCAATACAAACTATATTGCGTCGTGAAGGCTATCCTAATCCGTATGAAGCTTTAAAAGGCTTAACAAGAACCAACGAAGCGATTACTAAAACATCCATTTCAGAATTTATTGATACATTAGAGGTTTCAAATGCGATAAAATCTGAATTAAAAGCAATATCACCAAGCAATTATACTGGTATATGAAACTCTTTCCTATAAACAAAAATTCTTTAGCTCTGATTTTTGTAACCATAGTTGCTCTTGGTTTTTTTGTTGCTGGAATGTTTGAGGTTCTGGATTATTTTATCATTAAAGTTTTACTGTTTACACTTTTTAGTGGCTTGTTAATTTTTGCGTTTTGGTTCGGGTTTATAAATGATACAAAAAAAAATCGTCCTGAAGACGAAGCCCAAGACGATTCTAATTAACATTTTAAATAAATATATTGTCAGTTTATTTATTTAATAAAGTCTGCTATACTTTTTAGGTTTGCATTTTCAAAATCCATATCCTTTAATACCGATTGTAGCGACATAATTTTTCCTGCATTCATATCGTCTCCAAGTACTCTGGCAACTATAAAACCTTTGTCGTCAGAGTTACCAAAAAGGATGAGTTCATCAACGTTATCTACCTCTCCTATAAACATCACTTTAAAACGACCATCTACACTATTGCCACCTCGCATTAACTCCTCGTATTTCGGGTTTTTAAGAATGGTTTTGATATTTTCAAGTTCTAGCTCGTACTCTGCTTTGTTGTTATTATCTATTCTGTAAGCTAGTATGTTTAGTTTATCTATAGATTTATAAGCCTCTTCTTGTTCTTTTGTTAGCTTGACTTCTTCTATATTTAGCAACCCAATAGGTGCATCTACAGATAAGAAACCTGGCTTAATTTGATTATCTACATAATAAGTCTGCAAGGTTGGCCCTTGGTTGCAACTTGTGTAAGCCACAACCAAAAGCAACATTACTGCTAATTTTTTGATTGATTGTATCATAACTATTAGTCGTTATTGTTTTTATCAGCCTTTTTTAACTGATCTCCACCAGGAATATCCATTTGACTTGTAATTTTAGACACTTGTCTTAGGTCTATATCTCCTGTTAAACTCAACAAAACCGTTTCTATCTCACGTTTTTTACCATTAATTTCTATGTCTTGCCCTTCTGTAATTTCTTTTAAACCAGAAACAAACATTAGTAGTTCTTTTACGTGATTTTCGTCTTTGCCTTCTTTAACATAAAACTTAACGGTTTGGTCTCCGTCTTTAATACGCATTAATTCTTCAAGAGCAGAAGATTTAAGGTATTTATTTACTGTAGCTTTCATATCTGCAGATACTTTTTCGTCACCTGTAGTAAATACTTTTAGTCCTGTAATCTTTTTTACCATTTCCATAAATTCTTTTGCTTCCGGATCGTCTACATCCAAATCTATAGTGGCTAACATTCTAAAAGCTTTTTGAGTAACAACTATTGATGTTACTTCTTTCATGTCTTCATACTTATCAAAGATGCTCTGCGCACCTGATAACATTGGTGCTAAAATTAGCGCGATTATTACAATTACTTTTTTCATAATTCTTTAATTTTTGTGTGTGTTTTTACTTGTTTTTAAATATTCTATTTGTTGCTTTTGAAAACTCGCTTAGCCTGCTCGCTTCTTCTAAACCTTGATTAAGATTATCAGAAACTAAGCTTAATGAATTTAGTTGTTCTTTACCTTCGTTCATTCCTATTGAAACTAAACTGAGCGCTTCCATGGTTTTATTATAAGTTTCCATTGCTAATTCTTTTTTTCTTATCTCTTCTTGAGAAGGACCAAGAACCTGTGGAATAATAAGACCTAACATAAGAACCGTAACTGCTGCGACAGAAATCCATTGATACATTTTTGTTCTCTTAGGTTTTAATGGAACGTCTTTGGTGTACTGCTCTTGCTGTGCCTGAGAAAAGTATACAAACATAGGTTTGTAATGTTCTAAATGCGGTGCAACATCACTACCTGTAAAGTAATCTCTTAGCTGAGTTTCTTCAGCCAGTGTTGTCTCTGCATTGTTATACTTTTCTATTAACTTTTCTATATTATTTAATACCATGTCTATGTGTATTAGTTAATTTTTCTCTTATTGTTTTTCTTGCTCTAGATAGATTAACACGCACAGCGGTTTCATTCATATCTAGCATTTTTGCTATCTCTGCAAAATCGTACTGCTCAATATCTCTTAGCTGTACAATTATTTTTTGTTGCTCTGGTAAATCTTCCATAATTCGAGATACCCAGTTTACACTATCTTTAGCTTCTACCTGCTTTTGCAATGACGAATTGTTGTCTGTATAATTACTATGAACAATTTTTAAATTTTGTGCTTGTTTAGATTTTAGTCTATCCAAACAAAAATTTTTTGTCATCGTCATAGAGAAGGCTTCAACATTTTTATAGTCTTCTATCTTCTCTTTATTTTTCCATAATTTCAATAGTATTTCTTGCGTAGCATCTTCAGCTTCTTCTCGCGAAACCAATAAGCGTTTGGCTAAACGAAATACTTTATCCTTAAATGGCATTACCAAGCTTACAAAATCTGTCTGCTTCATTACTTTTTTGATTGGTGGTTGAAATCAATTTTACTTGCTTTCATAATTACGACGATACACTTTACATTTTGTTACAAAGTTTTTTTATTTATAATAATGTAAGTAAATTTAGAGTTTTACAGACATAAGTAAAAAAGCTATCTAAAAAGAAAAGTGATGAAAAATTTAAAATTATTGGCACTCTTATTGGCCATTACTACAACCTTTACCAGTTGTTTTGAAGATTTAGACGATAATGTTATTACCTCCTCAGACATTAAAGACTTTGTTTGGAAAGGCATGAATGCTGTCTACCTCTATAAATCTGAAATTCCTGATTTAGCTGATGACAGATTTAATACTAACGAAGACTACTCTAGCTATTTAGCAGATTTTGAATCTCCCGAAGCTTTATTTGAATCTTTATTACATCAGCCCGAAACTATTGATAGATTTAGTATTATAACAGATAACTACATTAATTTACAAAACCAGCTACAAGGTATAAGTTTAAGTAATGGGTTAGAATTCAATTTATATTTTGTTCCAGGAAGCACCACAGATGTTTTTGGTGCTATTACATTGGTTTTAAATGATAGTCCAGCAGATGATTTAGGCTTACAGCGCGATATGATTTTTACAGCTGTTGATGGTATTAATCTAACAGAATCTAATTTTGGGCAACTCTTATCGCAAGAAACTTACACATTAAATTTTGCAGATTACAACAACAATGGTACACCAGATGTTGCAGACGACACTCTGACATTAAATGGTGAAAGCGAAACTTTAACTAAAGTTCAATATGTAGAAAACCCGATACATATTGCCAAAACCATTACTCTTGAAGACAACACAAAAGTTGGATATTTAATGTATAATCAGTTTAATTCTAACTTTAACAATGCTCTAAACGGTGTTTTTGCCGATTTCGCTTCAGATGGAGTTACTGAATTGGTATTGGACCTAAGATATAATGGTGGTGGATCTGTACAGACTGCGGCATATTTGGGAAGTATGATTACTGGCCAGTTTACAGGACAAGTATATTCTAAAGCATTTTATAACGAAAACTTATCTAGTAACAATAGAGATTACCTTTTTACAAATTCTATAGAAGGTGGTAGCGCGATAAATAGTTTAAATCTCAGCAAGGTTTATATTTTAACATCTAACAGAAGAACCGCCTCTGCTAGTGAGTTAGTAATAAACAGTCTGAGTGCATATATAGATGTTGTGGTTATAGGTGAAAATACGGTGGGAAAAACACAAATATCTATTACAATATATGATTCACCTAATCTTGGCTATGAAGGTAGAAACTCAGGTCATTTTTACGCCATGCAACCTTTAGTTGCTAATTCAGTTAATGTGAATGATGAGTTGGTGCCTTCAGACGGATTAACTCCAGATATCGAATTAAGAGAATACCCAAGTACGCTTGGTGTTTTGGGCGAAATAAACGAACCTTTATTACAAGCTGCACTCTTGGACATCTCTAATTCTGGCAGATTTAATTACGATGTAGTTCCTGGTCCTAAATTAATTAAAACGAAACGATTCTTCCAATCGTTAGAACAAGAAATGTATATAGAATAAACTAATAAAAAAAGCCGCTTAATTAAGCGGCTTTTTTGTTTCTATAATTTTAAATTAAATCCAAGGTTAACACCTCTGCCTCTTGTACTAAACCCAAAGAGTTCTTGGTAATCTTCATTAAGAATATTAGTAACGTTAGCAAAAAGTAACAGTTTGTCTTCTAATATAGAATGACTTACATAAAAATCTAATAGTCCATAAGATTCTAATGTTACAATTTCATTTTCAAATGTTGAGCTGTTATAAAAAGTATCCTCACGTTCGTCATTATATTGGTAAGATAAACTCATCTGAGTTTGTTTTGAAAACGCATAATCGATTCTAGCATTCGCCTTTATTTCTGGTATTCTTAAGCTTAAATCTTCGTCTACAGATGTGTAAGTGGCATTGAGATTAACATCTAATCCCTCAACAATTTTAGCCTGAGTCACAAACTCTAAACCACTTGCTGTAAAGGATTCCGACACATTTTGATATTGATAAACAAAACTACCTGTATCTACAAAATCTATGAAATTGTCTTCATTTCTATTAAAATATACAAGGCTAAATGTTGCCTTATCTTTTATAGACACTTCTGCTCCAACTTCAATGGTTTGATTTTCTTCTGGCTTTAAATCAGCATTACCATAACTTGGCTCAAACAACTGATATAAAGACGGAGTTATAAATGCCGTGCTATAACTTGCTAAACCTTTAATATATCCAAAATCTACATCGAACTTATAAGAAGGATTAAGGTTATACACCAAATGGCTGCCATACTCACTATGGTTGTTTAATCTTAAACCTGCATTAACGTTGAGACCAAAATCTGAAACATAAACCACATTTGCATAAGGGTCTGTGATTGTAAATTGTGCATTATCAGGATTTATAGCTTGGCTAAAATTGGTTTCTCCAAAAGGAATTGTAAAACTTTCCATCTGGTTATCCTGATAATTTAAACCCAGTACTGTGTAAAATTTATCATTAAAATTATAGCGATTGTATGCATCTAAAACAATACTCTGTGCATTAAACATTGAAGGAAAACCAGATTCAATTTCGCGTTCTACATCATTATAAGCAGCATTTACAATAATGCTTCCTTTGTTGTATTTGATTTCTGGCGACAATCCTAATCGATATTGTTTAGATAACGAAACATTATCTGCATCTGTCATACTAAAACTGTCATCAAAATCTGCTTTGTAGTTATCAAAACTTCCGTAGGCATTAAGCTTAAAAGTATTATTAAACTTATAGCCAAGTTTTAAATTACCATTGTAACTATTAAAAGCATCGGACTCTGTTCCGCCATCAATAGCAGACAAGCCATCTGTATATTGTTGTCCAAAACTTACTAAATAATTAAAATTACCTAAGCTTCCGTTTACCGAAACACTGTTTCTAAAATCTTCTAATGCATAATTATTTTCATCTGAAGACTGATTGGTACCAAGTGTACTTCTTAAATTTAGATTAATAGCTTTTTTAGAAGCCTCTTTTAATTTAATATTGATAACAGCAGTTGCTGCACCTGTGCCATAAAGCGTACTAGAAGCCCCTTTTAAAATTTCAATAGATTCAATTTGATCAGCATTAAAAAAACGTAAATCATAATCATTTGCAATCTGAGATGGATCTGTAACCTGTACTCCATCAATCATAATTAAAACCTGACGATTTCTACCTCCTCGAATAAAATAACTAAGATTCTGACCTGCATTACTGCGAACTCCGTTAATTTCTACACCAACAGTTCTACCAATAATTTCTGCAACTGATTGCCCTTGTAGTTTTTCTAATTTCTGGGAAGTGATTTTTGTGATGACTTTACCAGAATTTTCACGTTTTAACGCAAAACGCGAGTCTGATAATACAACTTCATCTAGTTTTTCTACTTTAACCGAATCCTGCTTAATTTGTGCAGATCCAATTGTAAACATACCTAAACCTAGTATGCTACAAAACAATTTTGTTTTGTTCATTTAATACATTAATTGCTCGAGAGAACATACAGCGATACTGAAAAAGGCTATTATAAAGACCTAAACTCAATTACCGAGTAAACTTTTATCCCGAAAGTTTGACTTCTTTGTTGAAATTGGCAGGTCTCCTGACTTGCGTCTTGCTGTTGGTCTTCCCAGAAAAAAATTCCAGTGACATTGAAGGTAACAACAAGCTTTGTAGCTTACAGTTGCGGGAACAGTTTTGGATTTTCACCAAATTCCCTTTTAATTCATTCAATAAAAATTGAATAAAACCAGATTTCGTCGCAAAAATAGTGTAATCTTAAAAATTGAAAAGTTTATTTGTCTTTTTTCTTATTCATTTTATAAATAAGATAAATAAAACCCACTAAAAAATGTGCAATTATAATTCCTGCAACAATATATATGGTTAAATTTGAATCGTCTCTCATTATTGAAGTTTTCACAAAATTATGAAGAACCATAACTGCATAAAGTCACTTATGTTACATATAAAAACCTGTCTAATCCTTCTGTTATTTATTATCAGTTTTTCCTGTAAAGACAATACTTCAAAAGAGGAATTACCTAACCCAGAGATTAAAGCCTCAAAACTTAAATATGCTAAAGGCTTTATGTTTGAGGACTATTCTAACTATAAAGTATTAACCATAAAAAATCCTTGGCCAGAAGCTAAAAAAACATATAAATATCTTATTGCCTCTAAAGAACAGCTAGCAGTAATGACGTATCCAAGCGATGCTTACGATGGTGTTATCACTAATACTATTGAAAAGCTTGTCGTAACCTCAACAACTCACATACCAGCATTAGAATTACTTGGTGTAGAACAAACTTTAGTAGGATTTCCAGGTGTGGATTATATATCGTCTGAAAAAACCAGAAAACGTATTGACGATGGACTGGTTAGAGAACTTGGTAAAAACGAAGGAATAAATACAGAAGTGTTGTTAGAACTAAACCCAGACGTTGTTATCGGATTTGGTGTAGATGGTGTCAACAAAACTTTTGAAACGATTAAAAAATCAGGTATTTCTGTAATTTATAATGGTGATTGGGTAGAGTCTTCAGCTCTAGCGAAGGCGGAATGGATAAAGTTTTTTGGAGTGTTGTTCAATAAAGAGAAAGAAGCAGATTCTATTTTTAATACCATTGAAAGTGACTATTTAGAGGCTAAAAAAATAGCTGCTAATGCAAAAAAACAACCAACTGTTTTAAGTGGTGCTATGCATAGAGACGTGTGGTATTTACCAAATGGCTCTAGTCCAGAAGCACAATTTTTAAAAGATGCTAATGTAAATTACCTATGGAGTGACACCTCTGGAAATGGAAGTTTAGCACTTAGCTTTGAAGTCGTTTTAGAAAAAGCCCAACATGCAGACATTTGGTTAAGTCCATCCTACTATTCCAGCTACAAACAACTTGAAGAAGTTAGTGAGCTATATACCAACTTTGATGCCTTTAATAATAAGTCAATTTATTCGTTTGTTAACACTACTGGTGCAACAGGTGGCGTTTTATATTATGAATTGGGTACAGCAAGACCAGATTTGGTATTAAAAGACCTTATTAAAATATGTCATCCAGATCTTTTAGAACACTATACACCTCATTTCTTTAAACCTCTTAACTAATTGCATAATTCCCAAACATATCAATTTCAGTATGCACTACTAGTAGTAATACTAATTGCCTGCTTTTTTATTAATATTAGTTTAGGTTCTGTAAACATCCCTTTAAAGAGCATAATCGCCAGCCTATTTGGCAATATTGATAACACAACATGGGACGTTATAATTACTAATTACAGATTGCCTAAAGCTGTAACATCAATTTTAGTTGGCTCTGGACTTGGAATTTCTGGATTATTAATGCAAACCTTATTTAGAAATCCATTAGCAGGTCCATTTGTTCTAGGTATTACATCTGGCGCTAGTTTAGGTGTAGCATTAATAATTTTAGGGTCTGGTTTATTTGGTGGATTCTTCGCGACAGCATTAATCTCTAAATGGAGTATTGTCATTGCAGCCAGTCTTGGTAGTTTCTTGGTATTATTAGCAGTTTTAGCTGTATCGCATAAAGTTAGAGATACCATGGCCATACTTATTATAGGTTTAATGTTTGGAAGCATTACTGCTGCTGTAGTAAGTGTGTTATCCTATTTTAGTTCTGCAGAACAATTACAGCAATATGTTTTTTGGGGTTTTGGTAGCTTAAGCAATTTATCTTGGAAAGAACTCAGTATTTTCTTCTTAATATATCTTGTTGGTATGATTTTGAGTATTATGTCAATAAAGTCGTTGAATAGCTTATTACTGGGTGAAAATTATGCCAAAAGTTTAGGTATTAACCTAAAACAAAGTCGGTTTATAATTTTACTAGCCACAAGTTTAATTGCAGGAACCATTACAGCTTTTGCAGGTCCAATTGCGTTTATTGGCTTGGCCATTCCGCATTTAACACGTCAAATTTTTAAAACCTCTAATCATAAAATTCTATTACCAGCAGTATTTTTGTTTGGTGCTATTACCATGCTTATTTGCGATAGTATAGCACAGGTTCCTGGTAGTGATTACACCTTACCTATTAATGCCATAACCGCTTTGGTTGGTGCACCTGTTGTGATTTGGCTATTGGTTAGACAACGAAAAATGATGTTTTAAATGAAAATGAAAAACCTAACTTGTCATTCCGCACTTGATGCGGAATCTAATGAGATCCTGAATCAAGTTCAGGATGACAGAATTGCTTTTATATATTGAATACTAAAAAACCAAATACCATCCTAAAAGCCAAAAACCTCTCCATTGGTTACAAGACCAAAAAGGGAGAGGCAGTCATTTCTCAAAACATCAATTTTGAATTGGAGAAAGGACAACTTATTGGTTTGGTTGGTGCAAATGGTATTGGTAAATCAACACTTTTAAGAACGCTAATTAAAGTTCAACCTGCGCTATCTGGAACAGTTCTTTTAAATGATACAGATTTAAAATCGATATCGTCTTTAGACTTAGCTAAACAACTAAGTATTGTTTTAACCGAAGCATTAACTTCAAAAAACCTCTCTGTGTACGAACTCATTGCATTGGGAAGACATCCTTACACCAATTGGGTAGGTAGTTTAACCTCAAAAGATATTGAGATTGTTAAAAATGCTTTTAATCTGGTTAATATTTCAGAACTTAGAAACAAAAAATGCTACGAGCTGAGTGACGGTCAGTTGCAAAAAGTAATGATAGCACGTGCCTTAGCACAAGACACAGATATTATTGTTTTAGATGAACCTACTACGCATTTAGACATGTATCATAAAGCGTATATTTTAAAATTGCTTCAGAAATTAACAAAAGAAACAGGTAAAACTATTCTGTTTTCGTCTCACGAAATTGACTTAGCCATTCAACTTTGTGACACTATGATTGTAATGCGAAATGAAAATGTTGTTTATGATCAACCATGCAATCTTATTTCTCAAGGTGTTTTTGAATCCCTTTTTCCTGATGATTTAATTTCTTTTGATAATACCTCTGGAAGTTTTAGAGTAAAGAAATAACTGTTCTTCTTGAAGCATCGTACTTCCAACTTCACACTAAAAATGTATCTTTGATGAAATTCTTTTTCACCTTATGACCGACACACTTATTTTATTTATCGCTATCATTTTTTCTGCTGTAGCTGGCGCTTTTTTGGGTTTAAAATTTTCTCAACTTAAAAGTAAAAGCAGTACAAGCATGTTAGAAGAACGTAACGCTAATCTTAACAAACAACTCGAAGAATTAAAACAAAATTTTGACAAAGAAAATGAAAAGCAGAATGTACTTTTTAATCAGCAATTACAAGATTTAAAAGCTACCATTTCTAAAATTGAAACGGAGCGTGAAGACATCAGAAGAGAAAAAGAGTTATTAAATGCTGAATTATCTCGAAAAAACACCGAGTACGAGAATCTTCAGGAACAGAACTTAAAACGAGACGAAGAACTTGCCAAGCAACAAGAACAACTTAGAAAAGACTTTGAATTGATGGCCTCTAAAATTCTAGATGAAAAGTCTGAGAAATTCACTATTCAGAATAAAGAGAACATTAAAAATATTCTTAATCCATTAGAAGAAAAGATAAAAACCTTTGAAAAGAAAGTCGAGGATTCTCAAAAGGAAAGCATAAGTATGCATTCGGCTTTAAAAGAGCAATTATTAGGGCTTAAAGATCTCAACCAACAAATGGCAAAAGAAGCAACCAACCTAACCAAAGCTTTAAAAGGAGATAGCAAAACACAAGGTAATTGGGGAGAGTTAGTTCTTGAACGTGTTTTAGAAAAATCTGGTTTAGAAAAAGACCGTGAATATTTTGTACAACAAAACTTTCAGCGCGAAGATGGTTCTCGTGTTATGCCAGATGTGGTATTACACCTTCCTGATAACAAAAAGATGATTATAGATTCTAAAGTATCTCTAACCGATTATGAGCGTTTGGTAAATGCCGAAGATGACGAACGTGCACTATATTTAAAAGCACATGTTAATTCTATTAAAAAACACGTAGATCAGTTGTCGGCTAAAAACTATCAGGATTTATATGATATTGAGTCGCCTGATTTTGTTTTAATGTTTATCCCAATAGAACCTGCTTTTGCAGTTGCCATTAATGAAGACAACACACTCTACAACAAAGCATTTGAGCAGAATATTGTTATTGTTACACCTTCTACACTTTTGGCTACATTACGAACCATTGATACCATGTGGAACAACGAAAAGCAACAACAAAATGCTATGGAAATTGCCAAGCAAGCTGGTGCACTTTATGATAAGTTTGAAGGTTTAGTGTCTGACTTAACTGGTGTTGGTAAAAAGATTGATGCTGCTAAAAGCGACTACTCTGCTGCAATGAATAAATTGGTTGAAGGTAAAGGCAACCTTATTTCTAGAGTAGAAAAAATTAAGAAAATGGGTGCCAAAGCCAAAAAAGCATTACCAGAAAGCATTATAAAGCGAGCCTCAGAAGACGACATCTAGAATATTCCATTTTTAAGGAATAATTTAATATATTCCATTTTTAAGGAATATATTTGTTTATTCCTTTTTAAAGGCATATATTTGAGACAAATAATGATACTATGACTAGTGTTATAACTGGAGACATCATAAAATCTAGAAATATTAAGGACCAAAATATTTGGATGGAGCAATTGAAATATGCTCTTAATACACTATCATCTGATAAATCTTACTATGAAATTTATCGTGGTGACAGCTTTCAATATGAATGCAGAGATATTTATGATAGTTTTATAAATGCTGTATATCTAAAATCCTGTATTAAAACAATAAAAGGCTTAGATGTCAGGATGTCTATCGGCATTGGTAAGAAAGACTACAAAGGCAATACTGTAAGTGAATCTAATGGCGAGGCATTTGTACATTCGGGTGAAACTTTTGAAACCTTAAAAAAGGAAAAAATAAATCTAAAAATAAAGACTAGAGATTTTACCCTTAACGAAGAGTTGAACTTATATTTTAAACTTGCACTGATTGCCATGGATAATTGGACTACGAATTCGGCTGAAATTGTAAAGCTTAGCATAGAACATCCAACCATGATACAAACAGAATTGGCAAAGCTTATTGGTATTAGCCAAGATGCAGTAAGCAAGCGTCAAAAAAGAGCTTACTTAGATGAAATATTAGAGTTAGATAAACTGTACAGACAAAAAATAGATCAGATATGAATCTAATAATCTTAAAACTCATACTTGCCCATATTCTGGGAGATTTCTTTCTTCAGCCACAAAAGTGGGTTAAGGACAAAGAAAAAAAGAAACTAAAGTCAAAATGGTTATACATTCATATTGCCATTCATATAGCTTTGATGTTCCTTTTAGTTTGGGATTTTTCGTATTGGTTATTGATTCTATTAATTGGCACTTCACACTTTATTATAGATGCTCTTAAGCTTCTTCTGCAAAAGAAAAAAACAAAGCGATTTTATTTTTTTGCAGATCAAATACTACATATAGCAGCTATATTTCTTTTAGCCATAGCAATGTACTATGAGGATATTGCACCATCATTATCTATAAGCACTTCAGCATTACTATTAATAATTTGCTTGGTTTTCTTAACAACACCAACTTCAATAATAATGAGAACCATTTTTACAAAATGGGATATTTCAAAATATACTGAAGACAATGAATCTTTAAAAGATGCAGGAAAGTATATTGGTATTTTAGAACGTCTATTAGTATTTATATTCATAATTGTAGGACATTGGGAAGCTGTTGGCTTTTTAATAACAGCCAAATCCGTATTTAGGTTTGGTGATTTAACTTCAACCAAAGAACGAAAACTGACAGAGTATATATTAATTGGTACTTTGATTAGTTTTGGTATTGCCATAATAGTTAGTCTATTATTTTTAAATCTAAAATCTTATGTATAAAACAGTAGACGCCTCAAGAATAGAAATAACACAACTAATGTTACCATCTAACACAAATTTTGGTGGAAAAATTCATGGAGGATACATTCTAAATTTAATGGATCAAATTGCATTTGCATGCGCCTCTAAACACTCTGGAAGTTATTGTGTTACGGCATCTGTTGACACTGTAGATTTTATAAATCCTATTGAAGTTGGTGAATTGGTAACCATGAAAGCATCGGTGAATTATGTAGGTACATCATCTATGGTAGTTGGCATTAGAGTAGAGTCGGAAAACATACAGACCAGTGTAAAAAAGCATTGTAACTCCTCATATTTTACAATGGTGGCCAAAAACGAAAATGGTAAGCCTACAGAGGTTCCTGGTCTTATTATAAATGACAAAAATGAAGTAAAGCGATTTTTAAAAGCTATAAAACGCATGCATACTAAACATCAACGTAAAATAGAATTTGATAGTATTAACTTCTCATTAGAAAACTATCTTAAAGAATTGGAAGGGTATCGTGTACGAGTTGAACTTACTGAAAACTAAACACTTCTCTATAAAAAAAGTCATTCCGTTTCTGAAATGACTTTAGTTTAAAAAGTTTATAATATTATTGTTTTATAAATCTCTTGGTCTGAGTTGTTTTTCCATCAGAAACTTTAACCAGATATACACCACTTTTCCAGTTAGACACATTTACAGAAGATGACAACTGCGTAATTGTTCCTTTATGAACACGTTTACCCAAAACATCAAAAACTTCTAAATTCATTTCCTCACTGCCTGATGGCATTACAATATTTAACTTACTCTTTGCTGGATTTGGCGAAATAGAAAATTCTACATCTTGTTTTGTAAAGTCATTAACACTCAATGAACCTGATGCAGTAATATTATCTAAATGCATCTCTGCATCAATAGCCTCTCCAATCCAAGAAGGAACTGGGTTACTTAAAATTCTAAATTGTGTAACATTTGTAAGAGTAGCATTTATATCTGTACCAGCAGCACCTCCATCTATGCCATCCGAAACTGCTGTCCAGTCTGAAGGTGTAATTGGAAACTCTGCCAAAACCCATTCATCTGCAGGAGCAACGGTTACTGCATTAGTAGTAGAAAACTTTCCACCACTTCCATTTATTGAAAGTCTAACATTTATAGTATTGGTTAAAGCTCGTACATTTAAAGTAATACTTTGTACTCCTTCAGCTATGAAATTACCAGACCACTGGTTACCATTGTTTCTTATAATTAATTTCGATCCGCTTCCGGCACCATTTCCATTGGTGTAATCTCTTAAATAGTTATCTCCATCACCTCCTGGTCCATTATTAGATATATTCTCCGTACCTGTACCAGATGGATCAGACCAATTTTTTGTTGTACCATCTTCAAAATCGTCAACTTGATTTAGGACAACCTGAGCAGAAACAGTACTAAATATTAAAGATAAAGAAAATAGAAGTAAAGTTCTTTTCATGAATTATGTTTTAGCTAAGTTACAAATTTATTTAATACCTTTTATTTCTACCCAAAAATCAGACCAAAAAAAAGCCGCGATTAAATTCGCGGCTTTTTTTATTATCTACTCAAGTACATTTTTCGTCTTGAATATAAATCGTAGAATTCATCATCTTTAAGACTTTCTATAAATAAGATGCTTTCGCCTGTACTCTTCATTTCTGGTCCTAATTTCTTATTTACATTAGGGAATTTATTAAATGAAAATACTGGTTGTTTAATGGCATAGCCTTCCAGCTGTGGATTAAAGTCAAAATCCGTTACCTTCTTCTCACCTAGCATAACCTTAGTTGCATAATTTACATAAGGCTCTTTATAAGCCTTAGCTATAAATGGTACTGTACGAGATGCTCTTGGGTTTGCTTCAATTATGTAAACCGTATCATCTTTAATTGCAAACTGAATATTAATTAAACCAACAGTATTAAGCGCTAATGCAATTTTCTTAGTATGATCTTTTATTTGCTGCATTACAAATTCACCAAGATTAAATGGTGGTAAAGTTGCATTACTATCACCAGAGTGAATACCACAAGGCTCAATGTGTTCCATTATACCTATAATGTAAACATTTTCACCATCACAAATCGCATCAGCTTCCGCTTCAATTGCACCATCTAGATAGTGGTCTAAAAGCAATTTGTTTCCTGGTATAGATTTTAAAAGATCTATAACATGCTCTTCTAATTCTTGCTTGTTAATGACAATCTTCATGCCTTGTCCACCAAGTACATAAGAAGGTCTTACCAAAATTGGAAAGTCTAATACATCTGCAATTGCTAAAGCTTCATCTGCTGTTTCTGCTACATCAAATTTTGGATAAGGAATGTTGTTTTCTTTTAATAAAGTCGAAAAACTTCCTCTGTCTTCAGCTAAATCTAAAGACTGGAAACTTGTTCCCATAATCTTTACACCATAACGCTCTAGTTTTTCTGCAAGCTTTAAAGCAGTTTGTCCACCAAGCTGTACTATAACACCTTCTGGTTTTTCATGCTGAATGATATCGTAGATATGCTCCCAGAATACCGGTTCAAAATATAATTTGTCTGCAATATCAAAATCTGTAGAAACAGTTTCTGGGTTACAGTTTATCATGATGGTTTCGTAACCACATTCTGATGCTGCTAAAACACCATGCACACAACAATAATCGAACTCAATACCTTGACCAATACGGTTTGGGCCAGAGCCTAATACAATAATTTTCTTCTTATCTGTAACAACACTTTCGTTAGCTACAGAAACTTTTCCGTCTGCAGTTTCTACTTCACTCTCAAATGTAGAATAGTAATACGGTGTTTGTGCTTTAAACTCAGCAGCACATGTATCTACCAGTTTGTAAACACGGTTTATTTTAAGTTCTCTACGTTTGTTATAAACTTCACTTTCCAGACACTTAAGCATGTGTGCAATCTGACGGTCACCATACCCTTTTTGCTTCGCTTCAAGTAGCAACTCTCTATCTATAGTATCTATTGAGTACGTAGAAATTTCTTTTTCTAACTGGAATAACTCTTCGTATTGCTTTAAGAACCACATGTCTATTTTAGTGATTTCGTGAATACGACTTAATGGAATTCCCATTTGTATCGCATCATACAATACAAAGACACGATCCCAACTTGCATTGGTAAGCTTGTCTATAATTTGATCGTAGTTCTTATAACCTTTTCCATCTGCACCTAAACCATTACGCTTTATTTCTAACGATTGTGTAGCCTTATGCAATGCTTCTTGGAACGAACGTCCAATTCCCATCACCTCACCTACTGCTTTCATTTGAAGACCTAAAGTTCTGTCTGATCCTTCAAACTTATCAAAGTTCCAACGTGGTATTTTTACAATAACGTAATCTAATGTTGGTTCAAATAATGCAGATGTAGACTTAGTAATTTGATTACTTAACTCATCTAATGTATAACCTAAAGCTAACTTTGCTGCTATTTTTGCAATTGGATAACCTGTTGCCTTACTTGCTAACGCAGAAGAACGTGATACACGTGGATTAATCTCAATAGCAATAATTTCTTCTTCTTCATCTGGGCTAACTGCAAATTGCACGTTACAACCACCTGCAAAATCTCCAATACTACGCATCATATGAATTGCCATATCACGCATTTTCTGGAATGTCTTATCAGATAAAGTCATTGCTGGTGCTACTGTTATAGAGTCTCCTGTATGAATACCCATAGGATCCATATTCTCTATAGTACAAATAATAACAACGTTATCATTTTTATCTCTAAGAAGCTCTAACTCGTACTCTTTCCAGCCCATCATGGCTTTATCAATCATCACCTCATGTATTGGTGAAATTTCCAAACCTCTGGTTAAAGCCTCATCAAATTCTTTTTCGTCATATACGATTGATGCTCCTGCACCACCTAGTGTAAACGATGCTCTAATACATAATGGAAAACCATACTCTTGCGCTATTTCCTTTCCTTTAAGAAATGATGTTGCTGTTGCTTGTGGTGCCATACCAACACCAATTTCTAACATTAGCTCTCTAAATTTCTCTCTGTCTTCTGTAATGTTAATCGCATCAATGTTAACACCTATAATTTCTACTCCAAAATCTTCCCAAATTCCTTTTTCATCAGCTTCAATACATAGGTTTAAGGCTGTTTGTCCACCCATTGTTGGTAATACAGCATCAATTTGAGGGTGTTCTTTTAAAATCTTAACAATAGACTTGGTCGTTAATGGCAATAAATAAACGTGATCTGCCATAGCAGGATCTGTCATTATAGTTGCTGGATTAGAATTTATAAGAATTGTTTCTATTCCATCTTCTCTTAATGAACGTAAAGCCTGAGAACCAGAATAATCAAACTCACAAGCTTGACCAATGATTATTGGACCAGATCCAATTAATAGTATAGATTTAATGTTTTTGTTTTTAGGCATGGGATTGTCTTTTGGTTTGCAAAAATAAATATCGATTGGGTATAAAAAAAGGCGTTACACCTAAGTAACACCTTTAAAATATTAACAATTGTTAATCATTATTTTTTATGTCTTAATTCTGAAGATACAGACAATTTCTTTCTTCCTTTAGCTCTTCTACGTGCTAAAACTTTTCTTCCGTTAACAGAAGCCATTCTTTCTCTGAAACCGTGCTTGTTTCTTCTCTTTCTTTTTGACGGTTGAAACGTTCTTTTTGGCATTGTCTTATATTTTTAAAATCCTGAGTTCTTAAATTTATTGATTATTGGTTCTCTTAAAAACCGGGTGCAAATATACAACAAGTTTTTGCTTTAGCAAGTACTATTTTCAAAAAAATTTTATTTGTTTTTATTACCTTTGCACACTTCAATATTTAAACCTTAAAAATGTTCAATAAAAATATAAAATTAGTCATAGCAGCATTAATCATTGGGTATGCCATCTATCAATTTACTGAAGGCTACATTGGTAACGGGATTATGTACTTGCTACTTTCTACGATATTTATTTTTCTTTATTTTAAAAATGAAATGATTCTTTTGGCTTTCTTTAAGTTGCGTAAGCAAGATTTTGAAGGTGCTAAAAAATGGTTAGATAAAATAAAAAATCCTGAAGCGTCTTTAGTAAAAAAGCAACAAGGCTATCTTAGTTACCTTAATGGAATAATGGTTTCTCAAACTAACATGAACGAAGCTGAAAAGTATTTTAAAAAGGCTATAACACTAGGTTTATCTATGGATCATGATTTAGCAATGGCTAAATTAAACTTAGCTGGTATTGCTTTTTCTAAACGAAGAAAACAAGAAGCTCAAAAATTACTTTCTGAAGCTGAAAAGCTTGACAAGCGTGATATGTTGGCAGATCAAATAAAAATGATGAAACAGCAAATGAAAAAAGCTTCTATACCAAGACAACATTACGGACAGCCAACTTCTGCCAGACAAAACAGAAGAAGTAGAAGATAATATTACAATAATGGTGCTGCTAAACGCGCCAAAGCTTCAATAAGTTTGGTGCGCTTAGATCTTTTTTTCCATATTTCGAGTTTCAACTTCGTAGTATTTTCTAAGTCTGAATTAAAAATCTGATTGAGATCCATTGCAAAAGGTTTATTATAAACCAAAGCATTAACCTCAAAATTTATGTTGAAACTTCTGTAGTCCATATTTGCAGTACCTACAGTACTAAAGACATCATCTATAACTATAGTTTTGGCATGTACAAATCCTTTGGTGTATTGATAAACCTCTACTCCTGCTTCTAAAAGTTTTTCTAAGTAAGAGTTAGTAGCATACTCAGCTATCCAAGAATCTGATTTTTTGGGTACAATTAGTTTTACTTCAATATTACTTCTGGCCGCAACTTGAAGCGCTGTAACAATTTCATCATTAGGAATAAAATAAGGTGTTGTTATATGTATATACTCTTCTGCATTGGTTATGGCTACAAAAATAGCTTCCATAATATTAGACCAATCTGTATCTGGACCACTAGCAGCAATTTGAAGAGCAACATTTTCTTTACAGGTATTTTCTGGAAAGTAATCTTTTGAAATATTTACATCACCTTCACTAACAAAATCTAATGTTGTAAAGAATAAAATCTGAAGCTGTCTGACGGCTTCTCCAACTATTCTTATATGCGTATCTCTCCAATATCTTGTGTTGTTTGCGTTTACATAATTATCTGAAATATTTATTCCACCTACATACCCTATTTTACCATCAATAATAGCAATCTTTCTGTGGTCTCGATAGTTCATCTTCCCTGTAAATCTAGAAAATAATACTGACATAAATTTGTACAACTCAACACCACTTTCTTTTAACTTACGTTTCATTTTTGAAGATATAGAACTGCCAACATCGTCTATTACCATTTTAACTTTAACACCTTCATTAGCTTTGTTACATATAATTTCTAAAAACTTTGTACCGATAGAATCGTCTTTTACTATAAAATACTCAATATGTATATGGTGCTTAGCTTTTTTTAAGTCATCAAGTAATAGTTGCATCTTTTTATCACCATTTTTAATGAGCTTAATTTCATTTTTTACAGTGAGTTTAGACTTTTCACTATTGTATAATAACCTAATAAGTTTTGACTTCTCTTCTAATAATTCATCTACACTTTCAATAGTTTTGGTGTCTAATTCTAATTCATTTTGAATTTGTTTTACAACCGATTGATTTAAAACATGTTTACGATTAAAAATTTTAGATTTGCGATATTCTTGTCCAAACAAGTAGTAAACAATAAGACCAACAAAAGGAAAAACCAACAAGACAATAATGTAACTTAAAGTCTTTGTTGGATTTATTTTTTTAAATAGAATTGTAATAACAGCAGATATGGCTAAGACGTAATTTAGTCCTATAAGAATTTGCCAAATATGTTCTTTAATGTACTCCAAGATTAAGGTTGTACGCTGTAGTAACCTTCTTTAGGAATCTCTATTGTATACAGTTTTCTAGATTTGTTATTTAGGTGGCCTTCCCTCAACCATGGGTTGTGAATCTTTAGAATCTTGTAGTTAATACCGAATCGTTTTGCAAACTGAGAAAAATCTGTAACTGCAGTATCAACCTCAACTTTATAGGTTGGTATGTATTTGTATAAATCACTCTTGTTGAAATTAAATCCATACTTAGATGGGTTGTTCAAAATTTCTTTCAGAGCAACGATTCTAAACATATATCGACCTGTTTCTTCACCAAGAAGTAAATCGTAGTAATTACTAACACCCTGTTCTTTTAAGCGCCTTGAAATCCCAGCATTACCTGCATTATAAGCTGCAGCCGCTAATGTCCAAGATCCTAATTGTTCTTTTGCTTTCTTTAAATATTTACAAGCTACTTCGGTTGCCATTTCTAAGTTATAACGTTCATCAACATTAGAGTTAACTTCTAATCCGTTTTCTCTACCTGTAGCCTTCATAATCTGCCAAAAACCTCTCGCACCAGCAGGAGAAACTGCATTGGTTAAACCACTTTCTATAACTGCCAAATACTTAAAATCATCTGGCACTCCATTCTTTTTGAGGATTGGCTCTATGACAGGAAAATATTTTTGTGCACGTTTAAACATTAACAAACCATTAGATTGCCAATAGGTGTTAACTAAAAGCTCTCTATCCATTCGCTCATAAATATCTGGATTTTCAACAGGAACCATTTCACCTGCGAAATTTAAGCCTTCAGGCATTTCTAAGGCATAGACGTTATAATCGTTTACTAAAGGGTCTTCTTTACCAATAGTTTCATCTGAAGGAGCTTTCTGCATAGAAAAAATAAATAATCCCGATACACACACAAGCCCTACTACTGCTAATATATTTTTTAAAGTCTTCATACTATTAATTTTTTTTTATAAATGTAAGTAATCTGATGAACTCTTTCAAGTACCAGACTCTATAAGTTTTGGTAAATTTTCGTTAAACCATTTATATTTATTTATTATCATTATATGTGTTCCTCCTTTGATAATGATACAGTTACCTGTGCAAGAATGCGGAAACACCATATCTTTATCGCCGTGAATGTAAATAGCATCAGGATTTGGTTCTTCTTGTTCCCAACACACGACTTGTTTTATGGCCCAATCTAAATATACCGTATCATTTACAGATAAGTATTTTTTATACAAGTCCACACGCTTTTTAATAGTTTCGCCTAGGGCGTATTTTGCCAAAAGGTCAATATTACCTACTAATCGCGTTGGTAAAATCTTATAGGCTTTGGTATATTTTAGCAGTTTTAAACGCTTTGGTAGTTCGTGATGAGATTTTACGCTAGACACGACAAAAAGCCGTTTAAGATTTAAAAACTTACTCATTTCTTGCACTAACATTCCACCAAATGAAACACCTAATAAAACTGAGTTATCATGTTCAATAAAGTTACACATGCGTTTTGCATAATCCTCTAAAGTTTCATTTTTATCAGGTATTTGCCACTCTAACCAATGGATTTTATAGTAGTCTTCGGGTAATTTTATATGTTCAAAAATTGATGGATTAGCCGCCATCCCTGGCATTAAATAAACATGTGTAATATCTGAGGTCATAACAATACTTTACTATATAAATTTAAGCTGATATTTAAATCTAAAGTTTTAAAGACTTATAATTTAACGTTTTAACAACCTTAGCTTAAAACTTACGTCGATTTTTTGTACCTTTGCGCTGCAAATCTATATCAAATATAGTATCTACTTGCCAACCGCTAACTTAAAACAAAGAAAATTATGACTGAAACTGCTGAATTGATCGATAATGACTTTCTGCGTCAATACGAATTAAAGGTTGATGATGACATGGCTGTTATAGAATATTCTTTGCAAGAGCGCAAAATATTCTTGACCAAAATGGTGATTCCTTCATCCATTAAATCTAGTGAATTTGAAAAAGAGTTTTTGGCAATGGTATTTGCTGATATAAAAGAAAGGAACATCAGTGTAGTACCTACAAGTCCTGAAATTGCAAAATTTGTAAGAAGCAATAGAAAATATAAACGTATGCTACCTGTTGGTATTCGTATATAATCTGAAAAAGAAATATAATAAAAAAGCCGAAACGAATTTGTTTCGGCTTTTTATTTTACAGTAAGCTCTTTCACAAAATCAAACCTTACCAATCCATCTTCATCTATTTTGGTTAACTCTACTTGATGTAGTGTATTTACCAGCTCTGGATTCCAAGGTGCTTTAACTTTTACATAGTTCTCTGTAAAACCGTGAATGTAGCCTTCTTTATTCTCTCCTTCAAACAAAACGGTTCTTTTTGTCCCTATCTGTTTTTCGTAAAAGGCTCTTCGCTTTTTAGCGGAAAGGCCTCGAAGCATTTTACTACGCTTTGATCTTATATTTTTTGGTACTACGCCATCCATTGCTGCAGCTTCGGTATTATCGCGCTCAGAATACGTAAATACATGTAGATATGAAATATCTAACTCATTTAAAAAGTTATATGTTTCTAGAAAATGTTCTTCGGTTTCACCAGGAAAACCAACAATAACATCTACACCAATACAAGCATGTGGCATTACTTCTTTTATTTTTGAAACTCGATCTACATACAACTCACGCATATAACGACGTTTCATTTTTTTAAGAATATCATTGCTACCACTTTGTAATGGCACATGAAAATGCGGAACAAATGCTCTGGATTGAGACACCAACTCTATGGTTTCATTCTTCAGTAAATTAGGCTCTATCGAGGAAATTCTTAAACGTTCAATACCTTCTACTTTATCTAATTCGGTAACCAAATCTAAGAAAGTATGCTCGTGCTTTTTGTTTCCAAATTCACCCTTACCATAATCACCAATATTTACACCTGTTAAAACAATTTCTTTGATGTTTTGTTCAGAAATTTCACGAGCATTTTTAAGAACATTGTCCATTGTATCACTTCGAGAAATCCCTCTTGCTAGTGGAATTGTGCAATAAGTACATTTGTAATCGCAACCATCTTGCACCTTTAGAAATGCTCTGGTTCTGTCTCCAATAGAATAACTACCTACATAAAAATCAGCTTCTTCTATCTCACAACTATGCACTTCACCAAAATCATTTTTGGTTAAATCGTTTAGGTAATCAGTAATTTTAAACTTTTCTGTGGCACCCAATACCAAATCTACACCATCAACATCTGCAAGCTCTTCTGGTTTTAGCTGAGCATAGCAACCTATAGCTGCAACAAATGCATCTGGATTTACCTTTTGTGCTTGCTTAACGATAGTCTTAAAACGCTTGTCTGCATTCTCAGTTACAGAACACGTATTTATTACATAAATATCAGCTTCTTCATTAAAGTCTACACGCGTAAAACCTTCATCATTAAAACTTCTTGCTATCGTAGAAGTTTCAGAGAAATTAAGCTTACAACCTAAAGTATAAAATGCGACTTTTTTTGTTGGGTTCATTCTTGTATTTTTACCAAGTTGGCAAATTTACAACATAATAATTAGATGCAAAAACCCATTAAAACCCTATTTTTCAACCTCTTACTTTTAAGTATTACTTTGTTTTCATGTTCATCTAAAAAGAATGAGAATAAAGAACAATTAGTTTTTAGATACAACGAACACAAAAACATAGGTTCTTTAGATCCTGCTTTCTCTAAAGATTTGGCAGATATTTGGGCAACTCACCAGCTTTTTAATGGCCTAGTGCAAATGGATGACCAACTCAATGTAAAGCCTTGTATTGCTAAAAACTGGGTCGTAACTGACAGCGCAAGAACTTACACATTTACTCTAAGAAATGATGTATATTTTCATAAACACCATTTGTTTGGTACTTCGACTTCGCTGAGCCACCAAGATTCTACACGAGCGGTTAATGCATCTGATTTTGAATACAGTTTCAATAGACTGAAAGACGAAAAACTAGCTTCACCTGGAAGTTGGGTGCTTAAAAAAGTAGAAAGTTATACTGCTTTAAATGATTCTACATTTCAGATTAAATTAAAACAACCTTTTCCTGCATTTTTAGGACTACTCACCATGAAATATTGTTCTGTGGTTCCTAAAGAAATTGTAGAGCATTATGGTGGTGATTTTAGATCTAACCCTATTGGCACTGGTCCTTTTAAATTTAAGCGATGGGAAGAAAATGTAAAACTGGTTTTTAGACGCAATAACAAGTATTTTGAAACCGACAAAAAAGGAAAGCAACTACCATATCTTGAAGCCGTAGCCATTACATTTTTACCAGATAAGCAAAGTGAATTTTTACAATTTGCTCAAGGCAATATCGATTTTGTTTCTGGTTTGGATGCCTCTTATAAAGATGAAATTTTAACTGCTGAAGGCAAACTCAGAAAGCTTTACGCTGATGACGTAAACATGATTAGAGGACCATACCTCAACACTGAATATCTGGCATTTTTTATGGAAACTGAAGTCGAAGAAATTCAGGCTTTGAAATTAAGACAAGCTATTAATCTTGGTTTTGATAGGACTAAGATGATTACTTACCTCCGAAACGGCATTGGCATACCTGCTACAGGTGGATTTATTCCAAAAGGATTACCAGGTTTTGATGACACTATAGGTTTTACGTATCAACCCGAAAAAGCAAAACAATTGGTACTAGAATTTAAGTCTGAGACTGGTATCCAAAATCCAGAAGTTACCTTAACAACTACGAGTAATTATTTAAGTTTTTGTGAGTTTATTCAACGTGAAATACAGAAAATTGGTATTAATGTTAATGTGGATGTGATTCCTGCTTCGAGTTTAAAAGATGCTAAAGCCAACGGTCAACTTGACTTTTTTAGAGCAAGCTGGATTGCAGATTATCCTGACGCTGAAAACTACCTATCACTTTATTACAGTAAAAATTTTGCACCAAACGGACCAAATTACACGCACTATTCTAGTAAAGAATTTGACACGATGTACGAAGCCTCCTACCTAGAAACCAATCCAGAAGTTAGAGCTAATCTTTATACTAAAATGGATGCTTTGGTAATGCGTACAGCACCAATTGTTCCAATGTTTTATGATGAAGTGGTACGTTTTACAAGAAAAGAAGTAAAAGGTTTGGGAATTAATGCCACTAATTTACTAGAGCTAAAACAAGTTGAAAAAATGAAGTAATTTATTCTACTTACCCTATGATTTTTCTTTATTCTCTTTTAATAAGCCTACTACAATAAAAAACTGAGACAAGTTAAATGCCAAAGCTATTACACTACTGCTAAGCATATTATACTGAAAACTAGATGAAAACATGTTTAAGGCAGTAAGACCATCCACAACTAACATCAGCAAAAAACCTATTAAAACCAAGTTGAAACTAACCCTACTTACAACTTTATATCTCAGATAAGTGAATAAACCAAACATCAGCGTAAAAAATAAATACACTAATACTTGAACGAAATAAATATCCTTAATATTATTAAATATAGCTGTCAAAAGAAAAAGCATATATACGCTACAGAAAATTAAAAAGGGAATGATATGCTTAAATTTGAAATCTTCGTGGTTTAAAAAGCATATTATAAAACAGATTTTAGCAGAAATTAGTAGACCTATTGCCATATTAAAACTAAAAACAGAATAACGGTCTAAAAAAAATAAATCACCTATAAAAAATGAGAGTATACCAAAAACTACCAATAGTGATTTTTGTTTCTTGTAATTTTGAATATTCTCAAAAAAGTAATGTAAAATAAGTAACGGTGTAATAGACTTTATAAAATAACGGTAATTAATAGAAACTCCTTCATATTTCAAAACAATATTTATAAGCACAAATACAGTTATTAAAACTAAATATCTAATATAATTGTAAGATGTTTTTCTGCTCATAACCGGATAATATTGTAGATTACTAAATAAAGACGGTTTACTTCAACAACCAATCATAATATTGATTTACAGATAATTAAAATATTTTTTATCTGATATCCAAATTAAGATTTGACTTTATTATTTATACCCTGAAAAATAATATAAATCATCACCTCCTTCACCTTTGTAGCGTCGCGATGAAATATAGCCAGTGGTTAAATCATCATTCAAGAAAAAAGAAAAATCATCGCCTCTACTGTTTATAGGCTCTTCTAAAGAATGTGGCTCTTGTTCGGCATCATCAGAATCTAAGTCGTAAACATAAATATCTAAACCGCCTTTTCCACCTCTTCTATTTGAAGTAAAGTACAGCTTGTTATCTGCGCTAACAAACGGGAATATTTCTGTACGTGAAGAATTTATGGTTTCACCTAAGCTTGTCACTTCACCATAAGTCTCGTGGTTAGAAACTGAAACCTTATATAAGTCTGATTTTCCTTTGGTTCCCTTTACATCTGCAATAAAGTAAAGTGTATTTCCATCTGGACTCAGTGCTGGATGCGCATAGTTATGGTCTGGCTCACAGAATGGTAAGGTTTCAAAATTTGTCCAACCTTTACCCTCTTCATATTCAGCACGCTGAATTTGTAAATTATAAGTCTCTACGCCTTTTAATTTATTAGTGCCTTTATCAAGATGATTGGTTGTAAAGTACATGTACTTACCATCCTTAGAAAAAGTAGCAGAAGACATATTAAAACGTCCTAATTCTGTTTTTACAATTGGTTGCTCGTCTTTAATTTCTCCATCTTCGCTTAATGGAGCTTCGTACATAATGTAAATAAAACCATCGTACTTGTCTTTTATTGGCCGTCCTCTTTTTGTTGTAAGGTTGTGACTAAAAAACACCTTATCACCAACCACACGAGCTGCAAAATGATCTAACTCTGTATTAATCTTCAGTTTTTTTACTTCAACATCTTCACTCTGCGAAAATCCGAAAGCAAAAGTCAATAAAGCTATAAGTAAGGTAAATTTGGTTTTCATTTGTAAATATTTGTGATTATTCTCTTCGGTACTGTTTTGTTTCTTCAAAAACGTGTTCTAAAATCGCTTTATCTTTATCTGTAAATTCCTCATTTCTTCTTGCCATAACCACTTCTGCCACTTCAAATGCTTTGTTGGTTTTATAAGTTACAAAACCTTTACTGCCTCCCCAAGAAAAACTTGGAACAAAATTGCCAGGAAACCCACTTCCAAAGATATTTGAACTTACACCAACAACTGTACCAGTATTAAACATAGTATTGATACCACACTTGCTATGGTCGCCCATCATTAAGCCACAAAATTGTAAACCTGTTTTAGCAAAGCCACCTGTTTGATAGTTCCAGAGCCTTACTTCTGCGTAGTTATTTTTAAGGTTGCTATTGTTAGAGTCTGCACCAATATTACACCATTCACCCAATACCGAATTTCCTAAAAAACCATCATGGCCTTTATTAGAAAAACCAAAAATTACAGAGTTGTTTACTTCTCCACCTACTTTACTATGTGGTCCTACTGTAGTTGGTCCGTATATTTTGGTTGCTAATTTTAATGTTGCATTGTTACACAATGCCAAAGGTCCTCTAACAACAGTGCCTTCCATAATTTCTGCATCTCTACCAATATAAATTGGTCCTGAACTAGCATTAAGCGTTACAAAATTGAGTTTTGCCCCTTTTTCAATAAAGATATTTTCAGGGTTTAAGGTTTTTACCGTTGCAGGAATCGGCTCAGACTTTCGTCCATTTGTAATTAGATTAAAATCCTCTTCTATGGCATCTCCATTCTTTGAAAAAATATCCCAAGTGTTTTCAATTTTCAAAATATCTCCTTCAAATTCAATAGCTTCAAAATTTGAAAAATCATTAACCTCTTCTCCTTCTTTTGCAAAAAAAGCGATAACATCTTCTTCCTTAAATACTGCCTGGTTATCACTTAAGTTTTTAATTACCTCTACAACTTCTGTATTTGGTAAAAAGGAAGCATTAATCATTATATTCTCTTCCATTTCTACCATTGGAAACTTATCCGACAAATAATCTTCTGTAACAGTGGTTGTGGTGTATTCTAAGAAGGATTCCCATTTCTGACGAATTGTTAATATGCCTACTCTTATTTCAGCTACTGGTCTGGTATATGTAAAAGGTAAGAGGTTATCTCTGTACGGTCCGTCAAAAAGTATATAGTTCATTTTAAATTGAGTTTATGTAAAAATAAAAAAAGCCTTTCTACAAAAGAAAGGCTTTTTAAATTATCTAAATAACTAAGATTATTTCTTAAACTTAGCGTATTTATTTTTGAATTTATCGATACGACCAGCTGTATCTACCAATTTAGATTTACCAGTGTAGTAAGGATGAGAAGTTCTAGAAATTTCCAATTTTACTAATGGATATTCAACACCATCAACCTCAATAGTTTCATTTGTCTCTGCAGTAGACTTAGTTAAAAATACTTCGTCATTAGACATGTCTTTAAATGCTACTACTCTATAATTTTCTGGATGTATTCCTGCTTTCATCGCTATATGCTTTAAATAATTTCGATTTTTTCGAGGTGCAAATTTAAGTAAATTTTGTAATTCTACAATCTTTTTGAGATTTTTTATTTCAACTTTTTAGTGTAACAATTTAGTATCTTTGAATACTAACTAGTCAATTAACTAACAAAATTAACCTTAATCATGGAAAAATCATATAAATCTTCAGCTACTCAATACGGTATCTATTTAGCATTAATCCTATCTTCGTTAACAGTAATAGGCTATGCTGCTTATTTAGATCTTTTTACAAAATGGTGGTTTGGAATTAGCCAAATGGTATTAGTAATAGTTTTTGGAGTAATTTCATCAGTAAAAGCAAGAAGTATATTAGGAGGATATATTTCTTTTAAAGATGCTTTCACCGCTTTCTTCATCACTGTAGCTATTGGAATTACAATTCCTGCAATTATAGGTTTAATTATTTTTAATTTTGTTGATCCTGAAGCAGCAACAATACTACAAGAAAAGATTATAGAGTCTCAACTAAAAATGATGGAAAATTGGGGAGCTCCTCAAGAAACAATAGATAAAACTCTAGAACAATTAGAGGCTCAAGGAAGTTTCTTCACTATAACTAATTCTCTAAAATCTATTGCATACCAACTTGTTGGATTTAGTGTTGCAGGTTTAATTGTTGCTCTAGTGGTTAAAAAGTCTGACCCACACGCTGCTTAAATAATTTCGTTTATTTTTGAAGTCTATAAATTAGAGTTTTCAAAATATGAATATATCAGTAGTTATACCACTACTTAACGAAGAAGAATCTTTAAAAGAACTACACGATTGGATTGTATCTGTGATGCAATCCAATTCGTTTTCATACGAAATTCTATTTATAGACGATGGTAGTACTGATAATTCTTGGAAAGTGATTTCGCGACTTGCTGAATCAAATACCAATGTAAAAGGTATTCGTTTTCTAAAAAACTTTGGAAAATCCCAAGCCTTACATGCTGGTTTTGCTGCTGCAAAAGGTGATGTTGTAATCACTATGGATGCTGATCTTCAGGATAATCCTGATGAAATTCCTGAATTATATGACATGATAACCAACAAAGGTTATGACCTTGTTTCTGGTTGGAAAAAGAAACGATACGACTCTGTAATTACTAAAAATCTGCCTTCAAAGCTTTTTAATTGGGCAGCAAGACGCACTTCTGGAGTGAAACTTCACGATTTTAACTGTGGACTTAAAGCTTATAGCAATACCGTTGTAAAACATATTGATGTTTATGGTGAAATGCATCGCTACATTCCTGTATTGGCAAAAAATGCTGGCTTTATTAACATTGGTGAAAAAATTGTAAAACACCAAGCCAGAAAATATGGGCATACCAAATTTGGCATGAACCGTTTTATCAATGGATTTTTAGATCTTATTACTATTTGGTTTGTTTCGCGTTTTGGTAAACGTCCTATGCATCTTTTTGGTGCTCTTGGTGTTGTAATGTTTATCATTGGCTTTGGATTTGCATTTTATCTGGGCTTAGATAAGCTGTTCTTTAATCCAACAGGAAGACTTATTACTGACCGACCACAATTTTACATTGCTCTATCAACAATGATTATAGGTTCGCAATTATTTATTGCAGGGTTTTTAGGTGAACTAATTCTAAGATCTAAACGTCAACAACAACGATACTATATTAAGGAAGCATTAAATGTGCCTGAATAAGGGTAATAATCTTTAAGATTCAATTTTGCATGCTTAAGATTTTTTACATTTGTATAATAATACTTTTTACTTATGATTTACATTAAACCAGAAATATTAGAACGCGTAAATACTTGGTTAACACCAACTTTTGATCAAGACACTCAAGACCAAATAAAAAACATGATTGCTTCTGACCCAAAAGGATTAGAAGAAAGTTTTTACAAAGATTTAGAGTTTGGTACAGGCGGAATGCGCGGCATAATGGGTCTTGGCACTAACCGTATTAATAAATATACGCTTGGAAAAAATACACAAGGGCTTAGCAATTATTTAAATCAGGTTTTTTCTGGTGAACAAGTAAAAGTAGCTATTGCTTACGATTGTAGACACAATAGTAACACCTTCGGTAAGGTAGTTGCTGATGTATTTTCTGCTAATGGTATTCAGGTTTATTTATTTGAAGATTTAAGACCTACACCAGAGCTATCTTTTACACTTAAGCATTTAGGTTGTCATTGTGGAATTGTATTAACCGCATCTCACAATCCACCAGAATATAATGGCTATAAAGTATACTGGCAAGATGGTGGACAATTAGTTCCACCACAAGATGGAGAAATTATAGCAGAAATAAACAAGTTAGATTATTCTGAGATTAAGTTTGAACCCAATTCAGATTTAATTCAATATATAGGCAAGGATGTTGACGATGTATTTATTAATTCATCTATTAAAAATGGAAGTTTTAATACATCATCTGAAGCTAAAGAAAATTTAAACATCGTTTTTACATCACTTCACGGAACTTCAATAATGGCTATACCAGAAACCTTGAAACGTGCTGGTTACACTAATGTAAATATTGTAGAAGAACAAAAAGATCCAAATGGAGATTTCCCTACAGTAGTATCTCCAAACCCAGAAGAGCCAGAAGCTTTAAAAATGGCTATGGAGCTTGCAGAAAAAGTAGATGGTGATATTGTTATTGGTACAGATCCAGATTGTGATAGATTAGGTGTTGTAGTAAGAAACCTAGAAAACGAATTGGTGATTCTAAATGGTAACCAAACCATGATTTTAATGACTGATTTCCTATTAAAACAATGGAAAAAAGAAGGCAAAATTAATGGTAAACAATTTGTTGGTTCTACGATTGTATCTACGCCAATGATGTCTGTTTTAGCGAATGCTTACAATGTAGAATGCAAAATTGGCTTAACAGGTTTTAAATGGATTGCCAAAATGATAAAAGACTTCCCTGAATTAGACTTTATTGGTGGTGGTGAAGAGAGTTTTGGTTTTATGGTTGGTGATTTTGTGCGCGATAAAGATGCTGTAACTTCTACCCTTTTAGCATGCGAAATAGCAGCACAAGCTAAAGCTGAAGGTAAAACTTTATATGAAAAACTAATAGATCTATATGTTGAGCATGGTCTCTTTAAAGAGCGACTAATATCACTTACTAAAAAAGGAATTGAAGGCGCAGCAGAAATTAAGCAAATGATGGTTGATGCCAGAAATAATCCTTTAAAAGAAATTAATGGAGAAAAAGTAGTACTTATTGAAGATTACCAAACTTCAATTGCTAAAAACTTACAAACACAGGAAGAATCAACTATAGATGTACCAAAATCTAATGTATTAATCTATTATACAGAAGAAGGTAGTAAGATAGCATTAAGACCAAGTGGTACAGAGCCAAAAATTAAATTCTACATCAGTGTTAACACAGATCTTGACAATGTGTCTGCTTTTGCAGCAACGGAGCAGTTATTGGAAAGTAAGATTGACGCTATCCTAAAGGATATGAATTTATAGTACATGGATTACATAAAAAAACTATCTCGATTTATTATTCCGTACAAGCGCTACGGAATTTTAAATATCATCTCTAATATCTTTTATGCACTCTTTAGCACATTGGCAATGATATCGTTAATGCCAATGATTAACGTTTTGTTTGGTGAAGGCAAAAAGGTAACAGAAAAACCCATATACGAAGGCATAAAAAACATTAAGTCTTATGCTGAAGACTCAATTAATTATATAATTACGACAACCTCTGAAGAGTATGGAGCGCAACGTTCTTTATTGTATATGATCATTCTAATAATAAGCCTTTTTTTATTAAAGAACCTTTTTAATTATTTGGGATTATACTTTATCACGTTTTTACGCAATGGAGTGCTCAAAGATCTCAGAAACGAAATCTACAATAAAGTTACCCATCTTCCAATATCTTATTATTCTGAAAAAAAGAAGGGCGATATTATAGCACGAATTTCAGGCGATGTAAATGAAGTAAAAAACTCATTATTAGCAGTTTTAGAACTAATTGTAAAAGAACCACTCACCATCTTATTTGCAATTATTGCAATGTTTATGATATCGGTAAAACTTACAATTTTTGTTTTTTTATTTATTCCTGTTTCTGGCTTTATAATCTCAAGAATTGGTAAAAGTTTAAAGAAAAAGTCTAACAGAGTTCAAACAGAGCAAGGTATTTTCTTATCAACACTAGAAGAAACCTTGAGTGGTCTTAAAGTTATAAAAGGATTTAATGCAGAAAAAAAATTTAATGACGAGTTTCAAAAATCTACCAACAGATTTTATAATTTTTCTAATATTTTGATGAATCGTCAAAATCTAGCGTCTCCTACAAGTGAAGTTTTAGGTATTATAACCATAGCTGTTTTACTTTGGTATGGCGGAAGCATGGTGCTTGTAGACAAAACGTTATCAGGTGGTGCCTTTATTGGCTATATAGGTTTAGCTTGGCAAATTCTTACACCAGCTAAAGCTATTAGTAAAGCTAGCTACAAAGTTAAAGCTGGTAATGCGGCAGCAGATCGTGTATTAGAAATTCTTAATACAGAATCACCTCTAAAAGATAAGCCTGACGCAAAAGTGAAATCAGATTTCAAATCTCAATTAAATATTAATAATATCTCGTTTAAGTACGAAGAAGATTATGTGCTTAAAAATTTTAATCTTAATGTACCAAAAGGAAAGAGTGTTGCTTTAGTTGGCCAGTCTGGTAGTGGAAAAAGTACTATTGCCAACCTTGTAACGCGTTTTTATGATGTTAACGAAGGAAGTATTTCTATTGACGGAGAAAACATAAAAGGACTTACAAAGCATTCTTTACGTAATCTAATGGGACTTGTAACCCAAGATTCAATTTTATTTAATGATACCATCAAAAACAATGTGTTATTAGGTAAAGAAGATGCTACAAATGACGAAGTTATTGACGCTTTAAAAATTGCAAATGCTTGGGAATTTGTAAAAGAACTACCAAATGGTATAGACACTAATATTGGAGATTCTGGAAATAAACTCTCTGGTGGACAAAAACAACGTTTAAGTATAGCTAGAGCTGTACTAAAGAATCCACCTATTATGATATTGGATGAAGCAACTTCTGCCTTAGACACAGAGAGCGAACGCTTGGTGCAAGATGCTCTAGAAAATATGATGAAAAACAGAACATCTATTGTCATTGCGCATAGACTGTCTACAATTCAAAATGCAGACTTAATTGTAGTAATGCAAAAAGGTGAAATCGTTGAGCAAGGTACACATACTGAACTTTTAACTAAACAAGGCGTTTATAAGAAACTTGTTGAAATGCAAAGTTTTGAATAAATAAAACTCATTAAACTTTAATATAAAAAGGATACACATGAAGTGTATCCTTTTCTTTTTGTTACCAGATTTGGGGAAACTGATAACAAGTTAATAGGTTAAGCTGGGTCAAACATATAACAAATAAGTCTAGTAAACAAGAAAAAAATGCTTTTTATCGATTTTTTTTGCTTTTTATCGATTGTAAAAATACTAAAAGATTGTTTATTAAACACTTACAGTATTTGCTGAGATAATTGTTTTTTCACTATTAAACTTTTGCTAACTTCAATGGTCTAAATAGTAAAATAACTTGCTTGACAACCGAAACGGAATTTATATTACGTCTCAAAGACCCTAAATCTAAAGAAGATGCTTTTAGAGAATTACTGAGTCTCTATAAAGAGCGTTTGTATTGGCATATCCGAAAGATTGTTATTTCACATGACGATGCAGACGACGTGCTACAAAACACATTCATAAAGGTATATCGCAACATTGACAAATTCAAAGGAGACAGCAAATTATACTCTTGGTTGTACCGTATTGCTACAAACGAATCTATTACACATATCAATAGAAACGCCAAGCGTATGCAAATTACTAATGAGGAACACCAAAATTTAGCTATTAATAATCTTACTGCAGATGTTTACTTTGAAGGTGATGAAATTCAGCTAAAATTACAAAAAGCTATAGCATCACTTCCACAAAAACAGCAACTCGTTTTCAATATGAAATATTTTGATGATCTTAAATACAAAGAAATTGCAGAAATTTTAGAAACCAGTGAGGGAGCTTTAAAAGCCTCATACCATATAGCAGTAAAAAAAATAGAAGCCTTTTTAACTGAAGATTAAACCATTTTAGTATTTTGAAGTCAAAGTAGAAATGAAAAAAGAAAAATTACATAACATTAAATCTAATGGTTTTAAAACACCAGAAAATTACTTTGATTCAATTGAAGACAAATTCTTTGAACTTCTTAAATTTGAGGAAAACATTGAAGGTGTTAATGATTCTGGTTTCACGGCACCTGAGGGTTATTTTGATACATTAGAAGATAAAATCTTAAGCAAGTTAGAGGATAAGCCAGTTGTTAAACTAAATAGTAGAAACAAATTTTATTACATAGCTGGCTTTGCAGCCTCTCTTCTATTATTATTTGCTATTTTCTTAAACAATAATGATACTACTCAAGAGTTATCTGCAGAAATGGTTGAAACATACTTTGAAAACAGTGATTTAGACAGTTATGAGTTGGCCGAATTATTGGTTAATGCAGATATTCTTGAAGAAGATTTTACTATAGTAGAAACCGAATACAAAGAAGAAAACTTAGAGTCATACCTTTTAGAAAACACAGATATTGAAACAATTTTACAACAATAAAAACATTATAATAAAATCGAAGATTCACGAATTCTTCGTAAAATTTAAAAGACATGAGTAAACGATTAATCCCAATACTAATTTTACTTGTAAGCTTCACAGGTTTTGCACAACGTGGTGGTGAAATTCAAGAAAAAATAAAGGCACAAAAAATAGCATTTATAACAGACAAACTTGAACTTACAAGTGAAGAAGCACAACAATTTTGGCCAATTTACAATGCGTTTGAAGCTAAAGTAGAAAAGATTAAATCTGAAGACTTAAGACCTTTAAAGAAAGAAATGCGTCAAGGTGATGTTAGTGATAAGAGAGCAGGTGAAATCTTAGAAAGACTTACTAAAGCAGAAACTGAAATGCATAATGCCAGATTAGAGCTTATTGAAGATTTAAAAACAGTAATATCTGCTAAAAAAATAATTAGGCTAAAAGTTGCAGAAGATCAATTCAATCAAAAACTTTTAGATAGATTAAAAGAGTTTAGAGAACGTAGACAGAACAGACGAAACTAATTAAAAGAGACCGCTGCGTCTCTTTTTTTATTCTCTAAAAGTTAACTTGCTTATACGTCCTTTTCCTGCTGCATAAGCGACAGAGTCGTTTAAAAATCTAATGGTATAGAAACCTTCGTCACTAAGATGCTTCCATGTTTCGCCAGAATCATTACTATAGTCAATACCTTTAAAACCAATTGCAACTAATTCTTTTGAATTAGAATTTGGGATGTACTGAACACAACTTCTATAACCTGGTCCTTTACCGTTAGCCACAACTTGCCAAGTTTTGCCTCCATCTTTGGTTCTTATTTTATTATTTAAAGTATCGTTAGCTTTGGTATAATCACCACCAATAGCAAATCCATTGGTTTCATCGTAGAAATCAATAGAATACATACCTGTAGTTTCTTTGCCTTGAACAATTGGTGTCTCAAAAACGTCCCATGTTTTGCCTTTATCTGGCGAATATAAAATTCGACTTGCTTTGCCTCCTGTGGCTACCCAAGTATGATTGCCAACTATTGAAATATTAGTATCACTCGCTGCAAAAGCTGCTTCTCCTTCTTTGGCTTTTGGCAAATCATCACAAGATAATTTCGTCCAAGTTTCACCTCCATCTCTAGTGATGATGATACTCATACAATCGTCAGTTGGGTCACCAATGGCAATACCTTCTTGGTCATTCCAAAAGTCCATAGAGTCATAGAATGCTTTTGGGTGGGTTTCTTTGTAAACAAGTTTTAAAGAATCACCACCAGCTTTATATAACAATGATGGCGAAGAGATACTAAGCAGGAAACCTCCTTTATCAGTAATTGACAATGATCGAAAATTTGGTATTATAGAATCGTGTTTTAGCTGAATAGTTTTTTGTGCTATTTCTTGGAGTACTATTGAATCAGGGCTATTGATACTGGCCGGAAACGTAAAACTCTGCACACCTATTTCACCATTGGACGTTGCAAATGCAAAACCGTCTCCCTCTATTTCCAAAGCCCTAACATTCAATAGCGAATCTTTTAATAAGGTTTCAATATCAACTTCGGAAAAATTTCTTTGTCTTACATCCTGTTTAGATTTGACAAAAAACAAACTCAATACTGCCAAACAAACTATCACCAAAAATCTCATACTTTCAATTTTCCCTAAAAATAAAAAAGCTTTACGATATTACCGCAAAGCTTTTCATATTAACAATAATCAATCAAATAATAGTCTATAAAGTCTATTTAAAGAGAAATTATAAACTTAACTCATTCTTTGTTTTTAGACTTTCCTCTTTTGCCATGACGCTTTATAGCATCGTTTATAATTTTAGAAAGCTTCGCTTTTTGTTCGTTGTTACATATTTCTCTTACATCTCTAAAATGCTTGTACATCTCCAAATCTTTGTTTTTTTCTTCTATTGCAATTAAATCTATTACAGAATCTAAAAACACTTCAGACACCTCATTTTCTCCTTTATTAGAATATATTTCTTCTTTTAATTCGCCAATTCTTTTTGAATAAGATTTCATTTTGTCAAAATGCTCACTTCGCATCTTGTTATAAGCCTCTTGTTGCTCTTGGTTAAAGTTTAATTCTTCTACCATAGAAAAACGAGGTTTATGATCGTCTTTTCCCTGGCTTGTTAAATGATGAAAAATAAAAAACGCATTAGACAGAAAAAGCACTACAAGTAACGTGTATAGCAGGGTTTGTTTTTTCATAACTCAACTAATTAAAAATAGAAGTATATGTTTCGTCTCCAAAATTGTAAGTATCTACAAATTCTTCAACGGTTGTATTATAATTATCCGATGTCAGTACTTTATATGCATACACATTTAGTAAAATGACTATTATCAAAGTTGCTAACTGAAACTTAGGAGAAAACCAAGCCCAAACCTTTTGAGACTCATCAACCTCATTGGTTAAATTGTTCAATATTCTATCCTTTAGAAAAGGCGAGACCTTTACCTCTTGGATAGTATCTACCACATTTAGCGTAGCGTTTACTTTTTTGTTAATCTCAGTATCTTTCATCATAAATCATTTGTTATTTAGATGCATAAGTTATAAAAAACTTGTGCTAAATTTCATTTTTGTAATAGTCGTATAATAGTTGCTGAAGGTTTTTCTTAGCCCTAAACATAAGAGACTCAACCGATGACACACTCTTATCTGTTATCTCTGCAATTTCCTGATAGCTTTTTCCATCAATCTTATGCAAAGTAAAGACCGAGGCCTGACTTTCTGGCAAACTGTTTATGGCCTTAAATAAGGTTTCGTTTAATTCTTTGTTTTCTAATAAGAATCCAGGATGGTTAAACTCTGTAAAATAATTAGTCTTATCTATAGAAAATTCTTCACTAAACAATGGCTTTAAAAAACCACTTCGTTTTTTTGTATTCCTTTTTCTTATGAACTCTAAACATTTGTTAGTAGTTATACGATAAATCCACGTAGAAAGTTTAGAATTACCCTTAAATTTTGAAATTGAATTAAAGACTTCCAAAAACACCTCTTGCACTAAGTCTTCAGCATCTTCTTTGTTGGGTACAAAAGAGATGCAGGTACCAAAAACCTTTTGCTGGTAATCATTTATAAGTTGAGAAAATACAGCTGTATTTCTTTCCTTTAGTTGTTCTATTATCTTCTCTTCTTCCAAATTATATTTAAGAAATTCCTGCAATTTAATTGAGATGCTTAAACGAGCAAAAACTTGTTCTCTATTTTTTTGTTCTACGAAAGACTTTAGTCTAATACTGTAGCACTTCCCAACTTTTATACTACCTTTGCATGCTAATTTTTTGCAATGAGATTACATAGAAATTTATGCTTTGCGGTTATTGATGGTTTACACAAAATCTTCAATGAAGGTGAATATGCTGATAAAGTTATACAACAATTGCTAAAACGCGATAAGCGTTGGGGAAGCAGAGATAGAGGTTTTGTTGCCGAAACGGTTTATGAAATTGTTCGCTATAAAAGACTTTATGCAGAAATTGCTGACGTTAAAGCGCCTTTTGACAGAGATAACCTATGGAGAATCTTTGCAGTTTGGGCAACGCTAAAAGGTATTAAACTTCCGGATTGGAAATATTTTACCGATACTCCAACACGTAAAATAAAAGGACGTTTTGATGAGCTGTCTAAAATTAGAAAATACCGAGAGTCCATTCCTGATTGGATTGATGAACTGGGTGAAAAAGAGTTAGGCTCAGAAGAATGGACCAAAGAATTAGCAATGCAAAACGAACAAGCAGATGTTATTCTTAGGGTCAATACACTAAAAACAAACAAGAAAGATTTACAGCTCAAATTACAATCAGAAAATATTGAGACAGAATTTCTTTCAGACCATCCTTATGCTCTAAAATTAAAAGAACGCGCTAACGTTTTTATGACTGAAGCTTTTAAGGAAGGCTGGTTTGAAGTGCAGGATGCGTCTTCACAATTAGTAGCTGACTTTTTAGATGTAAAACCAGGTATGAAAGTGGTTGATGCTTGTGCTGGTGCTGGTGGAAAAACGTTGCATTTAGCATCCCTTATGGACAATAAAGGGCAAGTGATTGCAATGGATATTTACGAAAGTAAGCTAAAGAAGCTTAAGGTTAGAGCGCGTCGTAATGGAGTTCATAATATCGAAATGAAAGTCATTGATTCTACAAAACCTATAAAAAAGCTTTATGGAAAAGCAGATCGTTTACTGATTGACGCTCCGTGCTCCGGTTTGGGTGTTTTACGTAGAAATCCAGATTCTAAATGGAAATTACAACCAGAGTTTGTCGATAACATCAAAAAAACTCAAGGAGAAATCTTAGAGCAATATTCAAAAATGGTTAAACCAGGTGGAAAAATGGTTTATGCTACATGTTCGGTATTGCCTTCAGAAAATCAAAATCAAATTGATAAATTCTTAACATCCGAAGCAGGAAAAGACTTTACTTTTGTAAAAGACAATAATATTTTAGCTTATAAATCTGGTTTTGACGGATTTTACATGGCTTTATTAGAAAAGAAAAAATAAACTTAAATAGATGAAACAATTCTACACTTTAATAGCTACTTTAATTTTTACAACTGTAGGTTTTGCACAAATTCCAGCAGGCTACTACGATAGTGCTACAGGAACTGGCTACACACTAAAAACGCAACTACACAACATTATAGACAACCATAACGATCAAGGTTATGATGCTATGGATGGTTTTATAGCGTCTTATGATTTAGACAATTACTATGAAACTGGAAGTAATACGATTTTAGACCCTTATTCAGAAAATCCATCAGGATCAGATCCTTACACGTTCTCTCCTGTTAGTGATGAATGTGGAAATTATAGTGGCGAAGGAGATTGTTATAACAAAGAACACGTTATTCCTCAGTCTGTATTCAGTCAAAACTTACCTATGCGAAGTGATGCGCACCACCTTTTACCTACTGATGGTCGTGTTAATGGTTTTAGAAGCAACTATCCTTTTGGAGTAGTTGACAACAGTCAATTAGCAAGTCAAAGTGGTATTTCTAATCCAACTCAGAATGGTTCAAAACTTGGAGGTAACCTTAATAGTGGTTATTCTGCTGGCTATTCTAGTACTGTTTTTGAACCTATTGATGAATTTAAAGGAGACATTGCTCGTATTTACTTCTATTTTGTAACACGCTACGAAGACCAAGTGAGTAACTGGAGTAGTTATGCTATGTTCGACGGAAGCTCAGACAAAGTATTGGATGATCCTTTTTTAAGCATACTTTTAACATGGCACCAAAACGATCCTGTCTCTCAAAAGGAAATAGATCGTAACAATAATATATATTACAATCATCAGGGCAATAGAAACCCTTTCGTAGATCATCCTGAATGGGTAAATGCTATTTGGGTTTCTACTCCAGATACTGAATCTCCAACAACACCAACCAACTTAGTGGTAACAAATGAAGCTTCAACTTCTATTGATCTCAGCTGGACAGCTTCTACCGACAATGTTGCTGTAGAATCTTATGATGTTTATGTAGATGGTGTTTTTAATACTAACGTAACTACAAATGCTGCAAATGTTATTAACCTAACTCCTGAAACTACATATTCATTTTATATTATCGCTATTGATGCTGCGGGAAATGAATCAACTCAAAGTAATTCTGTAAATGGTACTACAACAGCAGCCGGTGCACCTGGTAGTAATTGTGTCGTTGAAGATTTTGAAAACATACCTGCAAATAGCTCACAGTATACAAACAGAATTTGGACTGGTGCAGACGGTACATGGAATGCAACGGAAGCCAGAACTGACCAAACCATAAACAATAGAGCTATATTAATAGATTATAGAGGTAATTCGGATTCTGGTATGCTAACCTCACCTACTGTAAGTGGTGGTATAGGTAATCTTACAATTACGACTCAAAGAATCTTCTCAGGGACTGACGGAAGTTTAGACGTTTTAGTAAATGGTAGCTTAGTGGGAACTATTCCTTACAGTGATGCTGAACAAACTACTACTTTAAGTAATATAAATCTAGAGGGTTCAATTACAGTAGAAATTTCTGATAACGATTCTGGTAGTGCAAGAGTTGGTATTGATGATTTATCTTGGACATGTTATTCTTCGTTAAGTATTGCTGATAATGATCTTGATACTTCTTCAATTTACCCAAATCCTGTTAAGTCTAAATTGTACATTAATTTAGCATCTAACGAAAATACTGTTGTTGAAATTTTTGACATATTAGGAAAAAGAGTTTTAAAAACTCAAATCAATTCTTCAGATAGCATCAATGTACAAACATTAAAATCTGGCGTTTATATTTTGAAATTGACACAAAACAATTCATCTGTAAGCAAAAAATTGATTAAGAACTAATCAAAACATTAAATTCTTGAAAAAGCAGTTCAATTTTTGAGCTGCTTTTTTTTGTTTAAAACCTGTTGAATAAGTCTACTAATTGAATTCTTTTTTATAGCTACATTATTTCAAAATAAACTAAATTTGTGTTTTTATTTTTCACACCAAACACAACACTCTAATGATTCATTTCTTTGGAAACCAAAACAGCAAAGTTTTCGCTGTTCAAGCCACAAAAGAATTATCAACTGAAACCATTTCAAAATTGACATGGTTATTTGGCAACCAGCCAAAAATAGAACAAGCATCACTAGATGCTTTTTTTGTTGGTCCAAGAGCCGCAATGATTACTCCTTGGAGTACCAATGCTGTAGAAATTACTCAAAACATGGGAATTTCTGGTATTTTACGTATTGAGGAATTCATATCAGTTTCAGAAGATTTCAAAGGTTACGACCCAATGATTTCTGAAAAATTTTCAAGCTTAAATCAAGACATCTTTACCATAAATATTCAACCAGAAGCGATTCTTGATATTGAAGATATTTCGGCATACAACCAACAAGAAGGTTTATCGCTAAGTGATGAAGAAATTGAATACTTAGAAGGTGTTTCTAAAAAAATAGGACGACCATTGACAGACTCTGAAGTATTTGGATTTTCACAAGTGAACTCAGAGCACTGTCGTCATAAAATTTTCAACGGAACGTTTGTTATCGATGGTGAAGAAAAACCGACGTCATTATTCAAAATGATTAAGGAAACATCAAAACAAAATCCTAACGATATTGTTTCCGCATATAAAGACAATGTTGCTTTTATAAAAGGACCTGTTGTAGAACAGTTTGCACCAAAACGTGCTGATGTTCCTGAATATTACCAAACTAAAGATTTTGAATCTGTAATTTCATTAAAAGCAGAAACACATAATTTCCCAACAACTGTAGAGCCTTTTAATGGAGCTGCTACGGGTTCTGGTGGGGAAATCAGAGACAGGCTTGCTGGTGGTAAAGGTTCTATTCCATTAGCAGGAACAGCTGTTTACATGACATCATATTCGCGTTTAGAAGAAGAGCGTCCTTGGGAAAAAGCGTTTCCTGAACGTAAATGGTTGTACCAAACTCCAATGGATATCCTAATAAAAGCTAGTAACGGAGCTTCAGATTTCGGAAATAAATTTGGTCAGCCATTAATTTGTGGTTCTGTTTTAACCTTCGAACATCAAGAAAACAATGATAAGATTGGTTACGACAAGGTGATTATGCAAGCTGGTGGTATTGGTTACGGAAAAGCAGACCAAGCCATAAAAGATATACCAAAAGCAGGTGACAAAATCGTAATTCTTGGTGGTGATAATTATAGAATTGGTATGGGAGGCGCTGCTGTATCGTCTGCTGATACTGGCGAATTCGATTCTGGTATCGAGCTAAATGCTGTACAACGTTCTAACCCAGAAATGCAAAAACGTGCTGCCAATGCTGTTCGAGGCATGGTAGAAAGTGATGAAAACCATATTGTTTCTATTCACGATCATGGTGCTGGTGGACATCTTAACTGTTTATCTGAACTTGTTGAAGATACTGGTGGAAAAATCGATTTAGACAAATTGCCAGTTGGTGATCCAACGCTTTCTTCAAAAGAAATTATTGGTAATGAGTCTCAAGAACGTATGGGATTGGTGATTGGAGATAAGCATTTAGAAGTACTTCATAAAATTGCCGACAGAGAACGTTCACCTATCTATGATGTTGGTGAAGTTACCGGAAAACACCGTTTTACATTTGAGTCTGAAACTAATGGAGACAAACCAATGGATTTGGCTCTGGAAGATATGTTTGGTAGCTCCCCAAAAACTATAATGACAGATCATACGGTTGAAAAAAACTACAGTGATGTATCTTACAACAGAGATAATTTTTACGATTATTTAGACCAAGTTTTACAGCTAGAAGCAGTCGCATGTAAAGATTGGCTAACTAATAAAGTAGACCGTTGTGTTGGTGGTAAAGTTGCCAAGCAACAGTGTGCTGGACCATTACAATTGCCATTGAACAATGTTGGTGTAATGGCATTAGATTATAAAGGTAAAGAAGGTATTGCCACCTCAATTGGCCACTCACCTATTTCGGGATTGATAGATCCTGTAGCAGGTAGCCGCAACTCTATTACAGAAGCCTTAACTAATATTATTTGGGCACCTTTAAAAGATGGCTTAAAGAATGTTTCACTTTCTGCAAACTGGATGTGGCCTTGTAAAAATGAAGGTGAAGATGCACGTTTATACGAAGCTGTAAAGGCAGTTTCAGAATTTGCTATAGATTTAGGCATTAATGTACCAACAGGAAAAGATTCGCTTTCTATGAAGCAAAAATATCCTGATGGTGATGTTATTTCCCCAGGTACAGTTATAATTTCGGCTGCTGCAAATTGTATTGACATTAACAAAGTAGTTGAACCTGTTTTTCAAAAGAATGAAGGTGATATTTACTATATTAACTTATCTCAAGACAACTTTAAATTAGGCGGAAGTTCTTTTGCACAAGTAGTCAATAAAATTGGTAACGAAGCGCCAACCGTTAAAAGTGCTGATTATGTAAAAACGGTTTTCAATACCATTCAACAATTAATATTAGATGGTAAAATTGTCGCTGGACACGATGTCGCTTCAGGTGGTTTAATTACTACACTTTTAGAACTTTGTTTTGCCGATAATACTATTGGTGCAGAATTAGATTTAACCGCTTTAGCTGAAAAAGATTCTTTTAAAATACTTTTTGCTGAAAACTCAGGAATTGTAATTCAGGCTAAAAATAAGAGTATCGAAACCGTATTATCTGATGCTAAAATCGATTTCCATAATATTGGTAAGGTTATGGAAAGTGATGTGCTTAGCATTATCAATAGTAATGAAGTCTTTACTATGACCATTTCGAGATTGAGAGACATGTGGTACAAAACCTCTTTCCTACTCGACCAAAAACAAACGGCTAATGGTTTAGCTAAAACACGTTTTGATAATTACAAAAATCAACCTTTACATTTCGAATTTCCAAAACAATTCACTGGAAAACTTCCAGAAACAGATTCAAGCAAACCAAGGCCAAAAGCTGCTATCTTACGTGAAAAAGGAAGTAATTCTGAACGCGAAATGGCAAACGCTATGTACCTAGCTGGTTTTGATGTTAAAGATGTTCACATGACCGATTTAATTTCTGGTCGTGAAACTTTAGAAGATATTCAATTCCTTGGTGCCGTTGGTGGTTTCTCAAACTCTGATGTTTTAGGATCTGCTAAAGGTTGGGCTGGTGCTATAAAGTATAATGAAACAGCAAATAAAGTCATCAAGAACTTTTTTGAAAGAGAAGATACCTTATCTGTCGGAATTTGTAACGGTTGCCAACTATGGATGGAACTAGAGCTTATTAATCCAGATCATGATGTTCATGGCAAAATGATTCATAACGATTCACATAAGCATGAAAGTGCATTTACTTCTGTAAAAATCCAAGAAAACAACTCTATTATGTTATCGTCTTTAGCAGGAAGTACACTTGGTGTATGGATTTCTCATGGCGAAGGAAAATTTAGCCTTCCTTATGCTGAAGATCAATACAATATTGTAGCAAAATATGCTTATACTGAATATCCTCATAATCCAAATGGCTCAGATTTTAATACAGCCATGATGACTGACAAAACTGGAAGACATTTGGTAACCATGCCACATATTGAACGATCCATTTTCCAGTGGAATTGGGCTAACTATCCTAATGATAGACAAGACCAAGTATCTCCATGGATTGAAGCATTTACCAATGCTAAGAAATGGATTGAAAATAACTAATAATAAACTACTTAGACTAACAAAAAAGTGTATTTATTATCTTTGTATAGATAAGTGGTACTTTTTTACTAACGATATTGTTTAATTACTTAGGGTTATTACTTAAACTTGTTAGTAGTTAGGGTAAAAGTATCATAAAGAAAGGGCTTCTTAATTTTGAAGCCCTTTTTATTTTCTTTTCACTAAATGAATTTAGAACATCAAACGAAATTTTTAATACGATTTATTTTTATACTCCAAAATAATTAACCCTATATTTGTTATTTTCGCAAAAACCCCTAATTTTTTTTGCTGATTTTAGATTATGACAGACGTTAAACGCCTTTTTGATTTCCCTTATTATCAACTTAAACACAAACCAAACGCTAAAGCTTTGGTAACAAAATACAATGGTGAATGGACACCTATGTCTACGCAAGACTATGTAGACAAAGCAAATACAATTAGTCGTGCACTTTTAAGATTAGGTGTACAAAAAGATGATAAAATTGCTGTTATATCCTCAACTAATAGGACAGAATGGAATATTATGGATATTGGAATTCTGCAATTGGGTGCTCAAAATATTCCTATTTATCCTACAATTTCGGCTGAGGATTATGAATATGTACTAAATCATAGCGAATCAATTTATTGCTTTGTTTCAGATGAAGAAGTTTTGCAAAAAGTGAGAAAAGTTCAGTCTAACACTAAGATAAAAGAAGTTTATTCTTTCAATCATATTGAAGGTTGTAAACATTATTCAGAGTTATTTGATTTAGGTAAAGACGAAAGTAACCAACCTGAAGTCGAAGAACGAAAAGACGCAGTAAAACCGGAAGACCTAGCTACAATAATTTATACCTCAGGAACTACAGGAAAACCAAAAGGTGTAATGTTATCACACTGGAACATTACAAGCAATGCATTAGACGCATCTAAACGTCTTCCAAAAATTGATGGTGAAACTAGAATACTAAGCTTTCTTCCTATATGTCATATTTTTGAACGTGTTCTAATTTACATCTATCAGTATGCAGGAACCAGTATTTATTTTGCTGAAGCCTTAGATAAAATTGGAGATAACGCCAAAGAGGTTAAGCCTCACTTAATGAGTGTTGTTCCTAGGTTACTAGAAAAAGTTTTTGACAAAATAATGCTAAAGGCCGATGAGCTTACAGGTATTAAGCACAAACTATTTTACTGGGCAGTTGAACTAGGTGAAATTTGGGAACCGTACAAAGCAAATGGTGCTTGGTATGAATTTAAATTAAGTATTGCTAACAAACTAATATTTAGCAAATGGCGCGAAGCCTTAGGAGGAGAATTACGCACAATGGTTTCTGGTAGTGCAGCACTTCAACCACGCTTGTCTAGAATTTTTGGAGCTGCAAAAATGCAAGTCATGGAAGGCTATGGTTTAACGGAGACATCTCCTGTTGTCGGTGTTGGCATGTATAGAGATAAACATTATAAAGTAGGTACTGTAGGTAAGCCAATTGATAATGTAGAAGTTAAAATCGCAGAAGACGGTGAAATTTTAATAAAAGGACCAAACGTTATGATGGGTTATTATAAAGATCCTGAAAAAACGGATTCAGTAATGACCGGTGACTATTTCCATACAGGTGACAAAGGTATTATAGACGAAGATGGTTTCTTGAAGATTACAGGTCGTAAAAAAGAAATGTTTAAGACCTCTGGAGGAAAATACATCATACCTACACTTTTAGAAAATGATCTAAAACAGTCTTTATTCATTGAGCAAGTAATGGTAATTGGTGAAGGTGAAAAAATGCCAGGAGCTATCATTCAACCAAATTTCGAATTCATCAGAGATTGGATAGATCATAAAAATCACTCTATAGGTAAGACTGAAAAAGAAATTGCAACTTCAGAAATTGTAATAAATCGTATTCAAAAAGAAGTTGACAAATACAATAAGAACTTTGGAAAGTGGGAACAAATTAAACGTTTCGAACTTACTCCTGAATCCTGGACCATAGATGATGGTCACCTTACTCCTACTATGAAAATGAAGCGTAACATTATTAGAGAAAAATATGACGCTTTATACGAAAAAATCTATAGACCATAGTACAAATCCTTCGTAGGTTAGATTTTAAAATACTATGCACGCATAATTTTTCTACATTTATTATGCGTGCATAGTATTTTTTATTATATTTGGATCTAACTAAATTATAATGAAGGACAAAACAATAGATTATGTGCTGAGAACCACATGGTTAGCAGTAAATAAAATGTACAACGAAGAGGCCTCAAAATTCGATACTACAATGGCTACTGGCTTTGCTTTATTGAGTATTGATCCAGAAAATGGTACACCTTCAACCTCATTAGGTCCAAAAATGGGTATGGAAGCTACAAGTCTTTCACGTACCTTAAAATCTATGGAAGAAAAAGGGTTAATAGAGCGTAAACCGAATCCAGAAGATGGTCGAGGAGTACTTATTTATTTAACAGAATTCGGAAGAGAAAAACGAGCCTTTTCAAGAGAACGTGTATTGATATTTAATGAGGCTATAAAATCTAATATAAGCACTGAAAAAATAGAACATTTCTATGAAGTAGCAGAACTTATAAATAATATGATTTCTAATAAAAAAATATACAATCAAAAAGAACACACATTAAAACAATGAGCAAACGTAGAATAAAGAAAATTGCCATCATTGGTTCTGGTATTATGGGAAGTGGTATTGCTTGTCATTTTGCCAATATTGGTGTAGATGTCTTACTATTAGACATTGTTCCAAGAGAACTTAATGATATAGAAAAAGCAAAAGGTCTAACTTTAGAAGATAAAGTTGTGCGCAATCGCTTAGTTAACGATGCGCTTACTGCATCGATAAAATCTAAACCTGCACCACTCTATCATCCATCATTTAAAAATCGTATTACAACAGGTAATTTAGAAGATGATATCGCCAAAGTTGCTGATGTAGATTGGATAATGGAAGTTGTTGTGGAACGTTTAGACATTAAACAACAAGTTTTTGAAAAACTTGAAAAGTACAGAACACCTGGTACCTTAATTACATCAAATACCTCAGGTATTCCAATTAAATTTATGAGTGAAGGCCGAAGTGAAGATTTCCAAAAACACTTCTGTGGTACTCACTTTTTTAATCCAGCGCGTTACTTAAAGTTATTCGAAATTATTCCAGGACCAAAAACTGATGCTTCGGTATTAGAGTTTTTAAATGGTTACGGAGAGCAGTTCTTAGGAAAAACTTCGGTTGTTGCTAAAGATACACCAGCTTTTATTGGTAACCGTATAGGTATCTTTAGTATTATGAGTTTATTCCACACAGTTAAAGATTTAGACTTAACTATTGAGGAAGTAGATAAATTATCTGGTCCTGTAATTGGTCGTCCAAAGTCTGCAACATTTAGAACCGTAGACGTTGTTGGTTTAGATACTCTAGTGCATGTAGCAAATGGTATTAGAGAAAATTGTCCTAATGACGAAAGACATGAGTTATTTGCCTTACCAGATTTCATCAATACAATGATGGAAAACAAGTGGTTAGGAAGCAAAACAGGTCAAGGTTTTTATAAAAAATCCGTTTCAAAAGACGGGAAAAAAGAAATTTTATCACTAGACCTTAATACCTTAGAATATAGAGAAAAGCAACGTGCTAAGTTTGCCACTTTAGAATTAACTAAAACAATTGATAAAGTTGTAGATCGCTTTAAAGTATTAGTAAAAGGAAAAGATAAGGCTGGTGAATTCTACAGAAAAAGTTTTGCCGCTTTATTTGCTTACGTATCTAATCGTATTCCAGAAATTACGGACGATTTATATAAAATTGATGATGCCATGAAAGCCGGATTTGGTTGGGAACATGGTCCTTTCCAAATTTGGGATGCTATTGGTGTCGAAGCTGGTATTGAAATGATGAAAGCAGAAGGTCTAGAACCAAATGCTTGGGTTAACGAAATGTTGGCTTCTGGTAGTAAATCATTTTACACTGTAAAAGACGGAGCTTCTTTTGCTTATGATATTCCTTCAAAATCACAGCAAAAAATTCCTGGTCAGGATAGTTTTATCATCTTAGACAACATCAGAAAATCTAACGAAGTATTTAAAAACTCTGGTGTCGTTATAGAAGACCTTGGTGATGGCATCCTTAATTGCGAATTCCAATCTAAAATGAATACCATTGGTGGTGATGTTTTAGCTGGACTAAACAAAGCTGTGGATTTAGCAGAAAAAGATTTCGAAGGTTTAGTAATTGGTAACCAAGGAGCTAATTTCTCTGTTGGTGCTAACATCGGAATGATTTTTATGATGGCAGCAGAACAAGAATATGATGAGCTTAATATGGCTATCAAATACTTCCAAGACACAATGATGCGTATGCGTTATTCTTCTATCCCAACAATTGCTGCACCTCATGGTATGGCGCTTGGTGGTGGTTGTGAGTTATCAATGCATGCAGACAAAGTTGTTGCTGCTGCAGAAACTTACATTGGTTTAGTAGAGTTTGGTGTTGGCGTTATTCCTGGTGGTGGAGGCTCTAAAGAAATGGCGTTGAGAGCACAAGATGTGTTCCATAAAGGTGATGTAGAACTTAACGTTTTACAAGATTATTTCTTAACTATAGGTATGGCTAAAGTAGCAACATCTGCATATGAAGCTTATGATTTAGGTATTCTTCAAAAAGGAAAAGATGTTGTTGTGGTTAACAAGGATCGTCAGATTGCAACAGCTAAAGCACATGCCAGAATGTTAGCTGATTCAGGCTATACCCAACCTGTAAAACGTAAAGATGTTAAAGTACTTGGCAAACAAGCTTTAGGTATGTTCTTAGTTGGAACAGATTCTATGGAAGCAAGTCACTACATCAGTGAGCACGATCAAAAAATCGCTAATAAACTAGCTTACGTTATGGCTGGTGGAGATTTATCAGAGCCTACGCTGGTTACAGAACAATATTTACTTGATTTAGAGCGTGAGGCTTTCCTTTCGCTTTGTACAGAACGTAAAACGCTAGAGCGTATTCAGCACATGCTAAAAACAGGTAAACCTTTAAGAAATTAAAAAATGAAACAAGTATATATAGTAAAAGGATATAGAACTGCAGTTGGTAAATCCAAAAAAGGTGGTTTTAGATTTAAAAGAGCTGATGAGCTCGCTGCTGAAACCATTCAGTACATGATGGGTAAATTGCCCGATTTTGATGTTACTCGTATCGATGATGTTATTGTTGGTAATGCAATGCCAGAAGGATCTCAAGGACTAAATATGGCACGTATAATTTCGTTAATAGGATTAAATACAGTAGACGTGCCAGGTGTAACGGTTAACAGATTCTGTTCTTCAGGTTTAGAGACCATTGCTATGGCTGTTGCCAAAATTCAAGCTGGTATGGCAGAATGTATTATTGCTGGTGGTGCAGAAAGTATGAGTTCTGTTCCTATGACAGGTTTTAAACCAGAATTAAACTACGATATCGTAAACGCTGGTCATGAAGACTATTATTGGGGAATGGGTAATACAGCAGAAGCGGTTGCAAACAAATACAACGTGTCTAGAGAAGATCAAGATGAGTTTGCTTACCATTCGCACATGAAAGCTTTAAAAGCACTTGAAGAAAACAGATTTCAAGATCAAATAGTACCTATTGAAGTAGAAGAAACTTACGTTGATGCTAATGGTAAAAAAGCAACACGCAAATACACCGTTTCAAAAGACGAAGGGCCAAGAAAAGGAACTAGTAAAGAAGCATTAGCAAAATTAAGACCTGTATTTGCTCAAGGTGGTTCAGTCACTGCCGGAAACTCATCTCAAACCAGCGATGGTGCTGCGTTTGTACTAGTAATGAGTGAAGCCATGGTTAAAGAATTAAACTTAGAGCCTGTGGCACGTTTAGTAAGTTATGCAGCAGCAGGTGTACCACCAAGAATTATGGGTATTGGTCCAGTAGCTGCGATTCCAAAAGCATTAAAACAAGGTGGTTTATCTCAAAAAGATATTGAATTAATTGAGCTTAATGAAGCTTTTGCGTCTCAGTCTTTAGCTGTAATGCGAGAATTAGACCTCAACCAAGAAATTGTAAATGTTAATGGAGGTGCAATAGCACTAGGACATCCTCTTGGATGTACAGGTGCAAAACTTTCTGTTCAATTATTTGATGAAATGCGTAAGCGTGACATGAAAAACAAGTATGGTATGGTTACTATGTGTGTTGGAACTGGTCAAGGTGCAGCTGGAATATTTGAATTTTTAAATTAAGAAGAAACTTATAACGTATAAAAAAATGGAGACTGTAGAAAAAGACATTTTAAGAGGAGGACAATTCCTTGTTAAAGAAACAAATTGTGAAGACGTTTTCACACCTGAAGATTTTTCAGAAGAACAACAAATGATGAAAGAAGCGGTTATGGAATTTAATGACCGCGAAATTATTGCTCATAAAGCAAGATTTGAAGCTAAAGATTATGCGCTAACAGAAGAAGTAATGCGCAAAGCAGGAGAACTTGGCTTCTTAGGTGTTGCTGTACCAGAAGCATATGGAGGATTAGGAATGGGATTTGTTTCAACATGTCTTACTTGTGATTATATCTCTTCAGGAACAGGATCTTTCAGTACTGCTTTTGGTGCTCATACAGGTATTGGTACTATGCCAATTACGCTTTACGGAACCGAAGAACAAAAACAAAAGTATGTACCTAAACTAGCCTCAGGAGAATGGTTTGGAGCTTACTGTTTAACAGAACCAGGTGCAGGTTCTGATGCTAACTCTGGTAAAACTACTGCAGAGCTATCAGCCGATGGTAAGTCTTACAAAATTAATGGCCAGAAGATGTGGATCTCTAACGCTGGCTTTTGTAGTTTAATGATTGTTTTTGCTCGTATTGAAGACGATAAAAATATTACTGGATTTATTGTAGAATACGATCCAGAAAACCCTAACGGAGTTACTCTAGGTGAAGAAGAGCACAAACTTGGTATTAGAGCGAGTTCTACACGTCAGGTTTTCTTTAATGATACGGTTGTTCCTGTAGAAAATATGCTTGCTGGTCGTGGTGAAGGTTTTAAAATTGCCATGAATGCACTAAATGTTGGTCGTATTAAATTAGCTGCTGCTTGTTTAGATTCTCAAAGAAGAATTTTAACCACGGCTGTAAACTATGCTAACGAGCGTAAACAGTTTAAAACTCCTATAGCAGATTTTGGTGCTATAAAAATGAAATTAGCAAAAATGGCTACAGATGCCTATGCTGGTGAATCCGCTACTTATAGAGCTGCGAAAAATATTGAAGATCGCATAGCTATTAGAGAAGCTGCTGGAAACTCTCACCAAGAAGCTGAGCTAAAAGGTGTAGAAGAATATGCTATTGAGTGTTCTATTCTTAAAGTAGCTGTTTCAGAAGATGTACAAAACTGCGCTGACGAAGGCATCCAGATTTTTGGTGGTATGGGATTCTCTGAAGAAACTCCAATGGAAGCTGCTTGGAGAGATGCTCGTATTGCTCGTATCTACGAAGGAACTAACGAAATTAACAGAATGCTTTCTGTTGGCATGTTAGTTAAAAAAGCTATGAAAGGTCATGTAGATTTATTAGGTCCTGCAATGAAAGTGCAAGAAGAACTAATGGGTATTCCTTCTTTTGACACACCAGATTACTCAGAGCTTTTCTCTGAAGAAAAAGAAATGATTGCTAAGCTTAAAAAGGTATTCTTAATGGTAGCTGGTGCAGCTGTTCAAAAGTTTGGTCCAGATATGGAAAAACACCAACAGCTTTTAGTTGCTGCTGCAGATATATTAATAGAAATATATATGGCAGAGTCTACTATTTTAAGAACTGAAAAGAATGCAAAACGTTTTGGTGAAGAGGCTCAATCTGTACAAATTGCTATGTCTAAACTATATTTATTTAATGCAGTAAATATTATAGAAGATAAAGGAAAAGAAAGTATTATTTCCTTCGCTGAAGGAGATGAGCAACGTATGATGCTTATGGGCTTAAAACGTTTTACTAAATATCAGAATTATCCGGATATCGTTGATTTACGAAACGAAATTGCCGAAAAAGTAAAAGCAGAAAATAAATACTGCTTTTAGGTTTAAGTTTAAGTTAGAAATGAAAAAAGCCAATTCAATAGAATTGGCTTTTTTTTAGTAATTTATTTAACTGTAACCTTTTTAGTTACAACAAAACCATCATCGGCGCTAAGTCTAATAATATAAAGACCAGATGTTAAATTCTCAATACTATATTCGCTGCGAGAAGTATTTAAAATATCTGCAATATTATAAACGCTTTGACCTGACGTGTTATAAACTTCAATATTTGATACATCTAGGTTAATTGGGTTAGTAACTACCAACTTTTTATTATTTATTTCATAATAAAAATCTAGCTGCTCTTCTTTATTCTCATCAATACTTAATACGCTTGGGGTTTGAAATCCAATCACAAAACGATCTTCATAATTACCCGGTTGTAATGTTGCTTCATAGTTTGTACTTCTTAAATCGTAGTGTGTATTTAACTCAGTATCATGAAGTACAATATTTAAATCATCTGGTATATTCTCTAAAGATTGAATAGAAATAACAACATCACCAACATCACTTTTTTGAATGTTTAGCGGTAAAGTTGTTTCTTCCGTATCTATCTCTCCTATTCCCTGAATAACAAATAACTGGTCCTCTATTAACCATGACATATCATCTACCTGAACATCATTTAAATAACCATCATATCCCCAATCATAGCCTTCAGTACAGTTATCATCAACTGTTAAAAGAATCTGTCTATTAATAATACCTACAGATGTAAACTGCAATCTTATTTTTGGTCTGTTATCAGTAGTACTTTGAGTTGTTACTTCTATGGTTTCTTTTGTTGAGGCAATATTTTCATCTATATTAGAAATGTTTTGTGCAAAACTGGTTGGCAGATATAACAGACAAATAAGTGCGCCTACAATTTTAATAAATGATATGGTAGTATTCATAACTTTAGAGGGATTAAGTTACTTGAGAGGATTAATGGTTTTGTTGGTTATTGATAAGTCTAAGTTTCAAAAAATAATATGGAATTTCTGATAATTACATTTTAAACGCTAATTAATTCGCTAAAAAGAATTCGACTGCAAATTATATCGATAAATTGTTGTTCATATTAAGCCTTCTCGAACGAAAATTTCCTTAGGAATATATCAATTAGACAAGAAGCTATGATTTTGAATAAACAACTCGTTTCGAATCAACCAATCAAAACTTTTTTTGTCAAAACCTCATTATTAACAGTAGTGACTGTTACAAGATATATTTCCGACGATAAATTCTCTATTGTAAAAGCTTTGTCTTGTGTATTATCCATTAAGACTTCTTTGTACACCAATTGCCCTGTTAAGTTGTAAACACAAAATTCTTTTAATTCTATATTAGATTTGTTTTTAAGCTTTACCTCGTTAGAAATCTTATCAAAATATACATGCAAAAGATCTGCTGTTTTATAATCATTAACAGAAAGGCTACTCGGAAGTTGAAAGCCTATTTGAAAACGACTATCATAAGTACCTGCTTCTAACGTTGTCTGATAATCAGCATTTCTTAAGTCATGACTTACTCCGTGTTCAGTATCATACAGAATAATGTCTAAATCATCCGGTACATTTTCTAAGGAATGAATTGATATAATAACAGCTCCAGTATTTCCTTTTTGAACATGTAATGGTAAATTTGTATTACTGTCTATACTTCCAATACCCTGAATTACAAATAGTTCATCTTCTATCATCCAAGATAAATCATCAACTTGTTGGTTATACAAATGACCATCAAATCCCCAATCATAACCATCAGAGCAGCTACTATCTACAGTTAATAATAGCTGTCTATTAAGTACACCGACTGAATTAAAATTGAGTCTTATTTTTAAACGATTATCCTCATTTGCATCGGTTTCTGTAGCATTAATTGCTGTACTTGGTAGAGATGAGTTTTGTGAGCTATTGTCTGTTGTTTGACCGTAATTTAATTCTGAAAACAAAAAGCTAAATAAAAAAGTTATTTTTATCAAGTTTAGAGTAATTCTCTCCATATTCTTTAATTATTCACGTTAGTAATAGTTAGTTGTCATTATCTAATATTACAAATACAAAAGCTCAAAACACATGTTAAAAGCCATTAATATCGATTATTAGCATTTTTTTGTAGGTATTAACTTAAATAGTGTAGTGCTTTTCTGAAATCATATTTTAATGTAATTGATATTTGCACTCTTCTCTAAGTATCAATATAAAGTCCATAATATCTAATCTAGATAATCCTTATATTTATGGAATCAATCTTGCTATCTCATGAAATATTATTTTTTAATCCTATTTCCCTTACTATCTACCTTTTCCTTTTCTCAATCTAATACTGAAGTCTTCCTTTTTGACTTGGAAAAAAGCAATTCTAAAATTGAAGTTTCAAATGGTATCAATATATCTAATAACGAAGGCTACGATAACCAGCCTTCTTTTTTTGGTGATGAGAATGTACTCTATGCTTCAACACGTAGCGGACAAACCGATATTGCACAATATCACATTAATTACAAATCAAAAACCTTTATAAATTTTACCAAAGGTGGAGAATACTCACCTTTAAAAATCCCTAATAAAAATGCGGTTTCTGCTGTTAGGTTAGATATTGATGGTAAACAACGTTTATACAGTTATAACCTCAGCAATGGTGAATCTACAGAGCTCATCAAGGATTTGGTCGTAGCGTACTATACATGGTACGATGAGCACTCTATAGTATCTGCTGTCATTGAAAACGAGCAACTAAATTTATATTTCACAAATATTACAGATGGTATTAGTAGAAAATACGCTACAAATGTTGGGCGTTCGTTTCATAAAATCCCAAATTCTAATCTCGTAAGTTTTATTTACAAAGAAGCTAATAAACCGTGGCAAATAAGATCTTTAAACCCTAAAAATGGTGTTACAAGACTTATTGCAAACACAATGGAAGGTGTTGAAGATATTTGCTGGCTAGATGGTAAAACACTTCTATCTGGTAAAAATGGTATCTTATATAAGCTAACCTTAAAACAAGATAATAACTGGAAAAAAGTAGCCAATCTTTCCTCTTACGGCATTGCTGATATTACGCGATTAGCCATAAACGACAACGGTACAAAATTATTAATTGCTGCAGATTTACAATCAAATGCGCAAGGTTTAGAAGTTAACGATAACCCAACAGAACAAACAGTTGACGACCCAATTTTATCAGAAACTGAAGCTGCTGCAGTTGTTCAAAAACATATAGATCCTTTTAACAACAGGCAACTCAATGACTTTGCAAATGCTTTTGATGCTAATGTTGTAGTTAATAAATTTCCAAAAGATTATATGTACTCTGGCAGAAATGCTCTTAAAGAAAACTACAGACAATTCTTTAAAAATAATAAAAAATCTAATGTTAAGGTTTTAAACCGTATGGTACTCAACAATTATGTTATTGATGAAGAATTGGTAACATTAAACAATTTAACCATAAGACAAGCTACCATATATAATGTAGACAAAGATGGTATAAAATCTATGACGTTTATTAGAAATAAAAATACAACCTCTAATCCTGAAACTATTGTAAATAATCAGCTTGAAGCTTACAACAAACGTGATATTGATGAGTTTAGTAAAACCTATACTAAAGATATTAAGCTTTATGAATTTCCAGAAAATATAACCTCTAATGGTATTGACGAATTGGAAAAAAGATATCAAGTCATCTTTCAAAAAGTCCCAGATCTTAATGCTGAAATAATGAACCGTATTGTTTTAGGCAACAAAGTTATTGATAAAGAAAAAGCAACCATAAACGGAAAAACCTATTATGCCATAGCCATTTACGAAATAGATGATGGTTTAATTTCAAAAGTTACTTTTATACAATAATATTACCATGAAAAATATTATAACACTTTTAGTATTAGCTATTAGCTTAAATAGCTTTTCTCAAGAGAAGAAAACCTTAGAACCCAAATTAGAAAACATCGCTTGGATAGCTGGCACTTGGCATGGTGAAGCCTTTGGTGGTATTACCGAAGAGATTTGGAGTGAACCTTCAGGTGGTTCTATGATGGCCACTTTTAAACTCATTGTAGAAGGAAAAGTACAATTCTACGAAATTGAAGTAATCCGAGAAATTGAAGACTCTTTAATTCTTCAGTTAAAACATTTTGACTCTGATTTAAAAGGATGGGAAACAAAAAACGAAACTGTTGATTTCCCTTTGATAGAAATTACAGAAACCAAAGTTGTTTTTGAAGGTATGACCTTTGAAAAGGTGTCTTCTAATGAAATGAATGTGTATGTAGATATCGAAAATGAAAATGGTAGTGTAGAAACATTAAAATTCAACTACAAAAAGTAATTACTTTATGAAAAAATATATCGTTATTCTTTTAATGGCTTTATGCTTTTCAAGTTGTAAAAACACTAACAAAGAGATTATAGAGACAACACCAAAATCGACAAAACCAGAAAAACAACTTCGACAAATACTTAAAGCCAAAAATGCTATTAAAATAGATGGTATTGCTGACGAAACTTCATGGAAGAATGCAAAATGGCATCCAATGGATCAAGTTTGGCTTGGAGATTCTTTAACAGCAGAAGATTTTTCAGGAAGATTTAAATTAACCTGGGATGATGAAGCGCTTTATGTTTTAGCACAAATAAAAGATGATACATTAATTGATAATATAAAAGACCCTCTTGTAAAATGGTGGGACGAAGACTGTTTAGAAATTTTTGTAGATGAGGACAATAGTGGTGGCGAACATCAGTATAATCACAACGCATTTGCATATCACATTGCTTTAGATGGTAATGTTGTAGATATGTCTACAGAAAAAATTGGAAAGTTATATAATTCACACATTGAATCTAAACTTGTAACATCTGATAACACTTCTATTTGGGAAGTAAAAATGTATTTATACAATGACACTTATGATGACAATTCAAAACCTAATAAACCCGTAAAACTCACTACAAACAAAAAGGTAGGTTTTGCAATTGCCTATTGCGATAACGATTATAGTACAGAACGCGAAAATTTTATAGGCTCTATTCCTGTTGAAGGTGAGGATAAAAACCGTGGCTGGATGGACGCTAATATTTTTGGAACCCTAAAACTTAAAGATTAACAATGAAAAAATCACTTCTATTTTTATTCCTGTTTCAAACCGTATTAATTGGTGCTCAAACCGATACCAAAATATATGATATCGTAGATGCCATTTCAGAAGAACGCTTAAAAAATGATGTAAAAACCTTAGCAGATTTTGGTACACGTCACACATTAAGCGATACTGTTTCTGACACAAGAGGTATAGGTGCAGCAAGACGATGGATAAAATCGCAATTCGATGCTATTTCAAAAGATTGCAATGATTGTTTGGAAGTTTTTTATCAGAGTAATTTGGTGGAAAAAGGAACCAATCAACGCATTGTAAAAGATGTTAATGTGGTAAACGTTGTTGCTGTTCAGCGTGGCACAAAATACCCTAATCGATTTATTATAATGAGCGGAGATATAGACTCCAGAGTTTCAGATCCTAATGACTATACGTCTGATGCTCCAGGTGCCAATGATAATGCGACAGGAATGGCTGGAGCTATTGAAGCTGCTAGAGTACTTTCTAAATATAAATTTGAAAGTAGTATTGTCTATCTAGGACTTTCTGGTGAAGAACAAGGCCTTTTTGGCGGGCAAGGTTTTGCCAAATATGCTAAAGAAAATAATTGGCAAATTATTGGTGTGCTTAATAACGACATGATCGGAAACATAAAAGGTGTTGATGGAGTTATAGACAATCGTACATTCCGAATCTTTTCTGAACCGATTACTACAGACGAAACCGATGCAGAAAAACTAGCAAGACAAGCAAGAGCAAGGCGTTTTTATGGTGGAGAAGTTGATGGTATTTCACGTCAGTTAGCAAGATATGTGTACACCACAACTAAAACCTACATGCCAGAAATGAACCCAATGATGGTCTATCGTCTCGATCGTTTTGGTCGTGGTGGTCATCACAGACCTTTTAATGATTTAGGTTTTGCAGGTATCCGAATAATGGAAGCGCACGAAAATTACACGCAGCAACATCAGGATATTAGAACAGAAAATGGTATCGATTATGGAGACACGTTTGAGCATGTTAACTTTTCATATTGTAAAAAGCTTACTGCTGTCAATGCAATTACTATGGCTAGCCTTGCTTCTGCTCCACCTGCTCCAGACGAAGTGAGTATTGGAGGTATTGTAGAAGCTTCAGCAAAACTACAATGGAATAAAGTAGACGGTGCCAAAGGCTACAAAATCTATTGGAGAGACACAACTTCACCTACTTGGGACCACAGCAGATATGTAGAAAACATTACCGAATTTACCTTAGAAGGTATAGTTATTGATAACTTCTTTTTTGGTGTGGCTTCTGTTTCCGAAGACGGACACGAAAGCTTAGTTACATTTCCAAACAAAATATTAAGATAGTTTTCTGTCATTCTCAAAAAACAACAGGAATCTAAACGTCATTCAAAATGATAAAAAAACACATAGCACTTACATTTTTATTAGTTAGTACTTTAATAGTTAACGCACAACTTCTTCAAAATAAAGACAGCTTCACTAAGCAAGATACCTTAAGAGGTAGTATTACACCAGAGCGCGAATGGTGGGACCTCACCTACTATCATCTCGATATTGAAGTAAAGCCAGAGGAAAAATTTATTTCTGGTACTAATACCATTCAGTACAAAGTTTTAAAACCACATAAGGTTATGCAAATAGATTTGCAAGAGCCTATGAAAATTACCAAAGTGACTCAAAATGGTAAGGTGTTTACTATACAACGAAATGGCAATGCTTTTTTCATAACTCTTGATGAACAAAATACAGGTGATGTAAATTCTGTTGTAGTACATTATGAAGGCCATCCAAGAGAAGCAATTAATGCACCTTGGGATGGTGGTTTTTCCTGGAAAAAAGACAAAAACGGAAAGCACTTTATAGCAACGTCTTGTCAAGGTTTAGGTGCCAGTGTTTGGTGGCCAAACAAAGACCACATGTACGATGAAGTAGATAGCATGGACATTAGCGTAACCATACCAAAAGGGCTTATGAATGTTTCTAACGGTAGACTAAAACGAATCGAAGAACACGATAAAACCATTACGACACACTGGACAGTAAAAAACCCAATAAACAATTATGGTGTTAATGTAAACATTGGTGATTACGTTAACTTTTCTGAAGTTTATGAAGGTGAAAAAGGTCAATTAGATATGGATTATTGGGTGCTTTCTTACAATCTTGAAAAAGCAAAAAAACAATTTAAAGATGCTCCAAAAATGATGAAGGCTTTTGAGCATTGGTTTGGACCTTATCCATTTTACGAAGACAGCTTTAAACTGGTTGAAGTGCCTTATTTAGGTATGGAGCATCAAAGCTCAGTCACCTATGGCAATAGATTTAAAAACGGCTACTTAGGTAGAGATTTATCCGGCACTGGTTGGGGTTTAAAATTCGATTTTATCATTATTCACGAAGCTGGTCACGAGTGGTTTGCCAACAATATTACCAATAAAGATATTGCAGACATGTGGATTCACGAGAGCTTTACCGCATATTCTGAAAGTTTATTTTTAGAATACTACTATGGAAAACAAGCTGGTGCAGAATATGTTATTGGAACACGTCGAAGTATTATGAACGACAAACCTCTTATTGGTGCTTACAATGTAAATAACGAAGGCTCTAGCGATATGTACTACAAAGGTGCTAACATGTTGCATACCTTACGTCAACTTATTGAAGATGATATATTATGGCGAAATATCTTAAGAGGTTTAAATATTCAATTTTATCACCAAACTGTGACTACCAAACAAATTGAGGATTACATCAGCAAAATGACTAAGAAAGATTTGACAGCGTTTTTTAATCAATATTTAAGAGATACACGTATTCCAACTTTAGAGTATAAAATTGAAAACGGTCAATTAAAATTTCGTTATACCAACATTATAGACGATTTCGATATGCCGATTGAAGTTGAAATTGATGGTAAACACGAATGGATTTTCCCAAATTCAGAATGGAAAACTAAACCTATTAAAGGTGAAGATTTTAGTATAGATAAGGATTTCTACATTCATTCTAAAAAACTGTAAGTTGCAAATACCAGAACTCTATTTTGAACGCGATACCGATTGGTACGATTGGTTATTAAACAATCATCATAAGCATGATGCTGTTTACTTAATTTTTTACAAAATAGATCATCACATGCCATCTATGCGATGGGAAGAGGCTGTAAAAGTAGCTATCTGCTTTGGGTGGATTGACTCTACCGTAAAAAGTTTGGGTAATGGAAAAAGACAACAATACTTCACAAAACGAAATCCTAAAAGCACGTGGAGTGCCTTAAATAAAACTTACGTCAACCTTTTAGAAAAAGAAGGGCTTATTCATTATACTGGTTGGGAAGTTATAAATCTGGCCAAAGAAACTGGAAAATGGTCTGAAATGGACGATGTAGAAAATGGCATCATTCCTAAAGACTTAAAAAACGCTTTTGATGCCAATCCTCAGGCTTATGATAACTATCAAAACTTTGCAAAAGGCTATCAAAAAAGCTACTTATCATGGTTACACAGTGCTAAGCGCGAAGCTACTCGCCAAAAAAGAATCGCAGAGATTATAAAACTGTGCAATGCAAATAAAAAAACTCGCGACAACTGATAATTTCATTAACGTCTTCTTAAGAAGAATACCAGTGGAATTTTCTTAGTTTGCAAGTTTATGCACAACTGTGAAATCTAAAAACAAATCCTTAGCAAAATCTGTAAGATGGTACCGCAAATGGCATCGCTATATTGCCATGTCGCTTCTGGTATTTATTGCTATTATAAGTCTTAGTGGCATTTTACTAGCATGGAAAGATGAATTACAACTAAAACCACCTTCTGAAAAGTCTGCAAATACAAATTTAGAATTGCTCTCACTCAGCAAAATTGAGACTATTGCTATTAATCATATTAAGGATGCAAACTTAGACACTACCATAAACCGTATTGATTACAGACCAAGAAAAGGCATCGCAAAAGTGCGTTTTGAAACGCATTTCACCGAACTACAAATTGATTGTTTTTCCGGGAAAATATTATCACAAAAAATAAGAACCGCAGATATCATAGAAATGATACACGACGGTTCTGTAGTAGATTTTTTGTTTAATTCTAAAAGTAAATCTGTTAAGCTTTTCTATTCTACTTTAATAGGCTTTGGACTTTTGTTTTTGTCTTTCAGTGGCTTTTGGCTCTGGAAAAAACCTAAACAGATAAAGAAAAATAAATTTTAGTTTTAAAATATGTTATTTTCTATAATCCACTAATATAACTCCCATAAGGATCTTTGAACTGCAAACCTTCGGAGTAGCGATATTTACTCAATTTTTTAAACTGCACCATTCCCCAAAGAATAAATTCCTTTTCAAAATACACATCTTTAGAATCTATATCTGGCTGGTAGTCCGCTATTAAAGCATCTAAAGGCTTTACTTCATCTAATTTTGATTTGTATGTAGTATCATCATAATCGTCTAAAAGCTCAAATCCATCATTATTAAAAAACCATGACACTAAATCATCATAAGGTGTTTCTTCTCCTTGTTTTTCTAATTTTTCAATTTTCGGGAAATACTTAGGAAACAATGTTTTTATCGCACTTTCGATTAAAATATTGGCTACAAAATCGGCACCTTCTTGTTCGCCTTCGTATACCAACTCTACTTTTCCTGTAATGGCAGGAATAACTCCTGTAAAATCTGATAACCTCACTGAAGTCTCTTCATCACCAGAAAGTAAAGCTCTTCGCTCTGCTGTACTCAGTAAATTCTCAAAAGCAGTAATACTCATACGCGCACTCACACCACTTTTTACATCCACATATTCACTATCTCTAGCTTCAAAGCTTATTTGTTCTAAAAGATCTTTTGCCAAATCTGGCACATAAACTGATGCTGACTGTCGCTCGTCTAAATTTGCTTCTTGGGAGGTAATGGTTCTAGCGGTTTCAACAGAATCTGGATAATGGGTTAAAATTTGAGAACCGATCCTATCCTTTAAAGGAGTGACTATGCTTCCTCTATTGGTATAATCTTCAGGGTTTGCGGTAAATACAAATTGCATATCTAAAGGTAATCTTAGCTTAAATCCTCTAATTTGAATATCACCCTCTTGCAAAATATTAAACAAGGCTACTTGAATTCTGGCTTGTAAATCTGGCAATTCATTAATGACAAAGATGCAACGATTAGCACGAGGAATCATACCAAAATGAATCACACGATCATCCGCATAGCTCAATTTTAAATTCGCCGCTTTTATAGGATCTACATCTCCAATAATATCAGCAACAGTAACATCTGGAGTGGCTAATTTCTCAGCAAAACGCTCGTCTCTATGTAACCAAGAGATTGGTGTGTTGTCACCTTTTTCTGCTATTAATTCTTTAGCATATCTAGACATTGGCTGTAAAGGATCATCATTTATTTCTGAACCTTCAACTACTGGTATATATTCATCTAAAAGCTTCACCATCATACGTGCCAGACGTGTTTTTGCCTGACCTCGTAATCCTAAAAGATTAATATTATGTCGTGATAATATAGCTCGTTCTAACTCTGGAATCACAGTGTTTTCATAACCGTGAATACCTTCAAACGTTTTCACTTTGTTCTTTATGTTTTCAATAAGGTTATCTCTTAACTCGTCTTTAATCGATTTAGATTGATATCCTGATTTTTTTAATTCTCCTAGTGTTTTAATGTCTTTCATTTTCAAGCTTTTGGCTATTTGCTTTTCGCTATTAACAATTCTGTTTTTTAAAACTAAGTGCTAATTCTTAAAAGCTAATAGCTATTTTTATCCTTTAATTCTCTTTTTTCTATTGTTTTCGTAATCTTCAAAAATCATTTCTCCAAGGCCTTTTAAACCTGTGTAAAATGCTTTCCCTCTATTGGCTTGCGTAAACTCTCTAATGAATTTCATCAAATAAGGGTCTTCTGCAATCATAAAGGTTGTAATTGGGATGTGCAAACGTCTTGCCTGCTGTGCCATGGCATAGCATTTATTAACGATATAAGGGTCTAACCCTACACTGTTTTTATAATATTGACCATCTGGCATTCGCAAACAACTTGGCTTACCATCCGTAATCATAAAAATTTGTTTGTTAGTATTTCGTTTTCTGCGCAACATATCCATTGCCAATTGTAAACCTGCAACGGTATTGGTATGATAAGGTCCAACCTTAAGATACGGCAAATCCTTAATTTTTATAGGCCAAGCATCATTACCAAATACTAAAATCTCAAGCGTATCTTTTGGATACCGTGTTGTAATCAGTTCGGCTAAAGCCATGGCTACTTTTTTAGCTGGAGTAATACGATCTTCACCATACAAAATCATACTGTGGCTGATATCTATCATCAGCACTGTACTCATTTGACTTTTATGGAGGGTTTCTTCAACAACTAAATCATCTTCCGTTAGGTTGAAATTTCCTATACCGTGATTGATTTGAGCATTTCTAAGACTCTCAGTAACCGAAACTTTATCTAAGGCATCTCCAAATTGATAAGCTCTAAAGTCACCTGTATGCTCATCGCCTAAACCAACACCTTTACTTTTATAATTTCCAGAACCGCTTCGCTTTATTTTTCCGAAGATATGATCTAAAGCTTGTTGCCTTATGGCGCGTTCAGTTTTTGCCGTAATTGCCATACCGCTTCCACCATTGCCATCGTTATCAATTTCTTCTCGGATATAGCCTTTCTTTTTTAGGTCTTCAATAAAATCATCAATGGTATAATCTCGTGTAGTAAGCTTATACTCTACATCTAACTGTCGCAACCAATCAATGGCCTCATCAAAATCTCCTGATGTATAAGTAATCAGTTCCTTGAAAATTTCAAACAATTTATCAAACGGAGATTGATTTGGTGCTTCATACGTTTTGAATATAAAGCCCGATTTTCTTCTTTGTTCCTTCATAGCATTATAAAAATAATACTTTTAAATGTAACATTTACATATTTTCAGATTCTAACATTTTGTTAACTTTACTCGAAACTTATCGCACAATGTCGGAGGAAACTGAAATAGAAAAGCCAAAAAAGTCTAGAAAAAAAATCAACTGGACGACTGACAAAATTATGAGCACCTCTGCTCTATTTATTAGCGTAATCTCTCTTATTGCACTACTATATCAATCATATTTAGCCAGAGAAGAAAACAAACTTATACAAATGCAGCAAAGTGCATCTGTATTACCTCATCTTAACCAATGGTATAGTAACTATAATAATACTTTTAAGTTTGTAGTTGGTAATAAAGGGGTTGGTCCAGCATTTATTGATGAAGTAGAAATTGCTCTAGATTCAGAACATAAATTTAATAACACTAAAGATTTATTTGATTATATCTTTAAGAATAATAAAGTACTAGATACTATTCCGTATACATATAGTACGCTTGTAGAAGGCTTTGTTTTACCTGCAAATGAACAAATCGACATTCTAGAAATAAAAAATGCTAAACATATTCAACCTATTAGAGATGCGCTTAATAATGAAAACATTATCTATAAAATTGTCTACAAGGATGTCTATGGATCAAAATGGGTTTTAACCAATGACAATACTAACGGTACTAGTACTAATATACCTATTACTTCCGAGAAGTAATTATAACTAACACCTTAACATCTCTTTTATAATTTTCAAATTTCTTTTCATTATTTTTAGAGCAATTAACTAACCTAAATAATAATGAAACGTTTTCTCTTATGTGTTATGCTTTGTGGTGTAACACTTATTTCTGCACAAGAATTTTCAATGGATTTAGTAAAGAATATGACACCAAGAAATATAGGTCCTGGTGGCATGTCTGGTCGTGTTACTGCCATTGATGTTGTAAACAACAATCCTGACATTATGTATGTTGGAACTGCCTCTGGCGGACTTTGGAAATCAACTTCTGGAGGTATAAAATGGGAACCTATTTTCGATAAAGAACTTACAGCTTCTATAGGAGCTGTTGAAATTCAGCAATCCAATCCGAGTGTCATTTGGGTTGGTACAGGTGAAGGTAATCCAAGAAACTCATTAAATGGTGGTTACGGTATATACAAATCACTTGATGGTGGAAAATCTTGGATGGCCATGGGTTTAGAGAAAACCAGACACATACATAGAATTATAGTAGACCCAACCAATCCTGATGTGGTTTATGTAGGTGCTATTGGTTCACCTTGGGGAGAACATCCAGAACGTGGTGTATTTAAAACTACCGACGGAGGCAAAACATGGGAAAAGATTCTTTTTGCAAACAACAAAACTGGTGTTGCCGATTTGGTGATGGATCCTTCAAACCCTAATAAACTATTCGCTGCCATGTGGGAACATAAACGTGACCCTTGGTTTTTTAAATCAGGTGGTGAAGGTTCTGCACTACATATGACACACGATGGTGGAAAAACATGGAAAAAAATTACTGAAGATGACGGTTTCCCAAAAGGAGATTTAGGTCGTATTGGTGTAGCGATTGCACCAGGAAAACCAAATATAGTTTATGCGCTTGTAGAAGCTGAAAAAAATGCGCTTTATAAGAGTGAAGATGGTGGTTTTAAATGGAAAAAAATAAACGATAAAAACGATATTGGTAATCGTCCATTCTACTATTCTGAAATCTACGTTGATCCACAAAATGAAAACCGTGTGTATTCTGTATTTACATATGTGAATGTGTCTGAGGATGGTGGAAAAAACTTTGAACAACTTATGCCTGCTTATGGTGTGAGTAATGGTGTACATCCAGACCATCATGCGTGGTGGATTCATCCAGAGGATGGCAGTTTTATGATTGATGGTAATGATGGAGGTATGAATATTACTAAAGATGGTGGAAAAACATGGCGATTTATTGGCAATCTTCCTGTAGCCCAATTTTATCACATAGCAGTAGATAATGAATTTCCGTACAATATTTATGGAGGTATGCAAGATAATGGTTCATGGAGAGGGCCAGCTTATGTTTGGAAAGACCAAGGTATTAGAAATAGTTATTGGCAAGAAATAAGTTTTGGTGATGGCTTTGATGTGGTTCCTGATAGAGATGATTCGCGTTACGGTTGGTCTATGAGCCAACAAGGTTATGTTAGCAGATACGATTGGCAAACGGGAAATAATTATTTAGTGAGGCCAACACATCCAGATGCTGGTGTGAAATTACGCTTCAATTGGAATTCAGCAATAAATATTGATCCTTTTGATAATAGTACCATCTATTTCGGAAGTCAGTTTGTACATAAATCGACTGATAAAGGTGAAACGTGGACAATTATATCACCAGATCTTACCACTAACAATCCGGAAAAACAAAAACAATCTGATAGTGGTGGTTTAACCATGGATGCCACTGGTGCAGAAAATCACACTACAATTTTAGTTATTGAACCGTCACCAATAGAAGAGGATATGCTTTGGGTTGGTACAGATGATGGTAAAGTACACTACACAACTGATGGAGGTAAAAACTGGACGGATGTTTCTAAGATTAAAGGTTTACCTGAAAACAGTTGGATAGCACAAATAAAAGCATCTAACAAGAATAAAGGGGAAGCGCTTTTGATTGCTAATGACTACAGACGTTTCAACTACACTCCTTACGCTTATAGAACTAAAAACTATGGTAAAACTTGGGAAAGAATTGTTGATCAAAACGATGTTCAAAGTTATGCTTTAGCAATCATTGAAGATATTGAAGAACCAAACCTTATGTTTCTTGGAACTGATGATGGACTTTATATCTCTCTAAATGCTGGAGAAAAATGGACCAAATGGACTGAAGGTTTCCCAACTACATCGGTTAAGGATTTGGTAATTCATCCACGTGAGCACGATTTAGTAATAGGAACATTTGGAAGAGCTGCTTGGGTTTTAGATGATGTTAGACCACTAAGAGCTATGGCGAAAGATAAGTCAATTATAAACTCAAATATTGAATTATTTGATCCACCAACTGCCTATCAAGCTGCCTACCAACAACCAACCGGAAGTCGCTTTGGTGCAGATGCCATGTATCATGGTGAAAATCGTGCATATGGTGCTCAATTTTCGTATTTGTTTAATAAAAAAGAAGCCGTTAAATCTGATATTAAAGCGGATGCTAAAAAAGGTGATAAAAATATAAGTGACAAAAAAGTTGGTAATGAGATTAGTTGGGACTCTCTAACTTTAAAAATATATGATGGAGATCGATTAATCAGAACTCTAAAACAGAAAGCGCCTAAAGAAAACGGCTTACATAAATGGACGTGGTACATGGATGAAGCTGGAGTAAGTAGACCATCTCGAAGAGTTCGTGAGCAAAACAGAGAACCAGGTGGAGTTACTGTAAAACCAGGAAATTACAAAGCAGTGCTTCACTATGGAGATTTAACCTCTGAAACAACAATCAAAGTAGAGTCTGATCCAAGACTTGAGGTCTCTCAAAAAAATATAAATGAAGTTTATGCAGCTTCAAAAGAGTTAGAACAACTACAGCAAAAAGCTGCTGAAGCTGTTGAGCAACTTGTAAAAAGTAAAACTATTGCTGAAGAATATAAGAAGGAATTATCTAAGCTTGACAGAGAATTATACAAAGCACAAATTGAAAGTTCTAAGGAAACCATTAAAGCAATTGATAGTTTAATTGATAGCTATTTAGGTAAAGTTGATAAACGACAAGGTATAACTAGGAATCCTGAAGTAACACCAATGCAGCGTTTAAGAATTGCCCAAAGTTATGTAAATGATAGTCAAACAGGACTAACCTCAACCGAAACCATATTAATAAAGCACGCTAAAGATGCTTTCAAGAAGGTGTTTAATGATACCAATAATTTCTTTGAAACATCTTGGAAAGACTATCAAAATAAAATGAAAGATTTAAAAATCAATCCATTTAAAGACACCAAAACCTTTAGTGTAGACTAAAACAAAAAGCGCTCTAAATAAAATTTAGAGCGCTTTTTTTTAGTATTTAGTTTATTTTCTATTCAATCCATTTAAGACCATTATAGTCTTCAATTTTAATACGTTTTCCTGTGGTAGAAATAAGCGCTTCTTTTTTAAACTGAGATAAAATTCTAATTGCAGATTCAGTTGCTGTTCCTACAATACTCGCATAATCTTCGCGAGAGAGTACAATACTTAAATAACCTTCGTCATCTGTACCAAAATTATCATGACTATACATTAATATTTCAGCCATTCTTCTTTTAACGGACTTTTGCGCCATATTTACTAACGAGACGTCAGAATCTTTTAAATCATTAGCCATCTCCCTTAAAACGTCCATGGTAAATTTCGGGTTTTTAGACAAATCATCAATTATCTCACTTTTAGGAATAAAACACATTTCCATGTCATTTAAGGCTACAGCACTTAAGTTTGTTTTTTGATCAGATACTAAAGAACGTTTACCTAATAAATCACCTTTAACAACAAGTTTTACAACTTGGTCTTTACCATTTTCGCTCAACTTAGTCAATTTACAAACACCATCTCTTACGCAGTAAACTCCGTTTAGAGTTTCACCTTCTTCAAAAATAACTTGACCTTTTCTGTATATTTTTCCTGTTTTACAAGCAGAAACTCGCATTAGTTCTTCGCGCGTCAATGACTTTAAGGAATTAAACTCCTTTATAATACAAGACTCACATTTACTCATACCTATTGTTTTTGTGACTATCCAAATATAATGATAACATGACAAATATCATATTTTAAAATAACACTTTATGTCACCTTTGTTACAGGTATAAATGAGCAAATTAAAAATGGAAAACAAAACATGTTTTCACTGTGGTGACGACTGTGGTAGTCACCCAATAACTCTTCAGGATAAATCGTTTTGCTGCAATGGCTGTAAAACTGTTTTCGAAATTTTTAACGAAAATGATTTAACTTGTTATTACGACATGCAAAATGCTCCAGGAGCAGTTCCGAAAGAGATTGAAGGCAAATATGACTTTTTATCTCAAGACTCAATAATTGAAAAGTTAACCGAATTTAGAAGTGATACTGCTGAAGTCGCTACACTGTACATTCCACATATTCATTGTAGTTCTTGTATTTGGATTTTAGAAAATTTAAACAAACTAGATGCTAATATTTCATCTTCGCAAGTCAACTTTGGTAAAAAGACCGTTCGTGTTACCTATAATCCCGAAGCCACAAATTTAAAGTCTATTGTGCTTTTATTAAGTTCAATTGGTTACGAGCCTTACATTAGTCTTGATGATTTTAACTCTGGAAAAAACCATATCAACAGAAGCCTTATCTACAAATTAGGTGTAGCCAGTTTTGGCTTTGGAAACATTATGTTTCTCTCTTTTCCAGAATATTTTGAACTCAATGAATTTTGGTTAGAACAGTACAAACATGTGTTTAGATGGTTAATGTTTGCCATGTCTATTCCTATTGTCTTTTATTCTGCTCAAGATTATTTTATTTCAGCATACAAAGGTTTAAAAGCTAAACTTCTGAATATTGATGTACCAATTGCACTAGGTGTTTCGGTATTATTTATTAGAAGTACTATTGAAATTATTTTCGATTTAGGCTCTGGCTTTTTTGATAGTCTAGCGGGTTTGATTTTCTTTTTGTTAGTTGGAAAATTCTTTCAGCAAAAAACCTACGACTTTTTATCGTTTGAGCGCGATTATAAATCCTACTTCCCTATTGCCATCACTAAGATTGATAAAAATGGCGCAGAATCATCGATACAGGTTTACGATATTGAGAAAGGTGATAGAATACTCATTAGAAATGAAGAGCTAATTCCTGTTGATGGTATTTTAATTAATGGTAAAGGAGAGATAGATTACAGTTTTGTAACTGGTGAATCACAAACCGTTTCAAAAAAATCTGGAGATAAGCTTTTTGCTGGCGGCAAACAAACCTCAGGAGTCATAGAACTTGAAGCTTTAAAATCTGTTGAGCAAAGCTACTTAACACAACTTTGGAGTAATGATGTCTTTAACAACAATAAAGAAGATGGCTTTGCAACCATAACCAACAAGGTGAGTAAACATTTTACGATTGCTATTTTATCAATTGCTCTGGTTGCCACAACATTCTGGTTGATTACAGATGCAAGTAAAGCCATGAATGTTTTCACCGCAGTACTCATCATTGCCTGTCCTTGTGCCATTGCACTATCGGCACCATTTACTTTTGGAAACTTGCTCCGCATATTTGGTAAGCTGAAATTTTACATCAAAAACGCAAGTGTTATTGAAAAACTAGCACAGATAGATACTGTAATTTTTGATAAAACAGGAACCATTACTTCAAATAAATCTAGTAATGCCATTTATAATGGTGAATCGCTTTCGGATAGTGAAAGTTTAGTTTTAAAAAATTCATTAAGAGGTTCTAACCATCCTTTAAGTAGAAGCCTTTATAATATTCTAGAGGAACACAATATTGTGACTCTAGACACTTTTGAAGAACATATTGGTAAAGGTATTGAAGCAAAACACAATGATATTAATCTCAAAATAGGCTCTGCAAGCTTTGTTGGTAATACACGAGAAGCTGCTGTTTTAAATACCACAGTCCATATTAGCAGTAATAATATTTATAAAGGAAAATACACCTTTTATAATAGTTATAGAAAAGGCGTTTCCAAACTCTTTAATAAACTAAAAAAGCAATTTGATTTAGTAATTCTTTCAGGAGATAATGAAGGTGAACGTGAAAACCTTAAGAAATTATTGCCTGCCAAAACCAAACTCATTTTCGATCAAAAACCCGAAGACAAACTAGAGTTTATCAAATACCATCAATCTGAAGGAGCAAAAGTCTTAATGATAGGTGATGGTTTAAATGATGCTGGTGCCTTAGCTCAAAGTGATGTTGGTATAGCAATTTCCGAAGATGTTAATGTCTTCTCACCTGCTTGTGATGCCATTTTAGACGCTTCAAAATTCAAAGAATTATATGCTTATATAAAAGCATCAAAATCAGCTATAAAAATCATAAAATGGAGCTTTGTGCTCTCATTTATATACAATGTTGTTGGATTATATTTTGCTGTCACAGGACAATTAGCACCTGTAGTTGCGGCTATATTAATGCCAATGAGTTCTATAAGTATTGTTGTATTTACAACGGTTTTAACGAATCTCTTAGGTAGAAAATTAAAATAAAAAAATGAATATGATAAATGTCATATTTTAAACTTTAGGTCAATAGTATTTTTGAACCATAACTTCAAATAGGTATGAGTGTTATATACATTTTATTAACTGTGAGTGTCATTGTAGGCGTCACTTTTTTAATCATTTTTTTACTAGCCGTAAAGTCTGGTCAATATGATGACAGCTATACACCTTCTGTGCGTATGCTCTTTGAAGACGAAATTATTAAAGTCAAAAAAAATAAATCAACACAAACAAAAACTGACTAATTATATTAATATGGAAATGCAACAATTTTACTACGATAACAAAATCGTTAAAAAATTCCTCTACGCCACCATACTTTGGGGAGTTGTAGGTATGCTAGTTGGATTGCTACTAGCATTTATGTTTTTATTCCCAAACTTAACTGATGGTATTTCATGGTTAAGTTTTGGTCGTTTAAGACCATTACATACTAACGCTGTGATCTTTGCCTTTGTAGGTAACGCCATTTTTGCTGGTGTATACTATTCGCTACAACGTTTATTAAAGGCAAGAATGTTTAGCGATTTATTAAGTAACATTAACTTTTGGGGATGGCAGCTCATCATTGTTGGTGCTGCAATTACACTTCCTTTAGGATTTACAACATCAAAAGAATATGCCGAATTAGAGTGGCCTTTTGATATTGCAATTGCGCTTATTTGGGTGGCTTTTGGTATCAACATGATTGGTACAATTTTAAAACGTCGTCAACGTCATTTATATGTTGCTATTTGGTTTTACATTGCTACGTTTGTTACAGTTGCAGTTCTTCATATTTTCAATAGTTTAGAATTACCTGTAAGTGGTTTAAAAAGCTACTCTGTTTATGCTGGTGTACAAGATGCTTTGGTGCAATGGTGGTATGGACATAACGCTGTTGCGTTCTTCTTAACTACGCCTTTCTTAGGATTGATGTACTATTTTGTACCCAAAGCAGCAAATAGACCTGTATATTCTTATAGATTATCTATCGTTCACTTCTGGTCCTTAATATTCATTTATATATGGGCAGGTCCTCACCACTTATTATATACTGCACTTCCAGAATGGGCTCAACATTTAGGTGTTGCATTCTCTGTAATGCTAATTGCACCTTCTTGGGGTGGTATGATTAATGGACTTTTAACCTTACGTGGTGCTTGGGATAAAGTACGTACAGATCCTGTTCTTAAATTTATGGTTGTTGCTATTACAGGTTATGGTATGGCCACGTTTGAAGGTCCTATGCTTTCATTAAAAAACGTTAACGCTATCGCGCACTTTACAGATTGGATTATTGCTCACGTTCACGTTGGAGCTTTAGCCTGGAATGGATTTTTAGCCTTTGGTATGATTTACTGGTTAGTACCAAGACTATTTAAAACAAAATTACACTCTGTAGGATTAGCCAATGTACATTTTTGGGTTGGCACATTGGGTATCATTTTATATGCATTGCCAATGTATGTTGCTGGTTTCACTCAGGCAACAATGTGGAAACAATTCCGTCCTGACGGAAAAATATTATACGGTAACTTCCTAGAAACGGTAACTGAAATTATGCCAATGTACTGGATGCGTGCTATTGGTGGTACATTATACATTACAGGTATGTTAATCCTTGTTTATAACATTGTAATGACCATTTCTAGAGCTGAAAGCAAAGTTACTGATGAACTTGCTGAAGCACCTGCATTACAGCGCGTATCTAAGAGACGTGTTGCTGGTGAAGGGTGGCACACTTGGTTAGAGCGTAAACCTGTATTATTAACTATTTATGCTACAATAGCTATCTTAATTGGTGGTATAGTACAAATTATACCAACTATTGTAGTAAAATCTAATATCCCAACAATTAGTAGTGTTGAGCCATATACACCTCTAGAACTAGAAGGAAGAGATCTTTATATTAGAGAAGGTTGTGTTGGTTGTCACTCTCAAATGGTACGACCATTCAGAAGTGAAGTAGAACGCTACGGTGAATACTCTAAAGCTGGTGAATATGTTTATGACCATCCATTCCTTTGGGGAAGTAAACGAACAGGTCCAGACTTACATCGTGTAGGTGGTAAATACAATGACAACTGGCATTTTAACCACATGTACGATCCACAGAGCACCTCAACAGGCTCTATAATGCCTGCCTATAAGTGGTTAATCAGAAACGAATTAGACAAATCCATGACTGAAAAGAAAATGGAAGCTATGGTAAGCCTAGGAGTACCATATACCGAAGAAGACATTACAAACGCACAAGCTTCTATGTTAGAACAAGGTACTAAAATAGAGAAAAGCCTCTACAGTGATCCTAGCTTTGCCGAGTCTTACGAGGCAGATAAAGTTGCAGGTGGAGAAGATTTTGTAGAGATGCGAAATAGAGAAATTGTTGCACTTATTGCGTACTTACAAAGATTAGGTACAGACATTAAAGTGAAAGAGATTATTAACGAAACCGCTCAAAACTAAACACAATGCTAAAGTTTGTAAAAAATCATATGGAAAGTATTACTGGGATAGAAATCTACCCTCTAATATCGCTCTTAATATTCTTTATCTTTTTTGTAGTACTATTTTATTGGGTGTTTACAGCTAAGAAAGAATACATCAAAAAAGTCAGCAACATACCTTTAGATAACCAAAACGATTTCACATTATGAGAAAACTAATCCCATCATACATTAGAGTACCTGTAATCTTTTTTGCTATTGCAGGTCTTATAGAATACTTTGTAGATTCTGGTGATCAACCAGCATTTATGGAACAGCCATTAATTTTATTGTTCCTTTTATTGGTGCTATTGGTATTAATAGCAATTGAAGGGATTGTTGGTTCTTTAGACAATATTCTTTATCAAAGTTTAGATGAAGAAGGTAAAGCAAGATACGACGCACAACGAAATGCACCATCTAAATTGACTTTATGGGTTCAGAAGACATACAAGAAGCTTTTAGACTCAAAACCTGTTGAAGCAGAAGGTGAAATCATTTTAGACCATAATTACGATGGCATAAAAGAATTAGATAATAATCTTCCGCCGTGGTGGTTATACGGATTCTATGCCACTATAATCTTTGGTGTAGTGTATATGGTACGCTACCATGTCTTTAATGCAGACGACCAATTTGCTGAGTATAAAATTGAAGTCGCTGAGGCCGACAAAGCTATTGAAGAATATAGAAAAACCGCAAAAGACTTAGTAGACGCTAGTACTGTAGAGATTTTAACCGATGCGGCAGACCTAAACGCAGGAAAAGCTATTTTCACAACCAACTGTGTTGCCTGTCATTTAGCTGATGGAGGTGGTAGTATTGGACCAAACCTAACAGATGAGTATTGGATTCTAGGTGGTGGAATAAAAAATGTTTTTAGAACCATTTCTGAAGGTGGAAGACCTGGAAAAGGAATGGCTGCATGGTCTAATGAAGGATTAAAACCATCTGAAATTGCCCAAGTTGCTAGTTATGTCCTACAATTTCAAGGTACAACTCCTGCCAAAGGAAAACCAGCTGAAGGAGATATTTGGGTAGACGAATCTGCAGCACAAAGCGCTGATGACACGCCTGAAACTTATCCTAATACCACCGAAGAACCAACTAACCAAGAAGACGCTAACCAAAAAGAAGAAACCGAAACAGAAGCAACATTAGAGAACCAAACCGTTGCTTCTATTGATTAATTCTTAAAGCACTTCTATTTATGGAAACGCCAGACAACGAAGTTTTTAGAGATTCAATAGGTACCATCAATGAAGAAGGTAAACGTAATTGGATCTTTCCTAAAAAACCTTCAGGCCCTTATTACGACAAGCGAAAATTAGTTAGCTATTTTCTTTTAGCTTTCTTATTTGCAGCACCATTTATTAAAATAAATGGAAATCAATTCTTAATGTTTAATGTCTTAGAACGACGATTTAACATCTTTGGTTTTCCATTTTGGCCTCAGGATTTTCATCTGTTTGTTATTTCCATGATTATAGGTGTAGTATTCATAACACTATTTACAGTAGGATTTGGTCGTATTTTTTGTGGCTGGATTTGTCCTCAGACCATTTTTATGGAAATGGTTTTTAGACGTATTGAATATTGGATAGATGGAGACAGAAATAAACAAATGCGTCTTAAAAAGCAAAAATGGGATGCTGAAAAAATAAAAAAGCGACTTTTAAAATGGTTTATATTTTTAGTGATTTCTTTTTTAATTGCTAATATATTTTTAGCCTATTTAATTGGTAGCGACAAACTTCTTAGATATATAAAAGAAGGACCTACTGAGCATTTAGGTACATTATTTCCTCTATTAATTTTTACAGGAGTCTTCTATTTTATTTTTGCTTGGTTTAGAGAACAAGTATGTATTATTGCTTGTCCTTACGGTAGATTGCAAGGTGTACTTTTAGATAACAAATCTATTGTAGTAGCTTACGACCATAAGCGTGGTGAAGGTGAAAGTGGCAGAAAGAAATTTAGAAAAAATGAAGATAGAGATGCTCTTGGTCATGGGGATTGTATAGATTGTTTTCAATGTGTGCATGTCTGCCCAACTGGCATAGACATTAGAAATGGCACACAATTAGAATGTGTAAACTGTACTGCTTGTATTGATGAGTGTGATACCATAATGGAGAAAATAGATAAGCCTAAAGGTTTAATCCGTTATGCTAGTGAAGACAATATAGAAAAGAAAGAGCCTTTTAAACTAACGGCTCGTATGAAAGGTTACATCGCTGTACTTATCATTTTAATTGGTGTATTATTAGGTATGTTAGCCTTGAGAAATGATGTTGAAGCAAGAGTGCTTAGATTACCTGGTCAACTCTATGAGCAAAAAGATAACAACATCATAAGCAATGTATTTACCTATAAGATAGTAAATAAAACTACTGAAACTATTAAAGATGTTAGCTTTAAACTTAGAGGTATAAATGGTGAAATAAAAATGGTCTCTACTAACGATACATTTGAAGTTAAAGAAAGTGGTTTAGCCGAGGGAACTTTATTTATAGAGTTAAATCAAGGTGACCTTTCTGGAGATAAAAACACATTAACCATAGATGTGTACAGTGGAGATAAATTAATAGAAACAACTTCGGTAACCTTCTTAGGCCCTAGAAGTTTTAATTAAGATAGTTATGAAAGTAAATTGGGGAACAGCAATAGTTATAGCCTTTGTAGGATTTATAGGCTTCATTATGTATTTTGTAGTTAACATGGCTACAAATGACAAATATGACCATGATTTGGTAGTTGAAGATTATTACCAACAAGAATTAAAATTTCAGTCGAATATTGATAAAGAGGAAAATTCTAAAAACCTTAAAACAGATATCACTTGGAAGAAAACCAAAGATGGTATTCTTGTAGAATTCCCTAATGAACTAGACATAAAACAAATTGAAGGTTCAGTGTTCCTATACAGACCATCTAACAAAACGTTAGATTTTGAAATTCCTATTTCATTGTCTAATCATAATTTGCTCATACCTGACAACAAATTGTTAGATGGTCGCTGGAACATTAGTATAGATTGGACTTATAATAATGAAGCTTACCTATACAAGAAAGAAATAAACTATTAGCATGTTATATTCGGCATTTATACTAGGTTTATTGGGTAGTTTGCACTGCGTTGGTATGTGTGGACCAATAGCCTTTATGTTGCCAGTAGATCGTTCTAATTCGTTTAAAAAAGTATCACAAATTGGTGTATATCATATTGGTAGACTATTAGCTTACAGTTTAATTGGTTTGGTCTTTGGTCTGCTAGGCAAAAGTCTTAATCTTTTTGGAGTACAACAACAACTTTCTATAGCCATTGGTGTCTTAATGATTGTTGTTGTTCTTATTCCTTACAAGACTTTTGCTAAATACAATTTATCCAAACCACTTAATAAGATTATTTCTAAAGTAAAGTCTAACCTTGGCCAGGCATTAAAGAAAAAAACACCAGACACATTTTTAACCATAGGTTTCCTTAATGGTTTTTTACCTTGTGGTTTGGTATATATGGCAGTGTTTGGCGCTATCGCAACCGGAAGTTTACTACAAGGAAGCTTCTATATGGTTTTGTTTGGTATTGGTACTATTCCTTTGATGACTTCAGCTATTTATTTAGGAAAGTTTTTAAATCAAACTATAAAACAACGCATTCAAAAAGCCATTCCAGTTTTTGTAGTTATAATTGGAGTTTTATTCATTCTTAGAGGCTTGGGTTTAGGTATACCTTACATCTCTCCTGCTCCTGTAGTTGAAATGGCAACTAGTGCTATAGATTGTCATTAAGATTAAAAAATTCAACTGTTCAATTTTCAACTAACTTTTTTGGTATTATTGCACTATCAATAAGCAATCAATTGTAATATGAAACCATTTCTTTTAGCCCTAGTCCTCACGTTTTCAATATTTAAAATAGCAGCACAAGATGCGAGCGTAGAGAAATCTACTTTTGGTATTCAGACTGGTTTCCTTGGTGTTTGGGCACATAATGAGTCTAAACTATCTAACTCTATTGCCCTTAGAAGCGAACTTGGCTTAGGTGCAGCCATCTTTGGCGGTAACTTTGTTGGTAAAAAAGGATTTATTATGGTACCAGCCATAACCTTAGAACCAAGATGGTATTACAACCTCAATAAAAGAGTTGATAAGAATAGACGTGTGGATGGTAATAGTGGAAACTTTCTTTCAATAAAAACAACCTACCATCCTGATATTGTTTTAGGATCGTTAAGGGATAATGTTGTTTTTATAAGTGATATATCCATTATACCAACTTGGGGCATTCGTCGTAATGTTGGTAAACATTTTACCTACGAAACAGGTATAGGCATAGGTTATGTTCACTATTTTGAAGATGAAAACATAAATTTAAAAGAAGAAAGTGATTTAGCCCTAAACTTACACCTAAGGCTAGGCTATCGCTTCTAATTCTAAATAAATCTAAAAATAAAAAACGCCAAAGCCCTCGTCTTTGGCGTTTTAACTTGATATTAATAACACTAACTAATAAACATCAAGAACTATATTTTAAAAGTCATAACTGGCAATGTAGAATGGTTAGCTATATCTTCAGAAATACTACCTTCAAAGAAGTGTGCTAAACCTTTTCTGCCATGAGTTGCTACTGCAATAAGATCTGCACCAATGGTATTGGCAAAACTTAAAATACCTTTTTCTATAGAATAGTCAGAAACGACATGTACATTTTCAAGGTTATCTAAATCACCATCAGCTTTTTTAAGGAATAAGGATATACGTTTATCTATTTCTGTTGAACTTCTAAAATTACCGTCTGGCGAGTTTACATAAACCAAGTGCATTGTAACTCCTATTTTTTCAAAAGTCTTTCTGGCATTGAGATATGGCACAATAGCTTCGTCTGTAAAATCACTTGCGAATACACCATTTTCAAAATCTAATAATATAGGGTTATGTTTTATTACCAATACCGGAATATCTGCATGACGCACCACTTTCTCTGTATTAGAACCTACAAGAACTTCCTTTACTCCACTTGCACCATGAGAACCCATTACAATAAGATTTGCATGATGCTCATTCGCCACATCGTTAACCTCACTCCACACCTTAAAATGCTTTACAATTGGCGTCACTTTTATTCCTTCTAAGAAAGGTCTGTCTAAAAAGGCATCAAATTTCTGTTCTGCTAATTTTAGATAGAAAACAGCTTCTTCATTAATAGAGTTTCCATTAGCTGTTAATATGGCATTGGACAATTCTAACATGTGTAATACTATGAGCTCTGAACCAAACTTTTGAGCTAGGTTAGCAGCGGCTTCTAAAGCATATTCTGAATGCTCCGAAAAATCTATAGGTACAATTATCTTTTTCATGGTGTTAGTGTTTTTTTTAAATTGTCATTGAAAATAATTGAGTATCTGTTTTTTTGCGTTGTAATAGCAAATCAAAAGCCATACAAATATTTCTTATAAAAGGTTTCCCTTTTTCAGTTACGGTCATCTGTTTTCTTTCAAATTCAATTAAACCGTCTTGTTCTAATTCTTGTAGTTTTATGAGGACATCTGGCAACTCATTAAAAGTCATTTCTGGTTGTAACCAAGATGTTTTAAAGTGACACATTAGATTAAGAATATGCTTTCTAATTTTAAGATCTTCTTCGCTTAAAATATGCCCTCTGTAAACTGGTATTATATTATTTTCTAATAAATTGTAGTATTCTTCAATAGACTTTACATTTTGTGCAAAACCATACCAGCTATCACTTATTGACGACACTCCCAAACCAATCATAGCCTGCGTTTTAGATGCTGTATAGCCCATAAAATTACGATGCATGGTTTCATTTTTCATGGCTTTATAAAGTCCATCTGTTGGTAAGGCAAAATGATCCATACCTATTTCGGTATAGCCTACTTTTTCTAAAAGTGATTTACCAGTTTCATACTGTCTACGCTTAGATTCAGCAGTTGGTAAATCCTCATCTTTAAAACCTCGTTGCCCATTTCCTTTTATCCAAGGCACATGTGCATAGCTGTAAAACGCTATACGATCTGGCATTAAGGTTTCTGTTTTTTGTATGGTTTCTATAACATCAGCTTCTGTTTGAAATGGCAACCCAAAGATAATATCGTGCCCAACAGATGTATACCCAATCTTTCTGGCCATTTCTGTAGCGCGTTTTACATTTTCAAAAGGTTGAATACGGTTTATGGCCTTCTGAACTTTCAAATTGTAATCCTGAACTCCAAAACTCACGCGTCTAAATCCTAAATCGTACAATGCTTGCAAATGCGCTTCGGTAGTATTATTTGGATGTCCTTCAAATGAGAATTCATAATCTTTAGCAAGGTCAGATACTCTAAGTAATTCTGTTATGAGAAAACTTAAATTTTCGGCTGAGAAAAATGTAGGTGTTCCGCCACCAAGGTGCAGTTCCTTTATTTTTGGTTTTTCGCCTAACAATTCTCGGTATAATTGCCACTCTTTTAGTACCGCTTTTATATAAGGCAACTCTACTTCATGCCTTTTAGTAATGCGCTTATGACAACCGCAAAACGTACAAAGGCTTTCGCAAAATGGCAGGTGCAAGTACAAACTTATGCCTTCTTCTGTATTAGATTCTTCAAAAGACTGCTTTAAAACTTGTTTCCATTGATGCAATGAAAATGTTTCTGCATTCCAATACGGAACCGTAGGATAACTGGTGTAACGTGGACCTGCCACATTGTATTTATTTACTAAATTCTGACACATACTTAATAAAGTCTAAAGTCAAAATTACTCGTAAGCGACTGTATAAAATATGATTTTTGTCATGTAACAATTTAATTAACAACTAAATGCTATTATACCAAGTATTTAGAGCAATTTTTTAACCTTCAGAAAAACTCTTAATTTAAAATAACATACTTACACAGACGCTTCATTTTCACTGTAAATTTTAAAGATTAATGTTACTCTATTTGCATTGGAAGTCTTATATTCTTAACTTTACTAAAAACTAACAAACAACTATGAAATATCTTAAACTTAGCATACTTACATTAGCTGTAGCTTTTGCAACATCTTGTAAAGACAATAAAAAAGAAACTGAAGAAACTGTTGAGACCGAAGTAGAAAAAACGGCTGAACCAGTAATTACAAAAACTGAAATGAAGATTAAATTAGACCCTAAAAGTGGTTCTAATGCTACAGGTAGTATAGTATTTGTTGAAGAAAATGGTGAAGTTACCATGACGGCTCACCTATCTGGTTTAAATGAAGGAGAGCATGCTATTCATATTCACGAATCTGCAGACTGTTCATCACCTGATGGTAAGTCTACAGGTGGACACTGGAATCCTACTGCACAACCTCATGGTAAATGGGGAGCAGAAACAGGATATCATAAAGGAGATATCGGTAACTTTAAAGTAGATGCAAATGGTAAAGGAGAAATTAAATTTACCACAGACGAATGGTGTCTAACTTGTGAGGATTCTACAAAAAATATTATTGGAAAAGCTATAATAGTTCACCAAGGCACAGACGACTTTACATCACAACCATCTGGTGCAGCTGGTAGTAGAGTAAGTTGTGGTGCTATTATAGAATAATTAATAAAACACTAAACACTAACCCAAAAAACAAATAGCTAGAGCTATTGCAGTACTAACCTTCCCCTTGTCTGCAAAAATTCTAAGCAAGTCGCGTATGACCGAATTAGATACATTAGTACAGCAATTTCAGTCTAAAAACCAGGTTGCATTCAAAAAACTATATGGTATGTATAGTAATAGTATACATGGTGTAGTTTACAACATTGTAAAAGACGATGCCATTGCAGACGAGATTATGCAAGATGTCTTTATAAAGGCATGGCATAAGGCAGACACCTATTCTTCAAAAAAAGGACGTTTTTTTACGTGGATTTTAAACATAGCGCGCAACGCAGCTATTGATATGACAAGGTCTAAGGCCTTTAAACAATCTAAACAAAACCTTAACTCCGATTTTTTCGTAGATATAATAGCAGGCAATGATAATTTAGATAATAGTACAGATGCTATCGGAATTAAAAAGTTTGTAACTAACCTCGGCCAAAAATGTAAAGAAGTTATAGAGTTGCTGTATTTTAAAGGATTTACACAAAAGGAAGCTTCCGAAGAATTAAAAATGCCCATTGGCACAATAAAAACAAGAAATAGAAACTGTATTCAACAATTAAGGGATATGGTATTGTAATATGGATATAAAAGCATACATAGAATCGGGTATTTTAGAGCTCTACGTAGCTGGTAAACTTTCTGAAACTGAAAATCAGGATGTTTATGAATTGATGCAACAACATCCTGAAATATTACAAGAGGTATTAGAAATAGAGTCGGCTATTGTAAAACTTACAGCAGCTGTATCTCCACATGCCATAGATTTTGAATCGTTTAAAGGAAAGTTAAACACTGACACTAAAGTAGTAGATCTAAAACCTAGAAAACCAAATTGGATTTCTTACACAGGCTGGGCAGCTTCTATATTATTGGCTGGTGGTTTACTATGGACACTTAACAACAAAAACAAGGTTGAGGAAGAGCTACAAACCGTCTCTACCGAAAAACAATATCTCGAAATACAAATTGAAGAAGCCAGAGGCGATCTTGCAGCTACCAAAAATCTGTTGGATGCTATTAGAGACAAAGATATTATAGCTGTACCTTTAGGTGGCCAAGGTGATTATGCGTCTACCTATGCCAAAGTATATTGGAACAAAGCCGACAATACCATCTACCTAGATGGAGAAGGTTTACCAAATGCACCAGAAGGTAAAGTATGGCAAGTATGGTCCTTAACTCTAAATCCATTAACACCAACGAGTTTAGGGACTATTGACGACTTTAACTCAGATGATAATAAAATATTTACCATTGCCAATGCCAACGAAAGCCAGGCCTTTGGTATAACTTTAGAGCCAGCTGGTGGTAGCGAAAGCCCAACAATGGAACAACTCTACACGCTTGGTGTGGTGGCTTCTACTCCATAAAAAAACGACACAAATACCATTATAAAAAACCACTAATTACTGTATTAGTGGTTTTTATTTTCTGTAAATTGTAGCGAAAAACATATAATGTGGATATAGTTAATATCTATATTCAGTTGTTGTGCAACATACCCAAAAACCGAACTGAAATTTGACTGAATCGCTGAAAAATATATTTGAATTCCTAATCAAAAATCGGAATTATAACAAAGAATTACAGACAAGATATTACAGCGGAATTGTGAATTCACAGAAAAATAAAGCGGAAAAAATTGTTTCTCTTTTGTATCATACTGCGAACACTCAAAGTCAACCGAAAATCGACTATCTCGCTGAATTTTATCAAAAAATACATCAGAATACTGACTTACTGAATTCTTTTTCTGGATTTATGTCCGTAATCAATCCGAATGGAACTGAACCGAAAAATTACAACGGACTTTACAACGGAATGCGTGAACAAAAAGGTTGGGGAGAAAAGACTTCTGCCCTATTTGTAAAAACCATTTTCCACTTGCATAATAGAGAATATCCGAATGACTTGAGAATTTGGAATGACGCGCCAACCGATTTAGAAAATAATGACTTACTCTATCTTCCTGTAGATGCTGTTATAATTGCGATTTTTAAGAAAATCCAACCAAAAAGTTGGAACTTCAAAAACATAAACAAAATTATCTCTGAAAATTATAGAGGAAAAGACATTGAAGTTTGGGACGATTTATGGTTTTGGGGATTTATAACACAAATCGGAACTGGAGACAACAGAAAAATGGGTTGGAATTTAAACAAATATTGGACATTGAGAGAAAGTGATAAAAGCCCAACAATGATAAAGGAAATTAAGAACAAAGCGGAACAGTTTCTGACTGTTTTGAATAAAAAAAGTACGTTGCACAACAATGTATAACCGCAATTACGGCGGATTCGACTACGTCCGAATCCACTCGGAATTGCTAAGTCTTGTGTTTAATCCGAAAATAATAGCTAATTTAACCCGTAACTGACGGTTATACGAGACCGTTACCTGCAATTTGAAGAAACCGATACACAAATCGAAATATAAGAATATTAAAACTACACTTTTGACTTCACTTTTTTGTGTCTTAATAGTCTTTTTTGCAATATATATAATTACAAATCTGAATAAAATTACAATCGGAACTTTAAGTATAGCAATCGGAATTTTAAGTTTTGTGCTCATTGGAAGAAAAATAATTGTACGACATATAATAAGAGAGGATTTTAATATAACAGTGGAATACCTTTTACGTCCGAATTATAAACAGTACTATACAAAAACTGATATAAAAAATGTTATATTTAAAACAATTGACTACGGACGATATGGCCTGTATGAAAAAGGTATAATATTATTTAAAAATCAAAAGAATTATCACAAAGATTATTTGACTTTTAAACTTGATGATGAGCCTAAATGGTTTTGGTCGAACTTTAAATATCCGAATAAAATAAATAAAAACAGCAGGTAACAACGGCTATAATTCATTGCTTCGGAATTTCATAACTGAAATTCCTCGCACTTTTGCTATCTTTGGTTCTATAGCGGAAAATCCTCGCGGATTTTCACGCAACAAACCATAGCCAAACCGTTAGCATACATTTAAGAAAACCGAACAACAAATGAAAACAGGAATAATAATTGGAGTTTTAGTATTAATCGGAATTATCTACTTCATATCTAAAAACAAAAACGGAAATAATCAGAATATACAAGTTGCTAAACAAATTCAACTTAACGAATTGGAATCTGTAATGACTCAATTGCTGAACGGACAATTGGAGTACGATTTTTTCGGAATAACATCTGACGGAATTGACTGCATATATTTCGCTGATAATAAAGGTAAGATAAACATTGAATTTGAGGTTATGACAAATGACCAAAAACCTTATATTGAAAAAATTACAAGTTTTGCGAATAAGAATAACTATAATTTAATCAAAACGACTTACGGAAATAAACCTCATTACTCTGATTTAAAAGAAGCACCTGTTTATAAACTCGAATTAAATGTGGATAAATACAAAGCGACTGAAATTGGAAAAGAAATAATGACCACAATATTCAACAAAAACGGAACGACAAAATTTGACGTAGTTCCATAAGAAATAAAAACGTATGCTAACAATGGCTATAAGTAATTGCTTGTTCTCGCCTACTTCTGAAAATCCTCGCGGATTTTCAGTTTGGTGCGTACTTGCAAAGTTAACCGCTAACCCACGCAACTACTCATAGCCGAGACCGTTGTAGCACATTAGAGAAATGACTAATGAAATTCCAAAATACATAGGAGACCTTTTAGAAAGGTATGAAAAGGGAGAACGTGAATTTCCGAATTGTGATTTTGAGGTACACGAAAATCTTCAACATTTGACTCTGGACGATTCAAATCTTCAAGGCTCTATGTTCTTTAGTGCTGATTTTACAGGAACTAGTTTTCGGAATTGTAATTTAAAAAATTGCGGATTCAAATGCTGTAAATTTGAACGTGTTGACTTTACAAATGCTGATTTAAGTGGGAGTTTATTGAGTGGAGCTGAATTTATTAATTGTAAATTTTCTAACGCTAAATTTGATGGTGCAGATTGGTATGGATATACAATTACAACGGAAGAGTTTGTTAGTCTAATATTAAACGAAGACAATGAATCCTAAAACGACTGACTTTATGTTTGGATGCAAAAACCTTTATTTTTCAGGAATTCATCCATTTGATTTTGACAAATCGAACTCTAATGAATACAAAGGAATAATTGAACTTGGTAAAGAAATAATAAGTGAAATCGGACTTCAAAATTTTGCTGAATTTATAATGGAATCTCAATATCGTGTTGGAATTTGGTCATCGTTCATAACATTGGAATTTGGAAAACCTGACCGAAATGAAATTTTGAAAATTAATGGAACTGAAACAATAGCATCGGCTTGTTTAGAAAAAATTGAACAGAATGAAATTAATGAATTGCCGAGGGATATTATAGAAAACAAAAATAACTGGATAAATAAAATAAAAACGTGCTACAACAACGTATAAAATTAATTGCTTGGTACGAGCCTACTTACGAAAATCCTCGCGGATTTTCTATTCGGTTTGTGTTTGCTAAATTCGTTGCTAAACCACGCAACTAATCTTATACAAAACCGTTGCCAACAATATGAGAAAACACAGAAATAAAAACAAAAGAAGTCGATTTTCGATTTTATTTCCAATCCTGACAATACTCGGAATTGGAATTATTGCTGTGTTAACTTCTGGTTACGAAAAAAGCTGGACGTTTAATTGGAACGGAATTGAAAAAAATATCCAAGATTCAATTAGTGTTTATAAATATCAATCTATTTCGAGCGGAATTGGTGGAAATGAAAGAGCAATGCCTGAAGAAATTGAAAGCCGAAAATGGATTATGCAAAACGCAACTGAATCTGAACTTCTAAAACTAACGGAATTTCCAAACGGAAATATAAAAGCAATTGCTTACGAGGGATTATTAAGAAAAAAGAATTTCAAAAACAAAACTGAATTGATTTCAAATGCGATTAAAGACACGGTTTATTCTGTTTACTATCAATCTGGTTGTTTAGGAGATAAATTAGAAATTGGAGAATATTTAGTTCAAAATGTTTTAATGATTGACGACCGAATTCCACCTTTTAGACCTGAATTAATTGTTGATTTTGGCCTCTCTAAAATGGAAAAGCAAAAAATCCTAAATGAATTTCATAATCGGAAAAAATAAAATACTGTTGGCAACAATGTATAACCGCAATTACGGCGGATTCGACTACCCTTCGACTGCGCTCAGGGCAGGCTTAAACGAATCAACTCGGAATTGCTAACGTCAGTACTAAACCGAAAAATTTGCGCACTTTAACCCGTAAACTGACGGTTATACGAGTCCGTTGACAAACATTAAAAACAAACGTCATTGCTGAAAAATTTAAGTTTTCTAATAATTATACTTTCCTGTTTTAACAGTTGTATTGAACATGTTAAAACTCATGGTGGTCTAAATAAGGAACAACAAAGAGCATTTGATAAAATCTCTGAATTCGAAAATCACATTTCTGAATTACACACTAAAAGTGAATCACAACCAGATAAAGTCCTTAAAGAGACACAATCTTTAATAAATCAAACTTTGAACTCAAGTGATTCGCTTAATATTGCGAGGAACAAACTAGATTATTTATTCTCGTTACGAGCTGAAATCTTTTATAAAACGGAACAATATCAAAATTCTATTGACGAAATTATTGCTAATTCTGAAATTCATTTAAAATCATCACTAATAAGCTCTCACGATAATTTGGTTTTAGCTTGTAATTATATGAAACTAAAGAAATATAAAATTGCTTTTGAACAAATAGAAAAAGCAGGAAAAGGTTATTATATAACTGATTATATTTTAGGGAATTTTTACGAGAATACTGAAGAAATAGGGAAAGCAAAAGAAATTTATTTGAAAATTATAAGAGAAGAAAGAAGTCATTACAAATTTTATGAACTTGCTCAAAATAGGTTGACTGAATTAGAAAAGGAATCACCAAAACTATTAACAGAATTATACTTTCCGACTTATAATCCAAAGTTTAAAATAACAAAATAACGTTGCGCAACAATAGCTATAGTTCATTACGGTTGAAATTCCTAATCGGAATTTCAAGCCTTTTTACTAAATTTATGGTTACGGCGGAATGATACTCGCGTACCATTCCGTAACGAAACCATAGCCAAAACCGTTGTACATAATTTTGACCAAACCCAGAACTTAATGAATAAACCTCTGATTTTTTTATTGCTTTTATTTCTATTCTTTTCGTGTAAGGAAAATTCTTTTGATTACAAAACACTTCAATATGAGGGAACTGACAGCTTGAATACTAAAGTAGTGAAAGAAGTAAATTTTAATGGAAAAGGTTTAATTATTTCAGAGAAAAAAAGAGGTTTTAAAACGGATTATGCGAATAGTTCGTCCGACATAAACGTAACTAAAATATACAAGGATTCTTTACTAATTAAAATTTTAAGGTATTATCCGAATTTGCCAAACGGAATTTGCTGTGACAGTTCAAGAACCGAATATAAGTACAATAGCAAAAAACTTCTTGACACAAAGCTATATTTCGACTATAAACGAATTTTAAAGAAAGGAACTGAATTAAAAGATAACATTACATCTGATGACTATGAAAAAGAGCGTAAATGGGAATTAAGTTCAAAGACTTTTTATGAATATGATAGTTTTGGCAGATTAATTAAGGAGACAACACCTGAATCCTTTTACGTTGCTCAAAAGAATTTCGAATATAACGAAGATGGTAAGGTTATTAAGGAATCCTATTTCAAAGACGAAAGACTATTTTGGGTAGAAAAATATAAGTATTATAAAAATGGGTATCAATATATATCAACCTGGTACGATTATGAGGGAAATCCAAGACACCTAAACGTAAAAGCTGGTGAATATAGACCTCAATATATTTACAATTACAAACTGAATGAACAAGGTCAAGAAATAGAAGAATTTGTCACTACCGAAAAAGATGAATTCATTCACAAAAAAACTACTGAATATGATTCAAATAATAGAATTTTAAAAACAGTTATGTATTCAGAAATGAATAAACCTGACATAACACATTTATATGTTTATGAATAAAAAACTACGTACAACAACTTGTATAGCTCATTGCGACAAGAATAGAAAACAGATGCGGGCAATAGACCTTACAAATATTATTTGACTGAAACGGAACTTGTTTTTTAATTGTTTAAGCAGGTTTGGACGTAAAACTTAAAACAAAGGATGATATCAAGTCTTTATAGGAGAAATTTTAAAATTATTAGACTCTACATAGTTGGAATATTGTGTATTGGATTGTTCTTTTATTTAGAGAAATCCGACCTAATACCAAACCTTGTAGAAAAAATGGATAAGTTAAGACATAAAGGGTTTCCAACTTTCTTTCTGACAGGATTACTTAAATATGGATTACTAATAGTTGGAGTCAGTATCATTATGATTTTATCTTTTCTATTAATTAGAGAACGAACAAAATGAATTGAACAAAAAAAAGTGCTAAAACAATGTTTATAACTCATGGCAACTAAATCCCAAATCAGAATTCATTGCAATTTGCTATCTTTCGGTTAAAGAGGATAATCAAAGCTAATTTTCTGCAACATATCATAGCCAGAACCACTTGTAAATATTTCAACTTATTTAATGGCAATACAAGATAAAATCACTCAAATTTGGGTAAAAACTACAGGAAAAAAAATAAATCCAAACGATTATGAGTGGTTAATTGGACCAATCGGAAATACCGATATTATTAAAGATAAATTTATATTTCAATTAGCTAAAAAGGAAAATTTAGAAATTCAAAAAAACTTACCAAATTCTGGACTTCTCGAAAAAATAGAGCACCTAGGAATTTCTGACCAAGACAAATACCGTTTAAACGATAAGGTTGCTGACTTCTACGAAAATACATCTAATTACAATTTTGAAGTTTGGTCGGAATGGAAAGGTATCTTTAAACTTTTTGGAAAACTTCTTTCCCTGATTTTTAGTAAACGACTTCAACAATTAAACTTACCTCTAAATTCAATCGACACGGCAAAAGGACTACAGAGTGACATAATTAAACTAAAGGATAAACAGACAAAGAAAACCAAATGGACAATTTGGTACAGAATAATAAAAAGTACGAACGATGTTATTTATTCAGGCATTTACACAACTTGTAAAAATCCTAATTACGAAAAACCACTTCTAAAAGTTGTATTTCCATTGCCAAACGGCAATGCATCTGTGATTATGACTAAGAAAGTTGAAAAAGATGGCGCACTTCTTCTCTGCTCTGATGGGAAAAAATTTGGAGATAATGGGTTTTACTTTACATTAACAAATGAAAAAGGAGAATATTGGGCGAGATTTGTAAAATCAATGCACGAATGGATACGAGTCTATGAAGATGAAGAAAATGTATTAAGGGCTGATCATAATCTGAATTTTTACGGCATGAGGTTCTTGAATTTACATTATAAAATGACAAAAAAATTAGTTAACAAGAATCTATAATTATACCAAAAACCACTACCCTTTAATTATGCTTAGCAAATTCTTAATCAAAGATATGGAGTATTTAGTTTTGGTTGATTAAAACAGAATTATATATTAATTTCAGCAGCAAGCTAAAACAACCTTCTATTTTGAAAGAAAAATTCAAAGCACATATTGATTATTATCTCAAACTATTTACACATTTAAGCTCGGAGGAGTTAGAAATTTTACGTTCGCAATTAATTATAAAAGAACTTGGTAAAAAGGAATTCTTTTTTGAAAGTGGTGAAATTCAAAGACATATGGGTTATGTGTGCAAAGGATTATTGAGAAGATATTATATTAATGAAAAGGGAAATAAAATAACAACTGGCTTTGCTAAAAAATTTGAATATGCAACAGATTATCCTGCTTTTATAAGACAAAAACCAACCAAATATAACATGGAGTGTCTTGAACCCTCAGTAATTATACTGTTATCCTACGAGGATATACAGAAAGGGTACAAAAAATTTAAAAACAATGAAATGTATGGAAGGCTAATTGCCGAGCATGTATTAACAGTTCAAACTGATAGAGTAGAAAGCTTTTTGTTTGAAAATGCCGAACAGCGATATTTAAACTTCATAGATAAGAATCCTGATATTATTAATAGAATAAGCCTAACTCATTTAGCATCATATTTGGGCATTGAAAGACAGTCATTAAGTAGAATACGAAAAAAAATTGTTGAAAAATAAAATTGTCACAAATGTGTCAGGTTCACTTCATTATTGATTTGCAATTTTACAGTATAATTTAAAATCTTGTGAAAATGACATCAATTAAAAAAATCATTAAAATAATTATAACGCTACAATTTGCTTGTTTACCATGCTTATTGTTTGGGCAAAATACAACAGTAAACAGCAACATTCATAAAATGGTACAAGCACAAACTGAACTTATTTTTGACAGTTTGGTAACTATCAGAAGAGATTTTCATAAGTATCCTGAATTAGCTGAGCAAGAAAAAAGAACGTCAAATAAAATAGCAACATACCTTAAATCCTTAGGCTTAGAAGTACATACTGGTGTTGGTGGTTATGGTGTTGTGGGAATATTAAGAACTAACAAAGAAGGCAAAAAAGTAGCGTGGAGAGCTGATATTGATGCTCTCGCTTCTGACCATCATGATGCTGTTGATTTTTCTTCAAAAAATGAAGGTGTAAGACATATTTGTGGACACGATATACATGCAACTATTGGACTAGGAATAGCAAACGTCTTAACAAGTTTAAAAGAAAATCTTACTGGGACGGTTTATTTTATCTTTCAGCCTGCAGAAGAAAATTGGAAAGGAGCTAAAGCCATGCTTAATGATGGTTTGCTCAATATTATAAATCCGGATGAAATCTATGCTTTACATGTTGCACCTATGCCAGAAGGGGTAATAAGCACTAAGGCAAGAAATCCTTATGCAGACTATAAAGGAATTGAACTTACTTTAAAAAACACTGAGAATAACACAGAGCTTATTAACTATACAAAAGAGCTGCTCTTAAATCTTCAGAATGTCGCTTCTGATAGTAAATTCTGGGATAATAGAAACCTATTAGATCCTAATATTGGACTAGGAAATCCCAACACTATTTTTAAAGACTATATCACTGTTAACTCCAATATTACAGTTAAAGAAAACGAAGACGAGATTACAGTGAGAGCCTATCTGAGTGCAGAAAAAGAAACTCAGCTAGACACCCTTTTAAACGAAATAAAACAGAAGTTTAAAGCCTCTGAATACGCAGATCAATTTTTGGGTGGAGCTTTTTATTATGAAACTTCATTAGTGCTTAATGATGCTCAACTGACCTCATCAACAATGGCTTCAATTGCTGAAATTTATGGAAACAATCATGTTCTTCCGCTTTACGGAGCTATACCAGATGGACGTGGAGATGATTTTTCATTATTTCAACGTGAAATTCCAGGAGTCTATTTTTTAATGGGAGCATCAAATTTTGAAAAGGGTATAGTTTCCATGCCACATTCACCAAATTTTGCTGTTGATGAAGATAGTATAGCCTCTGGAGTAAACTTTTTTTCATCAATGATCATAGAAAGACTTAAGTAATATTTCCATCAGAAAATACTAGAAATCAATCAATAACAGTGTTTTTTTTCATTAAATTAGATGTGTGGTCAGACCACTAATTTAATAAGTACAAACGTTCTTCTGCATACTAATAATAATCACGATATAGCCGAAAACCAAAGATAGTAGGCATAAAACAATCAGACTTATGAAAAAAACAATTCATCAACTTACGTTGCTCACTACTACATTTTTGCTAACTTTTATTATGCAGAGCTGTGAACAAAATCAACAGAAAGAAATCAAAGAAATTGAAAAAGAAGTAGTAATTGAATCCGAGAAACCTGAATATTTCTTATTACGACCAGATGTGGAAAAGGCTTATGGTTATTCTCACGCGGTAAAAATCGGAAATAGTATTAAAATCTCTGGTGCCGTAAGTATGGATGCCGAAGGAAACCCAACTGCCATTGGAGATATAGAACAGCAGATGAAAAACTGTTATGCAGATTTAGAAAAAATATTAACACATTTTGGCTGCACCTTTAACGATGTGGTTAAAGAAGATATTTTTACAACTGACATGGCACAAATGCTGGAGAAATCCTCCTATAGAGCTGAGATTTATAAAAACGGTTTTCCCACAGGCTCATGGCTCGAAGTAAAGGGACTAGCTCTACCTGAATTTATGGTTGAAATTGAACTCGAAGTTCATAAATCTGAATAAAACCATTTAAACACTTAATGGCAACAACATCAAAACTTTAAAGTTACATGAGAGATTATAATTTTGTGTTTTTACTTTTAGCTTTGGTTGCCGAAATTGTTGGTACTGTTGGTGGTTTTGGATCTTCAGTATTCTTCGTTCCTTTAGGTAATTTTTATTTTGACTTTTACTCTGTTCTTGGATTAACAGCTATTTTTCATCTATCTAGTAATTTGAGTAAGATTTTTTTATTTAAAAAAGGGCTAGACAAAAGATTGCTATTATATATCGGAGTTCCTTCAATTCTCTTTGTTGTTATAGGTGGTTTAGCATCTAAACTAATTAACACATTATTTTTAGAAATCTTCTTAGGAATCTTTCTGGTTGTTCTTAGTTTAATATTCCTAATTAAAAAGAATCTTACTTTTAATCCTACAAATAAAAATGCAATATTGGGTGGATCTATGTCTGGTCTATCTGCCGGTTTATTGGGGACAGGAGGTGCAATTCGCGGTCTAACCATGGCTGCTTTTAATTTAGAAAAAAGTGTGTTTATAGCAACATCTGCCTTTATTGACTTCTTAATAGATTTTTCTAGAACCTTTGTCTATTATAACAATGGCTATATACATAAACACGACCTTAAATATGTTCCTTTTTTACTTATAATTGGGCTATTAGGTTCTTTTATTGGAAAGAAAATATTGGCTTACATACCTCAATCTGCATTTATTAAACTAGCATTATATTTAATCCTTTTAATTGGTATTGCGACACTTTCTAAGCTATTTTTAGTTTAAAGACAATAATCTTTTAGCTTTTCATCATAAGCTAAATAACACAAAAATTATTAGCTGCGATTTACTGTTTTTATTCAGACGGATAGGAAAGTCTAAACGTAGTTTTTATCTTTCGTACCTGTGGAATTCTCACCACAAGCCATATATAACTATAAATGTGAATATTTAAAAATATGAAAAGACTTAGTATTGTAGCAATTTCATTAATTCTACTTGTTAACTTCAGCTGCAAATCGTCCAAAATTAAAGATCCCAATAAAGTTAATAACAAGGTTTTGCTAACTATAAAGGACTATATAATTGAAAATAAATATGATTCTAATATTGATCTAGTATTAGAGATTACTAATAACAGCTCAGAGCCTATCTACATATTAAAAGCCAGTGAAGATAATTTTGCTCTACCTAGTTTATATGACGTCTCAATAAATCCAAAAATAGAAAGTTGTGAAATTTGGGAAGTTGATGTAAAGCCTATTTCATTTTTTCTGGAAATTAAACCTAACACAAAAGATACATTTATCTATGAAGGTGCATCTTTTGGTGTCTGTGAAGACATAAAAGGTAAAACATTTGAGCTTAGTGTAGTATATGAATTTGACAGCTCTAACACTGATTTAATGAATGAAATAAAAGAATACTACAAAGATGAACCTCAATTATTTGAGCAAATAAAAAAATTGTCAAATTTGAAGTTGACCTCAAACCTAAAAAAAGTTAAGGTGCCAAAAGACTAACATGAAGCTATTAACTAAAAAGAAAGTAACTTATGTTTTAAATTTGGTTCTATTACTAATTTTGGTTGTTCCCTACTCTTATTATTTAAGTCATTATAAAGAAACTGAAGAGTTAGATTGGATACCCAACTTTGTCTTTCAGCAAACAGATTTAATTTGTTGCTATTTATTGATTGCAATTTTAATAATTGGTTTTCAAACAAGTAAAACCTACGTATTAAGAAAAAGATTTTTAACTGCCAGTCTAATTGTTTCATTTGTTTACTTCATTGGTGGGTCGTTTTCATTATATCTTCCAGTTCAAGATTTTTCACCAGGCATTGGTAATGTATTAGCATTAACACTATTCCCTTTAATTATAATTGTTTTTAGGCTTGAGTAATATCAAAAAACAATAAAATCATAATTTAATGCAATACCAATGGCTTAAATGCCTCAACTTTAAGTAATTTTAAGCAATTAATCCCAATTCAATATGAGATACATCTCCTTATTTATCTGTTTAGTTATAACAGGGTCTATTTTTTCTCAAGAAGACAAAGTATCATATTTTAAAACAGATAAAACATTTGTTTATGCAGATAATGAACCAGACTCTTTTTATGCTATTGAAATACCTGGAGATAGTATAAATCTTAGTGAAATTCAAGGAGCTTTTAAAGTTGATGACTACATCATTCAATTTATAAAAAACCCATATTCTACAGAAGAGTACACTAATAAAATGGACTCTACAAAAGAGATTGAACTGTTAAAAAGTAAGATGAAATGGGAACTAGATTACATACAAGATGAAGTACTAAAACAGAAAGTAAAAAGCAACTATAACGTTTTTAAAAACAAATTAGGAAAACGGTTTTTGTTATGGGAATATAAGTTACCAGAAATGGATTATTCTGACATTGATGTACAAACAATTAAGAATTATTTTCTAACTTTTATAGCCAACAGATATGTAGCTTGCATATCAATTCCTGCATTTGAGGACAATGATGATATCTCTAATTTTCTGCATAAAATAAGTGAGAATATCAGAGTGTATGGTAGCGAAATTAACTTAGATGCGCTGTACTATCAAGTGGATGCTAAAGATGATGAAAGAGAGATTGTTTACACGGACTCTTTAAGCCATTATGAAATTGAAATACCTAAATGGTTTAATGTTATCAATACCAATTCTAATATTGTCTTTGGAGGCACATTTCCAGATATTGATAATATAAAAAATGCAATCATAATAAGCCCTTATAAAAAAGAAACTTTTGACAGCTCTTTTTCTAAATTTAATAATGAAAATGTATTAAAACTAAAAATCGGAGACAAGTTAGGAGGAGGTACGGTTCTGTTAACCAAAGAAATAGAAACTCCAAAGTCCGTTAACGGTGTGGCATACAACATACAGGTAGCGCGAGGAAGTTCTATTTACGAAAACATCTGTTATACTTTAGATACAGGAAGTCATTATCTATTGGTCTTCTTTACCTCTACCCCTAAAACAATTAAAAGAAATATGAATTTATTGAATGATCTTGTATCCAGAATTAAAATCTTAAATTAATGAAACCAAATATCAAATTATATTCTGTGATATTATTATTCTCTTTTTTTGGTCTTTTTGGACAAAATAAAAATGATAAAAGCCTAAAAACACATGAATTAAAAAGTGGACAAATATGGAAGTATAACACTCGAAAGGGTGAAGAAAAATCTAGAGTTGTAATTCTTAAAGTTGAAGATTATGGAAGAAAAGGACAAGTAGTTCACATTGCTGTTAACCAATTAAAGATTAAGAACCAACAGATTGAAGGTGGATACTCTAAAGACATAGAACACCTACCTTTTAATAAAGAATCACTTTTAAAGAGCCTAACAAAATTAGAAGGCACAATAGATAAATTGCCTGAGTACATGGATGGTTATCTACAATGGAAAGAAGCATTTGATAATGGTGAAGGTGGAGTGTTTACAATTGAAGTTAAAGACGTTGTAGATTTTATTGAAAAATCTATGAATGGTTAAAACCACAAAAAATAAAGATTAAACTTAATATTTATAATCAGATAAAATCTTTTCTACAGCAAATGAAAAATACACTAGTAATTCTAATCGTATTTCTGATCTCCCAAATTGGGTTCGGTCAAGATTTTCAGTTAGAATTTCAGAAATATTGCCAAACCAACGATACCATAAATCAACTAAAAACTTTAAAAGAATGGCAATCTAAAACACCTAAAGATCCTGAACTTTTTACAAGTTATTTTAATTATCATTTTATGAAATCTCGACAAGAAATTGTCACTTTAACTAAAGATCAACCTAATGGAGATAGTTTTGTATTAAAAGATAGTTTAAATCAAAATGCAGGATATTTAGGAAGTCAAATTCAATTTAACCAAACAGAATTAAAAAAGGGACTCGATAAAATTGATGAAGGAATTAAACTTTATCCTAACCGCCTAGATATGAGATTTGGTAAAATCTTTGTATTGGGCCAAATTGAAGATTGGTCTTATTTTACTTCAGAAATACTTAAAACAATTGAATTTTCTGCTAAAAACAATAATAACTGGACCTGGACCAACAATGAAAAATATGATAGTGGTGAAAAAGAGTTCCTTTTAGGTATCCAAAGTTATCAATTACAATTATACAATACAGGAAATGATGACTTACTAAAAAACATGCGAGAGATTGCTAACAAAGTCTTAGAACACTACCCTAACCATATTGAGAGTTTATCAAATCTTTCTATTACATATTTACTCACAGAAGAGTATGACAAAGGAATAGAACCACTTTTAAAAGCTGAAAAAATCAACCCTAAAGATTATATCGTTCTCGGAAATATTGCTCTGGGTTATAAATTAAAAGGAGACAAAGAAAAAGCGATTGAATACTACGAAAAAACTGTTGAATATGGCGATGAAAGCGCAAAAGAATATGCTAAACAACAACTAAAAGAGTTAAAAGAATAATATCGTAAACACTATAATATTATGAAAAAGCTACAATATAAAATAGATATTAAAGCATCTGCTGAAAAAGTTTATAATACGATGCTAGGACTAGACAATATAAAGACCTACGAAAAATGGACAGCAACTTTTAACCCAACCTCAACTTACGAAGGCAATTGGGACAGAGGATCTAAAATCTATTTTGTTGGTACTGATGAAAATGGTAAACGTGGAGGAATGGTATCTGAAATAGCAAACAATATTCCTTCAAAATTTGTTTCAATTCGTCATTACGGAATCTTAGATGGTGATAATGAAATAACCGATGGTCCTGATGTAGAGAAATGGGCTGGTGGACTTGAAAACTATACCTTCGACGAACATAATGGTATAACAACTGTAACTGTTGAAACCGAAGCTGATGATGAATATTTAGGTTATTTTGATACAACCTGGCCGAAAGCCTTAGATAAACTGAAAGAAATCTCTGAAAAATAAATCATTAAAAGATTAATCTGCCTAATGAAAAAAACACTTTCAATCTTAGCAATATTCATTCTAGTAATAGCTTGCAAAAATAAAGGTACCACATACAACGATTCAATCCCAGAACATGACAGCTTAACAATAACATCTAAATATGTTAATGAAGATCGTGTTATTAACATATGGACTCCGCCCAACTATAAAACGTCTACTGAAAGTTTTCCTGTACTCTATATGCCTGATGGAGGTATAAAAGAAGACTTTCCGCATATAGCTAATACATTGGCTAAATTGCTGGAAGAAAATAAAATCCCTCCCTTTATTTTAGTCGGAATAGAAAATACCGAAAGAGGAAGAGATCTAACAGGTTCTTCTGAAGCAGAGGATGATAAACAATATTGCCCAATCACAGATGGAGCAAAAGATTTTAGAGCGTTTATTGCTGAAGAATTAATGTCTGAAATCAATAAAAGATACAGAACACAACCTAAAAAAGGAATTATAGGAGAATCTTTAGCTGGTCTGTTTGTTATGGAAACCTTTTTTACAGCACCAGAAACTTTCGATTTTTACATTGCCATTGACCCTTCACTTTGGTGGAACAACAATTACCTAGCTAGTAATGCAGATATTTTGCTAACCAAACTTCCTGAGAAAGATTTAAAACTATGGTTTGCAGGCTCTAGTGTACCGGATATCTCTCAATATACCAAGCAAGTCAATGAAGCGTTACAGAACAATGCACCATCAAATTTAACTTGGAATTACTCAGATGAGCCTAACGAGCAGCACGGCACAATCTTTAGAGCCATCAAAGAAAAAGCGCTTATTTGGACCTTAAATGACTAAAAGAAAATCTTAAAATATTCTATCTCGAATAGTTAGGTGCTTCCTTAGTGATGGTTACATCATGTGGATGACTCTCGTGAATACCACTTGATGTAATTTTTACAAACCTTCCAGACTCTTTTAATGTTGCGATATCTTTTGCACCACAGTAACCCATTCCGGCTCTTAGTCCACCAACAAACTGATGAATACTTTCAAACAATTCACCTTTATATGGTACACGCCCCACAATCCCTTCAGGTACTAATTTTTTAATATCGTCTTCAACATCTTGGAAATAACGGTCTTTACTTCCTTGTTTCATAGCTTCAACAGAACCCATTCCGCGATACGATTTAAACTTACGACCTTCGTAAATAATTGTTTCTCCCGGACTCTCTTTAGTTCCTGCTAAAAGGGAACCTAACATTACAGTATCAGCACCTGCAGCAATAGCTTTTGGTATATCACCTGTATAACGAATTCCACCATCAGCAATAACAGGAACACCAGAACCTTTAATAGCTGCGGCAACTTCTAATACTGCTGAAAACTGTGGAAAACCAACACCTGCAACAACACGTGTTGTACAAATAGAACCTGGACCAATACCAACTTTTACAGCGTCTGCACCAGCTTCAACTAAATATTTAGCTGCCTCACCTGTTGCAATGTTTCCAACGATAACCTCAAGTTTTGGGAATTTAGATTTTATTTCCTTTAAAACAGACACCACACCTTTTGTGTGTCCGTGAGCAGTATCTATAACAACAGCATCAACACCTGCATTTACTAACGCTTCTGCTCTATCAACAGCATCTCCTGTTACTCCAATTGCTGCTGCAACTCTTAACCTTCCGTAAGAATCCTTATTAGCTATTGGCTTTTGGGTTACTTTAGTAATGTCTCTAAAGGTGATTAAACCTGCAAGTTTATCACCTTCAACAATCAATAATTTTTCAATTTTATTTTCTTGTAAAATCGCTTCGGCATCTTTTAACGATGTACCAACAGGAGCTGTAACAAGATTCTCACCTGTCATTACCTCAACAATTGGTCTATTATTTTGATGCTCAAAACGTAAATCACGATTGGTAACAATACCTTTTAAGTTTCCTTTGTCATCAACAATAGGAATACCTCCAATGCTATGCTCTTTCATGGCATTTTTAGCATCTGCAACAACAGCATCCATTGGCAACGTTACTGGATCTATAATCATACCACTCTCAGCACGTTTTACACGACGCACTTTGGTTGCTTGCTGCTCTATAGTCATGTTTTTGTGCAACACACCAATACCACCTTCACGAGCCATAGCAATAGCCATTCTACTTTCTGTAACCGTATCCATAGCTGCGGAAATTACAGGTATATTAATGGTAATGTTTCTCGTAAATTTTGTTTGAATATTTACTTCGCGAGGAAGTACTTCAGAAAATGCTGGAACTAAAAGTACGTCATCATAGGTAAGACCTTCACCTAAGATTTTGTTTTCGTGTGCTGTCATAGTGCAATTAAGATGTAATTGCACGCAAAGATACATTTTTTTTCGTTGGACAAACGTCAACTTATGGTTAAATAAAATTCAATCTAGAAAATATCTGTATATAATGAACTGCTAATCAAAGATTACATGTAATTTATTTTTATTTGTTCTAAATAAAGTTTGAAAATTTAAGCTTAGGTCGTAATTTTGCACGCTGAAAACAAACCTATTTTTAACAAGTCTAAATAAATGATTCGGAAATTAGCCCTTACAGTAATTGGTTTTACAGGTACATTTCTTTTAAATGCACAAAACCAAACTAACGAAAAACCATTAGATTCTATTCAAAAACTAGATGAAGTTATTATTAACTCAAATCAAATTTTCGGAAGTAAATATGTAGCAAGTAACCGTACAGGTTCTGCCTATTATTTGTCTACACAAGAATTAAAGAAATTCGGGTTTACAGACATTAATCGTGCGTTGCGTTCAGTTCCTGGTGTTACTTTTTACGAGGAAGATGGTTTTGGATTACGACCAAACATAAGTTTGAGAGGTACATCTCCAGAGCGTAGTGCAAAAATTACCTTAATGGAAGATGGTGTACTTATAGCACCTGCCCCTTACAGTGCTCCTGCTGCTTATTATTTTCCTTCAGTTGGTCGTATGCAGGCGTTAGAAATTTTAAAAGGAAGTAGCCAGGTACAATTTGGCCCATTTACAACTGGTGGTGCTATTAATATGATTTCTGCACAAATACCAAACACCTTTAGTGGAGAAGTTAGAGCTGGTTATGGTTTTTTTGATACACAGCAAGTTTTGGCACGTATAGGTAATACAAAAGAAAATATTGGCTACATGGTAGAATTCCTTAACTACGGTTCTGATGGTTTTAAGGACTTACCTAACGGTAACAACACTGGATTTGACATTAACGAATTAACGGCTAAATTTAAAGTAAAAACTGATGCTGACGCTAAACTTCAGCAGTCATTAGAAGCCAAATTTCATTATTACGATGAGCGTTCTTACGAAACTTATTTAGGGCTTACTGAAAGCGACTTTAATTCATCTCCTTATAGTAGATATGCAGCTTCGCAAGATGATCGTATGATTGCTGAGCAAATTCAATTAATGCTTACGCATACTTTAGACTTCACTAAAAATATGCGTTTAACGACTAACGGTTATTACAATAAATTTTCACGTAACTGGTATAAACTAGACGATGTTATATTTAATGGTGACAAACAAGGTGTTGCCACTGTGTTAGCAGACCCAACAACATATGCAGACCATATGAATATTATTCGTGGTGATGTAGATTCATCTGCTGATGCTTTATTGGTTAAAGCGAATAATCGTGTGTATTATTCTAAAGGTGTACAAACAAAATTTGACTACCACTGGTATGGTGAAAACACGTTTCATGATATAGAAGTTGGCTTGCGATACCATTACGATGAAGAAGACCGATTTCAGTGGGAAGATGGTTACAGTATCATAAACCAAAATATGTCTAAAACATCTGATGGTGTACGTGGTGCGCAAGGTAACAGAATTAGTAGCGCAAAGGCCTTTGCAGCTTATGCGATGTATAAACTAAAATATGATAAGCTTACTGTAACACCTGGCGTTAGATATGAAAATATCATTCTGCAGCGAGATAACTTCGGTAGTAATGATCCATACAGAACTGGTAGTGACCTTTCTTTTAGAGAAAACAAAGTAGATGTTTTTATTCCTGGCATTGGTGTTAACTACGCGTTTACAAATGCTTTTTCTGTATTTGGTGGTGTACACAAAGGATTTTCACCTCCAGGAAGTTCTGATGGTGAAGAAGCTGAAGAAAGTATCAATTACGAATTAGGGTCGCGTTTTGCGTTTGGTCAATTACGTGGTGAAGTTGTTGGTTTCTATAATGACTACAGTAACTTATTAGGTAGCGATTTAGCTGCTACTGGCGGAACTGGCTCTTTAGATCAATTTAATGCTGGTGAAGTAGCCGTAAGTGGTCTAGAAGTTTTATTAAACTACGAGTTATTGTCTAACAACAAATCGTTTAAGCTACCTGTAACGTTTGCTTATACGTTTACAAATACAGAGTTTTTAAATAGCTTTGGTAGTAGTGACGATTTATGGGGAGAAGTTACTGAAGGTGACGAATTACCATACATTCCAACACATCAATTTAATGTTGGCTTATCGTTAGAGCATACTAAATATGAGCTTAACATCAACGGAAGATTTAATGGTGAATTTAGAACTATAGCTGGTACAGGATCTATTCCAGATACTGAACGTGTAGATTCTAATTTTATCATTGATATGTCTGCAAAATATCATTTTACAAAGAACCTTAGTCTTACAGGAAACATTATAAACCTACTTGATGAAACATATGCTGTTTCAAGAGTTCCTGCAGGTCTACGTCCTGGTCATCCATTTGGTGGTAACCTAGGATTTGAATTTAGATTTTAAATATTCAGTTTTAAAATTAGTTGATTGGTAAAAGCGTTATCCATTTTTTGGATAGCGCTTTTTTTTTGGATAGAACCTTAATAACAATCCATTAAAATTTGCTCGTTGTTTTCAAACGTGCTCAATGGTTCGTTTAAAATAGTTGTGGTTATGGTATTCAAAACTTCTAACACACGATTTTGCATAGCTACAGAACCACAAATCATTATGACTCCATCGTTTTTAAGCGCATTAGAAATAAGTATTTCATTTGCTCTAATACTATCTTGAACGTAAACCTTAGTTTCCTGTTCTTGCGAATAGGCTACATTAAAATTATCTAAATAGCCTTTTTGAGTTGCGTTTTCTATATATGAAGCATACAATTGAAGAGAAGCTTTGGTTCGTCCGCCCCAAAACAGATGTGTTTTTATGTCTTTATTGGTTTCGTTGAGCATTCCTAGGAAAGGTGCAATTCCGGTACCATTGGCAATCATTACCACTTCTTTTGCGTAGGTCGGAAAATGAAAATCTAAATTCCTGCTGACTTTCCCTTTAATTGTAGCTCCAACCGTTAACTGACTTAGTAATGTTGAACATTTACCAAACTCGTGCTTTTTTACACTCAATAAAATGCTATCATCAACTTTGGCTATTGAATATTGCCGTTCAATATTATCGTCTTCAGGATAAAATGACACAATATCTCCTGATTGAAATTTTATTTTTTTCTCAGGCTTTAATTCGATTAAAAAGGTATCATCTATGTTAAGACCTGAATTTGATATTACCTTAAAATTTTTCAGTTTTTTACGATTAACCAATGGTTTGGTTAATACAACTTTCAAATCTTGCTTTGTAGTTTCATTCCACTGAATTACCCAATTTTTAAAAGCTTCAAAAGATTGATTATTTATTTTGAAAACAGGTAAATTCTGTTCAAAATTTGGATGATTATGCAACCATTCATCCACCTCAATCGCGTATTTACAATAGTCTGGATACATTAACGACCCAAAACCAACTACAGAATGTTTTATGTTATTGGGTTGTTGAATCGCAGGCAACAATTTTTCAAAATTCTTGGCAGTGCGAGGTGCTTCACCTTCACCATAAGTAGATGTAAAAATGATGATGTGCTTTGCCTCTTTATAACTATCATATTGGTTTAACGTTGAAAAGTAAACCGTGTTACCAGCGTCTACCAAGGCATTGTAAAACTGATGCGCAAACTTGTTGGTATGCCCTGTTTCTGAACCAATAAGAATGATGTATTCTGCAGTATCTTTTGTGAATTTATTTTTCAGTTTAGATCCTTTAGCCAAACGCTTAAAACTCATTGCAAAACCTGAATACATAAAGAACAGAATCGCAAAACAAGCCAATAATAATACTACTGCCCAAACGATGGTGCCTTGTCCTGTATGCAAAATTAAACTCCAATAAGATAACTGACTTACCAACGGTTTCTTAGCTTCGCTAAGAACATTGCCTGTATATTGATTAATATAAAACTCGCCAGATGTTGTTTGTAGAATAAAGTAATCTTCTTCATCTTCAGAAAATGGAAAATCGAGTGTCACAAGCTCATCTAAATGTGTGTCATTAAATATTTTGAATTTAGATAATTCTAGCTTTTCTTTAGATTGTTGCTCAACGGTTTCAATATGTTCCATCTTACTGGCAGGCAACATATCGAACTTTTCTAAGGATAAATAAACACCTGTGAGTGTAATGATAACTATAGGAATTAAGAACCAACGCCCTAAAACCACGTGGTAATATTGCTCGAAATTTTCCTTTACAACTTTACTAAAAAACTTCCTTAAACCACCTTGTCGCTTTACAATCAGCTGAATTCCGGTAATAGCTATGAGCAACAATAAAAACGAAAATAAACCGACTAAAAACCGACCTGTAGATTTTAAAAATAAAGAGCGATGCAGATTTGTTGCAAACTCAAAGATTGGTGCTTTTTTCTCCAATTCTCCAAGTTTTTTTCCTGTATTTGGGTCTAAGTAAAAGGTTTCGCTATCACCTCCAAACGTAAAAACAGAGGCTTTTACAAAGTTGTTGTTATCTACTTCAACACTAACAATTTCATCATATTCATCTTGTAAAACCGTAATAACCTCAGACAATTTAATATCATCTGCATTGGTTATAGCATAAGGCTTTAGCTGATTTGAAATGGGTTCAAACGCTAAAACAATACCTGTGACGGTTGCTAGAAGTATAAAAATAGAAGAAGATATAGCCAGTGTAAAGTGACTATATCTCCATATTGAAATTGTCATATATCTACTGATAGATTATTGAGGCATTAGCCTTACATAGCGAATAAAACCTGTACCATCGAACTTACCTTTTACATTTGCCGAAGTTAATTCTACCTCAACATCTGATGTGTAATATTCCTGGTCTTCTACAGCTGTTTCAAATCGTAATTTATAACCTTTGTCTAGTTTATCGTCTACAATTTCTATAACACTAATAGAGCGTTCTCCTCCACTAATAGTTGCACCTGTTATGGCATCGATATCGTTACGTTTTTTTCCGTAAAAATCCCACCACTCTTCGACAGTGTTATACCATTCGTCATCCTCACCTTTAACGTGCAAAGTTTCTTCATATTCACCTTCAGGATTAATTAATGAGATAACAATGTATGCGCCTTCTCCTGTGTAATTGGTCATCTGAATCATACACTTATATTTGGTAGATTCTACCATTGAGGTAAAGGACATTAATCCAATAATGGTGATAAATAGGACTGTTAATATTTTAAAATTCTTCATTCTGTTTTTACTTTAAAAAGTCTAATACTATGTTATTCTTTTTCAATAATTCGTTTTCTGAAGCCAAATCATAAACCGATTCATCAAACTCTGTTGTAGCTTTAACATCTGCACCTTGTGCGATTAAAAACTTCAAAATTTTATCGTCTTTAGCTTTCATAGCTGCAATATGTAAGGCCGTATTACCATCATTGTTTTTAGCGTTGATATTGATATCCTGCTTAGCTGCTAATTCTAATAATTTTAAACTCTGCTTTTCTGTAGCTAAATGAAATAAAGTATTTCCATTTTTTTGAGGTGTTGAAAAATCGACATCATTTTCAGTTAATAGATTCAGTTTTTCAATAAACTTTGCTTCATTTCTAGTTGAGTAACCTTCTAACAGATAATAAACAATGTTGTTGCCTTTTTGATCCTTAAACTTAAGATCTGCTCCTTTTTCAATTAAAAAAGACACAACATCTTTGGTGTTATTCTTAACAGCCAATGCTAATGCCGTTTCGCCTTTTTTATTAGACTTATTTATATCTTTAACCTTAGAGGCTAACAATTTTACTGCTTCAAGATTATTACGAGAAGCCGCATTTATAAATGCTGTATTGCCCTCTGTATCTTCTGTATTTACATCAAGACCGTTTTCTAACAAGAAATTAAAAATTTCTTTATCATCACTTCTAGATGCTATAATATGTAAAGGTGTTACACCTTCTTCATTAGCGACCTTTGGGTTTAAACCTAGCTCTTTTAAAAACTTATAAGCTTCTACATTGTTGACATGTCCTCGTGCTCCATATGCAGTAAAAATGAAAGCCTGATCAGTTCCTTTTAGTCCCATTCCTTCTAATTCTTTTAATGACTTGAAGTTTCCTGTTCTTGCTACATAGTTAAATATGCCATTACCATTAGAATCTGTACTTTTAAGACTTAATCCTTTAGACTTAAAATAATTTATCAATTTAAAATCTTCGTCTTTAGGTGCTGCTAACAATAGGGCATTTGCACCATCTGGATTGGTTTTTGAAACCAAAGTCTTATCTGCTTCAATTAATAAATCGTACACCTTAGTGTTTTGTTGACCTGCAGCTGCTGCGAACGTGATAATAGTGTTGCCTTTATCATCTGTTAAGTCTGTCTTAGCACCATTTTTAAGTAGATACTCAACAATATCTGTGGTGCCTTTATAAGCTGCCCAGAAAATATAGGTTCTACCATCGTGAGTTAATTTATTAACGTCATTACCTTTTTGAGACATTAAGTACACAATGCTTTCTGTTGGTGCATCTTGAAGAATGGCATATACTACTCCATCAAAATTATTTCTATTAGCTTCAGATGGATTATTGCCTTCTTTAATCTTAGTTTCAATCGTTTCGACATTGGGTTTTGTACCCCAAAAATCGCGATTTAAAAACACGTTGTTTTGTGCAGATAAAAGCGACCCAAACATTATTGCGCAGATTACTGTGATTTTTTTTAATGTATTCATATGTGATTATTTCTTAACAAATAATTCTATAGTAGTATCAATATCTTTCTCTGCAGTCATTTCTTCATCAAATAAATGCTTATAAAGAACTTTGTTATCTACCTTTTCTTCTAATACTAAATCTTTATCTCTTCCGTAAACCTCATCCCATTTAGCTCTTACAGTTGCCCATTTATCAAAATTAGCTTTCCACCAATCTTGTGCTGCCTGGCAACGGCTATCCTCTACTTTTACGTAAGTATTATATCCTTTTTCGTGCGCCAAAATTACATCATCTTGTCCTTTTTCTCTAATGACTTTAGCATTATCTTGATCGTGTAACCAACCATATTGGGTTATCTCGTGACGATTACCTCTCAAAGTAACATTGTAGTCACTACGCTTAGTGTACTCACGTCTTGGTAATGGTGCTGTAGTTGTGTTTTCCCAATAGCTTTTACCATCTACATGCACCCAAGTTGCAGAACCTTCGTAACGTGGACTATCGTCTACCTGATACACTTTCTGAGTCCACTGACCTTCTACATCATCGTCTGTTTTTTCTTCAAATAACCATTCATTATCTCCGTTGTACACATAAAAATCCTTGTTTTCAAATAACCAGTCTTGTCTCCAGTGCTTAACAATATGTGGTTGATCTGGTCTTCCTACTTGTAATAAATGCTGAATTGAAATTTTATCGTCCTCATCTACTACTAATTGTGCCCACTCTAAACCTTTATCAACCTTAGTTTTTGATGGTTTATACAATGAATCTTCACTAAATGAAAACGTTTCGGCAAAGTTAAAAGTGACTTCAAAACAACCACACATTCCCTTAATGGCTGCCTGATCTTTCTGTTTTTTGTCTTGAGCATCAACAGATAAAGTAATAGTTAAAAATACTAATGAAAAAGCTAAAATTTGTTTCATGATTATGGGTTAAAATTATTTTTAAATTTTTTATTCTTATTTAGATTGATTTAAAATAAGATTTTATATTTGTAGCAAAATTAATCAAGAATGAGTCTAAATAAAAATAATATCTGTATTTATTTTTTAATTTTTTTCACTTCAGTTGCTTTTAGTCAAGAAATCAAGTCTGTAGAAAAAGATTCTTCTGAAACGGAAAAACTTGATGAAGTTATTGTGACTGCAACAAGAACCGTTAGACAACTTTCTTCCCTTCCATTACCTGCTCAAATCATTTCAAAAAAGGACATTAAAAGAAGTAACTCCATTAGACTTAACGATATACTAAATGAGCAAACAGGATTAGTAACAATACCAGATTTTGGTGGTGGTGAAGGCATACAGCTACAAGGTTTAGACTCACAATACACGCTTATATTAGTTGATGGTGTGCCTCTCGTAGGTCGTTCGGCTGGTACCTTAGACATAAGTAGAGTAACCGTTGGAAACATAAAGCAGATAGAAGTTGTAAAAGGTGCTTCTTCTAGCCTTTATGGTAATGATGCCTTAGGTGGTGTCATTAATATTATTACCGAACAGCCTAAATATGGATTAAAAGGTAACATTAACTACAGAGCTGGTGCTTTTAACACTAACGATATTGGTGCAACAATTGGTTATAAAAAAGAAAAACTAGGTGCAAGTCTGTTTATTAATAGTTACAGCAGTGACGGTTATGACTTAAATGAAGATGACGATTTAAATACGGTTGAGCCTTTTAGCAACTACACCTTAAACTCTAAATTAACTTACGATTTTACAGACAACACTGACTTATTTGTTTCAGGACGTTTTTACACACAAAATCAAGATTACGTAGCGTCTTCAACTCTAAGCGGAGAAAGTTCTATTAACGAATGGAATGTGCATACAAAACTAAGCCACAAATACAGTGAAAAATGGAGTAGTTATTTTGAATTTTACACAACACGATACAAGGCTGATGAATATTTAAATAATGAAGATGGAAGTAGATACAGTGACGGTTTCTATAATCAATTATTGGTAAGGCCAGAAATAAGAGCTACTTACTCACCAAAAGACCAGAATACATTTATCGGAGGTATTGGTTTTAATCATGAAACCTTAGATAGAACAGATTTTACAGCAAATCCAATCTTCAATTCCCCTTACGCTTACTTGCAATATGATGGCAACTTCACAGAACGCTTAAATGTAATTGTTGGTGCTCGATTTGACAGTCATAACAAATATAAATCGCAATTCAGTCCTAAAGCTGCGGTTCGCTATAAAATCAATGACAAAATTGCCGTAAAAGGGTCTGTAGGCTATGGTTATAAAGCACCAGATTTTAGACAATTATATTTTGATTTTACTAATGCGACCGTAGGTTATACTGTTTTGGGTTATAATGCTGTTTCTGATGTAATTTCGGAATTGCAAGAGCAAGGAGAAATTTCAAATATCGTTGTTCCACTTTCAGAATTTGAAGAAGATCTCAGCCCAGAGAATTCCATAAGTATCAATTTAGGAGTGGATTTTAAATTGTCCTCTCAGTTCAACTTTAACATTAATGCTTTCAGAAATACTATTGACGATTTAATTGACACCAGAGTCATTGCCAATAAAACCAACGGACAAAATGTGTTTAGTTACTACAACATTAACGAAGTCTATACACAAGGTCTGGAATTTAATTCTACATGGAAACCAAATCATAAACTAAAAATATCTGGTGGCTATCAACTACTATTTGCAAAAGACAAAGAAGCAGAAAGAGCCTTTGAAAATGGTGAAGTATATGCAAGAGAAACTCCAAGTTCGCCGTCGTTTCAGCTAAAAAAAGAAGATTACTTCGGACTCTACAACCGCTCTAGACATATGGCTAACTTAAAAGTTTTTTATGCTTTCCCGAAGCTAAACCTAGATGCTAATGTTAGAGGGACTTACCGAAGCAAATATGGTTTGTTTGACACCAATGGAAATAATTACTTAGATAGCTATGACGACTTTGTAGATGGGTACACAGTTATAGATTTTGCTATAAACAAAAGATTTTTTAGTGACTATACGCTTGGGTTTGGAGTAGATAACCTTTTCAATTTTACAGATACTCAAAACATCAGCAATATTGCTGGTAGAATTATATACGGAAAACTAAATATTCAATTTTAACACTTAATAATAAACAAATAACAAAAACATGAGAACACTTAAATCAATTCAACTTTTAGCATTATTAGCACTATGTATTGGATTTACTGCTTGCAGTAGTGATGATGATAATGTCTCTAACAACCTATTAGACATAGAAACAGAAACTGTTACTAATTTATATGCTCCACAAGAAGGTGGACAAGGGCAACCTGTATCTGGTGACTTTACAAAGTTTGATTTTGAAACAGGCCTAATAACAACAAGCGAAACGGAATGGGATATTGCTTTTAGAGGAACCTCAATAATTGTTAATGGTGGTGTATCTGCTGGTACAACTGACGAACCTTCTAGAACTGGAGAAGCTGCGGTATATGAAACCTCTGGAACTTTCGCCTCAGTAACTGATGTTGACACAACTTTATTTACTCAAGATTCTGCTGAAGGTTATGCTATAACTACTGGTAGTGGAAATGGTTGGTACACTTATGCTGGTCCTCCAACACACTTAATTACTCCTATAGCAGGAAAGATTTTTGTTTTCAAAACAAACGAAGGAAAGTATGCAAAAGTAGAATTTTTAAGCTACTACGAAGATGCACCTGAAAACCCAGATGCTTTTGCTGATGCGACACCTTATTACACATTTAACTATGTATTTCAACCTAACGAAGGTGTAACAACATTCTAGTAATTCTATAACCCTAATTGATAACTTGAAAAGTCCTTTTACTGAAATTGTGAAAGGGCTTTTTTAATGGTATTTTGAAAATATCTTTGTCGCTTCGTTGTAAGCGCTCTCAAAGCTCATGGCATTTAAATCGTGAGCTTTTTGTTGTGTAAAATAAGACAGCATTTTTTCGGTTGGCATATTACCAGTAAGATCATCCTTTGCCATTGGGCAACCTCCAAAACCTTGAATAGCACCATCAAAACGACGGCAACCAGCCTTGTATGCAGCATCAATTTTTTCGAACCATGTGGTTGGCGTGGTGTGTAAGTGCGCACCAAACTCTATTTCGGGATATTTGGGAATAAGATTAGAAAATAAATAATCTATATTCTCAGGATTAGAGCTCCCTATTGTATCACTTAGCGATAAAATTTTTACTCCCATTTTTGCTAAACGTTCTGTCCACTCTCCTACTATGTCTACATTCCAAGGGTCTCCATAAGGATTACCAAAACCCATAGAAATATATACTACAACTTCTTTATTGCTCTTATCTGCGATTTCTAAAATTTCTTGTAGTGTTACTACAGATTGCGCAATAGTTTTGTGCGTATTACGCATTTGAAAGTTTTCAGAAATTGAAAATGGAAATCCTAAATAATTAATTTCAGAATGTATAGAAGCATCATTTGCACCTCTTGTATTGGCTATTATTGCCAGTAATTTGCTCTTAGTTTTAGATAAATCTAACTGTGCTAAAACTTCAGCCGTATCTACCATTTGCGGAATGGCTTTTGGTGATACAAAACTTCCAAAATCAATAGTATCAAAACCAACTCTTAACAATGATTGAATGTATTGTACTTTCTTTTCAGTTGGAATAAAATCTTTGATGCCTTGCATTGCATCTCTAGGACATTCTATAAGTTTTACAGCTTTGTTCATTGCCTCAAATATACGGTTTCCGAAAACGATTTCATAGTATCATTTTTAGACCAAAATAAATACAGCTATACCAATAAAGACAACTATTTGCAACCACTTAAACACAATCCCTGAGTTTCTATGCTTCAATGTGTAAGATTTAATTTCTCCTGCCAATAAAGCTATAGCCGAAAAAATAATAAAAGACACTAACATAAAAATACCACCTAAAATGTAGAATTGAGCAATTGTACTCATTGTTTCACTGAACAAAAACCCTGGAAAAAAAGCGAGAAAGAAAATAGTGACTTTAGGGTTTAAAACATTCATAAAAAACCCTTGAACAAATAAAGCTTTTAGACTTTTCTTAGGAGCAGTTTCAGAATCAAAATCTAATTGAGCATCTGATTTAAAAACTTTGTAAGCTAAATACAACAGATACAAAGCTCCAAGTACTTTTATTCCAAAAAACAAATCTTCATTTGCTTTTATGATAGCCGAAACACCAAATGCCAATAGGGTGGTGTGGACTATACAACCTGTTATTAAGCCACAAACAGTTGCCAAACCGTAAGCTTTGCCATTAGTAATACTTTGTACTAAAACATAAATATTGTCTGGTCCTGGCGAAATTGCCAAAGCAGAAGTAGCAAATGCAAATGATATAAGTGTTTCTGTTATCAATAAAAATTATGATTTTTGAAGTAATGCCTTATTTATAGAAGTAATGAGTTTAGGGCCTTCGTAAATAAAGCCAGTATATAATTGTACTAAATCTGCACCAGCTTCTATTTTTTCTAAAGCATCTTCAGCCGAATGAATACCTCCTACTCCTATAATTGGAAAAGCTTTATTGCTTTTTTCATACAAGTATTTAATCACTTCTGTAGAGCGCGATTTTAATGGTTTACCACTCATACCTCCGATTTCAGATTTGTTTTTGCTTTGCAAACCTTCACGAGAAATAGTTGTATTCGTGGCTATTACTCCATCTATTTTAGTAGTTTTTACAATATCAATGATATCATCGAGTTGCTCATTTGTTAAATCTGGAGCTATTTTTAAAAGAATTGGTTTGCTCTTAGGTTTTTGAAAATTAAGCACTTGCAAAGCCTTAAGTAATTCCGTCAATGGCTCTTTATCTTGTAACGCTCTTAAATTTGGTGTGTTTGGTGAGCTTACATTAACTACAAAATAATCGACGTAATCGAAAAGGGCATTAAAACAGATTTCGTAATCTTTTACCGCATCTTCATTAGGTGTTACTTTATTCTTACCAATATTACCACCAATTAATACTCCTTTATTCTTTTTTAGTCGCTCAACTGCCTCTTCTACTCCTCCATTATTAAAACCCATTCTGTTAATAATAGCTGAGTCTTCTTTCAACCTAAACAAACGTTTTTTAGGGTTTCCATCTTGAGGTTTTGGTGTTAGTGTACCTATTTCAATAAATCCGAAACCAAAATTAGACAACTCATTAAAGAGTTTTGCATCTTTATCAAAACCAGCGGCAAGACCAACTGGATTCTTAAAGGTTAAGCCAAAAAGCTCACGCTCAAGCTTTTTATCTTCAACTAAATACATTTTTTTAAAAAGACTTTTAAAGCCTGGCAGTTTTGAAAGTGTTCTTATTAAAGAAAATGTAAAATGATGCACTTTTTCTGGATCGAACCAGAACAGAATCGGTCTTATAATAGCTTTATACATGGAAAGAAATTTGCTGTACAAAAATAAGAATCTTAATAATTTTAAGCAGGCTCTACCTTCAAAAAAGATTTAAACATAAACTGTCAATTATCATTATTTTTAATCATTCAAATTATTAACTTTGAGCATTAACTAATAACCACATCATGAAAAAAATTATAATTCCTGTAGATTTCTCTCAACATTCAGAATATGCATTAGAAGCTGGCGCTGCATTAGCCAAACAACATAACGCTGAGCTTATTGTTATGCATATGCTAGAACTTTCTGAATCTATTTTTTCGACTTCTGGCTCGGAAAAAAGTGAAGAAACTGCATTTATGTTAATGGTAACTAACAAAAATTTCGAAGAGTTTTTAGATAAACCATACCTAGAGGGTATTACTGTTACTCCGTTGATTAAACACCATAAAGTACTTAAAGAAGTTTCTGAAGTCGCTAGCTATGAAAAAGCAGATCTTGTAATTATGGGATCTAGAGGTCATAGTGAGCACGATGGTGTTTTCACTGGTTCCAATACAGAAAAAGTAGTTCGTTACAGTGATACTCCTGTCTTGGTTATAAAATCAAAACCTAGTTCTGTAAACTTTAAAAATGTTGTTCTTGGTTGCGATTTTAACGAAGAAAGTGTATCTGCTGTAAAAAATGCATTAGAAACGCTTAATAAGTTAGCTGACAAAGTAACTTTACTTCATGTAAACCTTCCTAATCTAAGCTTTTTAAGTACTGATGAAATCAATGAAAAAGTGGATGATTTTTTAAAGCTTGCTCATTTAGACAAAAAAGACTTAAATATAGCATACGCTTCTGATCATATGGTAGAAGATGGTGTTTTAAACTATGCTAAAAGAGAAGGTGCAGATGCCGTATCTATAATAACGCATGGTAGAACAGGCTTAAGTCACTTCTTTGGAGGAAGCATTTCAGAAGACTTAGTAAATCATTCTAATTTACCTGTAATTACATTTAAGCTTTAATAAAGAAACAAGTTAAAATATGCAGCACATCATAGATCGTTTTATAAGCTATGTGACTATAGACACAGAATCAGATCCTAATTCTGAAACTACACCAAGTACTAAAAAACAATGGGATTTAGCCAATAAATTAGTCGAAGAGCTAAAAGCTATTGGTATGAGTGATGTATCAATAGACGATAACGCATACATTATGGCAACTTTACCTAGTAATGTAGATCATGATGTGCCAACTATTGGTTTTATATCGCATTTTGATACATCTCCTGACTTTACAGGTGCTAATGTAAATCCGCAAATTGTTGAAGATTACGATGGTAAGGATATTGTTTTAAATGCTGAAGAAAACATCATTTTATCACCAGATTATTTCGAAGACCTATTACTTTATAAAGGTCAAACTCTAATAACTACTGATGGTACGACCCTTTTAGGTGCTGATGATAAAGCTGGTATTACAGAAATTGTAACAGCTATGGAATACCTAATTAATCATCCTGAAATTAAACATGGTGAGATTAAAGTAGGTTTTACGCCAGATGAAGAAATTGGTAGAGGTGCTCATAAATTTGATGTTGAAAAATTTGGTGCCGATTGGGCCTATACCATGGATGGCAGTCAAATTGGTGAGCTAGAATACGAAAATTTTAATGCGGCAGGAGCTAAAATTAAAGTAAAAGGAAAAATTGTTCATCCTGGCTACGCTAAAGGAAAAATGGTAAATTCTATGTACTATGCAACAGAATTTATTAATGCTTTACCACGTCTTGAGACACCAGAACATACTGAAGGTTATGAGGGTTTTTTCCATTTGCATAAAATAGATGGTAAAGTTGAAGAAACACTACTTCAATATATTATCAGAGATCATGATAAAGATAAATTTGAAGCTCGCAAAGCTTTGATGGAAAAGGTAGTATTTGACTTAAATACCAAGTTTGAAGCCGAAATCTTTGAGATAGAAATAAAAGACCAATACTATAATATGAAAGAAAAGGTAGAACCTGTAAAACATATTGTAGATATTGCTGAAGAGGCTATGAAAGCCTTAAATATTAAACCTTTAATTAAACCTATTAGAGGTGGTACAGATGGTTCACAATTATCGTATATGGGTTTACCATGTCCGAACATTTTTGCTGGTGGCCACAACTTTCATGGACGCTATGAATATGTCCCAGTAGAAAGTATGCAAAAAGCAGTAGAAGTGATATGTAAGATTGCTGAGCTAACATCTCAAAAATATAGCTAATAAATTACCTTTTTTAAGAAAATTTTAAAGTCTAAGAAAATATGCCTTCTTAGACTTTTTTATTTTAACAACAATAAAAAGTAAACAAAATAGTAATTTTAAGGACCAATCCTTTTGCTAAATTTAGATTATGAAAAAAGTCTCATCAATTGAAGAATATATAGAAGTAAACACTCACTTCGCAGAAGAATTAACCATTCTTAGGAAAATTATTGATTCTACAGAACTAGAAGAAACCATAAAATGGAATGCACCTGTCTACACACTTAGTGGTAAAAATGTTGTTGGCTTAGGTGCATTTAAAAACCATTTTGGTATTTGGTTTTTTAATGGCGTGTTTTTAAAAGATGAAAAAAATCTACTCATTAATGCACAAGAAAACAAAACAAAAGCCTTAAGACAAATGCGTTTTGAATCTAAGACAGATATTAATGAAGCCGCAGTTTTGAGTTATGTAAAAGAAGCTATTGAGAACCAAAAGTTAGGAAAGGAAATAAAACCTACGCGTGCTACAAAACCTGTGGTTGTTCCTTTAGAGTTAAAGACTGCTTTTACAAAAAATAAAAACTTAGAAGATGCTTTTAATATTCTAACACCTGGCAAACAACGTGAGTATTGCGGTTATATTAATGATGCAAAACGCGAGGCCACAAAACTTTCTAGACTAGAAAAAATAACACCTATGATAATAAAGGGTGTTGGCTTACACGATAAATACAAAAAATGCTAAATTCATAAAAAAGCCACTCTCTCTTGAGTGGCTTTTTGTTTTTTATAGTTACGTTTTAGAATGAATAGCTTAAAACACCTGCAAAATTTCTAGGATCGTTTTGATTGATATAAGTTGTTCTGTAAGCGTTATACCCAATATTATCAAAAAGATTATTAATTAGAAATCTAAAATTCCATTGTTTATTAAATCTATAAGCCACTTGTGCATTGACCTGCGTGTAAGCATCTATATTAAAAGGTTCTTGATTTGGTACTATACCTTCATGTGTTACTGCACCTGCACTCCAATCGTTAATAGGTCTTTTTCCGGTGTAGTATACACCTGCACCTACAGACAGGCCTTCTAGCTTTTGCTTAAAACTATAATTGGTATACACATTAAATGTATGTTTTGGTGTATTTAATGGTGCAGAACCATATACAAACGAAGTGTGTTCTTTATACTGAGCGTCTATATAAGAATATCCTGTTATAACTTCAAGATTTTCTAAAACTCTACCTGTTAACTCTACTTCTATTCCTTTACGTTCATCATTACCTCCTTTTGCAAAATAACCTGTTGGCTCCCAGTTTTCGTCATATACAGGTAAGTTGATATCCTTATTATTAATTTTAAAAAACGTAAAATTAAATCGTAATCTGTTATTTAACCAGTTGGTTTTAATACCTGCTTCTAGTTGATCGAATCTTTCATTACCTAGTTCGTTACCATCTACATCTAGCCTAGTTCCTGTACGTGGATAAGAACTGTTTGTGTATGATGCAAAAACATTAACATTTTCAAAGGGTGATACTATAATACCAAACAGTGGATTAAAGGCATCACTCTCTGTCGTTTCTGTTTCTGTTATCGTTCTTGTTTTGCTGTATCTAAGTCCTATAAATGATTTTAAATACTTATTAAAAGTAATCACATCTTGAGCTACTACACCAAAAGCCTTAGACTTGGCTGCCAATGTTGTTTTTGCTGCAAAATCTAAATCATCTGGTAATGTATTTGTGTTTGTTGTAAAAACATCTATAGTATCTACAGTTGCAACTCTTTGAGATGTTGTGTGATAATCTGTGGTTCTGTAATCAAAACCAACTTGAAAGGTATGAGAAATTGATCCTGTTTTAACATCATCTCCTATTAGATCGAATTGAACGACGCTATTATTGTCATTTCTAGTTGTTACAGAGTACCCTCTTTTACGTTGATTATAGATTGGATCTCCAAACTCATCATTAACTACCCTTCCTAAACTAGCACTTTTTCCATCTAAATCTAAATCAGATTTATACAAAGCTCCTTGAAGGCTTAACTTTTCAGTTAATTCTCGTTTTACCCTTAACGAGTAAGTTGTATTAGAGGTTAATGCTTTGTCATCTTTAAACCCTAAAAATTGATTATGAGGCAAATCGTAAATAGCGTTTGTATCTGTTTTATCCAGGTTTACTGTACCAATATCTGTGGTCCTTGCATCTTCAAAATAATCCATTTCAAAAGTAAATACCGTTTTGTCATCTGGTTGCCATTCTAATGATGGATTTAAATAAAATCTGTCTGAGGAAATACCAGAACGGTAACTATCTGCTCTCTCCAATGCACCATTTAATCTAAAAGCTACTTTGTTGGTTTTCACTAAAGGTCCATAAACATCAAAAGCTGTTCTTGCTTGTCCGAAACTACCTGCTCTCAACGACACGTTACCACCAAAAATATATCTAGGTGTTTTGGTAACTATATTTACCACACCACCAGGACTACCTAAATCGGTTGCTACACCTTGAGTAACAGAAGCAGCACCTTTAAGCACTTGTATATTGTCTACTCCCTGCATATCTGTAAGTACTCCAACACCTCTAAAATCAGAGTGAATTCTTACTCCGTTTTTTAATATAGGAATGCCTCTAAATCCTCTTGAGGATAGACTCTCTCTTCTATTTCCGTAAGTTGCAAAGGTATATACTCCCGGAACATTTCTTGTTGCATCTGCAATGGTTAAATTTCCTTGCTGTTCTATCAATTTATCAGAAATAATAGAAATACTCTGAATTTGTTCATAGGGTGCTAAAGGTAATCGTGTTAACGCTTCAATTTTATCTGGATGTTCAAAACGGTTACCAAAAACCTCAACCTCATCTAATGTTGTGTCTTCTACTAATTGAAAAGAAAGTTCTTTAATTTCATTATCGAGGATAGTAATGCTTTTGGTTAATGATTTATAACCAACATAAGATGCTGTAATTACATAATCACCAGCGGATAGATTTTTAAGTTCATAATATCCTTTTTCATTTGCTACAGCACCAAGGGTTGTTCCTTTTACATGGACTGTTGCATAAGGTATTACCTCTTTATTACTTCCTGTAATTTTTCCCGAAATTTTACTTTGCGAAAATGATATTTGCGCAACGACTAAGACTAGCCAAATAAGTTTTTTAAGCATTTTTATTATTAAGAATTGTTTTAAATAAGGCGCAAATATAAAACCCTAAATCATCAAAAAAAACTTTATTTAGACTAAATACAAATAATTTTTATGCTTAAATTTTAGAAAATTAGAAATCAGTTATTTACTATTAAAATCTATAAAATAAAAAAAAGAGCCACTCAAATTGAGTGGCTCTTTTCTATAGTTTTTATAACCCTATTTCTACTTTACAGTAGCAGGTGTGTTTAATTTTTTACTCATTTCCATTGAGATTGCAGAACGGTCAAATTTAATTTTCCCTGCTAACGTTTCAATAACACAGCTGTTATCTTTATCGTTTAATTCTACAATTTTGCCATGCATTCCGCTCTTGGTAATTATACGATCACCTCGCTTCATTTCACTAGCAAACTTTTTCTCTTGTTTTTGTCGTTTTAACTGAGGTGCAATCATAAAGAAATACATCACAGCAAAAATGGCAATAAATGGTAAAAATGAACCTAATCCTTCCATATTAATTATTAGTCGTGGTTATGCCCTTCGTGTCCAGGCTTAGTTGACGTTCTGGTTGTTGTTGAAACTGGGTTCTTTTGTACTGCAGCCTTATTAGCAGCATCTGGATTGTTTACCATTGCTGTAATTTTAACAATCTCAGTACCCTTTTCTGTATTAGTTGTCATTGTTAATGACTTAGATACTTTACCATTTCCTTTTCCATTAAACTTTACTGTAAATTGACCTGTTTGTCCTGGTGCAACTTCTTTAGTATAGTTAGATGGTACTGTACAACCGCATGTACTCTTAATGTTACTTACTACAAGCATAGAGTTTCCTGTATTCTTGTATTTAAATATTGTTTCTACAGGTGTTCCGTTTTCAATAGTACCAAAATCGTGTACTGTTTTATCTAATTCCATCACCGGAAAATCTCCTGCATTAGCATCTCTTTCTGCTGCAACGGCTACATTTTCTGAATTTACTTTACTAGCTGCATCTTCTTTACATGAAGTAAAAGCCACCATGCATAATGCGCTCATTCCTAAGATAATCTTTTTCATTACTTATATTTTAATTAATATTATTGATTCTCTAAGTTGTCAAAGGTAATAATTATTCCCAGCAATTAAAACTTTTAGAATGTCCTTAACATCTTTCTAAAAGAAATACTATTACATAAGTCCTCTACCTGTTTTTGGGTATAGGTTATTAGACTGATATTCCTTTACAATTTTATCTAGTATTCCATTAATAAATAAGCTGCTCTTTGGTGTGGAATATTCCTTAGCTATTTCAAGATATTCATTAATGGTTACTTTATATGGAATGGATGGAAACTTCTGAAACTCGCACAAAGCCATTTTTAAAAGTAAGCCATCTAAACTAGCCAAACGTTCTGTGTCCCAATTGGTAGTTCTTTTAGATACCTCTTCTGCAAATTTAGAGTTATTGAGTATTGTTTTTTTAAAGAGTTCTTTTGCAAACTCTTTATCATCTTCATCTTTATATAATTCAGGTAAGAGCTTTGTCTCTGGCGAAGTTAACTTAAGCTTTCCTAAAACCTTTAAAAGCACTGTATTTACAACAGGGAAATCATCTATCCAAGTTAATTTTTTATCTTCAAAATAATCATAAAGCTTGTCATTTGGTGCTATGATTTCTGTATAGATGTCTATTATAAATTTCTTATCTACTTTTAACCCAGTTTCTGGGTTGCTCATGTATTCTTCATACAAACTACTACTTTTTATCTCTTTAAAAAGTATGTCTACATATTCAAAATCTAAATCCCAAAAATTCAATTTTCGTTTTGCGATAACATCTTGTAACATTTTATTGTCACTAATTATGCTTAGAAGTGTATTATCTTGAAACTTTGTATTTGGATTTCTGTCAGACTCAGACCCTAAAAGCTTTTTCTGAAGTTTTTCGTTATAGTCTTTACTCTTTTTGTGCAACTCAGTAAGCAGAGCTAGGATAGAAAGGTACAAATCTAACATGCTGTCTAAACTGTGCATTAAAAACTTTTCATCTTTGACTAGGTCCTCACTTTCATGACCTTTAAAAGCATACAATGATTGCATTACTTTTATTCTTATGTGTCTTCTGTTTAGCATGTATACAGAACTGCTTTATATCGTTACTAAAAAAAGGTGAATCGTTTTCTGATTCACCTTGCAAAAATACTATTATTTAATTCTGAAAAAAATTATTTAGAATTTTCTCTTTTACGAGTTTCTATACGCTCTCTTGCTATATTTAATGCTGCAGCATGTGTTGTAAGGTTATTAACTTTAGCATTGTCTAAAATCTCTAGCGTTGTATTGTAAATATTTTCAGTTTTACGCATTATTTCTTGTCTATCATAGTTTTCTAATTCTGCATAGACATTAATAATTCCGCCTGCATTAATTAAAAAATCTGGCGCGTAAACAATGCCTCTTTCTTGCAAAATTCTTCCGTGCTTGTTTTCTTCTGCTAACTGGTTATTAGCTGCGCCAGCCACTATATCAGCTTGTAATCTATACACGGTATCTTCATTGATAGTTGCACCCAGAGCACATGGAGCATATATATCCATAGGCTCACTGTAAATGTCATTACCTCCATATATAGTTACACCATACTTAGAGCGTATTTCCTCTAAGCGTTCTTGGTTGATGTCTGCGATAGTTACTTTTGCACCTTCATTTACCAGGTGTTCAACTAATCCTTCACCAACATGGCCAATACCTTGCACATATACAGATTTATCTTCTAAAACATCAGAACCATATTTAAATTTAGCAGCAGCTTTCATACCCATAAATACTCCATAAGCTGTTATAGGTGATGGATTACCTGCGCCTCCCTTGCTTTCTGAAATCCCTGTAACATATGGTGTTACTTCTCTTACAGTATCCATGTCTTCTGTTGCCATACCCACATCTTCTGCAGTTATATATTTTCCGCTCAAAGAGTGTACAAACTCACCAAAACGACGCATTAATTCAGGAGTTTTTTGAGTTTTAGCATCTCCTATTATTACAGCTTTACCACCACCAAGGTTCAATCCTGTTATCGCAGATTTAAAGGTCATACCACGAGATAAACGCAACACATCATTTAGTGCTTCCCACTCGTTGCTGTAATTCCACATTCTGGTACCTCCTAAAGCTGGACCTAAAACAGTATTATGTATACCAATTATAGCTTTTAAACCAGTATCTTTGTCGTTGCAGAAAACGATTTGCTCGTGATCATCAAATGAGACCTGACCAAATACAGGATCTGCTTTTGTAAGTTCTTTAGAACTTATTAATTCTGAAGTCATTATTGAATAAGATTTAAGGCTGTTTGAAAATTATTTAAAAACAGCGTGCAAAAATAAACCATAATTAGAGGATTAGCAAAATATTAACGTCTAAATCAGATTATCGTAATACTTTTGACCGACCAAATACACTATGAAGGCATTAAAACATCTTAATAAATACTTTTACAAATATAGATATCGATTAATTATTGGTGTAGTAATTACAATTGTTTCTAAGATATTTGTCTTGTTTACACCTCGTTTCGTTGGTGATTCTATAAATATTATCTCGGATAAACTAGATGGAAAAATATCTTATGAAGTTTTTAAAACCGATCTTATAACTAATATCTTGTTAATTATAGGTGCAGCAATTATTGCCGGAATATTTACTTTTTTAATGCGGCAAACCATTATCAATGTATCTAGATATATTGAATATGATTTAAAAAATGAAATTTACCAACATTACCAAGTTTTATCCTTAAACTTTTATAAGTCAAACAGAACTGGTGATTTAATGAACCGTATTAGTGAAGATGTTGGTAAAGTACGCATGTATGTTGGTCCTGCTCTAATGTATACTATTAATACTATTACGCTATTTACTGTAGCAATTATTTACATGGTAAATACAGCACCGAAGCTTACACTATACACATTATTACCTTTACCAATTTTATCTGTTTCTATTTATAAATTAAGTAGATTAATCAATAAACGCAGTACGATTGTACAACAATCATTATCTACTTTATCTACCTATGCCCAGGAAACCTTTAGTGGAATTTCGGTAATAAAGTCTTATGGAATAGAACCAAAAACAAATGATGAATTTGAAGGGCTTTCAGCAGAAAACCGCCAAAAACAAATTAATCTAACTAAGGTACAAGCACTTTTCTTCCCATTAATGATACTTCTAATTGGTATTAGCAACCTCATCGTAATTTATGTTGGCGGAATGCAATATATGAATGGGGAAATTGAAAATATTGGTACCATAGCTGAGTTTATCATTTATGTTAATATGCTCACTTGGCCTGTAGCCACAGTGGGTTGGGTTACGTCTTTAGTACAGCAAGCAGAAGCCTCACAAGAGCGTATTAACGAGTTTTTAAAAACAGAACCAGACATTCAGAACAAGGTTCATGAACTTACACCTATTAAAGGTGATATTGAATTTAAAAATGTTTCTTTTGTCTATCCAGATACTAATATTGAGGCTCTTAAGGATGTTAGTTTTACTTTAAAGTCTGGAGAAACCTTAGCTATTCTTGGTAAAACAGGCTCAGGAAAATCTACAATATTAGACCTAATTGGCAGATTATATGATGTTGATAATGGAAATATTTTAATAGACAATACTAAGATTTCCGAACTTAATCTTTACAGCCTAAGAGAAAGTATAGGCTACGTGCCACAGGATGCATTTTTGTTTTCAGACACTATAAAAAACAACATTAAGTTTGGTAAGGAAGACGCCACAGATGAGGAAGTGATTGATGCTGCTAAAGATGCCAAAGTTCATAAAAACATTATTGGCTTTAGTAAAGGTTACGATACTATTTTAGGTGAGCGTGGCATAACCTTGTCAGGAGGTCAAAAACAACGTGTTTCTATCGCCAGAGCTATTATTAAAAAGCCTGAAATCCTTCTATTTGATGACTGCCTATCTGCTGTAGATACAGAAACTGAAGAAAAAATTCTTAAAAACTTGGTAAGATTAACAAAGAATAAAACTACCATAATTGTAAGTCATCGTGTATCTTCAGCTAAAAATGCCGATCAAATAATTGTCCTAGAAGATGGTAAAATTACACAGACCGGAAATCATGAAAATCTTATGAATATCGATGGATATTATAAGGAACTTTACACAAAGCAACTCTCAGAAAAAGAAATGCAATAAATTGTTTGTCAGTTTACTTTTTTTTTAGATTTTTGAGTTGAAATTAAAAAAAGATTGATTTATGAGCGATTATGAAATGACGGATAAAGAAGAGATTTATTCTAAAGTTTTACGCGCTGGCAGACGAACTTATTTCTTTGATGTAAGAGCAACAAAAGCTGGAGACTACTATCTAACCATTACCGAAAGCAAAAAATTTACTAACGACGACGGTTCTTACCACTACAAAAAGCACAAAATTTACCTTTACAAAGAAGATTTTTCTGAGTTTAGAGAAATTTTAGCTGAGATGACGGATTACATTATTAACGAAAAAGGTGAAGAAGTAATTAGCGAGCGCCATCAAAGAGATTTTAAACGCGAAGACGATTTTGCAACTCAGGAAACAAAAACAGCTGAGAACTTAAACGGAACAGAGAGTTTTACAGACATAAGTTTCGACGACATTTAGAATTAACTTCTGTTAAATTATAAAAAACCCTAACTAGATTTAGTTAGGGTTTTTTATTTTTAGGGTTTAACCAACATTATAAATACATGCAACGCATTGCTCTATTTTTCCTTTTATTTACCACTACCCTCTTTTCGCAATCTAAAACAGATTTATCTTATTATCTACCCAATGATGTAACCTATAATCCCAATATACCAACACCTAAAAGCATCATAGGACACGAGGTTGGTGAGTGGCATATTACACACGACAAACTTGTGCAGTATATGCGAGAACTTGCTGAAGCATCAGATCGTGTAAGTATAGAAGATAGAGGCAAAACGTTTGAAGGCAGACCACTTGTTTTATTAACTATAACGTCACCTTCTAACCATACCAATTTAGAGACCATAAAAACACAGCATCTAGAAGCCACAGAAAATAATGCTTCAAATTTTAATAACAGACCTATTGTTGTCTATCAAGGATTTTCTATACACGGCAATGAGCCTAGCGGATCCAATGCAGCATTAGCCGTAGCCTATTACCTAACTGCTGCAGAAGGCACTGAAATTGAAGATTTACTAGAGAATACAATAATACTTTTTGATCCATCATTAAATCCTGATGGTTTACAACGTTTTGCTTATTGGGCAAATACTAACCGTGGTATGAATCTTAATGCCGACCCTAACGATAGAGAGTTTAGTGAAGTTTGGCCTGGTGGTCGCACCAATCATTATTGGTTTGATATGAATAGAGATTGGCTACCTGTACAGTTACCAGAGTCTAGAGCACGCATACAAACGTTTCACGATTGGTTACCAAATATCTTAACCGATCACCATGAAATGGGCACTAATTCGAGTTTCTTTTTTCAACCTGGTATTCCTTCACGCACACATCCTTTAACTCCAAAAATGAATCAGGAATTGACAAAAGGTATTGCCAAACATCATGCTAAAGCGCTAGATAAAATTGGATCTTTATACTATTCCAAAGAAAGTTTTGATGATTTTTATTACGGAAAAGGCTCAACATTTCCGGATATAAATGGTGGCATAGGTATTTTGTTTGAACAAGCGAGTTCTCGAGGTCATGCTCAAGAAAGTGACAATGGACTTCTCACCTTTCCTTTTACTATTAAAAACCAATTTACAGCAGCACTATCCACTCTCGAAGCTGCAAATGGAATGCGAAAAGAAATACTAGAATATCAACATGATTTTTATAAAAACGCACGTAAAGAAGCTTCAAAAGAAGGAAATAAAGCTATAATCTTTGGTGATGAAAAAGATGCTGCCAAAACCTATCACTTGGCTGAAATCCTTAAACGCCACAACATAAAATTTCATCATTTAAAATCTGATGTTGCATTAAATGGTAAAACCTATAAAAAAGGTTTCAGTTACGTAATTCCTAAAAACCAAAAGAACACACGACTTATAAATGCAATGTTTGAAAAACGAACAACGTTTCAAGACAGTTTGTTTTATGATATTTCTGCATGGACGTTTCCACTAGCTTTTAATCTCGATTATACTGAAACTAGCATGGAAAAGGCTAGCAATGTTGTCACTGAGTTAAAACATCTACAAGGTGGAGTATCTTCAAAAAGTGAATATGCTTATCTATTTACTTGGAATGAATATTATGCGCCAAAACTTCTAAATTCAATTCTTAAAAAAGGAATTCGTGCTAAGGTAAGCATGAAAAATTTTAAAGCTAATGGAAAGTCTTACGATTATGGTACGATTATGATTCCTGTACAAAATCAAGATATGGAAGCTTCTGAATTGTATTCATTTTTAAACAGTACTGCCCAAGAAAGTCATATCGAAATAGATGCAGTATCTACAGGTTTAAATGAAGGTATAGATCTTGGAAGCCGAAATTTTAGAGCATTAGAACTTCCTAAAATAGCGTTGTTGGTTGGTGATGGTGTTACTTCTTATGATGCTGGCGAGATCTGGCATTTACTAGATACTAGGTATGATATTGTACCAACAAAATTAGATACCAAAAATTTTAGCAGAGCTGATTTAAGTAGGTACAACACTATTATAATGGTAAATTCTAATTCGGCATTAGACAATGGTAATACCAAGAAACTAAAACAATGGTTACAAGATGGTGGCTCTCTAATAGCTTACAGAAACACATTGCGTTGGTTAAATTCCAGTGAGTTAATGAAAATTAATTTTAAAAAGAAAAGCGCCTTAAAAGCAAAAAACATAAGCTTTGAAGATCGAAGTAATTTTAGAGGAGCACAAGTTATAGGTGGTGCTATTTTTGAAACAGAGTTAGACCGTTCCCACCCAATTAATTTTGGCTATAAAAACGATAAGTTAGCCATGTTTAGAAACACAACATTATTTATAAAACCTAACAAGAACAGTTATGATAATCCAATTCAATATTCAGAAAAGCCTTTGTTAAGCGGTTATATTTCTGAAGAAAACTTAGAGAGTTTAGTACAAACTATTCCATTTAAAACGGGAAGAATTGGACGCGGAAAAATCATGGCTTTTACAGACAACACCAACTTTAGAGCGTTTTGGTATGGCACTAATAAATTATTAATGAATGCTATTTTCTTTAGGGATGAGATGTAGTTAAGTAGTGAGTAGTGAGTAGTGAGTAGTGAGTAGTGAGTAGTGAGTAGTGAGTAGTGAGTAGTGAAACTAAAAACCTAATAATTCACTAAACAAATACACAAATAAACATCTTAACGATTAAACGATTTGACAGTTAAACAAACATCACGATACTTGCGAGCCGTTTTTAACCTTACTTTCAGGATGCAATAAAAAGACGTCATTTTCTTTTACAGCACCAACAACAAGGCATTCGCTCATAAAATTGGCGATTTGCTTTTTAGGGAAATTAACAACTGCTACAATCTGACGGTTTTCTAAATCTTCTTTTTTGTACTGCGTTGTAATCTGAGCAGAAGATTTTCTAATACCTAAATCACCAAAATCTATAGTGAGTTGATAAGCAGGTTTATGTGCGTTTGGAAAATCGTTCACTTCAACAATGGTTCCCACTCTTAAATCTACCTTTGTAAAGTCTTCAAATGTTATTATATTATCTGTTGTCATGCTGAACTCGTTTCAGTATCTTTTAATCCTTTAAATGAACTTCTAAAATACAAAAATATAATGGCTTTAACACCATCAAATATGCTGCCTTTAGGCACAAAAGCTCCAGATTTCAATTTGGTAGATACTAAAGACAATCAAAAAAAATCATTAAACCAACTTAAAGGAGCTAACGGCACATTGGTAATGTTTATATGTAATCACTGCCCTTTTGTAATTCATGTTAATGAAGAATTAGTAAAATTAGCAAACGATTATAAATCAAAAGGTATTAATTGCATAGCTATTTCAAGTAATGATGTAGAAAACTATCCGCAAGATGGTCCTGATGAAATGAAAATACATGCCAAAGAAAACAACTATCCTTTTCCGTATTTGTACGACGAAACACAAGCTGTAGCAAAAGCCTATGATGCTGCATGTACACCAGACTTTTTCTTGTTTGATGAAGATTTAAAATTGGTATATGCTGGGCAATTGGATGGATCTAGACCAGGAAATGATATTCCTGTTACTGGTGAAGATTTAAGAGCTGCTATGGATGCACTTTTAAACAATGAAATTATAAACCCAAACCAAAAACCTAGTATGGGTTGTAATATTAAATGGAAATAAACCCTAAAATAGAAACCAAACGTCTCTATCTGAGACCTATCAAAGAAGATGACGATAAAGACTTCTTTGAGTTAGACTCTAACCCTAAAGTGCATGAGTTTTTAGGGAATAATCCTGTAACATCGATTGAAGAATCTCGAGGCTATATTAAAAGCATTTTACAGCAGTATAAAGACTATGGAATTGGTCGCTTAGCGATGATAAAAAAAGATACTGGTGAATTTATAGGTTGGTCTGGACTAAAATTTGAGCGTGAAGTACGCAAAGAATTTGATTATTATGATTTAGGCTACAGACTAAAAGAAAAATTTTGGGGACACGGCTTTGCTACAGAGGCTGCAATTGCGTCTTTACATTATGGCTTTAATGATCTAAAACTCAAAGAAATTTGTGCTGCTGCTTATGCGAGGCATACTGTTTCTAATATTATTCTTAAGAAAATAGGCTTAAAGCCTTCTGGTACTTTTACATATGATAATGAACTTTGTAATTGGTATACTTTGCAAAATCCAACTCCATAAAGAACAAAACCTCTTCTTCCGAAGAGGTTTTGCAATCAATCAAAAATTTATCTAAACCATATATTGAATTTAATTTATTGTTGTTGTAATTTAAAGTTAATTGGTATACTATAAGGAACACCAACTGGTTTGTTACGTTGTTTGCCAGGTTCCATTTTTGGCAATAAACTTATAATACGTGATGCTTCTTTTTCTAATAAATCATTAGGTCCACGTGTTTGAATTTTGGCAACTTTACCATGTTTATCTATTAAGAAGAATACAAATACTCTACCTTGAATATTAAGCTCTGCTGCTGCATCAGGATATCTAAAATGCTTCTGTAAATGTTCTTGCATTTTTCGTTGAAAACAAGCCTTTAATTCAGCATTATTACCAGTACAACCAGGGAACTGAGGTACTTTTTCAATAACCGCAAATGGCACTTCTACATCTTCCTCAACTTCCTCTACCTCAACTTCTTCTACACTTACTACACGTTCTTCGATAATATCGTCTTGTCCTATCTCGCTACTCTCAACAACCGTTTCCTCTATTTCAACAACATCTTCTACTACTTTTATTGCTTCAGAAACTACTGTTTTTGGTGGCGGAGGTGGCGGAGGAATACTAATATTTGTAATAGGAATATCCTCTTCCAATTGCTCTGTTAACATTAAAACATCAACTTTAGTCGTCTCTACTTCGTAAGTCTTATGTTCTAGTCCTAAGTATGTAAGGAGTAACATTACGTTTAAGCCAACAGCAAAATATAAACTGCTGTTTCGACCTACATTGGCTCTTGGGTTCTTCTTTAGTTCCATGACGTTTAATTTTATAGTATAAAGTTACCCATCATAAAGCGTAAAACATATGACATTTATCATGTTTGGAACAAACCCATTATTTTAACATTTAAAGGTTATCTAACTGGTTGTCGCTTCCGTCTTCACTAATAGTCCAAAAGAAGCCGACAAAAAAGAATTGATCTTGAGCAGGCTTTAAAGCTCTACGATTAAACTGGCCGTTGATACCTGCTGTATTAGCATATTGATAACCATTTACATTATTAAAACCTAACACGTTATTTACAGAGAAGTACAAAATCTTTTGTTGATCTAATAAATATGCCCAATTGAAGCTTAAACTATTAAAAGACTTTGTACGCTCTCCTAAAAACGCATTAGTATTTGGGTTGGTATATGGTCGTCCAGAAGAAAAATTATAACTAAGTCCAACTTGACTTTTCCAGCTGTCTATCCAATATTTACCAACAACAGATAAATTATGATTGGTGGCATAACCTGGCTGCGCAGATGCTTCAAAATTTCTGTAATTACGTTCAGTATCTAAATAAGAATAGCTTACCCAATAATCTAGATTTTTAATACTTGTATTATCTCTCCAAAACACATCTAAACCTTGTGCATAACCATCTCCATTAGAATTGTAATTGCTATCGAATGACGTCATTTCAGTATCAAACTTCACTAAGTTGTCGTAGTCTTTTCTATAAGCTTCTGCTCTAAAGATTTTACCATCATTAACATATTGATAGTTTAATATGTAATGTGATGTTTTTTCTGCCTTTAAATCTTGATTAAACTTTAATATTGAACTGTTTGGGTTTTGATAAAAATTACCATAAGCCAAAGACATTTGTCCGTTTTTAGAAGTTTTGTATGCCAATGCAGCTCTTGGTGAAACATCTAGATCACTAAATATTGAACTGTAATCTGCACGCAATCCTACTTTTAATGCGAAGTCTTTTGAAAAAATTAAATCTGCTTCTGCAAAACCTGCTGTAATATTATTGTCATAACCATAAGTGACGTCTATTGTCTCTTCTTTAAAATCTTCATTAAAGTCTGTAATAAACTGCTCTGCACCAAAACTCAACTTAAATCTACTATTGAATCGCTTTTTTAATTTCAACTTTACATGAGCAGAGTTTTCTGAGTTTTCAATATCACTTGTCATTACACCCAAATCATTTTTTGCATAGGTGTAACTTAGTCCTGTACTTAAGGTCCAATTATTTTCTAAGATGCCTTTGTATGATGTATTAAGATAGAAGTTGTTATTATTCAATTTAAAATCTAAGCCTTCTTCCAAATTGATATCTTCTTGTGTTAATTGAAATTTAGAAGTATCAAAAGCGGCATAAAATTTTAGCATACCATTGTTAAGACGATATCTATAAACCGTTTCTCCTTGCGCACCTTGGTAAGGTGTTTGCCAATCGTTTCTATCTTTAAAAACAGCCAAATAAGGTGCCAGATTAATATAATTTACATTAAAACTAAGCGAAGAACGTTCCCATTTTTGCGTATTTCCTAAAGCAGCTCCAACGGTCATTAAGCCAATATCTGTTTTTTCCTGAACTGGTTCATCAATCGTGTTTAACAATAAAACACTAGATAATGCCTGCCCAAATTCTGAAGAATAACCACCTGTTGAAAACGTAATACCATCAAACAAAAATGGAGAATAGCGGCCACGAGTTGGCATATTGTTGGCCGTTGGCGAGTACGGAGTAAAAACTCTAATACCATCAATAAAAATTTGGGTTTCGTCTGCATTACCACCACGCACAAACAAACGTCCATCCTCTGCCACATTAGAGGTTCCTGGCAAGGTTTGTAATGCACCTACAAAATCGCCTAGCGCACTTGCTGTAGTTACCACATCGAGTGGTTTTAACACAGACACTTTACTATTGTCATTTGCTTCAAACGTACCAGCACTCAACACTACAGTATCCAGAGACTCTACATCTTCTCTCAAGATGATATTTATATTTTGGAATTTTGAAACATCGTCTACAATGGTCTTTGTTTCATACGATAAAAATGAAACCACTAAGGCTTGTGTTCCTGTTTCTTCTGTGGTAAATGAAAACTCACCATCCACGTTAGATGTTGCTCCGTCATAAGTACCATCGAGATATACATTGGCTCCTTCTATCGGTTGATTTTTATTATCTAGAATCTTACCAGAAATTGTAGTTTGTGCATAGTTTATATTGATGAGACATAAAACTATTAGAGTAATTAACTTATTCATTTTTTGATTGATTTGATTTGTTCTTGTTTTGATGAGACAAACTTCAATCATTCTTAATATGAACCAAATTCTAATTTACTGAGTTGTAATTTTTGATAGACGAATTGAAAATTTTTAATTAATTTCAGATTATGAAACTAACCAACACCGAAAAACAATTCAGCGTTTTATTCTTTGTAATTGTTCTGTTTGAAATTATATCAGGAAGCACAGAAACCTTAAAAATGGCACATTATATAGCCAAGCCTGCAATTGTTATTAGCTTAATCTTTTTGTTTATTAAAACCTCTGAAGGCGTTTCAAAATCTATAAAACGGATTACGCTTTTGGCTTTAGTGTTTTCGTTATTAGGCGATATATTATTAATGTTTGTAGAGCAATCACCTCACTTTTTTACCATTGGGCTCGTTGCTTTTTTAACTGCACATATCATGTACATTCTTGCGTTTTTAAAACATAGAAACAAGCAAAAATCCTTTATTGGCTTTATAGTGTTTTTATTAATATATGCTTCAGGATTATTCTATTTACTAAAAGATGGTTTGGGCGACATGCTTATTCCTGTAATTGTCTATATGATTGTAATTTTGAGCATGGCAACCTCAGCATTTTTAAGAAAAGGCATGGTAAACAACCTCAGTTACAATCTAGTATTTACTGGTGCTATTTTCTTTATGATTTCTGATAGCATTTTAGCCTTAAACAAATTCTATGAGCCACTACCCTTCTCTAACATAAGCATTATGCTAACTTATGCCTTGGCGCAGTTTTTAATTGTAATAGGAATTTTGAAGTTGAAAAGAGGTTAAGCCTCACATCTTCAGTTTTATGAAAATATGACATAATTGATGCGTCAATTCGAGTGGATTTTTCGATTGAAATGAGAAAAATTAGTATCGAGAATCAGAATTATAGCATTAAAAAAGTTCTCGATACAATTCCTCGTACCTCAGAATCACTCGAACTGACGAATTTTATAAAAATAAAAAGGTTTACTTCTTATATGGTCTAATAATTAGTCGTGCTGCTTTATCAAAATTAATGTAATTGTATGTCCAGTTAAAGAACACAATCACTCTGTTTCTAAAACCTACTAAAGACATAAGGTGCACAAACATCCAAATAAACCAGGCAAAAAAGCCACCAAACTTATAAGGTTTTAAATCTACTACAGCTTTATTACGACCAATAGTCGCCATAGAACCTTTATCAAAATACTTAAAAGGTTTCATTGGTTGCTTTTGCGCTAATTTTAATAAATTTTTACCCAATAACTTTCCTTGTTGTATAGCTGGTTGTGCCACTTGCGGATGACCTTTAGGGTAATCTTCTGAAGTCATAAGCGCAATATCTCCAATGGCAAAAATATTATCGTAACCTTCAACTTGATTAAATTCGTTCACCTTGTATCTGTTGGCACGATCTACCAGAGCAGAAGCATTTAATCCTCCTACTGGTGCACCTGTAACTCCTGCTGCCCAAATTAAAGTTTCGGATTGTAATTTTAAATCTGTGTTTGTAGATACCACTAACCCATCATAATCTGTAACTTGGGTATTACAGTGTACGTTTACACCTAAAGCTTTTAAAAATTTCTCTGCCTTTTTAGAAGCATGCTCACTCATGGGAGGTAAAACTCTTGTTGAACCCTCTAACAAATGAATATGCATGTCATTAGCATTAAGATCGTGGTAGTCTCTTGGTAAAATATTATTCTTTAATTCCGCAATAGCACCTGCTAATTCTACTCCAGTTGGTCCGCCTCCTACAATAACAAAGTTAAGATAGGCTTCGCACTCTTCTTTTGTATTTGCAATTGCTGCTTTTTCAAAATTTTGAAGAATAAGACTTCTAATATTTAATGCTTGTGGTACACTTTTCATTGGCATACTATTCTTCTCAATATCTGTATTGCCAAAAAAATTAGTTTTTGTTCCTGTTGCCAACACTAAGTAATCGTAGGTTAAATCTCCAATGCTGGTTTTAATGTTTTTTTGCTCTGGTTGTATTTCATTGACTTCTGCCAATCTAAAAAATGAAGTTTTATGCTTTTTTATAATTTTCCTCAGTGGATAAGCTATAGAATCTGGCTCTAAACCAGAACTAGACACCTGATATAAAAGCGGTTGAAAGGTGTGGTAGTTGTGCTTATCTATTAATACAACTTGAAGATTTTTATTCGCTATTGTTTTTGCTAAATTTATACCAGCAAAACCACCACCAATAATGACAACTCTTGGTAGATTGGACTGAGGAATATTCATAAAAATGTAATTGGAAATTATACTTACAAAAATACGAATTCAGAACCCTAAAACAGGTTGATTAAAGAAATGTCTTTCAATTTTGTAACAATATTAACATTACAACTACTAATAGTATAACTAACCAAATAGATTAATTGAACAAAGAACTTGAACATAGTTTTGTAGAGCAGTTGCAGAAGCATCAAAACATTGTACATAAGGTATGTCGTTTGTATACCAACAATGCCGATGCGCATAACGATTTGTTTCAGGAAATAACCATACAACTGTGGAAAGCCTATCCTAAGTTTAGAGGAGATTCTAAATTTAGTACATGGATGTATCGTGTAGGATTAAATACAGCCATTACACTGTATAGAAAATCGAAACGACGCATTAATACACAAGAGTTTGATAGTGTTCAATTTAAAATAAAAGCTGAAGAATACGACGACACCGAAGAACAACAGTTGAAGCTTATGTACCAAGCTGTACAACAGTTAAATGACATTGAAAAAGCGTTAGTATTTCTATACCTAGAAGATAAAGATTACAGAGAGATAAGTGAAACACTAGGTATCACAGAAGTAAATGCACGAGTGAAAATGAACCGTGTAAAAAAGAAACTAAAAACAATTTTAAATCCGTAAGCTCATGGATGAATTAGAGTTATTAAAAAAGGATTGGAACAAAGGAACTGAAACATTCAAAAATTATTCAGGTTCTGATATTTACCCAATGTTGCATAAAAAATCATCGTCTATTGTAAAAACCTTGTTTTACATTAGTGTTGCAGAACTTGTCTTTTGGGTACTTGTCAGTTATGTTCCGTATTTCTTTTCTGATAAAATGCGAGCAAAACTAGAAGCCAGCTATGAAAACCCTCTTTTTACAGGATTAACAATTTTTGGTTTTGCAGTAGTTGCATTATTTGTATATCTACTTTACAAATCTCATAAATCTATATCCTCTACAGATAACGCAAAAAAATTAATGGAGAGCATCTTAAAAACAAGAAAAGTGATTAAGTACTATGTACTCTACAACCTTGTTATGATTTTTATTTCTATACCGCTTTCGCTTTATTTTGAATTTAATCAAAACTCAGAATTTCACGATCAGGTTGCTGCTTTTGACAACACCCAAATGACAGTTCTTGTTGCTGTAACTATATTAGTAACTGCAATATTCTTAGGAATTATATGGCTATTTTACAGACTTATTTACGGTATTCTATTAAAACGTCTGAATAGCAATTATAGTGAGCTTAAAAAACTAGAAGTTTGAGTTTAGATTATTTGAGTTTTAGACTCATCAGACTTTTAGACATATGTGATCAAACTAGCATCTCGTCTGCAGTCTAGTCGGGCAAAATTACCAATCACGAAGTTTATTTAAGCGCTCTTGTTCTTCTAATTCTTCTTGTGGAATAACCTTTAAAAAAGAAGGATGTTGCTCAATGGCATATTCAATCTTTTCAACAATTTCTGCTATAGATTCATTATCATAATCTATCTCTAAAGGCTCTTTTACTTCAAAAGTTTGATAGATATTTTTCTTTTTAATACGTAATCCTTTTTTATCAAAAGAACGTCTAAAACCATCAATAACAATAGGTACAACCAAAGGTTTGTATGTTTTTATAATATGAGCTGTACCCTTTCTAATTGGCTTAAATGGTGTTGTAGTACCTTGTGGAAACGTAACTACCCAACCATCATCTAATGCGCGTTTTATAGCTGTAATATCACTCATTTTAACCTGGCGATTAACGTCCTTTCCTTGCGAACGCCATGTACGCTCTATACTAATAGAACCTGTGTACGCAAAAATTTTAGGTATTAAACCAGATTTCATCGTCTCCTTAGCAGCAACATAATACATATTTAGCTTAGGATTCCATAAATAACCAACATTTTTAATATTGTCTAATCGTCCGCTAAGACTGGCATTAAACACATGAAACATAGCTATAACATCTGCAAAGTATGTTTGGTGGTTAGATATAAATAACACATTGGTATCTGGTAAGTTTTTTATAATTTCAGAACCTTCAATCTGCAGTTCGTTAAAACCTCTAAAACGTCTATGTGTTAAAAGGCCTAAGATTCTGATTAACCATTTTTTTACCCAGAGTATATGTCCGAAAGGATTTTTTTTGAATAATCCCATTATAAAATTTCAATTTTTGTGAATGACAAAAGTAATAAATAAGACAACTTATAAAACTTGTTTTAACAAGTCTTTGATTTCACCCAGCATCATTGCTGTTGCTCCCCAAACAATATGACCATTTAATTTAAAGGCTGGTACATCTACCCTAATATTTAAGGATGTCGGCACATTAGTGGTAATAATATTACTTTCGTCTAAAAATTCTTGTATATGAACTTCGAGAATATCCTCTACCTCCTCATCTTGTTTTACAAACTGCGGTGTTGTATCCATAAGTCCTAAATAAGGATGCACCATAAAATTACTTGGTGGAATGTACAATGGTGAAATGGTCTTAATTACATTCACCTTATCCATCGGTACACCAACTTCTTCTTCTGTCTCTCGCAAAGCAGTAAACATTAAATTATCATCGGTATCCTCGTACTTACCGCCAGGAAAACCAACCTGATTAGAGTGTACACCCTTGTAGGTCTTTCTTAGAATTAACACCAAATGCGTTTCCTCTTTTTGATCTGGATAAAACAAAGCCATAACACCAGCAGTCTTAGCCGTTTTAGCTTTTTCCTTCATGCGTTCTGCCAAGTCTAATCGGTAAGGTGGAGACATTTTGGCGTGCGATTGTTCGCCAAAAAGCTCTAGATGTTTTATTTTTACTACAGATTCAGAAAACGTATTAAAGCGCATTTATGAGATTTCAATTAATGTTTATAATCGTTCTTTTTTTATGGAACTGTGAAGATAAGCAAACTTCAAAAAATTCTAACACTACTGTTGTAAAAGATACTATATCAAAGGAGAAGCCAACTCAAAAAAAGAAAACTAAAAAAACATCAAAATTCCCTGTTCTTACGGATGCTAATGCCATGGAGTTCTTTTTAGAATATGACAAAGAACACAAGGAGAATAAAGTACGACTTACAACTGATTTTGGAGATATAGACCTATTACTCTATGATAAAACCAAGTTTCATCGTTCTAATTTCATTTATCTTACCAAACGTAAGTACTTTGATGGTACACAATTTTACAGAGTTGTAAAAGATTTTATAATTCAAGGAGGAAGCAGTGATGGCTTAGACCTTTATAAAAAGCGACGCAAAATCGGAAAATATCTTTTACCTCCAGATACTAAACGTGGCTATACACACCAACGTGGTTCTATCTCAATGCCAAGTAGCGAAATTGAAAACGCATACAAACTCGCCTCGCCATTTCAATTTTTTATTGTTGTAAACAGAGAAAAAGCCAAACATCTAGATGGTGACTATACAGTTTTTGGAGAAGTTATAAAAGGCATGGATGTGGTAGATAAAATTAATGCTGTAAAGACCGATGATGGTAACTGGCCAGTAAATAATGTTTACATTAGAAAGGTAGAAATTATAGAATAATTAAGAAGTCTACTGCACTATTTTCTTTATCTTGTTTCTCTAAAACTAATTTAACTAAAACAATGATTTCTAAAGTATTTAAAGCTACCGTTTTAAGCAGTATCATCTTATTTACAAGTTGCAAAGAAGAACAAAAAACCGACGACAAATCAATGACTGAAAATATTCTGTTACAAGAATGGACAGGCCCTTACCAAGGTGTTCCTGCTTTTGACAAAATGAATGTAGCTGATGTAAAAGAAGCTGTTGAAAAAGGCATGGAATTACAATTAGAAGAAATTGATGCCATTGCCAATAATACAGAAGCACCAACTTTTGAAAACACCATCGTCGCCATGGAAAGTGCAGGCAAAACTTTAGATCGTGTGTTTACCTATTATGGCATATTATCTAGCAATATGTCTTCACCAGAATTTAGAGAAGTTCAAGCAGAATTAGCACCAAAACTTTCAGAATTTCGTTCTAAGATTTCTCAGAATGAAAAACTTTTTCAACGCATCAAAGCCGTTTATGAAGCTTCACAAAAAAGTTCTCTAGAACCACAAGAGCAACGTGTTGTAGATTTAACATACAAACAATTTGAAATGAATGGTGCCAACCTTGATGCTGAAAAGAAAAAACGCTATGCCGAAATAAACAAAGAACTTTCAACCTTATACACTAAGTTTTCTAACAATGTGCTGCATGATGAAGAAAACTATGTGACTTATTTAACCGAAGACCAACTTGGTGGTTTGTCTGATGGTTTTATAAAATCGGCTGCTAAAATAGCTGCAGACAAAGGCAAAGAAGGCATGTATGCTATTACCAACACACGCTCTTCTATGGATCCGTTCCTTACCTACTCTACTGAGCGAGAATTACGTAAGCAGGTTTGGGAAAACTACTACTCTAGAGGAGATAATGGAGATGAATACGATAACAATCAAATTATTGCCGAAATTTTAAAACTACGTAAAGAACGTGTCGGACTGTTGGGTTATGATAATTATGCTGAGTGGAGATTACAAGACCGAATGGCAAAAAACCCTGAAAACGCTATGGATTTAATGCTAAAGGTTTGGCCTGCAGCAACCGCAAGAGTTAAAGAAGAAGTTGCAGACATGCAAGCTGTTGCAAATGAGCTTGGCGATAACATTACGATAGAACCTTGGGATTACCGTTACTATGCCGAAAAAGTTCGTAAAAAGAAATACGATTTAGATAGCGATGAAGTAAAACAATACCTTCAGTTAGACAAATTAACCGAAGCTATGTTCTTTGTGGCTGGAGAAATTTTTAATTATAAATTTACACCTGTTGAAGAAGGCTCAGTCCCTGTGTTTCATGAGGATGTAAAGGTTTGGGAAGTTACAGATAAAGACTCTGGCAAACACATTGGGCTTTGGTATCTAGATCCTTATGCTCGCGAAGGTAAGCGTTCTGGTGCTTGGGCTACAACTTACAGAAGTTCTACCACTTTTGAAGGGCAAACCAATGTATTAGCATCTAACAACTCTAACTTTGTAAAGCCAGCACCTGGCGAAGCGGTTTTAGTGTCTTGGGATGATGCTACAACATTTTTCCATGAGTTTGGGCACGCATTACACTTCTTTGCGGCAGATGTAAAGTATCCAACTTTACAGGGAGGTGTTAGAGATTATACCGAGTTTCAATCGCAATTGCTAGAACGTTGGTTATCTACAGATAAAGTTATCAATCAATTTTTGGTACACCACGAAACAGGAAAACCAATTCCAGCAGAATTGGTTGAAAAAATTAAAAAAACAGCAACGTTTAATCAAGGTTTTGGTACGACAGAATATTTAGCCTCTGCTTTAATTGATATGAAACTACACTTAGCAGATCCAACTAATATAGATATAGATAAATTTGAGCGTGAAGCCTTAGACGAGTTAGGTATGCCAAAAGAATTGCCAATGCGTCACAGAACACCACATTTTGGACACGTATTTTCTGGTGAAGGTTATGCCACAGCATACTATGGTTATATGTGGGCAGATGTATTAACGAGTGATGCCTCTGAAGCTTTTAAAGAAGCACCAGATGGGTTTTACGACAAAGCTGTTGCTGACAAATTAGTAAAATACTTGTTTGCACCACGCAACGCTATGGATCCTGCAGAAGCGTACCGACTATTTAGAGGACGTGACGCTAAGATTGAAGCCTTAATGCGCGATAGAGGCTTTCCTGTTCCTAAGAATTAAGATGTTTTCAATATATATTTAAAAGCCATCACAAATTGTGATGGCTTTTTATTTTTAGTTATTGAGAAGAAGTACTATTATTTTTTTTTAAATTGTTCATTATAAATATATAAGTTGGATATACGTAATATGTATATCCATTTGTTGTGCGTCATACCTAAACTGAACGAAAATGTTTGAAGAATTAGAAGAATACGAATCAAATGGACATTTCTTTTTTGGAGAAAAAGATGAACTTGGCAAAGTTTGTAATGCACCAAAAAATGGAATCGGAATTTATATTGTTTATGCTCTAAAAAATGGAAAAATAGAATTAATTTATATTGGTTCTTCAGGAAAAATCTATCAGAACGGAACTAAAAAAGTACGGAAAGGTGGAATGTATGACAGACTCGTTAACGGAAAACAATTTGACAAACCGAGAAAAACTAGTTGGAAAGAAAAACTGAAAGCGGAAAAAATAGAGGCTTTGGATATTTATTGGTACGAAACGTTTGACAGAAATCACACTGACATTCCAGCGACCATTGAGGGAATTATTATCCAAAGACATTTTGAAATTTTTGGAACTTTACCAAAATGGAATAAGGAATTTTAAAATGGAAAGAGAAAAAAGTACGAACGCACAACAATGTGTATAATTCATTGCTAGTTATAGCCTACTTACGAAAGTCCTCGCGGACTTTCTATCTGTGATTTATTTGCTAACTTTAGTGCTTAAACACGCAACGAAATCATACACTAGACCGTTGGCTTTAATTTAGACGAAATGCCTTGCTACAAAGAATTTCCCGAACAAGTAAAAAACTTATCATCTGAATTTATGAGTGATAATGAATTTTCGTTATCTGAAATTAAGAATGATTATTATGTGCGCTTTTCGGGTAATGATTGGAATGTTGTATTCTTATGTGAATATGGAGCGATTGAAGTAAACTTAATCAATTTAAATGACGGTTATCAATACGAATTAAGCTCAATATTCGAGAATTTAAAACCTGAATCTAATTTGATTCAAGAATTCGCTAAAAATGCTTGGAGTTCCGAAGAGTCTATAGAATTTTGGAATGAAGTTTTAACTGAATTTTATCCTTTTTTTATAAAACAATATAAAAATCTGAAAGAACAAATTTCTGAACATAGAACTAGGAGTTACTTACTAGTTGATTTTGCACTTAATAAAGGTTCTAAATCATTAAAATCTGAATTTACTTGGAGTAATGACAATTGGATTAAAAAAGCATCGGAAGAATATATTAAGAAAAAAAACTAAAGCCAACAACGGCTATAGTTCATTGCGGCGGAATTTCCTATCGGAAATTCCTGCGTATTTACTAACTTTGGTTTACGGCGGAAAGAATCCTGCGGATTTTTCCGCAACGAAACCATAGCCAAAACCGTTAGGCATAAGTTAACAAAACACTGCGAAATGAAATTTGAAATTCCATTTGACGAAAATATTTATAATGAACAAATGAAGCTTCAATTTGACAATGTTTGGTCTGAAGGTTTTAAAAAGAACAAATCAAAATTATATATTGGAATTCCATTTTTCTTACTCGGAATATTAGCTGTTTATGGCAATGGTAATATTGGTTATGTATTTATTGTTTTAAGTCTGTTATTTTTCTACAAATACTATGAATACTATCAATATTATCATAAAAATAAAAAAAGATACTTCTTTGAATCTGAAAAGTTCTCGTTAGAGCAGAAAGAAGTTCAAGATATAAGTGTGTGGGAATTCAAAGATGAATATTTCAGGTATAAATGCTTTAAGTGTGAATATAAATTAGATTGGTCTCTATTTACTGGGTTTGAAATAATAGACAATAACATATTTATTAAAACCAAAGATGTTAATCATAGCTATATTGTTGGAAAATCTGAATTAGGAGAATCTGAATTTAGTAAGATCATTGAGTTCTTAACAACAAAAATAAAAACCAGTGCCTAACAATGTATAACCGCAATTACGGCGGATTCGACTACGTCCGAATCCACTCGGAATTGCTAACGTCAGTACTAAACCGAAAATCATTATCTTTAATCCCGTAACTGACGGTTATACGAGACCGTTGGCATGCATTTAAACCCAAAATCCTAAAAAAATAAATTGAAACGAATTTTAATAATTATAGCTGTTGCAATTTTTGCATTTTTAGGTTACTTAATCTATGGCTTTTTATCATTTAATTGGTTGGCTGATGATTGTGGAATGGATGATGGACCATTTATTGCTGTATTAGTTGAACCAATAAAAATTTCGGAATCAGCTCAAGAATTTGACTTATCTGAAAATGGAAAATTAATTATTGACAACCGAACTGACTCGCTCTCACCTATTTTGACTTTAAAAGAGAATGGACAAATAAAATGGACTTTGGATACTGATACTAGAAACACCAAAGAGTACGCAAATACTCGAATCTGGAATATAAGAAAAGTAGAACTCTTGAATAAATCTAATCCGATTGAACTTCAATTCTTTGCGGACTGGACTTATGGAGCGGAATCAGGCTCAATGGAAATTGATAGAAAAAATGGTGAAAACAGTTTCTGTTTGAGTTGGTAGAAATAAAAACGACATGCCAACAACGGCTATAGTTCATTACGGCTGAAATTCCTAATCGGAATTTCGAGCCTTTTTGCTAAATTTATGGTTACGGCGGAATGATACTCGCGTACCATTCCGTAACGAAACCATAGCCAAAACCGTTGGCAAACATTTAATACAGAAACTAATTATTGAGAATTTTAAATATAAACTAGGAACAAAAATGATATTATCACAGAAATAAAAAAATGCATAAAAGGTGCCCATCAATTTACTGACAGTTTAGGCCCACAAAAATCTATAAGCCGTGACTATTTATTAAATAATTTAAAAGAAATTAAGTCAACAGATATTCACATAGCTTTATTAGAGTTAAAAGACCAAAATGAAATAGATTACGACTCTGAATCAGACATAATAATAATTAAATAATTTACCTATCTCAATACATTTACAATGAAAAAACTACTATTTATTTTTGGACTTTCTACTATACTTTTTTCTTGTTCTAATGAAGACAATGATGAAAATAATCAAGAAAACCAATTAATTGGAAAATGGGAATATTATGAAATTAACACTTTTACACCTGGTACTGACTTATCTGGAGATTTACAACTAATTGAATATCCTCAAAGATGTGATTCGCAGAAAGATTATATGGTTTTTGGCGAAGATGGAAGTGCCAAAAATGTGTTTAATTATTCAGACTGTTTTCAAGACGTAAGTTTAGGCACATATTCAAGAAATGACTTTATTTTAAGTATCGATTTTGAACCATATGAAGACGAAATGAGTCAAGACTGGGAAATTTTATCAATTTCCAATGACTTTCTTACTATATCAGCACCTAATCCAGCACCACCTTCAGAACCTGAAGAAATTAATGTATTTAAATTTATTAAAATAGAATAATTATATAAAAGGTTTAGTAGATTAATTAATGTTAGAAAAAGAAAAAACGATTTGCCAACAACGTATATAATCCATTGCTAGTGAGAGCCTACTTACGAAAATCCTCGCGGATTTTCTATTCGGTTTTTATTTGCTAAATTATGTGCTAAACCACGCAACGCATCATATACAAAACCGTTGTAAACAATTTATGAAAACCATAAAAAGCATTATAATTTTAGTTCTTTTTTTGACTTTTAGTTGTCAACAAGAAAAGAAATCATCAGAAAGAAATACTGATTCAAAAATTGAACTTGACAAAAATAATTCAGAAACGGAACCCAAATCTGACAACAATTCTATCTCAAAAAAGAATTCTGAAAATGCGGTTTTTCGGGATATTACAGAATTAGAAAAGTATAACGGATTTAAAAAAATCAGCGGACAAGTTTTAGGTAATTCTGACAAAGCTTTGGTTTACATTCAAAAGGACAGTTTAAAAGTCTTAATTCTAGAAAAAATAATAAAAAACTCATCACCTAAACCCAATTATTCAATTCTTGATGAAGTGAGTTTGACATTTGAAAATTCCGACCAATATATTGCCTTAACTCATTGTGAGTTAATTGAAAATCCTGATAACAAAATAATATTTAGCTTGGTTGAAAATGAGGAAGTTGAATATTTCGATAAAATATTAAAAACTTGGATTATTGATTTAAACGAAAATAAGTTTAAAGAAATTGAGACAGACAAAGTTAAATGCTTGAATGAATAGTTCGGTTATGACGGATAAAAAACTGTTTACAACAATGTATAACCGCAATTACGGCGGATTCGACTACCCTTCGACTGCGCTCAGGGCAGGCTTAAACGAATCCACTCGGAATTGCTAACGTCAGTGCTAAACCGAAAATTATTAACTTTAATCCCGTAACTGAGGGTTATACGAGACCGTTGGCAACTATTAAGAAATGCATCAAATACAAAACAATCAAGGTGAATTTTCGTCCATAAGTAATCTCATAGAATACATTATGAAAACTTGTGCGAATCACTTTAAAGAGAAAAGAGCACTAGCATTCGCATTAATTGTTTACGACTTTGAAGATCCACAGGTCATAGAAATACTTCAAAACCAAAAATACTTTGATGCTTTAGACTATATCTCAGGAGATAAACTAACCGTATTTTATATCAACAGTCAATATTTAGATTATCAAAGTAAAGTAGCTTCCGAATCCAACTTAATGCATATTGAACTAGGGGTGCAAAAAATTGGCGGACCTGTAAACGTTAGCCCTAAAATCATTGCTGAAAACCTAATAAATAAGGAAAACCTTCCTTCACCTTCTGTCTTATTTTTCACTGTTTCCGAAAATGTTATTACAAATTTCACTATCGCTCAGCTTAGACATCAAGAAGTTGAAAAAGGATTTATTGAATTAAAAGAAATTATTAAAAATGGGGTTGGAAGCCTTGACAAGGTTCAAGATGACTACAAAGAAAACAAACCTGAAATATTCAATTTGATAAAAGGTTCAATAGAAGCTTCTGAATTTTGGAAGAATGGAGCAATAGGATTTAATAAGCTGATGAAGATTAAAAGCTTCATATCATTTTGGAAAGTATAAAAAAACAGTTGCTAACAAGGTGTATAGCCAATAGGGCATTTGGAGATAAATTGAAAGTTCTGTTCTTTGAGCAGGCAACGCCAAAACAAAGTTTTGACGTTTAACAAAAAGAAAATTAAAAGCAAAAACGTTTGTTTTGGCTTAGTGGTAAACCGAAAGTGAAGTCCTTCGAATCTGCCCTACTGTCCATACACAGAACGTTGTAAACAATGCCCCAAGCAGGACGATGGAAATAAAATATCGATATTGAATGAATAAAATTTTTGCTTTATTTCTGACCATAAATATCCTAATGATAAGTTGCGACGGAAATAACAATTCCAGATTTGAACATAAAGAATGGCATACATCACCTGACAGAAGTCCTTTGTCTTCCACATTGTATCCGTTTATCGAATGGAAGGATGCAATGGAAATTAAAATCGGACTGACTGAAAAAAATGCGGAATTTGACTTTCAATATTACCATCATCCAATTAATGCAATTGTGTTCACGAAATCACCAAAAAATGAGAATTATGAAATCGCACTTAAATTATCTAAGAATAAAAAAGAAGTGACTGACATAAGCTTCCTGAAATTGGATTTGAAAAATGAATAAAGCACTGTTTACAACAATGTATAACCGCAATTACGGCGGATTCGACTGCGTCCGAATCCACTCGGAATTGCTAACGCCAGTTCTTAACCGTAAAACACTATCTTTAATCCCGTAATTTACGGTTATACAAAACCGTTGCCCAAAATTATGAAAAGCATCTTTGCAATCTTATTTTCACTTCTGCTAGTTCAGTATATTTTTGGGCAAAAAACACCTGTTTCTTATGTGAATGATTCACGGATTGGAAATAATCAAGGTTGGGTAATTGACAATAAAATATCTGAAATAACTCTCAAAACAGACAGTGAATTTGAATTTTGGAGTAGACAAGTAATTAATTCTTGTTTAACTTGGAGAGAATATAATGGAATTTGGGAAAGAAAAAACGATACAATCTTTTTTTATGACCAGTATGAGGTAAAAGCAAGTGATTCTCATTTTAGTTTTTCAACTAACAACCAAAACGAATTTTTCCAACTAGAATTTAAAACGGATAAAGGCTCTGACTTAACTAACAAAAATATCAATATCGCATTTCTTTTTGATTTGGGAGAAGAAGATTGGGAAATTGAAGAGTTTGAAATGATACTGGAAGATGATTTCAGCTTAAAAATTCCCTTTAAAAATATTCCGAATATAAATAAGCTCGCAACAATACGTTTTATATACTATTTAGGCAACGGAGAGAAACGATTTGGATTTATATCAGCAGACGAAACACCGACTGAAAAAGAAAAAGAGCTTCCAAATATGATAGAAGTGACTTTAATAGAACAACCTGAAAAGGAAATAGTCAAAAGAATAACTAAAGGGATTTTCATCGATGATGAAATTAAAATTATCTCTACACAAAAGAACAAAACGAAATTAAAAGATGAAACGCCTGAATTGATATTTAAAGAATTTTATAAAAAAGAAACTGAAAATTAACACCTACCGCATAGTCGCGCGAAAACGGTTATTATTACCTTCCTTCTTTAGTATCTTTTTTCTCATGGCTAAACTGCGTTTAGCGGATAATTGTTAGTAATTACTATGAACAAAGAATTAACCATATATAAACTAATTGCTGATTTTCAAAATTCAGCAAAAGAAGTCGTAGAGATTTTTAAAAGAGCATATAATGTAGATAATATTCTAGAAGGCTGGCACACTGGAAAATATGAACAAACTGGAAAAATTCATGATGAAGGTTTGAAGTTTTACGCTTGTCATGGAATAGGCATTGCAGCTCACTTTTCAGATAAAATAATTGATTTTGATTTCGCCTATTTACCTGAATTACGATATGATGGCTTTGATTTATTGAGACTAACTGCTTTTGCAAAAAGTCAACCTGAGAAATACGCTAAATTTCTGAATGAAAAACAAATTGAAGCCGAATTTGAACAACTAAAAAAGGAAAATCTTATTTACAACCCTTTAACTGTTGGTTTAACCCACAATTACTTCTGGATTAAGGATCTTGACGAAGATTTAATTATAAAAGATCAAATCGCTAATATTAACCTAAAGAAATTACGCTGGAAATTTTGGAAATAACCACTTCCAAAAGCGACTGTAATCCATTGTTTGTTGGTTAATTACACGATTTTTAACTACTTTTATTCAACCTATGATTTCTACACCGAAATTCTGCCGAATTAACACACAACAGAATCATAGCCAAAACCGATGCATCTTATTTAAAAAAACTCTATGAAAAGTAAACTTTTGATTCTTTTTTTGTTGATTTACAATCTATGTTCAAGTCAAACTGATATTGATTTTTCTGAATTAAGTATAACTGAATCTAGAGTCAATTCGATTAACCTTTATTTTAATAAACTTCTCAAAAGTGAAGGAGAAAAAAAGAAAGAATTAGAGAAACTTTTTTTTGAATTACTTCCAAATAGTCATTCTGAGATGAGTGATGCAATGTACATAGACTCATGGAAAAGAAACTTGGAATGGAAAAAAAACAAACACAAAAAAGATTTTGTTTCTAAACTATATGTTGTAAATCCTTGGGTTAAATATTTAAGCTCAATGGACTATTATGACAAAGATGCATACTACAAAAAGTATTTTAATATATGTATTGGAGGTGAGTATGGAGCTGATTATTTAAGAACTGGTTTTGAAATTTATGAACGTTTTTTATCCGATACAAAAATTGCTTGTGAGAAACTGAAAAAGTTATCAGACAAAGAAATAGAGAGCATATTTTATTTCATATTTGACGAAACACATCCCGAACATAATGAAGAAAATATTTCTTTATATAATGAGATGTTATTAAAAATAAAAGAGGTGAATCTAAAACTATCCGAATTATTGGAAAAGAGTTACAACCGGATAATTTTGGAACAAAGAAATCACTAATTAAAACCTAGCTACAACTTTACTATAAATAATTACTTATCCTCACCTATCAATAAAATTCAATTATGAAAATCACTAAAATTTTAGTTCTCATTTCAATTCTACTTATGGGTTGTTCAGACTACAAAAAAAAAGAATCAGACCTTGATAATATAAATGATACACCTGAAGTTCTTAATGAATCCAAAAGCGAAGTCTCTTTTTTAAGAAGCAAAAGGTACGACAAGAACATACTTGAAGAGCTTTATGGAGAAGCCTTAGGTAAAAATGAAAAGTTAGATAAATTAAATGAACTGATAGAAGAAATAACTTCCGATAGTCTTTATGATAAAACCAGTGCTTATTTAAAGTATACTAACATTAATAATCGTTATTGGAATACAGCGAAATCGTATGCAAATAAATTAAATGACAGTATTAAAAGAATAGAAGTTCTTGCTATTATTGATAAGCTCGAAACAAGCTATACCAAAAGAATAGCTAACCATGAGACAAAAATGGATTCAATTGCTGATTTAAAAAGAAATTTAAGCGACCAACTTATCCTTATGAAATTATTTGTTACTGAGCCTATGATTTATAATTATCAATCTAATGAATTGCCAGATATTGAAGAGTTAAAATCAATTATAAAAGATTACGAAAAAGCAATAGAGAACTCAAAAGAATACACAAAGATTAGAAAATAACAACCTCTATTTCACAGTTTAACTAAACCCTAATTACCAATCAATGCAAGACTATAAAATCCCAAACCAAACCAGAATAGGTCACGTACACCTTAAGGTTTCAGACCTACAACGCTCACTAGACTTTTATTGTGAACTTCTCGGCTTTGAACTCACTATGAAATATGGAGAGGATGCTGCTTTTATTTCGGCTGGTGGTTACCATCATCATATTGGTCTTAATACGTGGTATTCTAAAAATGCACCCAAAGCAGCAACAAAAAGCGTTGGTTTGTTTCACACAGCTATTGTCTATCCTACTAGAAAAGACTTAGCGCTTATTGTGGGTAGACTAATACAAAAAAACTATCCCATAACAGGAAGCGCAGATCATGGTGTATCTGAAGCAATTTATTTAGACGATCCTGATGGAAATGGTGTAGAACTCTATTGGGATAGACCAAAAGAACTTTGGCCTCAAAAATCTAATGGTGGACTAGACATGTACACAAGACCATTAAACATCAGAGATTTACTCTCTGAACTTGAAAAGTAAACTCAATAAACAACCTTTTACATTCTATTTAAGAAAAGCGTAATCCTTTAGAAAATAATTTGTTCAATTTTGAAAAAAGTAAAAAGATTTTTAAAATCAATTTTTATTTTCCTAACTATAAGTATATTGCTCCCAAATAAGGATTAACGACAAAACCCAATGGCGTCGTCTTTTTTTAAAGTTACTATAAACCAAAACCAAAAAAATGAAAAAAACCTACTTATGTGAGCTTAAATCGGCTCTTTTATTATTAATTCTCAGCTCTACTGCGCTATTTGCACAAGTAAATGATGAAAACTTTGATGGTCTGGATCCAAATTTTAGAGGTCTAGATTATACGACTAACGGTATTAGATTTCAGCAAATTTCACCTACAGCCATCAGTCAAATGGGATCTTTATCTGAAAGTTCGGACTTTATTATTACTCCAACCGCTTCAGATTTAGGTCTATTATACAACTTAGATAATTCTGGTACCGTAAATGGCCCTAATGTTGGTGCTTTTGATTATCGGTTTGGAAGTGCTGATGGAACAGAGTTTAAACTTGAATCTATGGAAGCCGATATGTCTGCAAAAAATTCAGCTAATGGCTATGTTTTTCTTGCTACAATTTCGGGATATAAAGATGGAGTTCTTGTAGCTTCAGATAATATAGACTTTACTGTAAGCGACTCTAGCGGTTCTGTAACTTATACTAAAGATGCTATTGCTGCCGCTAATGGTGGTGTATTAACATTTTCTTCGGACTGGGATAATATTGATGAAGTGCGTTTTACTGGTGGTGATAATAGTTCAATTTCGTTATTAATGATTGATGAATTAGATTTTTCAATGCCTGTGTTAGGTATAGATGATTTTCAAGACAATGAAAGCATTACAGTATTACCAAACCCAACTACAAATTATATTCAAATTAATGGGCTTAAGGAAGAGAAAACTTATGTAATACATAATATTTTAGGTACTAAAGTAGCGTCAGGTAATATTTCGAATAACGAAAAAATTAGCACTCACGATTTTGCAAATGGTATCTACCTATTAACCATTGGCAGTTCTAAGACACTAAAATTTATTAAAAAATAAAAGCACTTATATTTTAAGCATATGCGGAAATTCAATTAAGATTTTCCGCATTTTTTTTAACCATTAGTTTTGGTCTTCGTTGAGTGCTTCGTTTTTATATAAACTCGGTAAACTCACTTTAAAACGTACTGCTATTAATCTAATGACTATTACAACCAAACCTGCTATAATAAAAAGATAGTTTTCGTCATCTAAAAATAGTCGCATTATAAAATAACTTAAACCTCCCAGTATACAAGCTGTAGCGTAAATTTCTTTTCTAAAAATCACAGGAATTTCATTGCATAAAATATCTCTGGTTACACCACCAAAACAAGCAGTCATCGTACCTAATGCTATACAAATTATTGGGTGTAAGCCTGCAACCAAACCAGTCTCAATACCAACTACGGTATAAAGCCCAATGCCAATGGTATCAAACAAAAACAAAGAGCGTCGAAGGTGTTTTAGGTAGTTTCTAAAAATTACAGCAAAAATAGCAGAACCGATAATTACATAGACAAAAGTCATATTTCGCATCCAAGATACAGGCTCTACACCTATCATAATATCTCGTAGTGTACCACCACCAACAGCTGTTACAAAAGCAATAATTAGAACACCAAACGGATCCATACGTTTATTCATGGCCACTAATACACCAGAAATGGCGAAGGCTATGGTTCCTAATATATCTAAAGTCTGAAAAAACATCTACAGCAGTTTATCTTATGTGATTACTGCGAAATTAAATTTAATTCTAAACATCTAAAAACCTACGATTCAAAATCGTAAAAAGAAAAAGATAACTCCACAAATAAACAATTCATCTTCTTAAAATTACAGTTCGGTAATAACAATTATATTATCTTTAAGTAATGTTAGATATTTGAATCATCAAAAAACGAACAAATAACCATTAATCAAATACAACATGAAGAATTTAGTTTTAACCTTAGTATTAGCCTTCTCAACATTATTTAGTTTCGCTCAGGATGAAGGCATCACAATTACAGTAACAGTAGATAATGTAACTAATGACAAAGGAAAAGTATTAATGTCGCTTCACACTTCAGAAACTTTTATGAAAGGAAAAGGCATAAAAGATGCTGAAACCACAATTGAAAATGGAAAAGTGACTATTACATTTGAAAATGTACTACCAGGCGAGTATGCTATTTTAGCATTACACGACGAAAATGATAACAAACGTATGGATTATGAGGACAATGGTATGCCAAAAGAGTCTTTTGGAATGTCTAATAATGTGATGGTAATGGGACCTCCTCAGTATGAAGATGCTAAATTTAAAGTAGCTAACGAAGACTTAGACCTCAACATTAGATTTTAGGCAAAAGTTATTCTTATCATCAATCAATCAAAAAAAAGACTGCTTATCGCAGTCTTTTTTTTATCACTTAAGTTTTTCAAGCTATACTGTTTCACCTAACCAAGCCTTCATCATCCAAACTGTTTTTTCTTGTTCTGTGATAAAGTCGCTCATCATAGCTACAGTTCCTTCATCATTAGCATCACCTGCTGCTTCAAGAATGCTACGCTCTATTTTTAATAATTCTGTAAGAGAATCTACGATAAGGTTTACAGCTTTCTCATCTATAGATATGTTTTTACCAACTGGCACCTTAGCTGCTTTAGTGTAATCTTCAAACGTATGTAACGGTGTTTCCCCTAAGGTTAAAATACGTTCAGCTATTTCATCTACCTTAGTGTTAGCATCTGTGTAAAGCTCTTCAAACTTTTCGTGTAAGTTAAAAAATGCTCTACCCTGTATATTCCAATGAATACCTCTTAAATTTTGATAATACAACTGAAAATTAGCTAATAATTGATTTAAATCTTTAGCTACTGCTTTTGTCTTTTGGGTATCTAAACCTATACTATTTAATGTCATTTTATCGTGGTTTTAATGTTTATTCAAATTTACCATTAAACAAAACTATAATTACTATAGATTTTATAAATAGTTTTTATATTTTTATAGTCTAAATAAATAGTTATGACCATTACACAACTTAAATATGCTCTAGCTATAGCAGAGCACAAGAATTTTACAAAAGCAGCAGAAAAATGCTTTGTTACGCAACCTACACTTAGTACTCAGATTCAGAAACTTGAAGACGAATTAGACGTCGTTATTTTTGATAGAGGTAAAAAACCTATCGAACTGACCGAAGTTGGTAGAAAAATAGTGTTTCAAGCCCGAAATATTGTTAATGAGGCAGAGCGTATTCAAGATATTGTAGATCAGCAAAAAGGGTTTATTGGTGGCGAATTTAGACTTGGTATAATACCTACTATTATGCCAACACTTTTACCAATGTTTTTAAACAATTTCATTAAAAAATATCCTAAAGTAAAGCTTAAAATAGAGGAGCTTACTACAGAAGAAATTATTACCAGAATTAACGATGGCCACATCGATGCGGCTATTGCTGCAACTCCACTAGAAAGTGATAATATTAAGGAGCGTCCTTTATATTATGAACCTTTTGTAGCTTATGTTCCTACAAATCATAGATTAAGAGATAAGAAAAAATTAGAAGTTTCTGATCTTGAAATCGAGGACATGCTATTGCTAGAAGATGGTCATTGTTTTAGAGAAGGTGTTCTTAATCTGTGCAAAGCTTTTAAAAATCAGGATGATGAGCACTTTCAATTAGAAAGTGGTAGCATAGAAACTTTAATAAAGTTGTCTAATGAAGGCATGGGAATGACACTTCTACCGTATTTACACACACAAGATATTAGCGATAAGTACTATAGCAATTTAAAACATTTTGTTGAGCCTTCGCCTGCAAGAGAGGTAAGCTTAATTTACCATAAGAGTGAATTAAAAATGCAAATTATTAATGCTATGCACGATTTAATTTCATCTGTAATTAGAGGTGCTATTGCCTTTAGCAATGTTGAAATTATAAGCCCATTAGCAAAATAAAAAAAGCGACTCGTGAGTCGCTTTTTTTTATGCTTTTAAATAAATTAAACATTGATTTAAATCTGGGTTTTGATTGATTAGGGACTGAATAAATATTCTTAATTCTTCTAATTCGTGAGGCAGTAATCTCTTTACTGCTTTTTCCACTTCCTTACAGAATAATGTCGCATCAAAACTAACCTTTTTAAGTACAGTCTTGGTGTACTCAAACATTGCTCTCGCCATTGGTAATTTTAAGTTTTTAAGTTCAACAAAAAAGTAGTTTTTCTCTATAGGCTATTGTTTCAATTCAATCTCTAATATAGAAAAAAATCACATTTACAAAAATCAAACTCTAAAAGTTTAACAGCTTATTATGTTAAAAGTTGAAATTACTCGTTGAAGGCTGAAATTATTCAAAGAGATTTCTTACGACGTAACCTTTTGATTTTACGAAAATTAAATTCTCTAAAACCGATTATCACCATCTAACAAATCACCTAAACCTCCAAGAATACTTCCTTCTCCTCTACTTTTTCCACCTGCTTTTGGTGCAGATGCAATAACTCTATCTGCCAATCTGCTAAATGGTAAGGACTGTATGTATACTTTTCCTGGTCCTGTTAGTTTGGCAAAGAACAGGCCTTCACCTCCAAAAATAGAATTCTTAATACCTCCTACAAACTCAATATCGTAGTCGACATCTTGTGTAAAACCGACAATACAGCCTGTATCTACGCGTAAGGTTTCACCTGGTTGTAAAGTCTTTTCTGCCATAGTACCACCAGCATGCACAAATGCCATACCATCTCCTTCAAGCTTTTGCATTATAAAACCTTCGCCACCAAATAAACCTCTACCAAGCTTTTTTGAAAACTCAATACCAACACTTACTCCCTTAGCAGCACATAGAAAAGCATCCTTTTGGCAAATGAACTTCCCTCTATACTCTGTTAAGTCTATTGGTATAATTTTTCCTGGATATGGTGATGCAAATGATACATTGCGTTTTCCTGTAAGGTCGTTGTAAAACGCAGTCATAAATAAGCTTTCGCCTGTAAGGATTCGTTTTCCTGCTCCTAATATTTTACCTAAAAAACCTTTGTCTTTTTGTGAGCCATCACCAAAAATGGTATCCATTTTAATACCATCATCCATCATCATAAAACTTCCTGATTCAGCGATAACTGCTTCCTGTGGATCTAATTCTATTTCTACATATTGCATTTCTTCTCCATAGATACGGTAATCTATTTCGTGAGCATTTCTGTCTGTAAAATCTGGTAATCTTTCCATAATGTTTTTTTGTTTTTGGTTGACAGTTATATGTTGTTTAAAATAACATTTTGTTACATTTTAATAAGATTGTTTCACTGTGTTCACATTGACACTATAATTTCACTTTTAGCGTCCATTCAAAATTAAAGAAAGACACTTCTACTCCATCTGAATTAACTCCATTAGCACTAAGCCAAACGGTTTGTCCTTCACCTGTTTCAATAGTTTTTGCAATAGCATCGTCTATTTTATGACCTTCCTTACATGTAAAGGTAATTCTTCCTGTTGCCTTTTTTGTAAACGTGGCATTATTATTAGCCACTAACATAGATATCTTCTTACCGCTTCCTTTAATTTTTGTCATTACTAATGCACCTGTGGTTAACTCAGCAGCCATACCTTGCACTGCCCAAAACATTGAATTAAACGGATTTTGATTTATCCAACGGTGTTTTACGGTGACTACACAGGTGGTATCATCTAAAGATTTTGTTCTTACTCCTGTAAAATAAGCTGCAGGTAGTTTAAACATTAAAAAGGTATTGAGTTTAGAAGGCGATATATTCATATATTAATTAGTGAAATTGATGTACTATTCTTTGTTCTTTTTTAATTCTTGGAGAAAAAACAATACACAAATGATTAAGCTAGCAAAAACCATATAAGGCTTCATGTTAACAAAATTTCCAGTCATGTTTAGTTTATCTATAGGTACGAAAACTATAAATAGAAAGAAAAGAAAGAACACTATTGACTTATAATGATTTCTGTAATCCATATACTTTAATTTCTTCAAAATTAGCCAAAAATAAATTAGCATTTATTGTTAAAAAAATGTTAATTTTAAGTACTATGCGTAACATAATACCTTCTTTTAGACATATATTTGTATAAGAAACTATTATATACTTTTTAAAATGGTAGACAATCATCATAAAAATTTAGCCACATTTATACATCTTTCAACATTTTCAAGATTTATAATTCCGTTTGGAAACTTTATTGGACCAGTAGTACTCTGGGCTGCTAATAAAGATAAATCAGAGTTTGTAGATAAACATGGAAAGCAGGCTATTAACTTTCAAATTAGTGTTTTGCTCTATGCCATAATTATAGGCACTATTAGTGTTCCGTTTTTCATCTTTAAATTTTTTAGAAGATTAGATGTCATCGACTTTCATGGGTTTCATGATTTTCATATCAGTTTAGGTGAACCTTCTCCTCTACTATATATTGGTGGCGGACTTGGTGCTTTAGCTATTGTCGGTTTTATCGTTGAGTTAGCACTTATTGTTAAGGCAAGTTTATCTGCAAGAGATGGTCTAGAATACAAATATCCATTGACTATCAATTTTTTAAAATAAAATCACTTGCCCTGAGCGAAGTCGAAGGGTCATCAATAATCAATCAAAAAATGAACAGTTTAATCAAATTTAAGAACCTCATCACATGAAGATAGAAAACACAAAAGCACAAATGCGTAAAGGTGTTCTGGAGTATTGCATCTTATCCATCTTAAAAGATGAAGATGCCTACGTTGCAGAGATTCTGGCAACACTAAAAGACGCAAAAATGCTTGTTGTAGAAGGAACTATATATCCACTATTAACAAGATTGAAAAATGCTGGATTGCTTAACTATCGTTGGGAAGAATCCACATCTGGACCGCCAAGAAAATATTATGGTCTTACAGAAACAGGCAAGTTGTTTCTAAACGAATTAAACACGACTTGGAGTGAATTACAAAATGCAGTAAACCTAGTAACCAGTACAAAAACAACAAAAAAATGAATAAAACAGTCAATATAAATTTAGCAGGTATATTCTTCCACATAGATGAAGATGCATATCTTAAGTTATCGCGCTATCTTGAGGCTATAAAACGTTCATTTACAGACTCTCAAGGTCGTTCAGAAATTATAGCAGATATCGAAGCTCGTATTGCCGAGTTGTTCTCTGAGCGCATACAAAATGAAAAACAAGTAGTAGGCATTAAACTTGTGGACGAAGTGATTACCATAATGGGACAACCAGAAGATTATTTGGTAGACGACGAAATCTTTGAAGACGAGCCTCAACAAAAAAAATCTTACAACTCTGGTACTACTAAAAAACTATTTAGAGATACAGATAACTCATACATTGGTGGTGTTGCTGCAGGTTTAGGGCATTACTTTGGTATAGAATCTATCTGGATGCGACTTATATGGTTATTATTAGCTATAGGTTCTGGTGGCACATTCATATTCATCTATCTTATCTTTTGGGCATTAGTCCCAGAGGCCAGGACTACGGCTGAAAAGCTAATGATGACTGGTGACCCTGTGAACATCAGTAACATTGAAAAAAAAATTAAAGACAGCATTCATTCGGTCTCAGAAACCGTAAAAAATGTTGATTTTAAAAAACATGGCGAAAAATTAAAGGAAGAATTAGACGATCTTACAGATAATATTTCAGAAACTGTAAAGAGTGTCGATTTTCAGAAGCAAGGCAACCGGATAAAATCGAGTTCGCAAACCTTTTTTGATTCCATTGGGAACATTATAATGTTTTTCCTAAAAATAATGGCCAAGTTCATTGGCATTGTGTTAATAATTACTGGTATAGGAGCATTAATTACATTGATTGTAGCTTTATTTACAGTAGGTATTACTGATGCAATTCATTTACCTGGTATTGATTTGCTTTATGTAGCAAATGCAGCAAATACACCAATATGGCTCATGTCTACACTTGTATTCTTTGCTGTTGGTATACCGTTTTTCTTTATCTTTTATTTAGGTTTAAAGATACTGGTAAACAACTTAAAATCTATAGGTAATGTTGCTAAGTTTACACTACTCGGAGTTTGGTTAATTACTATTATCGGAATAGTCATTTTAATAATAAAACAAGTCACTGAGCATACTTTTGATGCAAAGGTTGTTACCAAAAATGAATTGACCATTAAGGCCAGTGATACTATAAATTTAAGTAATTCTGAGTTTCACGAATACAGCAGCTATCGTTACCATCATAATAATGAGTTTAATATTATAGAAAATGACGAAGGACGAAACCTAGTCTCAAATAACGTTAGATATATCGTAAAATCAACAACAGATTCTGTAGCTTCAATTACTATTGAAAAGGAAGCCACTGGAGGCGACTACAACAGGGCCAAAAAGCGTGCAGAAAACATTAATTATGGCTATAGATTAGATGGTAACAGACTTGTGCTAGACAAATATTTAAAAACAGATATTGAGAATAAATTTAGTGAACAAGAAGTAAGAGTTATCATCTATCTACCAGAGGGAACTGTACTATATACTGATAAAAGCTTCTCAAGATCTTGGAGATATAATTATTCAAGATATGGAACTAATATTTTAAGTGATATTGAATTTGGGAAACATTACAGAATAAAAAAAGACAGTGTAGAATGTCTAGACTGCACAAAAGAAGCAGACACAGAAGATACTGTAACCTCAAAACCAAAACAGTCGTCTAAAGAAGAGAAATCTATTATTACTGAAAAAATAGACGAAGATGGTGTTGACTTAGAGGTCAATGACAATTGATACCGAGAAAACGACAGTTCGGTAATAATAAGTTTAAATCAATCAAAATAACACAGACTTTTGTTCTGTAATCATCAATCAAAAAATGAACCAATCAATCAAATCACTTTTGCTGAGCAGTATCGGATTCCTTCTGGTTTCTGGTATTGCAGCAGCTCAGGTGGACAAAAATTCAGATCTTTTTAAAACACTCAAACAACAAGACAGTATCCTATTTGATATAGGATTTAATAAATGTGAAGTTGAAAAGAGTGCAGAAATAATCTATGATGACTTAGAGTTTTATCATGATAAAGCAGGAGTTACAAATTCAAAAGACGAATTTGTTTCAATCATGAAAAACGGAATTTGTAGTGATAACAACACCGAAAAAGTCTATCGGTTTTTAGTTGAGGGAAGCTTAGAGGTTTTTCCTATGTACAACAACGGTGAACTCTATGGAGCTCTACAAAATGGAAAACACTTCTTTTCTACAGATAAAGACATGACTTATGAAAAAACAGACAACTATGCTTTGTTTTCACATTTATGGATTTTAGAAAATGAAGAGTGGAAACTAAAGCGTGTTATAAGTTATAATCATGTTTCAAAAGAAGAAACAAAAAACTAAATAATAAAAACATCAATCAAAAAACAAAAATCATGAGCACATTAGTAAGAGTAGTAATCACTAGCATTTTAGGTATTGTAATGCTATCCTGTAATTTTTCAATGAATTTTGGGCCTGGAATAGACGGAAACAGAAACGTTGTTTCGCAAGAACGTTCTATTTCTAATGACTTTGAATCTATTAAAGTGAGCCAAGGTCTAGACCTGTACATCACGCAAAGTAATGAAGTGTCACTAAGTGTTGAAGCCGACGAAAATCTTCACGAACTAATTATGACTGAAGTTGAAAACGGAACACTTCGTATTTACACCAAGGAAAATATAAGACAAGCAGCATCGAGAAAAATCAACCTAAGCGTTGCAAATATTTCTGCCATTAAAGCCACAAGCGGAAGTGATGTATATTCAACAAACACAATTACATCTGAAGATTTAGAACTTAATTGTACAAGTGGTGCTGATATGACCTTAGATGTAAAAACAGAAACCTTAAATTGCCACTCAACAAGTGGTAGCGACATTAGACTTAGTGGTTCAACCAAATTATTAATAGCAGAAGCTACTAGTGGAAGTGATATAAAAGCCTCTGACCTTAAAGCAGAAACATCTAAAGTAAAAGCTACTAGTGGAGCTGACATTTCTGTAAATACTTCAAAAGAACTTACAGCAAGAGCAACCAGTGGCGGAGACATTAGGTATTCTGGCAATCCGGAGAGAATTGAAAAATCTGACAGCTCTTCTGGAAGTGTAAGATCTAATTAAGAGTATTTACATACTAAAATTCAGTGTATTTAGACAATACAAAACACTAAAAACCAATCAATTAAAAACCGTTTTAAATTCTTTATAGAGTTTGGGGCGGTTTTTGTATATCTTTGTTTAACAGCTATGAAAGTGACATTTTCCCTGAATTGTGTCTCACTAATAGCGAAATAAAGATTAAAAATGAAAAAAGCTTTACTTATTCTGGCCTTAATGTTGGCTTTAATGCCTACAATTAATGCCCAAGAGAAAATTAAAGGTGATAGAAATGTTACCATAAAACAGACCTACATTGACGACTTTCACACCATCGTTGTTAATGGTGATTTTTCTATAGAGATTGTATACAACAGTAAACCGTCGGTTAACGTAGAGACAGATGACAACTTACACGACGTTATACAGTTTGATGTTGTTGACGGTGTTTTATCTTTTGCAGAGACAATGCGAATTACATCAAAAAAACGACTGAATATCACTGTAAATTATGGAGATGCACTTCAAAATATAGAGATTAAAGGTGATGGAGAAATACGATCTTTAACTTCTATGGAACTAGGTGACGCTAGTTTGATTACCAGTGATAATTCTAGAGCCTACTTAAATATTAAAGCGAACAATTTTGATTATAAAAGTACAGGTAAATCTAAGACTCGATTAAATCTTACTGCAGATTCAACAAAAATTGAACTGAGTGATAATAGTAAGTTAGATGCCTTAATAAACAGTAAAGTAGCAGATTTTGATTTGTATCAACGTGCCGATGCTGTTATTGAAGGCGCTGCCAATAATTCTGTAATTAGATTAGATAATTCTACTAATTTTAACAGTCCTAAATTTGATGTAACAACCGTAGATGCCACCTTAGAAGGTAATAGCGATTTAACAATAAGTACTATAGATAATATTACTATTAACGCATCGGGAGATACTGAAATTTACCTATTTGGAAGTCCTGCAATTACCATTACCAAGTTTGAGGATACTGCAAAACTTCAAAAGAAAAAGCGATAATTTTATGCCTAGACTTCAGTTATCTTTAGAGAGAACTCTATTTGTATTCTAGGTGAGACTTTTATCATTCCTAACATTTTTTTTGGTGCCTTTAGGTTAAAATCATTAATATTTATAGGCATCAGTCCACTTACATACAATCCTTTTTCATGGTCTACAGAAACAGGAATTTTATAAGTTTTAGAAATTTTACAAATTGTAATTTCTACAGTTGCTGTCATAGAATTTACATCTTCTTCAATTTTTGTAATCTCTTTTAAATTCAAAACTATTTGTGGATGTTCTTCTGTATTAAGTAATTTATTAAAGTCTTTGTTTATAGCTTTTCCACCACAATCAAATTCGATATTAGAAAGTCTTAACATGGCTTTGCTAAACTTAATAGAGCTATCATACTCTTTAAAGTTTACCTTAATTGCATCTGAAAACGCATCAATGTTAAATGCACAATTAAAGGTGTTTACATTTGTTTTACCTTTGATTTTTAAATAACTATCGGAAGAAAAATTTATAGTAGCCTCTTTAACTTCATCATCACTTGCTGTAAAAGCACAGAATATTAAGCTTAAAAAAAATAAAACGACTATTGAAATTGATCTAATCATCTTTTTTAAAATTAAGGTCTTTAGCTTGCTTTAACAAACTAAAGACCTAAAATTAATTATTTAGTTTTAGAAACTTATCACGGCTTCCACCATTAACCCATTGAATTTACCATCATAAAGAACATCATCATCTGGGTAACCATCATAACTTTGAGATACATACTCAACTTTAGCCAATATATTCTTTGTTAAGAAATAACCTGCAGATAGTTGCACTCTATCAATATCTGCATCACCAAATGACTGTTCTGAACTAACAGTATTGTAACGACCACCTATGTAGAAGTTTTCTGCGCTACCAAAACGATAGATTACTTCACCTGCTAACTGAGTTGTACTACGGTCATCTGTCTCAGTTGAAGCTCCACCATTAGCGAATTCTAAAGTTCCAAAGAATTCCAGTCCACCATACTTAACAAATGGATTAACCATAATAGCTGTAATTCTATTTCTAAATCCTGGGTCAAATCGTCCTGTTCTAAATGTATTTGTGGCTGTTGTATTTTGCATTGACTGAGTTCGCCAATCAAAATAAGTTGGTGTTGTCATAACTGAGTAATATCTAGATCCTGCTCTATCAGCAGTATATAAATAAACGCTTGGTGCATACCCTGTGTTGTACAAAGAACCTGTTAATCTAAAACGTAAATCATCATTTAGCTGTTTATCATAACCTACTTTAGCTATAAAAGCTGCTCCACCTGTATTACTACCATTGTTTATTTCAACATCTTGATTTAATTTTCCATTAGAAAAACCTATCATACCAAGAAAACCGTTTCGTTGATAATAAATCTCAGCTCCTACTTCAGTGGTAAATGAATCCATGATTAAGTTTCCTACAAATGGATTATAAATGGCTTGTGCATTATCAGTTCTTCTAAAGTGTGCATCACCATAGTTATTTTCCATATGCCCAACTTTAATAGTAGTATATTTCATAAAGTTTTCCAATAAGCCTGGAGAAATGAAATCTAAATTGTCTATTTGGAAATATCCACCTTTTACATAAGGTTCTGGGTGATGACGTGAAGATAGATAAGTTCTTAAATGCATTCTCACACCTTTTGCTAAAGCTACATCTAAATCAAGGTTTGCAGTAGCTAAATTAAAGTTACTTCCTATATCTTGTAAAGGTTGTACTGTTCCACCATCAATTAAAGCTTGGTCTACACCATTTTCATGGTCCAAAGCTTGGAATTGTAATGTTGATGAGCCACCTATTCTTACTCTTATATCCTCAAAAGTAGAAACAGTATCTTTTGGTGCTTCAAAAACATTAATACCTCTTTTGTCTGGTTGTCTGTAATTATCTAAGTCTCTTTTACTTTTCTCTTGTGCAAATAGAGTACTCGCAAATGTTAGCACAAGAATAAAACTTGCATATTTTAAAATTGATTTCATGGTTACTATTTTTTTAGTTAATTGTTATTATTGTTTATCGTAAACAGAGCTAAAAGCTATTGTTATAGCATCTCCTGTTTTTATAGTTCCTAATAATGCCTTTGGTGGTTTGACTCCGTAGTCTGTCATTTTAAGAGACTTTTCGCCCTCTATAAATAACTTAGCTCCTTCTAGTTTTATATTTAGTGAAAGCGAAATAGACTTTTTAACTCCACATATTTTCAAATTTCCCTTAACAGTAGCTTTGAATTGATTTTCTGAAACTTTTTCAACTTTACTTACAGATGAGAGATTGAAATCTATTGTTTCATGCTTGTCCGTTTTAAGCGCCTTATAGGTGTTTTTATCCATTCCAGATTTACCACTTTTAAGACTCTCAGATTTCACGGAAAAACTAAGTGCTTTGATCGTAAAATCATCTGAATTCTCAACTTCTGCTTCACCTGACTGTTCCTCTGTAGTTAGCTCCCAATCATGTAATGAAGACGTTCCTTTTACTTTTAATTCAGAAGAGCTATTGTTTAAAGTATATGTTTGCGAAGTTGATACTTGAAAGAAAAACAAACCAACAAATAGTGTTGTAATGTAAAATACCGACGGTTTAATCATTAAGTTCATAGTTTTTTTGGTTTTTAATGTTTCACAAAGGTTTAAATAATCTTTAAAGTATTTTATGATAAAAATCATACCCTAATAGATTCAAATTAGAGTATAAAAAAAGCCGAAGTCAATGACTTCGGCTCTATTATATGTATGTATATTAAAAGTTGTTAATTATAAGTAGAAGTTGCTACTTCAAAATCAGCCTCTTTAGCCGCTAAATAGCGCTCTGCATCTAATGCAGCCATACAACCAGTACCAGCAGCTGTAATAGCTTGCCTGTATACATGGTCTGCTGCATCACCACTTACAAACACACCTTCAACATTAGTTTTACTTGTTCCTGGTTCAGCATTAATAATATAACCTGTTTCGTCTAAATCTATCTGACCTTTAAAAATATCTGTATTTGGTTTATGACCAATAGCTACAAAAAATCCTGTTGCTGGTATATCGTGCTTTTCATTAGTTTGGTTGTTAAAAACTCTAACGCCAGTTACAACTTGGCCATCTCCTAAAACCTCTTCTGTTTCGGTGTTGTATAAGATTTCTATGTTCTCAGTTTTCTTTACACGTTCTGCCATAATCTTAGAAGCTCTAAACTCATCACGACGCACTAGCATAGTTACTTTTTTACAAAGTTTAGATAAATAGTGTGCTTCTTCACAAGCAGAATCTCCTGCACCAACTATAACAACTTCTTGATTTCTGTAAAAGAAACCATCGCAAACTGCACAAGCTGAAACTCCACCACCTAATTGTAAATATTTTTGCTCAGAAGGCAGCCCTAAATATTTTGCTGAAGCACCAGTTGATATTATCACAGTCTTTGCATGAATTTCCTTTTCATCATTAACCCATACTTTATGGATATCACCAGAAAAATCGACTTTAGTCACCCATCCATGACGCACATCTGTCCCAAATCGCTCAGCCTGCTTTTGTAATTGTATCATCATTTCTGGTCCTGTGATTCCATCTGGATATCCAGGGAAGTTTTCAACATCATTAGTAGTAGTTAATTGCCCACCCGGTTGTTCCCCTTGATATAAAATCGGTTCCATATTTGCTCTGGAGGCATATATTGCAGCTGTATAGCCTGCAGGTCCAGAACCTATTATTAAGCATTTTACTTTTTCAATTGTATCAGACATATCTTGTGTTTATTACAAAACAAAAGTAGGATTTTTGAACAAAACCTTACACAGAAGTTATTAACACTAACTATAGTGTCATAAAGTTTTCAAATTGCTTTAATTTCTCATATTAATTTCTTAATTTTTATGTGTTTAACAGCTAAACCTAACCTGTCATGAAAGCAAAAATTCTTTTTTTAATCGTGCTATTGTTACTTGCTTTATCCTGTAAGAATGAAGCTAAAAGTACAGAAGAAACTAATAGTTCATCCAATACTGAACTAAATGAAAAACTAGGTATTTTAAAAGGTACTTGGGAACTCACAGGGTTCTATAACTACAAGGATAACGTTATTGTAGATTCTTTTAAAATGAATCCTGAATTTAGGCAATTAAAAATGTATACAGAGACCAAGGTAATGTGGTGTAAACACAGACCTGCAGATTCTTCAGAGTGGTTTGGTTATGGCACATACAAATATGATGGAGACCAGCTAACTGAGGTTTTAGATTTTGGTTCTGCAGTAATGGACGAAGTTATAGCGGAAAAGAAGCAATTTGTTTTTGATTTGGACTTATATCCTAATAAGTTTCAACAAATAGAATTAGATGAAGAAGGGAACAGAATTTATTCTGAAAATTACGTCAGGGTAGAATAAGCTTAACTATAAAAACTAAATTCTTCCCTTATAGCTTTTGTAATAAACCTAAAACGATAATTTTTAAGTTTGGCTACAATACGCTTCAGTCCATCGGAAGATAACCACCCTTTGTGATTGTTAAACTTTTTTATGTTAGACACATGCATCAAATGATTTTCACCATTAGCGATGCTATAAATACCACCATAAAAAGGCAAAGGCTTTAGTTTTATGCGATTGTCTAAAACAGTTAAGCGATGATCAAAAAATAACACAGGATCTACTTCAAAAAAATATTGAAGTAATTCTGGCTTAACAATTATAGAACTTCCACAGAGATAACTAAACTTAAATGTGGCAAATAAAAATGACTTACCGTCAAAATGTAGATAACCATTTTTAATATACCAACCAGGCACATCAACATTAGCATTATTTACATACTCCGCGATTCTTTTACTAACATAATCATCAGAGTCTACCGTCATCACATAATCAGTGTCAAATTTATCTTTCGCGTATTTTACACCTAGTTTTAGCTTTTTGCCTTTATCAATTTCCCTTCGTTTGTTAATACTATCATTACTTTCATTTTGTTTACGAATTGGAGGCTCAAAATTCACTTGTACATAATGAAGATTTTTATGTGTGAAATTGACTTGTGGAATTTCATGACAAACAGCAACCAATTTAAAATTCTGATTTGTCTGATTACATATAGATTTAAAAGTCCGTTCAACAAGATTACAAAACTCTAACCAATCACCAGAGACACGCTTACTTTTTACAGGGACAATAAAGGTTAACATATCTTAGACTTTTTTTCAGAAAGTTAAACTAAGTATAGATCTAAGACATTAAAAAAATAATCGATGAATTATAATATATAACCCATAGGATAATAATTTATATCTAAAAAATTAACAAAACTTTAGAAATAAGGCGTCTTTTCTATGCTTTTTATGTTTTGCTTTAACCTTTTTTAACTTGTAATGAAGCCTTAAAAGCCTTATATTAAAGTGAACCAAAAAAATTACAGAAAAATGAAGTTTATAAAAGACAAAAATGAAGAAAGAAGAGATTACCTTTTTCAAAAGGACAAAAAAACTGTTATTAGTGCAAGATTGATAGGTTTCGTTCTTGTTATTCTAATTAGTGCAGTTATTATTTCGGGTACTATCTTACAATAAATAATGTTCTAACCAAAAATAAGAAAAGCTCAGCGAATGCTGAGCTTTTCTTATTTAAGTCGGGGTGGCAGGATGATAACTAAACCGCCACTATGCAGTAAAATCAACACTTTCAGAAGTAGACTAAAATAGTGTGAACCGAATTGTAGACCTATCTGTTAGTTTGAAATAGTATTATTTATCTGAACGTCTTACTACAAATTTACGATTTTAACTCCATTAAAACCAGTCAATTTGCATCAAATATTATGATTAATCTATTAAATATTTGTTGACAATTTCTTCTTCTATTCCGCTGTATTCAACGAATTCTTTGATTGTAACAAATTGGTAAGATTCCTTTCCAAAGTAGTTTCTAATATCGTTTAAAAGCTTACGACCATAGCGTTCACTACGTCCTGTGATACGCTGAATATCTTTTGGGTATATGCAAGCTCTTTTTGGGGTCATAATACTTTATCTATGCTTTATCCGTACATCATCCATACTTCATTATTTTATGATTATGGTGATGATGCGTTGTTAAAATGTTGACAACACGATAGTGTTATCAATATTTTAATGACGTTTTTGGTTGTATCGGAATGGATAACCGAAAACGGAATTGCTTTTTTAACAACGTGCCATAAAATTACGTGATTTGGTTTCATTAATCAAAAAACGAATTATTATGGCAAAACAAACTGGTATTATTAAATTGAAAGGAACTATCGGTGGTATATCCTTTTACAAAACGACTGACGGACATCTTGCACGTGAAAAAGGTGGCGTAGATGCCAATCGTATTGCAAACGATCCTGCGTTTCAGAGAACACGTGAAAATGGGTCTGAATTTGGACGTGCTGGTAAAGGTGGTAAGCTCTTACGAAATGCGATTCGTATTCTTTTGCAAAATGCAAAAGACAAACGTGTGGTTTCTCGTTTGACCAAAACTCTAGTAGCAATCACCAAAACAGACACTACCAATGAAAGAGGATCTAGAACACTTCAAGATGGGAATTTAAGTCTGTTAGAAAGCTTTGAATTCAATTTAGGTGGAAAGTTAGGTACAACACTTTTTGCTCCTTTTACGAATGCTTTTGACCGTGTTTCTGGTGATGCTACGGTTAACCTTGATGCATTTTCTCCAACGGTTAGGATTGCAGCTCCGACTGGAGCAACTCATTTTAAAGTGGTAATGGGAGCTTCGGAATTAGATTTTGCAAATGAAACCTCAACATTTGAAAATGATGAGACTGCCATTCTGCCTTATTCTGCTGCTGATACCGCAGCTATTGCCTTGAGCGCTTCATTGACTGCTAACTCAACTTTGCCTGTTGTGCAAGTGTTGGGAATTGAGTTTTACCAAGAGGTAAACGGACAAATGTACGAGCTTAAAAACGGTGCTTACAACGCATTAGCAATTGTTATTGTAGATACTCCGTAAGTATGGAATTAGTGCTGTATAGAGCCTATTTTGAAGAGGGCACCAATGGTGCTCTCTTTAATTCTGATAAGTTTCTTTGTCATACTATCGAATTGCCCTGGAACGATAACAAGCGAAATACCTCCTGTATTCCTGAAGGCACTTATGAAGTTGAGCCTCGTTTTTCAAAACGGTTTAAGCATCATTTGATTTTGAAGGATGTAAAAGGTAGAAGCTTTATTCTGTTTCACCCCGCAAATGATGCCTTAAAAGAGCTTCAAGGGTGTATTGCTCCAGTAACTTATTTGGGTGGTATAGGAAAAGGCATTTATTCTAAAAAAGCTATGCAAAAACTGTTGTCTTTGGTGTATCAAGCTAAAGACCGAAAAGAAACTATTTTATTAACTATTAAATCACAGAATTATGAACATTGTAGAACGTTATAAAAAACCAACTCCTAAATTTTTCAAGACTTTACGAAATATTGGTATTGCATTGGCTACTGCAGGTGGTGCTATCATAGCTGCACCTATTTCTATGCCTGCCATTGTGTTAACTATTGCCACTTATATGACCGTTGCCGGAACTGTGGCTACCGCCGTAAGTCAAGCTGTTGTTACTGATGATGAAAACATAGATACAGATGCAAATGACGATGGACTATAACACCAAATCTGCCATTATTGGTGGTACTTTCTTTTCTTCAATTGTTAATATTGGTGTTGAGGATTTGATTACTACCATTGTTTTGGCTATTGTTGGTGCTGTCGTTAGTTTCTTTGTTTCTCTACTGCTTAAAAAGTTTATCACTTTTCTCGGGGCAAAGTGTCGTAGGTGGAAGTGATTATTGATGTAAAGCGGTTGGAAAGATAAATAAAGGGCATTTTCTAAAAATGTTCTTTTTTTATGCGCGGTGTTGAGGTGGGTAAATGGAAAGAGCGATTCCCTGATAAGGGACTGAGCGAATGCAATGCATCCTACCGCAGACACAAGGCAAAACATTAATAATTGCTGTAACCTACACCGTTGAAATGGGTGGTGGGGAAAAGTGGCAAAGTTGTATGTTCTACACTTGAATTCAAGTTCGGAATTTGGCGGCTGGTTAGCGGATATTTTACATAATGGCGTTATAGTACAGAAAGTGAATGAATGCTACTATAACTACCCGTTATGTAAACATAGCTTTGGGTAGTTTTTGGCGTGTGCCTTTCGTCAGGCTCAAGACAGGCTATGGGAACAGCTCTTTACTTTTTTGCTTATCCAATGATTGTAAATAACACTTTAAGCAAAACAAGTAATGTGCTGTGTGAGGGTTGGCAGCCAAAAACTACATGAGCGTTGGCGAACGGAACAAACCAAAAGACAGAGAATTTTGAGGAACGAGAAAACTGGGTTTTGGCTTGTGGGGAGTTGAGAACTACAAACTTAAAGCTTCTAATAAATCTATCGACTCTTCTTCAATCCATTCATCTTTAGAAATGAGTTGTTCAATCAAATCGATTTGTCTTTTATTAAAATCATCTTTGATTAAACCTGAAAAAGTTTTTTGCTTCCATTTACTTTTATGATGATCAACATCTACAGGTAATTTTTTAGCATTATTTAAAGGCTCTATTATTTGAATATTTTTATCTTTTTCTTTAAATATTTGCTTTACTTGGGAATAAATTTTCAACCCATTAAAATCCCAGTCACAAAAATAATAAATTGGTAATTGTAGCTTTTCTTGAGGAATATCCAATAAAGGTTTAGTATTATTACCTCCTACATACCATAGTTCAATATTGTTTTTTTTATATTCAAGAGGCACCTTTAGACAATCAAGATTTTCGCATAAAACTATTACTTTCGGATTAAGGCAATCAACCACAAGTCTCCATTGCTTATTTTTAGGATCTTTTTCTGGAAAATATTCAATTTCAAGTAAATCTAAAACTGCATTTTTCAAACTTAATTTATTCTCTAAATATTTTGAATTTTGATTCTTGAAAACTTGGGCTGAAAATTTTTTTTGAGTCGTAAGCTTCTCTTTAAGTTCTTGCTTGTTGTAATAAATAAACATAAGAGCCTTTAAATCTTCTTCTGTGAAACTTTTTTTAGCATTATTTTCAATACCTGACTTCTCGAAGAATGTATTATAATAATTAAAAGTTTCTAAAAAATTTAATTCATAAAAAGCTTTATACCTATCAGTTGCCTCAATAATTGAATGATTACCTGTTTTAAACCTAATTAGCTTTCTTTGATTTAAAAGCACTGTATTTATATAATCATTTCTGAATATCTTCAGCTTTGTTCTTCCTTCAAGATATAATTGATGTAAGCCTCTTAAATGTTTCCATTCAATATTCTTCATGATAAACCAAAAATTGGAATAGGTTGATAATTAACATCATCATACTCTAAACTATTGTGTAACAAATAAATGTTTTGCTTCGAAGCTTCAACCTTGTTAGGTTTAATTGATAAAGATAATATTTGATAATCATTAGCTCTTGCAATCTCATATAGCATGTCAAAGTTCTTTCCTAAACCAGCTGCTTCATCAATGGCCATAAAACGAATTGCTTCGACAAATTTATTTTTAGACTTTCTATTTAATAAGGATAACTTTCCAATACATAACAAAGAAATTGCAGCATATGTTTGGCTAGTACTACCGTCATTACTTTTACCGCTTTTATTTTTAATTGAAAATTTTACTTCATAATAAGACTTTGGATTCAATAACTCATGTATTTCAGGTTTAAGCTTCCTAGATCCCCCAGACCTATAAAATGCCTCTAATAATTTGTCTTTTAAAGCAGGAAATTTTTCTAAATCATTTGTTATTATTTTTTCTGATTCTTCGGGTTCAAATAATGAATTATCAATACCTAATCCTAAATCTTTATTAATGTTTTCTGTGAATAAATTCATCCATCCTGGAGAAAAAGAATCTTCATCATTATCATCTAGACTTACTTTATGACCTCCTGTTATCTTTTTCTCATCTGAATTTAAGAAATTATGAATTTGACGAATGTCATTTCTTTGTTTGCTTACTTCATTAGAAACTTCTTCAACAATTACAGCTAATTTCTGAAGCTTTCGGTTATTCAGTCTTTTGTTTTTTAAATTGATGTCCCTTAAATACTTATCAATTTTTTCAATAACCTCTTCTTCTAACACGCTAATATCATTAAATATTTCAGAAGGGAGTACCTCCTTGCATAATGCTGAAAAATCACCTGTTCCTTCAAATCTATTTTTCTTATTCTTTAGATATTGTCTAACAAAAAGGTCATACTCTCTATTGTACTCTTGATTTGTAGAATTATAATTTTCTTCCGTTTTTTCTAACTCATTTAAGGAAATATCATTGGTGAAATCAGAAGAGTTTTTAAACAATTCTGGCTTTTTAGAGTATATCTGGTTTATTTTAGATTTTAGATTTGAAACATCTGTATCAATTTCAACAATATTTTCAACTACATTGTGCTTTTCCTTTTCTTGATTGTAAAGGTTCTCAAAAACAGAATAATACTTTTTTAATTCGCTTGAATTTAAACCTGACAGGAATTCTATTGAATCAAAATTAACTTCATATAAAGAATCGTGACTGTTTTTAATTTTAGATATATTATCGTCATTCTCAACCATTATATAGCCATCTAACACTCTTTGAAGATTAGCTTCTAAAGAATTTAAAGTAGTCCATTTACTATCTAATTTATTATATGATGTTTCGCTTTTTTTATAATCTTCTTCAATAGAATGTTGAAGATATAATTTATGGTATTTATCGAATTCATCTTTTTCAACTTCAAACATTTCATGAGTTTCTAATTGATCGGACAAGTCTTGATAAGTGTTCCAAGCTTTTATATAGGCATCAGGGTTCTCCAAACTTTCAAACAAGGTTTTAAGCTTTTTGGTTTTGGTCAACTGATTTTCAATAATAGATATATCATTTAAAATGTCTTTAGTGGCTTTATCAAAATAACTCTTTATTTTTTCTTTGTTTGAAGTATTAAATATTGGAATAAAATCTGTAGAAAAATACTCTATAACTCCTTTCAATTTGAGCCAAAAGCCTTTTTCTTCTTTTTGGAAAAAATCTAATTTATTTAGTAATTCTTCTGGAATTGGAACATATTTTTTTGAAGTGTTAGTTGGCTTTTCAACTTTTACATCTTCATTTTGAAGTTTTCTAATTATAGCTTCTTGTTCTATTGAAAATTTACTGGACGAAGACAAAGCCCAAAACGCTAATGATTTCTTATCGTTAACATCATTTAAAGACTTTAATTTATTTTTGGTTTCGAGTTCTGTTTGTAAGCTCTGGATTTGATTTTCAATTTGAATTAAGATATTCTTTTCTTGGTATTTATTATTATCAAAAATGACTAGTAAATCATTTTCCTTTAACCTTTTTTCTAACTCTTTTATTTTATTTACGGCCTCTTTAGAGTCTTGGTATCTATTATACCTTTCTACTATTTCTTCAATTGAACAATTAAATTCTTGCATCCAAGAAAAGATTTTTTTTCTTTTTCCAACTTTCTCTTTCCATTGATTTCTAACTTCAAAAGCTTCTTCTCTTTCAGGCTTTAACAATTCTCTTTCTATTTCTATTTTCTTAATTTTTTCACTAGCACTTTCTTTAAGCAATGGTAAAGATTTTAAGCTAAAATCATAACCTTTTAATTTTTGCTGTAATGCATTGGTTTTAATTTTTAGCAGTTGATTATAATACCTATGTGAAGTCATTAAAAAGGTTATGTAACTTTCTTCCCTTATATTTTTTAGTTTCAACAAACCATTAAGCTGTTTTTGTTTCACAGTTAATGATTCTATTTCCTCTAAATTATTTTCAAATTGTTTGGTATCTTCGTTTAGTTCTTCAACTGTAGTATTAAATTTTTCAAGTAATTCTTTTTCTTTATCGTTCCCAAAAAGAAAAGATTGTAAACTTTTGCTACTATTCATGCTTAAAGATTCTCTGGAAAAAGCTTGTATGATTTTCGCATAATTTTCCAACTCCTTGTAATTTAAAGAAAGATCGAAAGGTAAAATTTTGTTGTTAAAAAGTATTTTATGGTAATTTGAAGTTTTATCCCATGCTTCACATGTAAGTTGTAAATTATCCTGTATATACTCTTTTAATTCATTAATTGGGAGTATGGTGTTACTTTTCTGAAAATCATCAACACCTAATAATCTAGAAAAAGGCGTTAATTCAACATCAGTGCTAAAGTCATTTCCATCTTGAATGATAAACATGTTATTAGTACCGGAGCTCTCCAAATAAATTCCTATTACAAAAAACTGGTTTTCTGCTTTCTCAATATTGAGAAATGCGTATCCCATATCGGTTCCTCTACCTTCAGTTTTAAGCACCATTGTATGTGGCTTTCTAGGTCCAGTACTTTGAGTAGGAGAATGAAATGCTTTAGCTCCTACACATATTAATTGTAAAATATCCGCTATCATACTTTTCCCAGCTCCACCATCTCCTACAAAATCGGTTCTGAATGGGTTAAATTCATAATCAAAATTTTGGTGGTGAACAATCCCTAGAGTTGAAAGTCTCTTTATTCTTGGGTACTCTTTCATTTTAATTCACTTAAAGTTTCATCGATATTCAAAATATACTCTTCATATATTTTAATTAATCTGTCAAATGCTGGTAATGGATTAAATTCATCTTTATCCAGTTCTACCCAACCTATTTTCTTAAATTCTTCTAATGCAGATTGTACTGCTGAATCAATAGCATCGTCATTCAGATTTCCTGGGGTTATATTTCGTGACTTTGCAATTAATCGATATATTCCATCTTTATAATCTTCGTAATCAATCCTAATTTTTTCTTTTAATTTTTGAACTGAATCTAAATCTATTTCATTGTCAATAAATAAAATCTTATACATTATAAATCCAATAATAACGTATTCACTATTTAAAATATATCTATGCTTTGGAGATATGTTTCCCCGATTGTTTCCATAAAAATCCAAATAGAAATAATTACGTGGTTTTTCTCCTCCATCGGTAAGCTCTACATTAAAAAAATCACGATAATACAATCGTAAACTTGAAAAGTTGTTATTGATAAAATTAAAATGTTTTACTTGGTTACCTTGTTTTTGAAAATGCATACCGTCTTTTAAAAGATAATCCACATCTGCAAAAAGTTCCTTGGCATTTTTATCAAACAAAAAATCACTTACTCTAATTTCATTATCGATATTTTCCATAGAGTTATATTTTTAAATTCTTTATCTTTAATTAGCGATTTATCGCCTATATCTAGCTTTAATTTTTTTGGATTATTGTAAACATATTCAACTAAATTAAAAAAGACGGTAACAGCTATTTGGTCGCTTTTTTCTTCCTTAAGGATTTTAAAAAAAGTTTCTGATAAATTTACTTTTTCCTTTAAGTTTATTTCTGAAATGATAAATTCCTCCCATTTCTTTATAATGTCCAGCTCCCTTAATTCATCTAAAAGCCTTTCCTTATTTTTATTTATTACTGTTTCATTTTGAGTATAAATTTTTCTCTTTTTAGGTTTAGCAGGGAATAAATTTTTATCACGGCTTATTATTGTAAATTTAGGTGTAGAAATATGTAAAACTGGACAATTAATTTCTTGAGGAAAGAGAATATTCTTTTTGTTATCCAACTCACTATTATTGAGCATGTATAAGATAAACTTTTCTATCTGCGAATTAAAAGCTGTCTTATTAAGGGTTGAAAAAAGTTGTCTAATTTTAGGTTGAATTCTATCTAGTTTTCGATCAATTGAATTAAGTCTATCATTGATATATTTTATAAATAGATATACTTCTGAAATTAATATATTAATATCATTATCAGAATTACTCTTGTTCTCCAATATTGACCTGATTGTTTTAGTTTCAGAATAAGCAGCCCTTAACTCCCTAACATGCTGTTGGGATTTTGTCAAATTTTCTTCTGTCGCCACCAAGGCATTTATAAAACTATGTTTGGATAAATTAGTTTCTTTTTTAAGGTTTTCAATTGATAATGAAATTTGACGGTCAAGAAAATCTATTTGCTCTCTTAAATCTGGCTCGTATTTTTTAAACTCATCTTCTAGCCAAAATTTTAGGTCATCAGTATCTTTTAAGGAAGACGTAAGTCGATTGCAAATCTTTTGAATGCGAGTTGGGTTGAAAGCACCTTTTAATGTTTCTTTTGCGTGTTTGCAAAATTTATAAGCGTAATCTTTAAAATAATATTTTTGAACTTGCTGGTCATAATCCAAAAAATACTCTTGTAGATTCATTATGTGACCACTATAGACTTCCTTGGGGTAACGTTCTTTTGTTATATAGATTTTTTCAAATGCTTCATGTAGATCCTTTTCAGAAAATTTACCGTTTTCAAAAAAACCTTCTTCTATTTTTTCGTAAATTAAAACAATAGCTAATCCAACTTCTCTTTCAGGGAAAAGAAGCCCATAAGTTCTATCTTCATTAAGCGTTTTAACAAAGTTGAAATTTGCATTAGATTTTTTACTCAAATTCTTTTTAGCGTATTAAATACTATCAATATCTCTCTCGATGATTTTATACTTTTCTTTTACTTCATCCCCCATATAATATTGAAGCAAATCCTTTTTAGTTAAAGTCCCATCATTAAGAAACTTTTTGAGATAATCTTGATTAAACTCCATTAAAAGGATAGATTTTTCCAGTTGTTTTAAAATGGCTTTATTATTCTCAATATTATTTTGAACTAGGGTTCGAATACTTGTAATCTCGTTTATGTCTTTAATAATTCTATTAACCAATACTGCCAACAAATCTTTGTCTAATTCAATCTCTTTTGAATTTAATGCTATATCTCTTGCCAGCATATATGCAATGGCCAAATTGGAATAATCACCCTTTTGTGAATCAATTATTGCAACAAAACCAATTCCTGGAATATAGCCCACATTCTCAAATGACTTTAAAATAGAATTATCAATTAAAGAAATATCAAAAACAATTAAGCTTACTTTAGCTTCTCTGTTTGCCTGTGCTTCTATCAATTGACTCCAAGCTGTATCTGTTTTTCTGATGAAAATGTCTTTGGATTCAATATCGCCAACTTTAATACTTTTATCAAACTTACATTCAATTACTATTTTTAATTCTGAATTGCCATTCACTTCACAAACAATATCTCCAGTTTTATTTTTAGGAATACTTCCAGTAGAATTACCCGTTAAGAAAGCTTTATCTTTTATACGCTTTTCTTGAAAATAATTATTTAAGAACTCTGCTACTTCATCTTCTGCAAGGTTGCCCTTTATAGCTGATTTATAGAAAAGCTCCTTTTTCATCTCAAAAATCATTTTCAAGCTTTCTAACTCTGTACCCAACTCATTGGATGTTTTTGATAAAAAAGCAGAAATACGATCTTCCATAAGTGCTAAAACACCTATATAAATAGCTCGTAATAGCTTTTCATCTCGTTCTGAAGCTGGAAGATTATCGAAGTAATTGAAAACTATTTGATTTTCAATTTCGAACTCCTTTATTTCAACTCTTTTAAGTTGTTGATTTAAGTTCAACATTTTTTAAACTTTTGAATATCTATAACGTCCTTTAATATTGTGTGCTAAATAAGAGCCGTGAGAACTTGCAGACATTAATCCTTCATATTCTCTTTGTGGAACATCAAAGTATTGATAAATACTTCCATTTAAAAATTCTATTTCTAAAGTTGCTGATGCTTCATCGTAACCTATTGATGCGATGTTTGATGATGTAACTGGATTTCTATTCATAAATTTATCATTTAATTATTCTTTTTATTCTAGGGTTTTGAGCTCTCCATGCTTCAATTAACTCTTCGTAATTCGGATCTTTTTCCATAATATTTCCCCAGCCTCCTGGCAATAATGAATTTTCAGTATCAACTTCATCAAAAACTATTGGGTCTTGACTATCCGGTCTCTTATCTTTTGGAGGCGCTTTTATAATTGTTCTCATAGGTAACTTCACAGATTCTCCTAAAATGATGGCTTCGCCAGTTTTTAAAATTGGTAACATACTTGTTAACCCCTCTAAATTATCTGTTACCGCACTAGTAATATGAGATCTGTCGCTTGAATTGGCTAGTCTTAACGCAAAGAATGTACCACATTGAGAAAGTATAGTTGAATTTATTTCCGAAGGTCTTTGACTGACTATCATTGTTCCTATACCATATTTTCTTCCTTCCTTAACTATCTTTTGAACAATGGAAAGTGCGCTTCCATCAAAATTTAGATAATTATGAGCTTCTTCCATTACTAAAAGTAATGGTCTTTCCTTACCTCCTTGGGAAAGATTTCTAGCCCAAAATAAGCCTTCATATACTATCCGGAGTAATACACCAATTATAGTATTTAAAATACTTATTGGAACGCCAGATAAATCTAAAATAGTTATTGGCTTATCACTTCCAATCCAATCTTTCATTAAAGTGTCTAAATCCTTTTTAGTTGAACCATCTTCATTTGGGGTCCATTCTCCAGGTTTAAATATAAAATCAAATCTAGGCACTCTTAATTTTGACCCCAATGACTGCAATTGCTGACTATTATTTAATGGGACATCAGAATTAGGCAAATATTGAACCCTTTCTCCATTCGCTTTAGAGGTATTTATCTTTTTAAAAATTGGAGGAATCCCTTTTGTGGCATCACCTTTAATTTCGTTACCTTCAGCATCTGTTTCATAAGCCAAATTATCTAAAGTAGTCCCGTTTCTGTCAGGATAAAATTTACCTAAAGTCTGTGTGTATAAATTATACCATAAATGATTTAAGCTAAAAGGGATTGGAGAATCAATATTTAAATCGTCAATATCTATACCTTTTTTAGGATAATTTGTTATACTTTTTATTTTTTCTTGTAAAATTCTTTCTAACACAACATTTTTATCCCTATCATTTCCAAAACTCCCAAAACTTATATCACATAATTCTTCAAAATTCAATGCCCAAAATGGGATATATAATTCCTTTTCGGTACTATCTTTTGATTTATCAGCATTAACCTTAAAGATAGTTGCTTTATCCTTTAAAGCTTGTGCATACTCTCCGTGTAAATCGAAAACTAAAATCCTTGATGAAGGATATTTTTTTTGATCTGATAAAGCATTTAAAAGACTTGCTACTGTAGTGGACTTCCCAGAACCAGTTGTACCAACTACTGCAGAGTGTCTTGTCACAAGCCTATTTACATCTATTAACGCTGGAATAGATTCTGCCCCAGCAATATGACCAACATTAACAAAGTAAGGTTTATCTGGTTGACCATAAATTCTTTTCAAATCTATTTCAGCCACTAAATGAACTTCATCATTTATAGTTGGGTATTGAGACACACCTCTTTGAAATTCACCTGATTTAGACCCTTCGCCAATAAGCTGAACTGTCATCCATCTATTTCCATACGGTTGAGAATCTGATTGATTTTCAGGAACAGCACTTGCACCAACTTGAGTTATTATACCAAACAAAAAACTGTAGCCAATTGGAATTTTAACAAAACTCCCAATCTGACCAATTTTATACCCTTCTCCTTCAACATAAGTTAACCCAGATAAAGAATCATTAACCATAGCAATTCGTATGGTAGTTCCACTTACATCTTGAACAGAACCTAAATATGTTGAATTATTTTTCATCTATATTTGTTTGATTAAACCCGATTAATGCCTGTAAAAAGTTTCCCATTTTAGAGAAATCTCCCAACTTTACATTATAAGTTTTTTCAGAGGCTTCATCTGTACTTTTAATTTCTATGCAATTAGCTAAATTGTCTTCATCTTCATAGTTCCCTGATATTTTCCATTTCCCTCTTACTGTACCTATAATAGCTTCATCTTCTGCCCATATAGCCAAATTACCCCTATTTAAAGCAACTTCTATGGCATTTGAATATCTGTCGACTATATTATCTTCATCATTTTTATAAGTTAGAGTATTAAAAAGCATAGCTATAACCATACTATTTGGATTTGCTTTAAGGGCACTTAAAATGGTATCGTTTATATGTTCATCATTAAACGAATAACCAGAAATTATCAACAAAGAATTTGGATTCCTAATAAAACGTGCCAATTGATCAATCAAAGCTAAATATGGCATTTTTCTACTTTGATCATATTTCAAATGTGAAGGATAAATCAAATGGGATGCATTTATTTCACTAGTCTTACTTGATCTAAATACTTCCTTGTTATCTTTCTGAAACCAATTAATTGAGCCATGAATTTTCCAAAGCCTAGTCCAATGCTTTGGAATTAAATTATCTTCAACAGACCTCAAATCGAAAAAAGATTGTCTTGAACCAACAAAGCCATCAAAATAGGGAACTGATAAATCTTCAAATGATTGTTCCATTAATAGATCATAATTAGTTGTAAATACTTCTACCGCTTTTTCTCGATCAATAGAAATCCATTTTGCTAGCTTATGATAAGGTGACTCATTGTTAGGAAGTTCAACATCTAATTTGCCAACTATTTTCTCACAGATATCCTTTTCAAGTTTTAATAAATCTTCTTCCGAAAACCCACGGACTTTACTGCCAACAGACACTTCCTTTAGCCCCCTAATGAAGCTTAAAATATCTTCAACATTCTCAACACTTTTTTTAGATAGTTTAACTTCATCAAGCAATAAATCAAATTTGTTTTTATCATCGGTTTTTGAAGAAAGTTCATCAGTTAAAAATTTGGTTAACCCTGCAACATCAGCTATTAATGGCCATTTGCCTTTTGGCATAGGTACAGCTAAAGGGCATCCTGCAGAAATAAAAAAACCTATTGGTTTTTTGTCTTGAGATAATGTTTGTCTCAAAAATTTAATATGCTTGATTGGATCGTGATAGTTCTCCATACGTTTTGTCTTTTAACCTTTTAAAACTTCTAATAATCTAAAATTAAGGTATAGCTTTTCTTTACCTACTTGTTCACTTGTAAGGAAACCGTTGGCTTCCAACTCTTTTAAATAATTACCAACTGTTTTTAAATTACCCAAACTAGCACTTTCCAATTGATTCCGTTTGGTATAAGGCAACTTAAACAGTACTTCCAACAAATCTTTTGAATATATTTTCGGTAATTTTTCTTGAATTTCGGCTCCCATTTCATTCATTAGCTTTTCTATTTCGGCGATTTGTTGTCGTCCTTTTAAGGCTGTTTCCTCTACCATATCCAGCATATACAGAATCCAATCTTCCCAATTATCATTTTCGGTAACGTTCCGAAGATTTGTATAATAATCGTTTTTATGCTCAATAATGTAACTACTTAAATATAATGCAGGTAAATCCAATAAACCTGAAAGTTTTAGATATAGCAAAAGAATGATCCTTCCTGTACGTCCATTTCCGTCAAAAAATGGGTGTATGGCTTCAAATTGATAATGAATGATGGCCATTTTTACTAAAGGGTCTATATCATCTTCAGCATGAATAAAATCCTCCAGATTTTTTAATTTTTCTCTAATGATTTCTTCTCCTTCAGGCGGTGTGTAAATGACTTGATTGGTAGCCGGATTTTTAAGCTGTGTTCCTGGAGCATTTCTAATACCAGAATTATTCTCTTTTATTATGCGCATTATTGCTATAAAGAGATTTGTTGTAAGCACTGGTCTGTTTTCAATCTGTTCTACCCCATACCATAATGCATCCTTATAGTGAATTACCTCTTTAGTCGCTGGGTTATTACTTTTTAAGTCTGCAATTGAAGCTTTAAACAGTTCATCCTGGGTTGTTATAATGTTTTCTATGGCAGAACTTGCTCGGGCTTCCTGCAAGTTAATAGTGTCAATAAATAATGTTGGATTAGGGAGATTGGTTATTGCTCCTTTTAATTCTGACAATGCCCTACTGGCCGTAATGTTTTTTTTAAGTATGGTCATACTCTCTACTTCTGCCGTTGGTGGAAGTAGTGGTAAACTATTATATGGCACTTCGGGATTATAACTCATTTTATTACCTATTTTTTTATTTTGAACAAGGGCGTTAAACGCCCTTGACATTAACACAAGGGTAAATATAGCAAAAAATTACTCTTGTTTTGTGAACGAGGGTGAAAATTGCCCTTGTTTTTAATACGCGGGCAAAACTTACTCTCGTTTCTAAACTAGGTTTATTAAAGAACTATTAAGTTTTGACAAATTTTGAGTTTTTTGCCAAAGTTTAATTTGGTGTCTTCATATAGATTTGGCAGTGTTGTGTCGGTGTGGTGCATTATTTCCTCTTATCAATACTTCCCCTATCAAAAGCAATCAAATTAAATAACTGACGCATTCTGGAACGCACTCTATTCCCGTAACGTTCTTCCAGTTCCTGTGCGTTTAAGTTTGTAGTTGCGTGTGTTCTAATTTTACGTTGCAAAAACAAATCATAACGTGATAAGAGGATTTCGCCCATGACATTGCAGTCCTTTCCAAAATGTCTTCCGGTTATTTCTACACCCAAATCGTCAAAGCAATAGAAATTACTATTTCCGTATTCTTGAATGGTTTTGAAACCAATATTGTTGAATGCAAACGTGATGTTTCTTGCCGGAATCAATTCGTAAGATTTTTGGTGTGGCACGATGTGCCTTAATAATTTCATTAAACTGGTTTTACCGCATCCAACTGGACCCGATAATAGAATGCCTTTGTTGGGATCTATATTTAGTTTTGCACAGGCTTCAAAATCGCGAATGAAATAAATACACAGCTTGTAAAGGACAACCTCATCTTCTTCATAAATCTTGAAGTTTTTGCCAAATAACAACTTTCCTTTTGCATCGAGATAAATGAGTATGCTTTTGAAATCGTATTGAATACAATTGTCTTTTAACTCACCAAGTTTGTATTGTACTCCTTTTTCGATAATGATATGTGGTTGCTCATTTTTCATAAAGGCTCGTTATAATTTTTGCTTTTAGTAGTTTTTAGGTTGTCCGTATTTGGGACACTGCTGTTTTGTTTTGAACCGTTTTTAAAATCATTAAAATCTGAATTTTTAAAATTTTCCTGTTTATTACTGTTTTTGTTTTTTATAGTTTGTATATGTTTATATATAGGTACCAGTGCTTGTCCACTACTTGTCTCGATTTGACTATTGTTGTGTCCCACTACTTGTCCAGAACTTGTCCCAAATTTGAGCATCTTAATTTTACTCCCTCTATACGGATTGTGGGATGGGAAATACACGATATATTTCCAATGATTTAATTCCTTGATGCATCTGTGATAGGTAGATTTAGAGCCTATTTTAGATAGTTGCATAACCTCATCACGGTTTATGAAAAACTCTTCTAAAAATCGGTTTAAATTCCACAACTGAAATAAGGCTATGTACAAGCTTATGTGAGTTGGATTTAAACGGTTGTCTTTTGAGAATTGAACAAAGACACTGTTCAAGTGTTTAATATAATTAATCTCTTGCATTGTGTATCATACCATTTAATGCCAACGCGCCAGCTGGCCTCTTCGCTAAAAACATCCAGTGGATGTTTTTTAAACGCTCGATCCTATAATTCACGTCTTGCATAATTTTTATATACTTTCATTTTGCCTTGATGCAAAACGAAACAAAAAATCAAGACTTCATTTTAATTCCTTGAAAATCGGCATCAATGATTTATCATGTGCATTGCAACCGCTGCGCTTTGGCAATGCTCCACTGCCCACTGCTACTCATTGATTTGATTTTACTACTGAATTAATATAGAGGTCATTTTCTGTTATTAGAACTTATTATGGATGCGATTTTCTTCCATTACTTTTAGGATTTCTTCGTAGTCGTAGTAGATAACGCCACCGACTTTAGTGTAGGGTAGTGTGCCATTGATACGAAGGTTTTGTAATGTTCCTGGTGAAATACTTAACAGGTCTCTAACCTCTGGTGATTTGAGCCACTTTTTGGTATTAAAACCTGATTGGTGATTGATGATTGCTTTGATGTCTTCTAATAATTCTTCTTTAAATTCTCGAAGATCTTCGGTAGTGATAATTGTTGCTGCCATTCTCTAAATATTTTAGTTAATATTTTCGTGAAAGTCATTTCAATAAGAGAGCAAGAGATAATTTAATACCTGCGCGCCAGCTGGGTGCAGGACGATTTGAAAAAATCGGACTTCCATCACCAGAATTTCTCGGTGCATTTGTCGGCACGTTTGAAATTGTTTGTGGCACGTTGATTTTACTTGGCTTGCTTACCCGATTGGCAAGTGTTTTAACACTCGTAATTATGTTGGTTGCCATTGTTACAACAAAATCAGACATTTTAGCCAATGATGGATTTTGGATAATGATGCACGGAAGTCGAACTGATTGGGCAATGCTTTGGGGAAGTCTATTTTTAATTATTAAGGGCGGTGGGAATTGGTCGATAGATAAAAATATGTACAAAACCAAATGAATTTCTTTTTACAAATCGATTATGAATTTTTAAGATGGATTCAAGCAAATAGAATCGTTTTTTTAGATCCATTATTTTATTGGATTTCTTCATATACCTTCATTATTTCAATTATGATATTAGGTTTTATTGGTCTATTTTATATTAAAAATAAAGTAAAGTCATTCCAAATAAAGTACTACAGCCTTTTATTAATATTTATAGCTTCCTCAACATTCAGTTTAATTTTAAAATATATTGTAAAGCGGCCACGTCCATTTGTAGTACATCCTGCCATCATTCAATTGTATGAAACAAGTACCTTTTCATTTCCATCAGGTCACACTTCAATTGCTTTTACCTTAGCATTTAGCTTGGTATTCTTTTCATTAAAAAAATACTATGTGATACTTATTTTTATTTGGGCTCTTTTAGTAGCCTATTCTAGAATGGTATTAGGTGCTCATTATGTCTCTGATATAGTAACTTCAATTTTAATAGGTTTTATGTTTAGTCTATTAATCAAACCAATTTCAAAAGAATGGATAGTAAGAAAAACTTAAAAGAAGTAGCAAAACTTTTTTTTAAATTAGGAAGCATTGCTTTTGGCGGTCCTGCCGCCCATATTGCAATGATGGAAGATGAAGTCGTTAAAAAAAGAAAATGGATGAGTCATCAACATTTTCTTGATTTAGTTGGAGCAACAAATTTAATTCCAGGACCTAATTCTACCGAAATGACAATGCATTGCGGTCACGAAAGAGCAGGTTGGAAAGGCTTGATTGTAGCAGGTGCTAGTTTTGTTTTTCCAGCTGTTGTTATTACAATGATTTTTGCGTGGTTATATCAACAATACGGACAACTTCCAAAAGTTGAACCTTTCATTTATGGAATAAAACCAGCGGTAATTGCCATTATTCTTGGAGCAGTTTACCGACTTGGAAAAAAAGCACTCAAAAATGTAGAACTCGGTATTTTAGGAGCATTGACATTGATTGCTTGTTTGCTTGGTGTCCACGAAATTTTGGCGTTGTTTGCTTGTGGTCTTTTAGGTTTAATTCTATACTTTGTTAGAAATTCAAAAAACACATTAAATAGTTTTACTCCATTTCTTTTATTACAAGTAGTTATAACACCGAGTACTCTAAAGATTCTATGGACGTTCTTTAAAGTAGGTGCTTTGCTTTATGGTAGTGGCTATGTATTATTTGCATTTTTAGATGCTGAATTGGTTTCTACAGGTACATTGACTCGTCAAGAATTGATAGACGCTGTGGCTGTTGGTCAATTTACACCTGGCCCAGTTTTATCAACCGCTACATTTATCGGGTGGCAATTAGGCGGTTTTTGGGGGGCGATTGCAGCAACCGTTGGTATATTTCTTCCATCATTTATCTTTGTTTCTATATTAAATCCATTTGTTCCAAAAATGCGAAAATCAAAAATATTTTCGGCATTTTTAGATGCGGTAAATATTGCAGCAGTTGCTGTTATCGTAGCAGTTTGTGTAGAAATGGGAAAAGAAACGTTGACTGATTGGAGAACAATTCTGATTGCCGCTATAAGTCTAATAGCTGTTTTCGTCTTTAAGAAAATAAATAGTGCTTTTATTGTAATTGGTGGTTCACTTATAGGATATTTTTTATCTTTGATATAGAATATATGGATTCACTTAAAACAAAAAATAAGGAATGTTGTAATATCAATGAGGTAGTACAAGAATTTTATGAATTCTTGAAAGCTTATATCATAAAGAAAACAAACGATATAAACCTTGCTGAAGATATTGTTCAAGAGGTGATGCTCAAATTGGTAGAGGCTCATAAAAAAAACATAGAAGTTAATAATATCAAAGCTTGGTTGTTTCAAGTAACTCGTAATACCATTGCAGATTATTACAATAAAAACAAGATTGAATTTAATTTTGATGAAGAATGGAAAGAAAATAGTATTTCTAGTGATACAGTTTCTTCCATTTTAGAGTCTGATTTTATCATCCCTATGATTGGTTTGCTACCCGAAAAATATGCGAAGCCATTACTTCTAAGCGATATTGAAAATATTGCTCAAAAAGAGATTGCTATACAACTTAACCTTGGTTTATCCGCAACAAAAATGAGAATCCAGCGAGGTAGAGAAAAATTAAAGACCCTATTTATAGAATGTTGTGATATTCAATATGACAAATCAGGTAATTTTTCGTCGTGCACAATAAAACCTCACTGTACACCATTACAAGAAATAGAAAAAAAAATAACTAATTAACCATTGATACATAGTTGGTTATAAGTAACCTCTCAAAAAAATACTTTTTTTTGTTCCTAAAAATGTGTCTTTTTTAAAAGATTTCAGACTTCGTAATAAAGTTTAATCATTAAAAACATTTATTATGAACACTGAAGTTAAAATTTTACACTCTTCTTGTTGTGCAAAAGGTTCCCCTATTAAGGAACAATTAGAAAAATTAGCACAAGAAAACAATCTGTCAATTACTATTGAGGAACTGTCAGAAATGCAAGACACTATGGTCTATGGTACAATGTCTTTTCCTTCATTAGTAATTAACGGTAAGGTTCACGCTTATAAATCATTTAATTCTGATGCAGAACTTCTTGCAGCACTAAAAGCAGCATAATATGGAGAAGTTGACAGAATTATTATCTAGTTTTTCAGACTATATAGTGTTTGAATTATTAGGTTTAGACCAATCAGGGCTGTTTGCAACAGCCCTTCAATACTTTATTGCCACGTTTATTTTAATAGCTTTTTTGGTTGTGATAGTAACCTACGTTATGGGTATCATCACCAGTTATTTACCAATGGATAAAATACGTGACTATTTAGAACGCAATAAAAAATCAGGTTTAGGAAACATATTAGCCTCTTTGTTGGGAGCTATTACCCCTTTTTGTTCGTGCTCATCAATTCCATTATTTGTAGGAATGATGCAAGCTAGAATTCCATTGGGTATTGCATTATCTTTCTTAATAACCTCACCTTTAGTAAACGAAATAGCTATTGTATTATTTTGGGTGTCTTATGGTTGGAAGGTTACTGTAATTTATATTTTATCTGGTATTGTTTTAGGTGTTATAGGTGGGATTATTCTTGATAAAATGGGAATGTCAGCTCATATTGCAGAATGGTTAAAACAATTGCATTCTAAAACTGAAAAAACTATTGAAGATAAAAGGTCTTTAAAACAGAAGTTTCCAGAAATACATAAAGAAGCCTTAAGTACATTAAAAAAATTAGTGCCATACATCTTTATTGGTATTGGAATAGGTTCTTTTATTCACGGTTATGTGCCTCAATCCTTTTTTGAGACATACATTTCTAAATCCAATCCTTTTGCTGTTCCTATTGCTGTTATTATGGGAATACCACTTTATATTGATGCTGTAGGTGTCTTACCAGTCGTAGAAACCTTGGTTGACAAAGGAGTACCATTAGGTACGGCTATTGCCTTTATGATGGGGTCTATTGGCTTATCACTTCCTGAAGCTTTACTCTTGAAAAAAGTGATGCAAAAAAAACTAATCATTGCTTTCTTTTCAGTCATCGGAATAGGAATGATTATCTCAGGTTATGTTTTTAATTTAATATTTTAATTTATGAAATCAATTTTATCATCATAAGTGCTGTATTTGTAGCATTAGTCGCTTGCACTTGTTGTGTTGGTCCATTAATGGCTTTTGCAGGAATGTTAGGAGCAATTGTTTCTCAATTGGTATGGCTAGCAACAATAAAACCGTATCTTATAGCATTCAGTTTAATAGCAGTTTCTTACAATTTATATAGAGCATATTTTCCTAAAAAAGAACAAGCTTGCTGCACCATAGAAAGTCAAGAGACAATAAGTAAACTAGATACTAAACAAAAGAAATCATTATCATTTCTACAATCAAAAACGTTTTTATGGTGCGTTGCCATTATAACATTAATCATATTAATTCTACCATATATTTAAAAATTTAATAATTATGAAATCAATAACATCTCTTATATTAACACTAGTATTTGCTACAAATATTTTAGCTTTTACCCATAATAACGATACAAATATTCATCAGAAAATTGAAGGAAACATTGTTATCTCTGATACTGTTAAAAAAACGTATCAATTAGAAAAATTCACCCAATCTTGTTGTACAGGAATTGTAGAATATTCATTAAAGAAAAACGTTAAAGGTTTTATTAAAGCTGTTTCTAACACTAAAAAAGGTCAAATAACCGTTTGGTACGATAGTACATAATCTACCGATAAAGAAGTAAAAGAAGCCATTAACAAAACCCCTTATAAAGTAATTAAAGAAATTAAGTAAGGGCTTATTATGGCAATACCTAATAAAATATTTGATTGTATAATAATAGGTGGCGGGCAGGCAGGCTTGTCCGTTGCTTATTTTTTAAAAAGAAGTAAACTAAATTATTTAATTCTAGATGCAGAAGGTAATTCCGGTGGTTCTTGGTTACATACTTGGGATAGTTTAAAATTATTTTCACCTTCTCAATATAGCTCACTTTCTTCATCGGTATCTTCCATTCGTTTTAGCAATCTTTTATTTAATGTGGTAAGGAATTTTGCCCTATCAGCTTTCCTTGTCCTAATTTCGAGAAATGTACGACGGTATTGACCTAAATCTATTTCAAAAATATGTTCAAAATATTCTGCGATATCCTTTAAATCAGCAACACCATTATTAAAAACACCTTCGGTATGTAATGCATAAACAAGCTCGATTAAAGCTACTTTAGGACTTGTCCAAATCATTTTCAAGTTGGGTTTACGTTGTGATTTTTCGCCATTGTCTTTATTGTCAATCATTACCAGTTGGTTTTCTAAATACAGTTGTATTAAATCGTTGGCCAATATCTTTGCAACCTTAAAGTCATGGGATGTTGAAAAACTTGTATCCGTTTCAAAATAATAACTATCCAGTGATAATTTAATATCAAACTTACCTCTCAAAAAATATTTATAATCTAAATAGGTGCTCCCAGAACGGTAATATTTGTAAAACTCTAATTCATTATCAAAAAATGCTTTGAGTTTAACCAACTCGTTATTGTAATACTTTTTCACTATCCTATTGCCACCATTTGGTTTTTTCATTTCGATTTTAAAAATCGTGTTATAATAAATTAATTTTGATGTAAACTGGGGTTTTATTTCTTTGAAAAATTTAATTTCATCTGCTTCTGTTTTAAACTTTGTCTTTGATATAATAGTCCTTAATGACTTTATTGTCTTTAAAATTATTTCAATAGCATTTTCACATTTAATACTTTGATTATCTATTTCTAGATCTATAAAGCTTAATTGGTCGTTTAGAGAGGAAAGTAGTTTGGGTATTTTATAATTCAATTTTTCTACAAAATTTAAATTTAGGATAGAAAAACCTAAATAGATTTAACAAATCACCTAATGTATTTCAATACACTCAAACCCCATTTTATTTATTTCCTCAATTAAAAAGTTATTCATGATTGAATAATAATTTACACGTAGTATATTATCGCAATCTTCTAAATCAAAGTTCCAATTATCTAAACCAATTATTGTATTTAGTAATGATTTTAATTGTTCAATTTTGTCTTCAGAATTAACTGATGTACGAAAAATTGATATTTGTTTTTTCATAGCCACTTTTCTTAAATCTTTCATTGAACCTCGTGTAAATTCGCAAAAGACAGGTAATTAAATTCTAAAAACTATATCTAAACCTCAAGTAAACACTGTTTCCTAAATTAGAAAACTGTTCTTCTTGTTTACCATAATATAACTGACCTGTGACATCAAAGTCCCAGTTTTGTGATATGCTATAGGTAAATTGTGGCATAAAAAAAACCATATCAATATCAGCAGCATATATAGAAGCTATTGAACCTGCTATTGCTGGTGTAAATGTTTTAGAAGCTTGACCAAAAAAGGACCATTTATTTGGCATCAGGTGTTTTACGTCAATAGATTCACTGTATAATTGAGAAGTATCATAAGCATTTGTGTTACTTATACCATCACTATTATATAATGTAGAAACATTTAAGGAAATATCATTTTTGAAATAATAATCAAACGAAATGGAACCTACAAAAGCATTGTCTTCGATGGAATTGCCATAGGGCATAAAATAACTTAATTCTCCTTTGAAACCCATATCTTTTATAACACCTTCCCAGCCTAACCCCAAGGTGTAATTTTCCAAATATTTGGCGACTATCATTTGAAAATCATATTGAAATTTGTTGAAATTATACTTTATAGCCACTGTATTATTTTTCCATTCATCTGTATAATTAATAGCAATTTCTAAACTGGAATTTCCAGAAGTGAAATATTTTGCTCTTAAGGCATCTGTCCCTGGTCGCTCTTCGTAATCAAAATCAAAAAAGCTGTAAGCATTAAAAAGGTCATTTGGATTCCAAACCAAATTCTTACCCCAATTTATACGCTGACGACCTAAAACCAACTGCCATTTGTTTGAATGATAATCTACATACAACCGGTCAATATTTGAAAGCATAATAAGTGCTGGCCGATTTATCAATAAAGCAGTCATATCTATATCTTGGTTTGAATTTTCAACCATTGACGCATAGTCTGGAATTGATTTAACTGAAGTACCCCAAAATATCCTGTTACGTAATTCGATTGCTAGTGTAAGATTATCGTTGGCATACATCTTAAAGTTTAATCTATTATGAATTAGGTTGTCATTTCCTATACTATCCAAGGAAGTAAAACTAGAAGTGTTTAAATACTTTACATAACCCGAAAAGTCTACATGTTCAGAAACCCAATTTTGCTTTTCCTGTGCCGTCATATTGATTATTGATGCAATAACCAAAATATAGAATACTATGTGCTTTGTTAACTTCAACTTAATTACTTGGTATCCTTAATTATTTTACCATCTTCCAATGTTACTATACGATGTGCCCTATCAATAACGCGTTGATCATGCGTTGAAAAAACAAATGTTATTCCTTCTTTTTCATTGAGTTGCTCCATAATGTCAAGAAGATCTGATGTGGATTTTGAATCTAGATTAGCAGTAGGTTCGTCAGCTAATACAAATTTAGGTTTAGAAGCCAATGCTCTGGCCACTGCAATGCGCTGTTGTTGACCACCACTCATTTCATTGGGGCGTTTTGATGCTTGACTATCCAAACCAACCGATTTTAACAGGGCTTCAACTCTATTATCAATTTCTTTCTTTGACTTATGCTGCAAAAGCATAATGAAACCTACATTTTCCTTGGCATTAAGGACTGGGATTAAATTATAGGCCTGAAATACAAAACCAATATTTTGTAATCTGAAATTGATAAGTTCGTTTTCCTTCATTCCAATGATATCAATTTTGTCGACAAACACCTCTCCTGAATGGGGTCTGTCCAGCCCACCAATAATGTTGAGCAAGGTGCTTTTTCCAGACCCAGAAGGTCCAACAATAGCAGTGAATTCTCCTTTTTCTACATCCAAGGAAACGCCATTAAGCGCTTTCACTTCGTTACCTTTACCCTCATTATAAACCTTTATTAGGTTTTCTGTTTTTATAACATTCATTTTTGTTGAGTTTTAAATTTTTATCAAATAGCTTTCACGGCTTCTGCTGGATTTAATTTTAAAGCTCTTCTTGCTGGTATAATGGCTGCAATCAAAGCTACAGAAAGTGTCATTAGTGTAATATCTACATACATGGCAAATGGCAGTTTGGTAAATACTCTTGCACCCATACCTAAACTTTCCAGTCCTTTGGCCACAGCCGATAAATTGATGCCATTCCTACCAAAATATTCAATCGTCCATATTGACAACAATACACCTAGAAGCGCCGCTATAAAAGCCAAGAAAAGTGTTTCCAAAATAATCATGGTAAAGACTTTTCGTTTATCCATACCAACAGATAGCAACATCCCTATTTCTCGTTTTCGTTCCAGAACCGCCATGAGCATAGTATTAACAATGCCAAAAGCCAAGGCTAATAAGATAATCCCCATAAAAATGTAAATAAAGTTGCTCATGGCTTCTTGGGCATAGCCCAATTCTGGTGAAAGTTGATCCCAACTTTCAACGGAATTGTTTGTTTTGATTTGGTTCTCTACAGTTTCAGTTTCAGTAATGTTATCACACAAGATGGCTATTTCATGGTATTTGCCACTTAAACTAACTAGTGGAGCTAAATCATCATACTTCACAAATACATTTTCCTCATCAAACGAACTGTTTATGGTTTTAAAAATTCCTTCAACCCTAAAACCAGTTGAAACGGTATTATTATTGGAATCTTGAAAGTTGAGTACCACCTTGGAATTGACTTTAACACCTAATTTATTGGCTAGTTTTTCCCCAATGATAATTGGATTTCTTTTTAGTTTGTACAAATAGGTTCCTTGCACCAGTTTTTCTGAAATATCTGTGACATTTTTTTCTTTATCAGGGAATATTCCCATAATCTTCACACCATAATTACCATGAGCTGTAGATGCCATTCCTTGTAATACCAACCGTTTCGTATAAGCCGTTACATGACTCATGGTGTCTATTTCTTTTAAAAGAGTATTACTTCCTATGATAGTATCTTTTTTATCAAAATTTTCCTGAAAACCAGCATTGTGAATTTGGATGTGGGACAAATTTGTATTTATAAAACTACTCAAACGCTGATCGTTCATACCGGAGACCATGGCCATGATAAACAACCCAGACCAGATGCCTAAAACTACCGAAGCAATGACAATACTGCTTCGTAGTTTATTACGCCAAACGTTTCTCCAAGCAATCATTAATAATGTTTTCATTTTGTTACTTTAAAAAGTTAACCTCTCATAGCATGCAGAGGATTCAGTTTTTTAATAATTAAGATAGGATATAGAGATACCAACAAGGCTATTATGAAAATTAGTGAAGCATGCACCAAGGGCAGGTCAGGTTGTATGTAAAATGGAATTTCTGCAGTAAACCCGAAGTTCTCCATCATTTCGGCTTGTGTACCAGGTAGTACCAAAGGGTCGTAGTGTTTCCACAACATGATTGGATACGCAAGAAGAACACCCATAATTACTCCCAACAATGATAGTATAATGGTTTCTATAAACACCATAAACATTAACTTGCCTTTTTTCATCCCAATAGAGACGAGCACACCAAATTCATATTTTCTTTCTTGTGTCATCATTAGTACGGTGCCAAAAATTCCAAAGATGAGAATCATGTACAGGATAGCTATCATCAACAATCCACCAACACTATCTGCTAAAATGGTTTGTTGCAATTCAGGCATCATTTGTTGCCAGTTCATTACTTCATAGTTACTGTCCAACTTGCTTGAGATTGCTTTTTGCAACGACTTAAGTTGGACATTGTCATTTTTATCTACCACAAGACTTGTAACAATGCCAGATGCACTAAAAAGATTTTGGGCATCTTCCAAGGACATCATAGCCGTAACTTTATTCAAGGCAGGGTTTTTCAAGTCTATAATTCCAGAAATATGAAATTTATCAGCAGCCAACATTCCATGGTATCCCTGTCCTACAAAAACCAAAGTATCATTGGTTTCTACTTTAAAATAAGAGGCTACTCCTTTTCCTATAATAATATCCTTTGGGTTTTGAGGAAGGAAACCTGTTATCAATTTTGAATTTATATCCTGTAATTTTTGCTCCTTTTTAAAATCAACCCCATTGAGACTAATTACTTTAGTAAGGTCGCCAAAGGACAATAAACCATAATTTTCCAATCTTGGTAAAATCGTTTCAACACCTTCTGTGTTTGACAATTGATTAATTAAGTTACTAGTTACAATTATTGAATTATCTATTGATCGATTATCCCAATATCCTTTATGATGTAGCTGTATATATCCTGTATATGAACCTACCACATTGTCTATCATACCCTTATAAGTACCCAACTGCATAGAACGCATGATTAAGGAAAGGAATATTGCTATGAGTATAGAGGCTACAGTAATTAGACTCCTTTTTTTATTACGCCAAATGTTTCTCCAGGCAATTTTTAGAATCATTGTTTACTAATTAATAATTAATGGATGCGTTTCATGTAATTGGTGGTAAAGTATTCATCAGGTATATCGATACCAAACTTCCACTGACTATAACTAATTACCGTAGATTGTCCCGGTTTATCGACCGGCACAACAGTTAGTTTTGAAGGAAGTAACTTGCTATCAAATGTTTTTACGTCCGATCCTATCATTTGGTTGACCAAAAACATATCTTCATCATAAAAATCTGTCTGCATCTGCATGTATTCTTTTTCATCAATCCAAATGATTATTTTTCCCCAAACAACAGCGGCATTAGGCTTTGGGGTCAACTCTATTTTCCAGCAGGTGTAACCTTCCTTTTCTTCTTCACCAATAATTTTTTTATCATAATCTGTCACCAGTGAAGATTGTTTTACCAAATCATCATTTGTTAAATCGGTGCCCATCCAATTCTGTAACATCATTGAAGGCGGAAACTTTACTGTTCTTTCAATTGTTGGCAGGTAATTCCAAACCTCTTTTTCTCGCATGAGAAAAACAGTGCCCTTTTCTTTTGCTGGACTGGTTATTACTGAAACTGAATAATCTGAACCTTTTGACCAATATTTCATTTTCAATTCTTTGGACCACTTTGGTCTATTGATATTGATGGTGATCTCAGAATAGGACGATTTTCCCCTTAATTTATCATCAGCATTTTTAACAATTTCATCAGCATTTTGACTAAATGAGAAGTTAGAAACAACCATTAACAATAATAATAACTTGTATTTCATGGTAAATTTTTTTTAGAATTTATGTAACCTTTTATAATGTTTTCTTTAATCGAGTTTAAAGGATATGATTCACCAAAAATCATATATTGAATACCAATGCCATCCATTAGCGCCCCTAGTTTGACAGCTTCATTTTCAGGATCATGATGTCCTATCATGGTAAAAAGTTCTTGCAATTGTTTGGTAAGTTCTTCATATACGGATGAAATTGTTTTATGAACTGACGGTATAGACCCTACATGTATGGCCAAAGACACAATAAGACTCCAAAGCTCTTTCTTTTCTTCAAGCAACTTAAAATACCCCTCAACTACTGCCTTAAATATATCTTCAGGGCTTAAATTTTTTAAATCATCTTCAGACAGATTTAATTCTGATGCTTCCTTTAAGGCAAAATCAACAGCCTCATTTAATAATCGTTCTTTATTATCAAAGTAATTGTATAATAAACCTTTTGAGATTTTTAACTTATTAGCAATATCACTAACAGATGTATTGAAATATCCTTTAGTTGCAAATAATTTCAAGGCACCTTGAAGAATTTTTTCTTTTTGTGCCTTTTTGTGTTCTTTTAATTGTTTTTCGGTTCTTGGACTCATATTTAAAAATGAACGATTGGTCAAAATTAAATAAATTAATTTAAACAACTACAAAAAATCTCAACTAATTTGAAATTTTATGATTTATATACGAGAAAATTTACTTGATATAAAGAAGCATTTAATTCCTTATGATAGATAAAATGGTTTTAGGAATATTTCGTCATTTTTGAAGTTTCTTTTAGTCTGTCATTAAGCAACTTCATATCATCACTTACTTTTCGTTCAATGACTTTCGCATATATTTGAGTAGTTGCAATTTTGGTATGACCTAAAAGTTTTGAAACAGTTTCAATGGGCACTCCATTACTTAACGTTATTGTAGTTGCGAATGTATGACGAGCAATATGGAAAGTTAAATTCTTCTTGATTTTGCATAAATCTGCAATCTCCTTTAAATATGAGTTGAGCTTTTGATTTGAAATATTAGGGAATAAGGATTTTGTTTTCTTGGTTTTGATATGTCCTTTGTATTTCTCAATTAACTCTTCAGCTATAAGCAGTAATGGAATCTTTACTTTGTTATGTGTCTTTTGTCTATTTGTTATTATCCATTTGCCACCATCGATACCAAACGTAATATTATCTTCGTTGAGGTTCATTACATCAATGTATGATAAACCAGTATAGCAGCTAAAAACAAACAAATCCTTAACGAGCTCCAGCCTTTCAATTTCAAATTCTTTTTCGATAATAGTTTGTAGTTCATTTTCACTTAAAAACTCACGCTCATTTTTAATGTATGTTGGTTTGAATTTTATAAAAGGATCTTTATCTATCCATTCCATTTTATACGCTAATGTTACCATTTTGCGAAGTCGTTGGATATGCTTCATAACTGTATTGTTTTCCATTTGCTTTTGATGGTCCTCCGGAACATAGGAACGTAAAAACTTTTCAAAATCAACCAGAAAACGAAATGTTAATTGAGATAAATAGATGTCTTGGATTTTCTTTTTCGTTAGAAATAGTTTGATATACTTTTGAGTTGTAAAGTAATTCTTTAAAGTACCGTAACTTAAAGATTCACTCATTTGGGTGTTGTGGTAATCAACCAATGTTAGCAAAGAATATTCTTCATTATCTTCTCCTAGAAACCTTGCTTTAATAGATTGAGCACATATAAAAGCTTTCTCTTTTATAAGTTCATCGTGAGCTTCATAGATTCTATTTTTAATCTGATCTAAATACCTGTTGAGTATTCGAGATTCTTGTTTATTGCCTCTCGCTTTTCCTTTATTGGAATCCCATTCAGATACAATTACTTTTCGTTGCAAACTGATATTTGCACGTTTACCATTTACAGTAACTCTCGCAAAAACTGAAACTTGATTGTTTTTAATACGTGTGGCATTAACCCAAAATGACAGGGTAAAGGTGGTTTGTGATTGCATAGTTGTCGTCTTTTTGTTAAACATTCATTCAAGACGAAAGTCAAATCAACTATTTCAATTACAGTATTTTAAGTATCTATTCGGTTCACACTTCTTGTGTTTTGAAACTGTGAACCGAATTGTGAACCGAATTAAGTCATATTTATTCAATTCTTATGATAGTCTAAAAACCATAAAACCTTGTAAATCATACAATTTACAAGGTTTTAGTTTCTATTGGTATTAATTTTTGTCGGGGTGGCAGGATTCGAACCTGCGACCTCCGCGTCCCAAACGCGGCGCGATAACCGGGCTACGCTACACCCCGAATTTGTGGTTATCAATTTTAGGAGTGCAAATATATAGTTTTTCTTTACAATCCAACAACATTTTTCTAACTTTAAAAATTCATATTAAATTTTCACTTTCAACTATGAAATTAAGATTTCCTTTAATGGGTTTAATTCTAATAAGCATACTTACTTGCGCACAAGACAAAAACCCTACCAATACAAAGAATACGCACCAAGTTGTAGTATCAGACCTAAATATACCATGGGGTTTTACTTTTTTACCAGATGGTGCTATGCTTATTACTGAAAAATCTGGACAATTAATTCATTTTAAAGACGGAAAAAAGACTGAAATCACTGGATTACCAGATATTTATGTAAGAGGTCAAGGTGGCTTAATGGATATTATATTACATCCCAATTATAAAGAAAATGGATGGATTTACTTTTCTTATGCTTCTTCTGAAGGAGAAGGTGATGGAGGAAATACTGCTATTGGAAGAGCTAAGCTTAAAGAAAATAGTTTAGTGGATTTTGAAGTTTTATACAAGGCTAGTCCTAACTCTAGAAAAGGTCAACATTTTGGTTCTCGATTGGCTTTTGACAATGATAGTTACCTTTATTTTTCTATTGGAGAACGAGGTGATAGAGATGTAAACCCTCAAGATATTACAAGAGACTGCGGAAAAATTTACCGCTTAAAAGACGATGGTTCAATTCCTACTGACAACCCTTTTTATGAGGTTGAAAATGCAAAAAAGCAATTTATTCATATGGACACAGAAATCCTCAAGGAATGACCATACATCCAAAAACCGGAGAAATATGGACACACGAGCATGGCCCGAAAGGTGGTGACGAAATAAACATTATTAAGGCCGGAAAAAACTATGGTTGGCCTGTTATTAGTTATGGAGTAAATTACAGCGGTACAAAATTTACAGACATTACCGAGAAAGAAGGTATGGAACAACCGCTTCACTATTGGGTCCCTTCAATAGCACCAAGCGGAATGGCATTTATTAACAGCAATAAATATGGTGATTGGAAGGGTAACCTATTAGTTGGCTCATTAAAATTTCAATATTTAGACTTATGCACATTAAAAGATGGTAAAGTCATTAAAGAAGAACGTTTATTAGATGGCATAGGTAGAGTTAGGTCTATAGAACAAGGGCCTGACGGTTACATATATGTTGGAGTAGAAAATTTAGGAATTGTAAAGCTATTAAGAAAATGATAAAATGTTTGAGATTGTTGGTTTTATTACTATTGATAACTTCTTGTAATTCTAATAACAAGAAAAACAATCATGCAGATTATTCAATAAATAAACAAAACACAGCCTTAGATCCGCAATTAAAAGACACTTATGAACGCGGTAAATTAGTATACGAAGACATGTGTATAACCTGCCATATGAGTAATGGTAAAGGAGCACCTAAAGCATTTCCGCCTTTAGCCCAATCAGATTATTTAAAAGAGAATCAAGAAGCAAGCATAAGAGGTGTAAAAAAAGGCATGTCTGGTGAAATTGTTGTAAATGGAGTTACTTACAATAGTGTAATGACGCCTTTAGGTTTAAGCAATGAAGAAGTTGCTGACGTTATGAATTATATAAACAATAGTTGGGGTAATAATTATGGTGAAATAATTACTGCAGAAGATGTGATAAAAGTCATTAAAAACTAGGCTTAAATGGCTAACTTTGCACAACTAACTAAATCTAAACATTTATAATGCTTATAATCGGAATTGGTGGCGGAACAGGATGCGGAAAAACCACGGTTGTTAATACAATTCTTAAAGAACTTCCAGAGGGAGAAGTTGGCGTCATATCGCAAGATTCTTACTATAAAGACACATCTCATTTAAGTTTTGAAGAACGTGTAAAAATCAATTTTGATCATCCTCGTTCTATTGATTTTGAACTACTAGAACAACACCTAAAAGAACTTAAAGAAGGTAAATCCGTAAATCAACCTGTATACTCATTCGTTAAGCACAATCGCACTGGAGATGTTATTGTGACACAACCAAGAAAGGTAATGATTGTCGAAGGTATTCTCATTCTATCTCATCCTGAAATTAGAGAGTTGTTCGATATTAAGATATTCGTACACGCAGACTCTGACGAACGACTAATACGTCGTTTAAAACGAGACATTACAGAGCGAGGGAGAGATATTGATGAAGTTTTAACGAGGTATCAGACTACTTTAAAGCCAATGCATCAACAGTTCATAGAGCCAATGAAGGAGTATGCCGATATTATAATCCCAAACAACAAATACAACACAGTTGCCGTAGATATCGTTAAAACAATTATAAACGAAAGATTATAATGAAATTTTTAAATAATAAATATCTAAAACCATTCAAGAATATTTACGTTCTTGTATTGGTTGTATTTATTGTTTGGATGCTGTTTTTTGATGCACACTCATGGTTTTTTCACCATGAATTAAATTCTGAAATTGAAGAACTAGAGTATCAAAAAGAGCACTACAAAAACGAAATTGCAAAAGACAATAAAGCTATTAAAGAGCTGAGTACAGAAGAAGGAATTGAACGTGCTGCACGCGAAAATTACTATATGAAAAAAGATAATGAAGACATTTTCATTATAGAGTACCAAGACAGCATAGCTAAACAAGATAACGATGAGTAAATCCTTATTTAAAGATTTTGAAGCTGTTTCCTCAAAAGCTTGGAAACAAAAAATACAAGTAGACCTTAAAGGCGCAGATTACAACGACACCTTAATTTGGCACACCAATGAAGGTATAGACGTTAAACCATTTTACCATTCTGATGAATTTGAAAATTTACCAGAAACCTCTACAAGCAAAGCCACGCAATGGAAAATCTCACAAGTTATTGAGGTAGAAGATGCTAAAGAGGCTAATGTAAAGGCCACAGATGCTATTGCCAGAGGCGCTGAGCACATAACATTTGTTATTAAATCTGAAGACACAAATACTGAAGATTTACTGAATCAAATAGATTTAGTTAAAACAAGCATACGTTTTAAAATGCAGTTTCTTTCTTCAAAATTTATAGGAGAAAATGCTGCTGTATCTTCTTCTGGCTTAAGAGTGTATTTCGATATGGATATTATAGGCCATTTGGCGAAAACAGGTAATTGGTATACAAACTTAAAAGACGATCATGAAAAGTTTGATACTATTGTAAAATCATCTTATCAATTTTCAATAAATGCAAGTCTTTACCAAAATGCTGGCGCCAACATTGTGCAGCAATTGGCTTATAGTTTAGCTCATGTCAATGAGTATCTCAATCATTTCGATAATCTTTCAGATGAAATAAAAGAATTAATCGAGGTAACTTTTAACACAGCCGTTGGCTCAAATTACTTCTTCGAGATTGCAAAACTAAGAGCACTCAGACAATTATGGGCTACACTTGGTACCGAATATGGTTTTAACACCAACTGCAAAATAATTGCAACACCAAGCAAACGCAACAAAACCATTTATGACTACAATGTAAACATGCTACGCACCACTACAGAATGTATGAGTGCGATTTTGGGAGGTGCAGATATTATTGCCAATTTACCATACGATAGTTTGTACCACCATCCAAATGAATTTGGAGATCGCATAGCTCGCAATCAACTCTTAGTACTCAAAAATGAAAGCTATTTCGATAAGGTTAATAATCCAGCTGATGGTGCTTACTATATTGAAAGTTTAACCGAACAGTTAGCTGAAAGAGCTTTAGATCTTTTTAAAGATATTGAAGCTAACGGAGGCTTTTTAAGTCAATTAAAAGAAGGCACAATCCAACGAAAAATTAAAGAAAGTGCTGACAAAGAGCAAGCCGATTTTGATGCTGAAAAACTAGTCCTTTTAGGAACAAACAAGCACCCAAATCCTGCTGATAAAATGAAAAATGATTTAGAAGTGAGTCCTTTTTTAAAGATTGAAAAACGAAAAACTCTTATTGAACCAATAATTGAGAAAAGATTATCTGAAAATATGGAAATCAAAAGATTAAAAGAGGAATAAAACTTAATATAGATAAAATCTATAGCTTCTATTTTTAATAAAAAAACAAGGTTATGAACAGAAAAAACCTTCAACATATAGAATTAAAAGCTTCAGAAAAAAACGAAAATACCTCAACAAATTTTCTAACTGCTGAAGACATTAAAGTAAAATCTAATTATTCAAAAGAAGATCTAAAAGATTTAGAACACTTAGATTTTGTAGCTGGCATTGCTCCTAACCTTCGTGGCCCATACTCTACCATGTATGTTCGCAGACCTTGGACGATTAGACAATATGCAGGTTTTTCTACCGCAGAAGAAAGTAACGCTTTCTATAGAAGAAATTTAGCGGCAGGACAAAAAGGACTTTCGGTTGCTTTCGATTTAGCTACGCACAGAGGTTACGACTCAGACCACGAACGTGTTGTTGGCGATGTTGGTAAAGCTGGTGTAGCAATAGATTCGGTTGAAGACATGAAAATCCTCTTCGATCAAATTCCTCTAGATAAAATGTCTGTTTCTATGACCATGAATGGTGCTGTTCTGCCAATCATGGCATTTTATATTGTGGCTGCAGAAGAGCAAGGTGTAAAACCAGAATTATTAGCAGGAACAATTCAAAATGATATTCTAAAAGAGTTTATGGTGCGTAACACATACATTTATCCACCTACTCCATCGATGAAAATCATTTCAGATATTTTTGAATATACAAGTCAAAATATGCCAAAATTCAACAGTATTAGTATTTCCGGCTACCATATGCAAGAAGCTGGTGCAACCTGCGATATTGAGTTAGCGTATACTTTAGCTGATGGTTTAGAGTACATAAGAAAAGGATTAGGTGCAGGAATGGACATAGACACTTTTGCTCCGCGTTTATCTTTCTTTTGGGCAATTGGCATGAATCACTTTATGGAAATTGCCAAAATGCGTGCTGCACGTATGCTTTGGGTAAAACTCGTGAAACAGTTCAACCCTAAAAACCCAAAATCTCTGGCACTACGAACGCATTGCCAAACGTCTGGTTGGAGTTTAACTGAGCAAGATCCTTTTAACAATGTTGCAAGAACTTGTATAGAAGCTGCTGCTGCTGCTTTTGGCGGCACACAAAGTTTGCACACCAACGCACTAGATGAAGCGATTGCCTTACCAACAGATTTTTCGGCTCGTATTGCTCGTAATACACAGATATATCTTCAAGAAGAAACACATATTACCAAAACTGTAGATCCTTGGGCTGGTAGTTATTATGTTGAAAGCTTAACCAACGAAATTGCAGAAAAAGCCTGGCAACTTATTGAAGAAGTTGAAGAATTAGGCGGAATGACAAAAGCTATTGAAGCCGGAATTCCGAAACTACGTATCGAAGAAGCAGCTGCACGTAAGCAAGCTCGTATTGATTCTGGTCAAGATATTATTGTGGGTGTGAATAAATACCAACTGAAAGAAGAAGATCCGCTTCACATTTTAGAAGTAGACAACCAAACGGTTAGAAACCAACAAATAGAGCGCCTTAATCATATAAAAAGCACAAGAGACACCAAAGTTGTTACTGATGCTTTAGCGAAATTAACAGCTGCTGCAAAATCTGGTGAAGAAAATTTATTAGCTTTAGCAGTAGATGCAGCAAGAAAACGCGCCACACTTGGTGAAATTAGTGACGCTCTTGAAGCTGAATTTGGACGTTACAAAGCACAAATAAAATCATTTAGCGGAGTGTATAGCAAAGAAATAAAAGACGACGAAAGCTTTAAAAAAGCCAGAGAACTAGCAGACCAATTTGCAGAACAAGATGGTCGTAGACCACGTATAATGATTGCAAAAATGGGACAAGATGGCCATGACAGAGGTGCTAAAGTTGTAGCTACTGGTTACGCTGACGTTGGTTTTGATGTAGATATTGGCCCATTATTTCAAACACCAAAAGAAGCTGCTAAGCAAGCTGTAGAAAATGATGTGCATATTTTAGGTGTATCCTCATTAGCTGCAGGACACAAAACACTGGTTCCACAAGTTATTGAAGAATTGAAAAACTATGGCAGAGAAGATATTATGGTTATTGTTGGTGGTGTTATCCCAAAACAAGATTACCAATATTTATTCGATGCTGGTGCAGTTGCAGTCTTTGGACCAGGAACTAAAATTAGTGATGCAGCGATTCAGATTTTGGAAATTTTGATTGATTAGGTTTATCCAACATTACTCTTCCTAGCTGATGAATAAAGAATTAGAGGATTTACAATATTTGGTAAAGCGAAGATTTAGTTTTAGGATTAACCCTCAATTTTCTGAAAATTTCAAAACCAACATCAAAGACACCCAAATAATTCCATTAATCCAAGAGGTTTTTAAAATATTAGATTGGCCCATCGTGTATACCGATAATAAATCAGTTGAAGCTAAGCGAAAAAATGAATGGAACAAACTAACTGCGAAAATTACTGTTATAAAAAAATCTTCAGGAAGAATTGAAGTTCACAGCAAATCTCTAGAAGGTCACTTAACTGATTTTGGAAAAAACTCAAAACGAACCGGATTATTCATTGCGCTTTTTAAAAAACTTGAAAAAGAGTATAGTGCTAACGGCAAATTAAATGAATTAGAAGAAGAATTTAATAAAATAAATAACTGGGAAGGATACGAAGTCCCTGACAAACTTCCACTTCCAAAAAAGAACCGAGAACCTAACATTAGTATTGCTATAGTTGGTGGACTAATATTAGCAATTATTCTTGGTTTCTTTTATGGTTATTTAACTAATCTATTCGGGTATTTAATTGGATTATATGAATTTGGAATTGGTATATCTGTAGGATATTTATTTGGAAAAATATTAGTAAGAGCCAACTATCTACACGAAAAACCTGCTAAAATAATGATAGGCAGCATCCTTTTGATAATTTTAATATCAAGTCAATTTATAGGATTCATTATTATAAAAACTCAAAACAGCTTAACAGATTTAAGCTTTTTTAATTTCATCAACTTACATTTAGAAAGAGGACTTACAATTGACAACATTGAGACCGGCTGGATTGGGCTAATAATTGTTTGGGGATTTCAATTGGTTCTACCATTTATTATAGCCGTTTTTAAATCTACACTTATTGTAATGAAAGCTGTCTATGAAAAGGTACCAGAAGAAGTCCTAGAATATACAATATTCCTTATTAAAAAAAACAAACCGATAAGTGAAGTCAGATTATTATTAGCAGAAAAAGGATGGAGTGAAAAATCTGATCAAGAAGATATATTTGATGCCATAAACGTTATAATTGGTATTCAAGATTTCAGAAGAGAATGATTTAATCCGAAAAGATCAAACAAAAACTAATTTAAATCTATTAAAAAAAGCCCTTCATTTCGAAGGGCTTTTTTATTTATAATTCACTCTTATTAATCATCAACTTTTTCTTTGGTGTCTTTAATCTCAAATTCTTTAAAATCACCTCCATTAACAACAGACCATTCTTTCATTTCTTTAAAATAGGTTTTAATCGCTTTATTAACATCTTCAACGGTTAAACTTTTTACCTTTTCCTCAATGTTTTTCTGAAACATCATATCTCTTTCATAATACAAGTTATTATTAATCGTACTTGCTAATTCATTATCTTTTGCTCGAGATACACTTTGTGCTTGAACCCAACCAGCAACTGCATCGTCTAACTCTTGTTGTGTAATTCCGTCTTTAATAAAACGAGCTATTTCTTCTTCAAATCCTTTTTGAACTTTAGCTTCGTTTTCTGGCGCGTAGATAGCGTAGATATACATTCCAGAATTTTTATCATCCTTATCTCCATCTACATTAACTCCACCTCCTGCGCCATAGCTTACACCATCTTGCTGACGTAATCTTGTTGCTATACGAGAGTTTAAGAAACCACCACCAAACACAGATCCAGCTACTTGTAAAGCCGCATAGTCTTCATCATATTGGCTACACTCAAAGTTTAAGAATCCTAAGGTAAAAGCGTTTTTCTTGTCTGGAGTTTTTATTTGTTCATTTGCTGGGTTATTCGCTCTATAAGGATCTTTTATTTCAGAATAAGGTAAATCCGATTTAAAATCAGCGTACTCTTTTTCAAAATACCCTTTTAGTGCTGCTTCATCAATATTACCAATAGCCACTAAAGTCGCGTTATTTGAAATTCCGTAGAAATCATCATAATAGGCTTGCATTCCCTCTACTGTTACATCATTGATAGCTGCCAATTCTTCTTCCATAGACATGTTATACAACGGATGTCCTTTAGGATACGTCTGGTTAATTTCACCCAAACGTTTTTGCACTAAGTACTGTGGCTCTGTTTTATTTCGCTCGATATTTGCAATATCTTGAGTTTTCAATTTATCTAATTCCTCTTGACTAAATGCTGGTGTTTTTAACATTTCGGTCATTAAATCTAATGTTTCCATTAAATGCTCTTTGGTAGATGTTACATAAGCATACGTTCTACCATTACTTCCACTAAAATATACGCTAGATTTAAGCTCACTAAGTTTATCTTCAATATCTTGTCTGGATTTTGTTTTAGTACCTTTATTAAGCATTCTTGCCGTATAATTTGCAACCCTTCCTTTGTTCATTAAATCATCAACACCACCATTTCTAAAAGTGAAATTAACATTAACAGTTTCTCCTCTGTTATCTTTTTTAATGAAGCCATATTCGATACCTGTTTTACCAATAGTTCCTGTTTCTAAGCGGTCTTGAATGTTTGCATAAGACACATCAAAAGCTTCTCCTGTACTTAATGCTTCTTTTCCTTTGTAGTTAGTCACCAAGTCTTCTAAACCTTCAGTATGAGGAATCTCGATACGCATTGGCTGCTTTGTTGGAACAAAGTTTCCAACCGTTCTGTTTGTCTTAATAAAATAGTTATTTAAAACTTCATTAACCTGATCTAATGTTGCAGCTTCCACACGATCTCTGTGAATAAACATTAATCTCCAGTCACCAGCACCTATAAATTCACTTGTATAAGTTCCTAAGTATGAAGAATTACGAAGCATCTGATCCATCTGTTTTCCTAAATTCGCTTTTGCACGCTTTAGCTCTTCCTCTGTAATTGGATTTTCACGTAATCCATCAAACATTTCTAACAATGTAGCTTCTGCCTCCGCTAAAGATTTATCTGAAGGTACATCTACATTAAAGTAGATAAACCCAGGTTCTTTGGTAAACGGCGAAAAACTCCATATAGAAGATGCTTTATTACTTTCTACTAAAGCTTTATATAAACGACCAGATGGTTGATCTGTTAAAATATTTTCTACTAGTGCTAGAGGTGCATAATCTACATGAGAACCTGCTGGTGTATGATACAATGCAGAAACTAGTTGCAAGTCTCCTACTCGACTTAACTCAACTCTTTTTTCGCCATCTTGAGGTGGCTCTATTGTTGGTACATCTTTTAAAGGAGTATCAGGATTTTTAATTCCACCAAACTTCTTTTCGATTAAAGCAAGTGTTTTGTCCTTATCAAACTTTCCTGTTACCATTAAAACAGCATTATCTGGTCGGTAATACTTTTTATAGAATGCTTTTAGGTTTTCAATTGGCACACGCTCAATATCAGACTTATTACCAATCGTGGATTGTCCGTAATTGTGCCATAAAAATGCAGAGCTGATTACTTTTTGCATTAATACACTTGTTGGTGAATTTTCACCAGATTCAAACTCATTTCTTACTACTGAAAATTCAGAATCCAAATCTTTCTTGGCTATGTAAGAATTCACCATACGATCAGCTTCTAGGTCTAAAGCCCAATCTAAATTTTCGTCGGTGGCATTAAAAGTTTCAAAATAATTTGTACGATCGTACCAAGTGGTACCATTTGGTCTTGCTCCATGCGATGTTAACTCTTTTGGAATATCTGGATGATTAGGCGTGCCTTTAAACACCAAATGCTCTAATAAGTGAGCCATTCCTTTTTCTCCATAACCCTCGTGTCTCGACCCTACTTTGTAAGTAATATTAACTGTAATGGTTTGAGATGAATTGTCTGGAAACAATAAGACTTTAAGTCCGTTATCCAATTTGTACTCTGTAATACCTTCTACCGAGGCAGTTTGTTTTGGCTGAGCTTCTACTATAACAGAGAATAGTAAAGCAATTACCAGCACTAATGCAGTGCGAAAATTAGTTTTCATGTTTTTGATTAATTTATTGGTTACGTTAAAGTTAAATATTAAGATTTTAAAATCATGTTAAAAAACTGACAATTAAAGCTTCACAAGAATTTAACTCTAAAAAATCTGACTCAAACATTAATGAAAAAAAGTTTAAAAATATTGTAGACATACAAAAAGCTAAACTGTTAACAACTTCAATTTTCTATACTCATAATAAATTGTATTTTTAAACCCTTAATAAACCAAATCATTTAATGGGTAAAATCATTGCAATTGCTAACCAAAAAGGTGGTGTCGGAAAAACGACTACCTCAGTAAATTTAGCAGCTTCTTTAGGTGCACTAGAGAAGAAAGTCCTACTTATAGACGCAGATCCGCAAGCTAATGCAAGCTCTGGATTGGGTATTGATGTTGACACCGTAGAGCTTGGGTCATATCAGGTTTTAGAACATACCAAAACAGCAAAAGAAGCTATTATGGCATCTAATGCACCTAATGTAGATGTTATTCCTGCGCATATAGATCTTGTTGCGATTGAGATAGAGCTTGTTGATAAAGATGAGCGAGAGTATATGCTTAAACAAGCAATTTCAGGTTTAAAATCTGAATATGATTATATTTTAATTGATTGTGCTCCATCATTAGGGTTACTAACTTTGAATGCCTTAACAGCTTCCGATTCTGTAATTATTCCTATTCAATGCGAGTATTTTGCATTAGAAGGTTTAGGAAAACTGTTAAATACTATTAAAAGTGTACAAAAAATACACAACCAAGCGTTAGACATTGAAGGCATGCTGCTTACTATGTTCGATTCGCGTTTACGTTTATCGAATCAGGTTGTAGAAGAAGTTCAAAAACATTTTAGCGATATGGTGTTTGAAACCATTATACAGCGTAATGTTAAACTTGGTGAAGCTCCTAGTTATGGAGAAAGTATTATTAACTATGATGTAAGCAGTAGAGGTGCCGCCAATTATTTGAACTTGGCAAAAGAGCTTATAAAGAAAAATGAATTGTAATGGCGAAGGCAACAAAAAAACAGGCCTTAGGACGTGGACTTTCTGCGTTACTAAAAGATCCTGAAAATGATATAAAATCTGCAGAAGACAAAAATGCAGACAAAGTTGTTGGTAATATTGTTGAACTAGATATTGACAGTATTGAGGTTAACCCTTTTCAACCAAGAACCAACTTTAATGAAGAATCGCTTAGAGAATTAGCTTCATCAATAAGAGAGTTAGGTGTTATTCAACCTATTACGGTTAGAAAATTAGCATTTAATAACTATCAGCTAGTTTCTGGAGAACGCCGTTTTAGAGCCTCTAAACTTATTGGTTTAGAAACAATTCCTGCCTATATAAGAATTGCTAATGACCAAGAATCTTTAGAGATGGCTTTGGTTGAAAATATTCAGAGGCAAGATTTAGACCCAATAGAGATTGCGTTATCCTACCAACGCTTAATTGATGAAATTAATCTTACACAGGAGCAAATGAGTGAGCGTGTAGGTAAAAAACGTTCTACTATTGCCAATTATCTTCGATTACTAAAACTAGACCCAATTATCCAAACCGGAATGCGTGATGGATTTATTTCTATGGGTCATGGTAGAGCTATGGTAAATATTGAAAGTCCCGTAGACCAGCTTGAAGTTTATGAAAAAATTATCAGCAACAAACTGTCTGTAAGGGCTACCGAGCAACTTGTAAAAAACCTTAATAACCAAGAAGAGGAAGCTAAACAAGATAAAACAACTACCGAGATTCCTAAATATGTAAAAAAGGGAATTAAAGATTTTTCAGATTATTTTGGCCACAAAATTGATGTGAAACTTGGTAAAAATGGTAGCGGAAGAATTACAATTCCGTTTCATTCTGAAGAAGATTTCAATAGAATTAAAAAACTAGTACAGCGTGCTAAATAAAAAGCTTTTCTTTGGCATACTCTGCTTTATTTCTATATCATTTTCATCAGCTCAAGTAGAAAATGACAGCACAAATGTTGGTTTAGATAAAGAAACCGTTTTAATAGACAATGCTTTAATTGAAAAAAAGGAAATAGACCCTTTAAGACCTTCTAAAGCTGCATTCTATTCTGCTATTTTACCAGGTGCAGGACAATTTTACAACAAAAAATATTGGAAAATCCCAATTGTTTGGGGTGCAATAGGCACAGGTGTTTACTTTTATATAAGAAACGATAAGCAATACGACCGTTATAGAGATGCTTATAAAAGGCGATTAGCAGGTTTTACAGATGATGAATTTTCAGATGCAAACGGAAATCCACTCATTTCTAATGATGGGCTAATTAGAGCACAACAACAGTTTAGAAGAAACAAAGAAGTTTCACTTTTGGTTACTATTGGCTTATATGCGCTTAATATCATCGATGCCAATGTAGATGCACATTTACTTCAGTTTAATGTAGATGAAAATTTGAGTTTAAGTCCGCATTACCAATATAACCAAATGGAAAACTCTGGAGATTTAGGCTTAACTCTTAATTTTAAATTCTAATGAATATAGCTTTACTTGGTTATGGCAGAATGGGCAAAAGTATTGAAACAATTGCTTTAGACCGAAACCATAATATTACAATAAAGGCAACAAGTTCTACCACAACATTCGATTTTTCTGAAACAGATGTTGCTATAGATTTTAGCATTCCTTCAACTGCAGTAAACAACATAAAAAAAGCTATCGAAGCTGGTGTTCCCGTTATATCAGGCACAACAGGCTGGTTAGACCATTATGATGAAGTTTTGGACTACTGTAGAGCTAATGATGGTACATTTTTATATGCATCAAATTTTAGTTTGGGTGTGAATATCTTTTTTGAAATTAATTCAAGATTAAGCCAACTTATGGCTTCTGTTGAAGGTTATAATACAGAGATTGAAGAAATTCATCATACGCAAAAGCTAGATGCTCCAAGTGGAACTGCAATAACTTTGGCAGAACAAATTATTGACAACACACATTATAAAGGTTGGACATTAAATAAACCAAATTCCGATGAGCTTCATATCGAAGCCAAACGTATACCTGAAGTTCCTGGTACACATGAAATAACTTATAATTCTGAAATAGATTCTATTAGCATTAAGCACACAGCGCACAGTAGACAAGGTTTTGCTTTAGGTGCTGTAATTGCAGCAGAATGGATTAAAGATAAAAAAGGCATCTTTAGTATGAAAGATGTGTTAAACATTGGTTAATTTGCTAATCATTTGAAACAAATTAAAATATTTTTCAACCTACTAGACTAAACATAACATCATGACTTGGACAGAGTGGTTTATTTTTTTACTGATATTACAAATTATTCATGGCTTAGGCACATGGAAACTATATATTAAAGCTGGTAGACAAGCTTGGGAAGCATTTGTACCTGTTTATAACGCGGTAATCTTAATGAAGATTATTTCGCGTCCTTGGTGGTGGGTAATTCTTATGTTTTTACCAATTGTAAATCTTATTATGATTCCTGCTGCATGGGTTGAAACAGCCAGAGCATTTGGTAAAGACAGTAAATCAGATGCTTTAATTTGTATTGTAACTCTTGGGTTTTATCTCTATTACCTCAACTACGTTGAAGATGTTAAATATATTGAAAACAGACAACTAAAACCAAAAACTTCTACTGGTGAATGGATTACTTCTATTCTATTTGCTATTGTTGCAGCAACCATTGTACATACATACTTTTTTCAACCGTTTGTTATTCCGTCTTCATCTTTAGAAAAATCGTTATTAGTTGGTGATTTTCTTATTGTGAGTAAGATACATTATGGTGCCAGAGCGCCAATGACTACTGTAGCAGCACCAATGGTGCATGACACTATTCCTAAATTAGGAACTAAATCATATTTATTTAGTGATAACTATGATAAAAGAAATACATCTTGGAAAAACAAACTACAACTACCCTATTTTAGACTGCCTGGTTTTGAAAATGTAGAACGAAACGATATTGTTGTTTTTAACCAACCTGCAGATACGCTTTTGGATATGAATGATTTCAATCCAGATCGTAACTACTACAAACCAATTGATAAAAAAACAAATTTAGTAAAGCGCTGTGTTGCTACACCTGGAGACACATTAGAAATACGAGATGGCTATGTATACATTAACGGTAAACAAAATGTATTACCACCAAGATCGCATTTACAATTTTCTTACTTATTAACTTTAAAAAAGCCTATAAGTTCAGCAAGTGAAGAACGCATGTTTTATAATATGTTAGATAAAGCTGATATTGATGATGGTTTTAGAATTAATGCCGATGGTACATTCTATCTAGCTGCAGCTTCAGACGAAGCTGTTAAAAAGCTAAGAGTACAGCCAAATGTAGCTAGTGTAGAACGGGTGACTCAAGAAAAAGGTATTTCTGGCAATGTTTTTCCAAGGGATAATTATCACAACGACTGGAACACTGATTACTTTGGCCCTCTTTGGATTCCTAAAGCTGGTGCAACCGTAGCACTAGACAAAACAAACATAGGATTATACAAACGTGCGATTGGTGAGTACGAAGGGAACAAGGTTGTTACACGTGGTGATGAAATTTATATTAACGATAAATTAGCAACATCCTACACTTTTAAGCAAGATTACTACTGGATGATGGGAGACAACAGAAACAATTCTATTGATAGTAGATATTGGGGATTTGTGCCTTATGACCATATTTTTGGTAAGCCTGTGTTTATATGGATGAGTATTGATGGCATAATGAAAGGCGGTATTAAAAACTGGAAATTCCGTTGGGACAGAATCTTTACAACTGTGAGTGGATCTGGAGAACGTACATCTTATTTAATCCCGTTTATAGTGGTTCTAATAGGACTTTATGGTTTCAATAAATGGCGCAAGAAAAAGAAGGCTTCAGCATCTTAAATCCTAAATAAATGGATTGCCTTATACATCCTACATACTTCCCTAACATAGCACACTTTGCAGCTATGGTAAAGTCAGATTCAGTATGTTTTGAGGTTTGTGATAATTACCAAAAGCAATCGTATAGAAATCGCACAGAAATCTACGGTGCTAATGGCAAGTTGGCGTTAACTGTTCCTGTTAGTTATTCTCAAAAAAACAGGCAATTGTACAGAGATGTAAAAATTGCTAATGAAGACGACTGGCAATTACAACATTTAAAATCATTGCAATCTGCCTACAGTATGTCTCCTTTTTTTGAGTTTTACATTGATGATTTAATACCGCTTTTTGAAACTAAATTTGACTTCATCTTAGATTTAAACTTTAAGTGTTTTGAAATTCTTCAAGATAGCCTTCAATTTGAGTTAAACATTTCTGAAAGCGCAATCTTTGAAAAAGAACCTTTAAACAAAATAGATTATAGACCTTTGGTAAAACGAAACTACGAAGCCAACAACTTAGAGTATTATACTCAGGTTTTTACTGAGAAGCATGGTTTTATTCCTAATTTAAGTATTCTAGATTTACTCTTTAACGAAGGGCCTAACACAGAGTTATATCTTACTCGCCAAAGCGTAAACTTATGCTAAAATTTATCATTCATTATGGTTTGCATTTTGGTCTGCCTTTAATTATTGCATTGGTATTTTACAGAAAGCAATGGCTAAAAATGTATTTAGTTATGCTCGCTGCATTTGTAATAGATTTAGACCACTTATTAGCGGACCCTATTTTTGATTCTAATAGATGTAGCATAAACTTTCATCCGCTTCATAGCTATTATGCTATTACCGTTTACTTTTTTTTACTTTGGAAAAAACCAACACGTGTGTTTGCTTTAGGATTGCTTGCACACATTGTATCAGATAGTGTAGATTGCTTACTTATTTAAATTCAAAGTAGCTTTTATAGGATAATGGTCCGAAAGATTGATGTCACTATATGTCTTAAATCCATTAACTTTAAAACGTTTATCAGCTAAAATAAAATCAATTCTTAGAGGAAAGAATTTAATATCAAACGATTTACCAAAACCATTGCCTGCTTTTTCAAATGTATCTACCAAATCATCACCTAAGATTTTCTTATAACTGTATGAAAATGCAGTATTATTAAAATCACCGGCCACAATAGTTTTATAAGGACATTTAGATTTATGCTCTAGAAATTTTTCTACTTGAGATTGTTGCTTTTGAAATGCCCATTTTACACGTTTTATAAACACATCTCTTGAATACTGACTGTTTATATAATCTATTTCAGTATTTATTTTGGCTGATTGTAAATGAACGTTATACACTCTAATAGTGTCCTTTCCCTTAACAACATCTGCAAAAACAGCGTTGTTGTTTGTATCTTCAAATTCTAAAGAACCCGAGTTTATAATAGGAAATTTAGAAAAAATTGTATGTCCGCCCTTTGTATCCTTGACGAACCTACCATTAAAATCAGTGTATCCTTCTAAATTTATTGGCTTCCCTCTTGTGTATTCTTGAATACATATAATATCTGGAGATTCCTTATAAAAAAAATCTATGATATCTTCTTTAGTCGTTTTATTAGGCTTCCAATTATACTTATTAAACAACCTAACATTAAAAGACATTATAGATATATTATCTGCTTCTTCTACTTTTTTCAAAGATGAAAACTTATAGAGAGACCCTAAATAATTCCACCCTAAAAGTAATACCACAAGCGATAACAACATTTGCTTCTTAACTTGAAGTAACCAATAGATAAAAAATACAATATTGAGTGAAATTAAAAGTGGTACACCTAAACTTAGAATAGATAAACTAGCGAAACTTTTTGGAGGCACATAAGGCAATAAGTAAGAAACAAGCAACAAAAATGCCGCCAACGAGTTGACGATAAACACAAGCTTACTAAAGAATTTTAATTTTTTCATATTCATTAGCCCTCCAAGTGATAGCTTTATTTCTTACCTGCTTTGAACAAAAACTCTTTTTCTTCTGCTGTTAAACTTTCATAACCACTTTTACTAATTTTATCTAAAATTAGATCTATCTTCTTCTGATCGTTATACGTATGGAACTCTTCTCTGGTTTTTCCTGCATAAGTCTTCTTTTTTGATGTTCTATGCACGGTTTTTAATTTAGATTTAGGCTTAAACCAACTTGCAATCGAGTCCATAAAGCGTTCAAAGCCTTTACCTATATCTTTTCCTTTTACCAATTGACTTGCGTAAACGTAACCCAAAACATAACCTCCAATATGCGCTACATAACCTCCTTGATTAACACCAGACATTAACCTAAAAACATCCATAACCACAAAGAAAACAGCAATATGAATCCATTTTACATTGAACGTGTTAAACAATCTAATTTCAGATTTAGGCATGTAAATAGCTATAAACATAAGCAATGCGCTAACACCTGCAGATGCACCAACCATAATACTGTTTTTAGGGCCAAAAAAATCAAAGTGAATTAAATTAAAGACAGCCAAATACGCTAAACCACCTGCTATAATACCTAACAAATAAATATTTAAAACCATCTTGGTTCTAAACAAATTAGATGCTGCTCTAGACAGATAAAACAAAAACAACATGTTAAACAACAAGTGAAAAAAATCATTATGAAGAAATCCATAAGAAATTAAAGACCAAGGCTGTAAAATAAACTTTCCAAAAATTGAAGGCAACTTAAAATAAGTTACAATATCTAGTTTTAATAGATTTGTTAATATCGCAACTACTATAAATACAATAACGTTAATGGCTATTATTTTACCAAAAACATCGAGATTCTTATAACGGTATTTTAAATCTTCAACAATCGTCATTCTTAATTCCAACGGTATTTATCCATACTATTCTTTTTCCAATACCACATTAAAAGGAATCCTACAAGTGCTCCGCCAATATGTGCAAAATGGCCTACATTAAAACCAAACATAGAACTTCCGCCTGTAATACCAGATATAATTTCGTAACCCAACAATAAAGGGATAAAATATTTAGCCTTTATAGGAATAGGAAGGAAAATTAGCATAAGTGATGCATTAGGGAACAGCATACCAAAGCCTACCAATAATCCCATTACACATCCTGAAGCACCTACAGAGGTAGTATTAAAAATTCTTGTAAAATCCTGAAAACGTTCTGCTCCAATGACATCAACCCAACCTTGATAATACTTCCCTTCATTTAATGTTGCTAAAATATGATCTGACTCAAAACCTGCTGCGGTTAAATCACCTAATATCGATTGAAAATTATAAAAATTAATTACCAAAGGAAGTAGCACAGCACCTAAACCTGCACTAAAATACAAGAAGAGAAACTTTTTTGTACCCAATCGTTGCTCTATTGGTGTACCAAACATCCATAAACCCAACATATTAAATAGAATATGTAAGAAAAAGATATTCATTCCGTTGCCTGTATTTACATAAGAGGCATGCATAAACATATGCGTAATAATTTGCCAAGGCTTAAATTCATCGTTCAGAGGAAAATGCTCAGCAAATAAATTTGTAAATACATCGCCATAAGTTCCTATGGATAATGTTCCAATCCAAAAAATTACATTTATTATAATTAGATGCTTTACCGCATCTGATATTCCTTGTCTCATACTACATAAATTTCTTTTCAATGTCGTCTGTAGACATTGTTATAAACGTTGGTCTGTTGGTTGGAGAAATATTTGGCTCCTTACAAGCAAACAGAGAGTTTACCAAATGCTCCTGCTCTGTATTATTCAAAGCTTGTCCGTTTTTTATTGCTAAACTCTTAGCCATAGATTTGGCTAACAAATCTGCTGCACTAAAACTTGCATCTGGCACATCATTTTCTACATCGCTAATGAGTTGCTCCAAAATTATAGACACCTCACTCTCTGGTACTCCAACAGGAACTCCTGTAATAGTTATTGCATCTTCTTTAACGTCTGAAAACACGAATCCTGTATGTTCCAGATCCTCTTGTAGTTCTGAAATAATATTCATTTCGTTAGGTGTAAAACTCAACTGCAAAGGAAATAACAATTGTTGACTTGTAGCCTCTTTAATGGTAATATGCTTCAGAAAGCCCTCATACAAAACACGTTGGTGTGCCCTATTCTGATCAATAATAAGCATACCAGATTTTAGTGTACTTACAATATATTTTTGCTGGAGTTGAAATGTAGTTTTACTCGTTTCTACAGAAGCATCACTAAAAATTGTTTCAGTTTTAACGTCTTTTTCAAAACTCACTTCAATATCATCTCCTTGTCTTCTATTGCCCTTGGACTCCAAACCAACATATAAACTTTCCCAGTTTGCTGCTGGTGCGGATTTAAAACTTGCTCTAGTTGAAGAAGCTTTAGAAGACGAGTTACCAGATTTACTACCTTCATCTGCAAATGGATTAAAACTTCTGTCTACCTCTATCGTTGGGGCTTTGCCTGCTTTATCTTTGTAGCTGTAAGGTGTATCAAAGCTACTTTGTTGTTCAAAATCTAGAACAGGCGCTATGTTAAACTGTCCTAAACTATGCTTTACAGCTGATCTTAAAATAGCGTAAAGCGTATGCTCATCATCAAACTTAATTTCGGTTTTTGTAGGATGAATATTAATATCTATAGTTTTAGGATCTACCGTAAGATTTAAAAAATAACTAGCATGGTAACCATCTTTTAATAAACCTTCAAATGCAGCACTAATAGCATGATTTAGATACGGACTTTTTATAAATCTCTGGTTTACAAAAAAGAATTGCTCTGAGCGTGTTTTCTTAGAATATTCTGGCTTGCCTACAAATCCTGATATTTTTAAAACTTCAGTATCCTCTTCTACAGGCACCAATCTTTCATTGGTTTTGTTTCCAAAAATATGAACAACACGTTGTCTGTAGTTTTCATTAGGCACATTAAAAATCTCGCTCCCATTATGATAAAAAGCAAAGGCTATACTTGGATGCGCTAACGCTACACGATGAAACTCATCTGTAATATGTCTTAACTCTACAGTGTCAGATTTTAAAAAGTTTCGTCTTGCAGGAATATTAAAAAATAGATTTTTAACAGCAACAGATGTCCCTGTTGGTATTACAGTAGCTTCTTGAGATTTTACTGTACTACCTTCTATCTCTATGACTGTGCCCAATTCATCATCAGGTCGCTTGGTTTTCAGCTCTACATGTGCAATAGCCGCAATACTTGCTAAAGCTTCACCTCTGAATCCTTTGGTATTAAGCTGAAATAAATCTTCGGCAGATTTTATTTTTGATGTGGCATGGCGTTCAAAACTTAAACGTGCGTCGGTAACACTCATACCTTTGCCATTATCTATAACTTGCACTAGTGTTTTACCAGCATCTTTTATAATGAGTTTTATGTCATCTGCATCAGCATCAATTGCATTTTCTAAAAGCTCTTTAACTACAGAAGCAGGACGTTGTACCACTTCACCAGCTGCAATTTGGTTAGCAACATGGTCTGGTAAAAGTTGAATGATATCTGTCATTAGCTTTGGGAAGAAAAAATAGATAAATCAAAACCAAATAAGAACAAAAACAACAGAATTAAAATACCAGCAATGATAAAGACACGTCTGTTCACGTTTTCGTCTCTATTATTTTTATATTCATCCATTGCCGCGTTCCATTTTCCTTTAATTCCTTTTGGTGGATTTATAGTTTTACGGTATTCGTCAAATTTGTGCTTCAATTCATAAGGGTTACCATCACCTTTATAATAACGCGGCTTATAATTATACTTTCTATTTTTTTTCAATTTCATTAATCCCATAATAACCCTATTAAATATATCCTTCAAGAACATACATTAAAACAAAAAGCGCTATGAGCATTATGATTAAAGCAGGTAAGGAAAATAACTTATTAGATTTTCGCTTGGTATTACCTTTCATTTCACTCCACTTACGCTCCAAGTCGTCTTTCGACTCTTCCCGATGGTTTTCGGTTTCAGAATCCTGAAAGCGTGGCTTATAATTAAACTGTTTATTTTTTCTTTGATTAAACAAGTTGTCTTATATATTAAAACCTTGATAGTCTCAAAAGTACTTAAAATACTAGGAAAAAACGTTTAAGGATTCCTTAAAATTATCAACAAAAAGGATGCCACTTTAAATTGGAAGATGAATTTGAAGTCGAAGTTTGAAACTTTATTTTAACTGAATACTGAAAACTACTTCGTCTCTTTTCTAAGCTGAGCCATCTTAATTGCCGCTATGGCAGCTTCTGTGCCTTTGTTACCATGCTTTCCGCCAGAACGATCAATTGATTGTTGCATGGTGTTATCTGTTAGCACACAGAAGATAACAGGAATATCACCAGACAAATTAAGATCTTTTATACCTTGAGTAACACCTTCACAAACAAAATCGAAATGCTTTGTTTCACCTTGTATAACGCAACCTATAACAATAATAGCGTCTAACATGCCAGATTCGGCATAAATGCTTTTAGACATTCTGGCAGCACCATAGGTAAGTTCAAATGTTCCTGGCACATTCCAACGTACTATGTTTTCTTTTAATGCACCACAATCTGTCAATGCATCAAATGCACCTTGCCACAGGCCTTCTGTTATAGTGTCATTCCATTCTGAAACAACAATCCCAAACCGAAAGTCTTTCGCGTTTGGGATTGTTGTTTTATCGTAATTCGATAAATTATGATTTGCAGTAGCCATTTATTGCATTTTAGCTTCAACCATACCTATTAAAACATCAACTTGTGTAGCTTCTGTGGAACTGTCAAATTCATTCTTAATACGCTTTAAGTAATCTAAAGCTTTTTGGTTTTCGTTTAATCTAATAGCTATACGAGCTGCCTTCATTAAAAACATTGGAGTTGTATAGTTATTTAAATCCGCTTTAAACGCTTTTTCGTAATAGTCTAAGCCTTCTTTATACTGCTCTAATTGTACAAATGCATCTCCTATAGCTCCTTTAACTATTGGACCAGGAATAGAAGCATCACTAGTAAATTCTTGAAGGTAGCTTATTGCTTTTTCGTAATCTTTAAGGTTTAAATACGATATACCAGCATAGTAATTTGCAAGATTTCCAGCAGGTGTACCACTATATTCTTTAGCAATATCTACCATTCCAAATTTACCGTTACCACCATTTAAAGCCATATTATAAAGTGAGTCTGATGAAATACCATTTGCAGCCTCCTCAAAATAAGTTCTAGCCTGGTACATGTCGTTCATAGCCTCCTTTTGGTGTGGTTCTGCAATGAACTTATTATAACCCATGTAGCCTAAAACTACAACTGCTATTGCTGCAATTACACCAATAATATATTTTTGATTTTTAACAAACCATTCTTCGGTCTTAGAAGCTCCCTCGTCTAAAGTATTAAACACCTCTGCTGTTGTTGAGTTTTCTTCAACAACTACTTCCTTTTCTTTTTTAGTTTTTGGTTTATAGCCTCTTTTCTTATACGTTGCCATATCTTGTCTATTAATGCGTGCGCAAAAATAAAATTTTTATTGGGATTTAAAAGCTTAATTATTTGTTATTTTTCAATAATTTGCGAGAATATTCATTACATTAAAACACCACTAAATTCGAGCAAAGAACATCAGTTTTTTATGGTTCTAAACGTATTATCTTTAGTTAATTACAAGAATTTTGAGAGTCAGGTTTTTGATTTCGACAGTAAAATAAACTGCTTTGTTGGCGCTAATGGCATCGGAAAAACAAACGCTCTAGACGCTATTTATCATCTGGCTTTTGGCAAAAGTTATTTTAATCCTGTTGCCGTACAGAACATAAAACATGGTACTGAGTTTTTTGTGGTTGATGGTAATTTCACTAAAAATGAGCGTTCAGAAAAAATTATTGTTTCGTTAAAAAAAGGGCAAAAAAAAGTTATAAAACGTAACGGTAAAGCTTACGATAAATTTAGTGACCATATTGGTTTTATACCATTAGTTATTATATCTCCAGCAGACAGAGATTTAATTATAGAAGGCAGTGATACCAGACGCAAGTTTATAGATAGTGTGATTTCGCAAAGTGATAAAGCGTATTTATCTGCACTTATTTCTTATAACAAGGTACTTTCGCAACGCAATGCACTTTTAAAATATTTTGCACTCAATAACACGTTTAATGCAGACACACTTGCTATATATAATGAACAACTAAACACGTATAGTGCAGAGATTTTTAAAAAAAGAGATGAATTCTTAAAAGTATTTATTCCTATTTTTAAAGAACGATACGAAGCCATTAGCCAAAGCAAAGAAGCCATAAACTTAAAATACAAAAGCGATTTGTTTGATGGTGATTTAATCAATCTACTACAAAGCAACCTTAATAAAGACAAAGCTCTACAATACACAAGTGTGGGTACACACAAAGATGATTTGGTCTTTACAATCGATGATTTTCCGATTAAGAAATTTGGAAGTCAAGGACAGCAAAAATCTTTTTTAATTGCTTTAAAGCTGGCTCAATTCGATTTTATAAAGCAACAAAGTGGTGTCTCTCCTATTCTACTACTCGATGATATTTTTGATAAGTTAGATGAAAACAGAGTAGCACAAATTATCAGTTTGGTAGATAATGACCATTTTGGTCAGATTTTTATTAGTGATACGCATGCTGACCGAACAGAAAATGTGATTAAGCAAATTCATCAATCTTACAAAATTTTTAAACTATGAAAAAGTATGGCATTATCCTGCTAATTCTAATCTTTAGCTGTTCTAAAAATCCTGAAACACTCTTAACATACCTTAATGGCTATTGGGAGATTGAAGAAGTCACTTTAGAAAATGGCACAAAAAAGCAATATCAATTTAGCGAAACCATAGATTATATAAGCATTAACGATAGCCTAAAAGGATACAGAAAAAAATTAAAACCAGGTATTAACGATACCTATTTTACCTCTGACGATGCTGAAGCGATTACATTAAAGATTGAAGACAACCAACTCAAAATCTACTATAAGACGGCTTATGCTGAGTGGAAAGAAACAGTTTTAGAAGCTTCTGAAAAGCATTTAAAAGTAAGGAATGAAAACAACGCTATATATCTATATAAGCGTTACACTCCTATACACTTAGACGTTGAATAATTGAGTAATTTCCAATAATGACTATAATAGAACTAATACACTACTTTAGAACTAATGGAAATCAAGAAGATTTTTTTAAAAACAATTCTCTTGAAACTGATTCAGAAGTTGTTGAAATATACATGTGTAAGCCTTTTAATATTAACAATGAAATAAGTTTTTTTGAAATTGAAAAAACTCAAGGTAATATTGAGTATGAAATTGATAACGTTAAGTATTATAATCTAATTGATTTTTATTATTTTATTGATTTTATAAATGAATCTAAGGCAAATAAAGGTTTGTCTGATGAAAAATTAGCAGAAATATTCTATAACTATTGTATTAATGACGCTTAATACAAAAAAAATAGCATCTCATATTTCACTGAAATAACAACATGTCAAAACGAAACAACGATAACCGTCCAATTGAAGAAATTCTAAAAGAATTTGTACAAACCAATAATTTAGAAGCTGGTTTAGACAAAGTAAACATTCGTGAAGCTTGGGCAAATCTTATGGGAAATGGAGTTAACAATTACACCACTGCTATAGAGCTTAAACACGAAACACTTTATGTACAACTAAGCTCTAGCGTGTTGCGTGAAGAATTAAGCTACGGAAACGAAAAAATTGTAAAAATGCTTAATGAGTCTGTTGGCAAAGAGATTATAAAAAAACTCGTTCTTCGTTAATAAAATCAATTTTTTAGGCTTCAGAATTATTTAGTATTTTTCAAAAGCAATTATTCGAGCTTTATGAAATACGCCAAACTCATCATTTCCTTCGTATTAACCATTACTGTATTCTTTATCCTCAACACCAAATTAGGTTCTATTCCGCCAATTGGTAAATTTTTAAATCCGTATTCTGGCATTTGGCAAAACGAAAAAACAGAAACCACTTCTGGAGATATTAGTATTCCTGGATTAAAAGACAAGGTAACGGTACATTACGATGACCAATTAATTCCACATGTTTTTGCTCAAAACGAAAGTGATCTATACAAAGCGCAAGGGTATTTAACAGCCAAACATCGTTTGTGGCAACTCGAGTTTCAGACCTTTGCGGCATCTGGACGTTTATCTGAAATTATTGGCGAAAAGGCTCTAGATTATGACCGTACAGAAAGGCGACGAGGTATGGGTTATGGTGCAGACCAAGCTATAGCTTATATGAAAGAGCACGATAAAGAAACCTTAGGATATATTCAAGATTATGCAGATGGAGTTAATGCTTACATTAGGCAACTAAAACCTGAAGATTATCCGGTTGAATATAAATTACTTGATTATAAACCAGAGGCTTGGACACCAAAAAAGACAACATTACTACTAATGTATATGACCAAAATGCTGGCTGGTTATGATGATGATTTAGAATACACAAACACGTTGCGCCTACTCGGCAAAGATAATTTCGATTTATTGTTTCCTGATTTTTTCGATATTACAGATCCCGTAATACCAAAAGAAACCGATTGGAGTTTTATAGACGTACCTCAGACTCCTTTACCAAATAGCAAGGCTGTATTAGACACTATTACAGAGACAATCTCAAAACCACATCCAGATAATGGCAGTAATAACTGGGCTATTTCAGGTACAAAATCAGCAACCGGAAATCCTATACTGGCAAACGATCCGCATCTTGGGCTTAACCTGCCATCTATCTGGTTTGTTATGCAACTAAGCACTCCAAAACACAATGCTTTTGGAGCTACTATTCCTGGTGCGCTGAGTGTTATATCTGGGTTCAATCAACACATAGCTTGGGGAGAAACCAACGCAACAAGAGATGTAATTGATTGGTACAAGGTTGAATTTAATGAAGACCGAACTAAATATAAGTATGATGGCCAATGGAAAGATGTTTCCATACGCGTTGAAGACATTAAAATAAGAGGAAAAGAAAACTATAAAGACACAGTACTCTATACACACCATGGTCCTGTGGTATATGACAAAAACTTTAAGTCTGATATGGAATTGGCTGGCTATGCCATGAAGTGGATTGGACACGAAGGAGGAAACAATCAAAAAACATTCTTAGAGCTTAATAAAGCAAAAAATTACGATGAATATGTGCAGGCATTGCAATACTGGAATGCTCCTGCTCAAAACTTTGTATTTGCTTCCACCCAAGGAGATATTGCCTTATGGATACAAGGAAAATTCCCGAATAAATGGGAAGGTCAGGGAAAATTTTTAATGGATGGCAGCAATCCTGAAAATGATTGGCAAAGCTACATACCTCAGCAATTTAATGCACACACTAAAAATCCTGATCGTGGCTTTGTGAGTTCTGCAAATCAACATCCTGTAGACGAAAACTATCCTTTTTATGTTTTTAATGATGGCTACGAAACGTATAGAAACAGAGTTATTAATGATTACTTTAATTCTAAAGAGAAGTTCAGTATTGAGGATTTCAAAAATTTGCACAACAACAATTACAATCTTAAAGCTGCCGAAATTGTACCATACATGCTAGAACACATGGATACTTCTCCGCTAGACGAAGAAGAAATGTCTATATACAATGAAATAAAAGCATGGAAATTTAATAACGACATAGACGAAGTTGGTCCAAGTATTTTTAGACAATGGTATGGAAAACTCTATAATTTGGTTTGGGATGAGTTTGTTTCTGAAGACACAGCTTTAAGCTCTCCTTTCACGTATCAAACAATATACTTGTTAAAGAATCATGGAGAACACAAGTTTATGGATATCGTTAAAACTGAAGATAAAGTAGAAACAGCAAAAGATTTAATTTTGATTGCTTTTAGAAGTGCAGTATCTAAGCTAATTGAAATTAGAGAAGAAAAAGGCAACTACAAATGGGCTAACTACAAAGCAACTTATGCTGGTCACTTGTTACAAGCCTTACCTGCGTTTTCTAGATTTGATATTCCTATTGGTGGAGATCGTAATATTGTTAATGCTACATCTGAAAATCATGGACCTTCATGGCGAATGATTGTTGAGATGAGTTCACCTCCTACTGCTCTTGGCATATATCCTGGCGGACAATCGGGTAATCCCGGAAGTAAGTACTATGACAACCTTATAGACGATTGGGCTGAGGGAAAATATCTTCAACTTAACTTTTTACAATCTAGCCAAGCTACAGATGCTATAATCAGTACCCTAACTCTAACACCAAAGAACTAATGAAAAATAATATCTACAACTTTTTTGCCACAATTATAATAGCTTTTGTACTATCATTTGTTTTACCATGGTGGTCTATAATGACAGCTGCATTAGCGACCTCATTATTTATTCCTCTAAAAAAAGCTGCTGTGTTTTTTGTTCCATTCTTAGCAATTTTAGTGTTTTGGGGAATTTATAGCTTTATACTTAGTAGTGCTAATGACTATACTCTAGCAAAACGAATAGCTGTGTTATTACCTCTTGACGGAAATCCGTTTATTTTAATGCTTATTACTGGAATAATAGGAGGATTAACTGCTGGAATAGCAGCTGTTTTTGGAAAACAAATTGCTTTAATGTCTAAAAAAGGTTAAATCTTTAATCCTTATTATTAACATTAATTAAAACTCTACTTTTAGCCCATTGAACGGCTGTTTCTAAATCACCAAAGCGCCTAATTTTTTTACTGAAAAATAAATTTTCTACAACAGTATTTAAAAAACTAAAACTATTATAGCCTATTACACCATAACCTTTTAGGTTGAAACTGTTTTTATAAAAATACAACCAATCCATTGGTTTTAGAGAGTACGAGTTTACTCTATGAGATAAGTAAACTAAATTACTACCATCTGTTTTGGTAAAAGATGTGACATCTTTAACAATTATTTTAGCATGTTCTTCCCAAGAAAAAACAACTCCTTCTTTTATTTCAGAAATGACGTAGCCTTTAAAAATAAAAATATCCGCAAAAGGATAGTTTAATTCTTTTAAAACGTCATCATAAAACTTTGTCGCCTTGAGATTTAGCATCAATTTTAATTATTGCACAAATAACAGTTAAATTTATTTAAAATAAAAAAACTTCTAATATTACTTTTGATGCTAGTCTTCAAACGAAATTAGCTAAAACATAGATTTAGATCAAAGATTAACAAGAACTTAGAAAAGCTTTTAATTAGAAACACCCACACTTTCGTGTAGGTGTTTCAACTAACAAAAAAACTCAAAAAAGTATCAAAATCTGTTATGATACCGACTAACTGTAATCGGCAGTTAGTCTTTCTTGTTAGCAACCAATCAATCAACCTTAATTTGCTTCCCCACAAATTGAAGGTTGACCCCTAAAAATTGTAGGTTATAATGCCTTTTATAAAAAATGGCGTTCCTGGTGTAAAGTGAATTTCTTCTACAGATTCTGCTTCGTTTTGTAAACGAGATTCTGTTGCAAACTGAGTTTCATTCCAGTCTACGTCAAATAAGTTTTCTACCATAACACCTAGCGTTACATTCTTCATTCTGTAATTAAGATTAAAATCTGCTACAGTGTAGCCTTCTGCTACAATAGAATTGTCTTCATTCGCTGGTCTATCATTCAAATACCTAAATCGCAATCCGCCAGAAAATCCATTTAAATCATCTATTGACAAACCACCTGTAAAAGTAAAATCTGGTGCTAATGGAATATAATCTTCACCTTCTGGTTCATCTATGCTACGAGCATGTGTATACGTTGCATCAGAATCTAAAAATAACCAATCGTTAATCTGATACCTTAACCCTAAATCTAGTCCGTAACGTCTTGTTTTACCACTTGGTTCTACAATACCTGCATCACCTACATAAACAAATTCTTGTTCTAAGAATAAATACCATAACGCTGAGTTAACTACCAATTTTGGAAATGGTTTCCAGATAGTTCCTAAATCGGCTCCATAAGAACGTGGTAAAATATCTTTACCATTATTAGCAACAACTACTCTGGCATCGTTAGAGTGAAATCCTAAACCAGACTTTAAGTACAATTGCAGATTATCTTTAGCATTGTAATAGAAATTTAACTTAGGGCTAACTATTGTCTTTGTTTCAGATTGTGTTTCATAATTGGTCTGTAATTCATCGTTATACATAAACTTAAAATGATCTAAGCGTAAAGCAGGTGCTACTCTGAATTTACCAAACTCAAAATCTGCTTTTACGAAGGCATCAATATTAGTTTGATTTATATCACCTAATTGAATATTTTCTAATGTTGTAGTTCGGTTTAACGTTCTAGACAATTCTACATCATCAATAATATCATGTCGTAAGCCAAAGCCTGAAGTTAAATTTAACTCTGTACTACCTAAAAACGTTGAATAATTTATCGCAGCATTTGCTCCAAAAATCTGTCTGTCTTCTTTCTGCTTTATTTGGTCGCCATTTACTGGGTCTTCAAGGAAAAATGTAAAGTTAGAATACAACTCAAAAGCATATTTAGAGTAGTAAGCGTTAGCTTTTAATGTTGTATTGTCTGCAATATATTTATCATACGTTACATTTAAATTTGTTCGAGAGGTTTCACCTCCTTCAGTATCGTCTATAGCTCCAAATCTTGTAATATTACCGTTATCAACTTCGCGCTGTGGTATTTGCCCAGAAGCATCCCAACGACTCGTAAAATGTGATGCAGTAAGTGTTAACTTATCATTCTCTGGAGAGTACATTATATACTTTCCAAATAAGTTTAGACGATTAAAATTTTGAGGAGAATCAAACGGTCCATCGGTTGCTATATATTCCATAGCCATATAAGCATTCTGATTTTTGGTGTTTTCTAACAAATCGAATAAACCTACTGTTCTTAGTGTATTAAACTGACCAAGAGACATTGACACACTACTTTCGTCTATGTAATCTTTGGTTTTAAAATTTACATAACCAGCAGTATTAAAATCACCTTCTGAAGCATAGTAAGCTCCCTTACCAAAGTCTATTTTATTCACTGTTTCTGGTATTACAAAGTGCAAGTCGCTATAGCCTTGTCCATGTGCATGAGAGACCATATTTACTGGCATTCCATCTACACCTATCGCTAAATCTGTACCATGATCTATATCAAATCCTCTAAGAAAGATTTGCTCTGCCTTACCTCCACCAGCATGCTGACCAATAAATAAACCTGGTACTTTTCTTAGCACTTCTTGTGAAGAGTTTACTGGTGTAACATTTAAATCTAATCTAGTAATTGTACTTACAGGATTTAGTTCTTCTCGTATTACCATTTCATCTAACTGAAATACTTTTTCTTCAAGAATTATGTTTAAATCATTCGCATCAGTCACTTGCACTATAGATGTCTTGTAGCCCAAAAGGCCAATCTTTAATGAATCTCCTGTTTTAGTCTGGCTTATAAAAAATACACCATTTTCTGAAGTATGTGCGTGAGTTTCTGAATTTAAGTTATATACATAGGCTGCTTCAAGTGGTTGATTTAATTCATTTAAAACAACTCCTTTTATATTCTGTGCTTGTAAACCAAACAAAAATAGGCTTAAAAAAACGGATAATAATGTAAACTTTTTCATGATTATAATTGATTGATTTTAGATTCCATTGTAGGCCCAAGTTCATAGAGACTGGCGACCAACTCATTTTTTAATTCTGAAACTTGATCTTTTTTGCCCATTGCTTTGTAGATCTCTGCTATGTGGTACAAAACAGCTGGCTCAAAAGTCTGCCCTTCTACATGCTTTTCTATGATTGCATTTGCCTTTTTTATGTTTCCTTTTTTAAAATAACTCCAAGCTAATAAATCGTAAGATTGTGGTGTGGGTCTGTTTTTTACCTCAAGCTCTGCTATCTCTATAGCGCGTTCAGGCAATAGCATTTCATCTGTATACATTATAACATTATAAGCGTTATACATATCACCATAATTTTTGTCTCTTACCATATCATTGTAGCGACCTATGGCAGTAATTTTAGTTGATTCGTCTTCATTATACTCTGCTATTTCTGCTATTAACAGCTCATAATCAGGTGCAGTGTAATATGTCTTCACTGAGTCTATTATATTTTGCGCAATAATAGGGTTATTTTCATAAGAAAAAGTGATCCATGCTATTCCTTTTTTTGCATATGCATCGGTAGGGTCTAGCGCTAGAGCTTTTAAATAAAGATTGTAAGATTTTTCTATTTCACCTGCATGACCATAAAAGTCCGCAAGATTTGTATAAGACCACTGTTTCATGCTTTTTAGATTGGATGCTTCAGCTATAGTTTTTGCTTTTTCCATATTAATAATAGCACCTTCTAAATTTCCTTTATGATCTTCCCATTTTGCCAAGCGAATTAAGTAATCGAAATCTGACATGTTTTTAAAATCCTTTAAATAAGATTCTGCCAAAAGATAATTTCCTAACTCAAGATGCACATCAAAAAGCATTTTTTGAGTCCCTGTTAATTTATCTCCATTTTCTTCTGCTAGTTTCAATAATTCAAGCGCTTCTTTAAATCTATGTTGAGAAATGTAATTTGAGGCTAAACTTTTTAGGTATGATGTGGTTTTTCCTTTAGTAATTTCAACGGCTTGTTTTAAGTCTTTTTCTGCTTTTATTAGATAATCTATATCTCCTGTAGCGTCAAAAACTGTAGTATAAGCAGCTGCGCGTTTTCCTAAATAAGGATATTGATTTGGGTTTTCGTTAAGCTTATCTGTCCATTGCTGAGCGTTAGCTATAAGCGCTGATTTGTCTGCCTTTTCTGAAAGGTATTTTGAATAATCGTTACTATTTGTTACTGTGTTTTTACCACAGCCTAACAATAGCAACACTATAATGAGGGGAAGGTATTTGTTGAGTATCATGGTTTGCGAGTTTAGTTGTTAAAAATATTCCTGAAGCAGATAAACAATCTACCTCAGGAATTGGGTTCAGTATCTTACCAAGGCGAAGCTAAGTAAGGGAAAGACGTTAAAAACGCCTTGTCATTGGCATCTACATTATCATTAGATAATCCTGGATTTTCTGAGAAATCCTCACCACCAAAAATCAGTAATAACTCAACGGTTATAACGTCATCTGCTAAAGCCCTTCCTGTTAACACGTTGGTTCCATCATAAAATGTAGTTGTACCATCTAAAGAAACATTAAGCACATCTGTTGCTAATAATCCTGTAAATGTTGCAGAATCTAAACCTAAAGCATTAGTATCGCCTGGATTTGCATATGCAGGACTTAAGCCTTCTAAATTATTTTGAAACATTGCTTGGAAAGCAGCACCTTGGTTAGAAGGTACAGTTGTATTAAAAGCATCTTTCATTCCAGAAGACACAAATACTGTATTTACAGCTGGTCTTCCCATTTGGTCTTGCTGTGCATAAGTTCCTGAAAAATCAGGTCCCATTGGTTGGGAGATTGAGTCGTCATCATTATTACAATTAAATGCCACTAAAGACATTAGCATTGCAATAGCATATAGTTTTATATTATTAGTTTTCATCATCGTAAATTTTAAGTTTGTTATTGTCTTCTTTTAGATTCTACCCAAGTATTTATTGTACCTGAACCACCAATCGCAGATTTAGGCACCTCAACCACAACAGAAAGCACATTAGTACCTGCAAAGGTGTCTGCACCAGGATTGTTAAAACCTGTAGCATTACCTGCTATAATCTGTCCGTATTGCGCAAAATCCATAAAAAACGGATCATCTCTAGGGCCTGCAAAAGCCATCATTCCACCAGAACTTTCTACAATTGCAGATTGTCCATAAGGTGTAATGTCTACTGAGAACTGATTGGCTGCATTAGTTGCAATGGTGCTATTTAAACCTGTTTGAGAAGGAGCAGTTGGTCCAAATACATACATTTTACCATCTCTGGCAATAGCCTGGATTACCAAATCTTCTACATTGTCTCCTGTGTTGTCGATGTTAAACTCAATTAACACGTTTTCGTCAAAACTTGCATTTTGTGTATCGCTACCAGAACCTAACAGTCCTTGTACATTTGCAACAAATGCAATATTTGATGTGTTTTCACCTTGAAAGGCATAAAAATCTGTGATATCACTAGTACCACCTTGTACAGCAGGAGCATCTATATGATCTGCTGCAACGGCAACCAATGTAGCTATACCTACAATTGCTGCTGCCATTAAAAATTTTGTTTTTTTCATAATTTGAGATTTTGTTAATTATTGTGTCTCTGTTCTACCTACGGAAAAATGAACAAGGCGGTTTTATATTTTTTCAAAAAAATTGAAATATGCCTGTTTTTTGGATATAAAAAGTATCTTTATATCATAATAGAAATGCCATGAATCCATCAGCAAAAGGCTGGATAAAAAAACTACTCAAAGACATATCAGATAACAATCTGGCCGATGTAGATACTTTAGAATTTTATGATAAACTAAGACAAACAGGTTTTATTTATGGCAGTAATATTTCTACTTTATCATTTGTAGATCAATCTTTTGATTTTACAGAAGAAGAACGAAGCAAAATAAATCTGCTTCTTTGTTTTTATCATATTCATTTAAGTGAAGGACATTCTAACGATACTTTTATAGATAAGCTTGTGACTTATTACAAAACTGTTGGTGAAAACGAACGTTCTTTTTTTGAAGAGCTTTTTGGCGAATCTTCAGGAGACAAATTGCTGGAGAAAATGATTCATAAACGCATCCATATAGATGATAATTTTATCTCCAAAAGCTTCAACTACTTTTTAGTTAATGCCTTACTTTTTATAGATGTTTTAGGATACATTCATTTTTTAAATGGAAAAAAAGACATTGAAAATTATGTAAACAATTTAGAGTCTGCTTTCGAGTCTGTGGTTATTTCTGTAATGGAAGCTAAGCCTGATAAATCAGATTACGACGAAAATTTAATGAAGCTTTTTGAAAGTTCTATGCGTCAAAAAGATACGGACATTAACACTTATGAGGATGTTATAAAAGCCATAAGCCACCCTCTAGAAAAGCAATATCTGGTTGACTTGGTGTGCATGGCTTCATGGAGTGACAAAGTCATTGATACTGCGGAACAAAATTTTCTAGATAAAATGAAGAATGACCTTGATTTAGAACAAGAGGTCATTGACAAATCCATTGAATCTATAAACACGTTTTACGATGAGCATAAAGAAGAAGTTGCTTTTTTGAGCTCTAAAAACTTAGCTCAGAGTTTTTATGACAATAGCAGTAAACTTGTATCTAAACTTGTTAATCGTAATAAAAAGCGTCTTCTAAAAGAATTATCTGAGAGTAAAGAAGCTATGAAACTATTAACCGCTTCTACCTACAGAACACTTAATGATGAAGAGCAAAAAAAAATACAGCAACAGCTGCTAGACATTTTTAAATCAATACCTAGCTTAGCTATTTTTATGCTACCAGGTGGTGCAATATTATTGCCTCTTTTTGTAAAAATTATTCCAAAATTATTGCCTTCTGCTTTTGATGATAACAGAATTGAAGAGGAAGAGGAAGACTAAACCTATTTCCCTTTGTTTTGTATATAATTGAGTACTGCTTCTTTTGTAGTATACCAGTTTCTACCTTCTTTGTGAGCGTCAATTTTTCCTTGTCTTGCTAATAAACTAACATACTCTTGACCATAAGGAATCTCTGGTTCTTCTACGATAGAAGAAATAGCTTGATAATCTTTATCTGAACCAGGAATAGCACTCAAATAAATGTTTAATGAACGCTCTGTAGCTTGGCACATTAGCAACATTAACTTAGCATAATTACCATTATTAGCCTGGTTTAGAGCGGCATAATACTTAGCTCTATCATTAGCCAGAATGATTGCAGGCGGAAAACCACAACGCATTAACAGCAAGTTCATAACCAAACGAACAGTACGACCATTACCATCAAAGAAAGGATGAATCCATACAAATTTGTGATGAAAAACAGTAGCCAACTCTACAGGATTTAACCCTTGAGGATTGGTATTAATATAATCTATTAAATCATCTAGATACTCTGAAACTTTACGAGCATTTGGAGGCACAAAATTAGCTCCAGATATACGAACCCCTCCATTACGCAATCTACCTGCATACTCATCTTCTATAGAACGTAAAACCAAACCATGAAGATCTAATATATCTTTAGCGTTTAAAACATAATCGTCTTTAACTAATTGATATAATTTAAGAATGGCAAACTCGTGGTTTTTAGCTTCAAAATGCTCTCGAAGAGATTTTCCTTTTACGGTTATTCCTTCTTGAAGCACCATTTGTGTTTCTCTTAAACTTAAGGTATTGCCTTCAATACTATTACTGTTATAGGTCCACTCTACAAGAAAAGCTTCTTTTATATTTTGCAATACAATATTAGGCAAAGGTCTTGCTGCATTTAAAACCTCAAGCTTATCTAACAACCTTGTAAAGGTCTGCTCTAAATCTTGCCTATATTTTGTATCTACATCCCACACACCACAAAGGTACAATTATCGGATGTGTTTAAAAAACTTTTTATCCGATTTTTTACTCTAACCAGTTTTTAAAATCCTTTACGCGCTCTCTGGCTACAATAATTTCTTGCTCATCGAAGTGGCTAAGTTTAATCTGTAATCTGGAGTTGGTATAGCTTATAATATCCTTTATGGCATTAATGTTTATATAAAATTTTCGGCTTACTCTAAAGAATACATCTGGCTCTAACTCTTCTTCTAGCTGATCTAGAGTTAAGTCTAAAAGGTAGTTTCTACTTTCATTAGTATACGCATATGTTCCTTTATTTTCGCTATAGATGCACTCTATATCTTCAATATTAATAAGCTTTAGGTGTTGGCCAACTTTTACCGAAAAACGCTTTTTATATTCACGCTCTATTGGGTTGACTAACAACTTCTTGATATCATTAAAATCTAAGGTTACAGCTTGTTTTTGTGGTGTTCTTCCTTTAAACTTGTTGACCGCATTTCTTAGATCGTCATCGTCAATTGGTTTTAACAGATAATCTATACTGTTGAGTTTAAAAGCCTGAAGCGCATATTCATCATAAGCTGTGGTAAAAATAACAGCAGAATTTATATCCAAGGTTTCAAAAATCTCAAAAGAAAGCCCATCGCTCAATTGTATATCCAAAAAGATTAAATCTGGATGCTCATTGTTTTGAAACCACTCTAAGGATTCTTCAACAGAGTGCAACATTGTTTCTGCTTCTACATCCAGAGATTTTAGCATACGTTGCAATCGTCTTGCTGATGGTTTCTCGTCTTCTATAATGATTACGTTCATTTTGTATGGTTATTTTGTATGGTTGGTTAGTTTTATTCCCACATTTTGGTTTCTTCAGTCTCGTCTTTCTTCAAATAAGACGCTATCTTTTTGTCTTCCCAGCTTTTCCTAAACACTGTTTTTTCTTTAAAAATTTTCCAGGCATGTATTATTATAGCCATTGTCCAAAATACTAATACAGAGAGATTAAGACTAAATATATCATTCTTATAAACACCTTCTACAATGTAAAGGTTATATACTAATAATGCCACAACAATAAGGTAACCTGCCAGGTGAATGTAAAACAGTTTTAAGCGTCTTAAGCGCTTCTTAGCGTTTAGTAATTTTTGTTCTTCATTATTGTGAGATTCCATAAACTTCTGTCTTTATTGGTAACTACTCCCAATTACGTTCTTCCTTGTCCATAAACTCTTTAAGCTTACGCTTTTCCCAGTCTTTACCAAAGAAGAAATCTGGACCAAACACTCCTATAAAGTGAAACACTAATCCAATGCCCCAAAAAACCGCTGTAGCATATGGACCAAAACCTCTGAACCCTTGCTCTGAGTTAAGTCCTATCAACAAAATTAAAAATACGTTGACAACAACATAAACCGCAAAATGCCAGTAAAACCCAATTAAGGCGTCGACCTTTTTCTTTGCTCTTAAATATGCTTCTTCTTTTCTAAAATCTGAAACCTCGTCTTTATCTTTATAAGGTTCTAAACTATATTTTTCCATCTCTTTAATTTTTTAATGTGAATCGTTAGACAATTCTTTTTTCATGTATTCTTCGATCTTGCGTTCTTCCCATTTTGTACCAAACTTATAAGACACAAAATGTAAGATTAAAAACACTCCCCAAATAGTCCAAGAACTTAAAACGTTAATGGTTAAAAACGCATCAACAAAGCTGTCCCAACTATTAAAATATCCCCAAACTTTTACTACAGTAAGCACTGTGTTTACTAAAAAGTAAATAATAAGGTGTGTGTAAAACCCTTTCTCTTTTTCAACTCTTCGTTTGGCTTTTATGTAATTTAAATTCTGATCTTGCATAACTTTTAATTTTAATTCCAACGGTTTTTTTCATCTTCCTCACGCATATATTCTTCAATTTTGCGTTGTTCCCACTTAGCACCTAAAGCACCATTATCTACAAATACACGATAGGCTTGAAAGGCTAAACTAATTCCCCATCCAAATATTGGAAACCAAAACCATTGAATGGTATGTTGCGAATATCTATACCAAATGAAAATTAAAAATGGTATAACAAAGACATACGATATTAAACTATAGTAAAACCCTTTTAGTTCATCTACACGTTTGCGAGCTCTCACATAGTCGTCGTTAAGACGCTCTTTTGATTTTTGTGCTGTTCTCATGATTGATACTTGTTTTGTGAGCATCGGAATTGCAACTGCAAAATCCTTCTCTCTTTGATTGATGTAAACTTTTCGTTCTGTAAGAAGTTGGTAGCGTTGCTTTATATTTTCTAAACCAACTCCACTACTCTTCTTTACAATTTGTTTTGGTTGAAGATTGTTCATCACTACTAAGTGATTTCCGTCTTCATAAATTTTTATATGCAATGGCTTACTCGAGGTTACCATATTATGCTTTACAGCATTTTCTAACAATAATTGTAGTGATAAAGGCACAACTTTACTTTCAGGATTTGAAGCCTTTTCTGGTATTTCAAAAATGATGCTGTCCTCAAATCGCATTTTTAAAAGCGACATGTACGTTCTGGCAAAATTCAACTCCTCATCTACCGTTACTAACTCTTTATTTTTTTGCTCTAAAACGTAGCGATACACTTTAGATAATGCTGTTGTAAATTTCTGCGCGCTATCCGGATTTTCTTCAATTAAACTGGTTAACACGTTAAGACTATTAAACAGAAAATGCGGATCTAATTGATTCTTTAAAGCATCGAACTTAGCACTGGCAGCTCCTGCAATAACCTTTTGTTCTTTTATTTTACTCTTTTGATAGTGATTGTAGAAGTAAATAACATAGAATACCGAAACTATAGTCAAGGTAATCCACAACCCAAAAGAATAACCGCTCCAAGTTTCATTTTCAATAAAATGATCAAAAGAATCTCCAAAAATGACAACCTGAACGATAATCCTTAGTACAAAGATGGTTAGTAAAGTTACTATTGTACTCCCTAAAATTCCATACACAATACGTTTAATAACATTGTACGACTTGTACGTTCGCTTTTCTAAAAATTCAAAGACCAAAGTGTTAACGTAGCTGATAACAAAAGTGTATAGTTGATAAATACCAAAGTATATTAAAAACCGATTAACACTTTCAAAATCAAATCCTGTAGAAAAGTACGATCCTAATACAAAGACTACACAACCTATAAGAAATGTGGTAACAATATTTTTAATTGACTTTGACATAAATTTTTGAAATAACTTATTCTTTACACTCAGCTAATACTTGTTCTGCACGCTCTCTTCCCCAATTAGGATGAAAATCGCTCTCTGGCTTAAAGGTATCAAAAAGTTCTAATGATGCTTCAATTTCTTTACAGAATGGTTCTGTATCCTGACCAAAATACTTAGCGCTTCCCATTCCCCAATCTGCCTTACAATATGCTGCTCTGGGATTTGTTGGATCTAACTTCACTGCTTTAGCGTATAGTTCGGCAACCTTGCCAGCATACTTCATACCATAAGTAGCACCATCGAAAGCCACCCAATTGGTATATACCTGAGCTTGCATTACCAACAATTCTGCATTGTCTTCACTTCTGGCCATTGCAATATCTAAATGTTCTTGTGCTTTTTTTAACTGAGCTTTTAAAACGGTTTCGTCCTTTTCATTCCAGCTTTTTAAGCTATTCATTTGTGCAATGTAGTAGTTTGGCAGCCACTCTTCTTCTTCGGCTTTTGAAATGCGCTCAAACATATTTTCGGCATCGTCCCATTTGCCTGCTTCCCAAAGTTCAAAAGCTTTAGACATTCCTTTTTCAAAATTGGTTTGTGCTGTAGCCTGGCGACTTACTAAACTCAAAACCAATATTACTACGATTTTTACTAATGTGTTCATGATATTTTGATTGACGTTTTATGATTACGAGACAAATATCTTACACAACACTGGCTTTTTAAAATAGCAATTACCGAATTGTCACTTTTTAATGACGAATTGTAATTTTCTAAAAATTACGTAAGGGTACGTATATAAGAGACTGATTTTTCGAGTTAAATTTGAAAACACTAAATACATTAAAATATAATCTGGATATACGTAATATGTATATCCATTTGTTGGCAACCATTACCACTCACACTCTGAAAATTTAATATTATGAAAATGAAACTAATCGAACAAAACACAATTAAAGAAATTGGAGAAATAAATTTGGAATTTATTCCTAGAAAAACAGAAGCGTTAAAATTTGAAAATAAATTATTCACAATACATAATGTAATTTATTCAGAAGAAAATATCATATTAAGAGTTTTCGAAAATGAATATGAAATTAATGAGATTCTTTCTTAATTTTTGCATTTTCAGTTCTCTGATTATATTCTGAAAGTTTTTGCTCGTAAATATTTTGAATTAATAATTGATATTCATCAAAAGATTTTTTGAGTACGAATAAATGATTCTGAATTTGTTTTAATTCGTGAACTTGAATATTTTCTTTTGGTAAATCAAAATGGAATTCTGATATTTTTTTTGCTATTGGATTTGACATAATATGTTGAATTTTAAGATTAATAATCTGATTAAAAAAACGGTTGCCAACAATACCTATAATTCAGCGTGGCATTTCGCTTTGTAAAATGTTTGTTTTTTGTTTAACCAGCTTGATTTCTACAGCGGAAAAGTCTCCGACATTTTCCACACCGAAATCATAGCTTAGCCCGTTAGCCACAACTACATCCAATGAAACAAAGATATGATGCACACAAGAGAACCACCGACTACTTTAACACAGCCCTAAACAGTCATTCTACAAGTAATAATATTTTATTTCAAAACAAAAACTTAAAAAAATGGACAATATTTTTACCCGTCAAAATAAACTCATTTTGGGTGTTTGCAACAAATTATCCACCAAATTTAACATAAAACCTTTTGTAGTAAGAATTATTTTCGTTGTTCTCACTTTATCTTTTATCCCTTTAGGCATTATTTTGTATGCTTTGCTTGCTGCATTATACAACAACCCGACTACAAACAAGCAAATCACTTTTACGATTTTAGGTGCAATTTTAGGAATTCCTTTTAGCTACTACTTTCAATCAGATATTGTAAAAAATATGGCTAATGGTATGTTTGGTTATCTAACGAATTTTTTTAAAATAGCTGATAACGTTCAAAGGTATGTAGGGAATGAGGGCAGTTTATTTGGTAATATCCTATTAAGCGTCGTGATTTGCGCAATAATTGGTGGAGTAATTGGTTTTTTTATTGATAAAAAAATTCAACAAAAATGAAAAATGGTTTTATTAATGTTATCGTTCAAAAGACAGACCAATTGATTTAGACTATTTTCATGTTATGAAAATCCGTAATCTTATATTGAAAGTTAAGTGAATATAGTTGAAACTATAGATAACCTATTAAAAAATAAAGGGGAAAATTTTACAAAATAGCTGTGGCTAACAATGGCTATAAGTAATTGCTTGTTCTCGCCTACTTCTGAAAATCCTCGCGGATTTTCAGTTTGGTGGGTACTTGCAAAGTTAAGTGCTAACCCACGCAACTACTCATAGCCGAGACCGTTGTGTGTAATTAAAACCAACGAAAATTACCCTATTTTGGGTATTGAATTGAATCAACTAAAATCTGAATTTTATAAAAACTACTATTATGAAAATAAAACTTCTACTATTACTGACTCTTGGATTATCATTTACAATTACTGCACAAGAATTTGATTGTACTTGTGGTGTAGTTATCGGAAATAATCAATATTCTGACAGACCTTTGACAATTGTACATAGTCAAACATTTAAGGCAAAGTGTAAAAAAGGTAATAGTTTATATTTAGATACAGGAGATAAACAAAAGATGCGATTACAATTTATAAGTGATATTCTTTCAGATAATCCTTCAATTTTACAACCTTTTAAAAACAATACTTTATTAAGCGCAATCAATGTATGGGTAGTGGAATCTGAAGGTGATTTTAAACAAAGGATTGATAACCATTATGGGACTTCATCGCTTTCTTACAACATAATAAAAATCGATGATTTTATTTATGATAGTAATAGATATAAAGATTTCAACTCAGATATCCGAAAAAAAGATGATAAAAAAATGAGAGAGTACCTTCTAAAAAACTAAAACAGAAACTATGAAAAAAATATTTTTTTTAGTTATAATAATAATTCCAGCCATATTTTATTCACAATGTCCTGGAGCGACAGCAATAAGTTATAAAAACAAAGCAAAAAACCTTGGACCACAAGAATTTTCCAAACAACAAGCATATATTTGGTTAGCTACCTATTATGCATACAAATGTGAATGTGATAATGGTTCACCACGTTCACAACAATTGGTGGGAATGATAAATGGCATTGTAGATACCTACAGCGCATACACAAAAAATGCTTATGGCAGTATATCTAAAGTTTCTACTTGTAAAGCAGAGAATGGAACTGGTAATTCTGAAACTACAGGAGAAACAGGTGACCCAAATGCAAGTAAACACGGAAGTGGCATTACAATCGAACCAAAAAAAACATTCATACAAGAAATTTCAGAAGATATTGGATTGGATTCAAACGTAATACAGTTAATGCTTGAAGGTAAAAATGACGAGGCGTTAAACTTAATGAATCGAAATGCCAACGTTTCTAAAATATCCGAAGGTTTTGGAGGAGATGAATTACTAGCCAACCAGCTTTATGATGGAATGCAAATGACTTTTGACGCAATTGCTGAAAAGTGGGAGAAGAATGCTCAAGAATTTGTTGATTATACAAAACAATTTAAAATATCAAATAATAGTTTTAATAACTCAAAAAAATTCGAATATAGAGCCAATTTTTTAGATAAAAACTGGAAGTTTTACAAAAATGATTTTATTCAAATTTCTGAATATGATTCAGTTAAAATTAATATTAATATCAAAAAAGAAATTAAGAAATCAGAGTTAAAGACAAACGATTTTATCTTTGCGGAATTTTCTAATAGTAATTTCGATTTTCACAAAGACTTTTCAATTGAATTTCAAATTGGATTTAATACAGAAGAAGTTAAACGTGCGATTCTTGCGAGACCATCTCTTGCCTTTTTTATATCTCAAAAAACAAAAGCTTCTCTTGGTTTTATAAACCATTCGGATATACTTTATTCTTTTACACCAAGAATGAATATACATTATGGTATGAATAGATTGATAAAAATGAAAGACCAAGATTTCAGACTTAAAAATTTTAATTCACCAGCTTATGGCACCTATTTTAATGAAACTTGGACTTTAGAACCTTGGAGTAAAGAATGGACTAAACTAATGAGTAAGGATTTCAAAAATAAAAAATCAATAGCACAGAAAATAATCAAAGATTATAAGAAAAATAATATTGATAAAATCTACTTGACATATAGGCTAATAAAGAAAAACGGTAAAATTTATCTTGAGATGGAAAATAAGAGTAGTGTAACAAATGAAATGGTAAAAGCAAGAACCAAAAGTATAGAATTCGAATTCATACAAGACGAAAAACTATTTTTTGGAATTGCTTACCCTTTAGATGAAGGTGTGTCGTTTGAAATTAGAAACTTTAAAATTAATCAATAACTGCACACAACATTGGCTATAAGTAATTGCTTGTTCTCGCATACCTCTGAAAATCCTCGCGGATTTTCAGTTTGGTGTATACTTGTAAAGTTAAGTGCTAACCAACGCAACTACTCATAGCCGAGACCGTTGTGAGCAAGCTGAAAAAATGAACTTTGTAAAAGACGACATACCTAAATGGATTAAACCATATGCTGAATTAGGACCAGGAATTGAGCTTGACGTGAAAATTAATGACGACAATTTTTTTTGGTACCTACAGGCTATGTGTAGTCCGCCAAATTTTGAAAAATATCTGATTTTACTACATCCTTTTTGGATAAACTATAAAGCAAAAGAACTAAATAAAACAGTTGACTTTTTAAGAGAAAAAGATGTCAAAGAAGAAGAATTTGAAAGATTAACTTACTCGGAATTCTTTAAAAATTATGACGAAAATTTTAATTTAGAAACAGCGAAAAAAGTAAAAGAAAAAATTGCGGATAAGTATTTAAGAAGAAACAATGATTGGCCAAAATATATTTGGTATCCAGCCGAGGGAGAAGCTGAATTATCTGACTTGGAATTTATCACTCAATCATTGATTAAAAAATATGGAGACTTGGAATCTGACTTCTATTATACTTTAATGAAAACCAAAGAGATTAATGAGGACAAAATTTTGCGTGGAAATTTATCTGAATTACCAAAAGTTTGGGACTTTGAACCCGAAATTAGAGATAGCCCAAGTGCAATCTATCCGACAAATGGAAATGATTGGTTTATAATTACAGATTACGACTGTCCAATGACATTTATTGGTGGAAAATCGGAATTGATTGACGAAATATTAAAGAATAAACCAAAAGGAATTGACCTTTACGAAATAAAACCAAAATACGAACAGAAAAAAGCCAGCTCACAACATCGGCTATAGTTCATTGCAGCGGAATTTCTAATCGGAATTGCTTCGCAAGTTCTCTACGCTTGTTTCATTACAATTTGCTATCTTTCGGTTACGGCTGAAAAAATCCTGCGGATTTTTCCGCAATGAGCAATACACAAAACCGTTCTCCACCATTGTGAAAAACACAATCAGCATATCAATATTTTTAGTTCTAATTTTTATTAGTTCATGTAATGAACAAAAAGGGAAATTGGAAAAATCAGTGATTGAACAAGCAGAGGAAACTCAAGAAGATAAATTTTATTTAAACTGCAAAAAAAAATCAATAAATGGAATTGAATTTAAAGCTTGTATAAAAAGGCCTGGAAATTTCACAATTATAAATTCCGACAAAAAACTTGTTTATGAACATGAAGATAATCCAGCAGAATTTGAATTTTCGGATTTTAATGGAGATGGCTTTTCAGACATCCTATTAGACTACTTTACTAATGTTCCTGGAATCAAAGAACTTTTGATTTTTAATCCAGAAAAGAATGATTTTGAAAGAATTGTTGGCTTCACAAATTTCCCCTCCGCAATTAAGATAAAAGGAACAGATTTTTATTATTCGTACCATAGAAGTGGATGCGCTGATAATAATTGGGATAGCGATTTGTTTAAAATAATTGATAATAAAGCCATTCGTTTTGGCAATATAAAAGGTATAGGTTGTGGAATTGACAATGAGAATGGCATTTACATAAACAAAGTAAATGGTCAGAAATTAGAGCAGATTAAATTTACACCCAGAGAAGAAGGATATTGGGATGGAAAATGGGAGTTCATCGAAAAATATTGGACTAAAAACCATAATAAATTTGAATAAAAACTGGTGCTAAAATGCTTAAAAGCAATTACTTGTTATCACCTACTTCTGAAAATCCTCGCGGATTTTTTATTCAGTTTGTGTTTGCTAAATTAGGTACTTAGACACACAACAAATCTTAACAATCACGTTGTTAGTAAATTCGACAAAATCAAAATGAAAAAAATACTGAGAATCATACTTATAATAATTGGATTGATTTGTTTCTCCCATTGCAAAAGAAAAGTTGATATATCAAATGGAATTGCTTATAACGGAAAACCAAAAATTGAAACTGACAGCTTAAAGCATTTAGACAGTTTAGATATTGATTTCCAATTAAGAGGTAATTGTTATGCATTTAGCAGTGAAAAAAATGCTAAAAAATCAAATGGTGAAGCACATTCAGAGAATATAGCTAAACCCAACAATGGTAAGTTTGAAAAAGGATTGTTTGGACTTTATTTGAGCGAAAATAAACTACAAAAAGTTTATAAAAACAATATTGGCCATACACTTTATTTAATTAATACTACTGATAAAAATGTTGATTTATCCGCTCAAGATAGTCGACTTGACATAAAAGCAGAAGTTAAATCTAAAGTTGGCTTATGGACTGAAATCACTTATCTTCCATCTAGCTGGTGTGGAAATAGTTATCATACAATTACACTTGGTTCAGACGAATATTGGGAGTTTGTGCAACCAATTTTTAAGGGAAGTTTTAAAACAACGCTACGTTATAAATTGGAATTAGAAGATAATACGATTGTTTCTAATGAAATAATTGCTTTTATAAATCCAGAACAAATGGATAAAGAAAGAAAAGAAGGTCATAATGCGATTAATATAATGGACCCATATAACGAATAAAAACTGATACCTATAATGGCTACAAATAATGGCGCTGTCCTCGCCTATTTCTAAAATCACAAAACAAAAAAAGACCATCCTAACAGATGGTCTTTTCAATTTTATATAAAGTGTCTGTTCTTAGAACATCTCTCTACCAGCAAAGTGAAACGCACCTTCAATAGCAGCGTTTTCATCACTATCACTACCATGTACAGCGTTTTCACCAATAGAAGCTGCATATAACTTACGGATAGTACCTTCTGCAGCATCCGCAGGATTTGTAGCACCAATTAACGTTCTAAAATCTTCAACAGCGTTGTCTTTTTCTAAGATTGCTGCAACAATTGGGCCACGTGTCATATACTCAACTAGTTCACCAAAGAATGGACGCTCTTTGTGGATACCATAAAATTCCTCAGCATCTGCCTTAGTCATTTGAGTTAACTTCATTGCTACGATTCTAAATCCTGAAGCTGTAATTTTTTCTAATATTGCGCCAATGTGTCCTTTTTCAACAGCATCTGGCTTTAACATTGTAAATGTTCTGTTAGTTGCCATGTGTAATTTTTTAATTGGGTGCAAAAGTAATGCATTTCTTTAATTTATCAAGCCATGCCATAATTAAAGCTTAATGTTTAATGATAAATTAACAAAGTGTCTCGTCAGTTCGAGTGATTTTAGTTGCGGTAGCGCATAAAATTAGTATCGAGAACCTTTTAGATAACAATACTTCGGAATCACTCGAAGTGAAGTAAAGCGTAACAATCAAACCTTAATCGTCAGTTCGAGTGAATTTTAGTTGCGATAGCGAATAAAATTAGTATCGAGAACCTTTTAGATAACAAGACTTCTCGATACAGTACTAGATTTGATTATACTTCTCGATACAATCCTTTAAGCTTCGCTTAGGTATCTTCAATCAAAATATATTTTAATTTCGATAATTTCACAATCACTCGAAGTGACGTTGACTAGTTATTCAGCTTGTTGCGAAATCAACTTCTTCGTCAAAAAATGAAAACGAATAAAGAGCAACAAAGCCGCAGCACTTAAGCCAGCCAATAAGCCTAGCCAAATACCCAAACTACCATAAGCATCTTCTTTGCCTAAATAGTAACTAATCGGAAAACCAATCACCCAATACGAAATAAAGGTAATGATGGTCGGAATCTTAACATCTTGCAAACCACGAAGTGCACCAAGCGCAATAACTTGCAAACTATCACTAATTTGAAACACTGCCGAAGCCAATAACAAAGTCGCTGCGATTTTAACCACCTCAGCTGTGTCCATGGCATTAGCAGGATCGTCTAAATCCACATACAACTCCGGTAACGCTTTATGAAGAATCACAAATAGCAACGCAAAAATGACAGCGAAAATAAACCCAACAAAAAAGATAGATTCTGCAATGCGTTTTAGGTTTTTATAATCCTTTAGTCCTTTTTGATTACCAACACGCACCATAGCCGCAACACTCAGTCCCATAGCCACCATAAAAGTCATGGATGATAAGTTGAGTGCAATCTGATTGGCAGCCTGTGCATTTTTACCTAAAAGACCACTGAGCCAGATGGCTGCAGTAAAAATAGCCACCTCAAAAAACATCTGCATGGCACTTGGCAACCCTAAGTTGGTGAGCTTTTTTAGAGGTTGTTTACTCAGTTTAAAAAACTTTATATTGGTAACATATGCTCTAGATCTGTGACGTTTTGCCAACAACCACCATAAGAAAAACAACATGGCAAAGCGTGACACCAAAGTGCCAACTGCAGCACCAACAATACCCATTTGTGGAAACCCGAATTTCCCAAAAATAAGCACATAGTTAATGGCCACGTTTAGAATATTTGCTACTAATGTGGCATACATCGGATATTTAGTTAAGGACATGCCATCGCTAAACTGCTTAAATGCCTGAAACACGATAAGCGGTACCAAAGAAAAGGCTACCAAATCTAAATACGGAATAGCGAGCTCTACCACTTCTTCAGGCTGATCCATAACATACATAAGCGGTTTGGCAAGCAACTCTAATAAAAACAGAAGGATACCCAAAACCGTACACAAGAAAAACCCATGCTTAAAAGCCGATTTCCCTTTCACGAAATTTTGCTCTGTATCTGCTTCTGCTACCAAAGGTGTAATGGCTGTAGAAAAGCCAATACCCAAAGACATGGCAATAAAAATAAAGCTATTACCCAAAGACACAGCTGCCAATTCTGCCGAGCCCAATTGGCCAACCATCACATTATCTACAAAGCTCACAAAGGTATGCCCAAGCATACCTAACATCACTGGTGATGCCAGTTTTAGGTTGTATTGAAATTCCCTGGTGTAGTTACTTAAAACCATACCGCGAAGGTAGTGGTTTTGGGTTTAGGTTTGAGGATTATTTATTCTCAAAAAAGAGTTATGCTTATCGATTTGGATATGAGTCCGTTTTAATGACTTATATCAGACAATAAGCGAAGTTCGTTGTTTTAAGTCGATAAGTCAATACGTAACCTTACGTATTTTTCAACACAATTTTATTGTGTATTCTGTCTACTTGTTACGTTTAAAACGAGAGATTTCCATATTACTGCTAAGCCTAAAACAAGAAAAAAGAGTCCACTCATTAAAAAAGTAGACTTAATACTTTCACCAAGTAGTTGGCTGAAATATTCTATCTTCCAAATAAAATAGGGTGACACAAAAAACAAGGTACGTGTAAAAATCAATGTCAATATTAAGACTACTACATTATTTACAATACCAACTTTATATATTCTGTTTAAAACTAGAACTAAAGCTATGATAGAGATCGCAATAATTAACTTACTATACAAATCGTTTGTTAAAAACTCACCCAAACGTGCTTCTATAATAGTTTGATAAGTATTAGTTGATTTACCTAAAAGTGCGTCCCATTCTTCCGCATTGTAGGCTACATACAACCTATATATTCCTGTAAATACAAACTGTAATCCAAAACATTGCAAAAGGATTAAGACAAAATCAAATTTGCCTAATAGTTTACCCATGAGACATTGTAATTATTAAATTAAAACGATGAAACCTGTTTCTTAGCTTCCTCAAACTCAGTCACCATGTCGTTTACAATCTCGGCAACAGGCTTGATATCGTGGATTAGACCTGCGATTTGCCCAATTTCTAGTTCACCATCGTCTAAATCACCTTCAAACATACCACGTTTGGCTCTGGCACGTCCTAAAAGTTCTTTAAGCTGCTCTGGTGTTGGTGCAGTTTTATACAACTCTTGTAGATCGTTAAAGAATTTGTTTTTCACCAATCTTACAGGTGCGAGTTCTTTTAAGGTCAATTGTGTATCGCCCTCTTTAGCATCTACCACAACCTGTTTAAAATCTTGATGTGCTGAAGACTCTTTACTCGCCACAAAACGACTACCAACCTGTACTCCATCGGCACCCAAAACCATACAAGCTAACATGGCTTTTCCGGTGGCGATACCTCCTGCGGCAATTAACGGAATCTCTAACTGTTCTTTTACCATTGGGATTAAAGTGAGCGTCGTAGTTTCGTCTCTACCATTGTGTCCTCCTGCTTCAAAACCTTCAGCAACCACAGCATCAACTCCTGCGTCTTGCGCTTTGAGTGCAAACTTTACACTACTCACCACATGTACCACAGTAATGCCACGCTCTTGTAACCAGCTGGTCCATGTTTTCGGATTTCCGGCAGAGGTGAATACAATCTTTACTCCTTCTTCAACAATAATATCCATAATTTCTTCAATGTTTGGATATAGCATAGGCACGTTCACTCCAAAAGGTTTGTCGGTTGCAGCTTTACATTTTTGGATATGCTCGCGTAACACATCTGGATACATAGAACCTGCTCCTATTAAGCCTAAAATGCCAGCATTACTTGCTGCTGAGGCAAGTCGCCAACCGCTGTTCCAGATCATGCCTGCTTGTACGATTGGGTATTGTATATTGAATAATTCTGTGATTCTGTTTGCCATTATTGATGATTTATTTTTAAGATGCTTCGACTGCGCTCAGCATGACAATGAATTGTTTTGATAAAATTCGTCAATTCGAGTGAATTTCACGAATGGAAATGAGTGAAATTTGTATCGAGAATAAGAATTTAACTACTATTAGTTCTCGATACATTTTTAATCTCATTTCAATCGATTAAAAACACTCGAACTGACGTAACAATTAAAAATTAAACCTAGTCCGTCAGTTCGAGTGAATTTTAGTTGCGATAGCGAATAAAATTTGTACTTCGACAAGCTCAGCAGAACTATCGAGAACTATTTCGATTGCAAACTCTTGATACGATAATTTCAGAATCACTAGAAGTGACACTCGATTCTATTCCTTAATAAACTTCAATGTTTTGGATTGATGTTGTGTAGAAACTTTCATCATGTAAATTCCAGATGATAAATTCGCCACGTTAATATTAGAAACATTCTGGCCTAACTTCACTGTTCTCACTTCCTGACCTAATGAAGTGTAAATGGTAATGTTTAGATTGTTAGTTTCAACAGGTATATTAAATTTTAATTCATCTTTCACAGGATTCGGATAAACGCTAAAACTGTTGAAAGCCTCCTCTTCTACTCCTAAAGTTCTTGCCAATGCTAGATCTGGAATACCATACCCTAAAAAATCATCTGGCATTGTGTATTGCGAAGCCGATTGCCTTACATAATCCATCACCTCTGTTGGTGACAATTCTGGTACAGCTTGCCATAACGAAGCAATACCACCACATAAAATAGGTCCACTCAACGATGTTCCATTGTTTTGGGTAATGACATCATTTTCACTAACCACATAAGCAGCTCCACCACGAGCAACAACGTCTGGTTTTTGATAACCGACTTGTGCAGCACTACCTTGAGAACTAAATGCCACATAATCTCCATTTGCATCTACCGCTCCAACAGCTAACACATCTGGAGAATCCGCTGGTGCACTTATAGTTTGCCAAGTTGTGGCACCAGAATTTCCAGCACTCACAACCACTAAAATCCCCTTTTCCCCAGCAATAGTTGCTCCTTTGGTAATAAATGCGGTTTGACCATTCATATCTGCAGGTGTATAATTGTAATTCGGATTATCATATTCCGTATAACCCAAAGAGGTATTAATTAAATCGACACCCAAACTATCTGCACGTTCGGCGGCTTCTACCCAATAACTTTCTTCTACTGGATTTTCGCCAGTAGCATCTTCGGTAATAAACAAATAATACGATGCATCTGGAGCTGTTCCCACAAATTCATCCTGAACAAATGCTGCCATAGTACTCAATACACGTGTACCATGAGAACTGGCAACATTATCATAAACCGCATCTGTTCGGTTTACAAAATCGTAGCCGTCTAGCAAATCTCCATTATCTCGTAAACGTTGAAAAGCTGACATGGTATTAACGTTTGGAAAACCAGCATCTAAAACAGCAACGGTAATACCTTCACCTGTATAATCTGCCAAATGCAAATCGTCCACATTAATCATCTCTACCTGATTTTGAGTGTCTCCATAAGTAAACACAATGCTCTCGTCTTCAATATTTAATTTATCCTGATGTGCTGCTGAACGTGAACCTAAATCCAATCCATTATCGGCAAAGTCGATATTATCTACAAAACTTAGATTTAGTAATGCTGAAATATCGGTTTCTGTTCCTCTGACGTGTACAGCATTAAACCATTTAGATTTTGCCATAACTGTAATGCCTGTTTGACTTTTAAGCGCTGTAATGTAAGGCTCATGTACTGGCACATCTCTGGCATCGATGGCAATGCCATGATTTTGTTTTCTATCTAACGCTTTTTGAGTAAGTATGGATATTGGATTTGCTAAAGCTGTAGCTTCATTAGGTTTGTCGGTAAGATAAACCCAAGCATCTTCTTGTGCATAGCTTTTTATTGTGATGAGGAACAATAAAAGCAATGGTAATGTTCTATTCATAGCTTTTTCTTTTATTGCAAGTTAAGGATTTGTTGGGAATTTTTAGAGTGTTCTTGATGCATCTAGAAGATTGCTGTCCGGACACTCGAACTGATAAAGTGTATATATACTTGTCTTTTTGAACTTGATTCAGAATCTAAAACAAAAAAGGGTTTTCGATACATTTTTAATCTCATTGCAATCGATTAAAAGCACTCGAACTGACGTAATATATTAAAATGAAACTCAATCGTCAGTTCGAGTGATTTGTGAGTGCGCGAGCAAATCGTATCGAGAACTATTCTCATATCAAAACTTCTCGATACAATTCTTTAAGCCTCGCTTAGGTATCTTCAATCAAAATATATTTTGATTTCGATAATCTCAGAATCACTCGAAGTGACGATTCAACACAATTATTTATGAGAGATTCCTGCTTTCGCAGGAATATTATTAAGAAATAACTCCTGAACCTAACAACTCATCGTCGTTGTACCAAGCCACAAACTGACCTTCGGTAATAGCAGATTGTTTGTTTTGGAATTCCACGTATAATCCTGAAGCAACTTTATGAAGTGTTGCTTTTTCTAAAGGTTGTCTGTAACGTATTCTTGCCATCACATCCATAGTTTCACCTTCATTTAAGGCTAAATCCTCACGGATCCAATGCAATTCATCATTAGACACAAATAACACATTACGAAGTAAACCAGGATGATTTTTACCTTGACCTGTGTAAATCACGTTTTCTTCAACATCAGTTTCAATGACAAATAATGGTTCTTTTGTACCTCCAACTGCTAAGCCTTTTCTCTGCCCTTTGGTAAAATAATGTGCACCTTGATGCTTGCCTACTACTTTTCCGTCAGATAAAGCGTACTCTGGTTTTTTAGCTAAAAATGCCAATTCATTTTCTTTTGAAGTAAACTCTGGTTGCTCTTGGTTATAAACTTCAAGGGAATCTTCTACCTCAACTATGACTCCTTCTTTTGGCTTTAATTGTTGTTGTAAAAAGTCTGGAAGTCTTACTTTACCAATAAAACATAAGCCTTGTGAATCCTTTTTCTCAGCTGTAATTAAATCTTGAGCCTTGGCAATCTCTCTAACCTCAGGCTTGGTTAATTCACCTATTGGGAACAACGCTTTTGCCAATTGATCTTGCGACAACTGACACAAAAAGTAAGACTGATCTTTGTTGTTATCTTTTCCAGCTAAAAGCTGATTAATTTCTTTTCCGTCTTTTTCGATTGTAGATTTACGACAATAGTGTCCTGTAGCCACGTAATCTGCGCCTAAGTCCATAGCAATGTCCATAAAGACATCGAACTTAATTTCGCGATTACATAACACATCAGGATTTGGTGTGCGTCCTTTTTCGTATTCGTTGAACATATAGTCTACAATACGCTCTTTATACTGCACGCTTAAATCTACCGTTTGAAACGGAATACCTAATTTGTCCGCTACCAACATCGCATCGTTGCTATCTTCTAACCAAGGACATTCATCTGAAATGGTTACAGAATCATCGTGCCAGTTTTTCATAAACAAGCCAATAACTTCGTAGCCTTGCTCTTTTAAAAGATAGGCTGCAACGCTAGAATCTACACCACCTGAAAGTCCTACTATAACTCGTTTCATATCAACTTCCTGCGCAGGCAGGAATCTCTTTAATTAATTTATTTATTCACACTTCAGTAACAGTAATCCCAAGGATGGGAATTGTGTCAAGAATCTTCTATAACTCAAAAACTTCTCGATACAAAATTCCATAAAATTGAATTTTACTCGAAGTGACGGAATGAATAAAAATTTATAAACTTAATTTTAGTCTCTCACTATATTGTCTGAAAAACTTCGGCAAAATTACAAATAAAAATAGCAATCTAAAGTAGACTGCTATTCCTAAAAACTATCTTATTAATAGTTGAAATCTATTTATACTTTTTAATGACTTTATTGTTGGTATGGTCTATTTCTTTTTTGAGTTTTCCGGATTCGTAATACTTCCAAATACCTGATTTTAAATCTTTAGTATATTCACCTTCGGAAACTTTATTTCCATTAGCATCATAATTAATGGTCTTGCCATTGCGTTCACCATTTTTATATTCCGATTCTCTTAAAAGTAAATTACCTTCAGTAAACCATTTGCAATGACCTTCTAATTTACCATTAGTATAGTAAGTCTCTTCTGCCACCAAACCGTTTTCATAAAATACGGTTCTAGCTCCATCTAGTTCTCCATTGTCATTATAATTTTCTACGATCATTTTGGCTGAAGAATCTTTGTGATAAAACACCCACTGCCCAATGTAACGCTTACCATTCATTTTGCCTTCGCTAATAATCTTCCCCTTAGAAGTAAAGAATTTCACATCAGACAAACTGTCTTTTAGATTAAAAACCTTTGTAGCGCTTAGTACGCTTTTACCCTTAGAAAGGGTGTAATACTTAAAAGTATCAACTTCTTTACCATGAACAAATTGACCCTCGTAACGTTTTTGATCAGTCTTATGGTAGTTTTTTGTCCATATACCGTGACGTTTGCCATTTTTATCAAATTGATTTACTGGGTTTTGCGCATACGCTATTGTTAAAATAATTGTAAAAATATAACTGAAATAAACTTTTTGTTTAATCATTTTGTAAATTCGTTAAACAAACTAACCAAGTTTGTGTAATGTTGAACAATTTAAAAACTCAAAAAAATGAAAATTATTTCAAAAACTTTCAAATTACTTACAGTATTTCTATTGGTTTTAGGTGTAACTGGATGTAGTGACGATGATGACAACAATGTTAGCAATCCGCAGTCTAACACAATTGTAGATGTTGCTTTGGCAAATGGTTTTACTTCTTTAGCTGCTGCATTAGAAGCGACGGATTTAGTAACTACGTTACAAGGAGCTGGTCCATTTACAGTATTTGCCCCAACAAATGAGGCATTCGATGATTTATTGAACGCTACTGGTTTAAACCTTAATAGTTTAACTCCAGAACAAGAAGAATTGGTTACTAATATTTTATTAAACCACGTTATAGTTGGACAAGAGATTCCTGCTTCAACCTTAATTAGTGCTGGCTCTGGATACGCTTCGACGGCTTCACCTGGACCAGTTGATGGATCTACTATTAGTCTTTATTATAATGTTGACAACGGTGTTGTTGAACTTAATGGTGGTTCTGATGTTGTTGATGGTATTGGTGCTGATGTAACTACTCCAGATGTAATGGCATCTAATGGCATTATTCACATAGTTGATGCCGTAATTGGATTACCTGATATTGTAGACCATGCTTTAAATAATGATAATTTCACATCCTTAACTGGTGCTTTAGGATCAGAAAATTTAGTAGGTGCTTTACAAGCCGATGGTCCCTTTACTGTATTTGCACCAGACAATACTGCCTTTGGTAACTTTACAAATCCAAATTCTAATGCATTATCTAGCATTCTTTTAAATCATGTAATTGATGACTTTATTGTTGCTACTGATTTAGTAAATGCAGGTGCAGGATATCAGAAAACTTTAGCTAACGGCCCAACAGATTTAGTTGATAATGATGCGACAAACTTAAGTCTATATTTTAATGTTGGTGATGACGTGGTTATCAATGGAGGTCCAAAAGTAGCTGCCACTGATATCGTAGGAACAAATGGTGTTATACATGTTGTAGACGCTGTTATTGATGTTCCAACTGTTGTAACATTTGCTTTGGCAGACCCTAATTTTAGCAATTTAGTAGCGGCATTATCTGAGGCAGACGGAAGTAGTGCTAATCCAATGTACATTCCTACACTTCAAGGCGATGGACCTTTTACTGTATTTGCGCCAAACAACCAAGCATTTGCAGACTTATTAGATGGTGCTACAGTAGCTGATTTGGATGACACACTCTTGAATAGTGTCTTAGCACATCATGTCTCTACTGCTGGGAATGCAGTTTCTGGAGATCTTAATCCTAGTGGAGCAACTACCTTACCAACACTACAAGGAGATGATATAATAATTACTTTGCCTAGTACTAATGGAGCGATTGCAGATGTAGAAGATGGAGCAGGAAACACTGATGTTGGAATAGTAGCTGTTGATGTACAAGCAGGAAATGGTGTTATTCACGTATTAAATAAAGTAATGTTACCATCCTCAAATTAAAAAGAAAAAGCGAGGCTGATTACCTCATTTTTATATTGATTGATTTAGTTAGTAGTAAAAAACCCAGACCATATGGTCTGGGTTTTTTGATTATTCATTTATTTATAAAAGTTAATCTTGCATATAAGACTTTTACTTTTTACGTTTCTGCTGTGCCTTTTTTTGTTGCTCTGCTTGCTCCATCATTTCAGCCATTTTTTTCTGAAACTTACTTTGCTTTTTAGGCTTACTCTTACTTACTTCTATTTTAGCCAACACCTTCTTTTCATCGATTATATAGTTCTTAATCACTAACATAATACCAATACTAATTAAGTTAGAAATAAAATAATATAAACTTAAACCAGAAGCATAGTTATTAAAGAAAATTAACATTAATAATGGTGAAAAGTAAATCATGTACTTCATCATCTTACTCATATCTGGCATGCCTTCTTGTGGTGGTCCTTGCATAGCAGTTTGTTGTCCTGTGGTCATCTTCATATAGAAGAAAATAGCAATAGCAGCTAATATTGGGAATAATGCTACGTGATCTCCATAAAATGGTATATTGAATGGTAAATCAGCAATAGAATCATAAGAACTTAAATCGTCTGCCCAAAGGAAACTTTTTTGTCTTAAATCGAACGCTGTTGGGAAGAACATAAACAACGCATAGAACACAGGAATTTGCATTAACCCAGGTAAACAACCACTTAGAGGGCTTGCGCCTGCCTTACTCTGCAACGCCATAGTTTCTTGCTGTGCTTTTAACTTATTGTCTTTGTACTTTTCTCTAATGGCTTCTAATTCTGGCTTTAAAATTTTCATTTTAGCCTGAGACAAGAACTGCTTGTATTGTACAAAAGACAACATTAGTTTTACTAAAATTGTCATTACAATAATAGCAATACCGTAAGGTAACATGCTACTTAACCATCCGAATAATGGGATAAATAATGCTTTATTTATCCATCCAAAAATTCCCCATCCAAAAGGTATACTTTCTTGTAAATTCTTATCGTAAGCCTTTAATACCTTAGCGTCAGTTGGCCCATAGTATAGACCTAAACTTTTGCTTACCTCACCTCCATTATACGCTAAAGGCATTTTTGAGGTGTATAACTTTGTATAAAGCGAATCTACCTCTTCATCTTCTACTAAATTTTGAGAAGTTAATTCTGCTTTAGAAAACGGCTTGTCATTAGCAACTAAAATTGAACTAAAAAAGTGTTGTCTGTATGATAACCACTCTACATCTTCAACCGTTTCTTCATCATCTCCCATTTGAGATAACTTTTCTACACGATCTTCTTCGTGCATGTATGTTAAACGCGTATAGCGGTTTTCATAGCTAATACTCTTAGCATGTCTAATTCCCTTTTGTTTCCAATCTAAAGTAATTGGCTGAGAAGTATTAAATACTCCACTTAAACCTTGAGACTTGATTGAAAAGTCAATCATGTAATCATCTGGTTTTAACTCATATCTATACTCTAAATATTCCGTTTCAGAAAATTTAAGCTTCATAGATACAACCGTATTATCACCACTTTTAGTTACACTTGGTTGAAACGGATGATCTTTAGTGTTGTGCGTACGGCTATCTGTAGTACTAAATGTGATGTTAAAATCACTATTATTGTCTTTAACAAGGTAAACAGGTACTGAATCGTAGTCTACAAACTTTTTAAGCTTTACCTCAGCTAAATGACCACCTTTTCTTTTAAATTTTAAGCTAAAAACATCAGTTTCTACAGTTGTAAACTCAGAACCTGGTAAGGTAGAAGCATAAGATATTGCTCCTAATTTATTTTGAAGTGCAGCACGTTGTGTTGAATCTACAACTTGGGTGCTACTGTAATCTTCTGAAGTAGTTACAACCGCTTCGTTTTGCTTACTATTCTTTTTCTCTGCTTCAACTTGCTCTTGCTCAGCTTTCTTTTGTGCTTCAACCTCCTCTGGTGTTGGTGCATTTTGATACATCATATACACCAGGATTCCAAAAATAAGAACGAATCCTATTATTGATTTAACATCGAGTTTCTTTTCTTCCATAATTTAGTTCGTACGCTACGATTGATTGATTAATGCTTTGGGTATCCCAAAAAGCAATCCAAATTTCGTTTTACGCCAAAGTGGCATATTACTTTTTCTTCTTGTATTTTAATGCTGCTTTTACAAATGCCACAAATAAAGGGTGTGGATTAGCAACTGTACTTTTATATTCTGGGTGATATTGTACGCCAACAAACCAATTGTGTTCTGGTATTTCTACAATTTCTACAAGTCCAGTTTCTGGGTTTAATCCTGTAGCTTTCATACCAGCAGCCTCAATCTGTTCTTTATAGTTATCATTAAATTCAAAACGATGTCTGTGACGTTCTTTTATATTTGTTGTACCATAAACTTTATGTGCAATACTTCCTTCAGCAATATCGCAATCCCAGGCACCTAAACGCATAGTACCACCTTTATTAACAACATCTTTCTGAGATTCCATAAGGTTAATAACAGGATGTGGTGTATGCTCATCCATTTCTAAAGAATTAGCATTGTTTAGATTAAGAACGTTTCTGGCATATTCTATAACAGCCATTTGCATTCCTAGACAGATGCCTAAAAATGGAATATTGTTTTCTCTTACAAACCTAACCGCATCAATTTTACCTTCGATACCACGCTCACCAAATCCTGGTGCTACCAAAACACCATCTAAATGACCAAGCTTAAAATCTATATTATCTTCATTCAAAAATTCTGAATGAATTGGCTCTACATTAACTTTTACTTCGTTCTCTGCGCCTGCATGAATAAAAGCTTCTAATATAGATTTATAGGAATCCTGAAGTTCTACATATTTTCCAATTAAACCGATAGTAACTTCACTTTTTGGGTTTTTATGGCGTTTTAAAAACTCATTCCAACGGTCTAAGTTTGGCACATCACTTTTAAGATCTAGCTTTTGAAGCACAACTTTATCCAAACCTTCGTCCAGCATTAAATTTGGCACATCATAAATTGTTGAAGCGTCAATAGATTGGATAACGGCTTCTTTTTTTACATTACAAAAACGTGCTAGTTTCTCTTTTAAGCCTTCTTGTAATTCATGCTCCGTTCTACATACCAAAATATCAGCATGTACACCACTTTCCATTAGCGTCTTAACACTGTGCTGAGTTGGTTTTGTTTTTAATTCGCCAGCAGCTGATAAATAAGGAATTAACGTTAAATGAATAACCAAAGCATTATGCTCTCCTAAATCCCACTGTAATTGACGTACTGCTTCGATATATGGTAAGGACTCAATATCTCCTACTGTACCACCAATCTCTGTAATTACAATATCATAATCTCCAGAATTACCAAGAATTTGAATTCTATGTTTAATTTCATCTGTGATATGAGGAATAACCTGAACTGTTTTTCCTAAGAATTCACCACGACGTTCCTTATCAATAACACTCTGGTAAATTCTACCAGTTGTAACGTTATTAGCTTGTGATGTTGGTACATTAAGAAAACGCTCGTAATGCCCCAAATCTAAATCGGTTTCTGCACCATCATCTGTGACATAGCACTCTCCATGCTCATATGGATTTAATGTACCTGGATCTATATTAATATATGGATCTAATTTTTGAATGGTAGTTCTGTAACCTTGGGCTTGTAATAATTTGGCGAGAGATGCAGCGATAATGCCCTTTCCTAGTGAAGAAGACACTCCGCCTGTTACAAAAATATACTTAGGGTTTGTGGTCATGTTACGTTGTTAAACGCAGGCAAATTTACAATAAAAATTTGCTTATGTGCAATTAAAACTCTGCGAATATCAACAGACTTTTCTTAACCTTATTTGTTTGGGAATTTTTGTTTGGAAAAATCGCGTCTAATGGTATAAATCAATTCTTCTAGGCCATTGATTTTTATGTCGTGCATTTGAATCATCATTCTGCCCAGTTTTCCTTCAGGGAATCCTTTCTGTTTAAACCAAGTGTAGTAATACTCTGGGATATCTACTAAATATTCGCCTTTATATTTCCCAAAAGGCATTTTATAATGGGCAAGTTCTATAAGTGCTTCTTTATTTCCTTCCAACTTATTGCGACTTATATTTTTCTAACTTCTTAAGCTCTTCTTTAATGTAGTTTTCCCAGTAGTTTTGGGCATCAATATTTATAGAATGGTTGGTTTGCTCGTCATAAACTTTCTGAGTATTATCTAAAGCCTCATTAATTGCTACATGAATCTGATTCATCTGAATCTTTATATTTTGGTTAACAACCAAACGCTCTAACTGCTCTCTAAACTTTCTTACATAAAGTTCCGTAATATCAAAATGCAATTGCTCATGCGCCAGGATGTGATCGTCTGCTTTTTCAGAAAGATACCAAGACTTGTTTGGATAAAAATGAGCTTCTACTGAGGTTGAATAATCAATGATACGTTTTCCGGATGTTTTTACTGAATATCCGAAAGTAATACCAGAGGCTGTTAATGCTACTGCATCAGAATGAGGATTTGGATTACCTTTAAAATCTTCCCACGTTAGCTTTTTGGTATCACTCCATTTAATAGTTTCATCATTAGAAGAGTTTCCAACAAAGCATAAAAAAACTAAAAATATAAGATGCTTTATCTGCATTTATTGCCAGTTAAAAGTAATATCTCTTTCGATATCTGGATGTAAACTGTAATGTACAGGACAAGTATTTGCAGTATGCTCTAAAACTTTTTGAGTCTTGTTATCTGCCTTAAACGGAAAATTGAGAATCACCTTAATTTTAGAGATACGTCTTGGATTACTAGCCATAGTTTTAGTAACCTCTGCGGTTGCACCAGACATATCAACATCCAAATCTCTGGCCTTTATACCCATAACCGTTAACATACAACTTGCTAATCCTGTAGCAACAGTATCTGTAGGAGAAAACGCTTTTCCTTTACCATTATTGTCTGTTGGTGCGTCTGTTATAAATGTATTACCAGACTTTATATGTGTACTTTCTGTTCTAAGATTACCGAGATAAGTTACTTTAGAAGTCATAGATTAGTTAGCTTCAATGATTCTTAGGTTATCATACTTTACTATATATACGGCTTCATTAGCATAACCACCGTACAATGATTTTGTATACCTAAATTTGTTTTCTATATATTCAGTTTCAAAAACCTCATTAGAAGCTTCATATAAATTATCATCAGTAGCAAGACGCAACAATATGTCTAAAGTTACATCAAAACCACGAGCTGCATACTTACTAGGTGAAACACCAAATTTCTCTTTGTAAGCGCTTACAAAACCTTTTGATTTAGACTCATCAAATTCCTTTCTAATTGATGGGTAATGAAATTTAAGGTTAGATAAATTATTATTATCAATGTCCTTTCCTTCAAAAGCTTTATTTCTATCTAGAGTTACTAAAACTATTTCCGTTTTATCAACAACTAATGCATTAAGCATACTTATAACACTTGATGCGAAAGCACCATTGTTAGTCTCCAAAAACACTATAGTCTTTCCTGGTTTAAAAACATTTTCTAATTGAACAGGGTAAATAAAATGTGCATCCTTACCTGTCTTTTTACTCTTTTGTGAGTAAATCTGAGTTGCTGTAGGGAATTCTCTTTTAAGCATTTCGCTAACAGCTTTGTGAGACTGATCTGCAATAACAACCACTTTAGATTTTAAACTATCTGCCTTAATAAAGTCTACCATGGCTTTTTGCAATAATTTATCCTCTGGAATGGTCTGAAACACATTAGCATAAACTTCTTTTGGCTTGTTTAATGCTGCTATAACAGGAACTCTATCACTTCTTAAACTATTTGCAACTCTATCGAAATTCTTTTCTTGTAAAGGTCCAATAACAGCATCATAATCTGAGAAATCATTTTCTGAAAGTATCTTACTTACTGTTGATGGTTGATATTCGGTATCAAAAACTTTTAAGTCCGTAGAAATTCCTAGTTGCTTCGCAGAATCTAAGGCCATTCTTACACCGACATGAAAATCTAAAATAGTAGATAACAATTTATTGTTTTTTATCTGCTCTTTTGCTTCTTCAACAGAATCTACATCAATTCTATGCAGACGATAAGGCAGCATTAATGCTATTTTTTTAACCTCATAGTTTTTGATTTTAGACGCTAGCTTAGTAGTTTCTACATCTGTTAATCCTGAAGTCACTTCTGCAGTAGCCGGTATTTTTAAAACCATACCTGCTTTTAAACCACTTTCTTTTAACTCTGGATTTAGGTTTTCTAATTCTTCTTGTGTAAGCCCTGTTTTTATTTTTAGCCTATAAAAACCTTCTTTTGGTAGTACTTCATAATAATCGTACTCTGCTTCAATAGGTTTTTCATCGTTGTCTTCAATATTAGGCACATTAAGTTCATCTCCTGGCTGTAGAATAGGTTTCATATTTGGATTTAAAGCTTCAAGTTCTTCAACAGTAATTCCAAATTTATATGCGACACGCCATTTTCCTTCTTTAGGTTGAACTTTATACTTTTTAACTGTGTTTTTAAGACTTACTTTAGACACAAACGTTTTATATCTAGGTATTCTAATTTTATCTCCTTTCTTGAGATTCTCGGAATACAGAAAGCGATTAGCCTTTTTTATGTCGTCTTCTGAAACTCCATACTTTTTTGATAAGCCGTATAGTGTCTCTTTGCGCTTTACTTTATGTGTTTTATAACCTATTAATTCTTTTGACTCCTCATTAATAGGCTCATTTTTAATTTTTGAATTTGGGATAATTAAAACCGTGTTAGTCTGAAATTTAGTTTTTGCATCAGGATTTAAAGCATAAATATCATAAGGTGTTACCAAGTACTTTTTTGAAATACTCTCAATGGTTTCGCCTTCTTTTATCTTATGCTCAATATAGTTTTGAGCACTTAGATTAAGACCTAAAATGATTACTATAACGGTTATTAATTTCTTCATTTATTTTTATTTAGCTTTTCCTGTTTTTTTTTAGAAACAAAATCAACTATAACGTCACTATTTTATTCCCATTCTATTGTTGCAGGTGGTTTAGAACTAATATCGTATACCACTCTGTTAACACCTTTTACTTTATTTATAATTTCATTTGAGGTTTTTTGCAAAAACTCATATGGTAAATTTACCCAATCTGCCGTCATACCGTCCGTACTCTCAACAGCTCTTAATGCCACACATTTTTCATAGGTACGTTCATCTCCCATTACACCTACACTATTAACTGGTAATAACATTGCACCTGCTTGCCATACTTTGTCGTACAAATTCCAAGAACGTAGGTTATTAATAAAAATAGCATCTACTTCTTGTAATATACGAACTTTCTCACGAGTTAGATCTCCAAGAATACGAATTGCTAATCCTGGACCTGGAAATGGATGACGACCTAATAAGTGCGAATCCATATTCATCGAAGCACCAACACGCCTTACTTCATCTTTAAATAATGCCTTTAAAGGCTCAACAACCTTTAGTTTCATAAAGTCTGGCAAACCACCAACATTATGATGACTTTTTATTGTTGCACTTGGTCCTCCTGTTGCAGAAACACTTTCTATAACATCTGGATATATGGTTCCTTGTGCCAGCCATTTTACATCTTGTATAAGATGAGCTTCATCATCAAAAACCTCAATAAAAACACGACCAATGGTTTTACGTTTTTCCTCTGGATCGCTCTTTCCTGCTAAGGCATCCAAAAAGCGTGCCGAAGCATCTACTCCTTTAACGTTTAATCCCATGCCTTCGTATTGATGCAATACATCTTCGAATTCATTTTTACGAAGTAAACCGTTATTTACAAAGATGCAATACAGATTTTCACCTATAGCTTTATGCAACAGCATAGCAGCTACTGAAGAATCCACACCACCAGATAAACCTAATACTACTTTATCGTTACCAAGTTTTTCTTTAAGCTCTTCAACAGTCTCTTCTACAAATGCGTTTGGTGTCCAATCTTGATTGACCTTAGCTATTTTAACTAAGAAATTTTGAAGTAATTGATGGCCATCTGTTGAGTGGTACACTTCTGGGTGAAACTGAATCGCATAAGTATCCTCACCTTCAATTTTGTATGCAGCATTTGCTACATCTTCGGTACTTGCTAGTAAAACGCCACCTTCTGGTAATTTTTTAATAGTATCACTATGGCTCATCCATACTTGACTACCTTCATGAATATTTTCGAAAAAATCTTCATCACTTTTTATGAATGCCAGATTTGCTCTACCATACTCTCTAGTACTAGATTCAGCCACTTCTCCTCCTGAGAAATGTGCCAAATACTGCGCACCATAGCAAACGGCAAGCATAGGCTTTTTACCTCTAATATTTGAAAGGTCTGGATGAAGTACATCTTCGCCTCTAACGGAATTTGGACTACCAGATAAAATTACAGCCTTAAAGCTGTCTGAATCTGAAGGAATTTTATTGAATGGATGAATTTCACAATAGATATTCAACTCTCTAACGCGGCGCGCAATAAGCTGTGTGTACTGCGATCCGAAATCTAAAATAAGGACTTTGTTGTGTAGCATGTGCAAAAATAACAAATGCGCTCACATTGAAGATTTGAGTTGTCAACTTTTTTAGATATTTTTTTAACGACTTATTTACAAAGTAATTATCGTGAATTCATTTTTAAGTGGTTGCATGGCTTTCTTCAATTCAGATATTAAATCATCACCAAATTCTAAGTACAACTCAGAGAAATTTGTATTTCGTTCTTGTAGACTTTGTCCTGGAAATAATTGCTCTTGTAAGTCTGTACAGCGTTCTATTTCATCTTTTAACTTTCGCTTTTGTGCTTTAAGCAAACGTTTTTCAAGATGTTTCAAACCTTTTATTTGCTTTACTTCTTGAGCTTTTACCGCACCTAAAAACGATTTATCTGTTTGTTCTGCCAATTTGAATAAACCCTCAAACTGCTGTTCTAAATGTTTTATCTGATCCGAAAAATCAATATCAATATTAGAAATCTGTCTTACCTTTTTATTTATAAAGGTGCTTCTTTTCAAAAATAAATCAGCATCAGAAATATTGAGTTTCTCTAATTTTTCAGCTTGTTTTTTTGTTTTTACTAAAGCAGAATTTCTTAGTAACAACATAGGAAACGTAACATCTTGCGCTTCAAAATTAGATTTTATCTGTAACCAATAAATCATTTCTCCTCCGCCACCTATGTAACATAAATTTGGTAAAATCACTTCCTGATATAAAGGTCGCATTATTACATTTGGCGAAAAACGTTCTGGATATTCATTCAGATGCGCTATCAATTCTTCTTTAGTCCACTGAAATTGTGAATCCAAAACCGAAAACATACCATCTATCTCAACAATACGTTCACGCAAACCATCATGAATATAAAATAAGTTAATCTCCCTAGGATTTACTTGAATTTTCAACCCTAAATCTTCCAAGGTTTTATTGGTTTCTGAAACTGTTTTAAAAGCTGGTTGCTCAACCAATTCTTTTTGCATTTGTGGTATAAACAAACGCTTCAACTCTCTGTCGTCTGCATCAATAATTACCAATCCATAGTCACCAAAAATCTCATTTGTCAAGTATCGTGTGGCATCTGCTAAATTATTGTGATTGAGATAAGCATTTTTGAACCAAACTTTTAGTTGTTCAGCAAATTTCCCTGACCCAAATTCTGCCGCAACAACCTCATATACATCCTCTAATCCTTTTGTATTAAAATGACCAACAGCACCTGTTTGATTCGAATTCCACTGAATCTTTTTGCCTTTGTAATTGAAGTAATTGATTTCATCAAAATCATGATCTTCAGATGCCATCCAATATACTGGTACAAAATTGTAATCAGGATATTCTGATTTTAATTCTTCAGTAAGATTTATAGTTGAAATAATCTTATACAGAAAATATAAAGGTCCTGTAAACAAATTTAACTGATGGCCTGTTGTAATGGTAAATGTATTCTCCGATTTTAAGCTTTCAATATTATTTAGGGTTAATTCTGAAGCTTCAATATTAGCATATTGATTTACCAAAGTTTCAGAAAGCACCTTTCGACTAGATTCTGAAACATGTTCTGAATGGCGCTTTTCTTCAATCTGTGCTTTAAAGTTTTCTAAAGTTGGGAAACGATTATATAATGGTTTAAGCTCAGGTTTTTGATCTAAATAATCGCAAATAAAATCAGAGAAATATCCGGTTGCTCTAAACGGAATACAGTCAGTTGGCATAAAAATCATAATTATGGCATAAAGATAAGCTACTTCTATTTTTTAACTGCTAATTTTTAGTTAATTCAATTTCACGAACTATCTTTACTAGCTTTCAAACAAAAAACATCGTATTTAATGCAAAAAATTCTTTTAGTCGTATTGGTCGTTCTTGGTTGCTTTACCTTAACAACGGCTCAAAATCTTCAATCACCTAGCGCATTTTTAGGGTATAAAATTGGCACACAATTTAGTCGTCACCATCAAGTTGTTGATTATTTTAAAACGGTTGCTGAGGCTGTTCCAAATAATGTAAAAGTTGAACAATACGGAACTACAAATGAGCGCAGAGCACTTGTATTAGCTTACATTTCTTCTGAAGAAAACATAGAAAACCTCGAAACAATCCGTGAGAACAACTTAAAAAATACTGGACTTTTAGAAGGCAACCCAACCAACACTGATGTTGCTATTGTTTGGCTAAGCTACAACGTACATGGTAACGAAGCGTCGAGTTCTGAAGCTGCTATGCTAACACTATACAAACTACTCACAGAACGAAAAGAATTGTTAGAAAACACTGTAGTTATTATAGATCCTGGTATTAATCCAGATGGTCGCGATCGTTATGTAAACTGGTATAACGAAACCAAAAGCACGCCTTATGACATTGACCAGCAAGCGAGTGAGCACAAAGAACCTTGGCCAGGAGGACGACCAAACCATTACTTATTTGATTTAAATAGAGATTGGGCTTGGGCAACACAAATTGAAACTCAAGAACGTTTAAAAGTTTATAATAAATGGATGCCTCATATTCATGTCGATTTTCATGAGCAAGGTCCTAATGAGCCCTATTATTTTGCACCAGCTGCAGAACCATTCCATGAAATTATTAGCGATTGGCAACGTGATTTTCAGACTCAAATTGGTAAAAACCACGCTAAGTATTTTGATGCTGAAGGTTGGTTATTCTTTACCAGAGAACGTTTCGATTTGTTTTATCCAAGTTATGGTGACACCTACCCTACATATATGGGAGCCATTGGAATGACCTACGAACAAGGTGGTCATGGTATGTCTGGCTTAGGTATTTTAAACGATGAAGGTCATGTACTCACTTTGGTAGAGCGTTTGACGCACCATACAGTTACAGGACTTTCAACGGTTGAAATTGCTTCAAAAAATGCAAAACAACTAAATACTGAGTTTGCAAAATTCTTTGACAATAGTGATTTAAAATATAAAAGCTATGTAGTGAAAGGCAACCAAGACAAACTGAACAACCTTAAAAGCTTGTTAAGCAAACATGACATTAAATACGAAAATACCAATAATGGGAAAGTTTCAGGTTATGATTATGCCACTGGCAAACAAGGCACTATGTCGGTTGATGCCAATTCTCTAGTAATTCACACCAATCAACCAAAAGGCAAAATGGTTAAAGTTTTGTTTGAGCCTAACGCCAAATTAAACGACTCACTAACTTATGATATTACGGCTTGGTCTGTACCATATGCTTACGGTTTAGATGCCATTGCCAGCACGTCTAAAGTCAGCAGTACTAAGACTTACGAAGGCAAAATGCAGACTGTATTATCCAAAGCTTATGGCTACGTAAGCAAATGGAACTCATTAAAAGACGCTCAGTTTTTAGCAGATTTACTAAAGCATGATTTTAAAGTAAGATTTACTGAAAAACCATTTGCTTCTAATGGTGAAAAATTTGATAGAGGTTCTCTAATAATCACAAAAGGAGATAATAAACACCTTGAAGATTTTCTTGGGACTCTAAATCAAATCAAGCAGAAACATAAACAGCACTTAACTCAAATCAACTCAGGATTTTCTCAAACTACTCCAGATATTGGCTCTCCAGACATTAAACTTGTAAACAAACAAAAAGTCGCCGTACTATCTGGAGAAGGCACATCGTCTTTGAGTTATGGTGAAATCTGGCATTTCTTTGAACAGCAATTACATTATCCTTTAACGTCTATCAATACAGACAATTTAAGCAGAACCAACCTCAACAAATACAATGTTCTTATCATTCCAAACGGCTATTATGGAAGTGTACTTAATGAGAATAATATGAAGAAAATTAATGATTGGGTACAAGCTGGAGGAAAAGTCATTGCCATCGACGGAGCTCTTAGAAGTTTTGCTGGCAAAGATGGTTTTAGTTTAAAATATAAATCGTCAGACAACAATAGCAGTAATGACAATCTAACACCTTATGCTGAGCGCGAGCGCGAGTACACCAATAACCTTATTACTGGTGCTATTTTTAAAACTAAAATAGACAACACACACCCAATGGCTTTTGGTTATAACAACGACTACTTTACTTTAAAACTAGGAAGTTCTGCTTATGATTTATTGAGTAGCGGCTACAACGTTGGACATTTATCTGACACTAAAGTCTATTCTGGTTTTGCTGGTAAAGATGCTTTAGCCAATTTAGATAACACTTTAGTTTTTGGTGAAGAACGCAAAGGTAATGGTAGTTTCATCTACTTTGTGGATAATACCTTATTTAGAAGTTTTTGGGAAAACGGAAAATTATTCTTGGTGAACTCCGTTTTCTTTGTGAACAATAATGCTTACGAATTATAATTATCATCAATCAAAATACATTATGAAACAAATTAAATCCTTATTTCTAAATTTATTCGTTTTAATAGCTATATCAGCTTGTAAACAAAACCAAACCAAAGAAACCACACCAGAATTTAAAGTTGATTTTGAAAAATTCACTTTAGACAACGGCTTACAAGTCATACTTCATGTAGACCGATCAGATCCTGTTGCAGCAGTAGCGTTAACAGCACATGTAGGTTCTGCAAGAGAAAAGGAAGGCAGAACAGGTTTTGCTCACCTTTTTGAACACTTATTATTTTTAGAATCCGAAAACTTAGGCAAAGGAGGACTCGACCAAATGAGTGCTCGTATTGGAGGTTCTGGAGCTAATGGTTCAACAAACAGAGATAGAACCAATTATTTTCAAACCGTACCAAAAGATGCTTTAGAAAAAATGATCTGGGCAGAAGCCGATAAACTCGGTTTCTTTATCAACACCGTTACAGAACCTGTTTTAGCAAAAGAAAAACAAGTCGTTAAGAACGAAAAACGTCAACGTGTAGACAATCAACCTTATGGTCATAATTTTGCTGTTATCAATAGTAATTTGTATCCTGAAGGTCACCCTTACAGTTGGGAAGTTATAGGTTCTCTTGAAGATTTACAAAACGCAACCTTAGAAGACGTTAAAGAATTTTTTAGACGCTGGTATGTACCAAACAATGTAACATTAACAATTGCTGGAGATATTGATGTGGAACAGACAAAAGCCTGGGTTAAAAAATATTTTGATGAAATTCCAAGAGGTGAAGCTATTCCTAAATTAGAAAAACAACCTGTAACTTTAAAGTCTTCAAAACGTTTATTCTACGAAGACAATTTTGCTAGAGCACCAAGACTCACCATGACTTGGCCAGGTGTACCAGAATATGATAAGGATTCCTATGCATTAAGTGTACTTACCAACTATTTATCAAATGGAAAAAAAGCACCATTAAACAAAGTGCTGATTAATGATGAAAAACTTACTGATAATGTATCATTTTATCAATACAACTCAGAATTAGCAGGACAACTAATGCTTACTGTAACTGCATTTAACCAAACCGACTTAAACGCTGTTGCTTCTGCAATAAAAGATGGATTAAAAGATTTTGAACTAAATGGTATTTCTGAAGAAGACCTGAATAGAATTAAAGCCGGACAAGAAACAGATTTCTATCGAGGCTTATCTAGTGTTTTAGGCAAAGGGTTTCAGTTAGCACAATACGAGATTTTCACAGGAGACCCAGGTTTTATTAATCAGGATGTTAAAAACATACTTGCCGTAACACCAGAAGACGTAATGAGAGTTTACAATACATATATAAAAGACAAGAATTTTGTAGCAACTAGCTTCGTCCCTAAAGGTCAAAAGAATTTAGTTTTAGATAACTCTCAACTGGCTACAATTAAAGAAGAAAAAATCATTGAAGGCGCTGAAGAAACCTTTGATGCTAGCATAGCTGCTACTTATGAAAAAACACCTAGTAGTTTCGACAGAAGTATAGAACCACCTTATGGCCCAAGTCCTGAGTTAAATATACCAACAGTTTGGAAAAAAGATCTAGACTCTGGTATTAAAGTATACGGAATTGAAAACAATGAGGTTCCCCTTGTTCAATTTGAAATTCAGATTGCTGGAGGTTTACTATTAGAAAACAAAAACAAAGTTGGTGTTTCTAACCTTTTGGCTGAACTAATGACAAAAGGCACAAAAAACAAAACCACAGAAGAGTTAGAGAATGCAATAGAAAGTATTGGAGCGAGTATTTATAGCTATGCGACAGAAGAAAATATTATCATTTCGGGCACTACACTTTCTAAACATTTTGACAAAACACTAGAATTAGTAACTGAAATATTATTAGAACCTCGCTGGGACGAAACAGAATTTGAACTTTTAAAACAGAGTACAATTAGCAGTATTCAGCGTAGTAAAGCGAATCCTAACTCAATAGCTTCTGATGAGTTTTCAAAATTACTTTATGGTAATAATAATATTTTAGCTTACAATAACAATGGCACTGAAGCTTCAGTAAATAGTATAGATATAATGGATTTAAAAGATTATTACAATAAAAACTTATCTCCGCAACTTGCCAATTTTCATATTGTAGGTGCTATTTCAGAAGCTGATGTTGTTAATGCTTTAAGCAAAATTGATGCAAATTGGCAACCAAAGGACATTACTATTCCTGAATTGGCCCTACCATTATATCCTGAAAAATCAACTGTATACTTTTATGATGTGCCTGGAGCAAAACAATCTGTAATCCGTTTTGGGTATCCTGCACTAAAAGCTACACACAAAGATTATTATCCTGCTTCCGTAATGAATTACCGTTTGGGAGGTGGTAGTTTTGCGTCACAATTAACACAAGAGTTAAGAGAAGGAAAAGGCTATACATATGGAATAAGATCTCGATTTAATGGTACTGCAAATAAAGGAGAGTTTGTTATTAGTAGTGGTGTACGAAGTAATGTAACTTATGAATCTGCTGCATTAGTAAAAGAAATTCTAGAGAATTATGGTAAAAACTATAACGAAAAAGATTTAGAAGTTACTAAAGGTTTCACTATAAAAAGTACTGCAAGAGCCTTTGAGACACTTAGTGCTAAATTAGATATGCTGAGTAGTATTAGTAATTATGGTCTATCTGATGACTATGCTAAACAACGTGAAGCTATAGTAAAAAACATGACCGTTGAAGACGTTAAAGCATTAATTGAAAGCTATATTAAGCCTAACCAAATGATTTACCTCATTGTTGGTGATGCAGAAACACAATTAGATAAATTAGAAGCTTTAGGTTTTGGGAAGCCTGTGTTATTAAATGAAAGTAAAGAAAATTTAGAATAAAAGTATTAAAACATGAAACTAGGCGCGTTCTCTGTTAGTCTTTCAGTAAAAGATATCAAAGTCTCAAAAGAATTTTATGAAACTTTAGGATTTAAAGTATTTGCAGGAGATTTAGAGAAAAACTACCTCATCATGAAAAATGAATCTACGCTGATAGGTTTGTTTCAAGGTATGTTTGAAAATAATATTTTAACCTTTAATCCTGGTTGGGATCAAGATGCCAGCACGTTAGAAGAATATAATGATGTTCGTGATATTCAAAAACATTTAAAATCTAAAGGAATTTCTTTTACCAACGAAGCCGACGAATCTACAACAGGACCTGCAAGTTTTGTAGTTTTAGACCCTGATGGCAATGCTATTTTAGTAGATCAACATATATAAATTGTATATTCAATATAATTTCAGACGTCAGTTCGAGTGGATTTTTCGATTAGAATGAGAAAAATTTGTATCGAGAACAACTTAACTAAATGCTTCTCGATACAATTCCTTAAGCTTTGCTTAAGTATCTTCAATCAAAATATATTTTGATTTCGATAATCTCAGAATCACTCGAAGTGACGAATTCAATAAAATGAACAATAAGAAATTAAAAATGACTTGGGAAGACTCATTAAAGATTTACGATACTATTGTAGAATCATGTAACGGTTTTGAGCGAAAGGGTAAAAAAATGATTTACACATCATCTAATGGTTATATGTTTACCTTATTGAATAAGGCTGGTGAAATTGGTATTCGGCTACCAAAAGAAGAAGCTACTAAATTTATGGAACAATACGACACAGGTCATTACTATTCTTATGGTGCAAAAATGAAGGATTACGTCTTAGCACCAGAATCACTATGGAACAACAAACCTATAATGGTCAAATATTTTGAGCAGAGTTTTGCTTACGTTAATAGTTTCCCAACTAAATAGTTAATTGGTTATTAATTATAGAACAACCTCGCCATATAAGTCAAAATCTTCAGCTTCTGTTACTTTTATTGTAGTAAATTCTCCTGTTTTTAGATAGGTTTTTGAAGCATCTACTAAGACCTCATTGTCTACATCTGGCGAATCAAATTCTGTACGGCCCACAAAGTAATTGCCTTCTTTTCTGTCAATAACCACTTTAAACTCTTTACCTATTTTTGCCTGATTAAGTTCCCAAGAAATCTGAGATTGAATTTCCATAATCTCATTAGCACGTTGAAGTTTTACATCTTCTGGCACATCGTCTTCAAGGTTATAGGCATGTGTATTTTCCTCATGAGAGTATGTGAAGCAACCCAAACGCTCAAAGCGCATATCTTTTACCCACTGTTTTAAAGTTTGAAAATCCTCTTCTGTTTCTCCAGGATAACCAACAATTAAGGTTGTTCTTATAGTCATTTCAGGCACTTTAGCTCTAAAATCTTTCAAAAGTTTTGTGGTTTTGGCCTGTGTAGTACCACGACGCATACTTTTTAAAATAGAATCTGAAATGTGTTGCAACGGAATGTCTAAATAATTACAAATCTTAGACTCACGCTTCATTATATCTAACACATCCATCGGAAAACCCGTTGGGAATGCATAATGCAAGCGTATCCATTCTATGCCTTCAACTTTTACAAGATTTTCAAGTAATTCTGCAAGGTTTCTTTTTTTATATAAATCGAGTCCGTAATAAGTTAAATCTTGTGCAATAATAATCAATTCCTTTACACCAGAAGCCGCTAATTTTTCTGCTTCAATAACCAAATCTTCAATTGGTGTACTTTTATGTTTTCCTCTCATTAAAGGAATAGCACAAAAACTACATGGTCTATCACAACCTTCAGCAATTTTTAAATAGGCATAGTTTTTTGGTGTTGTGGTTAAGCGCTCACCTATTAATTCGTGCTTATAATCTGCACCCAAAGCTTTAAGTAAACCTGGTAATTCTGTTGTACCAAAATACTGATCTACGTTTGGAATTTCCTTCTCCAAATCTGGCTTGTAACGCTCACTCAAACAACCAGTGACAAACACTTTATCTACATTGCCTTCTTCTTTTTCTTGCATGTAATGCAAAATAGTATTCACACTTTCTTCTTTGGCATTGTTTATAAAACCACAGGTATTTATAACAACAACATTTCCTTCTTGCTCGTGCACTACATCTTTACCGCTAGCTTTAAGCTGTCCCATTAAGACTTCGCTGTCGTAAACATTCTTACTACAACCAAGTGTTACAACATTAATTCTATTCTTCTTCAGTGTTTTAGTTCTCATGCCTTATCGTAAATTCAGTTTGCAAAGATACAACGGAAATTAAACCTTTTGTATATTTATGTGTCTTATATAAAAACTTAACCATGAAATTACCAAAAATAGTACTTGTATTTTTTGGTTTATTAACTATAGTATCTTGCTCTAGCGACGATGACTCACCCAAAGATTCTGATCCTCAAAATGAGGCTATTTACTTTCCACCTTTAAATTCTGATACTTGGGAAACAAAATCCATATCAGAACTAGATTGGAATGAGACAGAATTACAGCCACTTCTAGATTATCTAGAAAACAAGAATACTAAAAGCTTTATGGTATTACACGAAGGTAAAATAGTGATTGAAGCTTATTTCGATGGCCACTCTAGTACATCTCCATGGTATTGCGCAAGTGCAGGAAAAACATTAACTACAGCTATGACTGGTATTGCTGAAAATGAAGGTTTATTAGATATAAATGATAAAGCCTCTGATTATTTAGGCACAGGATGGACAAGTGCACCTTTAGAAAAAGAAAATCTGATTACCTGCAAGCATTTATTATCAATGTCTTCTGGTTTGGATGACAGCGCAGGTGATGGTGTAGAACCTGAAAATTTACAATACTTAGCTGATGCTGGCACACGTTGGGCTTATCATAATGTTTATGTAAAACTTCAAGATATTGTTGCAACAGCTAGCGGACAGGATTGGTCAAGTTATTTTGATAATAAATTGAAGAACAAAATTGGTATGTCTGGCGCATGGATTCAAACAGGTGATTTTAGTGTCTATTGGAGTACAACACGAAGTATGGCTAGATTTGGATTGTTAGTCTATGCAGATGGAAAATGGGAAAGTGAACAAATAATACCCGAAAGCTTTTTAAATGATGCCGTTAACACATCTCAAAATCTTAATCTATCTTATGGTTATATGTGGTGGTTAAACGGAAAATCTTCTTACAGATTACCACAATCTCAAATTCAATTTCCTGATGAACTTATTCCCAATGCACCTGAAGATATGTACGCTGCACTTGGAAAAAATGATCAAAAAATTTATGTAGTACCAAGTAAAAAATTGGTAATTATAAGAATGGGAGATGCTGCAGATGATGAAAACTTTGCACTCTCAAATTTTGATAATGAATTGTGGGAAAAGATTAATGCCTTAACCAATTAATTATACTTTTTTGGTGCAACTCGCGCTTTAGATGCTTGCTCATAGACATAAGCCCATTCTAACAATTGTTTTTCCTGAAGTCGTTTAGCTATAAACGTTAAACCTTTTGGCACACCTTTATCCGTATAACCCATTGGAACTGTAATAGCAGGATATTCTGCCACAGCAGCAAATGCCGCATGATAATTATTTATAGATAAAAAGCCATCTAGATTGTGTTTTTGCATTGGTAAGTTAAAATATTGTTTACCATTTCGACTTAAAGTGTCTTTAATTCTTACTAAGTATTCAGCATTGCCTTTATCCGCAACAATACCTTGAAATAAACTTTGTCCATAAGGCATGGTTTTAATAGAATCTTTTAGATTGAATTCTATGACATCTGCAATTGTTTTAATCGGAACATTTTTATTAGCATGAGCATCCACATAAGCCGGCAAATCCTTTTTCATATCAAGATTAAGAAGGTTTATAAAGTTTGGCAAACCCAATTGTTCTTCATCTATCTCAACAATTTCAGCACCTTGTTCCTTTAAAACATCTATAGCTTTCACATATAAAGAATCTTCCAGCAAGCGTTTTGGAGCACCAAAGCGTTTACCTCTTATACTTGCAGTCTTTAAATCTTTGGTATAAAATCCTGGTTCCCATAATGCATAGATTGACTTAGAATCAGACTTATCTTCTCCATAAATGGCATCTAAAACTATGGCGTTGTCTGTAACTGTTTTGGTGATTGGGCCTGCTGTATCTAAAGTTGAAGAAATTGGCACAATGCCACTACGACTTACCAAACCAATCGTTGGTTTTAAACCTACTACGGAATTCTGACTTGCTGGTGACAATATAGAACCTGCGGTTTCACTACCAATGGTTGCAGCTGCAAAATTAGCTGAAGCCGCTACTCCACTACCAGAACTTGAGCCACCAGTGTCTATTGTGCGTCTTCCATAAGGATTTAAAGTCTGGCCACCAATCGCAGAATAACCACTAGGACACTCACCACAAAAGAAATAAGCCCACTCGCTAAGATTAGCTTTACCTAAGATTAAAGCACCTTTAGATTTTAGCTGTTTAACAATAAACGCATCATCAGTAACATTATCTTTTAGTGCAACTGCTCCAGCTGTAGTTGCTAATCCTTTGGCATTTATATTATCTTTTAAAAGTATTGGCATGCCAAAAATAGGATGCGGATCTTGAATAAATTTAGTTTTGTCTGCTATCTTAGCTTGTTCAATAACTTCTGGATTAATAGAAATTACTGAGTTTAACGATAAAGGATTCTCTCTATCAAATTTTCTTATTCGGTATAAATAGAATTTTACTAATTTTTCATAATTAAGATCTCCAATTGCAATATTTTTTTGAAGGGTTGGTATATCTCTTTCTAAGATATAAGGCTTTAAGCGATTATAGTCAGCCTCAGTAAAACCTTCCATCTGTGGATTGATTTCTGCCCAAATTTCAGATTTGGTTAAATTTTTAGAATCCAAAACCTTAAATTCTCTAAAGTCTTTAGTTGAAATGGCACTTAACCCTGAATCATCATCAGTTGCTTTTGTAGTTTCTACTGTTTCTGATTTTGAAATTGGCTCTCTTGCTTCGCGAGCCTTTTCATCTTTACAAGAAAAAAATGATAATAAAACTAATAGTGATAGGATGTAGCGCATAGTCTGTATTTTTTATAAAAATACGAAAACAATTATGACCCAAAAGGATTGATATACATCAAAAATTCAAAGATATTACTTGCAAAAATTGTGTAAAGAACTATAAACCCAAGTAAAAAAGTGGCTTTTTGTATGGTAGATGTTTTATTTCGCAATATGCGAATTGAACATAAAAGTATTATTGTAAAAAATATAGTGCTTATAAATGGTACAAACGAGGAATAGAAGAATAAGTAGTTAGGAATTAGCTCATGATTATATGCATTTAAAGCATTTGTCAAAATATTCCAGAGTCCACCTAATACAATTATCGAAGAAACAATTAAGTTTATTATGATGATGATTCTAGAAACTTTATTGGAATCTGTTTGAGTTTTATTTTTCATTTAATTGTTTCCTTACTTCAAGCGAACTTAATTAAATACTGAATTGGCTTTAGTTAATTTTTAAAAATTTGACTGCCAAAATCAGTAAACTCTTTTAAAAACATTGTTTTCATTCTTTTTGAATCATCTATATTTCCTAGTTCATTATATAGATAGGCTAAAACATATTTAAGATTTGGATCTTGAATTGTATAATGAAACTTACCACTATTCAACTGTCTTTCAACTAAACCAATATTAGACTCCAAGGTTTCAAGATTATTTAAAAAAGTTAATATGCTCGGTGAATTTTTATCTAAATATTTCTTTAAGCTTTTTCTAAAAAATGTTTCATTCCACAAGGATATAGGCATATCATCAAAATAGGAACTACTTTCTAACGCATGAAGTTTATGGTTATAAAAAGCCAACTTCTTGTTCTGAGTAATGAAAGGAATAAATCTAAAATTGGTTCCAACAAAAAAATTTCCTGTTGTACCTCTATAAGTAAATTGAATTATTTTTTTAACTCCTACAGGATTGTATTCCGTTTGCCAGATGTACTTCTTTGACTTATTACTATAACCCAATTGGTTTAGTCGTGGATTTAGAATGTCATTTAGAATAAGCTCAATTTTTTCAGCACTTGGTATATTAAGATTTGAAGTATGCTCTATATTTAAAAGTGAGTACAAGTTCATTTTTATGAAAATACCACTTTTTTGCAGAAAATCTACTTAAAAAACGAATCTACAAACTCGTATTTATTAAATACTTGCAAGTCCTCAATACCTTCTCCTACTCCAATATACTTTACAGGAATTTTAAATTGATCGCTAATACCAATAACAACACCACCTTTTGCAGTTCCGTCTAACTTAGTAACTGCCAAAGACGTTACTTCTGTAGCTGCAGTAAACTGTTTTGCTTGTTCAAACGCATTTTGTCCTGTAGAACCATCTAAAACTAAAAGTACATCATGAGGAGCATCACCAACTACCTTTTGCATCACACGCTTTACTTTAGAAAGCTCATTCATTAAGTTGACTTTGTTATGTAAACGACCAGCAGTATCTATAATAATAACATCTGCATCTTGGTTAACACCAGATTGTAAAGCATCAAAAGCAACAGAAGCAGGATCGCTTCCCATTTCTTGCTTTATCATTGGCACTTCTACTCTGTCTGCCCAAACTTGTAATTGGTCTATTGCCGCAGCCCTAAATGTATCGGCAGCACCAAGAACTACCTTTAAGCCTTTCTTTTTAAATTGGTATGCCAACTTACCGATAGTTGTAGTTTTACCAACACCGTTAACACCTACTACCATTAAAACATAAGGTGTTTTTTTACCATTATCTTGTGTTGGTAGATTAGGAATTGTATAATCGGTTTCTTCACCTGAATTGGTTTCTGACAATAAGGCTGCAATCTCTTCTCTTAGAATTTTATTAAGCTCTGATGTTCCTAAGTACTTATCTCTTGCCACGCGCTCTTCAATTCGCTCAATAACTTTTAGAGTGGTATTTACACCTACATCACTAGTTACCAAAACTTCTTCAAGATTATCTAAAACATCATCATCGACTTTAGACTTTCCTGCAACAGCTTTATTTAATTTGGTAAAAAAAGAGGATTTAGATTTTTCTAAACCTTTATCTAAGGTTTCCTTCTTTTCTGAAGAAAATATTTTTTTAAAAAAACTCATTTAATTTCTATTTGCTTAGCTAATAGCAACAACCCTGCCTTTAATACGTTTCTGCTAAGTTGTCATAATCGGTCAAATATAGACATAAAAAAACTGCTTTCAAATATGAAAGCAGTTCTATAAATCTATTATCTAAATAAAGATTATTTCTTATCTAAAAATTCATTGACAAATTCTGGTGCCATTACTGATTCAACGAACATGTATGCTCCAGTTTTAGGTGATTTCACCATCTTAATAGCTTTTGTCAATCTTTTTGATCCTGTCTGTAAAGACGCTACTGATTTCTTTGCCATGATTTATTATTTTATCTCTTTATGAACTGTCATACGCTTAAGTATAGGATTAAATTTTTTAATCTCCATACGATCTGGCGTGTTTTTCTTATTCTTTGTTGTAATATATCTTGAAGTTCCTGGCATACCAGAAGCTTTGTGCTCTGTGCACTCTAAGATAACTTGTATTCTATTTCCTTTCTTTGCCATTGTAAATTGACTTTAGCGTATGCTATTATTTGTAAAATCCTTTTGCTCTAGCTTCTTTTAATGCTGCAGTAATACCAATTTTATTGATAGTCTTTAATGCAGATGTAGAAACTTTTAATGTTACCCATTTATCTTCTTCAGGAATGTAAAAACGCTTCTTAATCAAGTTTGCGTTAAACTTGCGTTTTGTTTTATTCATTGCGTGAGAAACATTGTTTCCTACCATCGCTTTTTTCCCAGTAAGTTCACAAACTCTTGACATTGTATTCTTTCTTTAGGTATGTTATTTTTTTAACAGGGTGCAAATTTAGTAAAACTTTATGTTTCAACAAACATAAATTTCTACTTTTTTAATATTTCTTTTTGCAGCATCTCAAAAGCCTTGTTTGTTGCTCTCATAATTACCTTTTCTCTTAGGTTTCCAAAATTATAAACTTCTGCCTGTACACCTTTATCTGACGCAATAGCTATCCATACTGTACCAACCTCTGCATCAGAATCCCCTTTTGAAGGACCTGCATTACCCGTTGTACTTATACCGTAATCTGTCTTAAATAACTGACGCACATTAACTGCCATAGCCTCAGCCACTTCTTTGCTTACTACAGATTTAGCATCTATAATGTCTTCTGACACATTTAGTACACCAACCTTAGACTCTGTAGCATAACTTACAATACTGCCTTTAAAATATTTTGAAGCACCTGCGTTAGCTGTAATGGCTTTCGCTATCTGACCACCTGTACAACTTTCTGCAATGGCCAAAGTCTTTTTTTGATCCGTAAGTTGCTTTCCTAATATTGCTTCTATTGACAAATCTTCTTCATATCCAACAAAGACATCTTCAATCTGAGGAAGTAATAAGTCTATCTGTCTTATCAGTTCATTCTCTAATGTTTCTTTATTAACTGATTTTCCCGAAAGTCTTAACCTTACACGTCCTAAACTTGGTAAATAGGCTAATTTTATAAAATCTGGCAGGTTGTCTTCCCAAGCCTCTATCCTATCTGCAAGTGCACTTTCGCCTATACCATAAGTTAAGAGTGTTTTGTGCTTTATATAAGGGAACTTATATTTAGATCGTAATGAAGGAATAACCTCATCTTTAATCAAAGCCTTCATTTCGTATGGCACACCTGGAAGTGAAACAAAAACTTTCCCATTTTTTTCTAACCACATGCCTGGTGCTGTACCATACTTATTCATAAGCACTTTAGCCCTAGAAGGCACTAAAGCCTGATGCTTATTAACCGTTAAAAGTGGGACATTATATTTTGAAAAAATCCGCTCTACGTTTTCAAGAACAGCCTTATCTTCAACTAAAGTATCATTAAAATACTCACAAATGGTATGCTTAGTAATATCGTCTTTGGTAGGTCCTAAGCCACCTGTAATGATAATAATATCTGCATTTTCTTCAGCTTCTTTTAGAGCTTTTAGAATATGCTCTTTATCATCTTGAACAGAAGTAATTTGATAGACAGAAACACCTATTTTAATAAATTCTTTACCTAAAAATGCTGAGTTTGTATCTACAATTTGACCAATGAGAATTTCATCACCAATTGTTATTATTTCTGCTTGCATTTATAATCCGAAATCTGCTTTTATTTCTTTGGTTGCATTTTCTACAGCAGACAATACAATTTGAAGTTGAGCATCTATATTTTCATCAGATTTTTCAAACTTTCCCCAATCCTGTACCTCTATAAGCTTGTCTAAAATACCTAGCTCAAACAAATCCACTGTGGGTTTCATTTTGTGTGCAGCCTGATATGTTTCGTAATAATTACCTTCTGGAACAGCTTTTCTTAAGCGTTCTGCATCTTCTGGAACTTCCTCAATAAAAGCTGCTGCTAAAGCCATAACGAAATCTTCATCGTTATCTGCCATTTCGCGTACGCGATCTAATTTATAATGTTTTGCCATTTATTTTATTTTGATTGAAAACATTTCTTGGTCCTCAATATATCCTATTAATCTGTCATTTGCAAAAACCTTACCAACTCCGGCAGGTGTTCCGGTAAAGATAATATCTCCAATTTTTAAAGTAAAATATTTCGACACATATTCTATAAGTTCATCAATCTTCCAAAGCATAAGTTCTGTGTTACCCGATTGTACGACCTCATCATTTTTCTTTAAACTAAAGTTGATATTATCTACATTCTCAAAATTAGATTTAGGCAACCATTTCCCTATTACAGCAGCACCATCAAAGGCTTTAGCTTTTTCCCATGGTAAGCCTTTTGCTTTTAATTGCGCCTGAAGATCTCTAGCTGTGAAGTCTATTCCTAATCCGATTTCGTCATAATACTTATGAGCAAATTTTTTATCGATGTATTTGCCTACTTTCTTGATTTTTACCAAAACTTCAACCTCATGGTGAACTTCATCAGAAAAATCTGGAATAAAAAATGGTTGCTTTTTTAGTAAGATTGAAGTATCTGGTTTTAAAAACACTACAGGATCTGTTGGTTTTTGGTTTTCTAATTCTTTGATGTGGTCTGTATAATTACGACCGATGCAAATGAGTTTCATTAAAATTAGATTATTAGACTGGTTAGATTTAGTTAGACAAAGTTAAGGATATTGCTGGTACTGCCTTCTTTTCACTTTTATAAGTATTAGCCGCATAAAAACGCCATTCACCAGAGATATAAGATGCTACCATATACTTTCCTTCATTTTCACAAGTTGCTGAAAATGTAGGTTGATATTTGATACGCTTTTCTTTCTTCTTTTTTTTATCGGTAAAATGAAAAGTTACTTCTTCAGCATTATAAGGGATATACAACCATTCAAAAGCAACGTAAAAACCTTCTTTTGGAAAGAAAATATCATAGTCTAAAATATCAACAACAGCCTCCTTTTGTTTCTTTTTTATTTCTACAACGACACTCTCTTTTAAAATATCTTCATGTGGAAGACTGTCTTTTCCTATGGTAAATAGCCTTAATCTAAACTTCGCTTTTTTATTTTTAAAATTTCCAAAGTGAAATTTAACCGACTTCAGAAATTCTGTTTCTTGGTAATCCTCGTTGTATGGAAAATACAAAGCCATTATCCATGGATTTTCTGCTAATGAACCGTATCCGTAACATAAATCTGAATCTTCAATTTTGTTTACAACATTGATTTTCTCTTCAAACTTATCCTTAATGAATACTTCTTTTAAAACCTCTGTTTTAGGTTTCAAAAAAATTTTTTCAGACTTTAGAAATAAGGAAACTGGTATTTTGCTACTTGCATAGCCTAATGATGATAAACTGACCAACTTATTTGTATCATCTTCGTTAATTTCCAAACGAAAGCTTCCGTCATCATCACTAGAGGTACCTATAGTAGACTCTAGAATAGAAATATTGACATAAGGAATTGGTTCGTTAGTTACTTTATCTAAGACCACGCCTTTAGCAACGTGATGTTGCGCGAATACCAAAAATGGCAATAATAAAAAGAATACTTTCATATAACTAGGAAAATAATTCCTGCCTTCGCTGGAATTTATCCCAATTTATTATTAAACTGACGTAACTTAATTGCAGTTAACACTTTTTTAGTATACAATGGAAAATCTGCATTTAACAACCAACCAAAATAGCCTGGCTCTTGCTCCATAACATCTACAACGCGCTTTCCTTTGTGTTTACCAAAAGAGAAGCATTCTTCCCCTTCTTTGTTGAAAATTAAAAATCCTGCAAAATCTGCAAACTTTTTACGAGAGCTGAATTCTGCTAAAAATTTAGTGTCATTTTCTAGTTCTTCATAGCGCTCTAATTGTGCTTTTAACACCTCGTATGTTGCTTTAGTATCTGCTTCTGCACTATGCGCATCGTCTAAATTTTTATCGCAATAAAACTTGTAGGCTGCACTCAGTGTACGTTGTTCCATTTTATGAAAAATGGTTTGTACGTCAACTGCTAAACGGTTTTTCATATCAAAATCTACTTCAGCACGTAACATTTCTTCTGCTAAAAGCGGAATATCAAATCTATTAGAATTAAAACCACCTAAATCTGAATCTTTAATCAAATTATAGACCTCTTTGGAAATTTCTTTAAAGGTTGGTGCATCTGCAACATCAGCATCTGAAATACCGTGAACTTTAGTCACCTCTGGTGGAATTGGAATGGTTGGATTTACCTTTTTGGTATAGGTTTCTTCCTTTCCATTAGGGTGCACTTTTAATATTGAAATTTCTACAATTCTATCGTTGGTTATATTGATACCTGTGGTTTCTAGATCGAAAAAACAGATAGGTTTTTTTAGATTAAGCTGCATGTGTTTTAAATTTACACAAATGTAAGGCATTTCTATAACTAATTGTTGAGATACAATTTGATTATAGCACATAGACATGTAAATTTCACTAACTCTTAAACACAGAAAATAATGAATAGCGACCTAGATAAAAGCTTAACCTTTAATTGTGGCATAACAATGCCAAATCGTTTTATGTTGGCTCCACTGACAAATCAACAAAGTCATGACAACGGATTGGCATCTAAAGCAGATTTAAAATGGCTATCTATGAGAGCTAAAGGAGGTTTTGGCCTGGTTATGACCTGTGCCTCTCATGTACAAGAAATAGGCAAAGGGTTTCCTGGACAGTTAGGTATTTTTTCTGACGATCTAATTAACAGCCATAAGGAGTTGGTTTCTAAAGTAAAATCATATGGTAGTTTAGTCGTGACACAGTTACATCATGCCGGAATGCGTTCTCCATTTGAGGTTATACAACAAAAAGCGGTTTGTCCTTCTGACAGTGAAAAACATAATGCCAGAGCTCTTACATTACAAGAGGTAGAACAACTTCGTAACGATTTTATAAACGCAGCCCTTAGAGCAAAGCAAAGCGGCTATGATGGTGTTGAAGTTCATGGCGCACATGGTTATATATTAACTCAGTTTTTAAGTTCTGATATTAACAAAAGACAAGACAAGTATGGTGGTTCTCTAGAAAATAGAGCGCGTTTAATTTTTGAGATTTTAGAAGGCATAAGAGCAACTTGTGGAAGCGATTTTTTAGTAGGTATACGTTTGTCGCCAGAGCGCTTTGGCATGAAATTATCTGAAATAAAATTGATAAGTCAGCAATTAATTGATAGTGGAGCTATTGATTTTTTAGACCTATCACTTTGGGATTGTTTTAAAAAACCAGAAGAATTCCCATCGAGTAACAAAAGTTTATTAGATCATATATTAGAACTTAATTTTAAAACCGTTAAACTTACTGTTGCAGGAAAAATTAGATCTGGTAAAGATGTATATGATGTTATTAATAAAGGGGTTGACTTTGTCACTATTGGAAAGTCTGGAATTCTTAATCATGATTTTCCTAAAAAGGTAATGGAAAACAAAAATTTCGAACCAGTTGACAACCCTGTCTCTGAAGCATACTTAAAGTCTGAAGGTTTAGGTGAAAAGTTTATAAACTATCTTAAGCGATGGGACGATTTTGTAGCATAAAAAAAGCACAGTTTTAAAAACTGTGCTTTTTTATATATGTGAGATACTGAATCAACACTTCGACACGCTCAGTGTGGCAGTTCAGCATGACAAGACATTAATTAAATTTCTCTATTAGGATCCCAAGCTTCAAGATAATCTTTTACAGCCTTTACAAATTGTCCTCCTAATGCACCATTGACTACTCTATGGTCGTATGAATGAGACATAAACATTTTGTATCTAATACCTATAAAGTCACCTTGAGGAGTTTCTATAACCGCAGGTACTTTTCGTATAGCACCTAATGCTAAAATACCAACTTGTGGTTGATTGATGATTGGTGTACCCATAATGCTACCAAACGTACCTACATTAGTTACGGTATATGTTCCTCCTTGTATATCGTCTGGACTCAATTTATTTTCTCTTGCTCTATTGGCTAAATCATTAACCTTTTTAGCCATACCTAATAAATTAAGTTGATCTGCATTTTTAATTACAGGCACTATTAGGTTACCATCTGGTAAGGCAGCAGCCATACCTAAGTTAATATTCTTTTTCTTTATAATACTATCTCCTTGTACTGAGATATTCATCATTGGAAAATCGCGCAATGCTTTAGCCACAGCCTCCATAAATATTGGAGTAAAGGTTAGATTTTCACCTTCGCGCTTTTTAAAGCTATTTTTATGTTTATTTCTCCAGTTCCAGATTTCTGTTACATCTGCTTCAATAAAAGACTGAACGTGAGCAGAAGTTTGCACAGAATCTACCATATGCTTAGAAATGAGTTTACCCATTCTGGTCATTTCTATAATTTCATCTTCACCTGAAGCAACTACTGGTGTAGTAGCTGGTTTTTCTTTTGATTGACTTGAAGTTTCTGTTTTAACTGTTGCCTTTTGCTCAGCAACTGGCTGAGATTTTACTTCCTCAACTGGAGCAGAACTACGAGATTGCAAGTAAGATTTAATATCATTTTTAGTAACACGACCATCTTTACCTGTGCCTGGTATAGCGTCTAATTCTGCTTGTGAAATCCCTTCTTCTTTTGCTATATTTTTAACCAAAGGAGAATAAAAACGATCACCTGATGAAATTACAGGCTGTGTAGTTTCTTTTGCAGCCACAACGGTTTGCGCTACGTCTGCTGCAGCTTTCGGTGCTTCTTCTTTTTTAGATTCAGTTGTTGGTGCTTTTACTTCAACGGTATCGCCTCCTTCTGTTTCTATTACTGCAATGGTTTGACCTACCTGTACGACATCATCTACATCAAAAAGCTTTTCTACCAACACACCATCAACCTCACTTGGTACTTCACTATCTACCTTGTCTGTTGCTATTTCTAAAACAGCTTCATCGGCTTCAATAGTGTCGCCAACGTCTTTTAACCAAGATGTTATGGTTGCTTCAGCAACACTCTCTCCCATTTTAGGTAACTTAAGTTCAAACTTTGTCATATCTATAATTTGAAGGTCTTTATTTTAAAATCGAATGCAAAATTAATAAAAAACAGTCTGTTTTACTGATTTTTATTCAACAAAAATTAAAAGCACACTACTTCACCTCTACCTGTACTGCTATCGCTTCCGAGCATAAAATTACTACTTTTTAGCCATATTCTATAGGTGTTTTGTTTAGTAATATTCTGTGTTTTTATAAATTCAATAATAGTTTTGTAACTTAAAAATTCAGAATCAAAAACAACTTTTGCTTCGCTTGGTATATCTTCTAAAGTCGAGGTAAAGGCAATTGGACAATTAATTCTATTTTTAAGTTGTTCATCATTAGTAGATTCTGATATCACTACGACTTCTTTAGAAATTAATTTCTCTGACTTACTTATAGGGTTTCTCTTTGAAGCCAAGATCAACACTATTTTCACTAATGCAGATATAAGTATATTCCGCTTAAAGTGTTTTTTGTAAAAAATTTCCATAGCACCATAAAAGCGTTTAGCATACGCTTTGTCTTTTAACGTGCTCTCACCTTTATAGTGCACAACAGAAGTTTCACCAAAGTAATAATTACTGTAACCTGCCTTTAAAACTTTATACGATAAATCGATATCTTCACCATACATAAAATAATCCTCATCAAAGCCACCCACTTCATTATAAACAACTCTTTTTAGCAACATAAAAGCACCCACCAATACCTCTGTTTTACCAACATCATTAGGTTTTAGATTATTAGTATAATAGTTTTTTGAATTACCTATTAATTTTTGAAGCGCTACCTTGGGAGTAGGAACATGACGTTTGCTTTCTGGTAAAAACTTTCCTCTACCATCTATAAGGTGGCATCCTACAATTCCTAAGTTATTATGAGATTCTGCAAAACGTAAAACTTTTGTAAATGTATCTTCAGCAACTACTGTATCTGGATTTAGAATACACAAATACTCGCCTTTTGCACTAGCAACACCTATATTATTCCCTTTAGAAAAACCATAATTCTCTTTATTTTCAATGAGCTTTACATTTGGAAATAACTCCTTTATCATAGTACAACTATCATCGGACGAATCATTATCTACTACAATAATTTCTGCATCAATATCTTCTATTGCTGCTTCTACACTTCTTAGACAGAGCTCTAAAAAGTAACGCACGTTATAATTGAGTATGACTATGGAAAGCTTCAAAATACAATTATGATTTTAGAGAAGCCTCAAACGGAATACGATCTAGAATACTTCTGCCTAAGGTAATCTCGTCTGTATATTCTAATTCATTTCCTGCAGCAACACCTCTTGCAATTGTAGAGGTCTTAACATTATAGTCTTGTATTTGTTTAAAAATATAAAAGTTGGTTGTGTCTCCTTCCATTGTAGGGCTCATAGCAAAGATGAGTTCTTTCACTTTTCCTGATTTCACTTTTTCTACAAGTGAAGTAATATTTAAATCCTGAGGTCCTACTCCATCCATTGGTGAAATTTTTCCTCCTAAGACATGATACAGCCCTCTAAATGAACTTGTGTTTTCTATTGCCATAACGTCTCTGATATCTTCTACAACACAAATTAATTCTTCATTACGATTTGGGTTTTCGCAGATTTCACAAAGTTCTTTATCGCTAATATTATGACAAGATTTACAAAATTTAATTTCGGCTCTAACTTTTGAAAGTGCTTCTGCGAGCAAAACAGTTTGTCGCTCTGGCTGTCTCAATAAATGCAAAACCAAGCGTAATGCAGTGCGCTTACCAACACCTGGTAGTTGCGACATTTCGTTTACCGCATTTTCCAAAAGTTTAGAAGAAAATTCCATGATTGCGAAGGTACTGATTTTTGCATACACAAAAGCCCAACCACATTAAGATTTATGGCTGGGCTTTTGTTATGATTTTAATTTTACTTTAAAATAAGTTTTTTGGTAATTTCACCCTTGTCGCTATTTAACTTCACAAAGTAAACACCATTACCAAATGATGACACATCTACCTTAAAACCGTTATATAGGTTTACTTTTTTTCCATAAAACATAATTTTACCTTGAGTGTCAAAAATTCTTATACTGACGTCTTCAGATGTATTCCATTTTAAGTTTAACTCATCCTTAGCTGGATTTGGATACATTGTTAAATCATTAAATTGAAAATCCTTGATACTTAGAGCAGCATCATAAATGTTAGATCTCCAAAGCCCTCTACCGTAAGTTGCTGCATAAATTTTATTATCAGCCGTATTTATTTCTAATTCGTTGATTCTAACATTAGGCAAGCCATTATTGAACGGTTCCCATTCGGTTAATGTATTATCTGTGTAGAATACACCATAATTCATCCCAACATATAATCCATCTTCGCCATTATCTTGCCAAGCTAAAGCCTGAGCTACAAAATTAGGCAAGTTCATTAGTTTTGACGTCCACGTTAAACCTCCATCTAAACTAACATAGACCTTTTGATTATTGGTAGTTGCAACAGCAACTTTATTAGGATCTGATGGATGCACAGCAATTTCGTTTATAATTGATGAACCACCTAAACTTAAAGGAGAAACTGTCCAAGAAGCACCTCCGTTAACCGTAAATCTCAACGTACCATTAATGGCACAATACATAACTTGATTATTACTTGGCGCAATCTTAAAATGGTCTATACTTGCACCAAAATTTGGAGATATGGAAACCCAATTAGAACCGCTGTCATCTGATTTGTATACTTCATCAAAAGCTACATATATTGTATTTTGAATTATTGGGTCTTGCTCAAAAGGCACAACCCAATTCCAATTATAATCGCCTCCTTTTCCATCTGGCTGTGTAAGAGAAACTACATTACTTCCAAATACATTGTATTCAGTTCTGTAGAGAGATCCAAATTGAGTGGTTCCATACATAATAGATGTATTATTTTTATCTACAAAACCTTCCATACCGTCTGCACCTAGCCAATCTGTCCAAAGTCCATCTTCTCTTAAGGTAGAAGTACCATTATCTTGTGAACCTCCTGTAACAACCACAGGATCTGTTTGGCTAACACCAATCTTATAGAATTGTCTAATTCCCAATCCTGGTGTTAAATCCGTATAATAAGTTGAACTCACTGTTGTTGGATTATCTGCTCTGTATATTCCTCCATCTGTACCTACATATAATTTTGCATTAGCTCCTGTACCTGAAAAATGCATAATATCTACATCTGCATGACAATAACCAATAGCCATATTATTAGCACTACTAGGAACCCATTGCGAAGTAATACTAAAGTTAGCACCTCCGTCTGTGGAACGCCAAGTGTTAATACCTGCGATATGCACATCATTAACATCGTTAGGGTTTACCGTAATATCCATATCTCTTGGTGCTTGCCCAAGTGTATCATTTCCATTTGAGTCGTATCCAAAAAAGTTTTGTGTATGCGTTAACTTTGTAAAACTACTACCACTATCACTAGAAGCATATAAAGCTCCAAATGTTCCACCGTTAGCTTCTAAGACATAAACAACATTAGGATTGTCTGCAGAAACACCAATCATTTTTGGGCCATTAGAAAATTGATTAGCACCAGAACCTGTTATCTGAGAAAAGCTTGCTCCTCCATTAGTAGATATATAAAAAGCATTTCCTGAAGCATAAATTACATTTGGATCATTTGGTTTAAATTCAAAATCAAAACCAGTACCTGTAGGAACAAAATAAATAGAATTCCAAGTCACTCCTCCGTCTGTAGACTTATACAATCCATTACCTTGAACGCTTGCATAAATTTTCATAGCATTTGTTGGGTCTACCAATATTTTATTAACAGTGCCTCCTCCAATATCTGACAATAAGGACCAAGTTGCACCTCCATCTACAGATTTAAAAATTGTTCCGCTAGTAGAACCCCAAAAATAAGTATTGCTATCTGTTGGATCTATGGCTAGTGCATACACATCAATATTAGATAAGTTATCGGAAAGTACAGTCCAAGATATTCCTCCATCTATACTTTTCCAAACACCTCCTGTTTCACTTCCTACAATAATATGGTCTAAATTAGACTTATCAACAGCAAAAGAAGTTATTCTACCAACACCAGGATTCCATCCAGAAGTTGCATCCCAATAGGTTGGCCCCATTTCTTCCCAAATACCAACTGTAGTTCTTGCTGCTAAACCTTCACTATTAATGCTTACATTGTAATCTTCTAATGCTTCATAATAAAACTCAGGAGATTTTAGTTTTCCGGTTTCATCCATAGCACGCTCAGCAAAGTATTGCCAGCGTTTAAAGATCTTAAAACCTGTTCCTCTTCCTCTACCAACAGAATCAAAATGTTGTTCTGCAGCTTCTGTGATGTAACTTATGGTGTGATTGCCTTCTTCAATTAGCTTACGGTAGTCTTGGCCAGAAGCATTAAAACCAAAAAGCCCTAATGCTACCAGTAAAATTATCTTTTTCATAAAAAATTGAATTTAAATAGCTATTTTTTTCAAAAATACTATTTTTCATAAATTTTTGAGCAAAGAATTTCTTTTATGAGCCCAACTTCAATTTTAATTTTAATAGCCAGTTACTTCGCAGTTTTAGTATTGATTTCTTATTTAACAGGAAAAGAAGATTCTAATGCTGCCTTTTTTAAGGCCAACAAGTCAGCACCTTGGTATTTGGTGGCTTTTGGTATGATTGGCGCTTCATTATCTGGAGTTACTTTTATCTCTGTTCCTGGTGCTGTTGAGGCTAATCAATTTGGATATTTACAGGTTGTATTTGGCTATTTGTTTGGTTATTTAATCATCGCTTTTGTTTTGCTTCCACTGTATTACAGGTTAAACTTAACATCTATATACACCTACTTAAAAGATAGATTCGGAAAAACGAGTTATAAAACTGGCTCTGTAGCTTTTCTTATTTCCAGGACTGTTGGTGCTGCTTTTAGGTTATTTTTAGTGGCTAAAGTACTTCAACTTTTAGTGTTTGATCTTTTTGACATTCCGTTTGTGGTTACAGTAATTATTACCATTGCTTTGATTTGGCTCTACACCTTTAAAGGCGGAATTAAAACCATTATTTTCACAGACACATTACAAACTTTATTTATGCTAATATCTGTGGTTGTAACCATAGTATTTTTGGCTTCAGCTTTAGATTTAAATAGCGTAAAAGAAATCGTTGATTACACCAAAGAAAGTAACTTAAGCAAGGTTTTCTTTTTTAATGACAGTAACGACCCTCAATACTTTTGGAAGAGCTTTCTTTCTGGAATATTTATCACCATCACCATGACAGGTCTGGATCAAGATATGATGCAAAAAAACCTAACCTGTAGAAGCCTAAAAGACGCTCAAAAAAATATGCTTTCTTTTAGTGTGGTACTGATATTTGTAAATATTCTATTTCTTGTTCTTGGATTAATGCTTACAGATTATGCGGCTAAAAACGGAATTACTGCAACCAAAGATGATTTGTTTCCAACCATTGCTATGCTACCGGAAATAGGTGTTGTCACCTCTGCATTTTTCTTACTAGGATTAATTGCTGCGGCATATTCTAGTGCAGATTCTGCATTAACATCTTTAACTACATCTTTTTGCTTTGATATTTTAGATATCGAAAACAAACCTGAAGCATCTAAAAAAGGCATACGCAAAAGAACTCACATTGGCTTTAGTTTTGTGTTGGTTATAGTAATCATCTTATTTTATTTTATTTTTAAAGACATATCTGTTATCTGGAAGCTTTTTAAAGCAGCTGGTTATACTTACGGCCCATTACTAGGACTTTTTGCCTTTGGCTTATTCACAAAGCATCAAATAAAAGACAAGTTTGTTTGGATTATAGCCATTATAGCACCTGTTATTTCCTATGTATTAAATCTTTATTCTAAAGATCTATTTAATGGCTATGAAATTGGTTTTGAAATTCTAATCATTAACGGAATTCTGATGTTCATCGGAATGTTATTAATCAAAAGAAAAAATTAATACTGGTCTATAGATAACAGTACAAGCGTACAAGCCGCTTCAAACTCAATATTGTTCTCTTTAAGAATTTCATAAAACTCAGGATTTTCTGTACCTGGATTAAAAATAACGCGCCTAGGATTTAAACCTACAATATAATCATAGTAAGCTTCTTGATGCTTCGGACTAAGATACAATGTTACAGTATCTACATCTTTGTAATCTAACAACTCTGTATCTATTGCTACATCATTGACTTCGCCTTGCTTTAAACCAAAAGCCACAACCTCATGATTGTTTTGTCTTAATCTGTTAATAGCAATATTAGAATAACGGTCTGCTTTTAAAGACGCACCAAGAACCAATGTTTTTTTACTCATATGTTAAAAGAATGTTAAGTAGTGTTAATTAAAGTAACATGATGTAAAAATAGTCGTCTAGAGATAAAGAAACTATCAATCAATCAAATTTCAATCAAAAAATGAAGCAGTTCTTATTAATGCTTATTTTGGTTTCATCAACCATTTTAAGCGCCCAACCCAATTCCAACAAAGACATTAAAAACGGTTCTATCTCTGGTAGAGTACTAGATGCCAACCTTAACGAACCATTACCTTATGTAAATATTGTTGTAAAAGATGCCGCAAGCAAAGTTCTTACAGGTGGTATTACAGATAATGAAGGAAACTTTACTATCGAGAAAATTCCTGAAGGTAACATACAGGTAGAAATTACATTTATTGGTTACAAAACCATTTTAAAAAACGAAACTATCGGAAAAGGCAACTACAACATTAAGATGGGAGATATTCTCTTAGAAGAATCATCCGAAGGTCTTGATGAAGTTACCGTTGTTGCAGAAACCTCAACTATTCAACAAAAGGTAGATAGAAAAGTAATTAACATTGGTAAAGACTTGCAAACAGCTGGTGCAACAGCTAGTGAGATTATGAACAATTTACCATCGGTAAGTGTAGACCAGCAAAGTGGTGCTATTAGCTTACGTGGTAACCAAAATGTGCGTGTAATGGTAGATGGTAAATTATCTAACATTCCGGCAGACCAGTTATTAAAGCAGATACCTTCTACTTCAATTAAAAGTATAGAGTTAATTACCAATCCATCTGCAAAATACAATCCGGAAGGTATGAGTGGTATTATAAATATTGTACTACACAAAAACACTCAAATTGGTTTTAATGGTAATATTAATGTAAGCCTTGCGCATGATATAGAGCCGAAATTCAACAGTTCTATAGATGCCAACTACAGAAACGGAAAATTCAATTTATACGGTTCTTATAGTAATGGTTCAATAAAGAATTTTAACCGAGGAAGAATTAATAGAGTTGAACAACAAATATTTCAGAGTTTCAACATTCTAGATGACAATCAATCGCATTTATTTAAGTTAGGTTTAGACTTTTATCTAGATGATAAAAACACAATTTCTGTATTTACAAATCAAAACTCGTTTGATAATAATGTAAATGTAAATACTTACATAGATTATGTTACAGATCCTTCTTTAGACGAATCGCAAGCTATTTATGGAGAAAATGAAAACGATTCTGAGCAATACAACTTTAACTATAAGCACGATTTTGCTGATGGACACAATATTGAGTTAGAAGTAGATCACAATATTTTTGGCGATAATGGTAACACAAACAATAGGTTTTTTAGCTCTCAACGACCAAACTTTACCGAAGATACTGAAACCGACAGAACACGTACTACTATTAACTTAGACTATGTAAACCCACTTTCTGATGCTGCTAAATTAGAACTTGGTTTACAAGCACGTTTGTTTGAAAATAGTATTTTCTATGAGTCTAATGGTAGAGAGCAAAACGAGTCTGGACAGTACATCCCTACAACCACACTTTTTGACTACTCTAGAGACATCTACTCTGCTTATGCTACATATGGCAAAAAGTTAGAAAAATGGTCTTACCAAGTAGGATTAAGAGCAGAAACTGTAAGCGTAGATTCTGATGCTTTTAGAAGAGATTTAGCAGCAAATACAGAGTTAAATATTCCTTTTAAAAATGACTATTTTGAACTGTACCCTTCTGCATTCTTTACATATACTCCATCTGAGAAAAACTCGTATCAGTTAAGCTACAGCAGACGTATAGATCGTCCTGGAATTGGGCAAGTAAATCCATTACCACAGTTTAACACGGCTTTAATTTCTCAGTTTGGTAACCAAGAGTTATTACCACAGTTTACAAACTCTATGGAAGTGAACTATACAAGACAATTAAAGAAAGGTAGTGTTACTGCAGGTGTATTTTACAGAATTATAGAAGACGAAATACAACAAGCTATTTTAATAGACAGAGCAGATACCAACCGTTTAATTCTTACAAACCTTAACTTTGACAACACCTCTTCTTATGGAGTAGAATTATCTTCTAACTATCGTCCTACAAAATGGTGGAGTGTTAATGCTAGTTTCGATTTATTTTCTCAAAAGCAAAAAAGTTTAGCAGAATCGTTTGACACTAATGGAGACATTGTTTTAAATACTGTTGAAGTAGATAATGTTGCCTGGAATCTTAGAGCGTTCAACAACTTTAAAGTAAGCAAAAGCTTAAGTTTTTCAGCATTTGGAATGTATAGAGGTAAAAACAAAAACATTCAGTTTGAAATGCAAGACATGCTTATGGTAAACCTTGGTATGCGTTACAGCTTTATGGAAGGCAGAGCTAGCTTTAGCCTTAACTACAACGACATCTTTAACACCATGTATGCAGAGTTTGATGGAGAGCGACCATTCTTACAAAGAGGTCGTTTTGAATGGGAAAGTCAGCAAATATCTGGTAGATTATCTTACCGTTTTGGTGGTGGCAAATACAGAGCTAAATCTCGTAAGCAAAGAGATAACGATGTAAAACAAGGTGGTGGTATTTTTTAACACCCAAAAGTGTCACAAAGCATTAATAACATAGTCTATATAATAGAAAGACTTAAAAAGAAATTTAATAGTTTACATAAATAGTTGATGGTTAGTGTTAATGTTTAACTATTAGATAGAAAACCCTGACGGTTGCAAAACTGGTCAGGGTTTTTGTTAAATGCACGTTAAATATGTTAATCTTTGAAATAAAACCTAGTCCATTACGTCTAAGTAAGCGAGATAAGTTTTAAGTAATAGTTTTTATAAGATTTTTTAAATTTTATAATAGTGTTAGTTAAATTGGTTAATAGCTGAAAAGCCCAGACAACTCTATGTTGTTTGGGCTTTTTTTAGTTTTGGTTCAGAAGGCTTTAAAACTTTTTAGCAAGTCTGATTTTTTATATTCACCAACTTTAAGAAAGTACTCACCATTGGGCTTTACAATTACAAAACCTCCATTTATTCCATTGTGCATAAAGAATAGATTTCTAATTATTTCATTTTCATCTTTAAGCCAATGTATTTTCTTTCCGTGATAATAATGTAAGTCTTTCACTCTTTTATTTATAATCCAAAAGTGATTGCATTCCTCTATTTTATCTAAGCTGGCATCCATATTTCCTTTAAAAATGTCCCAAGGTACCTCAAAGCCTTTCCTATATATTAATGGATCATTATCTATAAAATTGATAACTACTTTTTTACTAAAATCTATATTTTGCTCAGATATACTGTTTAAGTGATTTTTTAGACGCTCGTACTCTGCCTCAGACAAAGTACCTTTTGTATAGCTTTTTACTTTAGTTACAGAACCATCTTCATTTTGCACACTGTACATATAAGGCTCACTCTCAACTACACTTTTTGTAGGAGAGCAAGCAACCATAGTTATTATGGCTAAAAGCTTTAATATGTTTTTCATAATTGCTATGATTGATGTTTTAATAATTAATCGTGTATCACAACTTTTGCAACTATATCATTTTTAACCTCTATTGCAATTGAGTTGGTTTTATATTTATCAAATGGCTCTAATATCAATTCAAAATCAGAACTTTTATCACTCAATGGATAGATTGCTGATAAATAAAAATCATTTTTCCAGTTAAAATATTTTTTAATTTTCAGTATCTCGATTTCTTTAAATTTATTTTCAATTTTTGGTAAATAAAAAGTGCTCCAATTTTGAATTAACTGACTTATAAAATCCAGGTGAATAGTATAAGGTCTATAACTATCTCCTTCTAAAATAATAGTTGTTTCTTGAGACTTACCGTTCAAAACTACATTTCCGTACCAAGTGTAATTTCTAGTAAGATTTTGGCCTTTGATTCTTTGACTTCTTAACGCACCAATTATTGGATGATTATAAGTTTTTTTGCTACCAAAGAGTAAGTCAATTATACTCATATATTGTATTTACAGAATTTGGTCTTTAATTTTAAATATCGCTAATTAATGCGCGACAATTACGGTTATACATTGTTAGCACAAGTTATTTTATCCATTTAAATATTCATTTCGTTTAAAATCAATTCCTTTTCTTATTAAATATGCGTGATATGCACTTGGTATGTCATGAGTCCATTTTGGTAAAATCAGAGTGATTAATATGCGGTCAATATGAGATATTAATCCCATAATTATAGCCAAAGCAAATGGAATTCCTGCGTGATTAAACCCAATCAAGGATGTAAATGCAACTAATAATGTAATTCCCCATAATTTAGATAGAAATGCATGAGTACAAGTTTCCCTTTTGAATTTTATTAAGCTGATAACATAACAGGCTATTTCCATTCCAAGTATTGTCCAGATTACTCCTGAGTTTTCAGAAATTAATTTAGGATATAATATCCATGTTGCAAATCCAATTGATAGCCAAAAAATCATATCTGTTTGACTATCTAATCGTCTCAATTTTGCTGATGAAATGTTTTGTTTTCTTGCTATAATACCGTCAAGGATATCAGATATTAATCCTAAATACATTAAGATAACAATAATGGTTTTCGAACTTTCTCCAACAAGATATGCCAATATCAATATTATTGGTGCTAGTAAAAATCGAAAAAGTATTAATGATATCGGAATGCTCATTTTAATTTTTATTCTAATAACCAAATATAAAAACTTGGAGGTCTTTATAAATTAGCAAAAACTTCTCAATTAAGCATTTACTAGCTATGTTTTATACACCTTTGTTATTAAGCGTTACTATTTTACCAAAATTTCCACCAAGGTTTAACATCTATTTTTAATGATTTTTTCTTTAAATCAGGATTTATATGTTTTACAGAATAGTAATTCGTTAAGTCTAAATTCTCGAAATGAAATTCTTTCAATTTTCGGTTTATTTTTTTAGCATTACCTCCAAAATCAAAATTATAATTTTCATTTTTTTCATTCACAACACTTACTTCATCTGACTTTGTATGGTTTTTAGTCATAAAAAGCATGACCCAATCACCAGTTTTAAATTCAAGATTTTGAGTAATATTTTTGACTTGATAGAATCCTCTGACTTGAGGCTCGAAATCATCTAAATCAAAAGGTAGATATAAATAATTTACGAAATATGAAAATCTATCAAAATCAGGCAGATTAGAGAAGGTCACTGAAAAAGAATCATATCTATCTTTTTTTCTATAGAGTATTATTTCGTCTGTATATCCAGTATCAGAATATAAATCGGCTAAATCTTGAAGAGCCTTAATTATATCAGATTCTTTTACATTCTCAATGTAAATAAAATTTTCTAACATTATTGAGTAATTCTTATTCTGTTTGTCGTTATTCCGTTATCAGATATTAAAGTCAGTCCATTGTTTTCATCCTTTTCCATAGTCCAATGAAATGACTTTATTCCTGTTTCCAAGACTTTCGTTTTATTTTTCAATTGGTCATAATAAATCAAGTCATTATTCGCTTTAGTATGAACTCCGCTTTTAATCGGATTTGAATTCCATTTTTGTAGATAAACTCCGTTTTCTGTTCTAAAAAACCAGTCTCCGTAAAACTCCTTTCCGAACACATTTTTTGGTTCCGTTTTGATGTGAACAAAAGCAGGTCCAAATCTTAATTCGCCAGCATATTTACTCATTATTTTTAATTCCGAAAACGAAGTCAGTATTGACCATTCATTATTCTCGTCAGCATATGAGTCATATTCCGCATTTCTATTAATCCGTCTTCTTTGTAATAGAAGGAAAAGAACTAAAAATCCAAGGATTACATATAAAATTGTCGATGTTTCCATTATTAATGCCAACGGTCTCGTATAAACGACAGTTACGGGTTAAGATGCGTTAATTTTCGGTTTAGAACGGACATTAGCAATTCCGAGTGGATTTGGACGTAGTCGAATCCGCCGTAATTACGGTTATACACTGTTAGCTACAGTATTTTATTCTATTATGTCTAATTCTTTATTGATTATGAATCTATTTAAATAATTAGATAAATTATCTAAATCCTGATATATTGAGAATTCATTTATTCCATATACTTCTAATTGTCTTTGAAGCTCTTTTTTTGAGTTTCCTAAAATCTTGAGTTTTACAATCTCATATTTTGGCAACAATTTTTCAAGACTAATTTTAGGTTTATGTGATAAGCTAAAAACTCCTCTTTGGTTAATTACTCTAGCGGAAAGACCTCTTGGATAAAATACACCTGATACTTCACTTTCAAATGGGCCAAATTTATCAGTCATTAACGTTTCATTATTGAAATCCATAATATAAACTGACCCATTGATGTTTTCCTTAAAATCGCAAGTAGCAAAAAAAAGTGCAACCAACGGATTTTTTGTCCAATCTAGAAGCCGAGTTGCTAATCCATGGTGTTGAGCAAGTGTTAATTCATCCCATGTGTCTTTAGGTTTATTAACTGTTAATTGCTCAGAATATCTAAGCCAACCTCTGAGTATGAAATCTTCTTTAAAATATGCAGGTACAGTCTTAGCAAAATCATCACGCCCAATTTTGGGTATTAATTTCCAATCAAAATTTTGCTGACCTCTAAACAAATAATTAGTTGATGAGAATTCTTGAATCACTTCGTGATACTCAATAAATGTATTTATTTCAATTATCTTCATTTTCTCATGTTGTAGCCAACGGTTTGTGTATAGTTTGTTGCGTGTTTCAGCAACTAATTTAATAAAAAAACAAAGGCAATAATTCAGCGCGAGGATTTTCCGAAAGGAAAATCAGAAGCAATGAATTATACACGTTATTGTGTGTAGTTTTTATTTTTTCTTATTCAGTATTTTTTGTATTTCCTTTTCTCTTTTTTCACGTTTGTCTTTTTGAATTCTCCATTCAGTTCCTTCCCAATAGTCGATTATTCCATTCCACGCTTTTTGTGTTTCCGAATTCAGCCATTTATTGAATGAGAGATGGTATTCGATTTCTTCTCCACCAATGTTTTGAATTCCCTCAAATAATCCAACAACAATAAAGTTCTGAACATCACTGTCTCCATTCACATAAATTTCCTCAACATTTTTAAAAAAAAGTTCAAAGTCAGAAGTTTTGTTTTTCAGTTTATTCTCAACAATATATCTCGAAATAGTACCTATGTCAACATAAGGTAGATTATCATCAAGATTATATTCGGAAAGGTCAACTTCTTTGGAAAAATGTTTTGTTAATTCAGCATTTTCTGAAATCAGTTTTTCGAATACTTTTTCTATTTCTTTATACTTGTATTTTGGTTCTTTTACTGACATTTCTCAAATTACACACAACTTGTTATACGACAATAAATATAACCATTACCTCATCATATTTTAAGGATAACAAAAACTAACCTTTATTTTACTTTACACTAATTCAATAAAAAATCCAGTTTTCGCAGGACTAATCATCAACCGCTTGGCCAACGATTTGTCTAAACTTCCAACCAGTTTCATCATCGTTGGTATTTCCGGTTTGTTTCATTATAATTCCGATGATATTTTCTTTCGGATCTGCAAAATATTGGGTATTGAAGTAACCTCCCCAATCAAATGTGCCTATACTTCCTTTACCACCTTTAGCTTGTCCGTTTTCATTAAGCACACCAAAAGCCAATCCGTAATATGCACCGGAGCCTTCCCATAAGTCACCAATCTGATTAGCCATCATACTCTGAATTGTTGTTCTGCTTAAAATACGTACTCCATTCAACTCACCATTATTAAGGTACATCTGTAAAAATTTGGCATAATCTTTTGCAGTACTCGATAAACCTGCTCCACCAGAAAAAAATGTTTTAGCACCTTTTATTGGATAATTAGGATCATAGAAATCTTCGGCATAGTTGGTCCATTCGCCATCCTTTCTGGTTTGAAGGCTTACCAACCGGTCATGCTTTTCCTTTGGCAAATAAAACCAGGTGTCGTCCATTCCCAGTGGATCGAAAATACGCTCTCTAAAAAACTGGTCTAAAGGCATACCAGATACTACTTCTATAAAATAACCTAGCACATCCAAGCCTTCGCTGTAAGTGAATTTTTCACCTGGATTATGATGCAAAGGTAACTTTGCAAGTTTCTTTACACTTTCTTCAATAGTTATGTTTTCAGTGGTAAATAAATCCGTAATACCAGCAGCTTTATATATTTTGCGAAATCTTTCATCACCATCAATAACACCATAACCAAGTCCTGAAGTATGTGTTAATAAGTGCCTTATGGTAATAGGACTTTTAGCTGGTATAGTTTTATACGTGCCATCTTCATAAAGTGTATCTAATACTTGGGCGTTTTCAAACTCAGGAATGTATTTTGAAATTGGTTCGTCTAAACCAAATTTCCCTTCTTCCCAAAGCATCATAACTGCAGTAGAGGTAATCGCTTTAGTTTGTGATGCTATTCTGAAAATATCATCTTTTTTAAGCTTTCTACCTGAATCATTATCAGCATAGCCAAAGGTCTTATGATAAACTATTTTGCCGTTTCTTGCCACCAAGGCCACTGCTCCCGGAATTTGAGATTTTTCAATAGCCTCTAAACAAACCGAATCTATACGTGCCAAACGCTCTGCTGACATTCCAACACTTTCAGGACTTGCAGTTGTTAGTGGTGGAGATTTTTTTATCGACTTTGTTTGAGCTGAAGTAATCAGAAAACAAAGACTAAAAATTACAGCAATAATAATTTTCATACGTTTTACCATTTTATAATAACGCTCCCCCAAGTAAAGCCACTACCAAAGGCGGCTAAAACAACAGTATCGCCTTCTTTTATTTTGCCTACTTCCCAAGCTTCGGTTAAAGCAATTGGTATAGAAGCTGCTGTGGTATTACCATACTTTTGTATGTTATTAAAAACCTGGTCGTCACTCAACTGAAATTTCTTCTGAATAAATTGTGCTATTCTCAAATTCGCTTGGTGCGGAATAAGCATGTCTATGTTTTCTGGCTTTAATTTGTTTTTCATTAAGCCTTCCATAATCACTTCACTAAATCGTACCACTGCATTTTTAAATACAAATTGGCCGTTCATGTAAGGGAAATAGCTTTCGTCATCTTTATTATCATCTTTAATGATATCAGTTACCCAACGCGTTCCCATTCCTGGTGCTTTTACCACCAATTCCTCAGCGTGTTCTCCTTGGCTATGTAAATGTGTAGATAGAATACCTTTGCTTGTATCTTCTTCTCGTGTTAAAACTGCTGCTCCTGCTCCATCTCCAAAAATAACCGACACACCTCTACCACGAGTGGTTTTATCTAATCCGTGAGAATGCAATTCGCTACCAATAACAAGCACATTTTTGTACATGCCTGTTTTTATAAAATTATCGGCTACAGAAATGGCATATACAAAACCAGAACATTGATTACGTACATCTAAAGCTCCAACCGTTTTTATATCTAAAGCATGTTGTACTTGCACACCTGGACCAGGAAAATACATATCTGGACTCAAGGTTGCAAAAATTATAAAATCAATATCGTCTTTATCTATTCCGGCTCGCTCTATAGCAACTTTTGCAGCTTTTACACCCATTGTTGCTGTAGTATCTCCATCACCATCCTTTACCCAACGACGCTCTTTAATTCCTGTTCGCTCTTGTATCCACTCGTCACTAGTGTCCATCATTTTAGATAAATCGTCATTAGTAACTACATTCTCTGGAACATAAGTTCCTAAACCTATTATTTTTGAATTATACATAGTATTTTTTTAAGTATTGCAATTTAATCTATAAGATACGATTTCGTTTGCAATAAAATTTAAATTCGTTATGCGTGCATAATATTTAAAATTATGTCATCTTGTCACAATTTTTCGATTGGTATTTTATTTGAATATAGCTGTCCAGAAATAATTTGACTAATAACGTCAATTCGAGTGTTTCGAATTTATTTCGAAATGTATCGAGAAATTCTCGATATTTCGACTTCGTCTCAACTTGAACTGACATAAAACTTAAAATACAATGGCAAAAGGAAGTATTAATGTATCGGTAGAAAATATCTTTCCGTTAATTAAAAAATTCTTGTACTCAGATCACGAAATCTTTTTACGTGAGCTGATTAGTAATGCAACTGATGCAACTTTAAAACTAAAGCACTTAACTAGCATTGGCGAATCTAAAGTTGAATATGGTGAGCCAAAAATTGAAGTAAAAATTGACAAGGAAGGTAAAAAACTTCATATTATAGATCAAGGTTTAGGTATGACAGCCGAAGAGGTTGAGAAGTACATTAACCAAGTTGCTTTTTCTGGCGCTGAAGAATTCTTAAACAAATATGAAGACTCGGCTAAAGATGCTGGTATTATCGGACATTTTGGTTTAGGGTTCTACTCAGCATTTATGGTTGCTGATAAGGTAGAAATCATTACCAAATCGCATACTGACGCTCCAGCAGCTCATTGGACATGTGACGGTTCTCCAGAATTCACTTTAGAAGCATCTGACAAAACTGATAGAGGAACAGAAATTATTTTACACATTTCTGAAGGTGAAGAAGAATTCTTGGAAGAAGGAAGAATCCGTGAGCTCTTGACCAAGTACAATAAGTTTATGCCTATTCCGATTAAGTTTGGAACTAAGGAAGTAAATGATCCAGATTTTACACCAAAAACCACAACAGATAAAGACGGTAAAGAAACAACTGAGCCTCACAAACAAATTACTGTAGACGATATCATTAATAACCCTAATCCTGCATGGACAAAACAACCTGCAGACTTAGAGGACCAAGATTACAAAAACTTCTACAGAGAGCTGTACCCAATGCAGTTTGAAGAACCGCTTTTCCACATTCATCTTAATGTAGATTATCCGTTTAACTTAACAGGAATCTTGTATTTCCCTAAGATGACGAATGATCTTAATATTCAAAAAGATAAAATTCAACTGTACCAAAATCAAGTTTTTGTAACGGATAATGTTGAAGGCATCGTTCCTGAATTCTTAACCATGTTAAGAGGTGTTATAGATTCTCCAGACATTCCACTTAACGTTTCGCGTAGTTACTTACAAGCTGATGGTGCGGTGAAAAAGATTTCATCTTACATTACACGTAAGGTTGCAGATAAATTAAAATCTCTATTCAATTCTAATCGTGAAGATTTTGAAAAGAAATGGGACGATATTAAAATTGTTATTGAATATGGAATGCTTTCTGAAGAAAAATTCTTTGAAAAAGCAGATGCTTTCGCATTATACCCAACAGTTGATGGCAAATACTTCACATTTGAAGAATTAACAAATGCTATTAAAGCGAAGCAAACCGATAAAGATGATAAAATGGTAATTCTTTATGCGTCTAACAAAGATGAACAACATGCTTACATCCAAGCAGCTAAAGATAAAGATTACGAAGTGCTATTATTAGATTCGCCAATTGTGAGTCATTTAATGCAAAAGTTAGAAACCACTAAAGAAAATATTTCTTTTGCACGTGTAGATGCAGATCATATTGACAATCTTATCAAAAAAGATGACACTACAATTTCCAAGTTATCTGAAGACGAAAAAACTAAGTTAGATGAACTTTTAAAAGAAGTTGTGCCTTCAGAAAAATTCATGGTACAATTAGAAGCTATGGATAGCAGTGCATCTCCATTTATGATTACACAACCTGAGTTTATGCGTCGTATGAAGGAAATGCAACAAACTGGTGGTGGCATGTTCGGTATGGGCAATATGCCAGAAATGTACAATTTGGTGGTTAATACCAATCACGACTTGGTAAGCGAAATATTAAATACCAAAACCAAGAAAAAGCAAGAGCGTCTAATCAATCAAAGCTTAGACTTGGCGCGTTTGTCTCAAGGTCTTCTTAAAGGCGAGGAGTTAACAAACTTTATTAAGCGTAGTTACGAGATGATAAAATAATCTTTATTGATTTATTATACTGAACTTGGTTGTGTTGAATTTATTTCAGTACTTCAGTATCTCTAATAACACAAAACCACTTAGGAAATCTAAGTGGTTTTGTGTTATTTTGCGAAAACAAAAACCTTAAAATAACCATCAATCAAATTATGAAAAAACACTTATCCCTTTTATTTTTAATTAGTCTTTTAGTTAATTGTGCTGATCCAGAACCTGGAGTACCTGATGAGTGGCTACCATCTGACTACGAGCACCGTATTAGTCCTGTTGGAAATTATGAATTATATAGAATAACCAGATCTTGGCGAATTATAACTGAAACTAGTAACGATCATCATTCTGACGAACCAACAATGAACTGTGATTATTTTAGCTCAATTGAATTTAAAGAAGATGGCACTTTCGAATATATTGATTACAATTATGATAATAATACAAGTTACACTGAAGATTGTAGCAATTATGAAATTGTAACAGGCAATTATATCGATGTCCTTCATACTACACATCTTTTTAGTGGTGAACTAAATTTCAATGACACTTTTAGAGGGAGTAATACTTATGAAGGCTTTTATGTCAGTTATGATGCTGGATATGATGCACCGAATATGAAAATAGAATTTAAAATTGATTTACAAGATATTACTTATACATATCATTTATATTATCGAAAAATTTAACATGTTTAGGATTTCAAATACAATAAAGATTAATATTATTTAATAAATAAAAATTGTATTAAAAACCACTTAGAAAATCCTAAGTGGTTTTTTTGTAACTTTAAATCTGAGACGTCGTCTTATTAAAGTAACAATCAATCAAAACATTCAATGAAAACAAAGATTTCACTAATTGTTGTTGTATTTAGCTTCCTTTTTACAACAGCTCAAAATCAAAATTTAACCCAACAATTCGATGATATTGTAGCCCAATATTACACTGATGTTAATGCACCTGGAGCGACGGTATTAGTTGCAAAAAATGGAAAAGCTATTTATAGAAAGGCTGTGGGTAAATCTAATTTGGAACTAGACGTAGATATGATTCCTGAGAACGTATTTATGTTGGCTTCAATCACAAAACAATTTACAGCAATTGCTATTTTGATGTTAGAAGAACAAGGCAAACTAAGCTTAAATGATCCTATTACTAAGTTTATTCCAGATTACCCTACACATGGTAAAACTATAACTGTACATCACCTTCTTAACCACACCTCTGGTATTAAAAGCTACACAAGCATAGGAGATCTAAGACAAATCGCTAGACAAGACAAAACCTTAGATGAACTTATAGATTTCTTTAAAAATGAACCTATGGATTTTGATCCAGGTGAAGATTATCGTTACAATAACTCTGGCTATGTATTACTCGGTAAGATTATAGAAGTAGTATCTGGTGAAACTTATGCAGATTTTATTGATAATCACATTTTTCAACCCTTAGGTATGACAGCTTCACAATATGGTAGTCATAGCAAACTCATTAAAAACAGAGCAATGCCTTATGAAGAAGGAGATAAAGGTTATGTTAATGCAAGTTACCTCAGCATGTCTTTACCCCATGCAGCAGGTGCGCTTACCTCAACTATTGACGATATGCTAAAATGGCAAAATGCTTTAGCAAATAACACATTGATAAAAGCATCTACATTACAAAAAGCAATTAATGGTTCTAAATTGAACAATGGCGAACACATTGATTATGGCTACGGATTAGGAGAGCTAACGCTTAAAGGTTCTAAAGGTTATACACATAGTGGTGGCATTTTTGGCACCTCTACAAATGGCATCTATTTAATAAATGAAGACGTCTATGTTATAGGCCTAAGTAATTGTAGCTGTAATAATATTGACGCTGTAACAACACAATTGGCTGCTGCTGCCATAGGCAAACCATATCCTTCAATGAAGGATGTAATACAATTAAATGAAGATCAACTAAAAAAATGGGTTGGAGCTTATCAATTTGAAGATGGTACTGTAAGACATATTTTCTTTAAGGATGGCGCATTAAAAAGTATGAGAGAATCTACAACAAATACTGTCTTTGATATTTTCCCTTTGTCTGAAAACCGTTTCATGTTTGCCGATGGTAATATTGAGTATGAATTTTCACAGTCTGATGATGGTAAAAAGCAAGCCATATTTATTACTGATTCTAAAAATATTGGCAAGCAAATAGACAAGGCTATGCCAGAAGCAAGAAAAGAAATTACACTATCTAATGACATTTTGAGTCAATATGATGGCAAGTACCAATTAGCACCAAACTTTAATGTAGTAATTACTGTAAAAGGAAATGAAATCTTTGCGCAAGCTACAGGACAAGAGCAATTTCCACTTTTTGCTGAAAACGAAACTACCTTTTTTGCAAAGGTCGCAGCTCTTAAAGTGGTATTTAATAAAAATGCTTCAGGAAAGGTAGAAAGTTTTACGTTGCATCAAGGTGGTCAAGAAAGCATTGCTAAAAAAATAGAATAGCTTTCCCTCTATTTAAAAATTAAAACCACTTAGGATTTTCTAAGTGGTTTTTTCTTATACAAAGACACCTTTTAACTTCTTTTATTAACCAATATCGAATTTAACTTAGTTTAAATTATGTTTTATTTAATTTCATTCAACTATTTATCAAATCAAAGGTGAAATCTGATAACTCTATAATTAAAACTATTTTTAAAGAGCTTGTTTTTACAGATGAAGAAATAAAGCTTATAGAATCTCTTTTTCATAAAGTTAGTATTAAAAAAGGTGAGATTCTCATTCATCCTGGTGACCATGTAGATTCTCAATACTATATTTTAGATGGTTGTTTAAGAGCGTTTCATACAGACCAACTAGGAAAAGAATATACAATTCAATTTGGAATACAGGATTGGTGGATGAGTGACTTTACAGCTTTTTTTTCTGGAGAAAAAGCAATACTTACTGTTGAAGCGCTTAAGGACTCTATCATCTATGGTATCAATAGAAAAAATAAAGAATATTTATATCATCAAATCCCAAAGATAGATCGTTTTATCAGAAAAAAATTAGAGCGCGCTTTTGCTGCTTTTCAAAAGCGGATTTTAGCAAGTTTTTCCAAATCTGCTAAAGAACGTTATATAGATTTTTTAATTACATACCCAGACATAGAAAAGTATCTAAAAAATTACCACATCGCATCATTTCTAGGCATTACTACAGAAAGCCTTAGCAGAATTAGAAAAGAAATGTGATAATCACACATTTATTAACATACATCAATTTTTTATTGCGCTAATAAGTATAATTTTACAGTCCCTAACAACGATTTAAGTAATCCCTAAGGATTAATAGCCAAAAAGCGCAAAGTTTAATAGACATGCGCTTTTTTTTATCACATTCATAGCTTGAAGATTCTATATCGTTTCATTTATATTTGTTATAAAATAGAATTAAAATTGAAACCAGAGAACGACATTTCGAAAATAAAATCGCGACTGCACCCAAGAAATAAGCATAACACACGTTATGATTTTTCTAAACTTATTAAGAGTTTACCTGAGCTATCGCAATACGTTTCTAAAAATAAATATGGCGATGACTCTGTCGATTTTTTTAATCCTGATGCGGTTTTAACACTAAACAAAGCTTTATTAAAACACCATTATGATATTAATTTCTGGGAAATCCCGAAACACTATCTATGTCCACCAATTCCTGGTAGAGCTGATTACATACATTACATAGCCGATTTACTTGCTAAGAGCTTTTCAGAAATCCCAAAAGGTTCAAACATAAAAGGTCTAGATATTGGCGTAGGTGCTAATTGTATTTACCCAATTATTGGACACCAAGAATACGGTTGGTCATTTATTGCTTCTGACGTTAGCGAAAATGCTATAAAATCTGCTAAACAAATTGTTAATCAAAATTCAAATCTTTCTTCTTACATAGAACTTAGACTTCAAAAACAACGCAAAGCGTTTTTTAATGGTATACTTTCTGAAGATGAAAAAATAGACTTTAGCATTTGCAATCCTCCTTTTCATGCCTCAAAAGAAGCGGCTGAAAAAGCAAATTTACGAAAGCTTAAAAACCTCAAAGGAAAAACTAAAGGTAAAACCAAATTGAATTTTGGTGGCCAACATAACGAATTGTGGACAAAAGGTGGTGAAGCTCGTTTTATAAAAGATATGATTTTTGAAAGTAGAAAATTTAGTCAACAATGTTTGTGGTTTACAGCATTAGTATCTAAAGAAGCTACTTTAAAACCTACATATAAAATCCTTGAAAATGTTGAAGCAACTGCTATAAAAACTATAGAAATGGGACAAGGTCAAAAAACAAGTCGTTTTATAGCTTGGACATTTTTAACGGAACACGAACAAAAACAGTGGGCAAAAAACCGTTGGTAAAATTTTATTCTACCTTTGTTTCTTTATTGTCATTCCGCACTGTCTCATTGAGCGCAGTCGAAGTGTGATGCGGAATCCACTTTTTTGTTATTGGTTTATGGATTCCTGCCTACGCAGGAAAGACAAAAAATTTAAATTAAATACATGTCATTTAAAGACCTAAAACTTATAAAACCGCTTCAAAAAGCTGTTGAAGCTACTGGTTATACCGAACCTACTTTGGTGCAAGAGCGTGCTATTCCTCTAATTTTAGAAGGCAAAGATGTTATTGTATCTGCCCAAACAGGAACAGGAAAAACAGCTGCTTATGCGCTACCTATTTTGCAACAATTATTTGACAAGCAAGATGCACCTAAACGTGGTAAAAAAATTAAAGCATTAATCATAAGTCCTACCAGAGAATTAGCATCTCAAATACATCAAAATTTTAAAACTTATGCTAAGTTTTCTAACCTAAGATCGTTTACCATTTTTGGTGGCACATCTATTGAACCTCAGGTTGATGTTTTAAAAAAAGGGGTCGATATTTTAATTGCAACTCCTGGTCGTCTTTTAGACTTACACAAACAAGATTATATCAACTTAGATAAGGTTGAAACTTTGGTCTTAGATGAAGCTGATTTAATGTTGGCTATGGGCTTTATTGATGATGTAAAAAAAATAGAACGGCTTTGCCCTGAGGAAAAACAGACCTTATTATTTTCTGCTACGATTCCTTACAAAATAGAAGAGCTTGCAAATTCTATTTTAAAAAATCCTAAAAGAATTGATGTCACTCCAACGCAATCTGTAGCCCAAGATGTGAGTCAGGTCTTATATTACGTGCCAAAACGCAGAAAAATAGAATTGTGTTTGCATCTGCTTAGAAATACCATAAAAGGTAACGTCATCATATTTAGACGCACCAAATTTGGTGTAAAAAAGCTCGAAGAACGCTTATTAGAAAAAGGCTATCGTGTAGACAGTATTCATGGTGACAAAAACCAAAGCGATAGACAAACTGCACTTAATAAGTTTAAAAATGGTTATGTGAAAATTTTAATTGCCACAGATGTTGCTGCTCGTGGTATTGATATTAATGAGCTAGATAATGTCTTTAATTTTGACATGCCAAACCAAGCCGAAACCTACTTACACCGTATTGGTAGAACTGGTCGCGCTGGTAATATTGGCAATGCATACTCTATGTGCTCTGCTGATGAAAAAAACTATATAAAGACTATTGAAAACTATATCAATGTTCAGATTCCTGTTGAAAAGGAACATCCTTATCCTTTAGACCCAAATGCAAAACCTACTGTACACAAAAAAAAGGGTAGCAAATACAAAAAGGGACGTAAAAGTGAAGCTTCTAAGAAAAAGAAGAAACGCTGGTATTGATTATGAGAATTTAGACGTTAGAAATAGACAAAAAAGCACTTAGAAAACCCTAAGTGCTTTTTTATTTTACAAACTTAATAGACTTAATCCTCGCCAAAGTCAATAAAATCTTCACCAAAACGAATAATACCGTTTGTAACATGAATTTTTATTTGGTTAGGATTGTCTTCCTCACCAATAACCATCATTTTAGAATGCTCTTTTTTTCTGCTTGGAGGAATCTCCGTGATTAGTTTAGCCCAATAATGCACTGTATTGTAGCCATACGTTTCGATGAAGTATTCTGATTTTTCAGGAAAAAACAGATTGATTTCGGAATAATCTGATGCCATCTGGAATTCTCTGAAGTTTTGAGAAAAATTATGGAACCAAAACTTACTATTAAAATCTACTACCCTAACCTTTTCAGCTATTTCGCCAACTTTAATATTGCTAAACTCGGTATCAACATCTACTTTTTTTAACTGTGCTACTTGTACCTCATCAACATGTGTAAATTTATAGTTTCCTCCTTCTAAAAAATTTGCTCTAAAACTTCCATTTACTACATCAAAAACATTGAATGGGTTTTGAATATTCTGAAACTTCAATTTTGTAGTTCTGGCATTAACAACCAATTGGTTATTTATATCATTCTTAAAAATTAGGTTAGAATTTTCTGCCATTACTCGAAGCTTAATTTCTGAGGGTAATTTTATAGAAAACTTTGTTCTTAAAATCTTTACGTTTTTGGTGTTGATTTTTTTCTTGTTTCCTTTCTTATCTACTTCTCGTAAATTCTTTAAATACTCCTTAAGGCTTTTCCCTCTTGAGCTACTGTTTATGTCCAAAAAATACTGCTTAGACTTTCTAAACTCTCGGTTTGATTTTTCTTTGAAATTTATAAAATCACCTTCAAACTCAATACCATAAAGTGTTTCAAGACTATAAGAAACATCATTTTTTGCTTCACTTCCACTTGTTTTAAATTCTAAAACACCATCTTTTATTCTTGCTTCGGTTTTAATCTCGTTAAGTTTACTTTCTACCTCCTTTTTTGAATAGTTTTCAAATTCTAATGTGTAATCAAAATGTACTTTATCATCTTCTGATTCTGAAAACTCTACATACGTGCCATTCAGATGGAGGTAAACAGACGCTAAATCTGTTGTATCATAGCTTTTTTTAAAAATTTCCTTGACCTGTGCCTGTCCTATTACTGATGTGATGAGCATCAGCATTAAGAACTTAAATTGATTGTTCATACTGTTCGTTTTTTTGATTTAAAATTTTGATATGCTTTTGAATGTCTTTTAAAATCTGAAGTCTTGTTTGTAAATTCTCAACTAAAGCCTCAACAACCTGTATGCTATTAGCATCACTTTTGAATTGCTTTGAGATTATTTTATAATCATTATCTAACTCATCTAGTTTTTTCTTGAAACGCGCTACCAAAACCTCATCATCTGCTATGGCTACAAAGTTTTGCCACTCGGTTTTTATTTCTTCTAAATACTCAGCTTCTACTGCTTCGACTTGCGCTATAAATGGCGAAATTTTTTCTGTTGGTTGTTTAGGGAATAATGCAAAACCAATGGTAAGCCCTACAACTACTACAGCTACAGCTCCTATCCATGTATATCTTTTATTTTTAGATTGTTTTTGTTTATTTAACTTATCTAAAAACTCAGCTCTATGATTATCCGGAAGTGTTTTCAAGTCCTCTTCCTCCTTAAATAAATCTCTAATATCTTGTTTCATTATACTTCGGTTTTAATAATTCTTGTAATTTTAGTTTACCTCGTCTTAAGTGCGTTCTAGAGGTTTTTATCGGAATCTCTAATATCTCAGAAATTTCTGCATGATCGTACCCTTCTATGAGATAAAGCTTTATCACTATTTTGTGCTTTTCGTTGAGTTGCTCAATGGCATTAAGAATGTCTTTTTTACTAACATTGGTATCAAAATTCCAATCGTCTTTATTGGTTATTTGTAGTTCTGAAACTTCAACATCAAAAAACTCAATTTGCCTTTTCTTTAAAACATCTAAACACTGATTGATTACAATACACTTTAACCATGCACCAAACGTTGCTTCTGGTCTGTAATTATTTAGGTTTACAAATGCTTTTAAAAACCCTTCTTGCATAGCGTCTTTTGCATCTTCTTCATTATTAAGATACCGACTAGCCACTGTAAACATAGCATTGCAATACGTATCGTATAGCTGCATCTGTGCAATTTGATTGCCTTTTTTACAGGCTTTAATTAAGGATTCTGTTTGTGTATACATTTAGTTAGTTAGCGTCTCTGTTTTTAAAAACGAAGAAAAATGATAAGGGTTTCAAATTTTTGATAAAAAAGTAAAATTTAATTGAATATAATTAACTTTAGACTTAAATAACACCAACTAAAGAGCCATGAGTCAAGACTATAACAATCCTGCATTTAAAAAACTGCTTCAAAAATTACAGGAAGAAAGCTGGCAATTAGAGTTACTTATTTCTGGTTTTGCCATATTTGGTTTGTTTACGGCATTTCCTCATATAAATATTGCAGTAAAGGCTGCACAGAATGATGGTAAAATTTACTCATGGATTATATTATCTGTTGCTCTGGTTTCTTGTGCTATTTTAATTTTCAACTTATTACTCCATGTTGTTTTAAGAGGACTTTGGATTGGCGCTTTAGGATTACGATATGTTTCTGGTGATATTGACTATGAAGAATTAAAATACAGCCCAAAATTTACAAAGTATCTAAAAAAGAAAGTTGGCTCCTTTGACAGATATATTGCAAGGTTAGAGAACTATTGTAGTGTAATCTTTGCAATTTCATTTCTTTTAATTTTTTATGTATTAGCCTTTACATTTACAATTTTATCTATTGTTTTAGTCGTAAAATTATTTCTAGATAATGATACAATTAATGAAACACTTGGTTTATGGATTGGTGTACCTCTTATAATCTTTATTGTGCTAGGTATGTTATTTACTTTTATAGATTTTGTTACTCAAGGATGGCTCAAAAAAAAGAAATGGATAAGCAAGATTTATTTTCCTATCTATTGGGTTTTTAGCAGAATAACATTAGCATTTCTGTATCGTCCTCTGGTCTATAATTTTTTAGACAATAAATTTGGAAGACGCATTAGCCTTTCCCTTGTTCCTATTTATATTTTAATCTTGGTTGGCACAAGCGTGAAGTATAATACATCTAACTACTTTAATATAGACTTATACTCTAGCAGTATTATTACAGACAATAGACATTATGAAGATTTATTAGAAGATGATGATTTTATTGATGAAGTAGCCATTTCGTCTAAAGTAGTTACTAATACCTTTTTAAAGGTTTTTTTGGTCTTTGACGATGATATTGATGACTATATCTTTTCTTACAATAAAAGTTTAAAACCACAAAAGGACATGAGAGGTTTGGATACTGATATTGTAATATCAAATAACATTTCTTGGAGAAAAAGAGACAGTATCAGATCAGCCTATATCAAAACACTTAATGACGTTTTTACCATAAAAATTGACACAACATACCATGACAGTGAGTTTGTATTAAGCAAAAGCAGTAAAAGGCAAAAAGGTTTTGAAAATTATATTGGTATTAAAGACCTTAATGAAGGAAAACATTTATTAAGAGTAACAAGAAAACGCATTAGAGAAAAAGACACGCAAAGGGTGGTTTATGCTACAATTCCATTTTGGTATTATCCAGATTAATACGATAGTTTTTGATTAAAATACTGCTTTAATAACGGCACCTGAATAGCGACCATTACTGCCAACAATACTGTAGCATACATTAAGGTGCTTGAAAAATCTACTGATAAGTTATTGAATACATCAAACGATATTTCTGGTAAGTCGTAACGGTCTGAAAGGCTTGAAGAGTCACTAGATTTATTTAAAACAATATTTACAATTAAAGCTACAAATCCCAAACCTAACAACCACCAAACATATTTAGGAATTAGTGGTTTATACACAATAGTTTTAGTTTCTGAAAGTGCTTCAATTTTAGACATTACTCCTTCAGTAAAATTTGTTGGAGCAGTTTCTAAACTGTCATTAGCCATCAACTTATTTATTAATTCCTCTATTCTTTTATCTTCATTTTCCATCTGTCAAGCTGTTTTGGGTTGAAAATACTGTTCTAAAATTACGGCTAACTTTTTTCTGGCTCTAAAAAGCTTCACTTTAACCGTATTGACTTCAATATTTATAATTTTTGATATTTCATCTAAAGATAATTCTTCAAAATAAAATAACGTTAATAAGGCACTACTATCTTCGGGTAATTTATTGATACACTTCTTTATTAAATCGCTTTTTTCCTCTTTAATAATATTGTCTAAAGCATTATCGATAGTATCTAATTTATTAAAAGTAAACTCATCTATAGCAACATTATTTAGATGCTTTTTGTTCCTCTTAATAGTATCTAAACAGGTATTATAAGCTACTCTGTAAATCCATGTAGAGAATTTTGAATCTCCTTTAAAATTATCTAAAGATTTAAACACCTTTATAAACGTATCTTGCGCTACCTCTTCTGCTTCTTCTCTATGCTTCAACATGCGCAATGCTAATGTATACACCAAGTCCTTATAACGATCTACTAATTGAGCATAAGCCTTAGTATCGCCATTTTTAATAGCTGCAATTAATATGTTTTCGTCGTTGGTGGTCATTTTTAAGTTAAGACGACGGTTTGTTTCATTAGGTTACAATTAGATTGAAAAAAAAATTTAATAAAAAGTGTAACCTAAAAGTTTAGCTTGTCGTCATAAGCTAAGAATCAATTAAAATTAATCATTTATCGATGCTTTTTTACGCATCAATTAAAAAACAAACATTATGGACGAAGAAATATTAATACCAATTAGTCTTTTTGCAGCAATTTTTGGAATGGTATACTTATACTTTTCTACCAGAAACAAAGAGCGTCTTGCGCTTATAGAAAAAGGAGCAGATGCCAGTATCTTTAACATTGGTAAACGCTCTGGATCTTCATGGAAAGTTATCGTTTTAAACTTAGCGTTTTTACTAATGGGCATAGGATTAGGCGTATTTATTGCGCATATTTTAGAAACTTACACAAGTTTAAACGATGGTACTGTTTATCCTGCAATGATTTTCTTAATGGCAGGACTAGGACTTTATGTTGGCTACACCCAAACCAAAAAAGCTTTAGACTCGGAATAACACTCATCAATCAATCAGATTATCAACGCTTCTTCCTATTTATATGGAGGAAGCGTTTTTTATACAATTCATTTAATTATTTGTCATGCTGAATTTATTTCAGCATCTTTATAATCTATGAGTTCCAAATTTTATATAACCTTATTTTCTATCGTTTTGGGATGCTACGTAAGCTTTTCTCAAATCAAAGTCTTAGATAGCATTTCTAAATCACCTGTTAGCTATGCAACCATATCATTTGGTAATGGTCAAGGCATTTTTGCAGATGATGATGGTATGTTTTATTTTACAAAAAAACTATATCCAGATGTAGACTCTCTACATATTTCGGCTATTGGTTTTAAAAACCTCAACATTGCTGCAGAAAATTTACCAAACCAATTATTATTACAGCCTCAAGCAGACGCCTTAGATGAAGTCGTACTTAGCACCAAACTAAATAGAAAATTTAAAGAAGAAACTTTAAAACCATATCTCGATGATGATTATTACAACTGTTGGCTACCAACAATAGAATCTGAGATTGCAGTATATTTTTCTAAATCCTCAGAACAAGATCAAAAACTTACCAGTGTTACATTTCCTATTGCTTTAGAGTCTAAAGATTGGAAAAAGCGAAAACGTGCCAATAGCGATAAAAAGAAATTTTCAACCTTATTTAAAGTACAATTTTATGCCAATGACAATGGTAAACCTGGTAATGTACTCACTTATGAAACCATTGTTTTTAGAGCAACAGAAAAAAATGGGGATGCCTATGAACTCAATGTAGAAGACTATGATATTTACATTCCTAAAAATGGATTTTTTGTATCTATTCAAGTGATGGGCTACACCGATAAAGAAGGAAAACTTTTGCCAAACAAAAAATACAAGGAAATAAAAACTAAAAACGGTATAGTAAAAATCCCAACTAATTTTAGACCACTTTTACCCTTTACTGATGAGATTGAAAGTAAAAACACCTACATAAAACGCATATTTATAAGTGGTAATAATTGGGTGAAGTTTGAAGAAGGCAACGGTTTTAAATCTAGCTTACTCGACAAAAATCTTTTTAATTACGGCATTGGTATAACCTATAAAACATTTAAAGATGAATAACCCAATTGGACTATACATTATGGCTGGCATGTATATTTTGGCAGGCCTTATGCACTTTGTAAAACCCAAAATGTATATGCGTATTATGCCAAGATACTTACCAAACCACAAATTTCTTGTGCTACTGAGTGGTATTGCAGAAATTGTTTTGGGTGTAGCTTTGTTATTCTCAGAAACCAAAGCTTTTGCCATTTATGCTATCATAGCAATGCTAGTTGTATTTCTGTTAGTTCATTTTTATATGTTATCTGGTGAAAAAGCTTCTGCAGGCATCCCAAAATGGATATTAATTTTAAGAATTCCACTACAATTTTTCTTGATGTATTGGGCTTGGATTTATTTGAATTGAAAATGGATAATTTTGAAATTAAAGGATTTGGTGCTCATCTAAAAGTTGAGGTTGTTGAAGTTATTGGTTTTCCCAATAAGACTCACTTCGATGGTGGCTTTTATTGTAAATTAAATATTGAAATTAAAGTTGAGGATATTTTACTTAACTCGTTTTTCTATGCTACAACACAAAATCTATTAGAATTAAGAAGTAGTCTTAAAAAATGTTATGAATTAATAGATGGAAAAGTAGATTTCTTCCATCGTGATTCTAATTTAGAATTAACTCTTATCTTTCTAAAAAATGGTGGTATTCATATTTTTGGTAGATTCCAAAAATACCTGTCAACCGATAATACTCTAAATTTTGAATTTTATAGTGATCAGACCTATATATACCAAACTCTCGAACAAATGGATTTTTTAAACAAATACAAAATTTAGTTATTCAATCTCAAAATCAAAATAAGTCTTAGGAAAAGGTTCCCAACGCAATGTAAAATGCCACCACTCTTTTGGGTAATTTCTAAAATTATGTTTTAGCATTACACGTTGTAGCAATTGACGATTCATTTTTTGGCTTTCAGTAATACCATCATAATCTACCCAAGACTGTTCACCAAAAAAATCAAAAGGACTTCCCATATCTAAGGGTTTACCTGTATTGCCATCTATAACAGTAAGATCAACTGTGCTTCCTCTGCTATGTCCAGATTTAGAAGCTATGTAACCAGCCTTAAATAAATTTCGTTTTTTTACATTGGGATAAAAAACAGATTTATTCACTGTGTCATTTAATACTCTTGCCCAACGCACAAAATGATTAACAGCACGCTGCGGTCTGTAACCATCATGAACCAGCAAACATAAATTTTGTTCTTGCAACTCGTCTTGCACCAACTTTAGCTTTTCAGCGGCAGCTTTGGTAAGTATAAGTTTATTAGAATTATATCCATCAATGGTATCACCAACAAAGTTGTTTGTGGTATAATATTTTAGCTCTACATCGAGATCTGGTATAATAGACTTAACATATACAAACCCTTTTGGTAACTCTTGTTTTTGATAAAAACCTAAGCACAAAATAGATAAAACAATTATTGATATGAGAATTTTATTTTTCATGACGATGCACTAATTTAGAGAAAAATTATGCTATGAACTTGTTTTCTTCAGAGAAACAACATTTTATTTTACCAAATGCAGAGCTTATCTATGTACCAGAGTTTTTCAATTCTCAGGAAGCTGATAACTACTATAGAATTACAAAAGATCAAACTAACTGGCAACACGATGATATTACAGTTTTTGGAAAAACGTATAAACAGCCTAGATTAACAGCACTTTTTGGCGAAACAAACCAAACCTACAGTTACTCTAACATAACCATGTATCCTGAACCCTTCACACCAAATTTAAAAGAAATTAAAACTAAAGTTGAAACCTTTTCAAACGAAAACTTCAACACTCTTTTGGTCAATCTTTATCGCGATGGTAATGACAGTAACGGTTGGCATGCAGATAACGAAAAAGAATTAGGAAAAAATCCAATTATTGCTTCAGTGAGTTTTGGTGAAGAACGACCATTTCACTTTAAACATAGAACTATTAAGAGTGAACGACATAAACTTATTTTAGCACATGGTAGTTTACTACTAATGAAAGGCGAAATGCAACACTACTGGCTGCATCAGATTGCAAAAACAAAAAGGAACATTGAACCTAGAATAAATCTTACCTTCAGAAAATTGGTAACCTTATAAAAATAAAAAACCGGGTTCCCTCAAACCCGGTTTTTCTAATTTGCTTTTTTATTATGATAGTAGATTTAGGGTCTCTAAGTCAACATAACATAATGCAAATATTAATTAATTAATCCATTGAACTAAAAACTAAATTTTAGTACACTTCAAATATATAATTAGGTTTTAATTTTGTCGCTTAAAAACACTATTAATCGATGAAATGCATTTAATTTTAACATTTAAAGATAAAAATATGCGTTTCGTCGATAAAATGCATGCTTGTAAAAAATAAAATTGTATGGAAAATTATAATAAAAGTTCTCTAAAAAAGTTGAAAAACTATACTTAGAAAGTATTATCAACTACCTTTACTGTATAAATAAACCGATATGAAATATTATTTATTAGTCCTTAGCTTTTTATTGGCTTCGTTATCTTTTAGTCAAGAACCTAGATTTAAAATAGAAGACCTAACTATAACAAAATGGATTGACGGTACTTTATTAACTCCAATAGATGTGGATAAACCTAGTTTAGTAATAATTATTGCTGGCTCTGGTCCTACAGACCGTAATGGAAACCAAAATTTTCTTAAAAATAACTCTTTAAAGAAACTCGCCGAAAGCATATCTAATAAAGGTATTGCAAGCTTTAGATACGATAAACGCATTGTAAAACAAATAAGAAAAGGAGATGTAGATAAAGACATAATGTTTGATGACTTTGTAAGTGATGCCGAAGGTGTTATTAATTATTTTAAAGAAAAAGAAGCATATTCAAAAATCTATGTTATTGGTCATAGTCAAGGAAGTTTAGTAGGTATGATTGCAGCAAAAGAAAATGCTGATGGCTTTATTTCGTTGGCTGGTGCAGGTCAAAACATTGGAGATGTTATTGTAGATCAGGTTACAAAAATGGCACCTAAACTCGGTGAAGAAGCCCAAAAAGTAGTGGACAAATTAAAAAAAGGAGAAACCACTACAGAGTATCCGCAAGCATTAGCTTCGGTTTTTAGTTTAGACTTACAACCATTTATGATTAACTGGATGCAATACAATCCTACTGAAATTATTAGCGAATTAAAGATTCCTGTGCTTATTGTTAATGGCACAAAAGATCTTCAAGTATCAGAGGAAGAAGCACAATTATTAAAAGATGCTAATGAAGATGCCGAATTAAAAATTATTGAAAACATGAATCATGTCTTCTTCGAAATTAAAGGTGATGATTTAGAAAACTCAAAATCTTACAATGAAGCTTTTAGATCAATTTCTACAGAACTTGTTGATGCTATTGTTGCTTTTATAAACGCTTAAAATCTACTCTAAATATTGTAAAATCAAAAAAAAGCATCTCAAAAATGAGATGCTTTTTTACTAACTAACCAACCAAAATGTAATGTCACGATTTTGTAGTGTTGTTACGATTGTAACTCTCGCTGTAACCATTACACCTAGTATATAACAAACCGCATGCCAAACTCTATTTTTTATTTTTTTTCATAAATATTGTAACAATTATTTGGAAGCAGACACTAATCTTATATATCTTTATGATATCATTTTAATATCATATTGATTTTAATGATTAACCAATTAAATTTTTTAACATGAAAGAAGAAAAAATCATCGTCCCTGCAAATGGCTACTTTATGCTATTTCTGTTTTTATTAGTATTTTTTGGAAGCATAGCTACTATGATTACTTTAAAAACACCTTGGCCAATTATTACTATTGTATTATCGTTGGTTATGGCATTTGGTTTTGTCATGGTACAGCCAAATGGATCTAGAGTATTACTATTATTTGGTAAGTACGTTGGTACTATTAAAAAGAATGGTTTCTATTGGGTAAACCCTTTTTATACCAAAAAGAAAATCTCTCTAAGAGCAAGCAACTTTGATAGTGAGCGTCTTAAGGTAAACGACAAACTTGGTAACCCAGTTATGATTAGTACAATCTTAGTATGGCGTGTGCAAGACACATACAAAGCTGCTTTTGATGTAGATAATTATGAAAACTTTGTACGAGTACAAACTGATGCTGCAGTACGTAAGTTAGCAAGCATGTACCCTTACGATAACTTTGCCGATGAAGGGCATGATGAAGACATTACCCTTCGCTCTAGTGTAAACGAAGTTAGTGAAGCCCTAGAAAAAGAAATTGATGAGCGTTTATCCATTGCTGGAATTGAAGTTTTAGAAGCAAGAATTGGCTACCTGGCTTATGCGCAAGAAATTGCAAATGCCATGCTAAAGCGTCAGCAAGCAACCGCAATTGTGGCTGCCAGACATAAGATTGTACAAGGTGCTGTAAGTATGGTAGAAATGGCAATTGAAGAACTAAACAAAAATGAAATTGTTGAGCTAGATGAAGAACGCAAAGCAGCAATGGTAAGTAATCTTATGGTCGTACTTTGTGGAGATAAAGAGGCTGCTCCTGTAGTTAATACTGGAACTTTAAGTCATTAAGCATGAAAGAATATAAAGTTATAAAGCCAAAACTAGGTTGGAAAAACCATACGGATCGATTAGAAGAAATTCTAAACAAGTACGCAAAAGAAGGTTGGAGATTGGCAGAGATTACACCAAACCAACATATGATATCGTTTATAGTTTTTGAACGTGACAAGAATAGATAATGCGAATTTTTAAAGAAGAACAACGATTTAACCAAACATGGATTATTGTACTCATTGCTGTGAGTGCAATAGTTCCTTTGTTTGTTATTACAAGAGAATATCTAGATAATCCATCGTCTTTTTCAACTTTAGAATTTATAGGTAGTCTAGCTATTATTCTTGTTGCTTCTTGTTTTATTTTCGTTTTTAAATTGCATACTCGGATTGATGAAGATGGTATTCGTTATAAATTTTTTCCGTTTCAATTAAAATTTAAATTATTACCATGGAATGAAATAAAAACTGCCAATGTTAGAACTTACGATGCTATTACAGAGTTTGGTGGTTGGGGACTAAAAGGTGGTGCACTATGGAATAAATCTAAAGGAAGAGCCATCAATGTATCTGGAGATATTGGCATACAACTCCAACTAAAAAACGGTAAAAAGTTATTAATTGGCACTCAGAAAAAAGAAGAAGCCATACGAGTATTAGAAGCTTACAAAACAAAATTAAATACTGATGTCTAAGAAAAAAGCCTTTGCATTACGAATAAATGAAGATATGCTAAAAGCCATTGAAAAATGGGCAGCAGATGAGTTTCGTAGTACCAACGGACAAATAGAATGGATGCTAATGCAGCATCTAAAAGAACACAACAGACAACCCAAAAAGAAAGATAAACCTGATGAAGAAAAGTGATTGGAAACAGTCACTTTTTTATTGCCCTTTATTTTGGTATTTTGCACGAAACTAATAACCCTAACTATGGACAACACTCCTCTTTTTACTAACGATACAATTGTATTTGGTCTCCTAATGCTTGCTTTAGGTTTAGTCTTTATCACAGAATCTATAAAAACTGGTTTTTGGGCAAAATTCTATAAAATAGTACCAGGCTTATTTATGGCTTACATGCTTCCTGCTGTTTTAACAACAACAGGACTTATTGCACCTGAATGGACTACAGTTTCTGAAACTGGTGCAAAAATAGAACACAGCTCTAATTTATATTACGTTGCCAGTCGCTATTTATTACCTGCTGCTCTAGTATTAATGACTTTAAGTATAGACTTAAAAGCTGTTTTTAATTTGGGTTGGAAAGCACTTGCCATGTTCTTTACTGGAACAATAGGTATTGTTATTGGAGGACCAATTGCTATTTTATTAATCTCACTAGTTTCTCCAGAAACTGTTGGTGGAGTAGGTCCAGATGCTGTTTGGAGAGGACTCTCTACTTTGGCTGGAAGTTGGATTGGTGGTGGAGCCAACCAAACAGCCATGTTAGAAATTTATGGTTATAATCAAAAACTATATGGAGGTATGGTTTTCGTTGATATTGTTGTTGCCAACATCTGGATGGCTATCATTCTATTTGGTATTGGTAAACGCAATGGCATTAATAAGTGGCTAAAAGCCGATACATCTTCCATAGAAAGTTTAAAAGAAAAGGTGACTCAGTTTTCTGAAAAAGTTAAACGAAACCCTTCACTTACTGACCTTATGATTATTGTTGCTATCGCTTTTGGAACCGTTAGTGTTGCTCATTTATGTGCTGGATATTTAGCTCCATTTTTTAAAGGTGTAGTAAGTAATATTCAATCTGAAACGACTAGAAATGTATTTACATTCTTAGATTCCTCATTCTTCTGGATGATTAGTATTGCAACGCTTATTGCAATTCTTCTTTCCTTTACTAAAGCTAAAAATTATGAAGGTGCTGGAGCCAGTAAATTTGGTAGTGTATTTATCTATATTCTTGTGGCAACCATTGGTATGAAAATGGATCTAACTTTAATCTTTGATAATCTTGGACTAATTGCTATAGGTGTTGTTTGGATGACAATCCATGCACTATTATTAATTCTTGTGGCGAAACTAATTAAAGCACCTTACTTTTTCTTAGCAGTCGGTAGCCAAGCCAATGTTGGTGGTGCTGCTTCTGCTCCAATTGTAGCATCTGCTTTTCATCCTTCTTTAGCTACTGTTGGTGTTTTGCTTGCTGTTTTTGGCTATGCTGTAGGGACCATTGCTGCAATTGGTTGTACAATTTTAATGCAATTAGCTGCAGGAGGCTAGTATATTTAATTTCAAAATATGATATTTGCGCACCTAAAAATTTAATCTAAACATGACTAATTTATATAAAACACTAAGCCTTTTTACTTTACTATTACTTGTTGTGTCTTGCGGAAGTGATAATGATACTAACTTCACTTTAAAAGGAACTATTAAAGGATTAAAAAAAGGTGTTGTTTATCTCCAAAAAGAAGGTGACTCAACCATTGTAAACCTTGATTCTATGTCTATTTCGGGCCAACCAGAATTTACATTGAAAACAAATATAGAAGAGCCTATACTACTCTATCTTAAATTATTTAAGAACGATGGTGAAGAGCATTATATACCGTTTTTTGCCGACAAAGGTGTTACTGAAATAAAAACTACATTAAAGAATTTTAATTACGATGCAGAAATTAATGGTTCAGAACAGCAAGATTTACTCAACGAATACACTAATATAATGTCTAGATTTAATGATCAGAATTTAGACTTAATAGAAGCTAATTTCTTGGCGCAAAAAGCTAATGATAGTATAGCTGTAGATTCATTAAACAAAGCTTCTGAAACGTTGTTTAAACGCAAATATTCTTATACTATTCAGTTTGCACTAAACCACAAGGATAATATCATAGCACCTTATTTAGCTTTATATGAAATTCCTTCTGCAAATCCTGTTTATATAGATTCTGTATATAATAATTTAACCGAAAACATTAAAAATTCATTTTACGGTAAAAAACTGGGTGAAATTATTGCCGAAAGAAGCTCTAAATAGAAATAAATAATCTGTTATAATCAAAAAGCTCTAATTAATAATTAGAGCTTTTTGATTTTATATTCTTAAAAAAAATCTAATACATATATTGAGAATTTAATCTTGTAAAACAAAAAACCCTAACTACGAAAATCGTAATTAGAGTTTCAATTTTAGAGCCGATGGAGGGACTCGAACCCACGACCTGCTGATTACAAATCAGCTGCTCTAGCCAGCTGAGCTACATCGGCAAAGCGGTCGCAAAATTAAACCTAAAATTCAATTTTGCAAATACTTTTATTTTAATTTATTAATTCTTTCAATTAATGCTCTACCTTTAGATTCAAGGTCGTTGTTAATTGCTTTAAAATGAGCCTTTGCGTTCTCTACGCCTCTATCATTTACACGAGCAATTAATTCGTCAAAAGATGCAATTGCCTCATCAATAATAGCTTCACTCTCCTTAGTCGGCTTTTCTGAATTTTCTAATTCCCAGTAATAAACTGCTTCAATAATATCACCAAAAACGTAATTGATATCTTTTTTTAAATCTCTCTTATTTGCCATAATAATCTATGTTAATTTGCGTACAAAGGTACGGAATACTTGAATTATTTTCATACTTTTTTAAACGTAAACTTCGAGCAGTTTAGCACTATGACTGTTTAATTTAAAATGTTTAACTGATGCAGGAATTAAAATAGTTTCTCCTTTTGAGATTATCTCTTTTGAATCCTCCGCCACAACTTCTACTTTTCCATCAACGCACATGTAGATTAGAAATGAATCATGGATATTTTTCTTTTCTAAATTTGAATCTAAATCGATAAAATTTGTCGTAAAAAAAGGACAACTTATCATTTTATTAGAGACATTCTTTTCTCTACTATAATTAACTCTGAAATCATCTTTTAAATCAAATTTAAAAGCATCTATAGCTATATCATTATGCAATTCGCGTTCGTTACCATGATCGTCAACTCTATCCCAATCATAAACTCTATAAGTAACGTCACTTGTTTGTTGTATTTCAGCAAGTAATACGCCTGCTCCAATAGCATGTACTCGACCTGCTTCAATAAAATAAGTATCACCAGCTTTTACGTTATCGAAATTTAAAATTTCGGTTAGCGTCTTTTCTTCAAGATGCTTTAAGTAGGTTTTATCATTCATCTTTTGGTTAAACCCTACAATGAGATTAGCATCTTTGTCTGCTTGCATTACGTACCACATTTCAGTTTTTCCAAAGGAATTATGACGCTCTTTTGCAAGATCATCATCAGGATGCAATTGAATACTTAAATCTTGTTTGGCATCAATAAACTTAATTAATAATGGAAAATCATTACCAAACCTCTCATAGTTCTTCTCGCCTATTAATTCTCCTCTATATAGCTCTAATAAATCCTGTAGGTTTTGAGTTTTAAACTCACCATTTACAACCTCAGAGATATCTCCTGGCACAGTACTAATTTCCCAACTTTCTCCTAATTGATTAGAATCAGATGGTTTATTAAACTGTTCTGTTAGTTTGGTACCTCCCCAAATTTTATCTTTTAATATGGGTTTAAATTTTAAAGGATAAAGTTTATTCTTCATTAATTATTCTCCTGAATAGGTTACAAAATTACGTGGTGTTTCGTACAGTGTAATTTCTAAGTGAAATTTAGGGTCTAATTTGGCTTTTACTTTATTATAGATAACCACAGCAATATTTTCGGCAGTTGGATTTAAGTCTTTAAATTCTGGAACTTCAACATTTAAATTCTTATGATCAAAAGCATCTTCTACTTCAGATTTAATGATATCTTTTAAAATCTTTACATCTATAACATAGCCTGTTTCAGGATCTATTTCTCCTGTTACACTAGCAATAAGTTCGTAATTATGACCATGAAAGTTAGGATTATTACACAAACCAAAAACAGCATCGTTTTTCTCAAAGCTCCAGTCTTTTCTGTAAAGTCTATGTGCTGCATTAAAATGTGCTTTTCTGTGTACTGTTACTTTCATGATTTTTTTACGTTTATAAATTCATAAAATTTATCGAAAATGATTTTAAACCAAGCCGTATATTTCTTAGGATGTAATGCTATATCAACTTTGACATCTTCTAAATTCATCCATTTCCAATCGGCAACTTCAGCTTCATTAATATTGGGCTCATCGTTGTAATATCCAATCATAACATGATCGTACTCGTGCTCTGTTAATCCATTGTCAAAAGGTGCTTTGTAAATAAATGAGGTTGTCTCTTCCAATTCGGTTACAAATCCCATTTCCTCTTGTAATCGTCTTTTCCCAGCTTCTAAATTAGTTTCTCCATCACGTTGATGACTGCAACAAGTATTGGTCCACAAACCAGGTGAATGATACTTATGCAATGCGCGTTGTTGAAGCATTAATTCGTTATTATCGTTAAAAACAAAGACTGAAAAAGCTCTATGAAGTAATGCTTTTTCATGTGCTTCCATCTTTGGCATTAAGCCAATTTGATTATCGTTTTCATCTACAAGGATGACTTGTTCTTCTATCATAAAGCAAAATTAACTCCTAAAGGTCTAAAAAAGGTAAAGGATTTCATAAAAAATAGCCGTTTAATTACTTAAACGGCTATTTTTTTTATTTCTATATCCTTGAAGTCTTATTCCTTATCGTCACAAGATTTACCATTTATACTTGTAATGATAAACTCACTTCGTCTGTTAAGTTGGTGTTCTTCTTCAGAGCAACTAGACTCGTTTGTAGGCTCGCAACCACAGTCGTTAACTAATTGTGATTCTCCATAACCTTTAGCTGTTAAACGCTCTGCTACAATACCGTTATCAATTAGGTACTGACGTGTAGATTTTGCTCTTCTATCAGATAACCTCTCATTATAGTCTGCGAGTCCTCTACAGTCTGTGTGTGAACGAATATCTATATTCATTGTTGGGTACTTATTCAATACCGCTAATACTTTCTGTAATTCAATTTCTGCATCGTATCTAATATTAGACTTATCGAAATCAAAATAAATAATTGGAATATCTAAAATCTTAGCTAAATCATCACAAGGATTGATTTCTTGAACATCTTTTTCTAAGAGTAATTGCAATTGTAATTCTTGCTTTTTCTTTGGAGTAGTGAAACGTTTTTCATCAGAGATGTAAGTCTCTTTCTCACCTCTGATAAGATATTCCATTTCACAATCTAGCTCAAACTCAAAAGCTGCATCTTCACCAACCGTTTTGCGTTCTATTTCTTTTCCTTCACCATCAAATAAAATAACTGTAGCATCAGGAATAAGTTCGTCTGTCTTACTATCTTGAACAGTACCAAATACTAATTGCTCACATTCTGGTACTTCAAACGTATAGATATCATCGCTACCTTTACCTCCTTCTCTGTTTGAACTAAAATAGACACGCTTAGTAACTAAATTCTCGTAATAACCAAAATCATCTGCAGAACTATTTACTGGTTTTCCAACATTTTCAATTGGAAAATTTCTATTAGAACCACCTTCAACTTTTTGGTCTAATTCTTCAGATTTGAAAACATCTAAGCCACCTAATCCTGGAAAACCTGTTGAGGAAAAGAATAGATTACCACTTGTATCCATAAATGGAAATGATTCTTGTCCTTCTGTATTTATTGACGGTCCTAAGTTTTCTGGTTTACCAAGTGTACCATCATCATTTACATCTACTACAAAAATATCAGACTGTCCAAATGTACCTGGCATATCTGAAGCAAAATATAAACGTGTTCCTGTCAAATTTAATGTTGGGTGCGCAACACTGTAATCTTCACTGTTAAAATGTACTTTGTGAATTTCGTCCCAAGTACCATCTTCACTCAAAGTTGCCCTATACAATTGCAATCTATTAACTCCTGTTTCATCTTCTTTATACTTTAATCTATAAAAGTTATTTCTTGTAAAGAACATATATTTTCCGTTTGGTGAAAATACTGCACTAGACTCGTGATACTTTGTATTTACTTTACCTTCGATTGCTTTAGCCTCTCCAAATCCACTTTCGGTTTTCTCTGCAGAATACAAATCTAAATATGGCTCTTCGTTCCAACGATATTTGCGACCACCACCTCTAGCTGAAGCAAACACAATTCCGTTTTCATATTCTGTAGTACCAAAGTCTGAAAGTTCTGTATTAATCTCTAAATTATGAGGCTCAATATCATCTCTACTCAACTCTTCAATGTTAGATTTATAATCCACTTTAGAAAGAAAAGCCCTTCCTCTCATATCATCTGGTTTGAGCTCATTGAATTTTTTCATCCACTTATCTGATTCTTTGTAGTCTTCTATTCCCTTAAGAGCCATAGCATATCTAAAATAGTATTCAGGGTCAATCACATCGTTCATAGTAAATAATTCACCATACCATTTAGCAGCGTTTTCCATATCATTTCTAAAGTAATAGGAATTTGCTAACTTCTGAAAAAGCTCTGCAGACTTATAGCCTTTATTCGCTACTTCGAGAAGGACTTCACTTGTTTTTACATAGGCAAAATCTTTGTAGTCATCCTCAACACTTTTTATTTTACCGTTTTGAGCAAAGGCAGATAAAGCAAACATACCTGCACAAACTAAACTTATATATCTTGAAATTGTTCTCATAGTCTTATTTTTAGAAGAAACGTGGTGATAAAATTCTACCTAATCGCTTAACTTCAAATCTTAAAGTTATTTCGTGAGTTCCGCTATTATAGTTATTTAATCCTGTTGTAGTTAAATCATAGCCGTAACCAATGAACATTCCTGGTGTAGCTTGAAAACCTACAAGTGCACTAACAGAATCATCCCATCTATAAGCTAGACCAACAGTTAAATTCTTTTTATACCAAAAGTTTGCCGATACATCTGCAATAATAGGTGCTCCTGAAACCGCTTTTACCAAGAAAGCAGGTTTCAATTCTAGTGTTTCACTTAGGTTGAACACATAACCACCTATAGCATAAAAATGCATTTTCTCTGTTGCCTTTGACTCTTGAAAATCATCATAATGGTCTGTCTCTAAAAAGTTAGGGACTGCAAGTCCTAAATACCATTTTCTGGTGTGCATGTATAATCCTGCTCCAACAGTTGGTGATATTAAATTTACATTTTCATTAAACACATTATCTGGATCTCGATAACGTCCTTTACTCCAATCTAAATCTAACATGTGTAAACCTCCTTTTACGCCAAATGATAATTTCAAATCATTAGCATTTAAAGGAATGGTATATGAGAAATTAGCATCAATAAAATTCTCTCTAGCTGGTCCTAATGCATCACTTACAATATTTAGTCCTAAACCTATACGCTCATTACGTAATGGTGAATGAATACCCAAAGATTGTGTCTGTGGTGCGCCATCAATACCTACCCATTGAGATCTATGCAAACCTACAACACTCAGCGTTTCTCTCTGGCCAGCATAAGCTGGATTTACACTCAACGTATTGTACATGTAATGCGTGTACTGAGGGTCTTGCTGCGCATTTAAATCAGTTGCTAATAGTGTAGTAAACACCATTAAAATTAAACTTGCTTTTGATAATATACGTATCATCTTTCTGTCTTTTTTCTATAGTTGTTTACTTATCTATTTATATATAACCATCCTACTCTTGGTTCTGATCCATCACCTAAATCAAGGACATAGTAGTATGTTCCTACAGGTAACTCATCAGATTGTCCCATCACTGCTCTTCCATTTGTAGTACCACTCCAATCGTTGAGATATCCTCTCTTAGAATAAACTACATTACCCCATCTATTGTATACCTCTAACTTATTATTAGGGAATCGCTCTAGACAATCAATAATAAAGGTCTCATTCACACCATCACCATTCGGTGAGAATTCATTATAGATGGTTAAACATATTGGATCTACAGACGCTGTTCCTTCATCGTTTACAGGATCTATATCTATACCGCCATCAGCACTATTAACAAATGCTGTATTTGCATAGTCACCAAAGCCTAGTACTTCCACTGTTATTTCTAAAATTTCAACTTGATCAGGATCTAACTGCCCAACTGTCCATTCACCATCAAACTCTGAATATGTTCCTGCTGTAGTTATTGCTGATACAAATACATAACCTGTTGGTATTTGTTCGCTGATAACGACGTTAGTTGCAGTAACATTTCCAATATTAGCTACTTCAATAGTGAAGACAACTTCATCTCCAACTACAGGTCGAATTTCATCAACAACTTTAGTAACTTCTAAATCAAAGATTGAATTAACAGGTGTAACTGTTGGATCATCTGGTTCACCATCACCGTTATCATCATTATCATTAGTATCGTTAGGGTCATCACTTGTATCTCTTACATCATCTGTTGGATCGCCTAAATCTCCACCTGGACTCTCAGCTGTTACGTTAGCAGAATTTATTACAAATCCTGTATCTAAATCAACTTGAGTAATCTCATATGTCGCAGTAAATGTTGTACTGTCAACTTCACCTGGAAGCAACTGTGCAATAGGTCCACCAACTAGATTTATACCTGGTAATAAATCTTCAACTTCAATATTAGTTAGTGTAACATTACCTGTATTTTCAACAACAAATACATAAGAAATTATATCTCCTAGACTACCTGCAATACCATCACCATTTGTATCTTCAAGTGGTAATGTTGTCTTAATAAGACTTATCATTGGTACTTGAATTATTTCAGTATTAGTTACATCATCTTCTGTATTACCATCTGTATCATCCCCATCATCACTATCATCAGACACACTACCGCCTAAAGGATCTGTTCCATTAGCAACAGCTTGATTAGTAACAATTCCTGCATCGATATCAGCTTGAGTTAATGCATAAGTTGCTGTGTAAACTATCGTTCCTGAACCTACAACCATATCTTCTAGATCTGCTTCACCATCTTCATCATTACCGCCACTCACATAAGCTGGTGTTGGTAATACTCCTGTTCCTGTGAAGTCTGTAGCGTCCTCTGTAACGTTTATATCAAATAATGTTACATTTCCTGTGTTTGTAACAGTGTATGTGTATGTGATAATATCACCAACATCAGCAACTCCATCTGATCCAGTATCTAAACTACTTGTCTTCTCAATATCCATACTTGGAGATTGTGGAATACTAGTATCTGTTGGATCGTCCGTACTTGTTGGATCCGTTGGATCATCACTATCATCACTAACTCCACCACCTAATGGGTCTGTACCCATAGCTACAGCTTGGTTAGTTACTATACCAGCATCAATATCCTCTTGGGTTAATGCATAAGTTGCTGTGTAAACTATCGTTCCTGAACCTACAATCATATCCTCAAGATCAGCTTCACCATCTTCATCACTACCTCCACTCACATAAGTTGGTGTTGGTAATACTCCTGTTCCTGTGAAGTCTGCAGCATCCTCCGTTACATTAACATCGAAAACTGTAACATTACCTGTATTAGTTACTGTATAGTTATAAGTGATTACATCACCTATTGTTGCTATACCATCAGCACCTAAGTCCAAATTGCTAGTTTTTTCTATAGATAATGTTGGTAATTGTGGAATTACAGTATCTGTCGGATCATCATTACTTGTTGGATCTGTTGGATCATCACTATCATCAGTAACACCATCACCTAAAGGACCTGTTCCACTAGCAACAGCTTGGTTAGTTACTATACCAGCATCAATATCCTCTTGGGTTAATGCATAAGTTGCTGTGTAAACTATCGTTCCTGAACCTACAATCATATCCTCGAGATCAGCTTCACCATCTTCATCACTACCACCACTCACATAAGCTGGTGTTGGTAATACTCCTGTTCCCGTGAAGTCTGCAGCGTCCTCTGTAACACTTATATCAAAAATTGTAACATTACCTATGTTAGTAACTGTGTATGTATATGTTATAATATCGCCAACAGTTGCCATACCATCCGCACCTAAATCTAAACTACTAGTTTTTTCAATAGCTAACATTGGATCTTGAGATATAACTGTTTCTGTTGGATCGTCTTCCGTGTTGCCGTCCGTGTCATCTCCATCATCACTCGTGTCATCGACATTGGTGTCTGCTGGACTGTCTCCATCGGCTAATACACTGTTGCTAAAGCCTCCGGCATCTA